>BNJT01002350.1_pt1 | contig 405669 bp, 425 predicted proteins | sample 8540491 | NCBI WGS metagenome assembly BNJT01 (sample SAMD00202455, study PRJDB9452) | human saliva metagenome | host: Homo sapiens | reverse complement strand
TTAATCGCGTTGCGCGCGTTTTTGGACTGCATCGGTGACTGCTTGGATCGCTTTCGCTTGCTCTTCTGCGGTCAATTCCTTGTTGTCAGTAATCTCACGCTTCTTAGCTTCCGCCGCTGCTTCCACTTCCTTGATCGCATCTGGACGTACCTTCGCTTCTGGCGTGATACCCGCAATCGTGCTCGTACCATTCGTCTTAGCTTGGGTCACCGCGTTTTGGTCTGCCGCGTCTTCCACTGCTTGCTTAGCCGTCGTTTCGGCTTCCGTCACTTTCGCCTTGGCTGCGTCTTTCTCATCTTGCGTTAAGTCTTGACGATTTTGGATCGCTTGACGTTGCGTTTCCGCCGCGCGTTCAATCGCGTCCTTCGCTTCCGTCTTAGCTGTTCCTGCTACCTCAATGGCACGAATTACACCTAAGCCATTTTCCTTGGCATTGCCCACTAATGTGTTGGTGTCCGCTGTGTTAATCGCGTTGCGCGCGTTTTGGACTGCTGAGTCAACTTTTGCTAAGGCTTGGTTACGTTCTTCTTCGGTCAGGCCTTCTTTGTCCCGGATTTCTTGACGTTTAGTCGTGGCCGCCGACTCAATTTCATTAATCGCTGTTGCCTTAGTAGTTGGTACTTGTGGTACTGAGTCAATTGCGAATTTACCTTGGCGTTCTTGCTCTTCAACCTCTTGCAAGGTGTTGGCATTTTCAATTGCAGTGCGAGCATCACGAGCTTTGGCTTCTACGGCACTGATTGCATCATTTTTCTCTTCGCGAGTTAATTGATTATTATTTTCAATTTCGTTCTTCTTAGCTTGCTCAGAGATTGCGATAGCCGCTAGACTTGCTGGTTTAGTCTCCGCAACAGCTTGAATAGCTTCAATTGCGCTTAAGCCATCACTCTTGGCATTGGTTACGCCTGTTCTATCTTCCGCTTGGTTGATCTTAGCTTGCGCATCTTGAACAGCTTGATTGATCTTCTGAATCGCTTCATTCTTCTCTTCTTGAGTGAATGCCTTGCTTTCCTCAATCTGACGTTTCTTGGCGTCTGCTGCTGTTTGGATTTCTTGCAAAGCATTTGGCTTGTCTTGGGCTTGTGCGGTTACAGCTTTAATAGCTGCAATCCCGTCAGACTGAGCTTGGTCAACGTCTGTCTTTTGTTGGGCTTGCTTGAGTTTTTCTAGAGCATCTGTCTCAGCTGCCGTTACAGCTAGCTTAGCTTGGTTTTTCTCTTCGCTAGTTAAGCCTTCAAGTCGGTCAATCTCGTTGCGACGGGCTTGCGCTGCCGCTTCAATCGCACTTTTCGCTGCTGGACGAGCCACTGGATTTGCAGTAATGGCAGCAATGACTTGTGTCCCATTAGTTTGTTCTTGCGCTACCTTGTCATTTGTTTCCGCAGCGTTAATCGCGTCTTTTGCTCTATCAACCGCTGTGTCGACGTCTTGAATTAGTTGCGCTCTCTCTCTTCAGTGGTCAAGTCTTGGTTGTCACGAAGCTCAGCCTTCTTACGATCAGCGGCCGCAACAACTTCCTTGATGGCATCTGGACGTGCCTTCGCTTCTTGCGTGATAGCATTAATCGCGACTAGTCCATTGGTCTTAGCTTGATTCACAGCGTTTTGATCTGCTGCTGCCTGCACTTCTTGCTTAGCCAAGGTTGCTGCTTGATTCACTCTCTCCTTGGCTGCGTTTTTCTCGTCTTGTGTTAAACCAGGAAGTTCTTGGATTTCTTTGCGTCTCGTTTCCGCGGCTGCCTCAATTTCATTGATTGCTGTTGGCTTAGCATTTGGGGTTGCTGAAACAGCTTGAATGTTTTGGATACCTTGGGTTTTCTGAGTCGCCACTGCTTCATTAGAGTCAGCTAGAGTGATAGCCTGACGTGCCGTCTGGAGGGCATTCTCTACTTGAGCAAGTGCTTGTTCTCTCTCTTCCTTAGTTAAGCCTTCTGTCTGCTGAATCTCACGGCGTCTGTTAGACGCTGCTTCTTCAAGTTCGTGGATAGCGGTTGGCTTGACGGTTGGGTTAACTGGCACATTCCCAATGTTGGTAATGCCACCTTGTTTCACAACGCCTACAGTGAGGTCGTCAGCTGCTTCATTGATGTCTTTTTCAGCCTTAGCTAGCTCGGTGTTAACCTTCTGGATAGCTTCGGCCTTCTCATCGCTCGTTAAGTTGTCATTAGACTGGATGGTAGACGTCTTGTTAGCAGCTGCTTGTCGAACTTCCGCCAAAGCAGTTGGCTTGCTTACTGGAGTTTGTGGGACGTCTTGGATTGCTTGAAGCCCCTGACTTTCTTGGTCGCCGACTTGTTGGTTAGTCGTCGCTTGTTGGATTGCTTGGAGTGCATCTGTAAGGGCTTGGTCCACTGACTCAATGGCCTTGTCTTTCTCTTCCTTAGTTAAGAGGTTATTCTGACGAATCTCGTTACGCTTATTCTCAGCTGCAGTCCCCAAGGCTTGGTTGGCTGCTGCCTTAATCTTAGATTCTGTCCCAATGGCACGAATCTTTTCGACACCGGTCTCATTTGCTTCTTGGACCTTGTCATTGGTCTTTTGACGATGAACGTTTAATACAACATCAGCTAATACTTGATCTACTTTCTGATTAAGTTCCACACGCTCTTCATCGGTTAAGTTTGGCGCTGTCTGAATCTGTTGACGCTTAGTTTGCGCTTCTTCATTAAGACTTTTAACCGCGTCGGATTTCTTAGTAGCTACAATTGAGAAGCCGTGAATACCAGAAATCCCATTATCACGGGCATCTTCTACTTCACGGTCAGTCCCGGCATCCTGAATCATTTGACGCAACTGATCTCTGAGGGCTTCAAAGCGTTGCTTGTGGTCTTCACGCTCTTCATCAGTAAAGTCAGAGTAGTTATTAATCGTATTAGCACGCACTTGTGCTTCTCTATCAAAGGCATCCAAAGCAGCTTGACGAACTGACGCCGTCGGAGTGAAGCTCTCGATACCTGACTTATGCGTGTTAAGGGCTTGCTCCACATCTTCATTGCTTGCGGCATCCGCAATCGCCTGCAAAGCATCTTGATGCTTGGCTTCTAATTGGGTATAGGCTGTCAGACGCTCCTCATTGGTCAGCGTTTTGTTGCCTTCAATCTCTTGACGCTTAGCCGCAACCGCTGCTTCAATGTCAGCATTCGCTTGTGGCTTCTTAAGAGCTTGGCCTGTTACATCGCCAATCGAGTTCAAACCTTGGGCTTGGGCTTGGGCTACATCATCTCGGCCAGAGGCTTGTTCTACCTTGCCTTTTGCTGTTGCCAAGGCTTGGTCAACTTCCTCAATTGCTTTTTGTTTCTCTTGAGTAGTGAGGTTTTTATTGTCAGTAATTTGTTGACGTTTAGTTTGAGCGGCGTTCTCTAATGCCTCATTCGCTGCTTGCTTAGTTAGTGGCTCTGGTTTAATGGCTTGAATTGCAGTTAAACCATAGGACTTAGCATTGCCGACTCCCGCATTGTCAGCTGCTTGTCCAATAGAATCTTTTGCCGTTTGTACTTCTGTTGCTAAACGTGTCTCAGCAGCTTGACGTTCTTCAGCCGTCAAGCCTTCCTTGCTTTGAATTTCTTGACTCTTAGCTACACGTGCCGCTTCAATCTCCGCAAGGGCATCTGCCTTCACTTGGCCGTATGGGCTAACAGCTAGAATCTTGCTAAGCCCCTGGGTCTTAGCATCGCTAACCGCTTGGTTATTTTCGGCGTCTTGAATTTGCTTCTTAGCATTATCAAGGGCTTGTTGAAGGTCTTGCGTAAATTTCTGACGCTCTTCATCGGTCAAGCTCTTGTTTTCTTGAATTTCACGCGTCTTGATGGCCGCCTGATCTTGCAGTTCTTTGATGGCATTTGGCTTAACCTCTGGAGTAACTAGCAGATTAGCAATCGTTTCTTCAGCTAAATTCTTCTCAGCTGTGACTGTTTCATTGCTATTCGCTTGGTTGATTAAGCCAACTGCCTTCTGAACTTCAGCCTCAATAGCGTCCGTGAGCTTTTTGCGCTCTTCAGAAGTTAAATCTGTATTTTGTAAAATATTGTCTTTCTTGGCATCCGCCACTTGGCGAACCGACTGGATGGCTTCGTTCTTAATCTTAGCTACTGCTGTGACTGCTTGAATAGCTTGAATACCCTTAGTTTTGGCATTCCCTACTTCTTCATTGTCATCAGCAGCCTTAATATCTTCAATCGCCTTAGCAAGTGTCTGATCAAGCTGATTAAGGGCTGCTTGACGTTCATTCTCAGTCAAACCTTGCGCTTGGTTAATGGCCAAACGTTGAGCATCTGCTTGTTCATTCACAGCTTGAATAGCTTGTGGTCTTACAGAAGCTTGTACCTGAATGGCCCGAATATTGTTAGTACCCTCAGTCTGCTTATCTTCAACATCTGCATTGCGAGCACCTTGGTTAATGGCTTGCTCAGCCGCAGCAAGGACTTGGTCTACCTGACCTAGTAAGACATCACGTTCATTAGCGGTTAGATCAAGGTTATTCTCGATTTCTTGGCGCTTGGTCTCCGCTTCTTGACGAACGGCTGCCAAGGCTGTATTACGCTTAACCGGAACAGCCGGCGCATTAATCTTGGTAAGGGCCGCTTCTTTGGCAGATTCAACCTCTACTTCACCATAAGAAGCTAAAATGTCTCGGTGGGCATCTTGAGCAGCTTGCTTGACTTGTTCAAGGTATTGTTCACGCTCTTCAACCGTTAGGTCGCCTTGGGCTTGGATTTGCTTAATGCGTTCAGCAAGTGCTTCTTCAATGTCCTTTCTAGCCGCTGGTTTGACAATGGCTTTTGGTTTTACCGCTTCAATTTCAGCAAGCATTTCATTGACAACTTGTTGCAAGTTGTCATTAGAAGTCGCTGCCAAAATTCTTGCTTCGGTTGCTTCTGCAATCCGGAGCAATTTATCGTTGGCGCCTAATTTCTCTTCGGCAGTCCAATTACTGCTTGTTGCATTAAGAGCTGTCGACATAGCCTCACGCGCAGTATCTACAGTGTTCTTGGCATCTAGTTTTTTAGTACCCTGGATAGAAACACTGTTAACAGTCGAGATACCGTCAACTTTGCAGAATTAAGTTCATATTCTCCGTTTGCTTGGTTAACACGTTCAAGCGCTTCATCCTTGGCTGTCTCTAATTCACGCAGCTTTTCGTTCTTCTCATCAGTTGTCAACCAAGATTCATTGGAAATCAATTGCTTACGTGCATTGTAGGCATCCATAATCTCATTAGTGGCCGTTTGACGGGCTGGAGATTGAGTTGGAACTGCTTGAATCTGGCTTAGTTGATTGTTTTCAACATTCTGAACATCCTGGTTAGATTGCGCGGTTTTCAGGGCATCCTTAGCCGCTTGAACCTTGCTATCCAAGTCGCGTAATGCAGCAGTCTTCTCTTCTGCCAACATTTGGCTGTCTTGAATCTGCTGACGTTTAGTTGCTTCCGCTGCTTCGATAGCTGCTAGAGCTGCTGGTTTCTTGAAGGCTAGCACCAGCGTATCGTTAATAGCCTGAACTTGCGCATTTTGAGTCGAAGTGACATCTTGAGTAGATGTTTGAGCCGCCACTGCTTGTTTGGCTGCTGCTTCTTTCTGACGGATAGCTGCGATTTGCTCAGTACGCTCTTCATTGGTCAAGCTCTGAGACTTGTTGATCTGTTGAACCTTGTTATTAGCTGCGGTTTCGATGGCTGCGCGAGCCGCTGGTTTAGCAACTGGCGTCTGGGTCAAGGCATTGATGGTGCTTGTCCCATTATTTTGAGCTGTCGCTAAAGCTTGGCTAGTCTTAGCTTGATCAATGGCAGTATTGGCTGAATTTTGAGCGTCAGTTACCTTTTGGCGTTCAACTGCACGTTCTTCCGTTGTCAAATCAACATTATTTTCAATCTCAGTGTTCTTACGTTGTGCCGCATCAGCCACTGCTTGCTTAGCTTCTTCACGCTTTAAGCCGACAAGGACTTGTACTTGGACCGTGTTATCTGACAACTTACCTTGGCTGTCCTTGGCACGCAAAGTAACGGTGTATTCACCTTCAGAACTAGTGTCGATACTGTTAAAGGTTTGACCATCCTTAGTACGGGATACAATTTCAGCAGCAACTGGTGTGCCGACTGTTTGTCTAGCATCATCTTCAGGGTCTGATACATTGACCATACTTAAAATATCTGCATCACTAACTGATTGACCTACTGAAACTTCCTTAGTAGCTTTACCGGGTGCTACTTCAATAGATGGAGCCGAGTTCGATGCATCAGCGTATGTTATGCGATTTTCAAGCACTGCGCCAGACGCAGCATAACGTGGAACTATCTGCATTGATGCAACAACCGTATCCGTCTCGGGGCCAAGGGGTAGGTCTTTACCCTTATATCTTAGAACTTTATCGCCGACTGCCTTGATTTTGAAATCATCAGACACTGTGATACGAAGAATTTGGTAGCCAAAAGGCGCTCCAGGAACGTTTTCTATTTTTTGGATTAGGCTTCCCTGGCCTGTGTCTTTTCGCACGAAAGTTCCCCCACCATTGACGGTCCATGGGGCTGTCGCCGAAAGGCGTCTGATGGATAACTGCCAACGGTTATCATCAACCCCGAACTTTTCAATTTTCCCACGACTTCCTCTACCTTCATATTTGGTAATGTTAGTTTCGAGAGATAAACCTTGAGCATCATGAGGTATAAGTAGTTCGATAACCTTTTGACCAACAACCAATTTAGCTCGATCTGGAGTTGTCACAGTTGATAGAGGATTATCTCTAAAATAGAAATTCCCATGATCAACAGCCATAGTGACTGGAGCGCTGTCCAGATTATTTAGACTTTGTACAACCGAAATTCTTGGCCCTCTACCTGCAATCGCATCTGTTTCACGCATAGGACTTGTGAGCGTTATACTCCAGTCACCACTAGGATCAACCTTAGTAGTTTGAACACTACTATCCTGTAAAGTAACTTTGATAGTTGCGCCAGGAATCCCTCTACCTGTAATTTTTTCATCTGTCGAGGACAGTTTCTCACCCGTAGTAGGGTTCACAGTCGGTGTAGCCGTCGCCGCAGGATTTCTGTCTAGTTACCACTTCATCCAAGAAGGCTTCATAGCGGTGTTGTTTCTTGCTATCGGTGATCACAATCTTGCCATCGTCAGTAATGTCAATATTGCGTTCTGATAGTCTAAAGTTTGGGTTCAAGCGGATAAATGCTTCCCGTACTCTACGTTTTTCTTCATCGTTTAGGCTTTGTGGGTCAATAACTGGTACCAAATCAGTCCCAGTAGGTGCCTTCATCGTACTGTAGGCGCCAGTCCCGCTCCCGCGTAAGCCAGAGCCTTGAGTCATTGGTTTCCCTTGTTCCTCAGGGCGTGGCATAGCCGCGCTTGCTGGTTTCTCAACAGGTTTTACCGCATAGCCTGGCGTCTTGCGCGTATCATTTTGACGGCTTGGCTCAAGTTTGCTGTCTTCCTTTTGCTCAGGCTTGCTCTCGTCAGCTGAAGACTGACTGGATTCTGAGCTATTTGCTTCATTAGAATTAGCACTTTCTGAGCTTGCAGAAGTCTCAGAACTTTGGCTGCTTTCAGCGGACACCAAAGAAGCCTCCTGGCTAGAGGCGGATAAGACCGCTGCTTGTTCACTGACGCTGGACTCCTGGCTAGCCGCCGTGCCGTCGGACGATTCAGCCTGGGTATGTGCCGTTGCCGGTTGAACAGATGCTGGCTCAGCTGCATATGCTTGACCAGAGTTCAGCATAATGAAGGAGCCGACTGCAACAGAAGCCACCCCTACGCTAAGTTTTTTGATGGTGTAATGTGTGATCTTCTCACCTTCGCGCAAGCGACGAAGGTAATGATTGTTTTTCCCTAACATAGCTTTCTCCCTTTTTTATACATTCATTTGGTGATTAGTAGAACGAAAACACTTACGGGTTGTGCCTTCCTAGACATAATCATACATGATAGATAATACCACAAATACATAAGAAAACAAATACCAATTTGATAAAAAAGCATATTAAATAAACTTTCATCATTATCTCCTTAAATTATAATATTTTCGCCTTATAAATCTTGATATTCTTTGTTCGTTATAAATTTACCAACCTCTGTTTTAACCTTTATATCAAGGGTTTAAACAGGTACCACCCAGTTCACAAATAAGCGCCATAACTTACTATAATTACCTGGTTCATAACCTCAAATAATTACGAACATTTTAAACTAATTACTTACCAACGTTCAATACTATGAAAGATGTCTAGACATAGAGCTTTCATTTCATCCTTGTTTTCATTAGACTATGTGCACTTTCTCTTACCATAAGGCTTCTATCTGGCCCTAGCCGCACAAAAAAAGGATGGAAGCAAGCTTCCATCCTCTGGGGCGCTGACTAGTCCTCGAAGACCACGTCGGTCTGTTGGGTCAGCATTTCTTTAATTTTTGGATAGTATTCGTGGAATTGGGCCTCACGGTCGCTGACGGGCTTGCCTTCGGCAACTTCCGCCATGTTCTGGAGGGCAATCATCCAGCTGGTCAAGTCCTTAGGACTGTGGTCGTTAAGCTCAGCCAACCACTCGGTGAAGATCAGGGTGGTCTTACCAGGCTCTAACTCATGCAGTTCGAAGGTGATAATGTTCAAGTCCCAGGTAAAGGACAAGTAAGCATTAGGCTCCACATCCAGAACCATCATGTCTTCATAGCCGCCTGTCTTATAGTTGAACTTGAGGCTAGCTCCTGTCTCCAGACCTTGGAATTCTAGCTCTGGATACCAGGATTGCAGCTTGTCATTTTCCGTTAAGAGAGACCAAACTTGCTCCTTAGGCAGGTTGAAGACGCCGCTGAATTGGACGCTAACGCCTTGGTTTTCCTCGTGACCATGGTCGTGGCCACAGCCGCAGCCGCAACCTGCATGGTCATGGGCGTGAGCGTGGTCATGATGGTGATCATGGCCACAGCCGCAAGCATGCTCGTGGTGGTGATGATGGTCATGGCCGCAACCACAGCTATGGTCGTGGTCATGATGTTGACAGTGCTCGTGTTCACTCATAGGCCTTAAGCTCCTTTATTTAAACGTAGGTTTGTAGAATTGACGCCGGTCTAGCGGATAGATGGCCTCGGAGAAATTACCGGGCTCGACCTTGGCTAAGGCCGTGGCAATCATATTGAAGGTGGCATCCATATTGTCAATGTGATGGATGAGCTCGGCTTCTAGTAGCTGAGGCGCCACCGGGCTACCGTACTCTAACTTGCCATGGTGGGCTAGGACTACGTGCTTGAGCAGGAGCACTGGCTCAGAATCTGGGTCAAAGCCCAGTTCGGCACAGGCCCGGTCAATCAACTCGTCCACAATAACGATATGGCCCATCATCTTGCCCTTGAGGGTGTACTCGGTGGCAATGGCACCAGATAACTCGATGGTTTTACCCATATCATGCAGGATAATACCGCCTAAGAGCAGGCTGGCATTGACCTCAGGGTAAATCTTGAGTAGCGCCCGCCCTACCTGCAACATGGAAATGGTGTGGTAGCTGAGGCCACCCGCTAGGCGTGGTGGTTGCGCTTGGCTGCCGGAAAGGAGAAGAAATCCTCCTTGGCATAGTTGAGAATCTTACGCACGATGCGGGCAATATGGGACTCGTGAATCTCCAGCAAAGCCTCATTGAGGAGTTCCTCCAGGGTTTCCTTCTTAATCCCGATATGTTCCACATAGAGGGTTGGATCATCTGGCTCGCCTGCATCAGCTAGGCGCAAGCTCTGAATCTTAATCTGCGGGGTCCCATTATAGGTGTCCCGCTCACCCTTGAGGAAGACTACCTTGCCGGCTTGATAGCGGGCAATTTCTTCCTCGGTGGCCGACCAGTACATGCCGTCCATGCTGCCAGAACGGTCCTGGAAGCGGAAGGCGATGAAGGGATTGCCATTGCGGGCTACCCGGATGTCGGCGGATTTAATGAGGACGAAGAGCGCGAAGCTCTCGCCATGGTTGAGGTCTAATAATTGGGTCATGCCGGTTCCTCCTCTGCTTGAGTCACTTGAATGGCGTCCAAGTTCACAGCCCTTGCCCCGTCGAAGAAATGAACGGCTTGTTGGTCAAAGGTGAAGAAGAGGACTTGAATACGTTCCGAAATTTGGCCTAGGACTTGGTACATGCTGGCCTTGCGATACTCGTCGAAGTTGACAAAGGCATCGTCAATCAGGATTGGCATCTTAACCATGGTCCGAACATTCTCAATGAAGGCAATCCGCAGGGCCACATAGAGTTGTTCCAGGGTCCCTTGGGATAGTTCATGCGGTTCAAAGTAGATGTCAGAGAACTGACGCACCTTGATGCCGTCTTTTTGGAGCTTGATCTGGGTGTAACGGCCGTAGCTTAGGGTCTCGAAGAGCTCATCAGCTAGGCGGTTCATCTCAGGCAGCGGATTGTCCAGCCCATGACGTAGGTGGCATAGATCAATTCCATAGCAATCCGCTTGCGACCCCATAGGGCCACCATATCCCGAACTTGAGTCTCCTTGTTGGCCAAGGCTTGGACCTTTTCTTGGTAGGTGCCGTCTTGTTCCAGATGGTGGATCTCCACTTCTAGGTCGGCCCGTTCGCGGTGATGCGGCACCAGGCGTTCCTTGAGGGTCTCCAACTGGTGTTCCAGACGGTGGAAGTTCTCTAGCAGGCTTTGCTTGTTCTGCACCTGGGTCAGGGCTTCTTCATAGCCTTCCATTTGCTCGGCGTAAAGGGCCCGTTTGGCCGTCAATTCCTCGATTAACTGGTTGGTTTCGACCTTTTGGAAGAAGTCCAGTTCATCTTGGGCATGGGTGTCCTTGAAGACTTGGCCAATCATGGCTTGACGCTCGGCAATAGCATCTTCTTGGGCCTTCATTTGTTGGGCCGCTTCATCTAAGCGGTCATCAATGACTTGGCCCCGCTCCATGGTCCGCACCAGGCTGACTTCCACGTCTTCGACATGGCGAATTTGTTGGCGCACCGTGTCGTCCACCAATGGGAAACGTTCGAAGAGGGGTTGCAAGAGGCTGCGCCACTCGGTTAATTGCTGGTTCAGCTTATCCTTCTGAGCTTCTAAATCTTTCTTCTGATTCTCAGCAGCGAAGTATTGCTTAACTGGGTTAGCCTTGAGGATGAGCTCAGGATCTGCCGTTGGGTAGAAGCCCATGGCTGCCAACCAGCGGGATTGCTTGCTGGCTAAGTTCTTAAGCTCGGCTTCAATGGCCTCGATGGCTTCCTCACGTTGGTTAATCTGGGTACCCAAGACCTTGCTTTGTTCCAGGTATTGAATTTCCTTCTCGCGCAGGTCCTGAATCTTGTTGAGGACCGGGCTGTTATAGAAGGCCTGGTAGCGGCGGCGGTTGGATTGGAAGATATAACCAATGCTGAGGACCCCAACCACTAGGATCAGCACGCCTAACCAAAAGAGCAGGTTGGCGCCCTTGGTCATGTTCTGATAGAAGGCCAGGAAGAGCCCGCCGGCAAAGGCCAGAATACCAGGGAAATACTGGTTAAGGCTGGTTGCCTGCATGAGTTGAGCTTCTTCATTCATGCGCTGGTGTTCTAGGTGAACCACCTGTTGGCGCACAATGGCCGTATAGTTTTGTTGTTCCTTGCGTTGTTCCAAGTAAACCTTGCGCTCGGCCTTGAGGGCTTCTTCCTGCTTAAGCAAGTCTAGCTTGTCGGCTTGAAGGGCTAGCCCTTCTTCTAGCTTGGCGTCATAGGCAGGCCCCTGTTCAACCTTTTCAGGGAAGAACTGGCCTTGGTGGGCCAACTGGGTCATGAGCTCGCCCTGCTCTTGGATGCGGGCGGTCAACTGTTCTATGACGGTCTGGGTTTCCTTGGCCTTGGCAGTCTCGACTAGCCATTTCTGGCGGTCTTCCGCGTGGTTACGGGCCCAGTTGAGCTTGGTTAAGCTACCTAGCTCGCCCTTGAGGTTGCGAATCCGTTCTTCCAATTGGACGATTTGGATTTCGCTGGCCTGGTTGAGCTTGAGGGCATCGGAAATCTCCCGCACGGTCTGTTCAGACAGGGGCGTGAAGACTAGTTGCTCCAGCTCCCGCTTGGCAGCCCGATCCTTGAGGTAGATGTCATAGAGGCCCACTAATTTGTCTTGGGCCCGGATTTCTTTCTCCAGGTCCTTGATTTCTTGGTTGAGGCGGGCAATGGCTTCTTCCTCTTCCTGGCGGCGACGGGTCAGCTCATCATAGGCCCCCATCTGCAGATGCAGGACTTCCACTTGTTGGGCTAGTTCTTCATACTCGGCTAGGAGCACATTGAGAGGCCGGCTCTGGCCATTTGGCCGGTAGAGGTCATCGGTCTCCTTCTGATACTGCTTGGCAATCTTAAGGAATTGGTCGCTCCCCACGGTCCCGATACTCATGAAGTAATCATTGAGTTGGTCGGCCCCGATATTAGCCAGCTCCTGCAGGTTCTGCAGGCTGAAGGCATAGAAGTTATCGAAGAGCTTCTCGTCTAAACCTCCCAAGACCTCATCCAAGGTCTTAGCTGGCAACTCTTCCCCATCGGTCCGCGTCACCCGCAGGGTCTTGCTAGTCCGCTCCACCCAAATATCACCGAAGTCGGTCTCGGTCAGGAGCATGCGGCCCCCATAGGTCTCGTGTTGCTTAGGTTCATAACGGTTCTGCTGGTTGACCCGACGCCGACGGCTTGGAAAACCAAAGAGCATGCTGCGGATAAAGGATTGTAAGGTGGACTTACCGGCTTCATTCTTACCATAGAAGAGTTGGAGTTGGTCGCCCAGTTCGAATTTCTGGTTGACCCATTTGCCGTAGCCATAAATCTCCAGTGTCTTAATCTTCATGAGCCGTCCCCCTCCTCTCCGGATGTCAGGTCCTCATCGTCAGCGTCAAAGCCCACGGCTTGAACCACCAGCTGCTGGCCATTGTGGATGATCGAGTCCTTGAGCTCCTGGTCTTGGGTCAGATCGCCCAACCAGGTTCTGAGCGTGGCATTGCTGAAGAGTGGCTGCATGACGCGACCATAGAGGTCACCGGTCTTCAAGGCCTGGCTAGCCTGGTCAAAGCTGTCCTTGAGGCTGGCATCGTATTGGAAAGGCTCGATGGCCACTTGGCTGACCGTTTGTAGGCTAACTAGGGCCACAAATGGCGTGTTGACTACATCAGCTTGCAGGGCCGCTAGGACCTCACCCGATTCTACCTGGCTGGCCAAGTTAGCTGGCAACTTCTCATAGTGGTCCAAGACCACGGTCACCAGTTGGGACTGGTTAGAAGCTTCTGCCTCGGCTTGGTAATTACGCTGGATGCCTTCCAGGGCTTGGACTAGGTCTAGTTCATGCCAGTTAGAGCGACATTCCAGATGGGCTTCCTGCCAGACAATAGGTGCCAAGGAAATAAACTGGGATTTGGCCGGCGTCTGTGGCTTGAGTTCCACGATGAAGGCCCCCTTGTCGCCCAATTCCTTGCGGTGGCGACCCTGGATGGTCCCAGGATACTGAATCAGGGGTTGCTCCTTGAGGACTTGGGCCTGATGAATATGGCCAAGGGCCCAGTAGTCGTAGTTTGCTCAGCAGGCTTTCCAGGTCAAAGGGCGCATAGTGGTCGCCCGATTCTTGGCCGTGCAAGACCCCAAGGGTGTAGGTGGTCTCATGCGGGTTAACTGGATAGTTGTCAATCATGCGGGCATCTACCCAACGTTTGGTATAGGAGAAGCCATAGCAGCGCACGGTCTGGTCGTCAGCAAGGGGGATATCGATGGCGGTCACTTCTTGGTCTTTGAAGAGGTGAACATTATCGGGATATGGGACCGACTGACACTCCATGCGTAGGTAGTCGTGATTACCGTGGCAGAGGACCACAGGAATCTTGGCAATATGAAGACGTTCTAGTTGCTTAAGGAAGAAATGTTGGGCCGTCACCGTCTGTTGCTCGGTGTCATAGATGTCACCGGCAATGACCATGAGGTCGACCGCCTGGTTAATGGCAATCGAGACACAGCGCTCGAAGGCCTGGTAAGGAGATTGAATAAGGTGTTTTTGTAATGAGTGCAATTGCTTGGTGAGCCCAGTGAAGGGACTATCGAGATGTAAATCTGCAATATGTAATAATTTCATCAAATTCTCCTTTCTTTAGGGATAGGTGGACTGAACATCACAGGGTCAAGCGGGGCAGTCCCACCCCTTGACACAAAAACAACTGGGAGCCGTCACCTCAGGTGAGGCTGGGGCTTCCAGTTGGTGCCAGCCTATGCTTAGGCTTGTTGTTGATAGATTTCTTGTAAAGGCTTGGTGATGATGTTGTTGAGGTCGCGAATGATTTGATCCATACGGCGCTCGGCCTCAATCAAGCCTCTAATGTGATCATCTGCCATGATGCCCTTGGACAGTTCATCAATCTGCTTCATTTCTTCTTCGCCAATTGGATGGCCTTGAGCCTCACGCAGGCTGAGTTCTTGAACTTGCTTCTTGTAGCCTTCAAATAAGGTCTTAGAAGTTTCATCTGCTTCAATCCCTGCTAGGGCTTGACGAATAGCGGCCACTTCCGGCAACTGACGAATTTCACGTTCTAATTGATTAGCTGTGTCGTAGACATTTTGGTTAGACATGCGTCTATCTCCCTTCAAATTTCTTCATTCTTAGTGTATCACATCCAAGCCAAGCTCGGCTATTAATACTTTATTACTATTGAATTAAATCGGTTCTTCCCAGTCCTGGGCATCCAGCCACTGATTGACCAAATCCAGGTCAAAGCCCTTGCGATAGAGGGACTCCTTAATCTTAAGGATTAAGGCCTTACCCTCGTGGCGACGGCTTAGTTGGCGACGGGCCTTGCTGGCAGCTTGGTCGACCAAGTCTGCTTCATGGTCTAAGTCAGCCTCTGGCTGACAATCTTCCAAGTAAGGCTGAATCATAGCCAGGCTGTAGCCCTTGGTCAGGAGATGCTCCTGGGCCTTGCGCTTAAAAGCTGGCCAGCCGGCAAGCGGCGATGGGACTTGTAGAACTTTTCAATTAAGGTTTGGATATTTTCCTCCAGCAAATCTACCTCATAGGCTTCCAAGGCCTGGGCAATCTGACTGGCAGTCAGGCCCTTGTCTTGGAGCTTACGGCCGATCAGCTGGGGCCCCTTGCGCCCTACTCGGGCCTCGGTCAAGACCAGGCTACGCCCGTAGAGGGCATCATCCAGGTAACCCTGGCTGACTAGCCGGCCAATGACCCGACCCAAATAAGGTTCTAATTCCGCTAGAAAATCTTCCTTGGCCTCCAGGCTATCCAGGTCCGCTTGCTTGAGGGCCTGGGCCTTGAGATAGTCATAGACCTCACCACTGGACTTAAGGGCCCGCGACAAGTGCTTGATGGCCCTGAGATAGAGGGACTCTTCCTGCTCATAGTCGCGAATGGTCTGACACTCTTCCGGGGTCAGGGTCTGGCCTTGGCCAGGTTGAACTTGATCAAGGTGCCCTCGGACACGCCCAGCCAGAAGCTGTCGTCCAGATAGACCGAGTAACGACTCTTGTCCTTCTTCTGTACTTCAATCCGGCTTACGCGCATGGGGCACCTCCTGGTCAAGTTACTGGTATAGGCTGAGCTAGGCTAAAGTTGCCTGACTATTGGCCGGCCGTGTAGCGATAGGCCAAGCCTGCTGGATTTTCCTTCACGAAGGACACCAACAAGCTAGCAGCCTGGTCGCCGCTAGGCGCCCAAGGTCTCCACTAATTGTTTAGCTTGAAAGGCAAAGCGTTCCGCCGCCTCAGCAGATTCACAGTAGATGAAGTAGCTAGCTTGATCGGCAAGGCTTAGTTCAAAGACCAGGTCGTTCTTAGCAATTAAGCTACCTTGTGCAAATGTTAAAACAGTTTCTTGATTATTCATGAGTTTATCCCTCACCTATTCTTAGAATGCCATACAGTCAGCGAGTGACGATGGGTCTTGCAAATGGTCTTGCTAAATGGTCTTACATTGCCACAGAGGGCTATAGGTTACTAGAGGGGACAGCCATAGGCTCATAACCTAGGTGACTTCACGCCCAAAGATCCGCATCTTAATTCGATTCCCGGTCGGGGTATCGGCTAATCCCCCTAACCCTGTCTCACGAAGTTCGCGCGGCATATTGCGACCCACCTTGTACATGGCTTCAATGACCTCATCGGCTGGAATTTGATTTCAATTCCGGCCAGAGCCATATCGGCACAAATCAAGGCGTTGGTTGAACCGACCGTGTTGCGCTTAACGCAAGGCACTTCCACCAAACCTGCCACCGGGTCACAAACCAGACCCAGCAGGTTACCCAAGGACATAGCGAAGGCATGGGCTGACTGGGCCGGACTGCCGCCCATAATGGCCACAGCCGCGGCCGCCGCCATAGCGGAAGCCGACCCTACTTCAGCCTGACAGCCACCCGCCGCCCCTGAAATAAAGGCATTGTTGGCCGTTACCATGCCGAAGAGGGCTGCCACGAAGAGGAAGTTGAGCTTGTCTTCCTTGGACAGATTGTACTGTTCATGGATGGCAAAGAGCACTCCCGGCAAGGTCCCGCTGGCACCTGCCGTCGGGGTGGCACAGACCACGCCCATGGCGGCATTAACCTCGTTGGTAGCCAAGGCCGCTTCCACCCCTACCAGGGTCATTTGCCCTGAGAGGGTTTTGCCTGCCTGGCGGTACTTGCGCATCTTGACGGCATTGCCGCCCGTTAAGCCGGTTGGTGAGAAGACGCCTTCTCCGGTAATCCCTCGCTGGTAGGCATTTTCCATAGCTAAGAGGGCATCCGACATCTTATGGAGGACGGCTTCCCGGCTGGTCCGGTTAATCCGCATCTCCTGTTCAATCATGATCTCAGCCAGGGACAGGCCCGTTTCTTGGGCGTAGTCCACAATGGCTTCAATCGATTCAAAAATTCCCATTTCTTTACCTCAACAATTGATAGCTGTCGACACAACTAGAGTAGGATTAAAGACTCCACATGGTCCATTTCTTCCATGGCATAGTAGAGACTCTGTGGAAAGTGGTGCTGGATCTCGAAATAAGACAGGTAACGTCCTTTGACTGCCTGGCTCAAGGTCTGCGTGACCACAATGCCTTCGGCCGCAAAGCGCGCCAAGAAGCTAGCCTCCGTCTCCGGCCGGTCACTGATTAGGAGCAAGGCCGGCAAATAGCCTGTCGGCTCAATCAAGAAGCCCCCCAGCTCAATCCGGCGTAACTCCACCTTACCGCCGCCCACCGAAATCCCGACTAGGCGGGCAGTCTTGTGGTCGTTGATTAAGGTAATGTCAGCCGTATTGGGATGGTCATAAGGACTTGGCCCCTCCATCTCGATAAATTGCACCTTCATCCCCTGGTTGCGGGCGATGTCCACTGAGTTGGGAACCCGATGGTCGTCATAAGAAAAGCCCAAAACGCCAGCGATGGTCGCAAAATCCGTTCCGTGTCCCAGATGCGTCTCCGCAAAGGACTCGTAGTAGCGGACGATAATCTCGGTTGGGCGGTCACGATAAATCTTCTGGGCCGCTGCCCCGATATTAATGGCGCCAGCCGTATGTGAAGAAGACGGTCCTACCATGACAGGTCCAATCACGTCAAAACAGCTAGAATAGCTGGTATTTTTGGCTTGAATCTTGGCTTCCTGGCTCATGCTAGCACCGCTCCTCTCCATATGGCTTTGTCATCTCCTTATTATACACCCTCAGCCCCCTATTTTTCTAGCAAAAGCACTCAATTTTTCTGGCTTTTTTTAAGAAAATCTAGCGCAAAAAAACTGGCCCCCAGCAACTAGCCGGACTGGGCACATTGGTGTATAATCAATAGGGTATAGACATGTCAAGAAAGGGAGACCACGCGTGAAACAAGAATATAAGAAAATTGCCGAAGTCGCCGTCCTGGCCGGCCGCATCATGCTGGAAAGTCAGGCCGAGAGTTATCGGATTGAAGATACGGTCGAGCGCATCCTCAAGACCAGCCAATGCCAGACCACCGAAGTCTTCGCCAATACCACCGGCCTCTTCGTCACCTTAGACGACCCTAGCATCGAGCCCATTACCATTGTCCGCCGCATCAAGCACCGCGGCACCCACCTACGTAAGATTCACCACGTCAACAATATTTCCCGCCAGCTGACCAAAGGCGAGATTAGCCTAGAAGAGGCCCGGGTCCGCCTAGAAAAGGTGGACGTCTCCGAGTACACCCTCTTCCACTTCGACCTGGCCGTCTTCTTCCTGGTGGTTTCCTTCGCTGTCCTCTTAGGCGGCTCCATCTGGGATATTGCTGTGTCGGGCCTGGCCGCCCTGCTGGTTATTTTTGGTTACTGGCTACAAGGCAAGCTGGCCATGAATGCCCTCATGACCGGGACCGTCTCCACCTTCTTCCTGGGGTCCATTATGCCCTTCGTCTTGCTGGCTGTGCCCCAGCCCCATAATCTGGATATTATCATTATTTCCGCCCTCATGCCCCTCTTCCCCGGCACTGCCTTCACCAACGGGATTCGGGACACCCTCAAGGGCGACTACGTCTCCGGCCTGGCCAAGATTGCGGAAGCCTTGGTCATCGCCGTTAGCTTAGGGCTAGGTGTCGCCCTAGGACTCTTTGTATCGAATGGAGTGTTGAGCCTATGACCTGGATGTCCCTCTTTTCCTTATGCTTCCAAACAGCCGGGGCCTATGTGGCCACCATTACGGCTGCCATCATGGTGGAAATTCCCCGCTCCCTCCTCTTCAAATGCGGTTGGGTGGGCGCCCTGGGCTATCTAGTCTACCTCTTAGTCATGCCCGGCCACGGACCGGCCGTCGCCACTCTGGTTGCCGGCATCGGCATTGCCATTCTGTCCCAACTCTTCGCCCGCAGTTTCCGGGCGCCAGTCACCATGTTCTACATTCCCGGCTTCTTCCCGCTGGTACCCGGGATTGGCGTCTACCGGACGGCCTTTTACTATATCAACGACAATCCGGCCCAAGCCAGCTACTATATGGTCCAGTCGGCCCTGATTGCTGGGGCCATTGCCCTGTCTATTTTCCTGGTGGATTCCTGCCTGGAAATCTACCACCATCTGCGCAACCAAGCCAATGCCAAGCGAAAGGAGCAGTCACATGGATAATTGGATCGACCTCAGCCTGCCGGTCGCGACGACCCTCAAGGCCCATCCCGAAGTCAAAGAACTCCTCATTGACCTGGGCTTCAAGCCCCTAGGCAACCCCGTCATGCTCAAGACCGTGGGCGCAGTGACTAGCCTGGAAAGGGGCGCCAGCCTGATTGGCCTGGATCTGCAGGTCCTCATTCAGGAGCTCCACCACAATGGTTACTTGGTCAAAGGAGTGGATGACCATGACCAATAGCAGTCGCGACCAACGTATTCAAGTCCTTAAGGACATCCTGCTTCGCCTCCACCATGGGGCCAGCCCCGACAGTGTGGAGGCCGACTTCCAGGCCCATTTTAGCGATGTGTCGCCGATTGAAGTCTCCCTCATGGAACACGAACTCATGAATGGCGACCACGGCGTGGGCTTCGAAGACGTGATGAAGCTCTGTACCGTCCACGCCAAGGTCATGGCCGCCGGCGTCCAGGGCAAAGAAGTGCCAGACAGCCAGCAGGAAGGCCATCCCGTCTGGATCTTCAAGCAAGAAAACCTCGCCCTACAAGCGGGCCTGCACCGGATTCAGCGTCTGCTGGATGCCCTGGAGACTGCGGAAAGCCAGGGCCAGGACTTAGATCCCGGTCTCCTCCGCGGCCTGACCCGCCAATACCAACTGCTAGACCAATTCAAACGCCACTACCGCCGCAAGGAAGAACTCTTCTTCCCCATCATGGAGTCCTACGGCCACGACGCGCCGCCTAAGGTTATGTGGGGCGTGGACGACCAGATACGGGATTTATTTGGCCTGGCTAAGGAAGAATTGAAAGGCCTGGTGGACCAGGCTGGGGACGCCTCCGTGGCCCAAGTCCTGGCAACTTACCAGGCCTTCGTCCAAGAATTCAAGGACATGATCTTCAAGGAAGAAGCCATCCTGATTCCCTTGTTGCTGTCCCTCTTCAGCGAGGACGACTGGCTGGCCATCGCCAAGGACAGCCCCGAGTTCGGCTATGCTATTATCCAGCCGGACAAGGAGTGGGTACCAAGCCGGGTCAAGTTTGGGGAGCAAGGGGAAAAATGGGGAGCTGGCTGGGGCTGGGCGTGGGGCTGAGGCTTCCGGACCAGCTGGGCAGCCGGCCAAAGTGCAGGCACTGCCAGGCATCGACGCTGCGGCAGGCACCGGCCAAGCCAGCAACCAGGCTAGTGGACCAGCGACTGACTTAGCTAGTGACACAGCCTCTACCTCAGCCGCTGACTCAACTGCTAGCCTGGCGCCCAACTCCGAGGCCGACCTGCCCTTTGGCGGCGGCTACCTCAGCCTCAAGGAAGCCAATCTCATCCTCAACCACCTACCCTTTGAGATTACTTTTATCGACAAAAACGACCTCTTCAAATACTTCAACACTTCCATCGCCATCGAGAACAAACTCTTTCCCCGGGTGCCTAGTGCTATCGGCCGCCACGTTAAAATGTGCCACCCGCCCCGCAGCCTGGACATGGTCATGACCCTGATTGACGACCTCAAGCTCAAGCGCCGGACCAGCGAATCCATGTGGTTCCACCGCTCGGACGGCCGCTTCGCCTATGTGACCTATATCGGCGTCTTCGATGACCAGGACCAATACATGGGCGTCCTGGAATATGTCCACGACATCGCCCCCCTGCTGGATTTGGGTCCAGACAAACGGGGCCTGGCGCCTTTGGAGGGGGATGGGGAGCAAGCCAAAGACTAGACTTGCCCTGAAACGACAGACCTAGGCCGCTCGCTATGACAGGTCGCCCCGACTCAAGCCACTTGCTGTAACACAAGTCACTGACTCAAGGCCTGCACTATGGCTTGAGCACCCGACTCAAGCCCCAGCCAAGACAGAAACCACCAACTTAAGGAGCTCACTCATGACACAAGTAACGGACTTTAGCGTTTTGGCCCAAGACGGCCAAGCCTTTGCCTTGGAAGCCTACCGCGGCCAGGTGCTCTTAATTGTCAACACGGCCACCGGCTGTGGCTTCACGCCCCAATACCAAGGCCTGCAAGCCCTCTACGACCGCTACCGCGACCAAGGCTTCGCCGTCTTAGACTTCCCATGCAACCAATTCAAGGGCCAAGCCCCTGGCACCGCTCAGGAAATCAATGACTTCTGCAGCCTCAACTACCAGACCACTTTCCCACGCTTCGCAAAAATAGAAGTTAATGGCGACCAAGCCGACCCACTCTACACCTGGCTCAAGTCCCAGAAACGTGGTCGCATGGGCCGGCGCATCGAGTGGAATTTCGCCAAGTTCCTGATCAACCGCCAGGGCCAAGTGGTCAAACGCTACTTGGCCACCACCAAGCCTGAACGCATCGCCCGTGATATTGAGCGATTGTTGGGGGAGAAGTGAGGCTGGTGCTGCCAGAAATGAAGGCTGACTGCTGCCTGAAAAGTAAAAGTGGCAGCTAAATAAGGCTGACAAGATACAGAAAAGTAAGTCCGACAGCTACATGAACAGTAAAACTAGCATCTACAAGTTGAGAAAGTCCGGCAGCTACTAGAGACAAGGGCTGCGGCCCACCAGAAAGGAATGAATCCATGACCTATCGTTACCTCCTCTTCGACCTAGACCACACTCTGCTGGACTTTGACGCCAGCCAGGAGCTAGCCTTTGAAGCCTTTTTGTCAGGCTCACGGCCCTAGCCTACAGCGACCAGCTTCTGGCCGACTACCATGCCCACAGCCACCGACTCTGGCACCAGCTCGAATTGGGCCAGCTGACCCTGGACCAACTCCTGGACCGCCGCTTCAAGGAATTTTTCCAGCCCCATCTGGATCACCTGGACGGCCGCAGCCTGGATGACCAGTACCGCGACCTTTTAGTCGTCCACAACCAAATCTTTCCCGGCGCCGACACCCTCTTGCAAGACTTGAAAAGGGCTGGCTACCAGCTGGTGGCCGCTACTAACGGCGTTTCCGACACCCAGCGCAAGCGCCTGGCTCAGATTCAGTGGCTGGACCTCTTTGACCACCTGGCCATCTCAGGAGAACTGGGTCACAGCAAGCCAGACCCTGGCTTCTACCAGGCCATTTACAAGATGACTGGCGCCAAAGACACTAGCGCCTACCTCATGATTGGCGACCGCCTGCAAAGCGACATGCTGGGCGCCCACCAGGCCGGCATTGACAGCCTCTGGTACAACCCACATCAAGCCGCTGCGCCTAGTGACCTGCCTCTGACCTATGTGGTTCAGGATTATGCCGGAATTAGGAATATTTTACTTTAAAAAGGTGGGGACTGTAGCTCCCCTTGATTTTCTGGCCGAGCTAGTGGTCCACTAGACAAAGTGGTCCACTGGCTCCTAGCTTTTGCCCTGTTTTGCGCCCTTTTCCCAGGTTTCTGCCTGAGCTAGTGGTCCACTCGACGGAGTGGACCACTGGCTCCCAGCTTTTGCCCCGGTTTGGGCCAGTTTCCCAGGTTTCTGACCGAGCTAGTGGTCCACTCGGCAGAGTGGACCACTGGCTCCCTAGCTTTTGCCCCGTTTTGAGCCTTTTTCCTAGGTTTCTGGACGAGCTAGTGGTCCACTCGACGGAGTGGACCACTGGCTCCTGGCTTTTGCCCTGTTTTGGGCCTTTTTCCTAGGTTTCCGGACGAGCTAGTGGTCCACTCGACGGAGTGGACCACTGGCTCCTGGCGCTTGCCCTGTTTTGGGCCTTTTCCCTAGTTTCCTAGGCTGGCTTCCGGCATTCTCCTCGGTTTTGGCGGCTTTTACCTAGATTGCTAGGCTAGCTCCCGGCGCTCACCTAGTCTGGGCGGCGGGAGCCTAGTTCCTACATCCTAACTAAAGGTTTTACTTCACAATTCACTTGAAGTATACTAGGTAAAAGTCCATTTCCTCTCCCACATCAGTTAGGAGGCTAGATCATGAAGTATCTCCACCCCACCTTGCTCTGTGTTTTATTAGCGGCGGTAACCTGGGCCATTCTGGCTCACAGCGACTGCCTGCTCTGGCTCGTGGCAGCCACCCTACTTGAGGGAATTGCCTGTCTCTATTACTATGAACGGCGCAAATCCTAGTCCGCATCATTTTTTTCTTTAATTTTGCCTATAAGGTATGCTATAATAACGAAGGTATCGAGGCTTTGGCCTCAAATTCAACTGACAAAAGGAGCAGTAAGATGATTAGTGTAAGTGATTTAAAAGCAGGGATGACTTTCATCCTAGACGGTAAATTGTGGCGCGTATTGGAAATTTCCCACCACAAACCAGGGAAAGGTAACACCATCATGCGGATGAAAATCCGTGACGTCCGTAACAACTCTACCGTGGACACCACCATGCGTCCAGATGAGAAGGTAGAACGTGCGCATATCGACACCAAGGACGTGCAATACCTCTACAGCCAAGACAGCACTGCTTTCTTCATGGACTTAGAAACTTATGACCAATACGAAATCGCAGAAGACGCTATCGAACGCGAATTGAAGTTCTTATTGGAAAATGCGGAAGCTAAGATCCAATTCTACGGCAGCGAAGTGATCGGGGTTCAACTCCCATCAACGGTTGTCCTCCAAGTAACTGAAACCCAACCTTCTATCAAAGGTGCAACCGTTTCTGGTTCTGGGAAACCTGCAACTATGGAAACTGGCTTAGTAGTCAACGTGCCAGACTTCATCGAAGCCGGCGAATACTTAGTTGTCAACACCGCTGAAGGTACTTACAGCGGCCGCGCTAACAAATAATTAAACGAAAAGAAGCCACTACCTTGAGGTAGTGGCTTCTTTTGTTGTAGTGAATCTCCCTATCTAATAATTTAATTGGAAGTCGAGAGATTTAAAGCTCTATTTTGACTGAATAAACTTCTAAACAAATATCAAAACATCTCTCTAAAAGTACGACTCATCAATACCTGAGAGTGATATCCACCATTTTCCCCAACACCATTAACTAGCTTATATTTTTTACTCAGTATATCGAACAAGTTACTCATTTCGAAGCAAGGGTGTTTCTCAAAATTCATGAGATTAAATATAAACTTATCATCAGATAATTCGTATACTACCCCTTCGTCAAATTCTATTTTTCCAGTCCCTATATCTCCCATTCCCATAAGATCACTACTAAAATCTCTTCGCACAAAATAAATTCTCCATTTACCGATATACTCTTCCTGATTTTCATCGATAAGGAAATCAAGAAAATCAAATTCTTCATTTGCCGCTTCAGGTATAGATATAAATTTGCCAAAAATAGATTTTATTATCCTAAGTTTAGTTATTCTATTAAAACCTTTTATAGCTTTTTCTCCACCATCTTGATTATAAAATTTCAAGTACGCTTCATCATACTTTCCTAGAAAATTATTGCATTTACACAAAGTGTTCTTGCCGTACGCCCCTCCGGGTATAATGTTGTAGAAATCTCACTATCAAAGATTTCACTAGTAATTTGCTCGAGGCTTTCGCCTTTAATCATTCTCTTTTTAATGCTATACAGATTTTCAGGCTGAAAACAATCAAATAGCTTGCCAATATCTACTGAGACAATATCTTCATTTCCAACACTTCTTGCAGGATAATGCTCATCACTCATTTCATTACTGTCAAACCACCCATGGCACAATTTACACTTTATTTTATTTTGGTCCATCTATTAGTTGCCTCCCAACAATATATTAACCACCTAGCTCTTTATACCTATTATATCAGATAAGAACGTTCGTTAGTAATGAGTGGCACCTTCTTCTATGTCCTTTTACTATATATACAGTTTTTCTATGAATTTTCCCTATATCTGCCTGCTACTATTCTTATAGCTATTATTAGAGACTATAGATTCCCTTATTCTTTACTAAATCCCCTCCTCCTCACCACATAAGGCCAGAAGCCTGGTCCTTTCTTCTTTCCCTCTCCGCCAGTGACTACCAGGCCTCATGGACAAAAGCGGGCCTGGTGCTGGCCAGGATGTCTGGCGCATGAGCGGGGCTTGGAGCCTAGCGACTTAGCCCCGCCATAGCCAGGCAAGGCGGAAGACAGCCGCAGGCTGGCTGAAGCCGGTCCCTGCACTTGGCCCCGCCTTTTGGCTTAATGAGGCCAGGTAGTCACGCTCCGGCAGGCAGGCACCAAAAAAACAGCCACCTCACCCCCTTCAGGGCTAGGCAGCTGGTCTTTTTTCATTATGTCCAATCTATTGCCGTCAGGCGGGCACAAACTAAGTAACTAACTAGCCCCCTACTTGTCCTTCTCCTTATCCTCCAGAATCTCAAACCCGTAGCCACGGATATTAGCCCGCAGGAGGTCCAGGTATTGGCGGGTAATAGGGCTTGGCTCCACCTGTTGGGGCATGAGGTAGCCCAGGGTCATCATGTCGTCCACTTCTAGGGGAATGGCGATGATTTTGTCGTCGTTGAGCTCGCTGGAGATAATCCCTGAAGAAATAGTATAGCCATTGAGCCCCACCATGAGGTTGAAGATGGTGGCCCGGTCGCTGACCTTGATGTGCATCTTGCGGTTGAGGGTACTCAAAATTTCTTCCGCAAAATAGAAGGAGTTCTCCTGGCCTTGCTCATAAGATAGGTAAGGATAGTCCTCTAGGTCCCGTAACTTAACCGATGACTTCTGAGCCAGAGGATTGTCTCGGCAGACGAAGACGTGGGGCTTAGCCTTGAACAAGGGCGTAAACTTGAGCTTCTTCTCCTTGAAGAGCTTGGTGAGGACTTGGCGGTTAAACTTATTAAGGTAGAGAATGCCCAGGGAACTCTTGAAGGACATAACATCTTCCAGGATGTTCTGGGTCTCGGTCTCCCGCAGGGTGAACTGGTACTCTTCCGCATCCACCTGCTTAATCAAGTCCACAAAGGCATGGACCACGAAGGCATAGTGCTGGGCGGACACCGAGAAGGCCTGCTTGCGGACGGTGTGTTGCTTGTATTTAGCTTCCATGAGCTTGACCTGGTCCAGGATTTGGCGGGCATAGATCATGAACTCCCGGCCTTCATTGGTCAGGGAGACACCAGACTTCTGGCGGACTAGCAGCTGCAGATCCATCTCCTGCTCTAATTCCTTAATGGCATTACTGAGGCTAGGCTGGGATAAGAAGAGGGCTTTGGCCGCTTCATTAATGGAGCCTGATTCCACGATTTTCTCAAGATATTGCAGTTGTTGGATTCTCATCATAGTCACTCCCTTGAATTACTCCAGTATATTATAACCTAAAACTATAACCGTGTATACTTTTTTTCAATTATTCAAGAGGACCGTTTCCATGATAGGATAGAACTATCAATAAGGAGGTCGATTGCATGACAACATCGATTATTGGTTTCCCACGAATCGGGGAACACCGTGAATTAAAATTTGCTACTGAAATACTTCCGTAAGGAAATCAGCGCTGAAGAGCTTCAAGCAACTGCTAAGGAACTCCGCGCTAAACACTGGCGCCTAGCCCAAGAACGCGGCGTGGACCAAATCCCAAGTAATGACTTCTCCCTCTACGATACCTTCTTGGACACGGCTGTCCTCTTCAATATCGTACCTGAGCAAGTTCAAGCCATTGACTTGAGCGAATTGGACAAGTACTTCGCCCTTGCCCGCGGTTACCAAGGGGAAAAAGGTGACGTACGCGCCCTCCCAATGAAAAAATGGTTCAACACCAACTACCACTATATTGTACCTAAATTCGAAGCTGGCACCCAAGTCAAGTTAGCCGGCCACAAGCTTTTCGATGAATTCCAAGAAGCTAAGGACTTAGGCATTCACACTCGTCCAGTCTTAGTTGGGCCATTCACCCTCTTACGTCTGGCTGAATACGCTGAAGGCGTTAACCCAGTTCAATTCATCGAGCCTTTAGTGGCAGCCTACAAGGAAGTTTTCCGTCGCTTGGCTGACTTAGGCTCAACTGACATCCAATTAGATGAGCCTGCCCTAGTTAAGGACATCTCTGAATTGGAATTAACCCTCTTGGACAAACTCTACCAAGGCTTATTAGCTGACAAGGCTGGCTTGTCCGTCCTCTTACAAACCTACTTTGGTGACGTGCGTGACGTCTACAGCCACTTGGTACAATTACCAGTTGAAGCCATCGGTTTGGACTTCTTAGAAGGCCGCAAGACCTTAGAATTAGTCAAAGAACACGGCTTCCCAGCTGACAAAGTCCTCTACGCAGGGGTGGTTAACGGTAAGAACATCTGGCGTAACGACTACGCTAAGACCTTGGCCCTCTTGGAAGAAATTCCAGCCCAAAACGTGGTGCTCTCTACTTCATGTTCTCTCCTCCACGTACCTTTCACTACGGCTAACGAAGAGTTTGCGCCTGAAATCTTGGCTCACTTCGCTTTCGCTGCTGAGAAATTAGACGAGTTACGTGAATTGGATGCTATCCGTGCTGGCCAAGGGGAAGAATTCTTGGCAGCTAACAAGGCCCTCTTTGCGGCAGAACGTACCGTTCGCAATGCGGAATTAGCAACTCAATTAGCTGGCTTAGATGACGCAGCCTTCACCCGCCAACCTGCTTTGGCTGAACGTGCTAAGGCTCAACACCAAGCCTTCAATTTACCAGTCTTACCTACTACCACTATCGGGAGCTTCCCACAAACACGCGAAGTTAAGGTTAACCGTGCGACCTTCCGTCGTGGCGAGAAGACAGAAGCAGAATACACTGCCTTCATCGAAGCTGAAATCGACGAATGGATCAAGTGGCAAGAAGAAATCGGCCTTGACGTTCTGGTTCACGGTGAATTCGAGCGTAACGACATGGTGGAATACTTCGGTGAGAACTGTCCGGTTACCTCTTCTCTAAGAACGGTTGGGTACAATCCTACGGGACCCGCGGCGTGAAGCCACCAATCATCTGGGGCGACGTTAAGCGTGAACGTCCAATCACCGTTAAGTGGTCTGCTTACGCTCAAGCCCAATCCGACCTGCCTGTTAAAGGGATGTTAACCGGTCCGGTGACTATCCTCAACTGGTCCTTCCCTCGTGAAGACATCACCATCAAGGAATCTACCCTCCAAATTGCTTTAGCAATCCGTGAAGAAGTCCTTGACTTGGAAGCTGCCGGCATCCACATCATCCAAATCGACGAAGCTGCCCTCCGTGAGAAATTACCTTTGCGTAAGTCTGACTGGTACTCTGAATACCTAGACTGGGCTATTCCAGCCTTCCGCTTGGTTCACTCCGGCGTGGCACCAACCACTCAAATCCACACCCACATGTGCTATAGTGAATTCACTGACATCATCCCTGCTATCGAGCAATTAGATGCGGACGTGATTTCCTTCGAAGCATCCCGTTCTAACCTCCACATCTTGGACGAATTAGAACGCCAAAACTTCCAATTACAGGTAGGTCCTGGGGTTACGACATTCACTCCCCTCGTGTCCCTTCTGTGGAAGAAATTGAACACACTATCCGCGCGATCTTGGCCAAAGTGCCAACTGAACGTGTCTGGATCAACCCAGACTGCGGTCTCAAGACGCGTGGTATTCCAGAAACTAAGGCTAGCTTGGTTAACTTAACCCAGGCTACCCGTAACATTCGAGAGGAGCTCTAACCCCTATGACACAGCCACCGGCACCCTTCCACCATCCATCCTTATCCTATGAAGTCTTCCCGCCCAACACCCAAGTTGGGGCGGAGAGACTGACCCATACCTTGAATGATTTGGCGGAACTCAAGCCGGACTTCATCAGTGTCACCTGCAGCAATCGCCAGCCTAATATTGAGGAAACCACCCTCAAGGTAGCCAATCACGTTCAGAACACCCTGCACATCCCGACCATCGCCCACCTGCCAGCTATGTACCTGAGCAAGGAGCGCGTGGCGGCTAGCTTGGACTCTCTGGACCAACTGGGCATCCGTCGGGTCCTGGCCCTGCGCGGCGACATTCTGGAAGGCCTGGAGCCGGTCGGCGACTTCTCTTATGCGGAAGAGCTCATTCATTTCATTAAGGAGCGCAAGCCCCACTTCGACATTACGGCGGCCTGCTATCCGGAAGTCCATCCCGACGCACCTAATGCGGTCGCGGACATCCGCTTCCTCAAACGCAAGGTAGACGCTGGCGTTGACCGCCTGATCACTCAACTCTTCTTCGACAATGATTGCTTCTATCATTTCCAGGAAAAATGCGCCCTGGCCAATATCGAAGTGCCAATCCTGGCGGGTATCATGCCCATCGTCAACCGCAACCAGGCCCTGCGCCTGCTGACCACCTGTGAGACCACCAAGTTGCCTCGCAAGTTCAAGGCTATCCTGGACAAGTACGAGCACGAGCCTCAAGCCCTCCGGGCAGCCGGCCTAGCTTATGCCCTGGACCAAATTGTCGACCTGATCACCCAAGGCGCCGACGGGATTCACCTCTATACCATGAACCAGTCAGACACCGCCCACTATATCGCGGACGCTGCCAAGGCCTTGTTTAAGTGAAAATGAAATAGAAGAGCCAGCCCTGGTGGGGCTGGCTTTTTTATGTGGCGATTGCCTATGTCGGACTATACCGAAATATGCAGGATCTCGTAGACATTCATGCCTTCGATTTGTTCCGGTAAGTTTTGGAAGAAATAATATTCTGAGCATTCCCATTTATCAGGATTATAGATCAATAAACGGGCCACATCTTGGTCAGTGTCGCTAGAAAAAGTCAATTCCTGCATGGTGGCAGACTCTGGGATAGCTCTTTTGATCTCTAAGCAGTATCGCGCTGACAGAAAATCTTCACTTCTTTGGAAGGACAAGGGAACCCCAATAGGGATCTGTTGCCAGCCAAAAGACTTGAGAATGTTGTCGTAGAAGCCTTGCCAAATGAATTGGTTCATCCCGTCTACCCCACTCCATAAATAGAGGGGCGCGTATTGGTTTTCCTGAGCATCAAGTTCACCCTTAGTGGAAATCAGGTAGGCTTTAAAATTAAATCCTGGAAACCGTCTGTCTTGGTCCCATTCTCTCTGACCCGCTGCCGGATAAGATTCATATCAAAATCATCTGGCAACTGAATTTTGTATTGCATTGCTAGCATGGTCGTTCACCTCAACTTATATCTAACCTTCGGTCCCTATTATTATATCGCTTCTCCAATGGTCTGTCATTTAATCTAGCTGGGTGCCCTAGTTGATAGTCATGTCTTCCTAGTAAAAAAATCGACCACCCTTTCCCGAGTGGTCGACTAATCAAACGTTTGATTATAGTGAGGCTGACTAAGCCTGGTTTGAGTTTGCTTCTTCTGAGCTACTACTGACTGCTTCTTCCGCCACTTCTTGGCTGGCTTCAGCAAGGTCTTCTGCCCTTTCTTGGACAGCTTGGGCGTCCTCTTGGGCAGCGTCCTTAGCCTCTTGAGCTAGCTCTTTTGCGTCCTCAGTAGCCTCTTGGCCTGCTTCAGCAAAATCTTCTGCTGTGTCTTCAGCCACATGTGCTACTTCTTCCGCAGCTTCTTCGGCTACATCCTGGGCCTGATCAACTGTATCCTCGGCTGCATCTTTGGCTTGCTCAGCACCGCCACTAATGGCGTCCTTGGCCGCTTCAATGCCTTGGCCTACTTTGCCTGTCACCGCAGCGATACCACTGCCAATCCCATCTTTGGCTTTTTCCAAGGTATGGGAGGCAAATTCGCCTGTGCTTTCAGCCATATGAGTCACGTGATCTTGCAGACTGACAGTATCAGCTTCTTGCTTGGCTTGAGTCTTGACTTCAAGGACCTTGAGATTGACATCAATCACGCTAAAGCCTGTCATGTTCCGAATAACATCGATCACTAAACGCTTGATGTCATGATATAAATCAGAAACGTTTTTCTTATATTCTGCAATGACATTTAAGTCTACACGCGCCTCTTCCTTACCAAGCACTAGCTTGACGCCACTGGTAAACTTGTCGGTGTTGACAATCTTGCCCGCTAAGTTAGAGAAGAAGCCACCGTCAACTGCCAAGAGGCCGTCAACATTGGCTAGCGCCTGACCAATCTGCTTTTTGATCGCTTTGCGATTGTAAGACTTGCCAGCAGGACTTGGATTGAGTGTCTTATCTGATGTAGGTTGATTATTTGACATACCCTATCCCCTCTCTACTTTTTATTTGCGAGAATTTTGAAGATACCAACCAGCTACTGCGCCAGTTCCTACAAGCGCGACAACAAAGATGGTTCTGAAAAACCCGATATTCAAAATGACAGTTGCCAAGCCAAGGCCAATGGCCCCTCCGAGAATAGGATAGGGTAGGTTTTTGATTTTCTTGATCATAAGACTTACCCCTAGTTCTCTAAGTTTTCTTGTGGCTGAGCTTCAGATGCTTGAGCTTTTTGGCTAGTTTGCTCTGCTGCAGTATTCAAGACCTTCACATTGAGATAAATATTATGGTTCAAGCCCAAGTAGGAATTGAGGCCATTAATAATCTCCTTTTGTAAAGCGTTTGTTCTATTGACAACGTCTACCCCTTGGTTAATGTCACCCTTAACGGTTACTTCACACTTTTTCTTGGTGAGTTTGACCTTAACTTTAGGAGAAGCCATGTAAGAAACGGCTGAAATAGCCGACTTCACATGGCTTACGATCGCTGATTTTTTAACTGTCAACCGTCCATTTGCCTCCGACAAGACCACTTGGGTGTAGTCTCGCGGATAGAACAAGATGACAAGTATCGCAATGAGTGTCGCAATGGTCAGGACGAGGGATAACCAGAAGATAGCCTGGTTATAGTAGTACCCGAATGAAGACAGTTTGTTGAGGTACTCTCCTATCCAATCCATATTGACATAGGACTGATTACGATACAAGTTAATCGAAAATAGAACAAGCGGTGGAATACACAGTAAGATGAGCAGAGATTTTTTAATTCGTGACATGATAGTCTCCCTATACTCTATTTAATGCTTGTGTATTTGCTTGAGTTTCCTATAGGTTGCTTAAGCCTTTTTGCCAAGTAATGCAGATACGACTGCAATGACCACTACGGCACCTAATACAGATGGAATTAAAGCCATATCTGCAAGGCGAGGACCCCAAGACCCAAGGAAAAATTGACCAACAGAAGAACCTACTAAACCAGCAAGTACGTTAGCCACGATCCCCATTGAACCGCGTTTTTTAGTGAGGCTACCGGCTACTAAACCGATCAAGCCACCTACGATAATAGACCAGATCATGATATTGCTCCTTTCGTTCAGAATTAAACTGTAAGGACAATTTCCGCCTTACATCTTCCACCTTAACACAGGAAACTTTACAAATCAAGTTCAATATCCCTGTCGTTTTTTTACCATTTTGACTATATGAGATTTTAATATTTAAAACTAATTTAATTAATTTCACAAGTTGACAGACCAGGAATCAAGCTATAGCTCATAATCTGATTGCCTTTATATCAGTTTATATGACACATTTAATTTATATCGTTCTAATGGTCGTTTGATTTTTATGTGAAGTCAAATTAGAAAAAATCAGTCTTAAGACCTATTTTTGCCTAAACCGCTTTCCTAGGACTTTTTTTTATGATATAATTTAATTATCAAATGAAAGGAGGACATTAAGATGTCTGATTTATTGAAAGATTTGTCTAAAAAAGCTGGTGAGTTCGGCGAAAAAGCTATGGACGTAGCCGGTGATGTCTTTGAAAAAACCAAAGAAGTAGCAGGTAACGCATTCGAAACAGCTAAAGATGTAGCTGGCGATGTTGTTGAAAAAGCTAAAGAACTTGGTGGCGCAGCTAAAGACAAGGCTGAAGACGTTGCAGATGCTGCAGCTGACAAAGCTGAAGACGCTAAAGACGCAGCAGCTGACGTTGCTGAAGCGGCAGCTGACAAAGCTGAAGACGCTAAAGACGCTGCTGGCGAAGCATTGCAAAACGCTGGCGAAAAACTCGAAAACTAATTCGATTTCGCAAAATAAAAGAGAGGCATTTGTGCCTCTCTTTTTTTGTGTGAATTAGCTAAATGATTGCTTCATATAGCCTATCGCTTGCCCCACTCCCTATGCCTGGCTCTCTTCTTTCCTTGCCGTCAACCCGCGCAAGGCCAGGAAGACTAGCATTGAGATTAGCGTGAAGGCTATCCAGGTCTTACTAATACCGATAAGATCTGACAGGTAGCCATTGACGGTTAGGAGCAGACTGGACGCCAGGGCCTGTAAGGAATAGAAGGAAGAGACAAGCGAGGTTCGCAGGTGATCCTGCTTGATGAGCTTTTCGTGGATATAGGTGATAATCAGCGTCCCATTAATGCCTACTAAGAAGACATGGAAGAGGAATAAGTAAGGGAAGACCGGCAGATAGAAGCTAATGACCAGGAGGGTCACCACATCTAGCAGGAGGACCCGGTCAATTAAGGCCACCATGTCCATCTTTTTCTTCAAGAGGACCTTGCTGAGGAAGAGGTTGGACAGGATGGTGGCGAGGCCAATCCCGATAATATAATAGCCCACAATATAGTCCTGCACGGCATCCCCCAGGATGACCTGCCACTGGTTAGAAGGCCCCAGGTCCAAGACGGCCGGAATGGAAACATAATAAAGTAGAGCAGGATGCGGCTGTCTTTGAGTGCTTCTATTAGGTTGACCACGGTTTCTCGGTAGACCTGCTTAATCTGGCCCAAGTGGATCTGACGCGGGCGCGGCTTGAAGACATTGGGCACCAGCTGCACATAGACCAACAAGCCAATCAGAATGGCCGATGCTACATAGAAAGGAATGGCCGGGTTGTCTTTGCCCAGAAATTGCGCGCCGACAAAGCCGGACAAGAGGCCGAAGAATGGACCGATAATCTTGAGGTTAGAAAATACTTGCGCGATATCATAAGGCGCATTGGCTTCCTTGATTTCATTGACAATCCATGACTGCAGGGTCCCAGAGCTGAGGGAGACGGCCAAGCCGGTTAAGACAGCCGTCAAGATCAAGACGACAATGTTGCGGGTCCCTGCCATGAAGAATAGGCCAATGGCCCGCAGGAGAAAGGACAGGGACATGACCCGCTTCTCCCCGATAGAATCGACCAAGATCCCACTGGGAATCTCAGCGACCATGGTGGTAGCCGTAAAGGTAGCCAAGAGCAGACCAATCTCGGTCATGGAGTAGCCCAGGTAGATCAAGAGCAGGTAGGTCAAGGACACAAACATCTGCTCCGCGATGGTCTCCACCGTCATAATCAAATAAAAATTCTTAATTTTCCAATTCATGGGCTGCCTCCATCTGAGGCGCTTGCCCTACTTGGGGATTGAGCTGGTAGGACTTACCGTAATTATCCCGGATCAGAAACTTGTAATCCACCAGATATCTCCGCATGGTCGCGAAATCCTCATAGACTTCCTTGATCCGCTCATTGAGTTCAGGCTCAGTGAATTCATGGGCATGTTGCTGCAAGTGTTGGTATATATATCGAAAGACTTCTAGTCTATTTTTTTGTTTGCGCGGCAGGACATAGAACTTGCCATCTCTCATATAGCGCGCAATTGTCTCTTCAACCATGCTTTGGCCTCCTCTGTTTTCATTAAAATGCTACTTGTCTCTATTCTATATGGCAATTTGCTAGAAGGCAAGGGAGAGGTAAGGAATAGCCACCGTAAGGTGGCTATTTGTTGTATTACGAAAAACAGGCCACTTGGACCTGTCATGTGACTTATGATAGATGAATCACTTGATCACTTAGTAATTCAATATCCTGCTCTAGATGGGAAGCAATTAGAATTAGGCGACCTTCAGCACGGTAATCAAGCAAAAGTTGACGAATCCGATTAACCGACTGCTTATCAAGTCCATTCATAGGTTCATCAAGCAGAATAATCTCAGGTGATTCCATGAATGCTTGAGCCAAAGCTAGCTTCTGCTTCATTCCTAGCGAATAATGTTTAACTTTTTGGCGAGATACAGGATCTAACCCAACCAATGCTAAATGATGACGTATCGTGTCATCATCAATTAACCCCTTGATAAGCGCTAACTGTTTAAGATTGTCAAAACCCGAATAGCCTTCTAAAAAACCCGGTGTCTCTAAAATTAGCCCTAGGCTAGGAGGAAACTGCAAATCACGCCCTAGCACTTGACCATCAACCTCAATACGACCACTCGATACAGATTCTAACCCGCATAGGCATTTGAGAAGAACCGTCTTACCTGATCCATTATATCCAACTACACCATAGATTTTTGCCACCTTCTAGCGTTAAATCAAGATTCTCAAAAAAATTGTCTTGTTCTTAAACTTTTTACTAATATTATGAACATGTACGGTTGTCATTTGACACGCACCTTTCTAGCCTTAACTCGGAAAGATAGGATACCAAGAAGAATAGCATATAGAAATGCTAGTCGCAAACAGACATTTTCTAAACTCGGCAATCCTGAATGTGGTTCATACTTAATTTGGTATATGCTCAACCAATTGAGTGGGGATAGAAAGAAAAATCCAGTGACCAGCAGCTAAGGAGAAAAAAGATTGATTCCACCACTAGCCCTGCAAGCTAACATTAGCCCCAAGTTTGGTCCTAATTGATTGAATACGAGAATTATAAGGCCGAGCAAAATTACAAGAAGCCAAAAGAGTAAAAGAGTCTGAATCAGAGCAGAACTCGGCGTGTAATATTGCATGGCGACTTCTTGAATAGCCCCTTGAAGCGTTTCATTTGGTCTAATCCGAGCCTGTCCCAATGCATTAAGCATCTTTCCCCAAGAGTGCAAGCGTATATTTAGATGCGGCAGGAGAAGTAACCATATAAGCATCACATTGAAGCACACGAATGCCAAACTACTCACTATCACATAAACTACCTGACTGATCATCCAGCGGGCATACCCTAGCTTAATGACGAGCCAAAATTGGAAATTATTTCGAAATGGCAATACGCTAAAAAAGAGGATTGCGCCAATCATGACGATTGCGACATACCAGTAGCTTCCCATTAAAATGGCAACAATACTTAAGGGATAAGATTCCTGATACTGTGCTGCAAGGCGACGATAAGGTAGTAGGACAATAAGGCTATACATCAATAAGTATAGGCCTATTGGCAGGAGCCTTTTCCAGGTCCATTGTTGGCGAATATGAAGACTTAAGGCCCTCATTATGCTCATCATACAATCCCCTCCTTCTCATAGAATTGCCATCTGTTTTGGATAGCAACCTTGATTGCCCAAGCAATAAGGAGACTGATAATTACGAGATAAAAATAGGGGTATATCATACCAATCCCGTATCGCACAGCCTGACTACCAAAGCCGTAATAGTCCATTGCCTCAATCATCGTATTTCCGGTAGAAAAAACAGATGGGGGGAATAAGAAAAATGGAACCACCTGTTCTAATCGAAATTCGGTGAAGATAAACCACCAAAATATCGGTATCATGTAACTTGTCATTTTGTTAGGATAGTAAACTGTGAGCCATACACCTAATAAGGCATAAAACGACAACATTAAGCCAATATTACTAATCATCAAGAGATAAAATGAGATGTAATGTCCATCAACAAAGAGCCAGCTATTAGACATAGCGACGATAGGTGAACCAACGGTCACAGGCTCTGATACCGGGGCGCCTAATAAGAAATAGGCTAGTAATAGTCCACCCGATAAAACTCCTATTAAATAGACTCTAATGACTACTCGGCTAACTAGTCCTAGTGCATAGCGCCAATACCCACTACGAGGCAATATAAATGCTAGACGATTTTGCCCATAGTCTTCACAAAATAGCGTAATGGATGATTGACTCGCTACAATTAAATATGTTGCCATCGCCACAGTCTGATTAAATGCCAAGAAGTAATAGTATGCAGCTGCTGTCTTTGGCCCTGGATATGATAAGACATAAAAATCATTATAGGAAATCATCATTGCGACTAGTACTACGCCAAAAATACCTAACCAAATGCGCCGATCTATCAAGAAGGATTGAATATAGAATTTCAATCTGCGCATTTTACTGCACCTCTTTCCAATTTAGAGGATTCAGATAGAATTTTTCAAACCGCCCCTCCTCTTTAACAGTAACCGCCACAAGTGGTTGATATCGACGTTCCTCGTACACCTGTCCATCTTGTTGTACCGGAAGTGGTGCATATTCAATCTGGATTTTTTCAATATATACAGGGTTTCCAGCAATGTCTCTTGATATTTATTCCGAATCATTTCAACAGCTTTGTCATAACTCACCTCTACTTCTTCTGATCGAATATTACTTGGCAAAAAGACACCCGTAATGTCAACATGAATGACTCCGGATTCAGTAACGGCAAACATAAAGTTGGTCCCATAAGTAATATTAAGTTGCTCTGGTGAACCAAATCTCGTGTTCGAATCTATAATTCTATGTTCTCCAATCTTGGGGAACACACTAATTACACATAAATCTTCTGCTTGATCTTCAAAAGAAGTAAAATCAGCACCTTCTTTAACAAAGTTTTCCTTCAAGTAAGGCCAATACGCCTCGAATGATTCTTTAGATACAGTTGCAACAACAAAATCATAATCACTAAAATTCAGCTGATATCCCTCGATAAACTTCTTCACTTTTTCGAGTGCGACCTCACTAGAAAATTTGATAGTATCATTGAATTTGCTAATTGATACTTTATTTTCTATCGAGTCAGCCAAGAAAGCACTATAACTAGTGATTAAAGGCCGCTTATTCTGATTCGTCAGCGTGATCCATGTACCATTTTTGTTTACCAAAGCCTCCGCTTTTGTTTGATCTTTAGTTAGTTTTACATGGTCTCTACCATCCTCAGAGACAACCGTTTCTTGAGTGCCTTCACCTAACCATTCTTTCAGTGCCTGGGTAGCCTGAGCCTCATCCCCAAAAGAGACATCATATTGTCGAAGCTTTGTTACAAATCCACGATCTATCGAATCGGAAATGTATAGCTTAGACAAGAGCTCTTGATATCCATCGACCGCTGTTGTGCTGACACTGGATGGTTCAGATTTGTTCTTGTCCCTGATTCGAATATGTACACCCTGCACAAACCATAATTAGCGTGCAAATGCAAATAACCACTCGCTTCATGCCCATTTCCCCGCTTTCTATCTAAGAAAAGAAAGCTATATGATGGACTACCATATAGCTTTCCCCAATATACCGACTTCTATCAAGCTTATGCTACGGAGCGAACCGCCCATAAATAGTGGAATCTAGTAGCCCATGTTTTGAAGCATTTAAATAGTAATAACGACCTACTGTCCCGTACCCGGAACGAAAATAAAGTCCATAACGTCCGTTTGAATCCGCTACAACTAAACCAGTTGCTGGTTCATGTTCGGCGGCCGTTCTAACTCGGAGATTTACTTTCCTTCCCCAACCTAGTCCGCCTTGAATATTCGCAACCGCTGGATCCCAATCATCTTTACTGGTTCTTGCAGTAGATACGGAATAGTTTTCATGACGAACATGTAGATAAAATGAAACTGTTCCTGCATGAGCAACGTTGTCACTTAACACACCAAATAATGATAGAGCTAAAAATAAAGACATCAGCAATTTTTTCATTTTACAGGTCCTCCTATGATTTGAATTGTATCCGAATACAACTTAAGTATACGGTTTCATTTTTGTATTGTCAATAGATTTAGTTTCATTTTGTTTATTTTCAATCATTTTCATTCTAAAGAGCCATCGTGTGTTTAACTTATTTATATTAATATCGACGAAAACAATCATAAAGCCCATTTATACTATTGTTTATTTACATTTAAAAATTAAATTTCTATATAATTTCTGAATTTCGCCTTATATTTTCATATCCATTTTCTATATCATGTGAATATACCAACCATTGAGTGAGTGGGTTCTGGCTACAAAAGCAATATATACGAAATGACATTTCACTTTGCCATTCAAGGAATACTCAGCTCACATGAAAAGCTATGTAAGAGGGCGCATCTAACTGCGTCCCTTACATAGCTTTAGCTTAGTATGATGCGATCACAACTTTAATAATTGATTAACCCTATCCTGCACAGTCTGATAATCATACCCTGCTTCAGTCAACTCTCGGACCCGCTCTTCCCCATTGCCATACTCACCGCGGATTACATCCCAGGCTACTGCGGTGATCAGGTCGTCACTAGGTGAGGTGTCTTCCGAAAATGCGGGGCCTGGCTCCTGACCTTCCTGGTCATAACGTGGTCTGCCGTAACCTGCAATGGCCTCATGGTTCCAATCATAGTAAGCTCGCGCGACTCGGCCATTGTAATTGCCTTCTAGGGTGCTGATAGACCCATCAGCCTGAACTCGCTCGACAATCCCAATGTGGTCGACAGGTCCGCCATCGAAGTTGAAGATGACAATGTCTCCTGCCTGTGGCCATTCTTGGCCTAGCCAGATGCCTTGTTCCTGGAACCAAGTTAGGTGGCGTGGGACGCCACACTCTCGGCCAATCAAGTGACTGATGCCTGCTTCATCCCCGCAAACGGTAACGAAGACATCGCACCAGTCGTCACTGTACTGGACGGCATAGCCTACGGGGATGGGGCTGACTGAGTTGTAGGCATCCACCATAGCCAGGTGGTCGTCAGACCATTGACTAGTACCTAGGTAGCTCTGGGCAACTCTGATTAGTTTATCTGCCTGTCTCATGGTCGTCACCGCCCTTCTGCCAATAGTCTAGGCTGGACTTTTGAAGCAGTGCGCCTAGGAAGACAGCGACTAGGTTAATCGTGGCCACTAGTTGACTGGTTGGCGCCCAGGCATAGAGGTCGCCTAAGCCTGAAGCTAGGACGGCCAAGGCGGGTAAGAAGATTAGTACCAGCCATTTGAGCGCATCATAATATCGGTTATCTAAATTCATTTGCTTACTTCCTTTCTTCTAGTAGGGTCTCAATTTTGGTAATACGCAGATCCATTGAAGCTAGACGATCGTCAATGGTCTTGACGACTAGCTTGTTAGCTTCAATTTCTAGCTGCATCTCATCAATGCGGAGGATGAGGCTCTGGATGGCAGTAATGAGGTTGACTAGCTTGCTAATCAGGGTGATCACTGCTACCGTTGCCGATGCCAAGCCTCCAATTTCTAATAAGCTCATCCGACTCATCTCCTTTCTTATATATGAATAAGGGACCCGCTCCGCGGGTCCCCTGCCACCTACGGTGCTTGTTAGTTCTCTGCCTTGTAAATTTCTTCTACGGACCGGGTTACCATGTTAGCGTTCTTGGCGCTGGCGTATTGGTCGACGCTGTCCTTCTCGAAGATGTTCTTGGCCACAATCGTCTCCATGGCGGACTTGACTGTGTTAGCATCTAAGTTGTCCTTGGCGTGGGCTAGACTGATCTTCTTGGACTTGCCGTCGGCAGCCTTGAAGTTGAGGTCTAGCTTCTTGGTTGTTTTGACTTCTGCCATTGTGGATGGCTCCTTTCTTCTAGTTTAGTGGGTAGGTGCTAGGCCTAGTTGTAGGCGTAGACTTCAGTGACTTTGGTTTCAGTGATTGGATGCTTAACCAGTGTCCCCACTGCGTCACGCACCGCTGTCACATCTTCAGTAGAGGCATTAGCCACCACATGACCTAGGCTGACGTTTTCCTTCTTCTTGTTTTCGTCGATTGAGTCATTTGGAGGGTGCCCTTAACGAATGATCGTGCCATTGTATTTCGCTCCTTTGCTTTGATTTGTAGCTACATATATAAATAGGGTCTGAGCGCCCCCTTTCTACGTGCTCACTTAGACACAACTTGCCTTTTTCTAAAAGAATTACCTTGAGCCCGGCCTGGTTCCTGGCAAATTACTCAGTTTTCTGCCCTTTTCATCAGTTTCCGGCCGAGCCAGTGGTCCACTCTCAAAGTGGACCACTAGCTCCCTAGCAAAAACCCCGGTTTTCTGCCCTTTTCCTCAGTTTCTGACCGAGCTAGTGGTCCACTCTTCAAAGTGGACCACTAGCTCATGGCACCCCCCCGTTTTCTGCCCTTTACCCCAGTTTCCGACCCAGCCAGTGGTCCACTCGACGGAGTGGACCACTAGCTCCTGACAAAGCTCTCCATTTCGGCCCTTTTCCCCAGTTCCCGGCCCAGCCAGTGGTCCACTCTTCAAAGTGGACCACTAGCTCTGACAAAGCCCCCCCATTTCGGCCCTTTTCCTTAGTTTCTAGCCCAGCCAGTGGTCCACTCTCCAAAGTGGACCACTGGCTCCTGACAAAGCCCCGGTTTTTCTACCCTTTTCCTCAGTTTCCGACCTAGCCAGTGGTCCACTCTCAAAAGTGGACCACTGGCTCCTGACTTTTCTCCTAATTTCGGCCTCAGCCCACACAAAAAAGCCTTCCCTGATGGGAAGGCTTTTGCTTCTATGCTAATCTACTGATTTCAGAGCTTCTAGCATGTCGACTTGGCGGAGTTGGCGGTCTACTAGCCAGCCCAGGGCGGCCAAGATTAAGAGGATGGCCACAACTGGGGTCAGGTAGACGGTCCAGGCGACATTTTGGTTGAATTGGACGAAGTCTGCGCTAATGCGAGCCAGCAAGTAACGGTGCAGGATCCAGCCGCCGGCCAAACCAAAGAGGATGCCGACTAGGGACAGGGCTACGGTTTCGCGGTAGATGTAGCGGGTGACTTCGCGATTGTGGAAGCCCAGAACCTTAATGGTAGACAGCTCCCGAATCCGCTCGGCCACATTAATGGACGTCAAATTATAGAGGATGACGGCGGCCAGCAGGACGGAAACCAGGGTCAGAATCTGCATGACTAGGGCCAGGGAATCGACTGTCACCTGGATTTGGTGGCGGATGCCGCTGTTCTGAATGACCGAGCGCACACCGCTCAAATCCATAAAGCGGGCGCTGACCTTAGCCAGGTCGCCTTTGGCTTCAGACGTCAGCTGGACCAAATGGGCGTTGGCTGCCCAGGCCTTGCCATAGGCGGCCTCATAGGCAGTCCGGCTCAGGTAGACACTGTGGCCGGCATAAAGCTCCACAATGCCCGCCACCGTCACACTGACCGGCTGACCGTCGGGGTCTTCCAGGGTCAGGCGGTCGCCCACCTTGAGGCCGGCCTTTTCCGCCATTTTCTGGCTAATCAGAGCACCCCGGTCGGGCAGGTCCAAGCGATCATGGCTATAGGCATCATAGAAGGCCATCAGCTGGCCAAAGCTACCAGCAGGTGCCACCATAATGGTCACTTCCTGCTGATCCTTGAAGCCAGGCAAGTGCTGGCGGCCCGTTTGCAGCTGGATGTCCAGGGTCTGAGCCAGGTCAGCCTGAGCCAAGGCAGCAGCCAGGTCGCTTTCCTGGGAGGCATTGACATGCTGCTGACGGGCCACGATCAGGTCATAGCCCACTAGCTGGTCAAATTGCCGCTCGGTGATGCCGGCAAAGGACGAGGAAATGCCCAGGCCCGCGAAGAGCAAGGCCACCGAGCCGGCCACCCCCAGGATGGTCATGAGCATGCGTTGTTTGTAGCGGAAGATGTTGCGGGCCGTCACCTTCTGGGTGAAGGTTAGGCGGCGCCAGAACCAGGTCACCCGCTCCAGCAAGATGCGGCTGCCGCGTGCCGGTGGCTTAGGCAGCAGGAGCTGGGCTGGCGTCTGATCCAATTCACGTCGGGCCACCCACCAGATAGGCAGCAGACTGGACAGGAAGGACAGGCCTAGGGCCAGAGCCGCAAGCGGCCAGTAGAAATGCAGCTGGATAGGTGGATAGGTTGAAGTGGCAAAGAGCGTATGGCCCAAGACATAAGGCAGGCCATAGGTCCCGGCCACAATGCCCAGCAAGGCCCCCAGGCCACTGGACAGGAGCCCATAGAGCAGGAATTTGGCTAGGATGTCGCCAGGGCCATAGCCCAGGGCTTGCAGGAGGCCGGCCTTCAGCCTTTCCTCGCTAATAAAGCGGGTCATGGTGGTTAAAGTCACCAGAGCGGCCACTAGGTAGAGCACCACGGGGAAGACATTGCCCACATTGGCCATGCCCTCGGTCCGTAGCTTACTGGTATAGAACTCGACGTCGCCCGGATAGGTCTGGCGGCTGTAAACCCGGTACTTAGGCGTCACCAGGCCGGCTAGCTATCTCGAGCTTGGTCAAGGTCGGCCTGGCCCTCCTTGATGGCGGCTTGGGCCTCCGCTTGCTTGCTGGCAAATTCGGCCTCCTGGTCATCCAGCTCCTGGCGGGCAGACGCCAGAGCTTCCTGGCCGCTGCTGATTTCCTGGCTGGCCGACTCCAGGGCCTGGGCACCGGCTTGGACGGCCGCCGACTGGCTGGCCAATTGGGCCTGGCCGGCTTGGTATTGGCTCAAGCCTGTTTGATAGTTGGCAGCCTGGCTGTCATATTGAGCCTGACCCGTGGCAAGGGCCGCGGCGCCTGCTTGGTAGCGGGCCAGCCCTTCTTGGTAGCTAGTATTGGCGGCTTGCCACTGGGCTTGGCCGGCTTCAAGTTGACTTTGGGCGCTGGCCAGGGTCTGAGCTTGAGTAGCCAGGGCCTGGCGGGCGGCCTCAATGTCTGGCAGGATGTCCGGATCTTGGCCGGCTTGGCGCAGGGCTTCTTCTTGGGCGGCCAGGGCCTGCTGACCGGCGGCTAGTTTGGCTTGGCCGTCAGCCAAGTCCTGGCTCTGGCTTGCTAGCGTCTCAGCCTGGCTGTCTAACTGGCTCTTGGCGGCGTCCAACTGGGTCTTAGCTTGGGCCAGCTCCTTGGACTTGGCCGTCAAATTGGCCTGGCCGCTGGTCAGGGCGGCTGCCCCGCTATCCAGTTGGGCCTTGGCCTGGGCTAAGGCGGCTTGGGCGCTGGCTAGCTGGCCTTGGCCCTGGGTCAAAGTCTCATCCTGGCTAGCCCATTGGCTGGCCGCTTGGTCCAAGGCAGACGACTGGTCCGCCCACTGGCTTTCAGCTGAAGCTAGCTGGCTGGAGCCTGATGCCAGGGCCTCTGAGGCCGAATCCATATCGGCCTGGCCCTGATTGATTTGGCTTTGGACCTGGGATTGAACTTGGGCCAAACGGGCGGCGCCGTTATCGGCTAGGACAGCCTCCAAGTCAGCCTGGTGCTGGTCTAGGCGCTCCCAGTAGCGGGCCTGATAGGCGTTGAGCCCGGCCAAATCCTCGTAGCGCAGGCGGGCCAGAGTATAGACCGGACTGTCAAAGTCCTGGGCCGTCACGACCCCGTAGCCAGCTAGGGTCCCGCTGCCGGCCGTGGCAGGCCCGAAGAGGACCTGGTTGCCCAGCTCGCCCGAATTGACGAAGCCCGTAATGGTAAAGGTTGTCTGCTTGAGCATGGCTTTGGCATTGCCGGACTCCTTAAGGTTGACGGTGTCGCCTAGCTGAAAGCGGCCTTTCAGGCTACTTAAGAGGGCAATTTCCCCCGAGGCTTGAGGCAGGCGGCCGGCCACTAGCTGGTAGTGGGCCAGGTCCTGGGTCAGGCTGAAGATCCGCCAGGCTTCTGGCGTCTGGTCCAGCACCACGTCGGTCAGATAGCCCCCTTCGACCTGGGCGCCCGACAGCTGGGCCAGCTCCTCCATGTCTGCTTGGGACAGACCGTAGTCGGACAGGACTGTCAGGTCCTGAAGCCGCAAGCCTTCTAGGTAGGCGCTGGCAGTATGCGTAATGTCCGGCGGTGCCGCCTGCAAGCCCACTAGGGCAAAGGACCCCAGCATCATGAGGGCAAACCATGGATAGGGAAGCGCCCCTTGGTCTGACCAAGGCTACGCCAAAAATTCTTTGAAAAAGTGTTGACTTGGTCATGGGCTGACCTCCTTTTGGATAGAGATGTTAGTCAATTATTTTTTTGTAGGGTGTATGACAGGCTCAAGTCACTGGCCCGACAGGTACAAAGCGCCCACCCGGCAGGCTCAAGTCGCTGGCCTGGTAGGTACAAGTCACTGACCCGGTAGGCTCAAGTCGCTGGCCCGGCAGGCTCAAAGCGCTGGCTCGGCAGGCTCAAAAACCAGCTCCTCAGAGCCAGTCGCCAGCCCTTTTGCACCCATCTTCTAGTACTCCAAGTCCCCAATATTCTGCGGCTGGTCGTTGACCGTGACCGACTGAATTTGGGCGTCGTGTAGGCGGATGACCCGGTCGGCGATAGGCGCCAGGGCCCCGTTGTGGGTGACGATGATGACCGTGGCCCCCTCCTGGCGGGACATGTCCTGAAGAATTTGCAGGACCTGCTTGCCAGTCTGGTAGTCTAGGGCCCCGGTCGGCTCGTCACAGAGCAGGAGCTTGGGCTTCTTGGCCAGGGCGCGGGCGATGGAGACTCGTTGCTGCTCGCCCCCTGATAGCTGGGCCGGAAAATTATTCAGTCGGTGGCTGAGACCCACTGCGGCCAGGGCCTGAGCTGGGTCCATGGCATGGGGCACGATTTCCGCGGCTAGCTCGACATTTTCCAGGGCTGTCAGATTGGGTACCAGATTATAGAACTGGAAGACGAAGCCCACGTCATAGCGGCGGTAGTCGGTCCGCTGGTGGCTGTTGTAGGCGGCGATGTTCTGGCCGTCAATCCAAATCTCCCCTTGGCTGGCCGTGTCCATGCCCCCCAGAATGTTGAGTAGGGTAGACTTGCCGGCGCCGGAAGCTCCCAGTATAATGACCAACTCGCCCTGCTGGATGTCAAAATTCAGGTCTTTGTTAGCCGTAATTTGCCCCTGACCCGATGGAAAGTATTTACAACAATCTTTTACTTCAATATAGGCCATGCGGTCACGTCCTTTCTCCTGCCTTGAAACTTAAATTGACAGGTGTTGATTTATATCTGCCTTTATTATAGAATAGATGAAAAGCTAAAACAATGAGCAAAAATCAACAGAGTGTCTATTTAAGGAGGGCCTATGACTCAAAAACGCCAAACCCAAACCAAGGCTGCCATCAAAACGGCCCTAACCCAGCTCCTGCAGGAGGTAGGCTTCGAGCAGCTGACCGTCCGCCAACTCTGCCAGCGGGCCGGCATTAACCGCGGCACCTTCTACCTGCACTACCAGGACAAGTTCGACCTCATGGAGCAACTCAAGGAAGAGACCCTGAGCCAGCTGCGCACTTTCTTCATTGAAAATCAGGAGCACAATGTCCACCTCGTGCTGGTCCTAGAGTATATTAAGGAAAATTACGACTTCATCTACGCCCTCTCCCAGAGTAACTATCTCAACTTCAAGGCCACCATCCGCGAATTCATGCTGCAACTCTTCCATCGCGAAGATCCGGCCGACCTAGAGGCTTTTCTGGGCCGCAACTTCCCCATTAGCCAAAAGTACGCCCTGGAGTGCGTCCTCAGCCTAGTCGAAGGCATCATCAACCTCTGGGTCAGCAGCGGCGCCAAAGAATCCCCCCAAGAAATCCGCGACATCTTCGGGAAGGTACTCGACTTTACTAACTGGTAAAGGGGTTGGGGGCGCGCTAGTGGTCCGGCCCTTTCTAACTTTTTAGGGGCTAGAGGCTACTTTCTAGGCACGCCAGTGGTCCACTCGACGGAGTGGACCACTGGCTCCAGCTGTTTCTGCTTTTTTGGGGGCTGGAGGCCGCTTTCGAGGCGCGCTAGTGGTCCACTCGACCGAGTGGACCACTAGCTCCAGCTCTTTCTGCCTTTTTGGGGGCTGGAGGCTACTTTCAGGGCACGCTAGTGGTCCACTCGACCGAGTGGACCACTAGCTCTGGCGGAATCTATCTTTTTATGAGTCCGCCGCCCTGCTCCCTTTCCCAAAACACAAAAGAAGCCCTGCCACTAGACTGGCAGGGCTGTTTGCTGTTAACGGGATTGTTTGCGGTGTTCGGTGTAGGCGATCCAGATGCCGGATACGATTAGGAGGCCGATGATGAAGAGGGAAAGGATTGAGGAGGCTTCACCAGTGCTTGGGAGGCGGCGGCCATTACGGTCATAACGAACGCCTGGCTCTTTAGACTCCTTAGTCGCTTGGCTGGCTGCGGAGCTTTGGCTCGCAGCAGAAGATTGGTTGGCGGCTGGAGCTTGGCTCGTAGCTGAAGATTGGTTGGCGGCTGGGGCTTGGCTCGCAGCAGAAGATTGGCTAGCTGCTGAAGACTGGCTTGCGGCAGCACCTTGGTTGTTGCTGGAAGTTTGGTTGGCGCCAGATGCTTGGCTCGCAGCTGGTGCCTTGCTTTCTTGGCTTTGGCTATTGGCAGCCTGACTTGACTGGCTAGCTTGACTAGACTGCGCAGCCTGCCCTGCTTGCCCGGCCGCCACAGCGGTCAGCACATAGTTGGAGCGGTAGACCTTGAAGGTGCCCAGGTTAGTTTGCACCTCTTCCTTGGCGTCTGGGTTGATTTGGCCAACTTGTTGAGCTTGGCTGGCGTCGACTTTGTAGTCGGGATGGGCTTTGACGAAAGCTTGGGCCGCCATGTCGAAGGCAGACTGGCTGGTCTCGCTGTTAACCAGGTAATGGCTGGTTTCGGAGACTGCTTGCTTGTCATCTTGAACCTTAACCGTCACCAGTTGGGCGTCTAGAACAGGGTTTTGCTTAGGCAACTCGGTCACCGCGTAAGTCTTAGGTTCTTGGGCTTCTTCTACCGGCAGGCTGTCAGCAGCTTCCAAGACAAAGTTGGCTTCAAAAGTATGGCCGTCAAACTCGCCCTTGTCTGTGACATAGTGCTTCTTAGCTGCGTCACTCTTGACATTCTGAGGGGCGCGCTCAATCTTATAAGTGCCCTTAAGCAAGTCATAGATTTGGTTAAAGGTCACATCAGCTGTATTGACGCTCGTATAGTAGAGGGTCTTGTGAACCTTGCCGTCCTTGTCGACTAAATGAATCTTGACTAGCCCCTTCTCGGAAGCTGTCTCGTCCGCCTTAGGCATGAGGTTGACAACGGATAAGGTCTCTTGTGCTTGGGCAACCGGCACTGGTGCCAATGGCAAAGCCAGGCTCACGGCTGCTAATAATGTAATACTCTTTTTAATAATTGCTTTCATGGTAGGTCTCCTTTTTTCCTTTTCTTGACTATAGTATAAGCCTTGGACCAGCAAAATGGGGCAAAGTCATCAAAATCGATTAAAAATCATCGAATTTGATGTTTTATGAGAAAAACCCTCAGAAAAGTTATCTGGGGGTTTAGAAGTATAATAGATTAATAACCTTATTACTTATTTAGTACAAAAGTGTCGTAGACTTGTAGATAAGCTATTATTGAAGACAAGAAAATGCTGCGACTAAGGTAAATTTGAATATTTTATTCTGCATACTTACTGACAACCTTTCTATCACGTTCATAAGTCTATCTTCTTAAACGGCGTTTTTCTGCCAAGACGATTAAGAAACCAATCAGCGTTAATCCAAGGGATAGGATTGAGATAATTCCAATATGGACTTCACCTGTATTTGGTAACTGTCTGCCAATCTTGTTGCTTGGTGTGGTCGCAGCTACTGGAGCTGGGCTTTGGGCTGGTTTGTTAGCTTTCTCAGACTGACTATCTTTCTTAGCTAGATTAGTTGGAGTGTCAACCTTCTTACTTGGAGATTGACTAACTTCTTTCTTAACTGTATCAATCTTCTCTTCTTTCTTGCTTGGAGCTGGTTTCTGCCTTATTGTCTTTGGCTTGCGCAGATGAAGTCGCTTCTTGACTTTGGCTTGCTTGGTTACTTGCGGTTGCAGCTGATGATTGAGCTGTTGGCTCAGCTGCTGCTACTTGAGGCTTGGCAGCTTGGACCGCCGTTAAGACATAGTAGCTACGGAAGACATTAACAGTCCCTAGACTTGTAAGGATTTCCTCTAGTTGCTGACGGTTAACGCTACCTTGTAGCTGAGCGGCTTGCGCGTCCACTTGATACTCAGGGTGCTCCTTGGTAAAGCTAGCTGCCGCTAAGTCAACTGGAGATTCTGTGCTATCACTATTAATTAAGTAATGGGTGGTAGCTAAGTCAGTCCCTGCTTGGTCCTTAACATCTACTGTCACTAATTGTTCATAGAATAGGTCTGCTCCTTTTTCTTCCAATACGGTAACAGGGTAGATAACAGGTTCTTCAGCTTTTTCAACTGGAACTTGATCTGGGTTCTTAAGAACAAAATTAGCTGCTAAGTAACTTCCATAGAACTCGCCATGATCCGTCACATAATTCTTGAGATGGGTGTCTGTTTGCACATTTTGTGGTGCTAATTCAATGTCATAACTTGACCCTAGCAAGCTAGCAACTTGGCCCAAGGTAATATCCACCGTGTTGAAGCTAGTGTAATAGAGCGACTTATGAACGACATTATCGGCACCTACTAAGTTAATCTTGACTAAGGCATTGCGCCCGATTCTTGGCGTTGCATCTTTGGGTACAAGACTCACAACTGGTAATACATTAGGCTGTTCTTGGGCCTGGGCTTGCCCAACTGGCAAACCCATCCCCACAAGAGCCGCTAAGGCCATTAGCTTATGAACAACTTTTTTCATGATAATATCCTCCTAGAATATTGGATTATTGAATAATCCGACGAGCAAAACTTGCACGATATGGAACTTTATGAAAACATACATAGCCGATATTTTCACTTTCGACGTTAGCTTCTGCCGCATGAACAGGTATCTGAGTGTACCCAAGAATCTGACAAGCTAACACAAAACTTAAAATTTTTCTCTTCATATTTTTTCCAACTCCTTGTCGTTTTGATGAGATAACTATATAATATAATCGTAGAAAATAGTTCGAAGTCGTCATAAGTGATAGTTTTTTCGTCATTTTCGATTGCAAAACATCAAAAGCGATGTTCAAAACATCATTTTCGATGACAAGTCATCATTTTCGACGTTTTGTCCATCATTTTCGATGACTACTCATCATTTTCGATAGTTTTTTCATCGTTTTCGATGACTTATTATTAGATTATTCAATGGAGGTAGCTACTCTATGGAGCTTCTTATAAATCTAAGTGAATCTTACCACACACTAATCGGTATATTTGCTCAGCGAAATCCTCTTAAAAATTGGCCTATATCCTTTTTTTATAGCATGGCAGTGATTTTGATTTCTTATTCATTTTCTATCTTTGGTTTTCCTACCTATGTTTCGCAGCTAGTTATATTTGTTGTTTTGCTGACTGGCGCCCTAATCGAGCCTAGTGATGATAAGACCAATGCCATGGTAAAAGCGACCATTTTTGCTACGCTCCCCTATATCAACCTCAAACTCGATGGTTTTATTCAGGACTTCTTTCTCTCAAATATCCAGATAGAATCTATCGAAACTGAGCTTATCGTTTCTCACATCATCTCGCTCATTCTTATTATCTTGTTGACTCGACTTGAAATGTCCTTTATAAGTATTGCCAGAACCAGTTCAACCGGCTCAGTTTCTGGATTATCCCGATTCAGCTTTCTCTTTACTTCTTCTTTATTTATAGCGATTTGGCCCTAACCATTACCGAAATGTATGACGCAAGTCCGGCTCAGACACTTCTTCATTTCAGCCCTTTCGTGGTCTTGCCTATCTTATCTATTTTATCTATTGTTTTCTTCAACCATGCTATGAACAAATCCCAAGAAGTCGCGCGTGAGAAGGAGCAATTCAAGGTTAGTCAGGCCTTTTCTAGCATGATGGCCGACCAATATCAGGAAATGCGTAAGTTCCGTCATGACTATAAGAATATCCTCCTGACCCTGGAAGGCTACATTCGCGACCAGGAATGGCAGGGGCTGGCGGACTATTTCCATCAACATATCCAACCTACTCAAGTCACGACCGACCAGCTGGGCCAAGAACTCAGTCGGCTGTCTAAGATTCAGAGTCCGGATGTCCGCAACCTGCTCTTCACTAAATTGGCCTTTGCCGGAACCAATGGCATTGACCTCAGTATTGAGGTGCCGGACGATATCCACCTCAATGTCGCGCGCAACCCTATCTACTTGGTCCGCATTATCGGGATTCTGCTGGACAATGCCATTGAAGCCCTAAGCAATCAGGAGGGCGGCAAGCTAGCCTTGGCGGTCTTCGAAGACCTTGGCGATGTTCACCTTATTATTGAAATGACTGCCAAGAAGACCCAGGTGACCTCAACAAGCTCCTGGAAGCCGGCTACTCCACTAAGGGCAGTGGCCGAGGCTTGGGTCTGAGCAACGCCTTAGAATTAGCGCGAGAAAGTCAGTTCCAACTGACCACTCAGTTTGCTAACGAACGCTTCACCCAACATTTACTCATTCGGAAGGAGTTGCTAGTCCCATGACAGACTTCAAATTCCCAATCTATATTTGCGAGGACAACCCCAAGCAGCGTCAGTGGCTGGCGGATTTGATTGAACGCTATGTCATGATTGAAGATTATCCCATGGAATTGGCCTGCGTGACAGGTGACCCGGACAAGCTCCTGAATAGCTGGACGGATCGGCGAGGAAATGCCGTCTTCTTCCTGGATATTGACCTGCAACATGAGCTAAGTGGTATGGATATTGCGCGGCAGATCCGCCAATATGACGATGGTGCTAAGGTTATTTTCGTTACGACCAAGGAAGACTACCTGCCCCTGTCCTTGCGTTATAAGGTACAGGCTTTGGATTTCATTCCTAAGGATGACATGGACGACATGGCCCAACGCGTCAAGGAGTGCCTGGACACTATCAACAACTGGCGCAGTCTCAATGGCCAGGCCAAGCAAGTCTTCACCTTCAAGCAAGGTAAGAGCCAGATTAGCCTTAGCTACGATAAGATTCGCTTCTTCGCCACCCTACCCCAGGCCCATACCGTTGAGGTGGTCGGCGTCAATGCCCGCTATCAGTTCTACCATTCGATGAAAGAACTAGTCGACGAGTTGGCCGAACCCTTCATGGCCATTAGCCGCTCTGAAATTGTTAACCTGGACAAGGTGGTCAGCTACAATCCCATGCTGCACACCCTGACCGTGGAAGGCGGCTACTCCCTAGGTATCGCCCAACGCCAGTACGGCCGCGTCATCCGCGCCCTCAAGGTGCGGAATATCAAGCCCCAACTTCTCTAGGCAAATAAAGCAAAAGCACTGCGCTCCGCCAAGGGGTGCAGTGCTTTTTGTGTGGCTGCTGCCTTGTTTGGGGCGCGCCAGAAAAAGGCAGAATCTGGGATTTTGCCCCGAAATGGCGTGAGCCAGTGGTCCATTCTGGAGAGTGGTCCACTAGCTTCCCGGAAAAAGGCAGAAATCCGGCATTTGCCCCGAAATACCGTGAGCTAGTGGTCCACTTTCAAGAGTGGTCCACTAGCTACTCAGAAAAAGGCAGAAATCAGGCAAAAACCCCGAAATGAAGCGAGCCAGTGGTCCACTTTGGAGAGTGGACCACTGGCTTCCCGGAAAAAGGCAGAAATCAGGCAAAAGCCCCGAAATGAAGCGAGCTAGTGGTCCACTTTCAAGAGTGGTCCACTAGCTCTGGCGTAATCTATCTTTTTAGGAGGCCGGCGCCCTGCTCCCTTTTTCCAAAACACAAAAGAAGCCCTGCCACTAGAATGGCAGGGCTGTTTGCTGTTAACGGGATTGTTTGCGGTGTTCGGTGTAGGCGATCCAGATGCCGGATACGATCCTAATATGAACTTACTAATCCAGCTGAGCATTGCTGATAAAATAATTTACTAAGTCCATTCCTCATATAAAGAATCTACTTCATCTAGCACCTTCTGTTCTCTAGTAGATATTTCTCTTTCAATATATTCTCTCTTTATTTTTGCCATAAAGCGAATATCTAGGAATAGGCGTAAAAGAGTATTTATCAGTGTCCCAATGTCTAAATTCTTTATATCATTAGTAAATGTACTTTTAATAATGGTACTCGTTGAAGCCATTGCATTGGAAATTAACAATATTTTTCTAGTTCTGACTTCATATAAATCCCTATCTTCTCCTTCTTTTCTGAACATGCCATGTACTAAACCAATTATAGTATCAATAAACATTGACACAAAAGCTGACGAAGCAACAATTTTAAAATCTCGCTTACCACACAGATAATCATACTGCTCACTATAGAGCCTACTTGCAAACTTCTCATTGATACTCGGTAATATCGGCAAAGGTAAACCCACTTTAGTGTACTCGTCTGATTTTAAATGTTGAGCTTGCGCAAATATTGCGGCTGGAAGATTTAAATAGTCAGCCTTTACATAATCAATACTCTCTGTAAACATCTTACCTAAGGGTACATTTTCGGCTGTTATAACCATTTTTTTACCCCCAGTAATTGGGTCTATTCTTGAAATCCTATTGGTTTGGAAAGTATTAAACGTAATGCAATCCGTTAAAATATTCGCCGTTCCAAAAAGCCAGCCAAGCATAGGATCATGCCCAAGGGTATACATCCGGTGATATTTTCCCCCCATGTTTATACCTAAATCCGCTGATCCTTTCGTAATATCATATGGGACAGTCTGATATAGAATATTCATCCAACGTCCAGTTCCGTGCTTTTCTAGGTGTTCATCTCTAAATTTATCATTGGCTTCCCGATGCGCCTTTTCTATGGACTTGTCATTGTGCGCCATTCTTTTCGAGGAATCAAAACCTTGTCCATATTCGAACTTCTTGGCAATATAGGGGAATACTAAAGATTTAGTCACTTGGAGAGCAGTAGCAATGGCCAAAAAAGATAAATCAGTCTTATTTATTATACCTGTCTTCTTAGAGAACTGTCGATAAATCTCATCCAATTCAACCTCTGAAGCACGTATCTCTTCTTCTGTGAAGAAGATGTATTTTTAAGGAAATATAATGATACTTAGAAACCTTAATGTGATAGACTTTTTATATTGGAGAAAATAAATGATAAATAGAGGAATGTGACTTTTTGGGAGTTTAATCAGTTAAAAATCAGTTATGTATTAGGGGTTAGGTTTGAGTTGTATAAACTTGCAAAAAAATTTAAAAGAAGATGTAGAATATAAGAAAAAAATGTAAGAAATGGTGGGAAGAATGGAATATTATCAAGCTAGAATTTCCTTCGAGGCAGCTCAATATCTAGAAGAGATGAGACTTTATTATGAAGTGGTCACAGGTGGAAGTATATCAAAAGGTGAGTGTTTGAATCGAGCATATAGAGATTCTTTGAATATAGATGATTGGAAAAAAATCTATGATTCAAGAATATCAATCAAAAAGTCATTCAATTAGTGATTCTTCGAAATTATTAAAAAGTTCAAATTACTGAGGATACCAAAAAAACGGAATTCAGCAGTTGAAATCAACTCTCCCATCAATACTGGGAGCAAGGTCTGTAACTATTGGAGTTTGTATCAGAGAAATGCTAAAAAGCGGCTTATATTGTTACTCATAAAAACAAATACAAATCAGATATTTAGTGAGGTTTCCGAAAAAAATAAGGGAAAGTATTGATAGATTAAAGAATTGTAATGACAATGATGTCAGAGAGATAGCAGTTAGTCAATTTATTGAGTTAGAAAAAATAGTTAATAGTATAATCGGTTAAGGCTAGCTTAAACACTAGCCTTTTTTCTTACGTTTTTTCGTACAAAGTGTTGACAAACATCCAGTAGTGGGGTAGAATAGTTGTAAGAAAAAACGTAAGAAAAGAGAGAGGAGATGAAAGCAAGAGCCTCCCCAATAAGAATCAGAATAAAAAAATCGGAAATAGGAAATTCTATTTTTACATTATTTTACAGAAAAGGATTGATAAAAAATGATTATAATCAAAGAAACGCTTGTCTTACAAGCACTACACACTCTAGAATTGAGAGCCAAAGCTTCTAAAATAGCTAGAAATCACGGATTACTACGTGGGACAACTGTTCATACTCTGGGACTGGCACAGCTCCTAAAAGATGAGGAAATCACGGAAACTTTCCAAGAGTTCTATATTTTAAAGAAAAAGGAGAAATCAAAATGATTACAAGCAAAGCAAAGCTTGTCTTACAAGCACTACGCACTCTAGAATTGAGAGCCAAAGCTTCTAAAATAGCTAGAAATCGCGGATTACTACGTGGGACAACTGTTTATACTCTGGAACTTGCACAGCTCCTAAAAGATGAGGGAATCACGGAAACTTTCCAAGAGTTCTATGCCCAAGCACTTGTGGCATTTTATGACTATGCCACAACTCATTTTCACATTAGAAATCCATCTATTTCTATGTTGGATGACCTTGTTCGTGGCAAGAGGATTTTATGGGACAACTACAAATAATTATGAGGGGAGGTTCACTCCTCCCCCCCTTTTTTGCATAGAGAAAACCACCAGTAATGCTGGTGGTTTTCTCTATGCAAATGAAGCGAGCTAGTGGTCCACTTTAAAGAGTGGTCCACTAGCTCTGGCTATTTAGGGCCAGCCGCTACCCCTCCCCTTTCAACAAGCCCTTCAAATCCCAGAGCTTGGTGGCTAGGCGGGTGCGGCGGTCGTCGTAGGAGCTGAGGCTGATGCCGAGTTGGCGGGCTTTGGCGGTGTCGGTCAGGCGCGGATCTAACAAGAGACTCAGAAAGTCTGCCTCTTTATCAGACAAGCGCGACCGGGCAGCAGCCAAGAAGGCATCCGCCCCCTGACTAGACTCCTGGGTCCCGCCTTGCTGGGCTTGCCAGGCACCCGTCTCGCTCCGCTTCAAATCCTGAGCCAGCAAATCAGCCACCAGCTCCGAGTCGGCCTCAGCCCCGCCGCCATTTCCCAATAAGCCTAAGGGCTCGTGACTGCGCCGGCGGCTGGCGGACTGGCCCAAATCCCAGAGATAGTAGCGCAGGGCCGGCTTGACATAGCCAACGAAGCGGCTGCGACTCTGCTCTTCTAGGGGCTGGCCCTTAAATTTCTGTGCCAGGTCCCAGAGTTTGAGGTAGAGTTCCTGATAGAAGTCCTCATAGTCGGGATGGCCGCGGTAGTAACCTTGCGAATGTAATACATAGTGTATGACCCCACCATACTGTTCGACGAGCGCTGTTTGATCCAGCGTCTGGTCTTGTGTCAGCATGGTTTCACCTCTTGGGGCGCTCGCCAGTCAGCCACACTCCCCATCCAAATTCACCCTAAGGGATGAGGCCAAGCCTGGGCAAGGCTGGTCAGGCGCCATATTATTTGTGCTTAATCAGTCACCTATTGGGGCGCCTCCTGTGTTAAACTAAGACTGACCCCACTAGTTCGACTGAACAACCGCTTGTTGACGCAGGCGGTTGTTTTATTATCTTTTCTTTTGTCTGGAAAGGTCCGTCGGCTTGGAGCGACGGGACCTGATTGCCCCTCCTCATAGTGGATGCCGAGGGTGCGCTAGGCCTTGCTGGCCTGCTGGCAGATGGTGCTAATATAGGCAAAGGGCTTCTTGGCCTGGCGGCGATGGGCCTGCTCGATGGCTTCAATGACGGGCCAGTAACCAATCTTAGCCAGCCAGTTCCGAAATTGCAGGCTTTCTGCCCCAGTCATGGTGCCAAAGTAGCGCTCGTAAAAGGGCCGTAGCTTGGCCATGTCGCGCTCCACCCGGACAAATTGGTCCATGGTCTGCTGGCTGACGCCCGCCTGGGACTGGCCTGGCTGACTGGTCAGGGACTGGGCCCGGGCTAAGGTCTGGCTAAAGCTCTGGTCTGGTAGGCTAATAGCCTGGCTAAAGGGTTGGGTGCTGGTGGTGTTGGAGGAAGTGGTGTGCGATTGGCTGGAACTTGGTGTGCTGGAGGAAGTGCCTAGCGCTGAGCTAGAAACTGACGTGCTGGAGCTAGTGCCTAGCGCTGAGCTGGAAACTAGCGTGCTGGAGGAAGTAGCTGAACTGACTGCCCAACCCCTAATCACCTCTTTTGCCGAGCTCTCTCCCAACTCCCTAGCATCTAATTTGCCGGCCGAATCAGGGTCCAGCTTGGACGCTGAATTATGATTCTGATTCTGTTTGTGATTATGACTCTGATTCTCTTTATGAATCTGATTGTCTTTCTGATTAGGATCTTGATTATGGAGACCACGAGTACTTAGGAGGCTGGAATCCACATAAGTCTCCTGACTGCCACTAAGCAGCTGCGTCTCCTGACTCAAACTACCCAGCTGCGTCCCCATGCTCAAACTACTCCCCCCTTCCCCCTCATGACCTAACTCCTGGCGGCGCTTCAGTTCGGTGGCTAGGACCTCCTGGGATAGTTGGTCGATTAGGCGGTGGCTGTGCTCATAATAACTGGCTAGGTGCTGGAAGACCTTGACTAGGAGTTGGCTGTCGCGAACATCTTCGGCCTGGTTGCGCAGCAGGCGTTCGACCGGCTGGCCACCTTTGACTAGGCTATAGGTGAGAAAGTCCAGAATGGCCACTTCCTGGGTCTGGTCGGAGTAGGCGATGACCTGATAATCGTCTTGAAAGCGGGCCAGGAGTTGTCCCACCTGATCATCGTCCAGACTCATATCGAAGGCAATGACCCGCTTAGGCAGGGAATAGATGCCCAGCTGTGTCGAACGCGGACAGGTCATGAGGTATAGGGCAAAGAGCTTGTCCTGGGAGGAATAGCGCTCCATAACGTCTACTTGATTCCAGAAGCGGGTGTCGACGACGCGTTTGAGGCTCATAGGTCCTGCCCCTCTCTCTCATTGCAGGCTTGAATGGCCTGACGCAGGGCGCTGGCGGGTTGCCATTTGGCCCAGAAATCCAGGGCGGCTTGCTTGTCGCCTTGGCGAATCATGTCGAAGCGACTGACCTCGAACTGGAGTTTGAAGTCGCGTTGGGCCTGGTGGAAGAGTCGGTAGCGCAGCCCTTCATTGAGATAGGCTGGGGCTTGAGGTCCGCCCAACCACTCCCTCAGGCACTGACGGCGAATAGAGGCCAGGCCTTCGGCGACAGCCGGTAGAATAACCGGTTCCGGCCGACTCTCCAGGGCGGGACGGTCGCTGGCCAATTTCATGAGGGCCGCTAGGACCGTTTGGACATCTTGTGGTGACAGAGAATTTGCTTTGTTTGTGTTTTTATTAACATTTGTTGCCATATGAATTCCCCCTATAGGTGACAACTGTGCTTGCTATCGAGCGCCAGCCGCTTGGCTAGTTGAGGACGTGGCCACCGGGTCACGGCTCGATATCTTCTCTGAAATGATGGGGTCAGCGTCGACTGCTGTCTTCTGCCGCTTCAGGATGCTCGCGCAACCATAGTTGGTGGTAGAAGATACGAACGAAGGCGTCATTATCTAAATTGAGACCCAGGGCCAAACGCAAGGCCACGCGTCGCCGCGGCTTATAGTGGCCGCAGATAATGCGGTTCAAGAGGGAGCGGTCAATCCCATAACGTTGGGCCCGTTCCTTCTGGCTACCATAATCTGCCTCAATCAATTGGATCAAGAAGCCAGCATCATAATCCTCATCGCTGTTAGCGCGATAGTCTGCCATTGTAATCCCTCCTTTCTGACTTATATTACCTTTAAGAAAAGGTTTACAACTACATCATATTCCCATTCCCTCACAATTTCAAGATGATTTTAATTATTTCCGGTAAAATCACACAACTTGTTAACTTTTGTTAACCACATGAGCTAGATTGTGCCTATTTCAAACTTTTTTTGGGCCGCTCCAAACTAATTTGCTAGCCGCTTACATCGCATCCAAAATAGAAATATCCGTAATAAAATAAGGACGGAAGCTTAATTCCGTCCTTATAAATTGCGCTGAGCTAACTATTCTATTTTTAATTTTGGTTCTTGAGTCGATTGAGGACCCAACGAGCCTGATTGGCGCCGGATTCTGCCCCTTCCAATTCAAAGACTTGTAGTGCCTTTTGACAAGCAGTTCTTGCCTCCTCTATCATGGCTTGATTTTCTAAGAGTTTTGTCAAACCAAGATAAGTTAGACCTAAGAGATAGAAGGATTCAGCTGCTTTGGCTACTTCCAAAGCCTCAGAATAGTAGTGATAGGCTGCCTCCTGATCATTCATGGCTAAGCAAATCTCTGCTAAACGATAATGGACTCGCATTTTGAAGCGACAATCCTCTAAGCTATCCAATCGAACCAGTATCGATTCATAGTAAGAACGCGCTACTTGATAGGCTTCTAAATCCATATTCAATAGGCCCAAGCTTGCTAGCACTTGGCAATAGAGCGCCGGCAGACCCGCCACTTGATCCAAAAGCTTCTCCAAGCGTGAACGATAGCTTTCAACATCCTGACTTAAGGAATAATCATTAACTGCCTGTAACCACTGATAATAATAGACATCATCCCCCGCTAATTGCGTCGGGTCGAGACGGTTTAGGACCACCTCTAAGGCCTTATAATCTCGCTGCTCCAAAATTCGTCGCATCTCTTGGTTGAAGATGGTTTGTTGGGCTAAATTCCGCACATGAAATAGTTGATTGATTTCCTCTTGGCTTAAAGCCAGTCGGCTACATAGTTTAGCAAATAATTCAACTGATGGCATCACGGTGCCCTTTTCAATCTTACTGATAACCGCCTGGGTGCAAATCCCCTGAGCCAAAGCACGTTGTGTCATCCCCTGAGCTTGACGTTTAGTCTTAATAAGATGAGCGATAACTTCCTTCATCACCTTACCCCCTTGATTCACTTACTAGTATACACTTTTTTGGAGCCAATGACAAAAATATATGTCAGGACAAATATTTTTTGAGAAAGGCTATATCCAAATATTTATCAAGAAATTTTGATTTATAGCTAATTTGAAGCCCTTCTTAATTTAAGCTAAAATGGTTGTTTTCATGAAACAAACAATCATAAAAACATGATTCTTTTAGTTATTTAACCATTAAGATGATTATTTATCCTGATTCTAGTGATTGACCTAGAGAATCGAAATGGTCTATACTATATATGAAAGGCCTTTCTAAACTGGATAAACAGGCCTTGCAAATGAACAAGACTCTCTATACCCTTTGACTTGGGCACTCATTACTAAAATAGGAGGCTACTATGAAACACTTAAAATCCATATTGTTGGCACTTCTCATCCTGGCTTGGCCTATGAGCAGTGTCTCTGCTCATGAACTAATGACAAACGTTACAATCGACGATCAGGTCATGGAACAGCTACAAGCCAATGACTCAGTTGAGCTAACAACCTATCCTGTCACCATGGACTCTGCTAGAGAAAAACTTGAGGCAGCTATTCAAGCTCATTACAAGATTGTCAACAAAGAAGAACGCCAAATAGCTAATGGGGCATTAGGTATTGCCTACACGACTCAAGACAAGCATCAGATTAATGTCAGTTTTAACCCTTTTATGCAGTCAACTAGCATCATTTATAGCAAGCTCCCAATCTCAAATCTAAGCAATATTGCAACAGGTGCTCTCGAATATCAAAGTCAGCACCCTGACAAGAATTTCTCCTTAAGTTTGACCGATGAAGAAGTTATGGATCGCATTAAGCAATTCATTGCCAGCTATAATCTTGACATCGAATTAGAAAATGTTCAAATACACCGTTTAACCAAGCGTAGTTTCCAAGAGCATATAGCTGAGTACAATCAAGCTGAAGAGAACAAAGAAGACCCGGTCAAACTCCCAGATGGTTATGAATTTCAAGATCTCTACTATGTGACCGCCACGCGCGCCATTAAGGGCACACATTTTTTAAGTAATGATGAAATCATTGGTAACCCGGATGCCGGCAACTATGTCCTCGGCGAGAGTTATCGTTTTATCTTCAACCAGGAAGATATGCTTGATTCCTACATTCTCTCCCATTATCAACTCCAAGACTCAGAAGAGTCCTTAACCTTCAAACCGGCTAAAATTATCGACCTAATCAAGGACAAGTTTGCTGACCAGATTGTCACCAATCCAGTTCATATCGACAAGATCTCTTTAGGCTACGCGCCGATTGTTACTGAGGCAGAACCCCATAGCCGCAAGATGCGCATTGAACCGGTTTGGATTGTCCATATACGTGTCACAGAATCTGAACAAAATGACACTGAACTCTTTGATATGAACCTCTACTTCAGCCCGCAAACAGAGAAGGAGTTGCTACGATGAAACTCGTTTTACGTCTAACTAGCTCTATCTTTAGGCGTTGGGACTTTTGGCTTGCAGTAGGGCTCTATGCCTACTTTCTCTGCATGCCACTTTATAGCGAGTATCAGCGAGGGGGGGGCATGCCAGCCCTGTATTTCCTCAATCGAACCTATCGGGCAACCGATGCTCGCTCTATTCTTCAAGTCATCGCGCTATTTCCAGTGATTCGCACATTCTTTTATCAACTTGATAGTAGCTATCTCTCGCTATGGCTAGTTCGCAAATCTTCTTGGCGGAGTCTAGCCATTCTAGTAGCTGAATCCCTGCTAATGACAGGTGCTGTTGTAGGCTTGGGTTATGTCTTGTCTTTGGCTTTTTTTGCTTGCTTCGCTCCTGTCGCTTCGACCGATGGGCGAATCTTAAGTCAACTTGTCACCCAATACCCTGGAGCTCATCTACTTGGAAGCCCTTGGGTTGGTTTCTACTATTTGATTCCATATTTTCTGCAATGGGCAACTACTTCTTGCACGCTCTTAGTGGTCATGGGGCTGGCTATGTTCACAGATAATATTCTCTTCTTGACTATTAGTCCCCTCTTGTTTTATGCGCTCTTCCGCATGAAGCTTGTTTGGTATATGGTGAATCCTCTTAACATTTACTCCTGAGATTACTGCCTTGAAAGGAATGTACAATAATCAGCTGCTACCTGTTTTGGCCCATCAGTTGGCTTATTTAATCCTCTACATCCTACTCGCTTATTATCTGCTACACCGAGCTCTTAAGAAGCGAATAATCGGACGCTACCAATTTGCTATCTAGGAAGGAGGTAGGATTAAATGTTTTGGAATTTATGCCTTCAACAAGTCAGACGCACCATTATCTCTAGCCGTTTTCTTATTTCCTTACTATTAGTCATTGGCTTCAGCCTCCCTGAATTACTGGGCCTTCGCGCAATGGCTAACCATTTTCACGAGACCATACACCTTGGCTTTTTCGTTTTTTTCTTGTCCAGTAGTTTTCGCATTATGGTTTTATTTGTTGCCCTGGCACTACTCTTCGCGCCCCTGCCAGATCGCAGCGAACAGCAAATGCAACTGATTTTACGAACTGGCAAGCGGGTTTGGCTATTAGCTTATCTTGTGGCGATTGTCGTAAGTCTCTTGGTCTTTCTCTTATGTTATCTTCTCTTCCTAGAAGTCATGTTAGTGGGGCACCTACGTTTTGACTCTCGTTGGGGTAAGATTTAGGGAGCTTAGGCCAACAGCCACAATTTGGTCTGCCTTTTGAATTGACACTTAAGTATGATTACTATATTCAGTCACAATTGAATCCTTGGACAGCCATTTGGCGACAATTACTAGTGCTCCTGCCAATCACAAGTCTCTTCGCCTTAGGAGCCTTTCTACTCAATCTTATCCAAGATCGTTTAGGGAGCTTCTTCGTCTCTACTTTAATCAGTGTGCAACTACTAGGGGGATATATTCAAGAATTTGCCTTTTATCGCATAACAGTTCTCTCTTGGGTTGGCTTAGTGAATATCGCCAATGAACAGAACGCAGCCCTTCCTTCGCTAAGCTATATTGGACTTTGTCTTGTTGGCTTTGCTATTTTTCTAGCTGGCCTCTTGGCCTATTTCCTCTCCCGCCATTACCGTATTCAATACTAGGAGGTATATCATGACAGCATTTCTTTCCTTAGACAAGGTCACCAAGCGATTCAAAAATGACCTGGTTTTTGAAGATGTTTGCTTAACTGCGGAACCTGGTCAGATTGTTGGATTAGTGGGACATAATGGCTGTGGTAAAACGGTTCTCTTTAAGTGCATTGTGGGACTTCAAAAGATTCAAGCTGGGCAGATTCAAATTGCCAATCAAGTGATTGGCCGAGATGTAGAAATTGCCCAAAATGTCGGCATTCTCCTAGAAAAGCCGGGCTTCATCCCCTATCTCAGTGGACAAGCCAATCTTGAACAACTAGCGGCCATTCGTCGAACCATTGACCGCGCACAAGTAGAAGCGGTCCTCCAAAGTGTTGGTCTCTACCATGCACGTCATAAGAAAGTTAGCACCTATTCTCTCGGTATGAGACAGCGCCTCGGCATAGCCCAGGCCATCATGGAAGCTCCTGACCTAGTCATCCTAGATGAGCCCTTTAATGGTCTAGATAAAGAAGGTCTCCAACAAATTTATCAAGTAGTTGAAGACTTGGCCGCCCGTGGCATTACCATTCTAATGGCTTCCCATTACCAGGCGGATATTCAGCGCCTTTGCCAAAAAGTCTATCAATTTGAGAACCATCATCTCTATCAACAATCATAAGACATTAGCCAGGTTATTTCCTACTTAGCTTAGGAAAACTGGCTATTCTTTTGCACAAAAAAAGACAGGAAGCTAAACTTCCCGTCTCTCTTGTATTTCTTAGTACCAGCCGTTGGCTTCCCAGAAGACTTTGGCTGCTTCCCAAGAACCGTAACGGTTCTTAACGTATTCGTCAGCCACGCGTTCTTGGTTCTCGATGGAGTAGTCACCATTCAAGTACTCAGCAGTTAATTGGTAACGGCCGATGTAACGACCTGATGGGTTGACTGCGTTGTAGTCACCACCGGATTCCTTCTGCGCAATCCATTCTTTGGCTGCGGATTGGATCCCTTGGTAGCCTGAGCTTGAGCTGTTGCTGCTTGTTTCTTCGGTCTTGCTTTCTTCGGCAGCTGGGGCAGCTTGCTCAGAAGATTCCTCGACTGCTGGTGCAGCTGGCGTCGCTGGCGCTTCTTCAACTGGAGCTGGCGTTTCAGCTACAGGAGCTGTAGATTCCGCAACAGGACTTGAGCTTTCTTCAACCGAAACTGGCGCGTTAACTTCGCTAGCAGCTTCAACTTGAGACTCAGATGATTGGCTTGCTTGCTCTTGGGCGCTAGCAGGCTCAGCAACTGGTTGAGCTTGAGCTTGAGCTTGGGCTGCAGCTGCGGCTTGTGCTTCTTGGAAAGCAGCGGCAGAAGCCGTTGGTGCTTGATGAACTTGAGTGACTGGTGACAAGTCAACTGGTTGTTGGCTTGCTTCAGATAAAACTTCTTGTGGAACAGCTTCAGCGGCCACTTGTTGGTGGGTATCCGCTTGAACGGTTTCCACGTTACCTTGACGGTCGTCTAAGGTTACGGTGTTAGCGCTTGGGTTATAATAGATAACAGACCCTGCAATAATCAAGTCTGGGTTGGCAATGCCGTTGAGACCGACTAAAGATTCTGTTGGCACATCTAAGGCCTGAGAAATGGTCCATAAGGTGTCACCCCACTGTACCACATAGTATTGTGAGTTGGTTACAGAGTTGCGGACATGTTCAACCGTCCGTTGAACCCAGCCGGTAACAGACGCATCAGAATAATCTACGGCTAAGGCAGTTGCTTGTTGTGCTGCGAAACCTAACACGGTTAAGGCAGTCACCACTTTAAGTGTCTTCTTCATATAGATATCTCCTTTATACATCGCACACGCCCTCGGGCGCAGACGTTAAATTCTTTGAGTGGGTAGGCGCTGGACTTGCGTGAGCTCCTGGAAGCTTGGCTTGAACTTCTGAAAGCCGGGCTTGAGCTCCGGAAAGCTTGGCTTACTGAAGCTAGACTTGCTTAGCCTAGACTTGCTTGAGCTAGGGATAAGCCGGACTTGCTGACCTAGACCTATGAAGCTAGGAAAAGCCGCCAAACTTGGCGCGGCCAGTGACCCTTCCACCTCGTGTCACGTATTTATCATACCCTAATTAGACGCCCATGTGGGGAAAATGCCCCAGATGTTAATCAGCTTTAAAGGATCCCGCCCCAAGCTGACGCAAGTTTGTTATCTAGGGCGGGGATTGTAACCTGGCTGTAACTTTTTACTTGGGTACTGCCTTGTTCTTAGGAAGCCAGTGGTCCACTCGACGGAGTGGACCACTGGCTCACGACTATTCGGGCTTTTGACCCAATTTCCTCCTTTTTCCAGGGAGCTAGTGGTCCACTCGAAAGAGTGGACCACTGGCTCACGGCTTTTCGGGGCTTTTGGCCTAGTTTCCGCACTTTTCCCAGGAGCTAGTGGTCCACTCGACGGAGTGGACCACTGGCTCACGACTTTTCGGGGCTTTTGAAGTCAAGTCCAAAATCCTGTGTAAAAATATGTAGGCTGTCCTATAGCTTATTTGCGTTTGGTGAAGTTGACAAGGAAGGGGCGTGCATTAGCCTGCCAAGCATCGTTTAAATCAATGAGAATGGCGCCAATTAATCGCTCAGCAGAAGCGACATTAGGATAGACGCCAATGACCTTATCTCGCCGTCTGATTTCACGGTTCAAACGTTCGACAGAGTTAGTAGTCCGCAAGTTGGGATGGTAAATCTCAGGCTCCATCATAAACTGAACGGCATCTTCAAAGCCCTCATCTAAAACCTTTAAGGCCTTCTGATAGCGAGGATTGTCCGCGACAGAGGCCTCAAAAGCTTCCTTGAGCCGCCTTGCATGTTCGGCGGTGGGCGCCTGGAAATGGCCTTCAACTTAGCGCGCGCCTCTAGACTCCCTTTTCTGGGAATGGTCTCGACAATGTTGGACAAGAAATGAAAGACGCAACGCTGCCAAGGAACCCCGACAAAACAGTGCTGGATAGCGGCTCTGAGGCCAGAATGAGCGTCTGAAATAATCAGGGTGGGCTGGCTCAAACCACGGGCTCGCAGGGACTGAAGGAAGGTCAGCCAAGCCTCCTTGCTTTCTTCTTCTGACACCCAAAAGCCGATGATTTCACGCTTGTTGGCCTCGTTAACGCCTTGGGCTAGGTAGACCGCCTTGGATACCACACGACCCTCTTCACGCACCTTAATGTAAAGGGCATCGAGGTAGAGATAGCGAAAGTGGCTGTGGGTCAGGGTCCGATTTTTGAAGGCCTCGATCTCTGGATCCAGCCGCTTCATAACATCTGACACAAAGGACTTGGAGACCGTCTCGCCACACAATTCATGCACGATTTTGGTGACTTTGCGTGTTGAGACCCCATTGACCACCATTTCCATCATGGAAAGCAGGAAGGCCTGTTCGTTGCGCTGGTAACGTTCAAAGAGTTCGGTTTTGAACTCGCCAGAACGCGTGCGTGGGACTTGTAATTTAAGGGTGCCAATGGATAAGGTCCATTGGCGTTCATAGTAACCGTTGCGATAGTCTTGGCGTTGGTCGGAGCGCTCATGGGGAGCGGCTTGGATGAACTGGTGGCGTTCTTCTTCCATGTAGGCATTGAAGACGGTAATGGCCAGCGACTTCATAAGTGTGTTCATATCACTGTTTAAAACTGCCTCTGTTAATTCTTCAAGTTTTAGGTTAATATTAAGGTAAGTCATGGTAATCTCCTCTTTCAATGTTGTCGGACAACTACATTGTACCAGAGATTACCTGGCTTTTTCTTTTTACACAATTATAGGGACTTAATCGCTTTTGACCCAGTTTCCGCCCTTTCCCGGGGAGCTAGTGGTCCACTCGAAAGAGTGGACCACTGGCTCACGACTTTTCGGCAACTTTGCCTTAGTTTCCGCCTCTCTCCTAGCCTTTTAAGCCGGCGGCCGGCCCTTTTCCTAGCTTCTCATCAACTTTTTATCTCGAGCTTTCGTGCAAGAAGGCTCCTTTTCGGGTATTTATATATGAAGATACATTTTCACACCGAAAGGAGAATGCGACATGCGACCGCCTACTTGGGATCTCTACTTTTATCAGCTGCTTAGTCAGCGTTTTGAACTGAATGATTCGGACCAACGAAGGCTAGCCCGTCTGCGAAAAGGTTACGAGGGGGAGTGTCGGCTGGACGCCAGTATCCAGGCGGCTGGCTTGAGCTCGATTTATCTGCAGGATGTCTGGTTGCCTAGTCGGGAGGGGGCGTCGATTCGGGGCAGCCAGTTGGATGGGGTCTTGGTCTTGCCGGATTGCTTGTTGCTACTGGAGGCCAAGCACTACTCGGGCTCCTTCCGCTACCTAGGCAAAAAAAGTTTGCTAAATGAGCGACCCTACCGCCACAATTTAGTCAATCAACTTGAAAATCATGTCGAGGACTTGCGTCAATTTGTCGAAAGTTGCCAGCTGCCACCAATTCCTATCCGGGCCCTGCTCATTTTCACAGACGACCAACTCGCCTAGAGGGGACGCCGGCCCATTTTCTGACCTACGCCCAGTGGCTGGACCTGCTCGGACAGCTAGCTAGCATACCGCCTCTGGCCAGCCAGTCCCTCTACTTCAGGGCGCTCAGCCCCTGGCAATTCCAAAACCCGCACCGGCCGCGTCAACTGGCACCGGTCGAAGAGCAGTTGCTGCGGCGGGGACTGCTTTGTGCAAAATGTGGCTGGGGGCCGCTGGAACTTTCGCGCTATAAGTGCAGCTGCCCCGCTTGTGATTTCAGTGAAAACAAGTCACGTTGCTACTTGCGGGCCCTCTATGAGTTTGCCCTCTTGCATCCTGACCAGCCCATCACAAGGCGGGTGGTGCTGGATTTTCTGGGAGAGGACGCCAATCCCAAGCTTGTGACCAAGCTGCTGGCCCATTATGCTCAGCAGCAAGCCCACGGTCACGGCGCCAACGTGCCCTACGCCATCGCCCAGCCCCACCTCAAGCTGCATGACTTGCTAGAAAATCCTGACCAGCCCGTGCAGATTCATTAGTCCTCTTGGAAAGGGAGCTAGTGGTATTCGGGCTCGTGGCTTTTCGGGCTTTTGACCTAGTTTCAGCCCTTTTCCCAGGAGCTAGTGGTCCACTCGAAAGAGTGGTCCACTGGCTCGCGGCTTTCAAGGCTTTTGACCCGGTTTCAGCACTTTTCCCAGGGAGCTAGTGGTCCACTCGACGGAGTGGACCACTAGCTCACGACTTTTCGGGCTTTTGACCTAGTTTCTGCCCTTTTCCCAGGAGCTAGTGGTCCACTCGAAAGAGTGGTCCACTGGCTCACGACTTTCCGGGCTTTTGACCTAGTTTCTGCCCTTTTCCCAGGAGCTAGTGGTCCACTCGACGGAGTGGACCACTGGCTCACGACTTTTCGGGGATTTTGACCCAGTTTCGGCACTTTCCCAGGGAGCTAGTGGTCCACTCGACGGAGTGGTCCACTGGCTCGCGGCTTTTCGGGCTTTTGACCCGGTTTCCGCACTTTTCCCAGGAGCTAGTGGTCCACTCTCTAAAGTGGACCACTAGCTCACGACTTATCCTAGCTTCTAACCCAGGTTCCGCCCTGACCTAGCTCCTGCCCCAGCCCCCTTCCACGCCACACAAAAAGCCCGCACTACGGTGCGGGCTTTTTTCTGTTTCCTTTTCCTTATTGCTCTGTCACGTAGACCGGACGTAGGTTAATGGTACGCCCGAATGGCATGACTTCGAAGTTTCACGCGGGCTTTGAGTAAGTAAGAAGTGGCAGATTGATAGATTGGCGCAGCGACTGCGTCTTGCTTAATGCCGATGACTTCGGCTTGGATTAAGGCTTGGCGACGCTTAGCTGGGTCGTTGGCGTATTCGTTGCGGGCTTGCTCCACTAGTTTATCGTATTCAGCATTGGAATACTTGGCGAAGTTAATGCCGCCGCCAGTCTTGTACTGCTCGATAAAGTTGAGGGCATCTTGATAGTCTGGCGCCCAAGTCCCGTAGAAGATGTCAAAATCAGATTGACGTTGGAACTCTAGACGGTTCTTGAGGGGCACGCTGGAAATGGTCAGCTTGAGACCTGGCAAGTTGGCTTCTAATTGGGCCTGCAAGAACTCAGCGGTCCGCTTGGACAAGCCAACGTCAGAGGTCAGTAATTGCAATTCAATGGTATCCTTGCCTAGGGCAGCTTTGGCCTTAGCCCAGTCAGCTTGGGCCGCTTCCAAGTTATACTCTAACATTGGGCCAGCCGCTGTTTGGTAGTCCTCGCCTGCTTCGTTGACGTCGAAGTCCTTAGGCACTTGGTTGTTGAGGACCTTGGAGCCGTCTTGGATGACGGAGTCCGCATAGACTTGCTTGTCGAAAGCTTGGGCGATGGCGCGACGTAAGTCGGCATTCGCGGTCGCTTCCCGTTGGGTGTTGAAGCTGAGGTAACCGATAGTGGCTTTAGAAGCAGTATGGAAATCGTCAGCCCCAGTGTATTCTTGGACAAATTGGTCAGTCAAAGTGGTGTAGTCCAACTGGCCAGCATCGAAGAGGTCGGCACCAGTGGAGTTTTCTTTGATAACTTGAACTTGGACATCCTTAAGGTAAACGTTGGCCGCATCCCAGTAGTTGTCGTTCTTGACCAATTTCCACTCCAGGTTGGTCCCGTTCCAGTCTTGGATGGTGAAAGGACCGTTGGTGACAACATTGTCAGCGCTAGTCCCGTACTTGTCGGCCTTGGCGCTGTGAACTGCCTTGCTGACAGGCATGTAGCGGCTACCGGACAAGAGTTTTGGCAGGTATGGCGCTGGGTATTCTAAGGTCACTTCCAGGGTCTTGTCGTCTAAGGCCTTGACCCCTAATTCGGAGACTTCTTTCTCACCTTTGCGGACTGCGGCTGCGTTCTTGAAGACGTCAACCGATTGGACGCTGGCACCAGACTTAGGATCGGCCAGACGTTGGTAGCTGTACTCGAAGTCGGCCGCCGTCACCGGGCTGCCGTCGCTCCATTTGAGGCCGTCGCGCAAGGTAAAGGTGTAGGTCAAGCCGTCGTCAGAAACTTTGACTGATTCAGCTTGGCCAAACTCCACTTCGGTCCCGTTCTTAACCCGGTAAAGACCTTCGAAGACCTGACCGATCATGTCGGAACTTGGCACGTCATTGTAGAGGGCGCTGTCCAAAGTAGCCAGCTCCCCTTGGGTTGCGATACTGAGCTTTTGCTCCACAGAGGCGTCAACGCCAGCTGGTTGGGCAAAGCTTGTCACAGGGCCAGCCACAAAGCTAGCCAATAAAGTCGCCACAAGGGCGGAACGTTTCAATGCTTTTAATTTCATTAAAGAACCTCCTATTGGGTTTTCATTCTAATCATCATAAGAATATTCTAGCCCTTTTGCCGCCAATAGTCAATCATTTAGTTTCTATGACGGGTTATAGGGCTCAGCTATAGTGGAAAGGAGGCTGGGTGTGGTGGCTGTTTGGGGCTTGTGACTAGGTTTCAGCCTCTTCCTAGGCAGCTAGTGGTCCACTCGTCGGAGTGGGCCACTGGCTAACACATTTTCCGGGCTTTTGCCCTGATTTCAGCCCCTTCTCAGGGAGCTAGTGGTCCACTAGCTCACACCTTTTCATGGCTTCTGACTCAGTTTCGGCCTTCTCCCAGGGAGCTAGTGGTCCACTCTCTAAAGTGGACCACTGGCTCACACCTTTTCCTAGCTTTTGACCTGATTTCAGCCCCTTCTCAGGCAGCTAGTGGTCCACTCGTCGGAGTGGACCACTGGCTCGCGACTTTTCCGGGATTTTGACCTGTTTCGGCCCCTTCTCAGGCAGCTAGTGGTCCACTCGTCGGAGTGGACCACTGGCTCGCGACTTTTCGGGCTTTTGACCCTGTTTCGGCCCTTTCCCGGGGAGCTAGTGATCTACTCATCGGAGTGGGCCACTGGCTCGCGGCTTTTCCGGGCTTTTGCCCTGATTTCAGCCTCTTCCTAGGCAGCTAGTGGTCCACTCTCTAAAGTGGACCACTGGCTCACAACTTTTCCGAGCTTTTGACCTAATTTCAGCCCCTTCTCAGCGAGCTAGTGGTCCACTTTGAAGAGTGGACCACTAGCTCGCGCCTTTTCGGTGCTTCTGCCCCAGTTTTCGCCTCTTCCAGGGGAATCTTCTGCCTTTTTGGGGGCTTGGGGCTCTTCCACAGAAAGCTTCCCAGCTCCCGTCGCCCCTCTCCACACAAAAAGCCCGGGCTAGGCCCGGGCTGTCACAATTCCTAAAATTGCTTGAAGCGGTCTTGGCGTTGGGCCAGACGCTCTTGGGCCGTTTTTTGGCCTAGTTTCTTAAATTCGCGCTTGATCAAGTGGCTGAGGCGCTCTAAGAGGACGTCATTTTCCACTGGCTTGGAGTTGTAGGTCTCGGGTACGATACGGTCGATGACTTTCAAATCCAAGAGTTCGGTCGCCGTCAATTTCATCATGTCGGCGGCCTTGCCGGCTTGCTTGGCGTCTTTCCATAAGATTGAAGCGAAGCCTTCAGGCGACAGAATAGAATAAATAGCGTTCTCCAGCATCCAGACTTGGTCGGCTAGGGCCAGGGCAATGGCACCGCCGCTGCCGCCCTCACCCAGAATAATGGCGATAGTCGGTACGGTCAGTTCACTCATAAGCAGCAAGGAAGAGGCAATGGCTTCCCCAATCCCATTTTCCTCGGACTCAGGCGAACAGAAGGCGCCGGCCGTGTTAATGAGGGTCAGGATGGGCCGGCCGAATTTTTCAGCCTGTTTCATCAGACGCTGGGCCTTGCGGTAGCCAGCAGGACTGGCTGAACCAAAGTTGCGCTTGATGTTTTCCTTGGTGGTCTTGCCCTTTTGAATACCGATGATAGTCATGGGCTGGTCGTCCACCAGGCCCACGCCGCCGATAATGGCCGCGTCATCGCCCATAATGCGGTCGCCGTGGCACTCGATGAAGTCGTCGCCACAGAGGGCCCCAATCACATCCGAGGTGGAGATACGCTTAATGTCGCGGGCTTTTTGGACAATTTGATAAGCCTTCATTCAGCCTTCCCTCCCTCGTGAATAGTCAAGAGTTGCGCCAGCATCCGTTTTTGGCGGTCGCGGGGCACGATTTGATCGATAAAGCCGTAGCCTAGGACGGTCTCAGCCGCCTGGAAATCATCCGGCAAGGCTTGCGCAGGGTCTGCTCGATGACCCGTTTGCCGGCAAAGCCGACGGTCGCATCGGGTTCAGCTAAGATGACGTCACCCTGCATGGCGAAGCTGGCCGTGACCCCACCGGTCGTCGGATGGGTCAGGACGGCACAGTAGAATCCACCGGCCGCCGAGTGACGGGCTACGGCTTGGCTGACCTTGGCCATTTGCATGAGGGACAGAATGCCTTCCTGCATGCGAGCCCCACCAGAAGCGATATAGAGCACAACGGGCAGGCCTTGGGCGGTCGCCAGGTCAAAGAGTTGAACCAGCTTCTCACCCACAGCCGTCCCCATGGAAGCCATGACGAAGCGGCTATCCATGACGCCTAGGGCCAAGGCATGGCCGTCCAGGCGGGCTGTCCCGGTTACGATGGCCTCCTTAAGGCCGGTCGCTTCCTGCAGCTTGGCTAATTTTTCAGAATACTTAGGAAAACCTAGGGGGTTGTCATTCCAGAGATCAGCGTTGATTTCTTGGAAGCTGCCCTCATCCACTAGCCAGTCAATCCGTTCCATAGCCGGAAATGGCAAATGGTGGTGGCAGTGCATGCAGCAGTAGTCCTCAGGTTTCTGCTTGGTGAAGTAGACCTTGTGGCACTTAGGACAGCGGGCCATCAAATCATCTGGGATTTGGGCGACCTTATCCGAATATTTTGCTACGGCGTCCGCATTCAGTTGAATGGTTTTATTACGACGAAATAATGCCATTTACTAGGCCTCCTCTGTTGCTTCAGCCTCTTTCTGGAAGTCCAACCAGGCTGGCATGAAGCTTTCTTCTAACCACTTGGTGTGGTAATCATCCGCTTGGATGTGGGAATCCGCCACCATGGCTTCTAGCAATTCCACATTGGTTACCAGTCCATCCACGGCCACTTCATAGAGGGCCCGTTCCATGAGTCGGAAGGCCGCCTCACGACTTGGTTGGTGGACAATGATTTAGCAATCATGGAATCATAGAAAGGTGGCAAGGTGTATTGAGGATAGATCCCTGACTCCACCCGCAAGCCCATGCCGCCAGACGGTAGGACTAGCTGCTTGATATGGCCAGCAGCCGGACGGAATTGGTGGAGCGGATCTTCCGCATTCAAACGGCACTCAATGGCAAACCCTGACAAGACAATGTCCTCTTGTTGATAAGAGAGGGGCTGGCCCATGGCGATTTTAATCTGTTCTTGAACGATGTCGACCCCGGTAATCATCTCAGTCACCGGATGCTCCACTTGCAGACGGGTGTTCATTTCCATGAAGTAGAACTCGCCGTTGTCAGCCAAGAGGAACTCGATGGTCCCGGCATTGGTGTAGCCAATGGCCGAAGCGGCCTTAACGGCTGCCCCACAGATGGCCTGACGAGTGTCCTCATCTAGGCAGACAGCGGGCGCAAACTCAATGACCTTTTGGTTATTACGTTGCAGGGAGCAGTCCCGTTCACCTAGGTGGATGACATGGCCATGCTCGTCGCCCAGAAGTTGGACTTCGATATGGCGGGCTGGGTAGATGATTTTCTCGATATAGAGATCTTGGTTACCGTAGACCGACTGGGTTTCGTTCTGGGCTTGGAGGAAGAGGGCTTCAAATCCTTAGGATCTTCTACCCGGCGCATGCCCTTACCGCCCCCACCATCGGCTGCCTTGATAATCAAGGGGAAGCCAATCTTTTGGGCGATGGCATGGGCTTCTTCTAAGCTATGCACCAAGCCGTCGGAACCTGGCGTGATGGGCACGCCGGCTGCCTTCATGGTGTTGCGGGCGTTTTGCTTGTTCCCCATGGCTTCGATAATGTGGCTCTTAGGGCCAATGAACTTGATATTAACCTCTTCACAGAGGGCAACGAAATCGCTACGCTCGGATAAGAAGCCGTAACCTGGGTGGATGGCGTCAGCCCCCGTCACCATGGCAGCGGACAGAATGGCCACTGGGTTGGCGTAGGAGTCTAAGCCCTTGGCAGGCCCGATACAGATGGCTTCATCCGCTAATTGGGTATGAAGGGCCTCCCGGTCTGCCTCGCTATAGACCGCCACCGACGTAATATTCATTTCGCGCAGGGCCCGAATGATTCGGACTGCAATCTCACCACGGTTGGCGACTAACACTTTTTTAAACATATTATTTTGCTCCGATAATGAAGGTCATTTCTGCTTCTGCTACTTTCTTATCGCCAACGAAGGCTTGGCCGTAACCAATCCCGGCGTTCTTACGCAATTTGACGATGTCTACTTGGAGACGAAGCACGTCACCAGGTACGACCTTTTGACGGAATTTTACCTTGTTCAAGCCACCTAGGTAAGCGGTCTTGCCTTGGAAGCCTTCCATTTGCAAGAGTGGGATAGAACCGGCTTGAGCTAAAGCTTCGCAGATGTAAACACCTGGTAAAACAGGCTCGCCTGGGAAGTGACCTTGGAAGACTTGTTCGTTGATAGTCACGTTCTTACGGCAGACGATTTTTTCACCTGGGATCAACTCATCCACAGCGTCGATGAAGAAGATTGGGTAACGGTTAGGGATAATGTCCATTACTTGTTGAGCAGTTAATAAAGTCATGTTTATTCCTCTTTTCTTTGGGGGTGATGTTTCAATCAGATTAGCTAATGCGGAAGAGGGCTTGGCCGTATTCCACGATGTTTTCATTTTCAACTAGGATAGCAGAGACCACGCCGTCTTGAGGGGCCACAATCTCATTCATGAGCTTCATGGCTTCAATCAAGCAGAGGACTTGGCCCTTCTTGACGCTGTCGCCTACTTGGACGTAAGGATCCGCATCAGGGTTAGCTTGTAGGTAGACCACCCCTACCATAGGGGCTGGCACGTCCTTACCAGCAGCTTCTGGCGCTGGTGCAGGAGCTGCAGGCGCTTCTACCGCTTCAGGCACCGCCACAGGGGCTGGGGCCGCCAGGCTAGCTGGGGCTGCTAGGGCAGCCGATTCGGTCACATCGGTCACCACAACTGGGGCTGGACCTGCCACTTGTGGCACTTCCTTAGCCAAGAGCAGACGCTCATTGTCATTGGTGAATTCGAAGTAGGCCAGGCTAGACTGGTCGAGTTTGTCGATTAATTTGACGAGTTCTTCATATTGCATGCTTACTTACCATCCCATCGTTTGAAGGCGAGGACCGCATTGTGACCGCCAAAGCCCAGGGAGTTAGACAGGGCAACTTGGATGTCTTGTTGGCGTCCATGGCCTGGGACATAGTCCAGGTCACAGCCTTCTTCTGGATTTTCTAGACCGAGGGTCGCAGGTACGAAACCTTCTTCCAAGGCCTTGACACAGACAATGGCTTCTACCCCACCGGCACCACCTAAGAGGTGACCGAAGTGGCCCTTAGAACTGGATACAGCTAGCTTGTAAGCCGCATCGCCCAAAGCATACTTGATGGCTTGGGTTTCGCCCTTGTCATTGGTTGGGGTGCTGGTCCCGTGGGCATTGATGTAGTCCACGTCTTCAGCGCTGAGCCCGGCCATAGCCAAGGCTTGCTTGATACATTCACCGGCGCCAGACCCGTCTGGGGTTGGTGCGGTCATGTGGTAGGCGTCTGAGTTAGCCCCGTAACCCACTAATTCAGCATAGATGTGGGCGCCACGAGCTTGGGCAGACTCCAAGGATTCGAGGAAGAGGACACCGGCCCCTTCACCCATAACGAAGCCATCGCGGTCCTTGTCAAAAGGACGGGAAGCAGTGGCTGGGTCTTGGTTGGTGGACAAGGCCGTCAAGGCTGCGAAGCCGCCAATCCCGATTTCACAGATGGTAGCTTCTGCCCCACCTGCCAAGCAGGCATCTAAGAGGCCTGTCTTGATCTTGAGGAAGGCTTCCCCGATAGAGTTAGTTGCAGAGGCACAGGCTGTCACGATGTCCAAGCTTGGGCCCTTGATGCCTAACTTCATGGAAATATTACCAGAAGCCATGTTCCCGATGGTCAGTGGCACGAAGAGTGGCGGAATACGTTTAGCGCCCTTCTCAATCATCTTACGGATGCCTTTTTCGATTTCGATTAAGCCCCCGATCCCAGAGCTGACTAAGACCCCTACCCGGTGGGCATTGTCTTCAATCTGGTAGCCTGAGTCTTTGACTGCTTCTACTGATGCTACTACGGCATATTGGGAGAAGAAGTCCATCCGTTGGGTTTCCCGACGGTCTAAGACTGGGCTTGGGTCGAAGTCTTTGACTTCAGCGGCCACAGAGACGCTAGAGCCACTGTGGTCGAATTTAGTGATAGGCGCGATACCGCCCTTGTCATGGCGCATGCTGTCCCAGAATGCGGCGACATTGTTACCAATTGGGGAGACAGTCCCCAAACCTGTTACGACAACTCGTTGCATAATTACCTCCTGTAGTGCGGGTCTAGGAATCAGACCTTAGATGTGCAAGCCACCGTTGACTTCGATGACTTGGCCTGTGATGTAGTCATTGTCGATTAAGAAGTCGACTGTTTTAGCGATATGTTCCACTTGGCCAAAGCGTTTGAGTGGGATTTGGCCTAACATGGCTTCCTTGACGCGATCAGATAATTGATCGGTCATGTCCGTTTCGATAAAGCCTGGGGCGATGGCGTTGACGGTGATGCCACGGCTAGCCACTTCGCGGGCTAGGGACTTGGTCAAACCAATCATACCAGCCTTAGAGGCAGCATAGTTGACCTGGCCCGCATTCCCCATAACTCCAACAACGGAGGTCATGTTGATAATGCGGCCGCCCTTTTGCTTCAAGAGACGTGGGGTCAAATGACGGCACATGTTGAAGCAACCGTTCAAGTTGGTTTGGATCACCGCGTTGAAGTCTTCTTCGCTCATGCGCATGACCAAACCGTCGCGGGTAATACCGGCGTTGTTGACCAATACATCTACTTGGACGCCTTGGTCATAGAGGTCATCCACTAATTGCTTAGCCACGTCAAATTGGCTGATGTCACCAGTCGCTTGTAAGACTGGTTGTTCATAGCTGTCAAATTGGGCTAAGACTTCAGGGGCAATGGGACTACGGCTGTTCAAGATGACACGGTGGCCTTTAGCCGCTAAGTGGTGGGCAATGGCTAGGCCAATCCCGCGGGAGCTGCCCGTAATCAAACAGGTTAAGGTCATTTATTCTTCCTCCGTTAAAAAGTTTTTGAGGGCGTCGAGGTCTTCGACTTTGTCCAGGACTTGTACCTTGAGGGGCAGGCCTTCGCGTTTGAGCAGGCCAGCTAAGGTATTGCCGGGACCGATTTGAACTAGGTGAGTCACACCTTCTTCAACCAATTTATCAATGGTTTGCTTCCAGTAAACTGGCTCAACAAGATGTCGAACAAGTACTTGGGAGAGGCTTTCAGGCTGATGAAGGTCTAGCGTGGTGTTACTGATGACGGGCAAGTCCCCTTGCTTAAAGGTCACTTTTTCCAAGGCTTGGACCATGGCTTCTTGGGCATTTGCCATCAAGGGGCTATGGAAAGGTCCTTCGACTTTGAGGGGGATGACTTTCTTGTAGCCGGCAGCTTTGGCGATTTCCTTGAAGCGCTCAACCGCCGCAATAGTCCCAGCCACGATGATTTGGGCTGAAGAGTTGATATTGGCAATGTAGAGCGGCTCTTGATCGGCCACTTGGGCTACCAAGGCTTGACATTCTTCATAAGGCACACCCATGACCGCCGCCATTTGGCATGGACTGTCGCTGGCTAGGGCTTCGCATTGTCTGGACATGAGTTCGCCACGTTCCTGCAATAAGGCAAAGGCATTGGCTTGGTCTAGGGCACCACTGGCAACCAGGGCGGAATATTCACCTAGGCTCAATCCGGCCATATAGCTTACAGGTGGTAACAAGTCTTGGATGCTGCGGTAGATAGCTAGGCTGGTCGACGTGATGGCGACTTGGGCATAGCGGGTCTGGCCGAAGCGTTCAGGTTCTTGTTGGATCCATTCTCTTAAGGGCCAGCCGGTCACCGCTTCTGCCTGCTCATAGACAGCGCTGGCTTGGGGAAATTGACGGTCGAAGTCCATTCCCATGCCCGCATAGTGGGCACCTTGGCCATTAAAGATAAGTGCTAGTTTCATACACTGACTCCTATCCTCAGTTATCGTTCGTTTTGTTTGCGTTCATAATATAAAAGGCCCGAAGGCCAGAGCTCACTCCTAAGAGGGATAAAGTCAGAGCAAGCTCTTTGGTTCGCCTACTTACCAGCTAGGGGGTGCCGGCCAGCAGGAAAGGAAATATCAATTATTGATTGACCAAGTCAAGCTTAGCTTGAATGGTCTGACGGCATTCTGCCAAGTAGTCTTGGATGATGTCGTGACAGGATTGTTCCTTAGAGACCAAACCAGCAATCTGGCCGGCCATGAGGGAACCTGTCTTAACGTCCCCTTCGACTACCGCACGACGGAGGGCGCCTTTACCGATTTTGTTCAATCGTTCAAAGTCTGGCTCTGCCTTGCTGGTTTCTTCTTTTTCCGCTTGCAGGTATTCGGTGGTTAAGGCATTACGCAAGACCCGTACTGGGTGGCCAGTAATTTGGCCGGTCACCACAGTTTCGATGTCTTTGGCCTTAATAATGGCTTGCTTGAAGTTGTCATGAGCATTCGACTCATGCGCCACAACAAAACGAGTCCCCACTTGAACCGCGGAAGCCCCCAACATGAAGGCTGCTGCCATGGCACGTCCGTCCCCAATCCCGCCGGCGGCGATGACTGGAATATTAACGGCATCCACCACTTGTGGGACCAAGGCCATGGTAGTCAGTTTGCCGATGTGGCCCCCTGCTTCCATACCTTCGACGACCACTGCTTTGGCGCCGATGCGTTCCATACGTTTGGCCAAGGCCACAGACGCTACTACTGGAATCAGGCTAATGCCCGCTTCTTCGAAGCGCTGCATATACTTACTTGGGTTACCTGCACCAGTGGTAATGATTTTGACGCCAGATGCGATTAAGTAGTCTACCACTTCTTCCACATGTGGGTTCAATAACATTACATTGACAGCGAAAGGTTTGTCGGTTTTGGCAAACATTGCCTCTACCTTAGCACGAACTGTGTCCACATTGTCGTGGCCAGTCCCGATCACCCCTAAGCCGCCTGCATTTGATACCGCGCTTGCTAAATCAGCGTCTGCTACCCAAGCCATTGCGCCTTGAACAATTGGATATTCAATGTTTAATAACTCCGTAATAGCTGTTTTCATACCTTCAGTCCTAACTTTAAGAAAAATTGATTATAAAGAGTCGATGTAGTTTACTAAGTCTTGAACAGTCTTCAAGTTTTGGTCAGTGTCGATCGTGATGTCTAATTCATCTTCGATTTCGCTGATGATTTGGAATACGTCTAAGCTGTCAGCTTTCAAGTCGTTTTCGAAGTCAGTGGTTAATTGTACTTCTGCTTCGTCGATCCCTAATTGGTTTGCAATAATCGCTTGTACTTTTTTTCAAATGTCATAATAATGATCCTCCATTAAATAAATAATATTTTTTGATTTTTAGATGGAAAGGTGTAGGTGACCCCAGGCTAAGCCAGCACCGAAGCCACTTAGGATAATAGACTGCGTTCCATCCAGTCGCAATCGCCCGTCACGAACCAGTTGGTCTAGGAGAATTGGGATAGAGCCTGCTGAGGTATTGGCCGCTTGGGCAATATTGGCAGGTACCTTGCTTTCTTCTAGGGACAACTTGTCCGCAATCAGATTTAACAAGCGTTGGTTCGCTTGGTGACAAATCAAATAGTCAATATCAAAATCATTCTGCTCAATAAAGTTTGCTAGGGTTTTGATGACGGTTCGTTTGACGAAATTGAAGACATCACGCCCTTGCATCTGCATAGCCCACTGACCATCGGACGCTTCATGGACCTCAATGGCCGCGCCCCCCGTTCCTTGGGCAAAGACTTGACTAGCATAGCCGCTGAGTTCTTGACCATCATGTTGAATCAGGACAGCCCCCGCCCCATCACCGAACAAGACGGCAGTGGTACGGTCTGTCAGATCCACAATCTGACTCATTTTCTCAGCACCGATGACTAGGGTGTAACCTTGGGTCTGGCTAGCTGCCAGGCGGTTGGCTACTTCCATCGCCATTACAAAACCAGAACAGGCGCCGTTGAGGTCAAAGCCCCAAGCCCCTTCGGCCCCAATCATGGCTTGCACTTGGCAGGCAATAGATGGGGTCGCAGCCTTAGCCGACATGGTTGCGACGACAATATGACGAATTTGGCTGACAATGTCAGGGGATAAATTCTTCAATAATTGCTTGGCCGCCTCACTCGCCATCATCGCGACGGTTTCGTGCTCAGCTGCGAAGTAACGTTGGTGAATTCCTGTCCGTTGGACAATCCACTCGTCACTGGATTCTAGTTGATAAGCATTGATTAATTGGTCGTTGGACCAGGCTTGTCCAGGTAAATAAGCACCTGTTGCAATAATACGACTCATCTTACTCTCCTAATCGTTGTTTAGCGTTGTCCAAGAAACGATGTAAATTACGTAGGCCCTTAACTAGGGTGGCTGCCTCTTCAGGCTCCATACCATTTAGGGTCTCGGCTACCATGTTCAAGTGGAACTTACGGTGCATCCGATAGAGTAATTTACCCCGCTTAGTTAGCTTGAGTAGCACCACCCGGCGATCGCTGGGTGAAGACACACGCTCAACATAGCCTTTTTTTACTAAGTTTTGGATGGACACTGACAGGGTCCCCATGGTGATGGCAATTTTCTTAGCCACCTCCGAAGAGCTCAAGTTGCCGCCCAAACCAATAGCTTCAATCGTATGCATTTCCTTGATTGATAAATCCGAAAACTCACTCATCTTGAGCGAAGTTTCTTCAATTAACAGAATTTCATTAAAGATAGAGACCAAAAATTCGTTCATTTCAAAAATGGTCGAATGGTCCACTCACTATCACTCCTTTAACTTATTTTGAACATCAAACTATTTGATAATCAAAGTTTATCGAAAGTCTGCCCATCTGTCAACACATGTGCTAGGCCCTGATAGGCTTTATGGAGCGATATCCTTGATAAATCAGGCATGGTCGCGTTTGCAAGGTTTTTTTGTCATCTTCTTGTTGCCTTGGCGAAAGAAAGTGACTGAAAAGCCCTTACCTTGGGGCTGGGCCGGGCTTAAGCGCTTGTGACTTGCAGAAAGCAATCGAAACCAGGGATAGTCGCCGATTTTGTGGGAGCCAGTGGTCCACTTTCCCGAGTGGTCCACTGGCTCCTCTGTTTTTGCCGGAAACCAGGGGGAATTCGCCGGTTTGGCGTGAGCTAGTGGTCCACTTTCCTGAGTGGTCCACTGGCTCCTTTGTTTTTGCCGGAAACCAGAGAAATTCGCCGGTTTGGCGTGAGCTAGTGGTCCACTTTCCCGAGTGGTCCACTGGCTCCTCTGTTTTTGCCGAAAATCAGGAGAATTCGCCATTTTGGTGGGAGCTAGTGGCCCACTTTCCCGAGTGGTCCACTGGCTCCTCTGTTTTTGCCGGAAATCAGGGGTATTCGCCATTTTGGTCTGAGCTAGTGGCCCACTTTCTCGAGTGGTCCACTGGCTCCTTTGTTTTTGCCGGAAATCAGGGGATTTCGCCGGTTTGGTGGGAGCTAGTGGCCCACTTTCTCGAGTGGACCACTGACTCCTCTGTTTTTGCCGGAAACTAGGGGTATTCGCCATTTTGGCGTGAGCTAGTGGCCCACTTTCCTGAGTGGACCACTGGCTCCTTTGTTTTTGCCGAAAATCAGGAGAATTCGCCATTTTGGTGGGAGCTAGTGGCCCACTTTCCCGAGTGGTCCACTGGCTCCTTTGTTTTTGCCGGAAACCAGGGGAAATCGCTGATTTGGGGTGAGCTAGTGGTCCACTTTCCTGAGTGGACCACTGGCTCCTCTGTTTTTACCGGAAACCAGGGGAATTCAAGTCAAGTCCAAAATCCTGTGTAAAAATATGTAGGCTGTCCTATAGCTTATTTGCGTTTGGTGAAGTTGACAAGGAAGGGGCGTGCATTAGCCTGCCAAGCATCGTTTAAATCAATGAGAATGGCGCCAATTAATCGCTCAGCAGAAGCGACATTAGGATAGACGCCAATGACCTTATCTCGCCGTCTGATTTCACGGTTCAAACGTTCGACAGAGTTAGTAGTCCGCAAGTTGGGATGGTAAATCTCAGGCTCCATCATAAACTGAACGGCATCTTCAAAGCCCCTCATCTAAAAACCTTTAAGGCCTTCTGATAGCGAGGATTGTCCGCGACAGAGGCCTCAAAAAGCTTCCTTGAGCCGCCTTGCATGTTCGGCGGTGGGCGCCTGGAAAATGGCCTTCAACTTAGCGCGCGCCTCTAGACTCCCTTTTCTGGGAATGGTCTCGACAATGTTGGACAAGAAATGAAAGACGCAACGCTGCCAAGGAACCCCGACAAAACAGTGCTGGATAGCGGCTCTGAGGCCAGAATGAGCGTCTGAAATAATCAGGGTGGGCTGGCTCAAACCACGGGCTCGCAGGGACTGAAGGAAGGTCAGCCAAGCCTCCTTGCTTTCTTCTTCTGACACCCAAAAAGCCGATGATTTCACGCTTGTTGGCCCTCGTTAACGCCTTTGGGCTAGGTAGACCGCCTTGGATACCACACGACCCTCTTCACGCACCTTAATGTAAAGGGCATCGAGGTAGAGATAGCGAAAGTGGCTGTGGGTCAGGGTCCGATTTTTGAAGGCCTCGATCTCTGGATCCAGCCGCTTCATAACATCTGACACAAAGGACTTGGAGACCGTCTCGCCACACAATTCATGCACGATTTTGGTGACTTTGCGTGTTGAGACCCCATTGACCACCATTTCCATCATGGAAAGCAGGAAGGCCTGTTCGTTGCGCTGGTAACGTTCAAAGAGTTCGGTTTTTGAACTCGCCAGAACGCGTGCGTGGGACTTGTAATTTAAAGGGTGCCAATGGATAAGGTCCATTGGCGTTCATAGTAACCGTTGCGATAGTCTTGGCGTTGGTCGGAGCGCTCATGGGGAGCGGCTTGGATGAACTGGTGGCGTTCTTCTTCCATGTAGGCATTGAAGACGGTAATGGCCAGCGACTTCATAAGTGTGTTCATATCACTGTTTAAAACTGCCTCTGTTAATTCTTCAAGTTTTAGGTTAATATTAAGGTAAGTCATGGTAATCTCCTCTTTCAATGTTGTCGGACAACTACATTGTACCAGAGATTACCTGGCTTTTTCTTTTTACACAATTATAGGGACTTAATCGGAATTCACCGTTTTTGACTGAGCTAGTGGACCACTTTCCTGAGTGGACCACTGGCTCCTCTGATTTTGTAGGAAATCAGGGGAATTCGCCGATTTCGTGTGAGCTAGTGGTCCACTTGCCAGACTGGACCACTGGCTCCTTTGATTTTGCCGGAAATCAGGGGTAATCGCCGGTTTGGCGTGAGCTAGTGGCCCACTTTCCTGAGTGGTCCACTGGCTCCATACAAAAAAGCCAGCAAGACTGGCTTGCTGGCTGGCTATAAGGCTTGTGAGAACTTATTGGGGTAGGTGCTCCCACTGGGCCTTAACTAGGTCTCCCTGCTGGCTGTAGTGGACGCCCATGCTGGTGTCACCCTGCTCAGGCGCTGTCCCACTAATGGCAGCTAAGACCTGACCCGAAGATAGGTCCACTAGGTACCATTGCTGGCTGGACTTGTCTTGACCGACTAGGGCCGGTTTCTGGGTCCCCTGGTCATTAAAGGCCTTCACCTGACGCATGGCCTGGTAGTCCTTAAAATCTATCAGTTTGTCCTTGGCCCGTAGGTGGAGGGCATAGCCGGACTGGGTCTGATAGAGGGTAGCAGTTCGAGTCACAGACCAAGACTGCTTAATGCCGGTCAGGCGCTCTTCTTCCCCAATCCAGAGGGTCTGATTGCCCTCCAGCCCTTCAAGGCGACCACTCTCCCCCATTTGATCTAGGCCGGACAAGTCCAGGCTAAAACTCGGAATGGAAATGGGGTCATAGCTAATGACGGCCAACTTGCCGACATCGACCGCTGGCTTGCGTGGCGGAACAGGATGGCTAGGACCCGAGCCGGTAAAGCGTCCGAAGATAGCTGCCAGTAAAAAGGCAAGCCCCGCTAAGCCCAAGCGCCACATAGGCCAATAAGGCAGACGGAAACCCTGCTTACTCTTCTTAAGCAAATGGATCAGGCCATATTGCTGGGCCAGTTGCTTTGACTCCGCTTGCGCTTGCGACGATTCTGGGTCAGGACTAGGCGGGTCAGGGCCTGGTCTAATGCTTCTTTCTGGTCATGCTGGCGAATTTGCGCCATAAGGGCTTGGTTGGTCAGCAAATCTTCTAGGTCCTGGTCATCCAGGAAGCCTCTGAGCGGAGCCAAAAGCTGCTGAATGTCAACTTGATAGTCCAGGTTGAAGTCCATGGACGGCTGGTAATCCGCAGGCTCTGGGTCCTGCTCCAGCTCCTCCTGGCGGAAAAGGTCCTGCTCGGGCTCTTCCAATTCAGAAAAAATGGGGTCGTCAGCCTCCAACTCGTCCAAGTCCCCCAAAGAATTACCGGACTGGCTGTCATCCCAGTTAAGGCTACCCGACTGGCGACTGTCCTCAGGCTGGTCTTGCCAACTGAGGTTGCCCGATTGGCGACCTTCCTCTGCTTGGTCCTGCCAGCTAAGGCTACCCGACTGGCGGCGCTCCTCTGATTGGTCCTGCCAGTTAAGGCTACCTGATTGGCGGCCTTCCTCTGGCTGATCCTGCCAGCTTAAATGAGCCTGGCTGACTGGCTCCTGGTCTTGCGGTGCTGACCAGGACAGGGACTGGCTACTGGTGCTGTCCTCAGGCCCCTGATTGGCATCCGACCAATCTAAGCTGGTTTCAGAGCTAGGCTCTGTTTGCTTAGGTGCCTGCCACTGGGACTTGGTTTGGCCACTTGGGCCGGCCGACTGGCTAGGCTTTTGGTCAGCCGACTGGGCTGGCCCCTGATCTGACGGCTTGGCCTTAGACTGCTCGCCGGCATGAGTGGGCTGGCGGCCGGCTTTGCTAGTGGCGCTTGGGCCGCTGCTTGCTGACTGGTCGCCAGCGTCAGAAGGCTGACTGTCAGGTCTAGGGGCACTGGCTGCCGGCCTGCCACCCGCAAAATCCGCCCCCGCCCCCTTGCTTTCCTGAGCAGCTAAGTCGGTCGCCCGCTTGAGGGCTTCTTGGTAGGCTGCCTGCAGGGCCTGGAATTCTTCCGGATGGTCCTCTGGGTGGTAGAGCTTAACTTGTTGGGCATAGGCCCGCTTAATGGCCTTCTTATCCGCAGTTGGCCCGCTTAGCCCTAAGACTTGCCAGGGCGTCTTAGCCATGGGCATCTTCCCCCTTCCTCAGTTTCACTATCCTCATTGAGGAATTCCATGACGGTCCGGTCTAGTTCGGCTTCTAGCTCTTGGTCCCAATCCGAATCTTGATCCCAGTCAGACTCCACATCCCGGAAGATATCGCCCATGCCGGCATCCAAGCCCCACTCTAGGTGGTCTAGGTAGTCATTGGTTGAATCCAGCAGCTGCCGCTTCTTAAGCAGGTTGTTCTGATAACGGGCAAAGAGACGGGAGAAGCGCATCAGAGTCAGTTGTAAGTCTTGCTGTTGCTCCAAGCTCAACTCTTGGTAAAGACGCAGGGCCCGTTCAAAGAGGGCATCCCGCTCTGGTTGGCTAGCCAATTGTAGGGCTAGCTCCTTGATTTCCTTATGGGCGGTATCAGTGGCATCCACCGCTACCAGGCTCTTGTTAGGGCCCAGCTTGTAGGTCTTGACTTCGTCGGTGGCCACGGTCTTGATTTCCACATAGAGGATGGAATTGATGTCATAGGAATAGGTGACCGCGAAGGACTGATCGTCAACATTGCTAGGCACCGGCAACTGAACCGAGCCCAGGAAGAGATTATCCTTGGCATACATGGCTTCCCCCTGGTAGACCTTGAAGCGAATGGTTGGTTGATCCTTGCGGACCGGCGAATAGATCTGGGTCTTGCTGCTAGCAGAACGGAGTTACGCGCAATCAGGACGTCAGACAAATCCTTGTCCTCATCCACATAGTTGTGCACCGAAGTAGACAGGGAGAAAGGACAAATGTCGGTCACCACCAAGTCCTTGACCTCTTGAGCCCGGGTCTTGATACCGATATACTGGCCTAAACCAAGGGCCACTAACTCGTCCATCTTCTGACCGCTAACGACCGGCAGGTTAAGTAGGCGCTTGAGATAGTCATTGACCACCGGCATGTAGGAAGAACCCCCAACTAGAATGAGGCGGTCTAGTTCGCCCGCACCAAACTTACTTTCCACAATGGCCTTGCGGATGACTTCCCGCATGCGTTTGAAGAGGGGCTGGCTGATTTCAGCCAATAATTCATTGGTAATCTTATATTCATGGGACTTGCCTTCCAATTGGACCTGCATATTGACTGACTCGAATTCAGACAATTGCTTCTTAACCCGCTCCGCCGCCAAGAGCAGAGAGTTGCGGGTGCGTCGGTTGAGAGCCTCAAAGTTGGTCCCAGCCTTGCGGCAAACATATTGGGCAATCAGTCGGTCGAAGTCGCTACCGCCTAGGTGGTTATCCCCGGCAATGGCCGCAATGGAGATGACATTTTCGAAGCAGTCCACCACGGACACGTCTAGGGTCCCGCCCCCAAAGTCGAAGACCACGAAGGTCTCGAATTCATCTGCCTCGTGACAGGCAATGGCTGCTGCAGACGGCTCATTTATGAGACGTTCTACCTTGAGACCTAGCAATTCGCCCGCCTTCTTAGTGGCTTGACGTTGCTCCGCGTTGAAGTAAGCCGGCACACTAATAACCAGCTCGGTCACCGTCTGACCTAAAGGCCTCGGCATCTGCCACCAACTGCTTGAGGACACAGGCCGACAATTCTTCCGGCTGGAAGGCCCGTTTGGACAAGGTAATTTGGCGGTTGGCCCCCATATGGAGCTTGAAGAGTTGGGCGGTGTCTTGAGGATGGGTTACTAATTTCTCCCGGGCAATCTTACCCACTTGGATTTCCGACCCGTCATAGTAGACCACACTCGGGGTCAAATATTCCCCAAAACTATTGGGAATCATGCGAACTTGCCCGTCACTATAGGCCACCGCCAAGCTGTTGGTGGTACCTAAGTCAATACCGATAACTGTCATAATACTTACTCCTTTTCACGCGATTGGAATCTGGCCAGCAAAGTCCCCACAAGGTAGGGAACTAAAGTCAGGGCCATGACCCACCAGATAATGTTGGGCACCTGCCAGAAGGCACCTTGATAGAGTCGCCAAGCCACCAGCAAGGCCGAGACGCTGATCAGGTAGCTGACCTGGTTAATCAGGTAGCGCCCTGCTGGCTTCTTGGTCGGGTCTAGTTTGGCGTTGACATATAAATAGAAGCTACTTAATAAGAAGATAGAAAAATTGGGCTGGCTCATACGCAAGAACCAGGCAACCAAGGTCACTAGGACCAGGGCGGCCAAAATCAGATAGAGGATGGGTTGGCCCGCATCATAAACCTGATTCTTGAAGTGAAAGGCCCCCATACCTAAGCCCCGCTGGGCCAAGAGCAGGACCGCCACTAAGACCATGAGCAGGCCAAAGGTCCAACCAAAGGCCGGCAACCAGGTCTCTTGCCAGACCGCCAAGAGGCCCAAGACCAGGCTAGCCAGATAGAGGCCGGCCAAGGGCAGACTGGACAGGGCCAGATAGCGATAGCCCCGGCCATCCAAGTAATGAGGGAAGTGGCCCCAGTTGTTGACCGTACTATACTGGAACTCAAAGCAATAGCAGACTAAGGCGTTGCTAGCCACCAAGGGTAGCCAGACGGCGTAGGCTTGGGGCCAAATCATAATGCCTAACCAGATTAAGATCTGTAAGCCAAAGCAAGCCAGACTACCAATGGTCGTAATTAAGCCCGTTAGAACCATGGCACGATTGGTTGGATACCAAGGCTTACCCACCAGTTCCTGCCAGCGCTGATTGACCCGCTGGCCAAGGGCTTGGGTCAGGTCCGGATCGCCATTGAGGCTGGGAACATAGCCTAGTAAGGTATAGAGAACCCGTTTATTTTCTAAGTTTTCCAGGGGCAGGGCTTGTAGGGCCAGCAGGAAGTCTTCCTGGGGCACCTGCCAGTCCTTGTTGGCTTGGTCGACTAGGAGTTGCTGCCAGGTTGACCAGTCATTGAATTGGGCTTTGACACCGGCCAGGTTCTGGGCCAGTCGATTATGAGCCACCTGTTGGCTGAATTGGCCCGACAGGCCTGACGCCATCCAGGCTTCTAGGTCAAAGTCGGTCCAGTCTGTCCCCTCCTTATCAGAGTGGTCATCTAGGTCATTAAACAAGCTAGCGATATCCTGGCTGGCGCCCCGCTGGCTGAGGGCCCATTGATAGGCCGCCTCTAGTTGGGCCAGGGCCTGGGCATCCTCCTGCCACTCCTCATAGCGTTGACGATAGGCTGCCTCTAGGACCGCCTCATCCTCTGTGTGCCCCTCTAGGCCCAATATTTCATATGCTAACATGTCTGTCGCCCCCCTCCGTCGCGCGGTCATATTTCCTGCTTGATTTTCGTGCTTCTATTGTACTACAGATTAAGCCCGGTTGAAAGTTAGGGCCTTTTCTTGGGCAAGGAGCGCATGGGTCTGCTATACTAGAGCTAAGAATCCATAAGGAGGGATTAGTATGGTATTAGGCAATTTGTTCCAAGGCCTATCCGGCAATATGAGCGAGGTCTCCAAGGACAGCTTGGCCAAGGACTACGGCCACCTCTTAATTGAAAAGGAAGAAATCCAGGCGGGCTATGCCTTGATTCGTGATCTGGTTATCTTCACCAATATCCGCATTCTCTTTGTCGACCGCCAAGGCACCACCGGCAAGAAAGCCCGCTATAAGACCATCTTCCTCATGAACATTATAAATGTCGAGCTAGAAACGGCTGGCGCCATGCTGGATGACAGCGAACTGACCATTGAGTACCTGGACAACATCCGCCTCAAGGCCCACAGCGAAAGCCGCCAGACCCTGACCCTGGAATTCCCCAGACGCTATGACATGGGCCCCCTCTACACCATGTTAATGAAACTGGCCTATGAGAATAGGCTGCGCGCTAATGGGTAGAGATTAGATATATAGTAGCTAATCAACTAAATATCTCAACTATTATTTAGCAAGTCAGAGATAAAACTGGAAATAGGTTATCATTATAAGGGACTTATTTTCGGTTTTTGCATTAAAACCGAAAATAACCCACCTAATATAAGTAGGTGGATTATTTTATATAGCTTTATTCTTTAACTAGAACTGAGTTTGGAAACTTCAGAAAAGTCTACTCTACTCAAATACTATATATAGTATGCAAAATTTCCAGCAACTTCTCATTTCGTGTTACTGGTCTTGAGTTACTTAAGTATTAGGAGTATAATTTGCTTGTAAGAATTACTGCTTAACCTATAAATTTATGCGTCTTTACGTATGAGGGCAATGGATAAGGAAGTAGCAACATATGATAAACTAGCCACATAGATTTAAATGGTTGTCAGTAAGCTAAAAAAGTTAGCAAAAGCTTTGACATTTCTGGCAAAAAGTACTATACTATGGTTAATCTTAATGAAGGGCAGAGGTTCTGCCAACCGAAAGACCGTAGGTATTAGTATCTACGGTCTTTTGCGTTTAGGAGGAAGATAAAATGACTAGGGTATATAAATCCATTAGAGAGCAAATTGCCACTTTAGAAAGAAAAAGGCTCTTTTTTAAGGATAAAGCACAAGCAATGAAACTACTTGAGCAATACGGCTACTTCGAAATTATTAATGAATACAAAAAAATATTTTTAGACAAAGAATCTATAGAAATCTTCATAGAAGATACCTATTTTGAGGACATATACTCTTTGTACTCTTTTGACGTGGAACTTAGAAACTACACCTTAGTTGCTATGTTGAATGTCGAGAGAATCTTGAGAGCTATCGCTAGCCATACCATTTCCGAAGCATTCGATAGCTCTGAACTCAACTATTTAAAACGATCAAATTTTAAAGATGGGCAAAAATATAAAGATGGATATGAAATTGATCGCCTCTTAGGTAAAATTAAAAAAATCATCCATAGTCAACCATTTAAGCACTACAAACAGGCACATGGCAACTGTCCGCCTTGGATTCTAGTCAAAGGCATGACCTTTGGCAATCTCATTAATTTTATCAAACTTCAAAAATCAGAGATTAAGAGTCGAATTATAGCTAGATGCTACGGAGTGGAAGAAAGCTCCATCACGGAGGAGCTTAAAACTTTCTTCATGGAATCAATGTATTTGTTCCTTGCCTACCGTAACCATTGTGCTCACAGCGGTCGAATCTATAACTATAAATCGCCGAAAGCAAAAGTCTCCTTCTGCGCCCCTATCCACGCCAAGCGAAAGATTAACGAAGCAAAATATCGAAAAGGCTTCGGTAAAAATGACTGGAATGCACTCCAGTTAGCCCTTAGCTTGTTTGATGATAAAACTCCAGCGAAGCTCTTCGACCAAAATCTGAAGGACTTACTACTAAAATATTCTCATATTTTCCCTGATAGCAATGATTTCCTAACTCAAGAAATGAAATTACTACCCGAGCAAATCCAAGCTATTTTAAAGGATTGACAGTAACATGAAAAGCCACCCTTGAATACAATGTTCAAGGGTGGCTTTTGAGCTCGGGGCAATAGACAGTGCCCCTGACATCCCAGGAGGGATTCGAACCCCCGACCGTTCGCTTAGAAGGCGAATGCTCTATCCAGCTGAGCTACTGAGACATACTGTATTCGTAAGTCGAATACCTATCTATTTTACGGCATGGGACAGGCTTTGTCAAGGTCTGTCGGGCCTGGGCGGGCCCCTTTTCTTGGCTGGCAGATTAGCTAGCTTGGTCCTAAGCCGAGGCCTCGCAAGCGCCCCTTCCCGGTCGGCTCTTTTACTTAACTTGAGCCCTGGCCTCCCCTCCTCAGCCAGCTCCCAAGTCCAAAGCCCCTGCCCACACAAAAAGAGACCAGGACCGCCGTCCTAGTCTCCTAATTCTTAGCTTATTATGCTTGGCCAGTTGCTTTAGCAACGGCTTCCGCAACCAAGGCTTCTACTTCATCAACAGTGGTGCACTCGTTGATGGCTTTGTCAGCCAAGGCTTTCATTTCTTGAGAGTCCAACTTGGTTAAGAGGGAGCGCGTCTTCAAGATAGAAGTCGCTGACATAGAGAACTCGTCTAAGCCCATCCCTAAGAGGAGTGGCACAGCCGTTTGGTCCCCAGCCATTTCCCCACACATACCAGTCCATTTGCCTTCAGCATGCGATGCGTCGATGACGTGCTTGATCAAGGTCAAGATAGATGGGTTGTAAGGTTGGTAGAGGTAAGAGACTTGCTCGTTCATCCGGTCCGCCGCCATGGTGTATTGGATCAAGTCGTTGGTCCCGATAGAGAAGAAGTCTACTTCCTTAGCAAATTGATGAGCCAAGACAGCCGCAGCTGGAATCTCAATCATGATCCCGACTTGGATGCCGTCAGCTACTGCCACGCCTTCAGCGACTAATTCAGCTTTCACTTCTTCGTAGAAGGACTTAGCTGAACGGAATTCGCTCAAGGTCGCGATCATTGGGAACATAATCCGTAAGTTGCCATGAACAGACGCGCGCAAGAGAGCCCGCAATTGGGTCTTGAACATGTCGCGTTGGTCCAAGGAAATCCGGATAGCCCGGTAACCCAAGAATGGGTTCATTTCGTGTGGTAATTCCAAGTATGGTAACTCTTTGTCACCACCGATATCCATGGTACGTACCACTACTGGCTTGCCAGCCATTGATTCCAATACAGCCTTGTAAGCTTCGTATTGTTCATCTTCAGTTGGGAAATCAGCAGAGTCCATGTAGAGGAACTCAGTCCGGTAGAGACCGACTGCTTCCCCACCGTTAGCCAAGACACCGGCTACGTCTTTTGGTGTCCCAATGTTGGCAGCCAATTCCACGTGTTTGCCGTCTTTGGTTACGGATGGTGCAGAGACCAGTTTTGCCCATTCTGCTTTTTGGTCAGCGAAGGCTTGGGCTTTTTGGCGGTATTCCGCTACTTCCGCTTCGCTAGGGTTAACAAGTACTTTACCTTCTAAGGCGTCGACGATCAGTAAGTCGCCATCCTTAACCACATGGGTTACTTCCTTGGTCCCGACAATGGCAGGAATTTCCAAAGAGCGCGCCATAATGGCTGAGTGGGACGTGCGTCCGCCAATATTTGTTACAAAGGCCCGAACGTATTTCTTGTTCAATTGCGCCGTGTCACTTGGAGTCAAGTCATGGGCAATGACAATGGCTTCTTCAGAGATGGTAGCTGGACTTGGTAACTTGACGCCTAAAAGGGCCGCAAGTACGCGTTCAGATACGTCTTTGATGTCGGCTGCACGCTCTTGCATGTATGGGTTGTCTTCCATTGATTTGAACAATTGGATGAACATGCCACTTACATCACGCAAGGCTGCTTCCGCATTTACCTTTTCGTTACGGATAGTATTTTTGATTTGGTCAGTTAATTCTGGGTCGCCTAATACCAACAAGTGAGCTTCAAAGACCTGTGCCTCGTGTTCGCCTAAAGCGTCTAATGCCAAGTCACGAATGGCTGTGATCTCTTCTTTGGCTTGAGCCAAGGCAGCATCCAAACGCGCAACTTCGGCGTCAGTGTCTGCTACGGCTACTCGCTCAAAGCTCAAATCTGGCTCCGTTAATAAATAAGCAGGAGCGATGGCAATCCCATCACTCGCTGCAATACCCGCTAAGTAAGTCATTACTCAGCCAGCCTTCTTTTTTTCATAGTTTCAGTTACTGCTTCAAGCGCTTCTTTTTTTCGTCAGCACCTTCTGCCGTAATGGTTACGTCAGCGCCTTGGCCTACGCCCTAATGACATAACACCCATGATGGATTTCAAGTTAACAGATTTACCTTTGTATTCTAAGTTTAAATCAGCAGAGAATTTGCTTTGCAGTTTGTACCAACAAAGTCGCTGGACGTGCGTGAATCCCTGTTTCAGCTACAACGTGAAATTCTTTCTTTTCCATATCAAAAAAACTCCTTTGAAAAAAATAGTTTAGAAGATGAGGATGTAATGGCGATTACATCTCTTCACGTACTAGGATAACATTTTTTTCCCGATAGAACAACCGTCTAGCATGAAAAAAATGCCCTAAAGACGAAAAAATTTTTTTAAACGCTTTCCTAATTTGGCCCCCATCCTAGTCGCTTTTTATCATGAAAAATGTCTCTTTGCGGTTTTTTTTCTAGAAATTCCCTATATTTTTTTGGTTTGAAAAGGCTTATAATAGAATAAAGGAGGGTCTCGTATGAAAATGATTGACGTCACCAATAGTCATTATGACTTGGTCACTAAACAGCTAGAATGTTCGGACGCATCCATTGTTAAGGTCTACACCCTAGGTCCTACAACCGTCTTCTATTCAGCTGCCCCAACCCACAAGAACATCATCGTCATCAATAAGAACCGCCCTATGCGCGCCAAGGAAATTGATTTTGCCATTGCCAAACTCTTCCAGCAAAACAACCGTGACAATGTCGAAATCCTAGAGGCCCACAACTTTGTCGAGTTAGAACTCCGCCTATAAGCAGGCGGTTTTTTTGTGTCTATATATAATAAGAGACTGAAAGGCCAACTTTCAGTCTCTTTTGCTTCTATATATTACTTATTCTTTAGGAGCTGGCGAATGTCTTCTAGGCAAGTCCGGCGCAAGAGGCGGCCGTTCTCAAAGACTGGTAGCAAGAGGTTGTCGCAGCCTGCCAAACTTTCGCGGGTATGGCCGTCTTCATAGGTCAGCTGACCTTGGTCATTGCGGTAAACCCGTACCCGACCTTTTTGGGACTTCTTGGTGCCACCCTTGTCGGTCTTAGGCGCCTTGAAGATGGCCTTCTCCTGACCGTCGATGACCACAGAGGTCGCCTTGAGGGCGAAGCCGAAGGAGTCCCGGGTCATGGATTGATAGGACCGGCTGCCAATGCCGAAGACCACGTTGGAGCTAGCAAAGCCCTTAGCTGCCAAGCGCTCTAAGATCAGTTGGGCCCGTTCCAGGGTAATGGAATCGCCATAGATAGCCCCGATATGTGGATCCAACACCTTGTAGCCCAAGTCATTGACCTGGCCGCCAAAGGTATCCCACAGGCACTCAATCAGACCCTTTTCTTCAGGTGTTTGGCCCTTGCCGAAGCCTGGGACCGTCCCGCAGAGGATGTCTTCCGGCACGCCAGAGTCAGGTCGGATGACCAGGCGGCCGTCACGTTCCAGAATGACTGACTTAAGGGCTGGTAGGTATTCCCCTACCACGCGCCAGAAGTCCCAGCTATCACTCACCACGCTGACAAAGCCCTTAGGATAGACATCCGTCAGCAGGTGGCGGAAGAGTTCTTGCTCGCTATCCTCGCCATAGGCACACATGACGCTGTGCTCTGTGGCCGGAATACTCATAATAATCGGTGCCTTTTCACAGTCAGCCTCATAGTATTCTTCATGGAAGCAACCGGCTGGGATGGTATCGGAACCCAAGAAGCTGAGCAAATGGGCCGCGCCTGACACGGTCGAAGTCATTTCCGAACTCATACCCCGCATACCGAAGTCATGGGCTTGGAAGTCCACACCCTCGACGCCACCTGCAGTTTGCAGGCTAAAGCTTTCCAAAATCCGGCGGTAGCCATCCGCCACGGTGGCACTAGTCATCGGCAACCAGAGGGTGTTGAGCATGGTGGTTTCCCAGGTAGCTAGACAACCAGAAGAAGTCCGGATGGGTATTCTCGATGGTCAAAACTGGCACCTTGATAGGCGCCCGAGTCCCCTCAGCTAGGGCAGAGATTTTAATAGGTAGATAGCCCAGGTCGTGCAGGGCCTCCAAGTGGGCCACAGGCACGGGGTCCAAGCCTAAGGAATGCTTAACGAAGCGTTGATAGTCGGCGATGACTTGACGCTTAGGCTTTTGGAAGAAGCCTTCGTTGAAGCGATTAATCAAGTATTCCTTGATATAGTATTGGATCCCGAAGACCACCACATGTTGGCTAAATTGGGCCCGTTCATTTGAACGTGGGGTCAAGACCGAATAGACATTTTCGGTCTTGGCTGGGTATTGTTCCCGGTGGGAGAGTTTGTAGAAATCTGCTAAGAGGGTAACTGGCGTATTCATGGGCCTGGCTCCTTTCTATGAGCAAGTGATTAGAGTAATTTTTTCAATTCAATGTCAGGGTACTTGTCCTTGAACCAATTTTCAGCAAAGGCGTTCTCGAACAAGAAGACCGGCTGACCAAAGCGGTCCTTAGCCAAGAGGTTACGGCTGGAAGACATGTTAGGGTTGAGGTCCTTCTCGTCAATCCAACGGGCAATCTTGTTGCCAATTGGGGTCATATCCACTTCCGCATTGTACTCATGCAAGAGGCGGTACTGGAAGACTTCAAATTGCAGCTGGCCCACGGCCCCGATAATGTATTCTTCAGTGTGGTAGGTCTTGTAGAGCTGGATGGCCCCTTCTTGGACTAGCTGCTCAATCCCCTTGTGGAAGGACTTCTGCTTCATGACGTTCTTAGGCGTCACCTTCATGAAGAGCTCCGGTGTAAACTGTGGCAGTGGCTTGAATTGCAGACCGGCATTACCCGTGTAGAGGGTGTCGCCAATCTGTAGGTTGCCTGTATCGTAGAGACCAATAATATCCCCGGCAACGGCTTCTTGCACTTCTTCCCGGGTATCGGCCATGAATTGGGTGGTGTGGGCCATGCGGATGGTCCGCTTGGTCCGGTTGAGAGTCACGTTCATGCCCTGCTCGAATTTACCGGAGCAGATACGGACAAAGGCGATCCGGTCTCGGTGGGCTGGATTCATGTTGGCCTGAATCTTGAAGATAAAGCCAGTAAAGCGTTCATCGATTGGTTGGACCACTACCCCTTCCTCTGCCTCCACTGCGGCTGGCGCTGGCGCCAAATCCACAAAGGCATCGAAGAAGGTTTGGACCCCGAAACCTGTTAGGGCTGACCCGAAGAAGACAGGCGTCAACTTACCCCGGTTAATGAGCTCGCGGTCGAAGGCATTCCCCGCTTCTAACAAGAGCTGGGCATCTTCCATGGCTTGAGAATAGATAGAGGATTGCTTGAAGGCATGGTCGCCTTGGGCTTCACCGTCTTCATCGAGAGGAATATAGCTGTCCTCTTCCCCGTCCAGACCGCGTAATTCCACCCGGTTATTGTAGAGGTCGTAGAGGCCTAGCAGGTTTTTCCCCATACCCATTGGCCAGTTCATCGGATAGGCATCAATGCCTAGGACTTCTTCCAGTTCCGCCACCAATTCTAGGGGCTCCCGACCGTCCCGGTCCAACTTGTTCATGAAGGTGAAGATGGGAATACCACGCATGGAGCAGACTTCGAAGAGTTTCTTGGTCTGAGGCTCGATCCCCTTCCCTGAGTCCACCACCATGACCGCGGCATCCACCGCCATCAGGGTCCGGTAGGTATCTTCCGAGAAGTCCTCGTGCCCTGGGGTATCCAGAATATTGACTTGATAGCCATCATAGTCCACCTGCATAACCGAAGAAGTGACGGAGATCCCCCGTTGCTTCTCGATTTCCATCCAGTCGGATTTGGCGAATTTCTTAGACTGCTTCCCCTTGGCCTTGACCGTCCCGGGCTTCCCGGATAGCTCCCTGAGAAGAGCAGGAGTTGCTCGGTGATGGTCGTCTTCCCCGCGTCCGGGTGAGAAATAATGGCAAAGGTCCGGCGCTTGGCTACTTGACTTGTTAAACTCATGTTAGGCTCCTTCTTAGTAAGCAAAAGCCCGTGGTTGGTTGACACGGGACTTAAGGCTTATGATCGTTTCTTCTTGTGTTTGGGTTTAAAAGGGACGAGCTTGCGGTCAGCCTCGCTGACTGAGCTGGAGGACTCTTCCCCTACGGGCGCTTCTTCATAGACTTGATCAGACCCGACAACTTTCTTGACTGCTTGGAACTGAGAGGAGGCGTCGTCCTCCTGGTCTTGCTTATCTTTGGCAGATGTTGATGACGCGTTCGATTGGGGCGCCTCTTGATTAGGCTCGACCGTCATCACTTCCTGGATTAATTTCTTCAATTCTTGCTTCTCTTCTTCAGTCAGGCTGCCGTCCTGTAAGAGGTGGCTTAAATCTTCCCGACCCTTAAGGCTAAAGCCGTCATCGGCCACATATTCCTGAAGCTGGATGTTGAAGCGATTGACTTCCTCTCTGGATAGAGGGCATCAAAGTCAGTGTCTTTGAGGATGGCTTCATACTGTGACAAGATAGTCATCATTTGGGCCTTCATCTCATTGAGCTGGTCCTTAAGTTGGGCCCCGCCTTCCACCAAATCATGGCTGTAGGCGGCGAACTCTTCCTTGTATTGGACCACTTGTTGGTTGGTCTGATCGACTAGGCGTTGGGCCTCTTCCGTCGATTCTTGGACAATCTGGTTACCTAGTGGCGGGCATCCACAATCCCATCCTTAAGGGCTTGTTCCATGTCCTGGTATTTGACCATGTCTGCTTGCAGCTTGGTCACTTGTGCTTGGATGTCAGCGACTTGCTTTTCTAGCTCACTGATGCGCTGATCCTTGGATTCAATGACGCGTTCTACCTGACTACGATTGTAGCCGAAGAAGCTTAATCCAATATGGGTTACTTGACTCATATGGGTCACCTTTCTACTCATTCTAACTGTCCCTATTAGTTTATCAAAAAAACGGCGCCTTGGCATCCCTTTTTTGATAATTTTTCACTTATTTTGCCCCTAAATGAAAGGCCTGGGCGATATTAACCGGCGTCTGGCTGTTAAGCAAGACCAGCAACTTGATGCGAGCCTTAACCCCACTCAAGCCCTGGGTGAAGATGACCCCGGCTTGGCGCAGCTGCTTGCCGCCCCCTTCATAGTCATAAACATCTTCCGTAATGCCGTTGAAGGCCCGCGACACCATGACCACTGGCAGGCCAGCCGCTAGGACCTTCTTAAGGCCAGGCAAGGCCGCCGGTGGCAGGTTACCTGCCCCTAAGCCTTCAATGACCAGACCATCATAGGCGCCTGAGTCCACAATGTGGTCAAACAAATCAGACGTCATGCCCGAGTAGGCCTTGAGCAGGGCTACTTGCTTGGTTAGGCTTTGGAGCTCATAGTGCTCGGTATGAATCAACTTCTGGAAGTAGAGGACCTGGTTCTTAGACACAATCCCATTTGGGCCAAAGGTTGGCGTCTGGAAGGTAGCCACATTGGTAGTGTGGGTCTTGGTCACATAAGTAGCCGTATGAATTTCCTCGTTCATGACCACCATGACCCCTTTGCCCCGCGACTGGTCGGCAACGGCGGTAACGATGGCCGACCGCAAATTAGCTAGGCCATCCGAGCCCATCTCATTGCTGGAACGCATGGCCCCAGTAATGATAACCGGGATGTCCAGATCCAGGGTCAACTCCAGGAAATAAGCCGTCTCTTCCAGGGTGTCGGTCCCGTGGGTGATGACCACCCCATCGAAATCGGCCTGATGGGCCTCAATCCAGTTCTTGAGCTCCAACATATGTTGGGGCGTCACATGGGGTGACGGCAGGTGGAAGAAGTCAATGATGCTTAAGTCAGCCAAGGAACGGAAGAGATTGCCTTCCTGGCTGAGCGGATTGGTGGAAGATGGCGAGACCTTACCAGTGGTCTGGTCCTCGCTCATGGAGATGGTTCCCCCTGTGTTTAATATGGCAATCCGTTTCATCCCTTGCCTCCCTCCTTTGGCTCTAATCGGCTATACAATACTTGCACCCCTTATTGTAACATGAATGCCCCCCAGTGTCTGTAACAAATTCCCTACAAATGGCCGACTTAAGCCTGTAAAAAAGAGGCCCTGGGGCCTCTTTTAGGTGTGCTTCAATTGGCTTAACTAGGAAAAGAGTTAGCCCGAGTCAGCCACACTCATCAGCTGAAACTAGCCAAACGAGTTAGACAAGACCAGTCAGGCAAGTGAATCTAAGCCAACCGAGCTAATTAGCCTAAGTCAATCTAGCAAGTGAGTCCATGCCAAGCGAGCTAGTTAGCCTGAGTTAATCCAGCTAGTTACCCGAAGCTAACTGTAGCAGATAGTCCAAGTAGTTGCCCTCATGGGACTGGAGCTTTTTGTCTGATGCTGGCCACTTGATCCGGCTGGTCCGTAATGATGGCATCGACCGGTTTTTTTGCAGGTATTTGCGGATTTTTTTCGTTGTCATTAATGGTCCAGACATAGACGGCCTTGCCCTGGTCGTGGGCTTGTTCAGCCAAGTAGTCCTGATAGGAGAAGTCTTCGATGACGAAGAAGTCTCACCTGATTGTCGCCAAAGCCCCTAGCTGGATGGGAATGACATAGCCGGTCTCGATTTCTGGCGCTAGCCGCTCAATTTCTTCCATGACCTTGAGGTCTAAGGACATGGTCTTATACTGGGTCTCTACACCCAGCTGGCGCATCTTATCGATAAAGATTTGAGCGTAATTGTCAGGCTCGCCCCCGTGAGGCTTGAGCTCGACCAGGAGCTTGACGCCCAGTTCTTTGGCTCGTTTGACATAGGCGTCAAAGGAAGGAATGGTGGCCTCCAGGCCGTCCTGGCGCACGGTCAAGCCCTCCACTTCCGCCAGGGTCATGTCCTGAACCCGGCGGTCAATGCCAGCCAGGCGCTTGAGGTTGTAGTCGTGCATGACCACAAACTGCAAATCCTTGGTCAGCAGAATATCCATCTCTACCTGGTCTACCCCTTGGGCAGCCGCTGCTTCCAGGGCTGGGATAGTATTCTCTACTCCCTCGGCCACATAGCCCCGATGGGCCACGACTTGCTGCTTGCTGTTAAGACCGCCAGAAAAGACTTCAAAGGCCGCCGACCCATAGGCCATGGCTCCCAGCAAGGCTAGCAGCAGATAGAAGCGCCAACCGCGTTTGCCCTTGTCCTGGGCTAGCAAGTAAGGCTGACTTTCCAAAGGCCGCCCCAGGAAAATCAAGAGAATGGACATGACGCCCACCTTGGTGAAGAGACCAAAGGCAAAGTTGACGCCCCGATAGAGGGTCAGGACGCCGGCCTGGAACCAGAGATTATCGCCCTTTGTATTGATTAGGAAGGCTAGGCTGGCACCTAGAATAATAAATAGAAAGCCCAAGATAGCCAGGATTACTTCAAAGCCCAGCAAGGCGCCCACTAGCTTGCGCTTGCCCTGGCGCGTGGCCTGCCAACTCATTTTAAGCGATTGGGAGAAGGCCTGGTCGCCAATGACCATGAGGGGAACCGTGTAAATCAGACGCAGGTTGAGATAGGATAGGACTAGAAAAACCAGCCCCACCATAACCGTCCCCATGGGGGTCTTCATCAATTCACCCGTAATGAATTCCGGCACATAAATGCCCTCCGTCAGACTGGACTCGAGGACCAAGCCACTGACTGGCAAGGTAATGAGCAAATAGCCAAAAAAACTAACAAAGTCCAACCCGGTCAAGGATTTGAGCCGGCCCAGGGAATGGGTCAGCAAACCTCGATAGGACAGGCGTTTGCCCTGGCGACAGGCATCAATCACATATGCTATGGCCGACAGTTCCAGGTAGAAGAGCAAGGCAAAGACCGCCCCCAGGGCCAGCAGAATACCAATAGAGAGCGGGTTAGCCAGCAGATGACTAATATTGTTCTTATCCAGATTGGTCTGGTCGGCTGCTATCAGAGCCAGCCGGAAGAGATAGACCAGCAGCCCAGCCCCTAGCCCACTGACTAGGAATTGCAGGGCCGTCCCCATGGACAGCAGGACCAAGGCATGGCGCCTAATCAAACTTAGGGTCTGGCGGATGGGTTGGGCTTTGTGGTGTGTATGGGTAGGTGACATAGAACTTCCTCATTATCTTAATCTAAACTTATCCAGTCCCGAGAACTGGGTCTCGTTTAGCCTAACATAAAATAGATAAAAATCATAGGGCCATTAGCCAAAAATAAACGCAAAAAAAGGAGCCGGAAGACGGCTCCCAACTCCTTCATTTGATATTTTTTAGCCCAAGTAAGCCTTCATGGTCCACAAGTGCTTGTCGTAGACAGCTTTCATGCCAATCAAGAGGTCTTGGCTGACTTCATCGATGTCAGAACGAATGGCAGCTTCCAATTGAGTGCGGAAGAGCTCGAAGTCGGCAACTGTTTCTTCGACCATTTGACGGCCTGATTTTTCAGTCGTGTAAGGCGCTTCCTTGATGGTTGCCAAGGCTAAGAATTCACCTAAAGTTGAGACTGGCTTGCCGCCAATCATCAGGATGCGTTCTGCAACTTCGTCAAATTGTTCGTGAACTTCGTTATATTGCGTTTCGAAAAGTTCGTGCAATTTGTAGAATTCCTGGCCTTTTACATAGAAGTGGTGTTGATGCAATTTCGCATATAAAACACCTAAGTTGGCTGTGATTTCGTTAAGACGTTGAACGGTTGACATAATCAAACACTCCTTTACTTTGATAGGATTTCCCTATCTATCTACCATTATAGACCTCTTAGATAGTAAAGCAAGGAATATGCACTTTTTATTGAGAATCATATAAACCTAGGTCTTGTTATTAGAAGAATAGGCTAAGTAAGGCCAAGAAAGGCAAGCCGCCCCAGCCAGTGGTCCACTCTTCAAAGTGGTCCACTGGCTCTGACACTTTCCCAGGTTTCCAGCCATTTTCCGGGCTTTTCATCCCAGCTAGTGGTCCACTCTCCAAAGTGGTCCACTGGCTCCGCCTCTTCCTCCGGTTTCCGGCCTTTTTCAGGCCTTTTCGCCCCAGCTAGTGGTCCACTCTCCAAAGTGGTCCACTGGCTCAGGCACTTTCCCCGATTTCCGGCCCTTTCCCAGCCTTTTCATCCCAGCTAGTGGTCCACTCTCCAGAGTGGACCACTAGCTCCCAAGGTCGGGCTCCCTTCCTCCATCAAACCCAAGAAAAAAAGACCAGCCCCAACATAGAGCTAGTCTTCTTCCTTAACCCAACTACTTAGTAGCCAGGACATATTTAGTTTGCGCCAAGGCTTCTTGCAAGCTGGCTTGGTCTACCTGACCGGTGATGGTCACGCTTTTGCTGGCCAGATCAGTGCTTACGGCTTGGACGCCGGCTACCTGGCTAAGTAGGTTCTCAATATTCTTGGCGCAGCCAGCACATTTCATGGCTTCTACAAGATAAGTTCTTTCCATCTTAAGCCCCCCCTTTTTTAAACCTATGCTTTGAAACGACGTAGGCGCAAAGCATTAAGGATGACGGAGACGGAGCTGAAGCTCATGGCTGCGCCCGCCAACATGGGGTTGAGGAGTGGCCCGCCAAAGAGGTGCAAGACTCCCATGGCTACCGGGATGCCTAGCACATTGTAGGCAAATGCCCAGAATAGGTTCTCTTTAATATTGCGGATGGTGGCCTGACTAAGCTTGATGGCGGTCGCCACGCTGGTCAAGTCAGATCCCATGAGGACCATGTCGGCCGACTCGATGGCTACGTCTGTCCCCCGGCCAATGGCCAAGCCCACATCTGCCTGGGCCAGGGCAGGCGCATCATTGATGCCGTCCCCTACCATGGCCACCTTGAGTCCTTGCGCCTGCAAATCGGCCACTACCTGGGCCTTGTCAGCAGGCAGAACGTCGCTAATAACCTGGTCAATGCCAGCTTCTGCAGCCAAAGCCTGCGCCGTCTTGGCGTTATCGCCCGTCAACATAATGACCTGCAAACCCATGGCCTTGAGACGGCGGACAGCCTCCGGACTGGTCGCCTTGAGCGGGTCGGCTACCGCAATCAGGCCTAAATTTCTTCCCTATTACCGACATAAATTGGCGTCTTACCCCCAGCCGCCAAAGTCGCGGCCAGCTCTTCTGCCCGGCTCAAGTCCAGGCCAATTTCTTGCATCATGCGTCGATTGCCTAAGAAATAGAAGTTCTTGCCATTTAGGACCCGAATCCCATATCCAGTTAAGGACTGGAAGTCAGTCACTTCAGGCAAAGCCAGCTCCCGCTCACGGGCACCGGCCACAATGGCTTGACCCAGTGGGTGCTCAGAGTTAACTTCAGCTGCAGCTGCCAAGGCTAGTAACTGATCTGGCGTCCAGCCTGTCAGAGGCAGGATATCGGTCACTTGGGGTTGGCCCTGGGTCAGGGTCCCCGTCTTATCCAAGACTACGGCGTCCACTTGGTGGGCCATTTCCAGGGCGGTCCCGGACTTAATCAGGATGCCCTGCTCAGCCCCCTTACCGGTCCCCACCATAATGGCGTTGGCGTGGCCAGGCCCAGCGCACATGGGCAGGCAATCACGAGGACTGCAATGCTAATGGTCAAGGCAAAGGCCCAGGACTGGCCGCCAATCAGGTACCAGGCCAGACCAGCCACCAGTGCCAAGGTCATAACTACCGGCACGAAGACAGCCGAAACCCGGTCAGCCAACTGGGCAATAGGCGCCTTAGAGCCTTGAGCTGCTTGAACTAAATGAATAATCTGCGCCAAGGTAGTGTCTTGGCCCACTTTATTGGTTTCAACAATTAAAGACCCCTGCTGGTTGAGGCTGGCGCCTACAACCTGGTCACCTACCTTTTTAGCAACCGGCAGGCTCTCGCCGGTCAACATGGACTCATCCACCCAGGATTGGCCTTCTACTACGCGGCCGTCGACCGGAATCTTTTGTCCAGGTCGGACCCGAACTAGGTCGCCTACTTGGACTTGGTCCAGTGGCAGGGTCACTTCCTGGCCTTCTCGTAAGACCTGAGCCTCTTGGGGCGCTAACTTAATCAGGGCCTGAATGGCGGCTGAGGTCTGGCCTTTAGACCGAGCTTCGAAATATTTACCTAGTGTCACTAGGGTCAAGATGACGCCAGCTGACTCATAATAGAGGGACATGGCCGCATGGTGGTTGCCCAACCAGACCTGAATACTACTATAGAGGCTATAGGCCACTGCCGCGCTAGTCCCCAGGGCCACCAGAGAATCCATATTAGGATGGCCCTTGACCAAATGCTTGAAGCCAGTCAAGAAGAAGGACCGCCCCAGCCAGAGAATGGGCAGGGTCAAGGCCAGCTGCAGACTGACAAAGAGCTGGCCACCTCCGCGATGGCTGATCCAAGTTGGTAGGGTCAGTCCCACCATTTCGGCCATGGCTAGACAGAGCAAGGGCAGAGCGAAAATAGCCGACTGCCAGAAACGACGCCAGAGGGCTGCTTGGTGGTTGGCCTTGGCTTGAGCCGCCTGATCTGCCTCTTGCTGGATTTGCGCCTGGCTGGCACTTGCTTGATCCGTCAATAGCTGGGCATGATAGCCAGCTGCTTCCACGGCCTGACTAATTTGCTCTACATCGATGGCGCCAAGTGGATAGGTCACCGTCAAGACTTGGGTGGCAAAATTCACTACGGCTGAGCCTAGACCTGCTAAGCGTCCCACAGCCGCCTCCAGATTGGCAGCACAGGAAGCGCAGGACAGACCAGACACGGCAAAGTTCTGTGTCACCAGGGGCAGGACTAAATTATAACCCGCCGCCTGAACCGCTGCTTGCATGACTAGAGGGCAGACCTCGGCGTCCGCCTCTACGACTACTTTTTCAGTTGCTAAGTTAACATGGGCAGACTGGACGCCTGCCACAGCCTGCAGGGCCACTTCCACTGCATGGGCACAAGAAGCGCAAGACAAGCCTTGAATCGCATATTCTTGTGACATGGTCATCACCTTCCTCAATCCAAATCGTCAAGATTACATCCGTAACTTCTTTTCACAAACCTAGTATAGCATACAAAGTTTCAGATGTAAAAAAAGGAGCCGGAAGACGGCTCCCAACTCCTTCATTTGATATTTTAGCCCAAGTAAGCCTTCATAGTCCACAAGTGCTTGTCGTAGACAGCTTTCATACCATCAAGAGGTCTTGGCTGACTTCGTCGATGTCAGAATGGATGGCAGCTTCCCCAACCCCAAGAAAAAGACCAGCCCCATAGAGCTAGTCTTCCTCCTTAACCCAACTACTTAGCAGCCAGGACATATTTAGTTTGCGCCAAGGCTTCTTGCAAGTTGGCTTGGTCTACCTGACCGGTGACGGTCACGCTTTTGCTGGCCAGATCAGTGCTTACGGCTTGGACGCCGGCTACCTGGCTAAGTAGGTTCTCAATATTCTTGGCACAGCCACCACATTTCATGGCTTCTACTAGATAAGTTTTTTCCATTATAATCTCTCCTTTTACTCTTAAGCCTTAAAACGACGTAGGCGCAAGGCATTGACAATGACTGAGACGGAGCTGAAGCTCATGGCCGCGCCCGCCAACATAGGGTTGAGGAGCGGCCCGCCAAAGAGGCGCAAGACCCCCATGGCTACTGGGATGCCCAGCACATTGTAGGCAAAAGCCCAGAATAGGTTCTCCTTAATATTACGGATGGTGGCCTGGCTGAGCTTGATGGCGGTCGCTACGCTAATCAGGTCAGAGCCCATGAGGACCATATCAGCCGACTCAATGGCCACGTCCGTCCCCCGGCCAATGGCCAAGCCCACATCTGCCTGGGCCAGGGCAGGCGCATCATTGATGCCGTCCCCTACCATGGCTACCTTGAGTCCCTTAGCCTGCAAATCAGCCACTACCTGGGCCTTGTCCGCAGGCAGAACGTCACTAATAACCTGGTCAATGCCAGCTTCTGCAGCCAAAGCCTGCGCCGTCTTGGCATTGTCGCCCGTCAACATAATGACCTGCAAGCCCATGGCCTTGAGGCGGCGGACAGCCTCTGGACTGGTCTCCTTGAGCGGGTCAGCCACCGCAATCAGGCCTAGGAGCTCATGCTCATTAGCCACATAAATTGGCGTCTTGCCCCTAGCCGCCAAAGCCGCCGCCTGCTCTTCTGCCTGACCCAAATCCAGCCCCTGCTCTTGCATGAGCCGTCGGTTGCCCAGGTAATAAGTCGCCTGATCTAGCCGGACTTGAATCCCCGACCCGGTCAGAGATTGGAAGTCAGTCACTTCAGGCAAAGCCAGCTCCCGCTCACGGGCACCGGCCACAATGGCTTGACCCAGTGGGTGCTCAGAGTTAACTTCAGCCGCAGCTGCCAAGGCCAGTAACTGATCTGGCGTCCAGCCTGTCAGAGGCAGGACATCGGTCACTTGGGGTTGGCCCTGGGTCAGGGTCCCCGTCTTATCCAAGACTACCGCGTCCACTTGGTGGGCCATTTCCAGGGCGGTCCCGGACTTAATCAGGATGCCCTGCTCGGCCCCTTTACCGGTCCCCACCATAATAGCGGTTGGCGTGGCCAGACCCAGCGCACATGGGCAGGCAATGACCAGAACTGCAATACTAATGGTCAAGGCAAAGGCCCAGGACTGGCCGCCAATCAGGTACCAGGCCAGACCAGCCACTAGAGCCAAGGTCATCACGACCGGCACGAAGACAGCCGAAACCCGGTCAGCCAACTGGGCAATTGGCGCCTTAGAGCCTTGAGCTGCTTGAACTAAATGAATAATCTGCGCCAAGGTAGTGTCTTGGCCCACTTTATTGGTTTCAACAATTAAAGACCCCTGCTGGTTGAGGCTGGCGCCTACCACTTGGTCACCTACCTTTTTAGCAACCGGCAGGCTCTCGCCGGTCAACATGGACTCGTCCACCCAGGATTGGCCCTCCACTACGCGGCCGTCGACCGGAATCTTTTGTCCAGGTCGCACCCGAACTAGGTCGCCCACTTGGACTTGGTCCAGTGGCAGGGTCACTTCCTGGCCTTCTCGTAAGACCTGCGCCTCTTGAGGCGCTAACTTAATCAGGGCCTGAATGGCAGCTGAAGTCTGGCCTTTGGACCGGGCTTCGAAATATTTACCCAGTGTCACCAGGGTCAGGATGACGCCGGCTGACTCATAGTAGAGAGACATGGCCGCATGGTGGTCGCCCAACCAGACCTGAATACTACTATAGAGACTATAGGCTACCGCCGCACTCGTTCCCAGGGCCACCAGGGAATCCATATTAGGATGGCCCTTGACCAAATGCTTGAAGCCATTTAGGAAGAAGGACCGCCCCAGCCAGAGAATAGGCAGGGTCAAGGCCAGCTGCAGACTAACAAAGAGCTGGCCACCCCCGCGGTGGCTAGCCAAGTTGGTAAGGTCAGTCCCACCATTTCGGCCATGGCTAGACAGAGCAGTGGCAAGGCGAAAATGGCCGACAGCCAGAAACGACGCCAGAGGGCTGCTTGGTGGCTGGCCTTTGCTTGGGCCGCCTGATCCGCCTCTTGCTGGATTTGCGCTTGGCTAGCTCCAGCTTGATCTGCTAGGACCTGGGCTTGATAGCCGGCCTCTGCCACGGTTTGGCAAATTATTTCTTCATTAATAGCGCCTGGCTGGTAGGTCACCGACAGGACTTCAGTGGCCAGATTGACGCTAGCCGCGCTGACTTCTGGCAGGCTGCTGACTGCAGACTCAATATTGGCCGCGCAAGAAGCACAGGACATGCCTGTTAGGGCGAAGTTTTGCGTCACTTGGGGCAGGACCAAATCATAACCGGCCGCCTGGACCGCTGCCTGCAAGTCTAGGGGGCTGACACTCCCTTCTGTCTCCAGGCTGACTTTTTCAGTTGCTAAATTCACTTGTGCTGACTTGACGCCCGTTACGGCCTGCAGGGCCACTTCCACTGCATGGGCACAAGAAGCGCAAGATAGGCCTTGAATCGCATATTCTTGTGACATGGTCATCACCTTCCTTAATCTCATTTTTAAGATTACAAGTGTAATCTTCATTTCTAGTATAACACCTTAGATTACATTTGTAAACCCCTCTTTTTTCTCAGACTTAAGACCGATTTTACTCTTTATGACAGAATATCCCTTGACGCATTATACTATGTGTTGTATAGTATAGGTGTAGAAAGGAAGAACGCCTATGGAAGCTCAACTCAAGCGTGGCCTTTTGGAAGTCTGTGTATTGGCCGCCCTGCGCCAAGAAGACTCCTACGGCTACAAAATTGTCAAAGATGTGTCGGAATACATTCCGATCTCCGAATCCACCCTCTACCCCATCCTCAAGCGGCTGGAAGCCAACCAGGCGGTGGCTGCCTACTCGATTGAGCATAAGGGACGTCTACGCAAGTACTACCGCCTGACCCATGTCGGCCACAGTCAAATCCAGAACTTTCTTCAGGACTGGGACGCCGTCATGAAAGCCTACCACTTTATCCTAGGAGATGATCGACATGAATAGATACGACTTCAAACACCAACTAGCCCGGCGCTTGGCTGGCCTACCCGAGGAAGAACTGGCCACCACCCTGTCCTTCTTCGACGAAATGATTGATGACCGCCTAGATGAAGGCATGACCGAGGACCAAGCCGTAGCGGACTTGGGTGACTTAGATGAAATTGCCAACCGGATTCTAGCGGAAATGTCACCCTTTGAGCGGGTCAAACAAAAACTCAAACCCAAACGCCCTATTTCGGGTGGCCAATGGGTCTTGATTGCCCTGACCTTCCCCATCTGGTTGCCACTTATTATAACGGTCGGCGCTATAGGCTTTGCCTTGGTATTGGTGATGGCATCCCTACTCTTCGCCTTCTATGTCACGGTCTTTGCCTTTATTTTTGGCGGTGCATTCATTGCGGTGACCAGCCCCTTCACCTCCGGTTTCAACCTGATTAATGCCCTCTTCAACTTCGGGGCAGGTCTTTCCCTAGTCGGTCTAGGCCTCCTATTCTTGCCATGGGCCCAACGCGGCTTCCGCAATCTCAACCATCGACTGCGCTGGATTCACTCTCGTCGCGACTAGACTCACCTAGAAAGGAGCTTATTTATGAAAAACCTGACTAAAATCGCCATTGTTCTCATTATATTAGGCATGATGTCCATTGGGACGGCCTTCGCCCTATCGGGTGGCGACCTAACCCGCTTCAGTATGGCCGGAACGCCAGAAAACAAGCAATACCAAGCCTCAGCTAGCGATGTGACCGAGTTGGTCGTCAAGGCTTCGATTGCGGATGTAACCGTCACAGGCACTGACCAATCCGACATCAAGATTGACTACACTGAGGACCGTAGCGTCAACTACAACATCAAGCAAGAAGGATCTCGCCTGATTATGCAATCCAAGGGCCAGTTCTTCTTCTTCAATTTCTGGTCCTTCAACCCCTTTGGCATTTTCAACTCCCACAAGATTAACATTACCCTTCCTAAGGAGCTGGCCGCCAAAGTGGACGTCAAGTCTTCGACTGGGTCCATCACCGTCAGCGACCTTAACCTCAAGGACAACCTCAAACTCGACGACTCGACTGGCGACATCCAGCTAGAAAAGGTTAAGGCTAGCAAGGATATCAACGTCTCTGCCTCAACGGGTAAGATTAGCCTTGACCAGGTTTCCGGCCAAAACTTTGACCTATCTGCTTCAACGGGTGATATCCGCACCAAGCAAACCCAAGCCAGTGGCACGACCTTCAAGGCCAATAGTTCAACTGGGAGCTTGGACATTCAGGATTTGAATGATGTCCCAGACATTGAACTCTCCTCTTCAACGGGTGATATTAAGGCCACGATTCAAGGCAAACGCAAGGACTATCAAATCGACACCAAGACCATGGGCAACAAAACCCAAGAAAACGAAGGCACCAGCAAGAAAGTCAAGGCCCACTCGTCAACTGGCAATGTTAACGTCCAATTCTCGGAATAATCTATAGAAAAAGAGGCCCTCGGGCCTCTTTTTTATCTGCCTGCTTTTGCCTTGTTCTGGCTTGGCCACGGCGGCCGCTCTAGGCAAAGCAGGACCCTTGTGGCGGAACGGCTTCAGCCAGCCTAGGGCTGTCTTCCGCCTTGGTGGGCTATGGTGGCCTAAGTCGCTGCGCTCCAAGGCCACTCATACGCCCGCCATCCTAATGCCACAAGGGCTACTTTGCCTAAGCACCCGATTAGGCCAAGGCAGACCGAGGCAGAAACAAAAAGGACCCAGCCCCTAACAAAGAGGCTGGGCCCTTTTCTTATCTAATCAAATGCTGACATTAAATCTGGGTTCTGGGTGGTTTGGAAGGAGACTTGACCCTCTTGGTCTGGTTGGGCTGTGGCCTCCAAAATATAGGCATGATTGTGACGCTTAACAAAGGCTATGACCTGTTTGCCATCTAGGCGCACATAAATAGCCGTCACTTCATAGTTGAGGTCGCTCTTGCCTAGCTGCATGCCATAGAATTGGAAGCTTGCTGCTTGGCCGTCCACTTTGGCTTGGTTAAGGACTTGGTCGGGAACCGCCAAATCATAATATGACAAGGCTGTAGCTGGGGTTGCGGCCTGGTAAGTTTGGCCTTGGGCCTTACCGTAGGCTTCCATGACTTGGGCAATATGATCCTTTCTAATGTCACTTGGCCCCGCGATTGTGCCCTCATCACTCGTCTGGCCACTGTCCCGATTGTCAGGATTGAGATACTTAGCAAAGCCCTGACTCAATTCCTGATTCTCGGTCTCTTTGAAATCTAACTTATCGCTGTCAGACAAATGGGCCTGACTGTAGAGGACTTGGGGCTGGCCTTGATGGAGAGTGAAGAGGTAGAGATGACGCTGACTTGGGTCCGTGTCTGTTGTCTCATAGCTATCCAAGATTAGATAGTCATAACGAGCGTTTTTGACATTGCCCATAATATTCCAGGTCGCGGCTTGCCCATTAACAGTGGCGTTTTTGAGCCGATTACTGCTGTCGCCAATGCCGACAAAATCCTCCAAATGTAAAGGACGATAGTCTTGCTTCATACCTTGGGCCCACTTGAAGAAGAAGGAAGCAAAGGATTGCTTATCCCAATTGAGATAGTGTTGAAAGTCTGCTGATTCCTGCTCAATGCGTTGACTATCTTGGGGGTGGAGACCCTTAAGCCGCTCCCCTTCTTGATAGGCCGCAGTAAAAGGCGCTTGGACTGAAGACCGCGCATCTTCACTCAGCGAATCGCGGTAGTCCAACTGTTTTTGATAGGCTGCTTGCATCTGCTTGAAATAAGAGGGCTGAGCCTGACTGCTAGCCGGCTCCTGGCTGGCTTGCGAGGCTCCTTGAGATTTGGCCTCACTGGCTGACTGACTACTTGACTGGCTGTGACTGGATTGACTAGTAGACACACTGCTGACGGATTCACTGGTCACAGAATTCGCGACCTGTGTGCTAGTAGCTCCTTGATTGCCTTGACCATGCCCACACCCACTTAGGGCTAGGGCACCAATAACCGTACCGACGAGTAATGCATATCGCTTACTCATGGTGACGCGCCTCCTTTTTGTTTGTGACTTTTACTTACAGCCTTATTATAGTCCTCACAAAGAAAAAAAAACAAGGGCTTACATGGTTAAAATATAGACTATTTTGTGTCTTATTCTAGACTAATTTGTCACCCTAACTTAGGCACCAACTTAAGGAAATTAGGGCGACCAAAGACTTGCGCCAGGGGCTCTGTTTTCAACTTGCTCCCCAGCCTTGGCCTGGTCGGGTGCGGGCAAAGTGGCCCATGCGGCCTCTAGGATGGCGGGCGTATGAGTGGCCTTGGAGCGGAGCGACTTAGGCCACCATAGACCGCCAAGGCGGAAGACTCGCCCCCTGCGAGGCTGAAGCCGGTCCCGCCACAAGGGCCCACTTTGCCCTAAGCACCCGACCAGGCCAAGGCAGACCGAGGCAGACACAAAAAGACAGAGGTCCTTCAGACCCCTGTCCCTTACTAGCTATAGCTTGTCTTATTTACCAAATGACTTAACGCGATCTTGGTCAGCCATGTATTCTTTGTCGCCAGCTGGTGCCACCACGCTACCGAATGGCGCTTGAGCACGTAATTTCCAAGTAGATGGGATATTGTATTTAGCGGCTACCTTTTCGTCTACTAATGGGTTGTAGTGTTGCACGTTCATGCCGATGTTTTGTTCAGCCAATGCCAACCATACTGCGTATAAGTTGATCCCGTGGGCTTGTTCTGACCAGATTGGGAAGTTGTCAGCGTAGAGTGGGAAGTTAGCTTGTAAGCCTTCTACGACTTCTTGGTCTTCGAAGAAGAGGATGGTCCCAGCCCCTGCTGCGAAACCTGCTAAACGACCTTTAGTCCCTTCAAAAGCTTCCGCTGGCGTTACCTTTTCAAGTTCGCTGTAAGCAATCTCGTTCCAGAAGTCTTCAGACTCTTTGCCGAATAAGATGACGGCACGGCTAGATTGAGAGTTGAAAGCAGATGGTGCTTCCTTCATGGCTTTTTCGACGATTTCAACCAGGGCATCGTTAGAAACTGGCAGTTCCTTACCAAGTGCATAAATTGAACGACGTTTTGCTTGTAATTGGTTAAAGTTTGACATATTAATTACCTCTATTCTTTCTATTTTATATCTTCTAATCCCCTAGGGATATTAAATTTACTTATGTTATTGAGCGCTTTGCGCAATGGCCTTTTCTAAATCATCCACCACATCTTGCATGGTGATGCGCTTGAGCTCATTTTCCATGGCCGCTTGGATCTGTATCAATTTGCCATCCACCGCTTGGTGAATATTGCGGCCAATCGGACAGTCCTGATGTGGGTTAGGATGGAAATTGAAGAGCCCATCCTTGTCAACACTGTCTACCGTGACATAGATATCATAAAAAGTGATGGCATCCAGGGGCTTGGCCAAGCGTGATCCCCCACTGCCTTGCCGCGACTCGATAATGCCAGCCGCCTTCAAGCCGGATAGGACCGACCGCACGACCACGGGGTTGACCTGAATACTCTCCGCTAGGAAGTTACTGGTTACGCGTTGCTGGTCTTGTCTCAAATAGATGACGGCCAATGAATGGATTGCAATGGTAAAGCGACTTGATATTTGCATAGAATCACATCCTATTTCTTACTTTCTTACCATGGTTGTGACGACTTAAGGATGCCTAAGCATCCGTCTGCCTGGTTTACCATTGGCTACTGGGACAACTCCTTAGTCTACCCTCCTTTATTGTCAAATGCCAACTTGTAACTTTCCGTGTTACAAGTTTATGTTTAAATCTTACCACCCTGTCTTTTATTTGTCAACCCCATTGACTTAAAATTGTTAGGCTTCATTTTCCCTTGATATAGAGCCATTCTTAGCTAATCAGACTAGGTTAGAGCGAGTTCAAGGACAAATTTTTTTTGAGTCCTGCACCTTAGCCCCTTCCCATTTGCCCTAACCCTAAACACGAACGAGGCTATTTTTCTTGGCCCTGGCCATTCGTTTTTTTGCCACAAGGCCTGACATTTCTGTTATAATCATAGCAGAAGCCCCTGCAAGGGCTGGCCATTACCAAGCATTCTAGGAGGACCGCTCATCCATGACCCATCTATCTGATATTGAAATTGCCAACTCAGTTACCCCTCGCCCCATCGAAGAAATCGCTGCTTCAGTGGGCTTAAAACCCCAAAACCTCTTCCGCTACGGCCATCACATTGCCAAAGTAGACCTGGCTTCCCTGCCCAAAGAAGCAAGCCAGCCAGGCAAACTAGTCCTAGTGACTGCTATCACGCCAACGCCTGCCGGCGAAGGTAAGACCACGACCTCAGTAGGTCTGGCCGATGCCCTCAGCCTGATTGGCAAGAAGGCCGCTATCGCCCTGCGCGAACCGTCCCTTGGCCCAGTCTTTGGGGTCAAAGGGGGCGCCGCTGGGGGCGGCTATGCCCAAGTCATTCCTATGGAAGATATCAACCTGCACTTTACCGGGGACTTCCATGCCATCGGCGCGGCTAACAACCTGCTGGCGGCCATGCTGGACAACCACATCCACCACGGCAATGCCCTAGGCATCGACAGCCGTCGCATCACCTGGAAACGGGTGGTCGACATGAACGACCGCCAGTTGCGTCATATCGTCAACGGCCTACAAGGCAAGATTAACGGTGTACCGCGCGAAGACGGCTACGACATCACGGTAGCCTCTGAAATCATGGCGGTCCTCTGCTTGGCGACCAGCCTGTCCGACCTCAAAGAGCGCCTGGCCCGCATCATCGTGGCCTATACCTTCGACGGCCGCCCCGTGACGGCCGCTGATCTCAAGGCTGAGGGCGCCATGGCCACCCTGCTCAAGAACGCCATCAACCCTAACCTGGTTCAAACCCTGGAAGGCACTCCTGCCTTTGTCCACGGCGGGCCATTCGCTAACATCGCCCACGGCTGTAACTCGGTCCTAGCCACCAAGCTAGCCCTGCGCCAAGCCGATTATGTGGTCACCGAGGCTGGCTTCGGCGCTGACCTAGGGGCAGAGAAATTCCTAGACATCAAGTGTCGCCTGGCTGACTTAGAGCCTGACGCAGTCGTGCTAGTTGCCACCATCCGGGCCCTCAAGATGCACGGTGGCGTGCCTAAGACTGACTTAGGTCCTGAAAATGTGGAAGCCGTCAAGGCTGGCTTGCCTAACTTGGACAAGCACTTGGCTACCATCCAAGAAGCCTTTGGCCTGCCAGTGGTCGTGGGCCATCAACAAGTTCCCAACCGACACCGAGGCTGAACTGGAGGCCGTCTACCAAGCCTGCCAAGCCCGTGGCGTGGACGTGTCCATCTCCGATGTTTGGGGCCAAGGCGGGGCCGGCGGTCGCGATTTGGCTGAGAAGGTAGTAGCTCTGACGGAGGCTCCTAAGGACTTCCGCTACATCTACGACCTAGAAGATTCCATCCAAGACAAGATCACCCAAATCGTCCAAAAGGTATACGGCGGCGCAGGCATCAGCCTGACCCCAGCGGCCAAGCGTGAGCTCAAGGAGCTGGAAGACCTGGGATTCGGTCAGCTACCAATCTGTATGGCCAAGACCCAGTACTCCTTCTCCGACAATGCTAGCCTGATTGGGGCACCTAAGGACTTCACTGTCACCATTAAGAAACTCAAGGTCTCTGCCGGCGCCGGCTTCATCGTGGCCTTGACCGGTGACATCATGACCATGCCAGGTCTGCCTAAATCCCCTGCCGCTGAACGCATCGACATCGATGCCGACGGCAAGGTGACCGGCCTCTTCTAATCTACTCCGAAACAAGCAAAGAGCCCCTGCCAGATGGCAGGGGCTCTCTTTATTCATCTTGTAAACTTGGTAAGTAATGCAGCAAGGCATGGGCTACGCCGTCTTCTTCATTGGACAGGGTCACATAGTCGGCCTGGGCCTTAATGGCCTCACTGGCATTGGCCATGACCACCGCCTGACCTACCACCTGGAACATAGCCAGGTCATTGGTCCCATCGCCAAAGGCCATGAGTTCCTGGCGAGTCAGCCCTTCCCGCTCCTGGATATACTGGATACCCAGGGATTTCTGGGCCAGACGCGGCGTGACTTCCAGATAAGGAATGCTGGTCTGGTAGAGACCGATTTCGGCTTCTGGATAGGCTGCCGGCAAATAGACTTTGACCTCTTCCATGAGCTCATGGTCGAAGGTCACCAACATGAGCTTGAAAACCTTGCGCCAAGGGGCCTGGAAGAAGTCCTCATAGTCCACCAGGACATAGTCTAGACCAGTCAAGTTCTGCTCGTAGGCCACGCAGTCATCGTAGCGGTCCACAAACCAGGTCTGGTCGTCGAAGACACTAATGCTGAGGTCAGGATAACGACCTCTTAAATCCAGGACCAGGGTCTTGGCTAATTCATATTCCATCCGGACCTCATGAATGACCTGGTAGCCCTCAGGGCTGGCCTGGAAATATAGCCCCCATTGAAGCCCACGTGGACATCATGCAGTCCCAGCTGGTCGATAGCTTCCCGCATTTCCATAGGCGAGCGGGCCGAGACCAGGGTCAGGGGCAGGCCCACTTGGCGAATGACCTGGGCCGTCTCCGGGCTAATGCGGCCGTCCTCCCGCAAAATGGTTCCGTCCATATCGGAAAAAAGATGTCTAATCATGGCTGCCTCCTTGCGAGCTTGTGCTTACTAATCGTTGACAGACGCCTCAATTATTGAGAATAAATTTCTCAAAATTGAATATTTTCATGAGAACCAAGAAGGCTACAATCACGAGTAGAACTAACACCGTGATGAAGACCACTGTTTCAAAGACACCTAGAATTAAGACCCCGGTGGATTGAGAAAGCAAGATACCGATGATTGGCATTACGATGATCATGGATACCCCTTGGGCTGACTTACTGTTCTTCAAATATTGTGAACTGCCAATAATCAGCAAGATTGATAAAAAGACCAGCAGAGGCGAAATTACCAGGATGACTAATATCCAGGTCAGATTAGGCAAGATCAGATGCCCAAAATAGCCCCAGCCTAGTGTATTCACCACTAAGGTATAAGCCAGAGAGGAAAGCGTGGACAGGGCCAAGGACGGTAAGGCACAACCTAAGGCTTTTCCTAGAATCAGGGCTTTTGGCGATAGGGGCGTGTATAAGAGGCCCTCCAAAGTCTTGTGCTCCTTCTCCCCAATAAAGCTGTTGCTGGCTAATAGCGTCGCAAACATAATAGGCTGCAACATAAATAGCGGTAAGAAGAAGTAGGTCAAGACAGCGTAGAGGGGGGATGGTTTCCTTGGTCAGATAAGCTGGATAATCGATCAGCTTAAATTGTTCAAGAAAAGTATTGAGCCCCACGATGCTAGCCGACATTTCCTTACTCGTGCCCACAAGTAATAAGAGTGTTGGAAGGACAATGCTAAAGATAATGGCCATGGACAGTAAGGACAGCAGTAAGCCTTTCTCCTTGACTAATTCCTTGTATTCCTTTTTGATTAGGACCTTTAATTGCTGTCTATTCATGGCTATCTACCCCAATAATTCTAAAGTATATTTCTTTGACGGTTTCCCTTACTTTATAGACATAATGAATGTCATTGCCTTTTTGAACTAAGCTTCTGACCAGGTCAGCTAGCTGATCCTCGTTCTCCACTGAGATGGTAAATTCATCCTGCAGATTCCCGCTTACTTGGCCATGGGCAAGTAATTCCTTGATATGGTCAGGCATAAATTTACCCTTAAAATGAACTTGCTTATCTTGGCGGCGTAGCTTATCCACTGCATCGCTGATCAGTATCTTTCCTTCAGAGATAATGCCAATACTATCGACCACGCCATCCATCCCGTATAGATAGTGGGTGGACATGATAATGGTCACGCCCTCTTGCTTGAGGGTCTTAATGAAGTCATAAAACTCATCAATGGCAGCTGGGTCTAGTCCGGTTGTTGGCTCATCCAAAATCAAGACCTCAGGATTATGAAACATGGCTCTAGCCAGCATGACTTTCTGCCGATTACCCTTACTGAGACTCCCTACTGGCATGTTAGCATAGGCTTCTAAATGAAACTTCTGCTTTAACTCATCTAGTCTTCTTTTGATAGTGGCCTGGTCTAAACCATAGATTTGCCCCCATAAGGCCAGATTGTCTTCAATCGTTAGATTTTCATAGAGATTGCCGTCATTTTGAACCCCAATACGCAATAGCAGATCAGACCTGGATTGAGCGGTCAGCTCCTGGCCAAAGAGCCTAATCGTCCCCGTCTCGGCTTTCAACAAACCTAAGATGATACGTATCAGGGTAGTCTTCCCTGCCCCATTGGGTCCCAGCAAGGCGAAGACTTGGCCTCTCCCAATACTTAAAGAGACATCTTGAATGACCTGTTTGGACCCAATTTTCTTATTAACTCCATTAATCTCAATTACCATTAGCTTTTCGCGCTCCTCTTACGACATCTATCAAGCAAATTAAAATATATGACGGTGAACTCTGAATTTATTTCTATCTCTTTCTCATACCTTTGGGCACTAATTTTGGCGCCTCCTTTGTAGCTAGCGTAACTAATACTCCGCCTTGGCAAAATAGTCCTTGAGCTCGTCAATGGCGATTTCTAAGTCTACTTCTTCTACCTTCTTGGGCAGGCGTAATTCTAGGACTTGCCAGTTAGCCAGGGACACAATCAGATAGCGAGTCTTCTGCAGTCGGCCCCACCAGTTGCGTTGGTGGCGGCTAGACTCAGCTGGCCGCATATTCTGGTCGGGCTCTTCCCAGTTAATATCGAAGTCCAGGGTCAGAATATCATTGAAATGCCAGACCTCTAGTCCATCGCCCCAAAGATCAGGTGATTCTGATAGACCATGCAGGTAATCTCCGGCCACTCCTGGTCGGGTTGGAAGTCATCGCTTTCCACTTGGGGATAGTTTTGGACTAGGTAGTGCCAACGCTCCTTATTGTGGCGGTAAATGAGCCAGCATTGGCGGATTAACCAGAGCAAGCGGGCTATTAGAGGCGCAGCAAATAATATCAGTGCAACTCTAAAAATATACATGAAGAGTAGGCTTGCTAGGCAACGGGCAATGGCCCCATAGCGAGAGCGAAGGCCTAGGCCATAGATGCGATGCCTCGGAAAATCACTCTTAAGCAAGGGACGTGGTGGGGCTGGTTTTTGCGACATGGTTTACTCCTTGATTTGACAATCTAATGCTAAGCGCTCTTCTAAGTAGGCGATCTTAGCGAAGTCTTTATGATTATTTTGATCATTACGATAGGAATCCTGGGAGGAAGCCCGGTAGATGGCCAGATACTGGCTCATGGTAGGTAAATAGAAGCGGACCCCCTGACAGTCTTCCAGGGGCAGGTCCTCCAAGGCCACGCCGGCAATCTGGCAAAGTATCCATAGCACCAAACTCTACTGAGCCGGCAGGCCCTTGGAATTCATGCTCGTGTCGGTCTACCAAGACATAGCCCAGATCCTCCATCAGGCCTTCAAGCAGCTCAAAGTCATAAATACGTAAGTGGTCAGGCGCCTCCCACCCCCGCGGATCACCCGGCACATGGATGTCCAGGTCGCGCGCCTGCCAGGATTGGCCCGTCCGGACCTCCAGGCCGACCGATCCCATCAAGAGGGGCACAATGCCCCGCTCATTCAGGGCTCTAGCAATGCTTAAAAAGGCTTCAAATAAGGGACTTGTCATCAACTCACTTGGCTCCCTTCTTAGAGGCTAGCCGCTTGGGCTTGAATTTTATCTAGGAAGGCCGCAATTTTCTCAGGCTTGCTGCCTCGCACATAGGCTAATTGGCTTTGTTGAACTGGCTTAATGCCCACCATGCGCAGAATATGTCGAGCTAAAACGCGGCCATAATCCTGCATGAAGAGGCGGGCGAAGAAGCCTACTGTATCGTGGGTGGTAATGACCCAGCCGGTTCGCCCCTTAAGCAGGGCTTGAGGGATTGGATTATCACTATAATCGTAGGCAAAGCCCTTAACCAAGACGCGATCAACGAAGCCCTTGAGTATAGCAGGCATGCCACCCCACCAAATGGGATAGATGAAGATCAGATGGTCAGCCCAAGTCACCAAGTCACGATAAGGGGCCATTTGCGGGTCCTTGTCTAAATCGCGACGTTTATGGTCTTGGTCGAAGACTAGGCAGGGATCGAAGCCCTTTTCCTTGTGCTCCTGGTAGAGATCCAGGGTCTTGACCTCATGGCGGCCCTCCAGCCCAGCCTGCACTCGGGCTAGAATCTGAGCATTGAGACCTTGATGGTTAGGGTAGGCATAAACAATTAAGACTTTCATGGTGATAACCTCCTTATAATCTATGCGGTATTAGTCGGCTTGCTCCTCCTCAGCTAAGAGGCGTTGGAAGCCATACTCGTAGAGGTAGCTGGCCAGACGGGTCAGGACGACAGGACGTTGGGCAATTTCGGCTTGAACCCGGACCATGGCATCCACTGAAACCTGTAATCTCAACATGGCCTGGCGGTAGCGCCAGTGGTTGTAGACATTCATCGCGACTAGGAAGGCTAGGCATAGCGAGGTCAAGTTCCAGACAAACTGGTCCGGCCTTAAGGCCAAGAGCCCCGTCAGCATGGTCCTCAAGAAAGGCCAGGCCTGGTCCAAATGACCATTCAAGAATGTTACCACTAAGACCAAGAGCACGAAGCCCAAGACAAAGAGTAGACCATCTTGTAGGCTATCAAGCAGAGCCAGCAGGGACTGGACGATTTTCTTAGCGGTCAGACCACTCAGGTCCCGCTTAATCAGCTCCTGGTAGCGATCGTAGTCGCGCTCAGTCAGGTCAGCCTCTTCCCGCTCCAGCTGAAGGACCAGCTTGTCCCTGCCCTCTGGACTCAGTTTTCTGACATTGCTTGGCTCCATCTTAACACCTCCTTGATAGCTCTATTATAGCACAAAGGCAATTAGGCCCCAAGTCCTCCCCCTTATCCTTGATTTATGTGGTCAGAATTATTAAAATGATAGATGAAAGAGTACACTGTAAAGGATTTGACTTCGATTATGCAACTGCTTGAAGGCGTCTATGCCCCCCACCAACACAAAAAACTCAAAGACATCCTCTTCCTGGTCATTGGCATCCTGCTCTTTAGTGTCTATGCCGGTCTCTTAGTGCCTTATAACGGCATCGGGGCTAGTGGCACCATCGGGATTGGGCTGATCATGCAGAAGTATTTCGGCATTCCCATCGGGACCACCCAATTAGCCCTCAACGTCCCCCTCTTCTATATTGCCTACAAGTATATTGGTAAGCAATTTCTCCTACTAACCGGGGCCACTATCTTCGCCTCCTCCTTCCTCATTAACAACCTGCCCAATATCGTGGCGCCCGTTGAACTGCACGATTCCCTAGTAGCCGCCATCTTCTGTGGGATTATCTCGGGGATTGCGATGAGCTTTCTGCTGATTGCGGGTGCTTCAACAGGCGGGACCGACATTACCGGTAAATTCCTGGCCAAGCGCTTCAAATGGAGCATCCCGACGGTCTTCCTCATGCAGGACATCCTGGTCTACAGCTTGATTTGGCTGACCTTCGACATTCAACACGTCATGTATGCCCTGATTATGAGCTTCGTCCGTAACCAGACCATGAAGAACATCCAACGCTTCTTCTCGGCCTATATCCAATGTTCCATTATCTGTCTCAATCCGCAAGAAGTCGTGTCCGCCATCAACTCCCGTCTGGGCCGGGGCTCGACCATTATTGAAGTGGAAGGTGGCTATTCCCACCAGAAACAATACATGATTATTCTCATTATTCAGCAAAATGAGCTACATACCCTTAAGAAAATTATCGCCCAAACCAGTCCCAAGTCCTTCATCACCATTACCAACATCAACAATATCTTGGGCAACTTCAAGGAACACTCCTACGAATTATAAGACAACAAAAAAGGCCGGCACACACCCTATAAGTTGGATTATTTTATCCAATTTATGGGGTGTCTTTTAATGCAAATAAGCTATTCAGAACTAGTAAAGTATTATAAAAAAGGAGAGCCTAAGCTCTCCTTTTTGATCATAACGTTTTTATAGAAAGTCTTTTCTAGGGGTCACCTTAAAGCGTGCAGCCAATTCTCTAAGATGATTATCGCTAATATCTTGTTTTATACGGCCCCCTTGAGCGCCAATTTGACTGTAAATCATTGCCGCTTTTTCAATCACCTCAATCAAGCCGTAGGTCTCATCGAGTGAGTTTCCAGAAGCAAAGAGCCCATGATGGGGCCAGACTACTGCTGAAAAATCGCCCATTTTTCTTGCGGTTGCTTCCCCTATCTCTGTTGTGCCTGGTGTCATATAGGGAATGAGACCCACACCTTCTGGGAAAACCACTAAGGACTCGGCCTGCATTTTCCAAAGTAGTCGCGATAAGTGACGTTCATCCAAATCCTGAGTGAACGTTAGAGCAATTAAGTTAGTTGGATGACAATGGAAGATTACCCGATGGGCCGGATTAATCTTCAGACGCTCAATATGACTCATCAAATGGCTAGGAAATTCAGAAGTTGGTCGTCCGCCATCTTCAAAGCCCCAGACAACATCATAGCTTAAGCCATCATTTGAAATACGAACGAGCCCCAAGTCAAGCAAGGGTTGCTTAGTTACATTACGAAAATAGCGTCCCGTCCCCGTTACCAGATAGTATTGTCCAGCTAAATCGGATGCCTTAAAACCCAATTCATGACTTGACCTAACCTCAGAAATATCCTCGTAGCCCACAAGCTCTTCCGCGCTTAAGCGGCAGGAAACGTTGCCGCCGTTTCGCTCATCCCAATATCGTAGATAGGACTCATAGGTTACTTCACACATTTTTTTTACAAAGGAAGATTCTATAAATTTCATAGTTGCCTCTTTTCTAGTTTCGTTTACTTAATACTTCTTTTTCGTATTGACGGACATCGTCTAACCAATCCAGACCTACTGGGACCTTGTTTTGCAAGCAGAAATAATTCCAAACATCTGCATAAGGGAAGTCTTTCAGCTCCTCCGTATAAGCCAAACGACCGGTAAAGTCAAAATGATTCTCCATAGCCTTCAAGTCAGCTGTTGGCTCAAGCAAGGCTTTTAAGAGAGCTTTTTGAGTATTACGGCTACTAATTACCCAGGCAGCAATCCGATTAATTGTAGCATCAAAGAAGTCTAAGCCAATTACTGTCTTATCCAACAAGTCATTACGTACTAGTTCTTTAGCAATATCTTGCAACTCGTCGTCCATAATCACCACGTGATCTGAATCCCAACGCACTGGACGAGATACATGTAGCATAAGGCCTTTCCCAAACAAGGCAAGTGAAGATAATTTATTTGAGATTACTTCAGTTGGATGAAAATGTCCTGCGTCTAGAAGAATCATTTTGTCTCGCGTTAGGCCATACCCCATATAGAATTCATGGGAGCCGACTGTATAAGCTTCCGCACCGATACCAAACAACTTACTTTCGACCGTATCTTGAGTACAAGCTTCATCCAGTTGTTCAGAGAAGATTTCGTCAAGAGACTCCATCAAGCGTTTACGAGGAGTTAGGCGATCAATCGGATTGTCCTTATATCCATCTGGCACCCAAAAATTGTTGTAACAGACTTGATTCAATTCTCTCCCCATGTATGCAGCAATCTTTCGACTTCGCTTCCCATGTTCAATCCAATAGTCACGCACTTCTTTGTCGGGGTGTGACAAAGTCAGCCCATCCTTCATCATAGGATGCGAGAAGAAGGTAGGATTAAAATCAAGCCCCACACCCTGCTCCTTAGCCCACGCTACCCATTTTTCAAAGTGCTTTGGTTCAATTTGATTCAAATCCACTTTCTCATCTGTATCCAGATAAATGGCATGCAGATTTAGCTTGTGTCGCCCAGGAATCAAGCTATAGGCCTTTTCCAAGTCTTGGCGAAGCTGATCTGGTGTTTTAGCAGCACCTGGGTAATTCCCCGTTGACATGATGCCCCCCGTCAGTTCACCATCCGGTGTAAGGAAGCCTCGTACGTCATCGCCTTGCCAACAGTGTACAGAAATCTTAATATTTTGAAGCCTTTCGAGGGCGTTATCGGTATTAATGCCGATTGCTGCATAGCGTTCTTTAGCAACTTGATAGGCTTGTTTAATTTGTAATTCGTTCATGTTTTTCTCCTTAAATTTGCGGTCTGTAACATTCAAAACTACTAGATGACGCTAGCCAGTGACGAGCTTGCGAGAGATTCTCAAATTCTCCAACACTAATCATTTGTACCAGAATATTTCCAATCGCAGTAGCCTCTCCCGGCCCTGCAATGACTTCTTTCCCAATGAGATTGGCAGTTAACTGATTGAGCAAGCTCACGTTAGAACCTCCACCCACTACATGAAGGTAATCAATCGTCTTGCCACTTAAGTCTTCCAATTGCTTCAACTCCCTAGCATAAATACGCGATAGGTTAGAATAGACACACATGACTAATTCTCCCACAGTCTTCGGTATAGGCTGCCTACTTTCACGACAGGCGGCTTGAATCTCCTCGATCATGTTTAGGGTTGTTAAAACGTTCATGGTTCAGGTCGAATTCTTGTAAAAAGGCATGTAGGCTTGCCGCTTGCTCTGCCATTTCTTGATAGGAAAATTGGTAATCTGTTAGACACGCAATCTCCTGCAAGCACCACATACCTGTGATATTTTTTAAAAGGCGGTAGGTATGATAAACACCCCACTCATTGGTGTAGTTTGCTTGATAGGTCTTAGCATTTACTAGGGGCAAATCATTCTCTATACCAACAAGTGACCAGGTCCCGCACAATAGAGAACCAAGTCCTTTACTTCAGCTATTTGCTCCTTAGCCTTTTTGGAAGAATCGAACAGAAGACCTGTAGCTATTTTTAGTGGCCTTTAAGCCAAGAGTTCTTCGAAGTCCATGCCACTGGAATTCTTATCGAACTGGCTGTTATAGAGGTCAGCATAGAAGCCGCCTTGAGCCATGAGCTCTTGGTGGTTGCCCTGTTCGATAATGCGACCTTCCTGCATGACCAGAATATAGTCGGCATTTTTAATAGTCGACAGACGGTGGGCGATCACGAAGGAAGTCCGCCCCTCCATGAGGGTATCCATGGCCTGTTGAATCAGTTCTTCGGTCCGGGTATCTACTGAAGAAGTTGCCTCGTCCAAGATCAGCAACGGCGCGTCCTTAAGCAAGGCGCGGGCAATGGTCATGAGCTGCTTTTGCCCGACCGACAAGGTGACGGTGTCATCCAGGACCGTGTCGTAGCCCTTAGGCAGGGTCATGATATAGTGGTGGACGCCAGCCGCCTTGGCTGCCTCGACCACTTGGTCGTCACTAATCCCCGTCTGGTTGAAGATCAAGTTTTCCTTGACGGTCCCTTCAAAGAGCCAGGTATCCTGTAGGACCATGGCGAAGGCATCATGGACTTCCGACCGCTTCATTTGGGCTAGGTCTACGCCATCAATGGCGATAGTCCCCTGGTTGATTTCATAGAACTTCATGAGCAGGTTAACAATGGTGGTCTTACCTGCCCCAGTCGGCCCTACAATGGCAATCTTCTTACCTGGACGGGCTTGGGCCGTAAAATCATTGATGATGGTCTTGTCAGGCGAATAACCGAAGGTGACCTGGTCGAAGGTGACCTGGCCCTTAATGTCGGTCAAGGCCTGTGGCAGGTCGTGGTCGTCCGCCATTTCTTCTTCATTGAGGAATTCGGAGACCCGACTCATGGCTGCCCCCGCTTGTTGCAGGGAAGTCATGCCTTGGGCCAGTTGGGAAATAGGTTGAGCGAAGATCCGCACATAGACCATAAAGGCCACGATGGTCCCCATGGTCACGCCACTGCCCTCCTGCAAGGCCAAGATAGCCCCAACAATAATAACCAGGACGTAGGCGAAGTTGCCAATGAAAATCATGAGTGGCATCATAATGCCAGAGATAAATTGAGACTTCCAGATGCTGTCATGGAGTTGGCCATTGAGCTTGGCGAACTGGGCCAAAGACTCCGGCACCGCATTATAGCTAGTCACCACATTGTGGCCCGAATAAGTTTCCTCGACGAAGCCATTAACGGCCGCCAAGTTGACTTGTTGGGCCTTGAAGAAACCTTGGGCCCGCATGCCGATAAACATAATCAGGATAAAGCCCACGAAGACGGAAATTACCGTCACCAGCGAGAGGATGACATTGGCGGTGAACATCATAATCAGGACTGCGACTATCATGATAACCGAAGAAATCACATTGGCCAGACTCTGGTTAAGGGATTGGCCGACGGTGTCCACGTCGTTAGTCACCCGTGACAGGGTATCCCCTTGGGAATGACTATCGAAGTATGCTAAGGGTAGACGGTTAATCTTAGTGGCAATGGCCCGGCGCAGGCGTTGGGACAGGCGCTGAATCATGGTGGTGATAATGAAACCTTGGAGGTAGTTAATCACCGACCCGAAGGCGTAAAGCCCGGCCAGCAAGAAACCCACCGCTGAGATGGCCTTGAGGTCCATCTTGCCTGACATACCTTGGCCAATTAGGTTGGTCATTTCTTCCAACTTACGTGGCCCATAGACCGTAATCATACTGGAAATGGTCGCCCCCATCAGAGCCAAGACCAAGGGCAGTTGAAAGCCTTGAATATAAGGTTTGATTCCCTTAAAGAGGGATGGTTTGGATGTCTTATTGGCCATCTTCTAATTCCTCCTTGGATAATTGAGAGTAAGCAATTTCGCGATAGACTGCATTGTCTTTGAGCAATTCCTTGTGGGTCCCTTGGCCGACCACCCGACCTTGGTCTAGGACCAGAATCAAGTCAGCCTCCATAATGGTAGAAATCCGTTGGGCCACAATCAACTTGGTCATGTGGGCTGTCTCCTTGGTCAAGGCCTCACGCAAGATGCGATCGGTCTTATAGTCCAAGGCAGAGAAGGAATCGTCGAAGATCAGGATTTCTGGCTTACGCGCCAGAGCCCGGGCAATGGCCAGACGTTGACGTTGACCCCCGGAGAAGTTGGTCCCGCCCTGAGCCACATGCTCGGCTAGGCCGCCTTCCTTGGCCTCCACAAAGTCCTTGGCTTGGGCTAATTCTAGGGCCTGCCACATCTTGTCTTCCGTCAGTGGGCTTTCTAGGCTATCCCCCATATCCAGGTTGGACTGGATGTCGCCTGAGAAGAGGACGGCCTTTTGGGGAATATAGCCTACCCGCTTACGCAGTTCGCTTAAGTCGTAGTCAGCCACGTTGACGCCGTCGACCAGAATCTGGCCTTCTGACACATCATAGAAGCGCGGAATCAGGTTAACCAGGGTGGATTTACCTGAACCGGTTGAACCGATAAAGGCCACGGTTTGGCCTGCTTGGGCTTGGAAGGACACGTCTTGGATGACCGGCTCAGCCCCTGGCGCATAGCGGAAGGTCACATTTTGGAAGGTGACTTGGCCCTTGAGACTTGGGTCTGGAGACTGGCCTTGGGCTGGTGAATGAATGCTTGGTTCTAGTTCAAGGACTTCATTGATCCGTCCCGCTGCCACCAAGCTACGGGGCAGGATGAAGAAGATAATCCCCATTAAGAGGAAGCCGATGACAATCTGCATAGCATAGGACATGAAGACAATCATGTCGCTGAAGAGGCCAACTTTATCAAATAAGTTAGCGGAAGCAATCAGGTAGGCCCCAATCCAATAGATGGCCAGGGTCAAACCAGAGGAAATCCCCGACATGATAGGTTGAAGATGGCCATGAGGTTGTTAACGAAGAGGTTGAGTCGGGTCACTTCATTGTTGGTCGCTTCGAACTTAGCATCTTGGTAGTCCTCAGCATTGTAGGCCCGAATAACCCGAATACCCATCAGACTCTCGCGGGTAACGGCATTGAGCTTATCGGTTAATTTCTGAATGACCGCTTGCTTAGGAAAGGCCAAGGTCATGAGGACTACGGTCATTAAAATGTTGATTAAGACCGCTACTCCCACTGCCCAAAGCCAGGCCTCGGACTTGCCCACAATCTTGGTCATGGCCCATATAGCCATAATGGGACCGCGAACGATGACCTGGAGACCCATGGTAATCAGCAGCTGAATCTGGCTGATGTCATTAGTGGTCCGGGTCAAGAGAGAGGGAATGCTGAAACGCTTGATCTCGGCATCCGAATAGCCGAGGACTTGGCTATAGATGTCCGATCGTAAACGGGTGGTATAGCTAGCAGCCAAACGGGCAGATAGGTAACCCACCATGACTAGGCTAGCAAAACTAGCCAGGGATAGGCCCAACATCAGGGCGCCAGGACCCATTAACTGGTCTAGGCCCACGCCAGGTGTTTGTAAGAGGGTGGCCACTTCCTTCATATAACTTGGAACTTCTAAGTCCAAGCAGACGGCTAGGAAGATGAAGGCCACGGTAAGCCCCACCATGCCCCATTCGCGGGCGCTGAGTCGCTTAATTAATTTAAACATGGTCTACTCCTTTATATTGAATATGTTCCAGATTTTGCGTCAATTGGCGGATTACCCGATGGAAGGCTTGCAAATCTTGCTCACTGAGTCCTTCCAGCAATTGGTCGTGGATGGTCTTTAAGAAATGACCGACCTGGGCTTGCTTGACCAGGCCTTGCTCGGTCAAGGTCACATACTTGCGCCGCTTATCGCGGGGATCCGGCTTAATGTCAATCAGCTGATTCTTCTCCATACGCTTGAAGAGCTGGCTAGCCACAGGCTTGGAGATTTTCATTTTCTCTGCTACTTCCATCATAGTAACCGGTCGTTCTTGGTGGTGGAAGAGATAGGTCACCACCCGTCCCTGGGGACCGGCTAACCAGTCCATCCCGGCTTCCTTGGCCAGGTTCTGGGCTTGATTTTTAAGGCGATGGCTGAAGACCACCGTGTCATGGATACAACCTTTCATTGGCATCCCTCCTGAATAGTTATCATGCTAACTATTCTAGCATAGGCCTATGCCCTTGGCAAGTTATAGCCCTCTCGACAAAACTTTAGAAATACTTTAGAATTGCTTGAGAGATATTTGATTTTTAGGTCCTATACTTAGAACTATCAAGGAGCCAAGCTCCACATTAGCAGAAAGGACGTGTTCCCCATGACCCCCATCCTGACAACCCAGTCCCTGACTAAAGACTATGATTCTGGCCCTGCCCTGGCCCAGGTCAACCTCAGCCTAGAAGAAGGCGATATCTACGGCTTAATCGGCCAAAATGGGGCCGGTAAGACCACCTTACTCAAGCTGATTACCAGACTCATTCACCCAACTTCCGGCACTGTCTCCCTCTTCGGCTCTAGCAGCGACCGGGAGTGGAGCCAGGCCTGACTCGAGTGGGTGCCGTCATCGAGTCACCGGCCGCCTTTCCTAATCTGTCGGCCTACGAGAACCTGCGCTACCAAGCCACCCTCCTCTGCCTGCCCCAAGCCGAGCAAGTCATCCAGGAGACCCTGGAACTCATCGACTTGCAGAATGCTGGTCGCAAGCCCTTCAAGGACTTCTCGCTAGGGATGAAGCAACGTCTGGCTATCGGCCTGGCTATCTTGGCCAAGCCCGACCTCTTGATTTTGGATGAGCCGGTCAATGGCCTAGACCCCATCGGCATTAGCGACTTGCGCGCCCTCCTCCGCCGCCTCAACCGCGAACTAGGCATGACCATGATTATTTCCAGCCACATCCTAAGCGAGCTCCAGCAAGTGGCCAACCGCTTTGGCTTTATCAAAGACGGACGGCTGATTAAGGAAATCTCCAAGACCGAATTCGATAGCCTGTCCGAAGACTATATTGTCCTCAAGACCCATGCGGTAGAAGCGGCTAGTCGCCTGTTAGAGAGCCAGTTCAGCTATTCCTTCAAGTTGGTCGACGAGACCGGTGAAATCCATGTTTTCGCGCCTGCCAACCAGCTGTCGGCCGTCAATACCGCCCTGGTGCAAGGCCAAGTGGCTCTGGATGAGATTTATTATGCTAAGCAGAACCTAGAAAACTACTTCACCCAATTGATTCACGAGGAGGATGCTCATCATGTTAGCCATTCTTAAAGCCGATTTCCGTCGTCTGCTTCATTCCAAGGGTTTCTGGACTATGGAAATCATCCTATTGACCTTGCCCTATGTAATTAACTTTCAGCCTGCTCAGGACACTGATATTATCCAAACTTTTAATATCGACGGCCTTGCTGTACTTAAACAAGCATTTGAAAGTGGGGCAAGCATCCAAACCTTTATGTTGCTCATGACCCTTTATTTGATTGGTCCAGAACTCAGTCGACAAATCTACAAAAACTCGCTGATATCAGGAGTTAGCCGTCTCAAATACTATCTCAATAAATGGTTAATGATTTTCCTCTTAACCGGGTTCAATCTTTTAATATTCGTTGGTCTGCGCTACCTCTATGCGCGTTGCTTCCTTGATATGTCTGGTGTGACTAGTGAATTCCTTGTTCAAGGATTTCAAGTCGTGATCCTTCAATGGATTTTCATCCAATTCTGGGTGTCAATCTTCTTCACCATCATGCACTTAAGCCACTCCATTCCTATCACCCTAACTTCCTTCTTTCTCGTAGGACCATTAATGACTTACATACCGATGCTATGGCCTAATATCACTTGGCTACGCTATATCGATGTCGAGCCCAATTTCCAATTCTTACAGGATCCAAACTTACCTCTAGCACTAGGTCTTACGCTAACCAAGACTCTCCTCATCGGCTGCCTAGGCTACCAGATTTTCAAAAGACGTGACTTATAAGGACACACAAATAAGCCAGCCCATCAGTTTGAATACTGATGGGCTGGCTTTTTGCTATCTCAATGGTAGGCTAACGCAGACGGAGAAATCTAGGTCCTGACTGCTTAGGGTCAGCTGGCCGCCTAGTAATTGAACTAGTTGTTGACTAATATAAAGCCCCAAGCCTGAAGAAGACTCGACTTCTGACAGGTTCTCTGAATAGAAGCGTTTGGTCAAGTAGCGAACCTGTTGGATGGGCTGGGCCATTTGATTATCAAGGCCAATTTGCAGCTGGTCTGCTTGGACGCTCAGGCTAATCCTGCCCTGGCCCTTGCCATGTTTAAGCAAGTTGCCTAGCAGGTTCTGCAGGACCCTCACCAGAAGTTCTGGGTCGGTCTCTAGCCAGATAGGACCTGGCGCCAGGTCCAAATCGACCCTAAGCCCCGCCCTTTGGAAAGATTCATAGTAGGTCAAGGCCGTCTCCAATAAGAGCTGATGGACATCCACGCGCGCAAAGCTGGGCTTGACCTCGTGCTCCAAGACCCGGCGATAGTCCAAGAGGGCCTCTAGCCGGCCCGAGACCTGCTTGAGTTGCTGGTGGACCTTTTCCAAGGTCTGGACTTCGGGTAGCGCTTGGGCTTTGACCTGCTTAAGGGCCTGCTGGGTATAACCCGAGGCGATAGTGAGCGGGGTCCGGATATCGTGGGCAATATTGCTGATGGCTTGGTCCAAATCCCGCCGCTCCTGTTGGCTGGTGATTCGCTCAGCTTCCTGGTCCTCGAAGACTTCTTGGATAGCCTGGCACAAATCCACTAAAGTTCGACTCTGCTGACTGAGTCGCAGGCGCCCTTGGGATTTGGTCTGGCGCTTGGTCTCAATTTGCCGGGTCAGCTGGCGGATGGTGTAGCTTTGATGAAATAAATAGAGGCTGGTCCCTAGGAGACAGAGGCCTAGGCCCAAGGTAATTCCTAACATTAGGTCGCCTCCCCTCCTGGCCGGACGCCTTGAGCCAGGCGAACCCCTAGGCCCCAGACCGTCTCAATATAATCCTGGCTATCATCCAGCTGGCTGATTTTCTTGCGAAGGTTGGACAGGTGGGTGTTGAGGGTATTGTCGCCCGGAATGAAGGCATCCTGCCAGACCAATTCATAGAGCAGTTCCTTGGTAAATCCGCTGGGGCTCTCCTAGCAAGGTGGTTAGAATGCCAAATTCCTTTTTAGACAGACGAACCGTTTGGCCCTCCCGACTAATCTCAAAGCTATCGGCCTGGAGTTGCAACTGGCCTAGACGGGTGGTCGCCTGGCTTGGCTGACTGCTAGCTCCCGCCTCATGGCCGGCTGTCCGCAACTGGACGGCCACCCGGGCATAGAGCTCCTCGAAGTCGAAGGGCTTGACCATGTAGTCATTGGCCCCAGCTAGCAACATCTGACTGATTAGCTTCTTGTCCCCCAAGGCCGTCAGCATAATGACCGGCACCTGGCTAAAGGCCCGGATGGCCTCCAGGACAGCCTGGCCATTCATGCCCGGCAACATATAGTCCAGCAGGACCAAATCCACCGGCTGGGACTGGCAGTAAAGCAAGCCCTCTGTCCCGGCAAAGGCTGAGACCAGTTCATGCTCCTGGCCCAGGGACTGCTTAATCAGGGCATGGATGTCCTGGTTATCTTCGATAATGAGTATTCGCGCCATAGTGGCCTCCTTTCGTGCGGGTCTTGCTAAGGATTAGTCTTGGCTTGGAGCTGGACTTTCAGCTGGTGGGTCTGCTTGTTCTTGGGCTTCAGGTGTTTGAGCTGCTGACACTTCTCTTGTAGCAAGTTCTGATTCAGCAGATTCAATTTCAAGTGCTACTTCTTCAGCCACTTCTCTTACAGGTTTTGCTTCTTCTGCTGTCTCTTGACCTTGGTTGCCCTCCGCTGGCGCTCCTTCTATGACTGGCGCTGGCTCTTGTTCCGGCTTCTTAAGCAAGTAAACTTGGCCGGCAAAAATCAAGCCAACTACCACTACTAGACGAACCAATTCCACGTCGTCTGTGGCAGGTGAACGCAAGGATAGGATCCAGCCCACTAAGAGTGGGAGATAGATTTTCCAAGTGGCAAAACCACCCAAGAACTCAGGCTTTCTCTTGAAGCTCAGTAAGAGAATGCCCAGATAGTAAACAGCCAGGCCGGCATAGCTTAGGTCCACAATATGACTGATGCGTACATAAGGGGTCATAAAGCCACCCAAGGCAATAATGACGAGACTCAAGCCAATCATAATCACATAGTGGCTGTAAATAAAGCCAGCAGCTGACTGGTCGGCCCCTTGCGGCACCCGGTCGATTTGAACCTTATAGTGGAGAATGAGGCAGCTAATGAGGATAAGACCTAGTAAGGTGGTCGTTTCCAGAGATAGGAAGGTACCCAAGCTGAGGACAACCAAGCCGGCTGAGTACATCATGGTCATGAGCGAAGTGCGGTCCTTCAACCGGTCGAAGTCCAGGGCTGGCACTTGGCGGTCACGCAAAAAGTAAAATGGCGCTAACCAGCCAGCTAGAATTGCTACTACTAAAGCAGCGACGCCCCATTCATAAGGCAACTTGGTGCCTATCAGGAGCAAGCCCCCTTGAGCCAAGAAAATCAAGGCCTGGCTAGCAGCAAAGTATTTGTCCTGGTCATCCTGGGCCTTGAACCATTGAAGGCCGTAACGTAGGGCCAGACTGAGGCTGAGGAAGGCCAGGCCTGCTGACAAGAGGACCCAGCTATCCTTCCAAGAAGCCGTATTACCTTTAAAGAGGAAGAGGAAGACGGTCATATCGAAGAAATGACAGACATAGTCCAGGGGCCCTTCCTTCAAGTAACGATTGTTGTAAGCGGCTTGGCTGAACCAGACATAGAGGATGACCGACAGGGTCAAGGCAAAACGCCAGATCAGGTTGGTCTCCAGAGGATACTTGGTGATATCTGCTAACATATAGAGCAGCGTGAACAGGCCGGTAACAAAAACAAAATCATAAAAAATTTCTAAAACTGAAACGCGTTTGGTTTCTAACATGGCATTCACCTCATTTTATTAATTGGTCTTGAGATACTTGAGTCGAAGTAAACAGGGATTCCATTCATCCCAGAGGTCTGGAAAGACTTCAATGGCCTCGTAGCCACAAGCCTGGTAGAAGGCATTGGTGGCATCATAAGCCTCATAATGGCCCGGGGCCACAGTCTTGACCTGTAAATAATGATAGCCCTGGCTGATAGCATAGTCTTCCGCCGCAGCCATGAGTTGTCGCCCTAGGCCCTGGCCTTGATAGGCCTTGAGGACGCCCATGCAGTGGATTTCCAGACAAACAGGGGAAGTTTCTTGGAGGGTGATAAAGCCCCAGCCCTCCCCTGCTTGAAAGCAAACCCGGTCGCTGGCCTGGTCAATGTATTCCTGGGTGGAGTCGGGCAGACCAAACCATTCAGGTAGGTCGGCCAAGACCTTGGCTACTAGTTGTGAGCGGTCTTGACCTGCTTCTACTAATAGGACAGAGTAAGTTTTACTTTCTCTCATGATAGTCACCTCGTATTGATTAATTAGCATTTAAGCATTTGAGTTGAAGTAAGCAATAGAGTTCTTGATTCTATGGATTAATTGGTCTTGAGATACTTGAGTCGAAGTAAGCAGGGATTCCATTCATCCCAGAGATCCGGGAAGATTTCTATGGCCTCATAGCCACAAGCCTGGTAGAAGGCATTGGTGGCATCATAAGCCTCATAATGGCCCGGAGCCACGGTCTTAACCTGCAGATAATGATAGCCCTGGCTGATGGCATAGTCTTCAGCCGCCGCCATGAGCTGACGGCCTAGTCCCTGGCCATGATAAGCCTTGAGGACGCCCATGCAGTGAATTTCCAGGCAGACAGGGGAAGTTTCTTGGAGGGTGATAAAGCCCCAGCCCTCCCCTGCTTGAAAGCAAACCCGGTCGCTGGCCTGGTCAATGTATTCCTGGGTGGAGTCGGGCAGACCAAACCATTCAGGCAGGTCGGCTAAGACCTTAGCCACTAGTTGTGAGCGGTCTTGACCTGCTTCCACTAATTGAATCATGTCTTGTCCCCCTTTGGCTTTTTCTTAGGCTTGGGTGCCGGTAATTCAGGCCACATGGCTTCAAACAAAGCCAGGACATAGCCTGATTGCTCTAGGCCCTCCACCTCAATCGTGGGCTTAGCGCCTGGATAAGGAAGGACATTGGCTTCTTTGCCTAGATAGGATAGGGCGGCAGGCACCGGCTTGACTAGCAGGCGGTTATCGTAGAGGCCGCCCACTAATTTGCCTTGATAGTAGAGCAGGTACTCGCCCATCATGGCCCGACTGGTGACCCGCTGGTCCTGCTGGCAAAGGTCTAGGATAAAGGCTAGATAATCCGGACTGGTGGCCATCTTAGTCCCCTCCCTTCAAATAGTCCTTGAGGTAGGTCAGATTGCCATATGCTTCTAGCTCCAGGGGCTCAGTCGTCAAGACCATGCCTCGTCCGGCCGGGTCGCTTGGTACTTGGAATGCCAGACCTAGACGGCCAGCTTCCTGCCCCGGTGCCCAGGCAATGTAGAGAGTCTTGAGGTAGCCGTAAGTGGCATCCTCGGACTGGAGGACGGTCTGGGCATAAGCATACCAGTCGCTGACCTTATAGAGTTGGTTAAGGATTTGGTCCAGATAGTCCTGGCTGACCTGCCGGCTGTCTGGCAACAAATGGGGCAAGAGACGTAACTCCACGCTATCTTCGGCGATAGTGGCTAGGTCAATCTTGACTGCCCCCAAACTTCTGAGTCCTTCTAACACCTTATCCCTCCTCTGTCTGATCCTTGGCTTGGTCCAAGGCCTGGAATTTGGCCTTCATGGTTGGGTTCTTGCGAGTCAGCTTCTTAACGCTGACATCATCCAGCTTGTTGTTGGCCAGGCGCAGCTGGTTCTCGCTGGTCAACAGGGCCGTCTTCACGGCCTCCATACGCTTGATGGCCTTGTCGATTTCCTCGATGGCTTTGGCGAAGTTGTTGCTGGCTGAGTTATAGTTTTTAGCGAAGGCTAGTTTGAAGGCGTTGAGGTCTTCTTCAAAATGGGTAATGTCAATATTCTGCTCCCGCATCTGGGCCAGTTCCTGCTTGTAATGGAGGGCATTCATGGCCGCATTGCGCAGGAGGGTAATCATAGGCAGGAAGAATTGGGGCCGGATGACATACATCTTGTCGTAGACATAGGATACATCCACGATTCCGCTATTATAGAGCTCATTGTCGGCTTCAAGCAGGCTGACCAAAATGGCATACTCGCAGCCCTTCTCGCGCCGGTCCTTGTCTAACTCCTTGAAGAATTGCTCATTCTTCTTCTTGCTGGCGGTCTCGTCGCCTTCGTTCTTCATCTCAAACATGATGGAGAGGATTTCGACACCCTGGTCGTCATACTCGCGGTAGATATAATCCCCCTTGGAACCCGTCCGGGCATCATTGTCCTTGCCGAACTGGGCCTTGGGAAACATGCCCATACGGTTGCGGTTGAATTCGTACTCGCAGTGCTGCTCCAGGCTCTCGCCAATCATCTTGGTGGACTGCTTGGCCTTGAAGTCCTTGTAAACTCAATGGTTTCGTCCTTCTTGCGCAGCTCCAATTCGTACTTCTCTTGATCAGCCTTGCGCGACAGCTGGGCTTCCTTCTCCTGTAAGGCCAGCTGGTTGGCGACCGCATCGCGTTCCTTCTCCAACTGGGTCTTGGCCGCTTGCAGGGCTTGTTGGTGCTCCAACTGGGCCTGCTTGAGTTGGAATTCCAGGGCTTGAATGGCCTGGTCCTTGGCCGTCAACTGGCCCTGGAGGGCGGTCTCGGTTTCCTTTTGAATCAGGGCCTTCTCAGTCTCAAATTGTTGGATTTGATGTTGCAGTTGGCTTAGTTCCTGGTCCTTCTGGGCACGCAAAGCCTGCTCCTGGTTCTGATAGCGTTGCTCGGCCAAGTCTAGGGCCTGATGGAGGCGAGCCTGCACTTCGGCATCGAATTCGGCCGTCCGTACCTGGGCTAGCAACTCACTATATTGGGTTTCATTAATGGTAAAGTGGGTCCCGCAATGGGGACACTGGATTTCTTTCATATAAAACGGGGACTCCTTTCATCACTTTGTCTTCTCTATTATAACAAAAAAAGCCCCCGGCTTGTAGTGGGAGCTAGGCTTTGACAAGTGGTGCTTGCTTATGATTCGTGAATTGTAAGCGCCAAACTTGGAAAGGGCTTGGTGTCAGTTTAGTGAGGCCTCAAGCTCTGGCCTTGCTCAGCCAATCTTGGCTAGGGAGCGGGACCGGCTTGCTGTCTTCCACCTTGCTGGTCTATGGTGGCCTAGCATCCTAGGCGCTCCTAGCTAAAGATTGGGCGCAAGGCCGCCGGTTGACAATCAAGCGAGGACATAAAAAATGGCGGTATCGCTACCGCCATTGGCAACTTGCTACTAAGCAAGTCTATTTTTAATTATTTTTAGCCTCTTCCACATAGCTATGGAAGAGAGAAGCATAGTGGTCATATTGATCCGGATAGCCCTTGCGCAAGTTACGCAGGAAAGCCCGTTTGACCGGCGTCGTATAACGGAAATGAATGTAGAAGAGCGCTATAAGCAGTGCACCGGCCAAGCCACCAAGTGATGAGAGGACAGACCAAAATTCGACACCTGGCTTGCTGAAGTATAAAACCCCTGCCGCTGCAAACAGGACCGCCAGAATAATAATGACCCACTTGAAGTTCTTGTCTAGGCGCGCCTGCACCTCTGCTAATTCTAAAATCACACCTTGTAACTCGCCATCTGTATAGACTCCCTCACGTAGGTTACGCGCCGCGTCACGAGAGAGTACTGTCCGTGTTGCCATAGTTGGATCCACTCCTTTAATTTTGGATAGTCTCAATATAGCATTTTTAGGCCTTAAATACAAAATTTGTAGGCTTTCAAGCCCTCTTTCTGGCTTGCTCTAAGGCCCCTATGTTATACTAAAAGGCAAAGGAGGAGGATGAAGATGTCCACAAGTTCTTACACCAGTCAAAGCCTAGCGCCGCTACTACCTGAGCCAGTCAGACAACATTTTCTCAGTCTACCCCCTAGTCACCAAGCCGAATGGCTTAAGTACCTCAACGAAGCTAAGCAGGAAGCCACTAAGGAGCGCCGCCTAGCCAAGATGATTGACCAATTAACCCCATAAACACCCTGAATACAGAGTAAGAACGCAAGTACTATGTTAAGCACCTCTATACGTTAGTTGGATTCTAACGTATAGAGGTGCTTAACACGTTTTTCCCCTTAATAATCCAGCATATAATTATACAAGAATCTAAATTTTTCTATGTCATTTTTTGGTGCAAAGTATTTTAGAAAGAAACTATCATACGTCTCTGATTTATCAATAAATAGAAATAAATTTTTCAGCACCTTATATGAGTTGCTGTCTTTAGAAATAGATTGAATCAAGCTCTTTAATTTATCAATACTATCGATACCCGCTAAAAAATCAAATAATTTAGCTATCAATCCCGCTAATACATCACTTATTTGAATTTTAATATCAGTCTCAGACTTACAAAATTCAAACCTTCTTTTATCTCCCCAAGCATAAAACCCACTTTTTCCCACTCCTCTATAATTGTATCTTCTTCGTCAAACATGTGGTAGGCTTTATCATAAACCATAACTCGCTCTTGGTAAAAATGCGAAAGTGTATCTACTAGACTATTTGATTCATTTCTACTCAATAAGATATGAGGCATTGATTCTAATTTTCTTTTTCGTTTACTACACAACTGAATAAATTTATCCGACTCTCTTTTTTCCTTCTTCCCATAGGTCCGTAATCTAGCAAAGTAAGCTATTAAATCATTTAGAAAAGACGGCATCTTTTCTTTTGGAATATTCGGATACTGATATTTCCAAAATTCTTTTGCCCAATATTCATATTCAAGAATCATCTTCCCATAAACAAATGATTTTAGGTCGTCACTTTCCCCCTTATCATAGTACTCATTTACTTCAAATAGTGTATCTACAATATCTACTATTCCATAGTAGAAGAAATTTAAAATTGAGAAGTGTATATATATACCCTGTTTAGAATTTAAGTACTCGAGCAAATCACACAATTTTTTTGAGTTAATCCTCTTAATGAAGTCCTTTTCCTTTTTCACAAGAAAATGTTTTAACTTAAATTCAGAAAAGTTATCGTTATTTCGAAAGCGTAATATATCGAATAACTCTTTGAAATCCATTTCCCCTACATTTTTTTATGCAACACCAATCCGCCCAAAGAAAAAAATTACAATATTTATCATTATTAAATACTCCATTATTATTTTTTTAAATCTACGAATATTATTTGATTCATCATAGAAAAAAATTAATGGGGCTTGATGTTTTGATATTTGATTTAAACTTAAGTATGTATTTTTTTCATATTTTTTTAGAATTTAGTTCCCAATCCATCATCTCAAACACCTTTCTCATTGTTACGCCGCGCTTAACAACCTTGATGATATATATACTCTATTTTTTTGCATTTAAAAGATTATATAGCTTGAAAAATTGGTAATCCGCGAATTCGCGTATTCACTAATAGATTAAACTCACTATCTGAGCCTATTAATACAATTTTTATTAGTCTTAAGATAAGGCTGATATAATTCAATTCTAAATTATAGTACCTTATACACTAACTTAGACATCGCCAAATGGAATCTAATTGGAGGTAAACTAGAATCAATCTTCAGCTTCCATTACTCATCAAAATTAATTTCCTCTTCGGCAATATTATATATTTGAACTAATTCATTGATATTGATTTTCTGAACTATCCACTCACGAGTAGAGCATCGATGTATAAATTCATCAATCCTATTTACTCCATTTATCTCCTTAAGAGTAACCACTATACCGAAATTCAAATTTTCTCCGTCTTTAGAGTTCAGCCGTTCCTTAGTTTTAATACTGAATCCCCATAGCCCGCTACCATAAGCTTTCTTTGCACGGCTTCGAGGTTTTATGTACTCTACAATTGTTTTGACATTATCCCACTTACGGTATAATTCTCGCGCTTCTTCTTCATAAAGTGCAATATTATCGTTTTGTTTATTATCATTTATTGTCTTAATACCTTTACCGTTAGCTTGCATTCTGCCAAAGTAAATATCTAATTCTGTATTCGTGTAGTCGACTCCCTGCTTTCGAGAGCATTTTGGGAAATAACATAAAGTTGCCTTAGCAATAAAAGGGTGCTTCCCTTTATTATCTATAGGAACCGGCAAATGGTAGTTATATGTATCATACAATAATGATTCACCAGTCAAAATAAATTTTATTTCATCATCTTTTGCATTTATAACATCATGAATATCCCGAGGTACAACTCCATATCCAACGATGTTCAAAGGCAATGTACTTTTATTCCAAGATATAGAAGAATCGATTATTAGAGCTTTAGCAATCTCCCTACTTAATCCGACTTTATGAATTAAGAAGGCAACTTTTCTTGCAATCCAAGGTGCTGCAAATGAAGTTCCTGTAACATTGCCTTCCCCTAGAGGAAAACACACCTTTATCTTATCTTCACCATCTCCTCCATAATAACTAACATCTGGTTTATTAAAGAATGATAAAACCTTACCTATTCTAGAATATGATGCTGGTTGATTATTTTTGTTAACAGAATTGACAACAATTGAATTTATAGAGTCTGCTGGAGAGCCAATTAAAATATGATTAGTTGAAGAGGACAATTTATTTGTCCCTGCAACAACAAATATAACATCGTATTCATATTGAATTTTATCAAGTATAGCTGCCTCTGGAGAAATAAAATTTTTATTAATCTCTAGTGCAGAACCAAGTGATAAATTCCAAACTTTAATTTCTCTATTCTCGGCAACTATTTCCTTAATCTGTTTCATAATTGTGAAAGAGCTGAATTGTCCGCTAGTCGCGACCCCAAAATGCTTAACTCTAAATCGCCCACAATTATCATTAAGATTAGGGTTAATAGTAGCCCCATCCACAATAATAGAAGTAACAGCAGTCCCATGATTATAATCGCGAAAAGTTCGAGTAATTTCATTAGAAACTCTGTCTTCATATTCAACCCACTTAGAAAAATATACTCGTTCATCAAATAATGTGTCGATCACACCAATCACAGGCTCGTTCGTAGGATCTGGAATAGACATGATTTCACTAGGATATGACTCACCACTATCAAGAGCATCTAGTTGAGTAAGATCTATAGTTGCCATGGATATTAGATACGGAGCCTTTTCTTTTAATAAGGCAATCTCATCTGGTGTTAATAAAACGGTAGACTCGTCAATTACCCTATTAATTGAGACATCTAACCCCAACCTACCAAGTAGCTTGGAAGTCTGCAATTCCGTTTTGAAAACAGTAACAATTGATGGTTGATTTCCATCTATTTCCGGCTCTAATACAGTAAATTCTTCAATGGAGCTCACATCAACAATCAGTTGGAGAAATGCTGTTTTCGATATTTTTTTACTATGGAATAGTTTCTTCTTGTCATTTATAGAGTTTACTATTTCTGTTGTAATCTCACCATTAAATTCACTATTAAGAATTTCAACTGCCAAATCTAAATTATTTAAAGTTGAATTAATAGTATTTATATCAACATAATAAGTAATAGCATGCCGAATTTTATGACTTTCTAAATATCGTGCACCCACTATTAAGTCATTAGGTGTAACACGGCTACTCTTCTTTAGTATTTCTTTTACTCTGCGACTTTTAGCGACAATATCTTTATAAATAATTGTTATAAATGCCCCGTCAAAATAGCTGACAGATTCCCAATATTGTCTAAGTCTAGCAAGCTGTCCTCTTAATTCAATTAAATCTTCACTTCTAACAACCTTATTGGATAACAATCTTGGTGCCCCAGGCTTACTATTGTTTGGTCTTTGTTCAAAACTCCCTTTTAATTGTAAAAGTTCATTCATCTAGATCAATTCTCCTTTAACTCTCTAGCAGTTTGACTCTTAGAGATCCCTGTTAAGATTTCAATTTCCCTTACCGTAAAGCCAAGTTCTTTTAGATCCTTTAAGGTTATCTCGGCAATAGGTTTATAAAAATGTGAGAATAACCTTCTAAGATAGTCATTTTTATCTGTTAGACTACTAAATGCCAATGAACTCTTCAAGATATTTTTAATCTCCCCTGGATAAGGTATTGGCGAACTTAGTGCTATTATTTTTTTAAAGAGCCTCGTATTTTTTCCTGGATGTTTCGATTCATTTAATATAGATGACATTATAGAGTCAGCAATATCCAACAGATCCTCTTGGTTATATCGGTTAAAATTAATAACTGCATCAAATCTACGAACTAAGGCTTTATCAAAAGCACCAAATAAATTTGTAGTTGCAATCAAAACGATGTTATCCTGTAGTGAGTCTATTCCTTTTAAGATAGCTGTGGTAGCCCGCCCCATCTCTCTTAAATCATTATTATCTAATCTATTCAATGCAATGGCATCTATCTCATCAAATAAAATGAGAGTTTGGTCAGGATGTGTAAAACTATTAATTTCTTTAAATAAATTGGCTATATTTTTTGAAGTTTGTCCCAATTTGCTGTCGATAACGGTTTCAAAATCGACAATATATAGCTCTCTCTGCAATAGCCGCGCTATCTGTTTTACAGTCTCTGTTTTCCCCGTCCCAGGGGCTCCTTCAAACAAAAATTTATTTACCCCCATATTACGAGTTACCGCATTTACAATTCCAATAACATCTGACGCTATGTCATCAGGAAGTTGCAAAGGGCCAGAATTTGTTAGCTGTATTTTTCTAAGTGATTCAAATTGACCTTCACTCACTTGAGGAACAAAAGTATTAGTTTCAGATAGCATAGCCATAATGTATTGTGCCAATTGACTATCTCCCGCCTTATCAAATGACCTAGCTATCTCATATGCTTCTGCTCGGAATCCAGAGATATTACCCTCTGTAAAATACCTAATAAGATTTATCACTTGTTTCTTTTTCATTTGTCTATCCTCCTACAGTTAAGATAACAAAAATCCGGGACAATATCAACCTTTTTTGGGACAAACAAAAAGAAACAGGTGCACTTTAAGATGTAATGATTAGGTAGATCATTATGCCTCTAAGTTTTATACATAAAAGAAAGTGCAGTTCGATATATATTTCTCGCTACTCTCTAGAAATAACTTATTTAAGCTAGATTATGCCCCCAACCTAAGGCGCTTTTTATGTTTGATCTAATCCTCCAGCACTTCCAGCTCAAAGCGCATGCCGCCCTCGATAGCATAGAAGTCATGGGCAATGTGGTAGTTTTCCAGCAAGTTGTGAACCATATAGAGACCCAAACCAGTCCCCTTATTGCCCTGCTGGTCGCTGTCCTGATGACTGAAAATGTCATAGGCAGACTGAAGGGCTTGGTCAGACATAGGCTGACAGGGATTCTCAATTCTTAGCTTCTGCCCCTCCCGATAGATACGGATGGTGCCGCCGGGTGTGGAGTAACGGACCGCATTGCTGATCAGGTTGGAGAAGACCTTGCGGAAGGCTGACTCACTCATAGCCAGGGTGGCCTGGTCGAGTTGGCAGTCAATCTTCAAGTGCTGAGCCTGAGCCAGGACTTCATAGTCAGCCAGCACCTGAGGCACAATGTCCGCCACATCCAGTGGTCCTGTCTCGGCCTGCCATTCTTGCAGCTTGGAGAGTTCCAGAATTTCCTTAACTAGGCCGGACAATTGGTCGACCTTGAGCATGGCCTCATCCAAATAGGTATCCCGGTCGGCATACTTGCCTACCTTCCAGCGCATATTTTCTAGCATAATACGCAGACCCGCCAAGGGCGTCTTGAGTTCGTGGGAAGCACTGCGCAGGAAGTCGACCTTGAGCTTCTCCAACTCCACCATGCGCTGGTTCTTCTCTTCCAGTTCATCAATGACGGCTAGGAGATGGCCGTAGAGCTCGTTGATTTGTCGCTCCATCATGCCCAGCTCGTCTTGGCGGATATTAGCAAAGAAAGCCGTCCGATCCAACTGCTTCATGCGCCCAGTCATGGCCGCCATGCGGCTGAGGGGCCGAGACAGGCTGCGGGCGTAAACATAGGCTACTAGGACTGCCAAAGCCACCGAGCCCCCCAGGGACATAGGCAGCAAGGTCAGGGTCACCCGCGTGGCCTGGCGGACCACTTCGGTAGTGGCGACAAACTGAACCAGCAGGCGCTTCTTATCCCGGGTCACCACTTCCCGCTCTTCGATAATGACCGAGTTCTGGTCACTGTCCTGATTATAGTTGAGGTTACGGCCTAAAGTCTTGGTATAGCTGGAACCCTGTGGCTGCATAAAGGCCGTGATGCCCTCGTTCTTAGCATAGACTTCCAGGGCCGTCTCCACTTCGGACTCCTCTACTTCGGCCAGGTTTTGCACCATGGCATCGGCCTTGTGGCTCAAGTCGGTCTGGCGATCATTGAGATAGAAGTGAGGAAAGACCAAATAGATGGAGAGATGGGCCACTGCCACCAAGGCTAGCAAGATGGAGATGGTCCAGATAAAAATTTTCGGAAATAAACTTAATCGTTTCATTTTAGCTCCAATTTATAGCCCACATTTTTGACCGTGACAATACAATCCAATCCTAAGTTCTTGCGCAATTGCTTGATATAGACGTCCACTACCCGGTCAAAGGGTGGATCATCCTGGTTGGCCCAGACATGGTCGAGAATTTGCGCCCGACTGAGGACTTGGCCTTGGTGGTCCAACAAGAGCTTGAGAACTGCCAGCTCCTTAGGTTTGGTATCCGCCACTTCCCCCTTATAAGTCGCTTCATAGCTGGAGAAGTTGACCTTGCTGTCCTTGTATTCCCAGATGTCAAATTCGCCATAATGGCGCTTAAGCAGGGCTTCTATGCGCTTAGCCAGCAAGGCCAGGGAGAAAGGCTTCTGAATATAGCCATCCACCAGCAAGTCGAAGGTCTTAATTTGGGCTTCTTCATCGGCCACCGCTGTCAGCATGAGGACTGGTACGGTACTGGTTTTACGGATTTCCGCTAAGACTTCAAAGCCATTTTTCTTAGGCATCATAATATCTAAGAGGACCAGATCCACGGACACCTCCCCAAAGAGGTCCAGGGCTTCTTGGCCATCAGCTGCCTCCCAGACATAGTAGCCTTGGCTGCGGAGAAATTCGCTGACTCCTTCGCGGATAGCTGCTTCGTCTTCTACAATCATCAGATTCATGGGCGCACTTCCTTTCACATTAAAATCTTAAGTCAATTATACCACAGAAAGTAGGATTAGCCTGCGCAAACCCTACTTTCCATGGTAAAAAATATGATGGACTTCCTAGCCTACACTTGAACCAAATTCTGAACATTATCTACAAATGGAAGTCCCTTAGGTGGAGAATAAAGGGGTATCTAGAACCCCTCATAGGCCGGTCAAGGCGTCATTGCTTGGACTGAGTGACGAGAGTATGTAAGTGACAATGACGGCGACTTGGCCGGTCTATGAGGAGTTCTCGATGACGAGAACTCACCCACATTTTTGGCCTATTGATGGTCGGCCAAGAGTGATTTAGGTTGCTTACGCATGAGGGTAATGGAAGCTAGGAGTACTGCTACCAGGATGACCACCAAGCCTAAGGCTACTACCCAAACCATATCCATGGCTTGTACTTGGACGGATAATTCGGTCAAGGTCTTGTTGAAGCTATCGATGGCTGCCCCGCCCCCAAGCGTGGTATTCTTAGCTTCAGTTGCCAATTGTTGGCCGATGCTTTGGTTGACGCTGCCCAGAATGGTATTGCCTACCCATTGGCTGACAGGTCCACCTAGGGAGGAAGGCCCCCACAAAGCTTGCCAGGCTGACCATGAGCACTTCAACTAGGAATTGAGCCAAGATTTGTGGCTTGGTCATCCCTAGGGAGAGACGAATCCCCATTTCCTTACGACGACCGTTCATCCAGAGGAAGAGGATCAACATGAGGACAACACCTGAGAAGATCAGGCTGCCCAAGAGTAACTTGTCGGTCATGCCATAGACTAAACCAATTGATTTTTGCAAGGATGGGAAGTTTTGGCTGCTCTTAACCAAGCTATAGGCCCGCCAGTTAATGGACAACTTCTTAGCTTCAGACATAATCTTGTCTAAGTCATGGTTCCCGTCAACGAAGAAGCTAGCATCTTGGTAGATAGCTGTCTTGTCGGTATAACCATAGAGCTTTTGCGTGGTCTCTAAGTCGGTCAACAGGTTGTTTTGGTAGAGCTCTTGGATGGCCGTTACCCCACCCTTGTTCTTACCGCTGAAGGTCCCCACGATGGTGACTTCAGTCGTTTCGTTGGCTTGCTTTTCATTATCGGCATCATAGATGTTGGACTTGAGCTTGAGCGTGTCCCCTACCTTGAGGCCGTTCTTCTTAGCAAATTCTTCGTGAACCATGGCCACGTTCTTGTCTTCAGGCTTAATGTGACGGCCTTCAGCCAACTTGAAGGTTTCGGCGCTAAAGCGATCATCCAAGGAAGAATCATTGGTCCCAGTCAACATAGCGGCCTTACCGAAACGACGTTGACGGTCGGCATCAATCCGTGGTAGGCCGTCTTGGGAAACCAGTTCCTTGTCGACTAAGTCGGCTACAATCCCCATACGTTTGACCACTTGGCTAATACCATCTAGGCCTTGAATGGCCGCGATGTCCTCACCACGCAAGTTCCCACTCCCGCGGTTGGTCCCTTGGTTGTTACGGCGATCGATTTCCATCGAGAAGGAAGAGCTGATGCCCTTGAAGGTTTCTTTGGAGGCCACGTCGGTTGCCCGCTTAACAGCCAAACTACTTAAGGAAACAGTGGACATGACCAGGAGAATGAGGAAGATAATCAGAGTCTTAAATTTTTTACGCCAGACATAGGCCCAAGCATTATTCAATAAACGCATTGTGCTTCCCCCTCTCTAATTCACTTTATGTCCGTTAGCAGCTTTCAGCTTACCATGGCTAAGTTCTAGAACCGTATCGGCTGCCTCTGCCACTTGTGGGCTGTGGGTCACGACGATGACACATTTGCCTCGTTCATGGGCAGCTTGACGTAAAATGTCGATGATTTCTTGGGCGGTCCCTTCGTCCAAGTTACCGGTTGGTTCGTCAGCTAAGATGATTGGCGCCTCGCTGGCCAAGGCCCGGGCGATAGCCACCCGTTGTTGTTGGCCACCAGATAACTTGAGACGTTACGATGAATTAAGTCTTGGCCCAAGCCTAGTTGTAAGAGCAATTCTTCGCTAGCTTCCGCATTGGCTAGGCGCACATTTTCCAGTGGCGTCAAGTAGTCAATCAGGTTGTAGTTTTGGAAGACCAAGCAAATATTGTGGCGGCGGTGAGCACTATAAGATTCTTGGGCAATGTCCTTGCCTTGGAAGAGGACTTTACCTTTGGTTGGGCTATCTAAGCCAGCCAAGAGGGATAAGAAGGTCGACTTACCGGCCCCGGATTTACCCACAACGGCATAGAAGGTGCCAGCATCAAATTTGGCGTCTAATTCCTTGAGGACACTCTCTTGCGCCCCTTCATAACGATAGTAAATGTTGTCTAATTTCAATAATGTCATCATGATCACTTCCTTAACTGAGTTGTCCTAGGATTTCCTTAGGTTTTTTGGTTAGAATTAAGCCGGCACAAGCCATGACCGCCACTACTATAATAATGAGGACCACGCCATAACTTGTTGCGACTAGGCCGGCCTGCCAGCTTGGTGCAGCGGCCGCGAAGAGTTTGCGGACCTGGTCTGGCAGGTCATTGGAGACTAAGAGGCTGGAGAAGAAACTGTTAGCCAGTGGATAAGCTACTGCGGCTGCGATGGCCCAGGCCCCTATAGATAGGCCCCAGAGCTCTAGCAGGATTTGGCCAATGATTTGGCCCTTGGAAATCCCAATCGAGAGCAGAATGCCGAATTCATGCACCCGTTCCCGCAAGCAGAAGAGCAAGACTAGGAAGAGGGTAATCACGCTGACCAATAAGACCGCGCCGGTCATGATGGTCATGAGGGACTTGAAGCTAGCGATAGGTGCTGCCACCTGTTCAAAGGCTTGACTGTTGGCTGTCAATTGGGTTTGGTCCCAATCCAGCGACAAGGCCTTAACGCGGCTAATAACTTGGTCTAGTTCCTTGGGATTTTTCACCCGATACTGAGCCAGACGCACTTGATAGTCGTCTGCTTGCCGCCCGTAGAGGGCCTGACTGCTAGCGTAGTCTGTGTAGAGCCGGTTTTCGGTCAAATCGGAGCTGAGCCCGGTGAAGGTCTCACTGCGTTTGCCGCTATAGATCCCGACAATCTCGAATTCCTTGGCCTCCCCGTCCTTGGCCTCCCCACCTTCTGTTAGCTGGGTGCCCTTGAGGCTGATCTTGTCGCCTAGCTGGAGCTTGTTGGCTTCGGCAAAGGCCTCGTGGACCATGACCTTGTCTTTGTCATCTGGTGTCAAGTGGCGACCTTGGCTGAGTGTCAAGGCCCCACTAGCAAATCTAAATCGGTCTGACTGTCTTGGCGACCTTGAATGGATAAGAGCTGATTAAAGATATCGTCGCCTTGGTCACGCTGTACGGCTTGTTGGGCCTGAATGACTTGGCCGGACTCAAACTTGGCCAGCCCTTCTGATTGGTACTGAACGTCTGCTACTCCCTCTACTTGAGCCACTTGACTGATATCCGACTCTTTCATCCCTGCCTGCAAGCCCTGACCTTGGAGCTGGAATCCCGCATTGGAGAGGGACAGGAGTTTATCTTGAACTTGTTGGGTACTAATCTGAATCGCGAAAACAGCTAAGACAGCGGTCGTGATCAGAGATAAGATGAGGAAAAGCAGCCCAACTCTGACTCGCTTACGGCTGACATAGGCCCAAGCACGCTGATACCATTTCATACGAGTCACTTCCTTTCTGCTGATTAAGAACTAACTATAGTATGCAACCCCTGTGTGAAGTTGATATGAAATTGTGAAATAAATTTTTGTCTTCTTCAATAAATGAAAAATCCAGCCCCTGACCTGGCTTGAAAACAGGATAAGGGCTGGGTTTTTAAGAGCTTGGCCGATGGCAAAATAACTATTTTATATTTTTCTAATACTTTGCCACACAACAGTAAAACCACCCCACCATCAGTTCGGCCGCTGATGGGGGGTGGTTTTTCATAGAGGGGTTAGATTTAGTTGCTTGAAGTTGTTTCGTCTTTCTGATCGCTGGCTGCATTAGCACTTGAGCTAGAAGAAGATTGGGATGAGCTTTGGTCTGAGGATGAGGAGGCCTCACTTGCCTTATCCTCTTCAAAATTAGTCACTGGCAGGCTCTTATCCTTGTCGGCGTCTTCTAAGACTTCGGAAGTAAAGGATTTGTTGCTTTCCCAAGATACTTGGGCCACCATCTTCCCCGGCTTGGGTAATGGCCTTATACTTGTCACCTACGCGGGTGTCGACCTTGCCATTAAACTGGGCATGAGCTAGCTCGATGGCTTGTTTAGCCAAGATAGCTGGCGAGAAGAGCGGTTCTGCCGGGTCATCACCACCGAAGACGGCATTGGTCTTGGATAGGCGGGCAATGATATCCGACACTTGTTCCCGCAAGTCATAAGATAACGGCTTGTCTTGGACGTGTTGGGTCAAGAAGTAGAGATGCTTCATTGCTTCAACCCCAGGCCGGTCATTGGCGTCCTTGAGGGCCGCCACATAGGCAGCTAAGCGGCTTAAGCCCACTGCGTCTTGGGCTTCGATGGCCTTGTTGGCTTGTTCCCGCAATTGGTCAGCGGTCACACCATAGTTGGTCAAGTTCAGCTCGCTAATGGCCTTGAGGATGCTCTCGTGTTGGGCATTCAATTTGGCCAGACGTTCGGACAGTTTGTCACTATTATCTTCAATTTGGAAGATGTAGCGGGTGGCAAAGCGGTCTAAGAGTTGGAGGAAGCCTTGGGTCGAGTTGCCCTTGTCCTTGAGGCTTTCTTCAATGTCTTGCAAACCGGCATCGATCCGAGCTAGGGCCACTTCTTGGCCGGCTAGACGTTGGCTAGCTACTTGGCGCAGGGTGGCGATGTAGGCTTTGACAGTGGCCTCATCCAAATCGCCTGGCACATGGATACTTGGCAGACTCGCTAATTTGTTAGCGACATAAGCCTTGGCCCCTTCCACATTGCGAATGCGGATATTGTGGCTGTGGTCGCCATGTGGCACCTCGAAGTAGCCATCGCGAATGCGAATAATGCGTTGAGGAATACCCATACGTTTGGCAAGACCTGCTAGTTCACGGGCAAAGCGTAACTCAGGGTCAATGCTTGGATCCTGACTAGGGACTTCCAAGGTCCAGAGTGGCACTACCCAAGGATGGATGTGAGACTTGTCTTGACCCTGTTCCGTATTTTGGAAGGCAAAGACTTGACCCCGGTAGTTGCCGGCATCATCATAGACGGCCTGCAACTTGATGGTGTCCCGCTCTACCCCATAGGCATAGCTGATGTAATCCAAATGAGGCTGCAACTCAGGCGAGTCTAGGGTCAAGAGAGAAGTTGGCCCTTGTGGCGTGCTTGGTTGGTCTGGCTGGCTCGGAGCCGGACTTGGCGTCGCTGGCTGATCCACTGGCAGGCTTGGTGTGACAGGTTGACTTGGTCGGGTCAGTTGATCGGCTGGATGACTTGGTGCCACAGGTTGGCTTGGGCTGGCTGGTCGGCTGGCGACTGGTCCATTTGGTCTTGGGCTGACGGGCTCATCGTCGAAGGACAGATTACCTAGGCCTTGGCCACAATCCAGCACATCGTGGAAATGGTCGCCGTGAGGAATCCGCACTAGGCGGCAGCCCCCTGGTGTGTGGGCATTAGGCACAGTTGGCGCATTGGCCAAGTCACGTTTGGAGATAAAGTGGAAATGGTCGCCGTGACGGACTACATAACCATCCGCATTCTCTTCGACAATATCGGCTGGGTTAAAGGTATAGTGATCGTCCCCACCCCCTTCTTGAGCTGCTAGCCCCTGCTTGGTCCTGGTCTTCATAGATGGCGTCCACTGGTGGCTTACCATAGACAAAGTGATAGTGGTTGCCGTGTTTCTTAAGGTAACCGTTGGAAAAGACCTTACCCACGATGACCTTTTGTTTACCCATTTTTTCCTTGAATTCTAGCTCCAGCTTATCCAAAGCCAAGGATTCTTTTTCGGCTTGGGCTGCGGCCAAATCGCTCGATAATTGGCCCTTGTCGCTTTCTGCTTGGGACATGGCCGTTTGGGCCTCTTGCAGACGGGCTTGAGATTGGCTGAGATCTTGGTTAAGGCCCCACAAACCGGCCCCGGCGCTCAAAAGAATGGCGCCATTAATCCCCCATAAGAGGATACGTTTTTTAGTCATGAATGATGACTCCTTTATATATAATGGTAATTCTTACGTTTAGCATCTTACACCCAATCGTAATGATTGTCAATAGTATAATGAAAAAATATTGCACTACTTGTTAAATAGTGTGCCAGTATCAAAAAAAAGCCCCCTGCTATGAGGGAGCTGAATGATAAGATTTAGGAAATACCAACCATGTCTAAGTAGAGTTGATGGGCATAGCTGTCGGTCATACCTGAGATGAAGTCCGTGGCCAAGAGCAGGCGCAGGTAGAGCTTCTCTAATTCCGACTTACCTTGAGCAAAGTAATGGTAGGACCGCTTCTGGCTCTCGGAAATAATGCCAATCTTCTTAAGGTCCACATAGTCCAAGCGGCGCGCTGTATCGTAAGCTACAAGTGGTGGCACGAAGCTATCCAGCAGATAGGTCAGGGTCGAATAGCCCGCTATTTCCAGGCGTAAAATGGACTTGTGGTCGTAAATCCGGCCTTCAGAAATAGACCGCAACTGGGCATAGAGTGGTGCCACATCCGAGTCTTTGAAGAGGTCAAAGTCGTAGGTCCCGGCCATCAAGTCAGCATAATGGGTTACGAAGGACTGGGTGGCGCCGGCAATTAGGACATTGCGCAGGTGCTCGAAGAAACGGTTGATGCTGAAGATTTCTTCATCAATGGTCTCCAGAATGTGAACCACCTGACGCGAAGCCTGGCTGTCCTGGGCAGACTGCTTAAGGCTAGCTAGCAGGTCCGCCTTGACCATGGCGAAGGTCAGGACGCCCTTGCCCAGGGCGTCTTCCATATCGGCCACCAGATAGGCAATATCATCGGCTGCCTCTAGGATGAAGGTCAAGGGATGGCGTTGGCTGCCCGCTCCCGTTTGGCTGGTAATGGCTTGGAAGAGGTCGGCCTCCGCATGGAAATAGCCCACTTTCTTATGGGTGATGGCTCCGGTCTTAGGCTGGTGGGAAGCCCGCGTGTATTTGAAAATGGTATTGAGGGTGGCCACGGTTAAATCCAGGCCATCAAAGCTGCCCTTGAAGTCGTGGAGCTTGGCCGCAATCCGCAGGGCCTGGGCATTACCCTCAAAATGATAGAGGTCATGGACATAGTCACTGGCCAGAAAGTCCTGGGCCAGTTGGGGATCCAGCTGCTCGCTCAGAATGGCTGGCAGACGTTTCTTGAACCACTGGCGGATAATATCCTCGCCAAAGTGGCCATAAGGCGGATTGCCAATATCGTGCAAGAGACTAGCACACTCGACAATACGGGCGATGTCGGCCTGACGGACAATGAATTCCTGCTGGCTGACGGCCAGCTCTGAATCGGCCACTCCTTCCAGTTGATCCGCCAGACTGAGGGCAATCTCGGAAACCAGGGTCCGGCCAATCATGGCTACCTCCAGGGAATGCGTCAGGCGCGTATGAATAAATCCATGCGCTCCAAGGGAAAGACCTGGGTCTTGTCCTGCAACCGCCGGAAAGACGGACTGGTCACAATTCGTTTGTAGTCATCATCAAATTCATTACGATGCTGGGTCGCGCTACCCGATAGACGGGCAGTAGATAAAAGCTCTGTCCATTGCATAAGCCGGACCTCCTTGTCGCGCTGGCTGGGGTTGTTGGGGTGTTAAATGGGCGTCAGCCAGCCTATTTTGCTTCCTTATTATAACAAATTCTCAAGCTAGCATAAAGAAAGACACCCGGGTGGGTGTCTTAGGTTTAAGTATTTGAGCAACTAGGCTATATGAAATTTTATTGGTCTAAGGCTTCTCGCAAGGATTGGATTGTGGAGTAGCTTGCTACCGATGGATCATGCGCAATGCGTCTGCTTTCGTCGATTGCAGCAGTTGTTTGTGAGTTAGCAGCCGAATAACCGTAGTCTGTTGCTAGTAAATTCTTATTGTAACAGTCCTCTGTATTGTCCATGGTCGCCTCCAAAGAGAAAAAGATTAACATTAGATGATTAAGTTCTGACATAACCCTTGAGTTGATGTGCACCAGATATTAAGCATTAATTATCGACACTCACTACAGAATTGAACAGAGTCATAGGATTCAACTATGGTCTTATGACTATGTATTAAGTATTCACGTTCCTTTCTCACCCTATTTGCTGAGTATCTAATATTATATGTAAGAATTGGAAAATCTCGGTACAACATACCTATCTCAGTAGTATAATCATACGTAATAATCCAATTATAATCCAACAACATCATCATGTAATCACGCAATGCTTGATGGTGTTCATGGGTAAAGTGATTATGATATAAGTTTTTACCTTGTTTATAATACGGAGGATCAAGAAATATAAACAATTGATTACTTGGAATTTTTATCAGTACTTGCTCTATTAAATCATTCGCTTCTAAGTTATATAAATCTATACGCCTTCTAACAGAGTAAATTGCATTAATTTTTTTTTATCAAGGTGTTCTTATTAAACCTACATGACAAATCATATTTACCTAATTGGTCTATACCTCCAATGGGGCCACCTTTGATTATACCAGATCTGTTGGTCCTGTTTAAGAAAAGTGAGGCAAAAGCTAAGTCCAATGAGTACTGTTTAACATTGATATTATCTAAATAAATCTGTTTCTGAATACGCCAGTTTTCTATTGAAATATCTGCTTCTAATATCTTTTGTATAAGATGCTCTTTATCATTCAAAATTGCATACCATAAACTATATATTCCCATATCAAAATCATTTATAACAACACGGCTCACTTGGTTAGAAAGTAGCAGTTCTAGGCCAGCTCCGAACCCACCTGAATATGGTTCACAGTAAACTACATCCGATAAATTATTTTTTGAGATCACATTACCTACAAATTTTGCAAGTTGAGTCTTTCCCCCTGGGTAGCGCAGCGGAGATTTTGTATGTGGCACTTTTATACACACCTCCTTTAATTTTGTATCGTCAGTGGATACCCGAAATCGATTTATAAATATGCTCTAGCACGCCCATAACACGATTAAAACAATTTTTCAAATCAGTAGAAACCATTTTAATTGTCGGATGATGTAAATATGTATTTAACATTTGATAATTGTCATCTAGAACCTTAATTTCTTTCCTTTTTGCCCTAGAATCTTTATTAATATTATTGGATATTTGTATTAGACTGCTTGGAACATTTATATTTTCTATCTCATTATCATTTTTAGTCCCTTTATTCATCTCAAATCTTTTAATCGAAAATTCCATTAGTGATCTAAGTGCTGCAGAGCAAGCAATAAAATTTAATTCCTCTTGATAATTGATTTCACTCAAGAACTGTATGCAATTAATGATTTTTTTATTATCATCATTTCTGCTAAGAACCTGAATTTGCTCAGATGCCCATTTCTGTTCAATTATAGGTGCTATATTTGGCGTGCTATTCACAGCTATTGTCACATCAAAACTCTTTTTTAATCCCTTATATTTTGCTATTACGTGTATAATACCGTTACTAGTTCCAAGTTCAATTATATCTGTAGTTACTGTGCTATTGTCACTTTCAAAGCAAACGCTACTTAATTTATGTTTTTTGCCGTTAACAAATAACTCAACATTAGACTTAAGAGCGTAAGGCAATGCTGTTACGTAAACATTAGGTTCGATAATTTTCAATTGTATTTTAGGTTTCTCCGACTCTTTTTTGCCGTCAGCTCTATCCAAGTTGTTATTTGCACGTTCTGACTCTTTTTCAGTGACTTCTTCCATCTGAATCCCAACGTCACTTTCTACTTCCACGCTCTGATTATACGAGGTCTTATCAATTTGATTATGAGTAGAATCCTCAGCAGAAATTTCACTAATATGTTCTTCATACTCTGCTTCAAGAAATCTGATTATGAGCTTATCTAATTTTGGAAACTTGGTCGCAATGGTATCATCAAATTCCGAGTTTTTTAAAGTACGGGTGTTAATTTCCCCCGATTCCCAAACCAACTCCCCTAATGTAAATAATATATTTTTATATAATTGAACAGACTGTTCTTTTTCTGGCAGAGTTAGACGTAGTGTCTTATTATCTACTTTAAGCTGCAGTCTCTTCATGAGAGGAGTATAAATTCGAGTAGCTAAAATGTCTGTTTTCAATTCAGGCAGTTGTTTACCGTATTTTTTTCTATATTCTTCATACACATCCATAATAAAATAGAAATGCTGTATATCCTTTTTAATTGTCGCAACTGTCTCAGGAGAAAAACTAGCAATATGCTTTAAAGCATCTTTTGCTTTCTTTCCCTTTTTCTTCGCAGCTTCAAATTGATTGCTGTAGAAAGCTCTCTTTTCAACCGGAGACCATTCCTTGATACTGGCAATGTGCTTGGAAGCTATCTTAAAAAGTGCATCCTCTCGATCTAAAACAATATCCGCGGGAACAGTAAAAGTTCTTAAGCTTCCGACATGTATTTCCTTCAAGGCTGCAACTCTTCTATTTCCTTCTAATACTATATAACAGTCATCTTCATCTTTAATAACAATAATTCTCTCGCCTAATGTTTGATACCCATACGCATTAATAGAATTAACCAATGCATCTAATTGCTCAAATTTCTTTAAGTAATCAATAACCTCTTCCTCGGTTTTAAAATTGAAAACTGAAAATCTCGGATTTAAAAAATCTAATCTTAATAAATCAAGGGCTATTTCCATAGTTTCCATGGTGTCACCATTCTCCTCTACTAAATTTTCAAAATCAGTATCCAACGTCATTATAGCATATTAAATAAGCTTTCTACATACTTACTCACAAATTTTAAGCTATATAATTTCATAAATGATTTCAGATTTCGTTCTGCCTTTTGCATTAAACTACTTATACTAAATCATTCCCTCCCTTCAACCAAAAAAGGCTGGGTCACCCCAGCCTTGATTAGATTCCTAGTCATCCACACCCAGAATCTCGTTGATGTTGTTCTTGTAGAGAATAGCCTTAGCCCCGTAGACTGCTTGGATGCCGCCTTGGACTTCCAAGACATCGACGGCGCCGATGGCCTTGAGGGTTGGCTTGTCGACCTTGCCTGAATCTTTGACTGATACACGCAAGCGGGTGATGCAGGCGTCGACGTCTTCAATGTTTTCAGGACCCCCTAGGGCTTCAATAATTTTGACTGAATCTTGCTTGAGGCTGTCCTTGGTATCGACCACTGGCTTGGCATCCTCGTCCAAATCCTCTTCCAGACGGCCTGGCGTTGGCACATTGAATTTGGTGATGAACCAGCGGAAGACCACATAGTAGAGGCCGGCCCAGATTAAGCCAAATGGAATTTGTAAGAGCCAGTTGGTCTTGTCATTCCCTTGCAGAATCCCGAAAAGGGAGAAGTCGATGACCCCACCAGAGAAGGTGTTCCCGATAGAAATGTTGAGGATGTCGGCGATGAAGAAGCTGACCCCATCCAGGAAGGAGTGAATCACATAGAGGAAAGGACTCACGAAGAGGAACATATACTCGATTGGTTCCGTAATCCCGGTGATAAAGCTGGTCAAGGCAACCCCGAAGAAGAGACCTGCGTATTTCTTACGACGGTCTTTTGGCACCAAGTGGTACATAGCCAAGCAGGCAGCTGGCAACCCGAACATCATAGTTGAGAAGCGCCCAGCGAAGAAGCGAGTTCCTTCGGTGAAGAGACCTGTGTGGTTTGGATCTGCCAATTGGGCGAAGAAGATTTTTTGTGCCCCGGCTACGGTTTGACCCGCAACTTGGCCACCCCACCCAATTCAGTGTACCAGAACATTGGGTAGATCATGTGGTGCAAGCCGACTGCCCCGCAGAGACGCATGAGGAATCCGTAGAGGAAGGTCCCAAACGGACCCGCTTGGGAAATGTAGTCCCCAGTTGACACTAACCATTGTTGGAATGGTGGCCAGATTAGGAAGAAGACGCCCCCTAAGAAGATTGAGGCAAAAGATGTCACGATCGGCACAAAGCGGGAGCCCCCGAAGAAGCCCAAGACCTGTGGCAATTGAATATTATGATAGCGATTATGGAGCCAAACCGCACAGGCACCGACTGCAATGGCGCCAATGACACCAGTGTCGATGGCAGAACCCTCTGCCATATAGAGTTTGACTAAGGCACCGATGGTGGCTTTCATGACCAGGTAACCGGTCACCCCAGCTAGGGCTGCCGTCCCCTTGTCCCGCTTAGCTAGCCCGATACAGAGGCCCACACAGAGCAGGAGGGACAGGTTGGCGAAGACAATTTCGCCGGCCGAACTCATAACTTGGAAAATAGCTTGTAGGCTTGGATTATTCAATACGGGATAGGTCGCCACCGTGGTCGGATTGGACAAGGCGCCCCCAATCCCCAGCAATAGCCCGGCTGCCGGCAGAATGGCGATCGGCAGCATAAAGGCTTTCCCGATTTTTTGTAACAACTTAAACATGGTACAAAGACCTCCTTTGATTGTTAGGTGCTTCAGAAGTCTCGCATCGGAATCCTCCTGACTCACTCCTTTGGTCCCTTCTTCCAAGGGACTCGCGGCCCTTCCTGGCCTGGCTACCTCCTTTCCTGGTCTGACATGATCTTGCATAAGTTGCGATGCGAATGCGCAGGGTTATCTGTAACCCTTTACAACTCAATTATAATCGGATTGAAAGGAAATTTCAACTTGGAGGGGGAGACTTGACTGGTGCTCCACAGAAGTATATACTTAGTATATACATTAAGAGAGGTGATTTTATGGAGTCACAAGCACAATACCGGACTACACTATCCCAATGGGGCAATTCTAAGGCCGTGCGCCTACCTGCTGCCATTCTCAAAAAGTTAAATCTATTGGACAATCAAACCCTTCTGATTTCTGTCGAGGATAACAGCATTCGCCTAAGTCCTGAGCACAAGCAACCTTCCACCATCCATGAGTTGTTTGCTGAATGGGATCAGGACGATGTTCGAGATGGCGAACTTGATTGGGGCCAGGCGAAAGGTCAGGAACTAGAATGGTAATCAAACAAGGCGATATTTTCTACGTTGATTTCAACCCCAGCAAGGGTCACGAGCAGAAGCATCGTCGTCCGGCTCTCGCTCTAAGCCATAGCCTCCTGACTAAGTTCAGCGGCTTAACCATCGTTGCTCCTATCACCACAACCAGCCGCAACTTTCCCACCTATCATGAGCTGACTAGCACTCGTACCATTCAAGGCAAGGTCATGCTAGACCAGACCATTGCCTTAGACTTGGCAGCACGAGGTGTTGCTAAGGTAGAGGAAAGACTATCCCAAGAAGAATTGAAGCTAATCTTGGATAAGTATAAGTTGTTGTTTGATATGGAGGATTAAGAATAAACAAAACGCCATGGCTCAGTATGATTACCTAACCATGGCGTTTGCTTGATTTAATGCGACTTAAGGTCCATAAACAAATGGGCTTGATCCTTAAGACCATGTCCTAGGCGGATAATCCGTAGCTTTTGTTCTTTGGTATATGGCGCATAGTAGATAATATAGTGACCAATGATTTTCCGTCGAATGCCTATAGCTGGCAAATAGGGATTGCGCATCCGCTCCCCGCTTTCTGGGAAAACTAGCAAGTTTTTCAAACACTCATGGAGTGCATCCAAAAACTTTTTAGCAGCTTGCTGATTCTTAAGTTCCTTGGTCAGATAGTCCAGAATCACTTCTAAATCTTCTTCTGCCTTCTGAGTGAACTCATAACTATAGGTCATAACGTTCCCTCATATCGGCGATAAGAGACTCACCGTCTTTTAGACGCTGCTCTCGAATATCTTCAAGCCCTTGATAAAGAAATTTTGCTTCTTCCATTTGACGGAGGGTCTTCTCATAGTATTCAATGTCCATGACGACTAGTCGTCCGTAGCCATTCTTAGTGACGAAGACTGGGCCTTGTTCCTCTTGACAATACGCTTCAACTGCCACTGTGTTTTTTAAATCGCGCATGGGAATAATTTCATCAACGACACCCCCTTCTGATGGCTATATTATACCATAAATTTAGACACATATATAGTCATTTATAGCAAAAGGCCCCCTCGTCTGATCATAAGGGGACCTTTTCTTCTTATAACTGATAGACCATAATGTGTTCATTGATGTCTGGGTCAAAGCCGGTCTCTTCAAAGCCTAGACCTAGCAAAATCTTCTTCATGGGCTCGTTACCGTCCACGTAATCGGCCACTACCTTGGTCATCTGGGTTTGCTGCTTGGCCATTTCAACTACTGCTTCAATGGTCTGCCGGCCGTAGCCTTTGCCTTGGAAGGCTTGGTCAATTAGGAAGCGCCAAACAAAGACATGCTGCTCCTCTGGATCCAATTCATACATAATGAAGCCAACTAAATCCTCATCTGCATAAATGGCTTTGGGATAGGTAATGCCTTCTTCACGGTAAAACCAAGCATCTGCCAAGGATCGGACGACAGGAGACACAAATTTGGCTGCCTCTTGCTCTGGAGTAATCTTGAGATTTAAGACTTGGGAGTAGTTGTCGCTTGTTATCTCTCTAAAGGTAATGGTCACACTCGTCACCTCCCTGTCATCTTACTTGACTAAATCGCTCAAAAGATAAGCATCCACCAAGCGCTCGGTTGCCTCCACAGAGTCCACATGGGTCCGCTCATAGGAATGGCTGGACTCGATGCCGGCCCCACAGAGGGCGTGCTTGACTTCGGCACCTGCTGACATAGCGGCCGAAGCGTCGGAGCCGTAGAATGGGTAGATGTCTAATTTGTAAGGAATGTCCTTGGCCTTAGCCAGCTCCACCAGGTGTTGGCGGAATTCATAGTGATAAGGACCACTGGCATCCTTGACACAGATAGAGACGGTATACTCGTCGGTCTGCTGGTCGTCACCCATGGCGCCCATGTCAACCGCCAGATACTCCACCGCTTTGTCCGACAGGCTAGAGTTAGCCCCGTGCCCTACTTCCTCGAAGACCGAGAAGGCAAATTGGGTCGTCACCGGCAGGGTGATGCCCTCTTCCTTATAACGGCGTAACAAGTTAAGCAGGATAGCAGCAGACACCTTGTCATCGAGGAAGCGCGACTTGATGAAGCCTGTGTCGGTGATGGTGGTACGTGGGTCGAAGGAGACAAAGTCGCCCACTTCAATGCCTAGGGCGCGAGTTTCTTCCTCGTTGGTAACCTTGGCATCTAGTCGGACTTCCATGTTGTCTTGGGTCCGCTCAGCCGTCCCCGCATCGCGGTAGACGTGGGTCGAAGTCTGGTGAATGAGAATAGTCCCAGATACAGTTTTGCCGGTGGCCGCCACATGGACGGTACAGTTCTCCCCTTCAATCATGTTCCAAGGAAAGCCACCCACCTTGTCCAGCTTGAGCCGGCCGTCGCCTTTGACCGCGCGCACCATGGCCCCCAAGGTGTCAACGTGAGCCGTCACAATGCGGTGGTGGTCATCGTCCTGGCCCGGCACCGTCACATGTACCAGTCCTTTGGAAGTGCGCACCGGTTGGTAGCCCATTTTTTCCAGAGTCGATACCAAATAGTCCTGAACGCCACGCGTATAGCCCGTTGGCGACGCGATAGCTAGAAGTTCTTGCAGATAACTTAAGGTTGGATTCATCCTAATGCCCCCTTGAAATTTGTTTACACCTTCATTATAACACAAGTTTGGAAAGGCGCCCTATCTTTTTACGTGGCAAATGGGGCGAGTGCCCGCAGCAATGTGGTTCCCCCTCTTCACCTATTTTTTGCCTGAAAACCTAGTTCCCGGCGCCTGCCACGTCGCGTTGGAGCCCCAACGCGACATGGCACTCACCCAATGCGACGTGGCTACACGTTTTGACCACTTTTCTGTCCGAAAAACAAGCTCCCTACCACAACCACGTCGCGTTGGAACCCCACCACGACATCGCCCTCCTCCAATACGACGTGGCTACACGTTTTGGCTCCTTTTCCGCCCGAAAAACAAGTTCCCTGCCTCAGCCACGTCGCGTTGGACTCCCAACGCGACATCGCCCTCCTCCAAAGCGACGTGGCGCCCTGTTTTTGGACCTTTTCGCGCAAAAACCAGGTTCACCGCCTCAACCACGTCGCGTTGGAGCCCCATCGCGACATCGCTCCCCTCCAATGCGACGTGGCGCCCTGTTTTGGTCCCTTTTTCGCGCAAAAACCAAGCTCCCTGACGCAACCACGTCGCGTTGGAACCCCAACTTGACATGGCACTCACCCAATGCGACGTGGCGCCCACTTTTGTCCCCTTTTCTGCGCAAAAATCAAGCTCCCTGACGCAACCACGTCGCGTTGGAGCCCCATCGCGACATGGCACTCACCCAATACGACGTGGCGCGCGCTTTTGGCCTCTTTTCTGCACAAAAATCTAGTTCCCAGCGCCTGCCACGTCATGTAGCTCTTGCGCGCGAAAACTAGCCCAACTGCACACAAAAAGCTCCCGCAGCACACCTACGGGAGCTTTTAGCTTATGGGCGCAAGACTTCAACGCCTTCGTTGTAGCGGTCAAAAGTTAATTTGCCTTGGATACGAGAAGTTCCGGAGAAGCCGATCTCTTTGGTTTGATCCTGCTCAATGGTGAAGGACATATCCAGCTCGAGCGACTGAATTTGGAAGTCCTTGTCTACTTGGATCACGAACTTGGGTTTGTTAGCGAAGAAGGCGCCGAAGGCCTCTTCATTAATGGCATGCCGGGTAAGAGCCTCGCTTATGTTCTTCTGCTGCTCAGTCTGACTTTCGTCGCTGCGACTCTGATAAATCGCGGCCGCACTGGCCATATTCCAGAATACTTGGTTATCGCGATAGACTTGTTTACCGTCTATATCCTCTCGCAAACGCAACTCGTAGCCATTCTCTATTTCCTTGATCTCGAAAGCTTTGTGTCAATGCCCAGATCAGCAGGCGTGAACCCTTGATCCATGGCCCGAACTTGTTTGAGAGCCGCTTGAAATTCCTCAACTTCGGTTCGGACATCCAGCGTCTGCAACTGATCTTCTCCGTTCTCTTTACCATAAAGAGTGCCGTCTTCTAGGGATGCAATCAGCTTATAGTCGCCGGCAGAGCTATTAAAGTAGACACTGCCAAAGCCCTTGGCCTTGTCCAAATCCAAGCTGGTCTCAAACTTGCCTTCTAATAGGGTATCATCCCCCAAACCAAGAATGTTAGCAGAGATTTTCAGCTCTCCCACGGTATGGACTGTCTGGGTCTTGGCCATCTTCTTGACCGTCTCATTCAGTAATTGGTCCAGGGACGGAGCTTGCGCACTAACGCTTACTGGCGCCACCCCACCAGCCCCAGCCAAAAGGCCGCCGGCCATGGCCAAGAGGCTTAATTTTTAAACCATTTCATCTACTTTCCTCCTCAAATGCCCTAGGGCTTTTCTACTGACACAGCTTGGTCATATTGGTCCAAGTCTGCTTCCAACTTGACATGGAAGGTTCCTGTTAAGCCAGAGAATAGTTCCATCCCCTGGTCAATACTAAACTGAAATCAATCGTCACATGGGTCACACGGAAATCCTTGTCGGTCTGCACCAGAATCTTTGGCTTACGAGCCATGAAAGCACCAAAGGCTTCTTCGTTTAAGACATAGTCAATAAAGCTCGCAAAATCGCCATAGATAGTAGGGTTACTAGTCTCCAGCAGCAATTGGTGCAAGGCCTCTTGCTTGACCTGGTCCCATAACTGCTGATAGTCACGATAGAGCTGCTTACCGTCAATGGTTTCTGATAATTGCAAGAGGTAACCCTGATCTTCTTTGACACTCTTGAAATACTTCGCTAGCTCCCCCTTGTATTGAGGACTATTCCAAGTCTCCACCTGACGCAAGTTCTCCAAGTCTGACTTCCAACTTGGCACTTGAGACTTGAGGTCAATTGGCTCCAAATCCTTACCGTCTGCCTTACCATATAAGTAGCCATCTACTAAGGCTAACTTGACTTTGCTTGCCCCGGGAAACTTAGCCAAGCCAAACTCGGCCTTGCCCGCCATTTTATCTAAGTCAAGGCTAGCATCTAACTCGCCATCTAGCACGGTCTGTGTATTTTTCTCTTCAAGATCACTGTGGGTCATGGAAAATTTGACCTTAGTGTGGACGCTTTTGCTTTGGAGGCTAGTCTTAATGACCCGGTTTACCAGCTCATCAGTGGTCAGGTCTTGAGCCTGTACACTCGGTGCGCCAACACCCCATAACATAGTCGCAGTCAGGCTTAAAAGCCCTAGTTTCTTCCATCCTTTAATCATCATTTATATCTCCCTTCTAGTTTTCCGGTTCTAATTCAATACCCTTAGCACGCAAATTAGCTAAGCACTCAGCCAGATAAGCCGCGTCATGCTCCGCATAAATAGGAGAAGCTAGCGGCTGAGCTTGGATTTGAGCGGCTTCATAGGCTGGCATGATTTTGCCACGATAGCTGGGCTCCCACCATTGGTCGTCCGGCCGGTAGCCCCGGCGGACCATTTCCTCCATAATCAGGCGGTGGTAGGCGTAAAGCTTGTAGGGCGAATGTTCAAAGACATAGTTAACCACACTGTGGGGCTTGCCCCAACCCTTGCCCCGCAAGGCCGCACACTCCCGATGCTGACCTAGCAGCTGTTGTCTTGGCAACTTATCAATCAAGGCTTGATGCCATAATCTCATGTGACGCCCTCCTTCATACTTTCCCTTACTATAGCACATTCTGAGCCTAAGGAAAAGCTTACACAAAAACGACTGGCTCCACACGCAGTGTGAACCAGCCATCTGAAAAGTACCTCCAAGTGGCGCAGCCTCTTACCTATTGGGCTACTTGTACCGCTTGGACTGACTTAAGGTCTGATGGGTTATGCCGAAAACCCAAGAGACGTAAGCCGTTGAGAATAACTAAAATCGTAGAACCTTCGTGGCCCACCACACCCAGCGGTAGACTGACCACTTGGAAGACATTGGCTGCAATCAGGCAGACAATGACGGCCAAGGCGAAGATAATATTTTGCATAATAATGGTCTTCATGCGACGAGAGAGCCGAATGGCCTGAGGTACCCGAGTCAAGTCGTCCATAATGACGCAGTCGGCCGTTTCCATGGCAATGTCAGTCCCTGAGCCAATGGCAAAGCTGACATCAGCCTGAGCCAAGGCGGGCGCATCATTGATGCCGTCCCCCACCATGGCCACACAATAGCCTTGGGCCTTGTAGTCGGCCACCAAACGGGCCTTGTCATCCGGCAGACAGTTAGCCTGCACTTGGTCAATACCTAAATCATTAGCAATGGTTTGGGCCGCTGCCTGGTGGTCCCCAGTCATCATGACCACTTGGACCCCTAATTGATGCAGCAGCTCCACTGTGGCCTTACTCTCTGCCTTCACTCGGTCAAAGAGTGCATACCAGGCCACTAATGCTTGGTCACGAGACACCAAGACCAGGGTCTTGCCGGCTGCTTCTTGCTCAGCTAGGACTTGTTCTAAGTCAGCGGGTACTTGCCCCACTACTTCTAAGACGAAATCAGCCTTACCAATCCGCCAGTCATGCCCTTGATAGGCACAGGTAAAACCTCGGCCGGTCACGTCCTCAAGCTGATCCAAATTCACCGCTTGATAGTCGCCCACATAGTTCAAGATGGCTTGAGCCACAGGATGGGTAGAGGTTGCTTCAGCCGTTGCCACCAAGGCATTCAAGTCAGTCGCCTCTTCCGCAAACCAGGCTTCTTCCACCTGGGGTTGGCCCTGGGTCAAGGTCCCGGTCTTATCCATCACGACCAAGTTGACATCGCCAATTTGGTCCATAATTTGACCGCCTTTGACCATGACGCCCATACGGGCAGCTCGGCTAATGGCCGCTAAAACGGCTGGAGTTGAGCTAGCCACCAAGGCGCAAGGAGAAGCCACGGTCAAGAGAATCATGCCACGGTAGAAGCTATCCAACCAGGACCAGCCCAGCAAGAAGTGGACCGCCACGATAAAGGTCGGAACCAGGAAAAGCACCGCCTTTACATAGCCATCTTCTAAGTTTTCAATCAGGCTAGACACCCGGCTCTTTTGGCCTTGGGCTTGTTTGACCAGGGCTACGATTTTAGCGAAGAGGGTATCTTCTTGGGCTACGGTGACTACCATGTCCAATTCAGCGCCCACATTGAGGGTCCCGCCTAATACTAGGTCGCCCGCTGCCTTGTCCGCTGGGATTGGCTCCCCTGTCACCATGGCTTCATCTAGACTAGCCCAGTCGCTGATTAACTTACCATCAATTGGCACTGCCTGGCCTTTTTTGACCCGCAGACGGTCGCCTATCATGAGCTCGCCGGTTTCTACTTCTTCCAACTGACCGTCGGATAGAATGCGCCAAGCCTTGTCTGGCCGTAGGGCCATGAGGGCCGTAATGGCATCCTGGCTCTTCTTCATAGCTAATTCTTCCAGAGTCCCAGACAGGGCAAAGATAAAAATCAGCAAGGCCCCTTCCAGCCAGTAACCAATAATGCCTGCACCCAAGGCAGCCAAGACCATGAGGACATCCACATTAAGGTGATGCTCCTCCACTAACTCCTTCCAGCCTTCCAGGGCTGGCTCATAGCCCCCAATCAAGAAAGCTAGAATAAAACTTGCCTGTCCCCAGACAGGTTGACTTTCTAAAAAGACTAGTCCCAATAGGATAAAGCCCAGACAGAGCACGGTCTCAATAATTCGTTTGTTGTATCTTAAACACTTCATGATCTCACCTCTTATTTATAATCAATTTACTTTACACTCTTATTATAGCTTCTCTAATTTAGATTGTCAATAACATTTATCGTCAAGATTGTATTATTTAATGATATTTATTATAAATAGTTGGGCGAGCCCACACAAAAAGGCCGGGAATTCCTTCCCGACCTTAGCTTTCTTATTTAAGTCGATAAATCATATAGTAGACCCCGACCCCTGGCATAGGGACATCTTCCAAGAAACCATAGACCTCAAAACCGTGTTTGAGATAGAAGTCCTTGGCCTGATAGGTCCGGGTAGTTAAGAGAATGCTGGTCACCCCGAGTTGACGGGCTTGGTCCTTAGCATAGTCTAGAAACTGGCTGCCTAGGCGCTGACCCTGATAGTCCGGGTCGATGGCCCAAGTTCTCGATTTTCATGGCCTGATGACGAATCTTGCCATTCATAGCAGCCACCAAGCGCTCCCCGTCTTTCATCTGCCAGATGAAGGACTGGTCCAAGCCCTCAGGCTTAGGCTGATTGAAGTAGGTCTCATAGCCATGAGTGAAGACTCTCTCATAGAAATCTTCTGGCATGAGCTCTGTGCTTTCCACAGGATAGTATGTCATGGGATGGCCTCCTCTTATAAGTTAATTTCTAACAGAATCGGTGTATGGTCTTGGCGCGCCCCTGAATCCAGCATCTCGGACTTGGTCACCTTGTCTGCAATGCGATCAGATACCAACCAGTAGTCAATGCGCCAGCCTGTATTGTTAATCTTGCTGGTCCGGCTACGCTGCGCCCACCAGGTATATTGATGCGGCACATCCCCATGTAGGTGGCGGAAACTATCGGTAAAGCCCCGGCTCAGCAAATGGGTAAAGCCTGCCCGTTCTTCATCAGTAAAGCCCGCGGATTGGCGGTTAGCTCCTGGATTAGCCAAGTCGATTTCGTGGTGGGCAACGTTGAAGTCCCCCGTTGCCAAGACTGGCTTCTTAGCATCCAGACTCACTAGGTAGTCAGCGTATTTAGCATCCCAGACCTGACGCTCTGCCAAACGCTTGAGGCCATCCCCCGCATTAGGCGTGTAAACCTGGGTCACATAGCAGTCGTCAAATTCTAGGGTAATAATCCGGCCTTCTAGGTCCATGGTCGACGGCGCCCCGATTTCAGGGAAGGTCACCTTAGGCTTCAAGCTCTCCCGATAGAGGAAGAGAGTTCCAGCATATCCCTTGCGGGCTGGCTCCTGAGAGGAGCGCCAAGTGTGGGCATAACCCGGGAAGTATTCTGCCAAGATTTCTTCATGCTTCTTGGTTGGACCTGTTGGCGATAATTTGGTTTCTTGAATGGCAATAATGTCTGCTCCTGCTTGCGCTAGCTGGTCTAGGACTGCCTTGGAGAGTTGGGCCCGGGCCGAGTCGCTAGTTAGGGCCGCATTGAGTGAATCGATATTCCATGAGATCAGTTTCATTCTATCTTCCTTCGCTGTGTAAATTCTTTGTACTTCTATATTATAGCAGATTAACTGGTAGAAAACAGGGTCTAGGCTTGCCACTCAGACATCAAAGCTTCAATTTTGGCAACAATGGCTTGGTTGCCACCCGCTTGGACTGATAAGTCAGCATAGTATCTGGCTTGTTCAGCGTAGCTTGGGTTGCTGAGCACGTCCTCCACCGCTTCTTGTAAATGAGCCGAGTCAATAGACCGAATGGCGAGTTCCCGTCCTAGGCCACAATCCTGCACCTGTTTGGCCACAGTAGGTTGGTCATTACCAATCGGCAGTACTATCATTGGAACTCCAAAATAAATGGCCTCATTAACACTATTCATGCCACCATGTGTAATGAATAAGTCAGCACTCTGCAGGACCTCTAGTTGTGGAACCCGATCATAGATATGGATATTATCAGGCAAGGAACCATATTGAGCGATATTCTGCCCCTGACCAATCGATAGGATGAGGGTGACATTTTGATTGGCAAAGGTCTCGATGCAGAGTTTGAAGAAGCGTCTACCTACCCGACTAGTATTAAGCAGTGTCCCAAGCGACACATAAATTAGTTTAAGAGTAACAATTACAAAACCTGTTAAATGTGCAATATCAAGGGGTTTGAGTTCTTAATTTGAAGTTTGGCAGGAATTTTGGCATAAAATTTAATCCAATCCTGCACTTTTGATATTTTGTGTGATTTCTTCAGAATCTGTTTTATCTAAAGCATTAAACCAGTGACTATATGTATTCAAAGTTGTCGATTTATCGGCATGTCCCATACGTCTGGCTACATATAAAATATCTTTTTTCAAGACATTAATTAGATAGGACGCATGGCTATGTCTGAGACCTTTTCCTGTAATTACTGGAACTCCTACCTGCTGAGCTTGCCGTTTGATAATGTGACAAATGGTTGATTTGCAAAAAGGATCTCCAAATCTTGAAATGATAAAATCTGTATCTTGATTCGCAAACTGACTTTTTCGACAAATTTGTGGCACTTCAATGGTAATATCATCCAATTCAAAAAAAAGTATGGTTCCCTCGAAAGAACCATACTTTTCTTTATTTGGTAAGGATTACTGCCTAATTGCTCTAGGTAAAACGATGACCAAGAACGTAAACAGCACCGCCCACACCATGGCAGAAGGGAAGACCGTTAAGGTCAAGACTAAACCTATTAGCTTTAGTGCAATATCAACTAGACCTTCCTTATCTAAAATGTTAAAACGGCTTGCTCCAACAGCATCGGGATTTAGTTTATGCAATTCGTGATACATCCAGACGTTACAAGCTGTTACCAGAAGAACAATGACCCCATAGAAGGTTTGAGCAACTGCATTGTTAAAATCAGCCGAAACCAAGGCTGTGATGTGATTTCATTAAAAGCCACCAGATCACTCAGACGATCGGGATAGAAATTGCTGACACCAATGGCACGCAGTTTCCCTTCTTTATACAAGTCCTCCAAGGCACGATAAGAACCATAGTAATCTGAAAAGGGCTGATGAAGGAGCATCAAGTCTAGATAATCTAAGCCCATGACCTCCAATGAATGTAGAACAGCTTTTCTCGTTTTCTCATAACCGTAATGCTCTAGCCAGACTTTGCTGGTAATAAAAAATTCTTCCCTTGGCAAACCTGATTCTGCGATAGCTTCACCAACTTCTTTTTCATTGGCATAAGACTGAGCTGTATCAAAATGACGATAGCCAACCTTAATAGCATCAAGTACGGCCTGCTTGGTTTCACTGGCAGGAATTTGGAAAACACCAAAGCCAAGAATTGGCATCTTAACTCCATTGTTCAAATTAACGTTTTTCATAGAATTCATCTCACCTTCTAACCTTATTCTAGTCCTATTTTGTTTAGCTGTACAATAGCAAAGAAAAATAGCAGTATTCATTTTTTAATACTGCTATCTATACTAAACCTAATCCTCCTTCAGTTGCTTTTAGATTATCAACTCCCATGATGGTCATGATATGGCTCTTCACGATTTGACGTGATGACTGTTCTTCATTTTGTATAATTACCTGCGAAACGCAAAAAAGGGGTAGACAATCTAGTGTCTACCCCCGAAAGTTTATTAAAACAAAAATCCTGCCAAAGATTTTTTGGCAGGATTTTTTGCAGGAAACCAAATCAATTTATCAGTTTCTATCAATCGCTTATCGCTCTCAAAGACTGGTAAATAGGGATTCCGCAATCTAATTATGATGTGACTCTTATTTATGCGATATATAATCAAAAACTTTCTTCTAACTGAATCTTGCCATATCATCTATGTGATAAATCGGTAACTCGAATAACTTGGTCCACTTGTTCCCAAATAAGAGGATTGTGGGTCGCAATAATAATAGTTCGATTCGGATTTTTTAAAGATTCTAGGATAGAAAGTAATTCCTCAGAGTTTTTGGGGTCTAGCGAAGCGGTCGGTTCATCTGCAAGAATCAAAGGCGGATCCTTTAAAATTATCTTCGCTAGCGCAACACGTTGTGCTTCTCCTCCTGATAACTCAAATATAGGTTGCTTTAAATCTAAATAAGAGAGGTTGACACGGTTTAGAGCTTTTTTCATCAGAGAGATTTTCTCTTTTTTTTTCAACTTTTTACCAACTAAACCCAGATTGAGATTCTCTTTAACTGTTTGGCTTTCAATTAAGCCAAAATCTTGAAATAAATATCCCAAGTAATCTCTAAAGAAAACAGAGGGCTTGATATCCTTAAGAGAAGTGCCATCATAGATAATTTCTCCATTATCATATGGCTCTAATCGTCCAATCATATTCAAGAGGGTTGTCTTACCACAGCCACTTGTACCGATTAAGGCATAAATTTTCCCACCTTCAAATTGAAGATTAGTATCTGAAAATAGCTGACGGCTTCCAAATTTTTTAGATATATTCTTTAGTTCAATCATCCTATTTTCCTTTCATAATGGTCATAGAAACACGAGATTCTTTCTGTGCTTGACGGTAGAGAGTCAGTATAGCACTAACGAGGAAGATCGATAAAGTTACCAATCCAATCACCACATCCTGACTACGCCAAATAAAGAGACTCGCACCGAATACAAAACTAGCAAATTGACTAATCATATACTGAGCGTGCGTTTCAAAAAATCGCAAACCAGAAATTCGTTTAATCAAAATCTCACGACGGAATTGTTCAAAATAAAGAAGATTCACAGAATAAAAGAGAAGCAAAGAACTCACGATTCCAATAATAGCTCCTAAAATAAGGGTTAGAGTTTGTGTTTGAACCTCATAGTAACGTGCGAGGTAAACACTTCGTCCCTCCTTGAGGTAGGATACTTGATCATAAATTCCTGCATTTTTCAAGAGTTTAATCCCATCTTCATATCCTTTGACAAAGATATTCTTACCAGCATTGATAGACCAACTAGATAAGGATGTAAAACTATCACCTGTAGAAGTCGGCGTGAATACCACTAAAATCGGATCCGTCAAATACTGAGTGGATACGGGGTTCTCGCCGTTATTATAAACAAATCGCTTTTCTCCCATTGAAAGATAACTAACGTACGCTTTCATCTCATAATCCAAAGGAGCACTTGCCTCCTCACCAGATTTTCCATAATAACTCAATCCTTCTTCAAAGATTTTTTTTAGTTCTGCTTCTCGAGAGCGCAAACGTTCTGGGAGCAAGAGGACAAACTCACCTTTTTGGAGATGGGCTAACTTCTGTTTTGTCTCAGCATCTACCACGACCTTTTCCTTCTCCAAATAACTGGGACTAACATAGAGCGTATTAGCATCTGGACTATAGGTATCCAGTGTCTCTCCCTGTTCATTTTGTCCTTGTGGATTGGCAAAATGGAGCAGATTATCCTTTACATAAAGGGCTTGTTCTTCTTCGATTGCTTCCTTGGCAAAGGCATACCACTTGCTCTGACTTTCCGTATTTTTTCCTCTATCACCGAGCCCAAAGGAAATCTGGTAATAATCTGCTCGATCTTCCCAAGCTTGCTTGGATAGCTGGAGTTCCTGTAAACGCTGGTAAGAAGTCAAGCCAGTCTTGACTGCAAAACCTACTGTAAAGACAGCAACCAACTGACATAGCAAGGTCAAGGTCATCAAACGTTTGAGAGGCAAACGTCCTTTTAACGCAGGAACCAAAGCCTTGTAGCTCAAGCTCATCAAATAGAGCAGGCTCAGTACGAGCGAAATTCCCAATAAAAAGAGAAGATAAAGCCCCACTCCGATACTAAAGGTTGCTAAAAGAACGGGATAAAAGAGCCCTTGGCCGAAGAGGACAGCACCTCCCACTATAAGGGATCCTCCCCCAGCTAAGCAAAGCCACTTGACATCATCGTATAAGGCGCTTCCTATAATGGACAAGAGGGTCTGTCCTGAAAAGAGCTGAATCCCTGCAGCCCGCATCTCCTTAATCCGAGTGATAATCACCATAGCAAAGAAAGCTAATCCAAATATAGCTAAACTAATCAACAACAACGGATTTAAAGCAATCCAAAAAGCTAAAAGATACGGAGGAGTTTTGCGGTCTGCAATCGCTTTATAACCTAAATCATCTAATTTTGCGGCTAATTTTTCCTTGGTTAATGAACCAGATAAGAGAAGGTAGCTATTGAGAGGATCGCTCCGTTCTCGGCTTTCTTGGCTGGCCGCTTGAAACTCTTTGGCAAGCCTCCCTGACCATAGGTCGCATAGGTGAAGTTGGTCCTTCCATCCTTACTCGGCTCTACTATCCGTCTGGCAATCAAACTCTGCTCCGAGCTTGCAAACTTCTCCAACTCTCGCTCAAATTCCTCACGAGTCGGCTCTTGTGCCCCCTTTTTAACACGTAGCAGGGTAACGGAGTCATAACTAGTATAGAGATACTGAGGGGCACGTAAGATAATAATCCAAATGAAGAAGCAACTGAGAAAAATAGTAGATAAGCAAATAAATAGTTTCTTCATAGTAGACTCCTTATAAAAAATGATTCCCCTTGTACGAGCTACAAAGGTAGCAATTTAAATCAATGAACGATTAGTCATAATCATAGTAAACTCCCCATTTAGTCCAAATCCATGCGTAGGAGGTTTTTCCAGCAGGAGCTTCTCCTTTATCAGAATGACTATCCCATCTGCTCACGAGGGATGAATAATGGTATTTTTTACCATGGTAGTAATTTGAAAAAGCCCATCCTCCTCCAGAACCCTAACCATAGGTCCAAACACTACCATCAGTATACTGTACTATGGCAGATACAGCCCCCATCAGTGCAAAACTTGAAACAAGAATGAGAGTAAGTAATTTGTGTTTTTCGTTTTCATTTTATTCTCCCTTTCAAAAAAAGCACATTCTGAGCAACGATGCAACAAAATAAATCCTCATTGCTCTTTTTCGAAACGGTTTCTTTATGGATTTACATTAACATTTTAACTATTATATGTCAATTAATTTTAAGCAAATCAGATTTTTTTTTCAAATAACCTATTGTAATAATCAAAAATAGACGACTTATTGAACCTGTAAGCCACCTAGTCAGTCGGTTTATTCTGGTGTATGCCCCGAAAAAGGCAGGTTAACCATTAATAGTTTCATCATCATTAACCTCTCAATCAGTATTAGGCTTCCACCACAAAGTCAATGGCCTTGACCTGCTTGCCCCACCAGCGGGCAAAGGCCTTAAAGCGAGCGCGGATAGTAGCCTGGTGAGCCTTTGCCAAAGGCTGGGCGCTAGTCACTTGGAAAGTGATTTGGTCGCCTTGTTGGCGCAAGTTCCACTGACCCTTGACCTGGCCCGAATCAGAATCAGGGCTGGGATCTGGCCGGCTTTCTGCCAAATAGTGTGGTGGCGGTCCTTTTCTACCAAGATATCTTTGGACTTGTAGGAAACTAAGAGGGCATCGAATTTGCCCAGGACCAAGACAGTCGGCAACTTGGCCACATCCTGCCAGCTTTCATAGTAGAAGGTCTGCTTGCCATAACGACAACTTGGCCAGTCAGACAGGTCCACCTGACTGAAGAAGGCCTGGGGCACCCCGAAGAAATGGGCCGCATCCGCCAGAGTCGCCGGACCATAGAAAGAGAAATAAGTCGCCAAGAGCTGATGCTTAAGGAGGTGCAAGTCCTGGCCTTCTGGCGCTGCCTGCCAATGAACATATCGGTCGCCCTGACTCAAGGTCTGATAGAGCTGGCCCTGACGCGAAGCCGCCAAGAAGAGCCCACCCCAGCGGAAGAGTTGGCGCCACTCTTCCTGACCGTAGCAATCCTTGAGGGCCTCACGCGTCAGAGGACCGTCAGCCAGATAACTAGCCAGGCGCTCTAATTGGGCCGCCACCTCTACCCCTTGCTCAGCCAAATGATGCCAGGGCCAAGAGACCGTCTCCGACAGAAGCAGTGACAAGGCCTCCCAAGTCGGACGATCATAGAAGTGGTAGGTCCCCCGCTGCCCCCAAGCCAAGATGCCTTGCTCAGTCAAGTCAGCATAGCTATCCGCCTTAGGATCAGCCAGACGATTGAAGTAATTATAGATGCCATGGGTCACATACTGAGACTGAATCCCCAGACTCTTGGCCAAGACCTCTGTCCCTGTCAATTTAGACTCAAGCAAAGCCTGATGATAGAGCCTTTGCGCCAGAATCTCCTGTGCTGTAATGGTCATACGGCCGCCCCCTTTCGCTTACTTTTTCATTATAACAAAGCCTGTCTTGGACTTCAAAAAGGCAGGCCCTATTCTTTATTTTTGATAGGCACTTGCCAGCCCTTTCCTTTCTGCTAGAGAGCCTCAAGCCAGTGACTAAGACGCGACATGGTCAAAATCGGGTCCGTGTGGTGCCTCAGGATGCCGAGCGCATGAGAAGCTCTGGGAGCGCCAGCGACCTAGAGCTTCCATAGCTAGGCAAGGCGGAAGACTCCCGCAGGGAGGCTGCAGCCGGTCCCACCTCACGGACCTGACTTTTGACTAGAGTGTCGCGTCTTAGTCACGCTTTTGCCACAAATGAGGCTAGGACACCCGTCCCAGCCTCAAACTCATCTTATTTAGTTCATCATACCAGCCTGGAGCTGATACATGCGGTAGTAGAGCCCACCTTGAGCCAGCAGCTCCTGGTGGTTGCCCGACTCGACAATCTGCCCTTGGTCCAGGACATAGATGCAGTCCGCATCCTGAATGGTGGACAGACGATGGGCAATAGCCAAGGTCGTCCGCCCCTTTCGCATCTTGGCTAGCGAAGCTTGAATAACTTCCTCGGTCTCCGAGTCAATATTGGCCGTGGCCTCATCCAGAATCAAAATCTTAGGCTGGGTGGCCATGGTCCGGGCAAAGGCCAGCAACTGGCGCTGGCCACTTGAGAAAGTAGCACCCCGCTCCGTCACCGGACTGTCATAGCCGGCTGGCAGACTCTCAATAAAATCAGCCGCATCGACAAAGCGCGCCGCCTCGCGCATGGCTTCATCCGTCAAGCTCTCTTGATACATGCGAATATTGGAGGCAATGGTCCCGTGGAAGAGAAAAGGATCCTGCAGAACCAAGCCCACCGCCGACCGCAAGGCCTGAGCCGAATAAGACTTAATGTCCTGGCCATCAATCAAAATCTGGCCGCGATCAAATTCATAGAAACGCAAGAAGAGGTTCATAATCGAAGACTTACCAGACCCGGTCGCACCTACAAAGGCCACCGTCTGGCCGGCTTCCACCTTGAAACTAATATGCTTGAGGACATCCCGCTTGCCATCATAGGAGAAGCTGACATCCTTGAACTCGATACTGCCCGCCCCGATTTCCGTGACTTGACCGCTTTGGGCCGGTTCATAGTCCCCCTGGTCAATCAAGGCAAAGACCCGGTCGGCTGCAATCATGGAAGTTTGCAGAATGGAAAAGTTCTGGGTGACTTCAATCAGCGGGTTGAAGAGCTGGTTGGAGTATTGAATGAAGGCATACATAAGCCCCGCGGTCACACCAGCCACCTGCCAGGTGATCCCAAAATAGGCCAGGATAACAGCATAGGCCAAGAGCTTAAGCAAGGACATGGCCGGCCGCAGGAAGAGGCTGTTGACATTGAGGGATTTATTGGAATAGGTCACGTGGTCTGCATTAATGGCCTCAAACTCCGCCAAGAGACGCCCTTCCTGGCCAAAGGCCTGGACAATTCGCATGCCCTCAATGCTTTCCGACAGCTTAACGTTCAAGTCGCTGAGCTTAGCCCGGGTCACGGCAATCAAATCGCGCGACTTACTGTTGTAGAGGGCAATAGAGCCAAACATAATGGGAATAAAGACCAGCATGAGCAGGGTCAGGGGCACATTGAGACTAAGCATGGTCCCAATAGTGACGGCCACAATGACCAAGGAGCTGAGGAAGCTGGAGAAGATGGCGCTAAACATATCGGCCACTGCCTGAGTATCATTGGTCAGGCGGGACACGATGGCCCCGGCTGGCGTCTGGTCGAAGTAACGCATGGACAGGCTTTGCAGCTTGTCGAAGGACTCTTGGCGCAAGTCGCGGACCACGCTTTGGGCCACGCGGGCGAAGGTGTAGTTACCTAAGAAGGTAAAGGCCACTCGCACCAGGAAGAGGCTGTAGTAGGCCAGGAGGATTAAGCCTCCTTGGGCCACCAAGCCGCCCCCAATAAAGTGGTCGATATAGTAACGGGCCAGGAGTGGAATGGCGGTCGTCACGGCCGACGTCAGGAAGATGAAGACCAGAGCCATCAGGGCAGTCCCCTTGTAACGCCACATATAGGCCATAAGGCGTCTAAAAGTTTTAGCACGATTAGGCATCTAAGTCCCCCTCCTTCCAAACTTTGAGCCAGTTGCTGACTACGGTAGGTGGTCGCGTACCAGCCATTTTGCGCCAGCAATTCTTGGTGATTGCCCCGCTCCTTAATGCGGCCCTCTTCCATAACCAGAATCAGGTCGGCATGGACGACGGCTGACAGACGGTGGGCCGTAATAATGGTGGTCTTGCCTTGACGTTCTGACTTAAGATTTTCCAAAATCAAATGCTCGGTCTTGGCATCGACGGCTGATAGCGAATCGTCCAGAATCAGAATGTCTGGATCCAAAATCAGGGCCCGGCTCATAGCCAAACGTTGCTTCTGACCACCGGACAGGGAGACGCCCCGCTCCCCGATTAGGGTATCCAGCCCTTCGGGCATGGCCTGGATATCCTGGTAGACGCCACAGAGTTGGGTGGCTCTGACAACCGCCGCATCATCCAAGTCAGCCTGACCGAAGCGGACATTGTCCCGGATGCTCATGGCGAAGAGCAGCTGGTCTTGAGGTACATAGCCCATCAAGCTCCGCAAGTCGCTGAGGCGGTAGTCGCGGATGTCGTGGCCATCTAGCTGAATGCTTCCTTCATTGACATCCTGCTCCCGCAAGAGTAGGCGCAAGAGACTGGTCTTACCAGAGCCGGTCACCCCGACAATGCCCAGGGTTTGGCCGGCCTCCAAGCTAAAGTGGATATCCTCTAAGGTGGTCAAATCTTGATAGGCGAAGGACTCAATGTCATAGTCCAAGCGCCCATTTTGAATACTAGGCAGAGGATGTTCCGTCTCACGGACCGGGCTTTCCTCATGCAGCAGTTTATCAATCCGATCCAGGGAGACCGAGCCCCTTTGCATAATGTTGAAGAGCCAGCCGATGGCTTGCAGGGGCCAGACCAGCATATCCAGATAGGTCATGAAGGTAACCATTTCCCCGACGGTGAACTGGCCCTGACTAATCAAATAACCCCCGTAGAGCAGGCTAATCAGATAGGAGGCCCCCACGAAATCAAGACCATGGGTTGGAAGAGCTCATTGTACTTAGCAGCTCGCAGGTTCTTGGCCCAGACCATCTGGTTGGTGGTCTGGAATTTAGCTGTCTCCTGGGCCCCATAGCCAAAGGACTTGGTCACCTTAATACCGGAGACCGATTCCTGAACTGAGTTGTTAAGCTCAGAGAAGGCCTCCTGGGCCTGCTTAAAGCCCTCATGGTTGATGCGCCCCAGGCGACTAGTCCCCCAGGCCAGCACTGGCAAAGGCAAAATGGCCACCAAGGTCAGGCGCCAATCCAGAATCCAGAACATGGTTGCCAGGGTAACCAGGGCGGTAATCGAGGCATCCACGGCCGACATGACCCCGCCCCCTGCCGTCATGACCAGGGTTTGGACATCGTTGGTGGCATGGGCCATCAGGTCCCCGGTCCGATAACGGGTATAGAAGGACGGCGCCATGCGGGTAAAGTGCTCAAACAAGCGAGTCCGTAGAATCCGGCCCAGGCTATTGGCTGTCCCTAAAATAAAGAGCCGCCAAACATAGCGGAGAGCATACATAATGAGGGCAGCCCCCACTAGCCAGGTCAGATTGATGGCCAGATCGCTAGGGGTCAGATTGCCACCAGCAATGGCATCAATAACCTGCCCGATAATGCGCGGCGGAATCAGGTTGAAGACGCTGACCAAGGATAAGGCCAGAATCCCAATCATATAGCGGCGGGCTTCCAACTTGAAGAACCAGCCTAATTTGCGAATGAGTGACATGACACATTCTCCTTTCGTAACCTTGCTATTATACAACAAAAAAGAAGCTGGGACCAAATCCCTGCTTCTTGGATGTGGGGTTGCTTATTCAGACAGCAAAATAGCCTTAATAGGCACTTGAGCTAGACGCCGGCTGAAGTAGACATTGAAGCCGGTGTATACAATGACTAGCAAGAATCCTGCCAGGACAAAGTTTACCCAGTTGAAGCCACTATCGACCATTTGACTACCTTGACCGACGACAAGCCAAAGAATCAGGCGCATAATGCCAAACTGATAGGCTGAACCCAGCAGAAAGCCTAACATGACCACGCCATAATATGGACGCAAAGTAACAGACAGACAATCCCTTTGGCTATAGCCCATGGCCTTCAAATCGCCACGCTATCCTTATGACGGCTGAGTAAGGTCAGGAGCGCGAGGTAGAAGATAGACAGGGACAAGATGAGGCCAATACCGATCATCATCACTTGTAGGGCAACATCCATCATATCTTGTAAGCTTAGCGCGAGTTGTAACATAGCAGCGAAACAAAAGGCTGCAAAACCAACCAGGAAAATTAAGAATCTGTGGCGCCAGAAAAGACTGGCTCTCAAGTCACTGAGGAAGTTCTCCCGCCCTTCTTGTGGGCCTTTCTTCCTAGGGGGGCGCAAGGTCTGACTGCCTTTTAAGAGCACTAGACTTGGTCGCGCTAGTACATGATAGGCATAGCCCACCGCCATAGCTGTCAAAAGCAAGCTAGTAAGCAAGACCATGGTCAGGACCAAGCCCCAGTGCAAGTGCAGGCTGAGCCCTGTCAAAAGCCCCGCAGAGTTGCGTGTTGTGTAGAAATGAGGCAGAAAAGTATAGGCTGCCAGGCCACCCAGAAGCGTTCCTAGCAAGCCATAGAGCCCAAAAATCCAGAACTGGCGCGCCAATTGTCCCCGCGCATAGCCCATGGCTTTGAGAATCCCTAGGTCTGTCTGATGGTCTTCAATAAATTGATGTATGTAAAAAAGTACCATAGCCAGGGCAGTTGCGACCAAGACTAGCCCTGATACGCCCGCTACCACTTGGGAAATCTTCTCTTGGACTCGGTAGTAGGCCTGGCCCAAGAGCGAAAGCTGATCGAAGTCTAGCAGGCGTAAGTCTAACCAAAAATTCAAGAAAAGCGTGGCAACAAAGCTAGCGCAAGCACAAATGACCGCCACCACACTGAGTTGCTTAAGCTGTTTAAGTTGGATAATCTGAACCATTTCTACCACCCAATCTCATCCGCGGACAAGCGCGTCTCGTTATAAGTGATGGATTGAATCTGGCCACTATTCATGCGAACCACTCTATTGGCCATCTGCGCGATATGCTCATTGTGGGTCACCATGACTAAAGTCACGCCTGTCTGGCCTTGGAGCCGGCTAATATAGCCTAAGATCTGGCGACCTGTCGCCTCATCCAAAGCTCCTGTTGGTTCATCTAGAAAGAGCACACGAGGTTTCTTAGCCAAGGCACGGGCAATCGCAACGCGCTGTTGCTGACCACCAGACAGGCTCGCAGGGTAATGATAGCGAATTTCCTCCAGACCTAGGGCCTGAATCAAGTCCTCAAAGTCTTGATTGCCAGCTAAATAGGCCCCTACCTTGATATTTTGTTCCACTGTTAGTTGTGGCAAAAGATAGTATTGTTGGAAAATAAATCCTATCTGGTCTTTGCGGAAGGCAGTACGCTCAGCTTCTGATAGGTCAGCTAAGTTGATTTGGTCGTAGTAGACAGCCCCTGAATCTGGGATTTCTAAACCCGACATAATGTTTAGTAGAGTCGATTTACCAGAGCCCGAAGCTCCTAATAAGACTAGAAAATCACCCTCTTCTAGGTTCAGAGAGAGGCCCTTTAAGACGGGATTGGGACCATAAGATTTAGAAATATCCGTCACTTGTATCATGGCTAGGCTCCTTCTTTTATCGTCATAATAAGACTTGTAAATAGTTGAATCATCCGCTCCTCAATCTCTTGCGGACTGAAGCGGTAAATACCGGTCGCTATCATGCTGGCAATACCATGACTATAGATGAAGAGATGCTGATAAATGGTGGCTGCTTGATCCGGCTCCAAGTCGTACTCTCCTTCAATAGCGGCCAGCATCCCCTCATAAGAATAGTCTTTGAGCGGTAGAAATCGACTGAAATGCGTCACTGGCTCCCTTTCATCTAGGAAGAGGATTTGAAATAGTTTAGGCTCTTGAGCCGCGAAACGAATATACTCCAGCCCCACATTACGAAAGGCATAAGGCCCCTGTAAAGCGACCGTCACGCGGTCAACAAAGACTTGCTTACCAGCTTCAATGACCTGCTGACTAAAGTCCTCCATATTATTAAAGTGACCAAAAATCACCTTAGGACTAGCTTCAAGAGCCTGAGCTAGCGAACGAGCTGTCAAGGCAGCCAATCCTTGCTCTCGAACAATATTCAGTCCAGCTTCAATCATTTCCTGGCGGGTAAATTTATAGCTAGGCGGCATTTGTCTTCCCTCCTCGTTAGGAAACACCTGTTTCTTATCCTTATCTTAACAAAGTCCCTATCAAGATGCAAGCTCAAAAATAGCCTTAGACAAAAATAAGGACCGGAAAGTCCTTTCCAGTCCTCACTTACTTATTGGCTTAGATAGTCATAGGCCTGCCGGGGCGAGCCGTCTTGGAGATAGATGGTGCCTCGCTCCTTGAAACCATAAGACAGGATGGCCTGCTGCATGGGCAGGTTTTGGGCGTGGGTGTCAATCCGGATGTGGGGGCAGACGGACTTAGCGAAGTCGAAAGCTGCCCGCGCCACGCCCCGGGCCTTGCCATTGGCTGCCAGGCGGTGAAGGGTCACATAGGGACTAGTACTGCGCCAACCTAGGCCGTCAATCTGGCCATAGTCGGATCCTCTCCACCTATCAGGGCGAAGGTGCCCACTAGCTGGCCAGTTTCGTCCTCTAGGACATAGGAATGGCCTTGCGCTATATCGGCTTCTAGGAGACTTAAGGGCGGATAGCCGTCTGGCCACTGATTGGGATTACCCTGGGCCCGCATAAAGGCCCGGGCTTGTTCGTATAAAGTCATCAAAGCCGGCAAATCCCCATTTTCTGTCTGTCTAATCCGCATAGGGCTTCCTCCTCTGTACCAGGCCTTACTGCCCCCCAGTCTATCACAAATCCCCATCCTTGCCAACAAGGTCTAACTTGGGTCTGGCCCGTCATAGTGCTATACTAGACTTAACTGATTAAGAGAAAGAAGGCTCCGCCATGGAATCCATGCTCCAACGCTTTATCCGCTATGCTAAAATCAACACCCGATCCGACCTGCACTCGGATGCCGTGCCGACCACACCTGGCCAACTGGACTTCCTCCGCATGTTGGAGGGCGAACTCAAGGACCTAGGCCTCAGCCAAGTCCGCTTCAATCCAGTGGACGCCTTTGTCACGGCCCTATTGCCAAGCAACCTACCGGCCCATCAAAAGGCTCCAGCCATTGGCTTTATTGCCCATGTGGATACGGCCGACTTCAATGCTGACCATATCCAGCCCCAGGTCCATGCGGACTATGACGGCCAGGATATTGTCTTGAACCCTAACCTGGACCTTGTCATGCGAGTGTCCGAATTTCCTAACTTGAAGCACTATGTAGGCCAGACCCTGATTACCACGGATGGCACCACCCTGCTAGGGGCCGACGACAAGGCAGGTCTGGTCAGCATCCTACAAGCCGTCATCCACCTGCTAGCCCATCCTGACCTGCCTCACGGCGATATTTGGTTGGCCTTCGGACCTGATGAAGAAATCGGCAAGGGCGCTCACCGTTTCCAAGCCCAAGACTTCCCGGCAGACTTTGCCTATACGCTGGATAGCGGCCAAGTGGGCAAGTTGGAATACGAGACCTTCAACGCCGCCCGGGTCATGCTGACCATCGACGGGACCAGTGTCCATCCTGGGACTGCCAAGGCCTCATGGTCAATGCCCTGGCTGAAGCCGCCAAACTCTTCGCCCGCCTGCCCCAAGACCAGGTACCCGAATTGACCGAGGGACACGAGGGCTACTATATGCTGTCCAGTCAAAGTGGTGACATTGGCCAAGTTCAGGCCACCTACATTATTCGTGACCATGATAAGGAACACTTCCAGGCTCGCAAGGACTTCTTCCGTCAGATTGTGGCCCAACAGAATGCAGGCTACGACCGCCCCCGCATCCAATGCCAAATTTACGATGAATACTACAATATGTACGATATCCTCAAGCAAGACATGACGCCGGTTGAGGTGGCCATTGCCGCCTACAAGGCCTGTGGCATTGAGCCTATTATCAAGCCTTTCCGGGGCGGGACTGATGGCTGCATCATCACCTATAAGGGCATCCCGACGCCCAACCTCTTCACGGGCGCTGAGAACCTTCATGGCCAGTATGAATTTGTCAGCTTAGAAAGCATGGAAAAGGCCAGCCAAGTCGTCCTTACCATAATCCAATCAGTGGTCAGCCCACACTAAAACAAGCCAGGTAGCTCAACTACCTGGCTTTCTTTGTTTACTTTGCTTCCTTAACGAATGGCGGAGCCGGCCACACGGCTCACCGTATGCCGCATGCCCCGTATGGCCACTGATAAGGCGAAGATATTTTCCACATTGGCCAGGCCGCCAAAGCCTGCGTCCCCAATATGTTGAATATCCACGCCAGCCACCTTATTGCGAATGGCAATGTCTTCCACCACCCGCGGGCTGCTAGATTCCTGGCTGGTCCCGATAGCGGATAGGACTAGGACATCGTGAGCGTGGGCGTACTTGACGATGGCCACCAGCTCATCATCGGTAAAGCCCGGCACTGTTCCCACGGCCGGCACCAGCAGAATGTCGGTCCCGGCTTCGATGAAGTCCTTAGCCGTTTCAATGCTGGCCACTGGCTCCTTGGACCCTGCCCCATGCATTTTACCGGCAATGACCAGACCTGAGAAATGTTGCTTGGCCACCTTGACATAGTGGGCAATCTCCTTGTTGGTTACCCCTGTGCCGGGGTTACCCGTCAGGCAAATGAAGTCTAAGCCTAGGCGGTCGGCCGCTTCTAGGGTCTCAACCGAGCAGGTCCGGCCTTTAGGCAGAACATTACGTGCCTCTACCATAATGGCGTCAGCATCGACAGGCTCTAGGTTGGCCCCAATAGGGCGACCTGATAGGGCTTTGAGGCGGCGAATGGGATCCTCAGTCCCCTGATCCAGGCCACAAATGACAGGGTTAAGGACATCTAGCCCATTCAAGAGCATGAGATCTGCCCCGAAGGCCTTGGCGATTTCCGCATTGGTCAAGTTGCTGATATAGGCAGGCACAGGCGCCACCATTTCACAACAAACTGTCCGACCTTCAGCTGCCCAGATGGCTTGCTTGAGTTCTTCTGCACTGTAGCCAGCATAGTCGCTGGGCAGGCATTCTAATACACGTCTTACCATATTACTCCTTCTTTCCTAGTACTTGGCCTAGCGCGCGAGCTAGGTCCCGGTCTGCCCCTTCATAGGCGCCTCGAGGATCATAAGCAAATGAAACGGGCCCTTGCTGGGTCGTAGGGTCTTGGTACCAGGTCTTGAAGCTGCCGTGGACTTGTTGGATGCCTGTATAGGCCACCAAGTCCGCCGCATTAGCCAAATTGAGACCGGCCCCCATGACAAATTCAATGTCTGCCCCATATTGGGCTTGATAATGAGCCAGTCGTTCTCGCCCTTCCTCGATGCTCTTGGCTCCCCCACTGGTCAAAATCCGCTGACAACCTAGCTTAATCAAGCCTTCAATGGCTTGGTCAGGCTGGGCCACCACATCAATAGCCCGGTGGAAGACTGATTGGGCGCCATAGGTTTGACAGAGCTCAATCAGGGCCTGGTTGGCTTCCCAATTAAGCTGACCAGGCCCAGTTAGACAGCCAAAGGCCAGGCCACGGGCACCTGCTCTCAACAAGGCTTGGCCTTCTGCTAGCATTTGCCTGATTTCCAGCTTATCATAGGCGAAGCCACCGCCACGTGGACGGACCATGCAGATGATTGGCAGGGTCACGCCATTGGCCTTGGCTAATTCCAGACAGGCCATCGTTGGCGTCAGCCCTCCCAGGGCCAGGGCGCTGTTGAGCTCAATCCGATCCAAGCCAGCTTTTTGAGCTATCAGACAATCTCTGACACTGCCGGCACACAACTCGATTAGGGTCATGGACTTGCCTCCTCCACTTCTTGTTCTAGCTGCCACAAGGCCAGTAAGGCCTGGCTATAAATTTTTAGATCAGTCTCTAAATCCTCAATGCCTAGCCATTCATGAGGCAAATGGGCGATGTCCCGTTGGCCTGGGAAGGAAGGCCCGTAAGCTACAATGTTAGGCACAAACTTGGCATAGGTACCCCCAGTGGTCGTGACCGGCTCAAGGGCTTGGCCGGTCACCTGGTTGTAGACCTGCTGCAAAGCTTCAATATAAGGCGACTGCTTGTCCTTGAGGACAGGCTCCCAATGGCTGAGGACCTCTAGCTGGGCCCCCTCAGGTAGATGCGTCCTGATTTGGGCCAGAATCTCTTCCTGACTACAGGCTCCCGGATAGGCCATGGACCAGGCCACCCAAGGCCGTCCCTGCGTCAAGCCTAGCTGGTAGCCCCTTAGCATCATGCGACCAAAGTCCTGGTCCTCATAGGCAATGCCCAGCTCCCTACCATCCTTGGTGCCGGTCAGCAGATAGGCATTAACAAAGTCAAAGAGGCTGGCCACTTGATCCGAATCCACGCTAAGGGCTACCCGCAAACGCCCTCGCTCGCCATAGACGACCGGCCATTTGCAATCTGGCGTCCAACCGAAGAGGGGCGCTGCTTCCTGATCCAGATAATGCTGGATACAGCCAAAGCCTGTCTCCTCATTGGTCCCAAAGACCACCCGAATGGGATGGCGGAAATGATAGCCTAGGCATTTGAGAGCATAAACGGCATAGAGATTAGCCAGAATGGGCCCCTTATTGTCTAGGACGCCACGCCCTTGGTAGCGACCTTGTGCTTGATTCTTGGTTAGGGTCCAGGGATCCTGCCGCCAGCCTTGACCGGCCGGCACCACATCCACATGCCCGAAAATACCATAATAGCCAGCACCTGAGGTCGCCTGGTTAGGGTCAGGCGACCACTGGGCATAGCCAACCTTATGGTCTAAATTGACCGTCTCAAAGCCCATAGCTTTGGCCCGGTCTAGCACCCAGTCCAGGGCAGCCTTAGGTCCAGGACCATAGGGAGCGCCTGGCTCCGCCGGGCCCTGCACACTGGGAATGGCTACCAGTTGGGCCAGGTCCTGCCAGTATTGGGGCAGCAAGTCTTCCAACAAGTCATGGAGTGCTTGGATTTGCTTGAGGGTCATGCCTACTTCACCTCCAGGGGCCGCATGCGTTGACGCACATAGTCATCTAGCCATTCCTGACTCGCCCGCTCCAATTCCATCTGGCCAGAAGCCAGCGGATGAAGACGGTAGACGGTCAAAGGCGTGGTCTTGCTGGCCACCACGAAGGAGAAGTTGTCAATATTGGTTGCGGCCCCCCACTGGCCCTTGGCGTTCATGGCCACTACCGACAAATCGCCAGCCTGGCCGCGTTGGGCTCTCAGACGCCTATCCAGGTCATGAACGGCCTTTTCGCAGGCCTCTTGGGGATGGTAGCCCGCAGCCATCAGCTGAATGATGGCGTAGGACAGGACCCCTTTCATCAAATCTTCCCCTAGGCCAGTAGCGGTGGCTCCTCCTATCTGGGAGTCCACATAGAGACCCGAGCCAATAATTGGCGAGTCGCCTACCCGGCCGGGATGCTTCATGAAGAGGCCACTAGTCGAAGTGCCTGCCACCATGTGGTCATGGCCGTCCAGGGCCACCATGCCCACCGTGTCATGGCCGTCGTAGGCAGCTAGGCCTTGTTCTTGAGCTAGCTCCACCTGGCGATTGTGATAGTGGATTTGAGCCCGGTCTGTCAGCATTTCTTTGGCTTCAAAGCCATGGTCTAGGGCATATTGGCGGGCACCTTGGGCGACTAGGACATTATTAACCGGCTCCTGGCTGAGGCGGCGCGCCACCCCAATAGGGTTGGCAATATCCTGAATCCCGCAAACGGCCCCAAAGTCCAGGCGACTGCCGTCCATATAGGCAGCATCCAATTCTACCTGACCTTGGCGGTTAGGCAGACCGCCATAACCAACGGATTTATAATAAGGAAAGTCTTCGACGGCCTTGATGGCTTGCTCAATGGCGTCACCCGCAGAGCCCCCACCTGCCAAGCTAGGCAGGGTGGCCTGGACTCCTTCTAGGGCCATCCGCCAGGTCGCAATGATTCCCCACATGGCTGTCACCTTCTTTCTGTCATTGATTCTATACTTGATAATGATAATTTTGGTCCAGCAGCTGCTGGTAGATAGCAGGCGTCAAGTCCCGCGCCACTGCCACCATAAGACGGTAGGCCGCTAGGACATCGGCCCGATGCAAGATACCCCGGTGGGTATGCATATAGCGCATAGGAAGGGACAAGGTCGTCGCCAGAATCCCGGTCTGGGACTTATGGATATTGCCCGCGTCCGTCCCCCCGTCTAGGAAGCAACCTAGTTGGTAAGGAATAGACTCCCGCTGGCAGATGCCTTCCAAGTAACGCAAGAGGCCCCGGTGGGTCACGGTCATATTATCGGCCACCGTCAGGGAGACGCCTTTGCCTAGCTTAATAGGATTGTGGTCAGCTGGCGTATCGCCTGCTAGGCAGGTATCCACGGCTAGGGCAATGTGCGGCTTGACGGCTTGGGCCACGGTCCGCGCCCCCCGCAAGCCCACTTCTTCTTGAACGGTCGCTCCCAGGGTCACCTTGTTGGGACAAGGCCCCTGGGCCAGGGCCTGCATGGTCCAGACGCCCAGGGCTACACTGACCCGATTGTCGAAGGCCTTGGCAGCCAGATAGTTAGGATTGGCCAAGGCCTGAAAAGTGGTCACCGGGCAAACCCAGTCACCTACTTCAATACCCAGAGCTCGGACCTGGTCGCGATTGTCCACCCCCAGGTCCAGATAGACCCGGTCCATGGGCACCACTTGCTGGCGCTGCTCTGGGCTGAGACTATGAACCTGCGGTCCCGCCAGAATCCCCGTGTAGACCCGGCCGTCCTGGGTGAAGACCTGGGCCTCTTGTTGCAAGAGGGTATGGGACCATGAGCGCCCCACTTCCTGAATAAAGACATAGCCGGCCTCATCAATGGCCCGCACCACCCATCCGATTTCATCCATGTGGGTGGAAAAGAGCAAAGACAAGGGTGACTGGGACTGACCTGCTAGGCTGTAGAGGCCAGACCCTAAGGGGTCGGTGCCTTGCTGGCACATGGTCAGCTGCCGGTCCAAGTAGGCCCGAATGCCTGCCTCATGGCCCGACACCCCGGGCAAACAACATAAATCGGACAGGACTTGCCAGTCCACCTTGACTTGAGCCTCAGTGGTCATAAGGGCCACCTCCCCGACTGCCAAAGCCAAAGTCTCGGACTTGGGCTGGGGTCAGTTGGCTCAAGAAGGCCACCAGGGTGTCCCGCACGGGCTCAAAGCAAGCTGGATCCAGACACTGGTAGAGGCCTGGCGACTGGAGGAGTGGCAGGGCAATAACCAAGGTTGGGGCCCCCACCCCTGTCTTGTGGATAAAGGCGCCATCGGTCCCGGCCTCTTGAACCTGACCCTTTACTTGGTAACCCAGGCCCTGGGCCACTTGACGAATGGCTTCCAGCAAGGCCGTATTAGGTAAGAGGGTCTTATCAAAATAACGCAAATAGAGACACTTAGGGTCATAGTCAGAAGCAGGTACTGGGCTAGCATCTAGTACTAGGGCCAAGTCTGGCTTAATAAGATTGGTGGCGGTAATGGCTCCCCGAGTCCCCACCAGGGACTGGCTAATGCCACCTACAGCCAACTCATAAGTCAGCTTGTCTTGAAGTTGACGACTCATATCCAGTATCAGCTCTAGGCTGGCGCGATTGGCCAAGTTACGACCTAGCCAGGCGCCCCCACCTATTTGCCGGCGGGAGAAATCTAAGACAAAGCTGTCCCCTACCTGGATGCCCAAGTCAGCCACTTGCTGGGCTGAGGCCGCACCTAGCGCTAGGTAGGGCTGGCCCTCTACTAAGACCCCGTAGCCCACATGAGGCACATGGTCTCGCGTCAAGAGGCGGACCACTTGGTTGACATAGTCGGTCTTCTGGTAGCGGCCTAGGGCCACAAAGTCCAGCAGGCCATCCGGACGAATGGCTTGAATCAGGCCACCATTTTCATCTAGTTAGTGGTCAGCATGACCCGAAAAGGCGCACCCTCCCGAGGCTTGAGGCCCAAGACTGAGCCCAGTTGATCCCGATAGAGGCTAAGCCCTTGGTCAGTCAGGGCTTGGGACAGGGCTTGATGCAGGTCGAATTCATCCCCCGACAAGGCGGGTAAATCATAGAAGGCGGTCCAATCCATAAGGCACCTCCTAGTGGAAGAAGTGAGGCCAATCGGCCTCTGCTGGGCCACTTAGAATTTCAGCAATATGGTGCAGGGCATCCGTCAGCCCTACTCCGCCCTTCTTAGGCATCTGAATCATTTTGACCTGGTCCTTGTAGTGGTCAATCACGGCCTCGTTTTCGGCAGAGCAGGCCACATAGGTGCGGACTGGCGTCTGGTCTTGAATATAGGCCGCGACTTCGGCCGCCATTTGGGCGTAGGTATCATAGTTGAAGCAAGGGCCACACAAGAGGACATCAGGTTGCGCCTTCTTCATGAGATTGGCAATCTTGTGTAGGACTTCTTCCTTATTAGCCTGAAAAAAATCAGGCCCACAGTAGACGGTCGCCAGGACCTTGAGGTCGTGAGCCGCGAAGACGTCCTTAAACATGAGATAAGAACCAATCCCGCCCTTTTCCAAGCCTAGTGGCGTGTTGGGGCGTTCCTTGCCCCCATAACCGGCCTGAATTTGGTCGAATAATAGGATTACTTTCATCCTTATTCCCTCCTCAGCAAAAGAGCTCAGCAGGATAGGGCTGAACTCTTCAGTTGTCTATAAATCATCGAAGGACAAGTCGTCCAAGGAAATATCATCTAAATCATCTTTAAGGTCTTGTTCTGGTTTTTCTTCTTCAGCCAAGAATTGACGGTCCATTACCTTGAAGAATGGATAGTAGATGAGGCAGTCAATGGCAATTAAGATAATTTGCCAGAAGCCGGCAATCAGGTGGCCCGTCGCCAACCAACCAGAGAAGAAGAATGGCGTTGTCCAAGGGATGCTGACCCCGGTCGTCCGTGGCAAGAAGCCAATGACGGTCGCAATAATGGATAGAATAGTGTTAACTAACGGTGTCGCAATAAATGGCACCAACATAATTGGGTTGAGTACGACTGGCAGCCCGAAGATAATCATTTCGTTAATCCCGAAAATCCCAGGAACAATAGCCAAGCGGCCCAAGGTCTTCATACGTTTGGACTTGGCAATCCCCACCATGAGGAAGACCAAAGCCAAGGTAGAACCCCCACCCCCGAAGTTGGTGAAGAAGTTACTGAAACCATTGGTGAAGATGTTAGGCAATGGCAAACCGTTCTTGAAGGCATCCAAGTTTTCAGTAGTCAAGGCCAAGCCAATTGGGGCAAAGACCGTATTGGTAACGGCTGGCCCATTAATCCCGAAGAACCAGAAGAAGGTGGACAGGAACTGGGTCAGAGGTTCCAGGAAGACGCTACGTCCAATCCCCAAGAGTGGTGCTTGCAGGTTGGTATAGATAAAAGTGTGCGCATAGTGATAATCAGTGAGTGAGAAGCCAAGGTAAACCAAGAAGAAGGTTAACATGGCGAAGAGCGAAGGAATCAAGCCGCGAAGGATTGAGAAACTGCTGGTGGCACCCCGTCAGGCATCTTGATGACCCAACCCTTACGTTCAATAGCTACGAAGATGCGGACCGAGATGATGGCCGTAATCATGGCCACGAACATACCAGCGGACCCCATATTGGTGTTAGCCAAACCATTGAAGACCTTGCCGGCTTCGTTGGTGAAGGCTGGGTGGGATTTAGGTGTCAGAATCAAGAAGCAGACAACCGAGATTGCAGCCCCTGCAATAGGGTCTGATTCCAGTTGGCGGGCATAGGCATAACCAATTCCGATAGCCCCTAAGAGGGCAATGACACTAAAGGTGGAATCAATCACGGCATCCATGTGGTTTTCCCAGCCTTGGCCGAAGAATTGGGCCATAAAGTCGGTATAACCTTCAATTGGGAAGTTACCAGCTAAAATGAAGAAGGAAGCGACAATAATGAGTGGCGTGGTCACCAAGAAACCATCACGAATGGCAATTAAGACCTTATTATTGCTGAGTTTCTCGGCCGTCCCGCCCATGACTTTTTCAAGATTTGCAAACATGTGACTTACCTCTTTTCTTATAATGAGATCTGTACTTAGCCTTGCTTGTTCTGCTTGAGTAATTGAATGGCGCGCTTGAGAATGCGTTCGCCATTGACGTTACCATAATCGTCTAGGTTCATAACTTCAACGGGAATGCCTTGGGGCTCGTATTTGTCCCGGGTGGCATTGAATTTGTATTTGACTTGAGGCCCTAACAGGATAACATCGGGATGATACTGTTCCACGATAATATCGAGCTTAGAATCTGAGAAGGCCTTGACTTCAATGGGCAGTTGTGGTCGTCCGCCACGGCCTGCATACGGCTGGCAACCAGGCTGGTCGACATGCCGGCACTACAGAATAAATAGACACGTTTCATGGTATTTCCTCCTAATCTAGGTGGTGAGCTGGTCCAAACGTTGATAGAGGGCCAGAACTTCTTCGGCAGTCACCTTGAGAAGCTCCGCACTCATAAGTTGATCTTCGGCATGAACTAACAAGAGCGAGAAAGGTGGATGGTCCCCTGCCGCATCCGCCTGCAAGAGGTCGAAATGCTGATCATGACCGGTAATCCGTTGGCTCTCTCCTTGTTCAATGGCTTCCTGGGCTTGGGCGAAGTCGCCTGCCCGAGCTAGGGCCATGGCTTCCATGAAGGAAGAGCGGGCGGATCCCAAGGAAGAAATCATCTTGAAAAATACCAACTCTAAGTCATCCATACCATTACCTCCTTTCCTATAAAATAAACTTGCTAACGAGATGGATGGGGAAATTCGCCCACAATAGCGGCCAAGAAGTCGTCGCGACTGCTAGCAGCTAAGAGGGACTTGAGCTGACGCGGATGGGCCAGGCACTGGCCTAGCCACTTGAAGAAGACTTGGGTGAAGGCCCAATCGCTTTCCTTAAGCGCCAATAGAATGACTAGTTTAACTGGGTAGCGCCCCCACTCAATAGGACTGGCGAGATTGGCAATGGCCAGGACCGACTGGTGACTGTGGGCTTGCAAGGGATGGGGAATGGCCAAGGCATAGTCAAAGTCAGTCGACGACAGGGTTTCGCGCTCTAGAACCGAAGGCAGAAAGTCCGGCGTCACATAGCCGGCTTGGGCCAAATCCTCAGCCATGAGGGTCAAGACTTGCTCAGGACTGCTGGCCTGCAAGTCTTGATAGAAGAAGCGTGACTCCAGAAAGTCTCCCAACTGTAGGGCCAGTTGAATGGCTGTCTGACGCTGTTCGACTTGATTGAGCAAACTAACCAAGGCTAGCTCATCTTCCTCATTGAAGAAGGTAGAGACCTGCAAGGTCGGGAGCCCCAAAGTCTGAGCCAGAGGCATAAAACTAATGACTAAGTCGACTGGCTGATGCAGGAGCTGAGTTTCACTGACATAATCATATTGGGCTAGGATTTCTAGCCGGTGGCCAAAGCTAGCCTTGAGCCGGTCGATTGAAGATTGCATCAGGGGATAGTGCTGGGGCGCCAACAAAATGGCACGCGCCTTCCAAGGCCGCTCCAGGCGAGAATAGGAACTGCCGATATGGACAGCAATCAGCCCAATTTCGGCTTCGGATAAGACCACGCCTAGGCGGGCACCCAACCAGGTGCTGACCGTCACGGCCAGGTCGAAGACCAGGGGATACTGGCGTTTCATATCTTGGAGGAAGAGATTGGGCAGCTCCACCTGATAATGGAGGCGTTCGATTAGGCCTTGAAGGTGAAGATGGAAGCGATCCTTAAAGTCGGCATCACTGAGAAAATCCAAGCCCACCAAGTCTTGTAGATGCTGGCCCAAATCCTGAAGCAAGCGAGTCAAATCCAGGGGGGTGGCCCTGATAGATGACCTGTGAGGCCAGCTCATGCATAGCCTGATAAGCTTCTAGCAGACGGCCAATACTATAGGCTTCAGCAGCTGGAATCCGACACTTATATTGCTTACCTACCCCCTGCAAGAACTTGCGAGCCAAGGCTTCTTCCTTGGCCGCCAAAGGCGGATGGTCCTGACGATGATAGAGAAATTGACCGGCCAGCATACGCTGAACCGCAATTCCGACGTGCAGAAGTAAGATAGGTAAACTGGCAGGTCGAAGCTGATAGTCAGCCTGCTTGAGTAGGCCTTGGAAGTAGTGGGCCACCCAGTCCATATCGAATTCTTCATAGATAGCTAAGACCTTATCCAGATTCAAGAAATCGCCCTGGAGTTCTGAGGTCAGGAGCTCCCGATAGAGGCGACGTTTCTGAAATTCTGGCCCCTTGAGTTGCCAACCCTTGGCATCATGTTGTAGGTCTAAGTCCGGATAGGCGCCCACCAACTGACCGACTTGATGCAAGTCCATGGTCAGGGTTTGGGGGCTGACATAGAGGTCTCGGCTCAGTTCCTTGAGGGTCTGGGGCTGACTGTCAGCCAATAGGAGTTTGAGTAAATAATGTAGCCTTTCTTCTTGAGTCTGAGGCAGGCCCAGAGGACTGGGCTGATTGGGGTCTTCCAGAGCTTGGGCCACTAGCCGATAGCCCTTGTGGTGATGGGTCTGGATGGCGCCGGGATAGTCTTGCTTTAACTTGTTCATATCAGAGCGAATGGTCCGGTCGGAGACGCCCAACAAAGCCGCCAGGTCCCGTCCCTTGAGCCAGCCTTGTGACTGGGCCAGGATGACCATGAGCTGTTCCTGTCGTGTCTGCATAAGCGCCCTCCTCCTAGGCTGTGACATCGCTTTCTTTCAATTCTATTATAACATTTTATGTGCCTTCTAATCGCTAAAGTTATTTCCTAAGCTTAGGAAATGGCCGAAAAATCAAGAAAAGTATGGAACTGATTCCGATATTGGCTGACTTTACATTTGCCTTGACCTGCCAAGAGCCTTATACTAGAAGAAAAGGAGGTGGCTCAATGCCATTTATCAAAGCTAAATCAAGCCAAGCATCCGGTTGGGGCTGGATGCTTTCCATGCTGGCCTTTCCCCTCTTGTTTCATCACCTTCAGGACTGGCAGACCAAGGCCACCCTATGGGGCATCACACACCCCCGCTTCCAAATCCTCAATTGGACCCACCCCGACTTGGTGGCCCCACTCCTAATCGGCTTGGCCCTCTTTTCGACCTTGATTCCCCTCTTAGGCTTCGCCCTCTACGGTTGGACCCTGGGCCGACGGTCCTGGCAATCGATGGGCTTCAAGCGTCCCTTGATTGGCCCCTATCTACTGGGCTTTATCCTGGGGGGGCTACAATTGCTGGCCTGCCTCATCATCCCCGCCCTGCTGGGCCACTTATCGCTAGAGCGCATTAGCCAGACGCCCGCCTTAGTTACCCTACTCTATCTAGCCGGCTTCCTGGTTCAGGGGCTGAGCGAAGAAGTCATCTGCCGGGGCTATCTCATGAATGGCCTGGCCTTACGCTTTCCAACCTGGCTAGCAGTCCTGGCCAACTCCCTGATTTTCGCCGCCATGCATTTGGGTAACCCTAATATCTCATCCCTAGCCCTAGTCAACCTGACCCTAGCAGGCCTGACCTTCTCCCTCCTCTTCGCCTATACGGAAAATATCTGGTTCGTGGGGGCGGCCCATTCGGCTTGGAACTTCGTGCAAGGGCCTGTTCTGGGCATCCAGGTATCAGGTCTCAGCTTGCCTTATCCTATCTGGCGCACCCGCCTAGAAAGCCCTAAGCTCTGGACTGGTGGCGACTTTGGACTAGAAGGTGGTCTCTACTGCCTGATCATCGAAGTCCTAGCCATTCTGATTCTAGTCTATCTACTCAAGGCCAAGGCGCAGAAAAAAGTTCAACTAGAAGCAAAAAGCTGAGACTTAGTCTCAGCTTCTTTTTCACCCTATAAAAAATCCCCTTATATCCTATAAGATATAAGGGGATTTTGCTTATGCTGCTTGATGACAGTGGCGGAGGATAAAGTAATAGGTCCCCGTCACCAGATAGGCCAGGGCCAAAACCAAAATCATGCTGATAGCAGAATGATTAAGCCAGGTATAGGTCAGGAGCCCTCCTACTAGGAAACAGGCAATGCTTGCCATGTAGAAGATAATCTTGTGGCCATCTTCCTTATAGCCCCGCAAGTAACGTCCTAGCGCAAAGCCCGTATCAGTCAAGTAACCCGTAAAATGCGAACTGCGGACAATCATACCGCGATAGTAGATAAACATACCATTTTGGGTCCCCATACCGAAGGCCAAGAGATAGAGCCAGCTAGCCTGCCAGTTGAGGGCATAGCTTAAGCCCAATAAGAGGCCAAAGCTAATCAGCAAAATCCCGTAACGGTTGGCCAGGCGAAAGGATTTATCAGAGAATAAGAGGCCGCTTAAAATGCTCCCAGCCATAAAGGCCAGCAAGGTCAAGGCCAGACGGCTGGTCGCTTCCCCATCCCCCCGTGCTAAGGCCAGTACAAGTTGGGTCAGATTGCCCGTCATATGGGTCGAAGGCGTAGCCACCAGCCACAGCGTGGTCACATTGACCGCCCCCGCCAGGCTACTGAGTAAGCCAATCCAAATGGCTAGCAGGATTCCTTCGTGGTGTTTCATTGATTTGCTCCTCTCAAGTCCAATACCTATTCATTCTATCACAAAGACCTAGCCCTCAACAAGGCAAGCCCGCTATTGCTTCTCAGCCGGTTTCAAAGCCAGACGCCGGTCACAGACTTGATCCAGGAAGAGTTGGTCATGGGAAACCGCCAGAATAGCCCCGGGGAAGTCGCGGAAATTTGCCTTACTTCAGCCTGAGACAAGGGCGAGAAATTACGGCTAGGCTCGTCCAGTAACAAGACATTGACCTCCATCAGATTCAACTTAAGCAGGAGCAACTTAGCCTGCTGGCCCCCAGACAGTTGGCTAATGGGATGACGCATCTCATCAGGGTCGAAGCGTAGGCTACCCAGATAGGTCATGAGCTTAGTCTTCTCCTCTTGGCTACCCGATTCCTGGAGAAAGTCCAAGGGCGTCTGATTCTGAGGCAGGACCTGGCGATAATCTTGGGGCATATAGCCCAGACGAATGCCCGGCCGGTCGGTCAGCCAGTCACGGACTTGCTTGAGGAGGGTGGATTTGCCCACCCCATTGGGGCCCACCAGTCCAATTTTCTCCTGGCCTCGCCACTCCAGGGTCAGGGGTTGAGTCAGCGCGCACCCCTCTAGGCGGACCACATAGTCCGGCTGGTTGATTAGCCATTTGCTGGCGGGCAAGGGATGGGGGCAAGGCAGTTTGACCAAGATGGCATCCTCTTGAATGGGAATCTCCAGCATGTCCTCAGCCTGACGCTCCAAGCGCCGGCCCACAGACTTAACGTTGCGCATTTTCTTAGCCAAGAGACGTCCCAGGCTAGAATCATGGGCCTGACGTAATTGGTGTTGGACCTTATCGTGCATTTGCCGATGTCGGGCTTCCTGCTTGGCCTGCTCCTCCTGCTGCTTGCGGGCCAGCTGGCCCTGACGCTGGAACTGGGCTTCCCGCTGACTGCGATAGGTCTCATAGTCCAGATTGACCAGATGAACCCGGCTGGCCTTGTGGTTATGAATTGTCTCAATATGCAGAATGCGATTGGCCACTTGAGCCAGGAAGGCCTCATCATGGGAAATAAAGAGGACCGCTGCCGGCAAACTAGCCAGGGTCCGACTGAGCCAGTCCAGTGTGGCCAAGTCCAAGTCATTGGAAGGCTCATCCAAGAGCAGACAGTCCGGCTCCAAGGCCAGGGTCCGTGCCAACTGCAACTTGAGCTTCTCGCCCCCTGATAAGGTCCCCATTAACTGCTGGCTGGTAAGACGGTCGGGATCAAAACCTAGTTGGCTGACTAACTGATAGAAGTAACCATAGTCTATTTGCTCGGCCAAGACCGGATCAAAGCAATAAGCCTCGATGGTCAGGCCTTCATCTTGGGCTGGGAAAGTCTGGCCAATCCAGACCGTCCGGCCAAAGGAATTAGAACAAGTGCCCGTCACCTCGACATAAGGCAGGGGCGCATCCGGCTGCCTGAGCCAGTTCAAGAGCGAGGACTTGCCGCAGCCTTCTTCGCCAATCAGGGCTAGCTTGTCGCCTGGCTTCAAGTCAAAGGACAGGGAAGGAATTAAGACCTTGAGGTCTTGTTGATGGGTCATGGTAAAATTTTCAACGTGTAACATCTGCTACCTCCTATATAAAGAGGGACCGATGCCCTATCTAGCGTCGGTCCCTGTTGGAAGCAAATGGAATAAGCCAAAGAAAGAGTCTGCGCCCTAGTAAAAGGTGCGCCTGCCCTAGCTGCTTGTACCTCTTCACTAAAATTGACCGCACTAAATAAAGCCATCTTGATCCTTTATTTAGTAATTGACAATTTTAGTTAACTTTCATCGGCACAAGTACCTCCTTGGTGAATTACCTTCAGTATACGCTTACTTGGCGGGGAATGCAAGAGATTTATTAAGCTAGCCTCTCTCCCTCCAAGCACAAAAAAAGCACCCCTAGACTTGAGGGGTACTGGTGATGCTAAGCTTGTTTTACTTGGATTATTTGCCCAAGGAATTTTTGATGCCTTCCACTGCACCTTTGGCAGCTTCAGCCACGTCATGAGCCACTTCTTTGGCTTTACTAACGACGCCTTCTACGACGCCTTCAGTTTCAAGGCCTTTGTCGCCAGTTGCTTTACCTGCCACTTCCTTGACTTTGCCAGCAGCTTGGTCGAGTTTATCTTCCAACATCTCAGTCCCCTCCTTTCTACTATGATAACTTTAGTCTACCACTTTAAGGTCCCCAGTACGAATTTTTTGCCTAGCCATAGCAAATAAAAAGAGACTAGGACAGCGTCCTAATCTCCTTGATTGGCTAAAAATCCAGTTAGCTCCGCCTGGGCAAAGCCCACTAGGCCGCGACGCCCGTACCATTCCCGGACAGACTGGTTCCAAGGCGTGGTGTCCGTCACTAGGAAGACCTGACGATAGGCCTGGCTAGCTTCCTGAATTCGATTCAGCAATTGTCGGCCTATGCCTGCTTCTGATAGGCTGGCAAAACTAAGATGTCTTGGATCAAGGCCACATAGTGGCCATCACCCACTGTACGGACTAGCCCCACTAACTGGTCCTGGTCCCAGGCGCTAATGACATCTTGAGAAGCCGCCAGCATCTGACCCAAGTCAGATACCTGGTCTAGGTAGGCAGTCCAACCGACTGCCTGATAGAGCGGCCTCAGCTGGGCATCAGCAAGGTCCTTATCATGACGATAATTGATTTCTTTGTTCTGCATCACCATAGTTTTGAATCTCCTTATAAATCGTACGACTGACGACCAAGCTATGAGGCTTGGCATATTCTCTTTCTAAATATGCTTGATAAGTTCCTGGCGTGATAATACCTCGTGGGCTCAAAATATCCGTCCCAGCTCGGCCAATAAGGGTATCTGCCAGAAGCACACAATTGGTACTTAAAACGAAATAAGTCTTAAACTTACTAGACTTAAACTTATAAAAGCGCGCATCTGTTCCGGCCTGTAGCCGATAGGCATACATGGGCTGGGCCTGATTTCCTTGACCAATGATCTGGTCGGAAGGCTGCCAAGGAACCAATTGGGCATCAAGTTTTGCAATCTCTTGCTCAAGAGCCTGGCTTTGTTCTGGTGATAGGCACAAACCATAGCCGAAGAGCGTCATCTTGCCTTGCGCCTTACAAAACTCTATATACAGGTCACGACTGACTTTGAAGAGCACCCCATCGCCGATAGAGCCCATGAGTCGCTCGCTCAAAGCATCGTAGTTACCATAGGCAATCACCTGATTCTGATAGCAAACATCAACATGTCCCAGGGCCTCAAATCCCTCTTCGGCCACATGGACAAAGATTTCCAAGTTTTGCTTCTGATTGTTCTTAATCTCTCGATAGATGAATTCGTCCTGAGGCTCATAATCTAAATCATAGAGATGTCGGTTAAGGAACTCCAAACTTGCCCGTGGCATTAGGGCAACCAAGATAATAGGTAAAGACACTCGGCCTCGTCGCTTGAGATTGGTTCGAGAAGCATCACTTTCGAAGAAGAGGCCATCCCTTATTGAACTAAAACCATAAAATAGTAAGTAGATACCCACGATAATATATTCGACTCTTAGATTAGTCGCCAGATCCAGTAAAGTGCTCAAGCCTAGAATCAAGAGGACTATAGCATCAAAAAGATAACGTCCACGAGGTAAAATCCCATCTTTGCGATAGAGATAGTAAGTTATGGCGTGAATCAAACCCATTAATAGTTGATAAGTTGCCACCAGAATAATCGGCACCGTCACCGTAATGTCCGTCCGCCGATTCACGAATAATAAGATTGAACCCATCACGATTCGGATTAAAGATTCAAGAAAAGAAGCGGATCGATTATCGACTCGCCGTAAATAGTGAGTCAGCAAGTTGTACCCACCGAAAGTAATGAGATAGAGGGCAAACACACTCAACATTTTACGGGTAGCTTCTGCCCCCTGCCATAGTAGGAAGACCCCCACCATACTGGTCAAAAGCCCATCAAATCAATTTATAGCCCGTAAAACCTCTCTTCTGCAGTAACGCTTCTTGGAACTTCTTACTGCTTACTTTAACCATTACTCAATCCCCAACTTAGCCAGAATGCTGGCCTTCATACCGGCCACATCCACGACTTCATTATGACGGATTTGGGCTTCTTTGACTTCGAGAACGGCCGCAGGTTGTGGCACGCCAGAGATAGCTTCCAATTGGTCCACCAGGGCCAGGTCATCCACCTCAGGGTCTAAGTCCTGGAAGGACTGCATGACAGAGCGTGGGAACTTGTAAGGGCTGGCGGTCGAAGCGATTAAGGTTGGCGTGGTATCGCCTGTCTCCTGACGGTAGTCGCTGTAAACCGAAGTAGCTACTGCCGTATGTGGATCTAAGACATAGCCGGTCGCTTCATAGACGGCCTTAATGCTAGCTTCGATTTGGGCCTCATCAGCGTAACCGCCATAGAAATCAGCATAAGTTGCCTGCATTTGAGGCGTCACTTGATAGTGACCTTGGTCCACTAATTGTTTCATATAAGCAGCCGTTTGGGTCGCATCATTGCCGGTCGCATGGTAAATCAAGCGCTCCAGGTTGCTAGAGATGAGAATATCCATGGATGGTGAGTTGGTCACATAGAAAGGACGTTGACGGTCATAGACGCCGGTCTTGAAGAAGTCGGTTAAGACATTGTTCTTGTTGGAGGCACAGATAAAGGTCTTGATTGGCAGGCCCATTTGACGCGCATAGTAGGCTGCCAAAATGTTACCGAAGTTACCGGTTGGCACATCCACATTGATGGCATCGCCGAGGGCAATGACGCCCTGGCTCACCAATTGCAAGTAGGCAAAGACATAGTAGGCCACTTGCGGAATGAGACGCCCAATGTTAATGGAGTTGGCACTTGAGAATTGGTAGCCAGCTGCTGAAATTTGTTGGTTGAGGGCTTGGTCCCCGAAGAGGGCCTTGACTTGGCTTTGGGCATCATCGAAGTTGCTGGTAATGCCGACTACATAAGTATTATCGCCCTTCTGCGTCAGCATTTGCAGTTCTTGGATATGGCTAACGCCGCCCTTAGGATAGAAGACCACAATCTTGGTGCCGGGCACATCCGCAAAGCCGGCCATGGCCGCCTTACCGGTATCGCCGGAGGTGGCAGTCAGGATGACGATTTCCTTGTCAGAGCCTTGTTTCTTAGCCGAAGTGGTCATGAGATAAGGCAGGATGGACAGGGCCATATCCTTGAAGGCGATGGTCTGACCGTGGAAGAGCTCCAGATAGTAAGCATCCCCTACCTTCTTGACTGGGGTCAATTCTGGCGTGTCGAACTTGTCGCTGTTATAGGCTCCATCAATGCAGGCCTGTAATTCTTCCTGGCTGAAGTCATCAAAATAAGCCTGCATGACGGTAAAGGCAACCTCCTGATAGGACTTGCCCACTAGGTCAGCCAGAGGGACTGGCAACTTAGGATGGGACACCGGCACATAGAGGCCCCCGTCTTCCGCAATCCCCTTGAGGATGGCTTGAGAAGCGGTGACACGGTTTCTGGGTTACGAGTACTTTGGTAATATAAGGTCATGGTGACTTCCCTCTTTTCACGTTAAATCTTCACTTGGACATTATACCATAAGTCAGGTGGACTTGACAGGGGCAAGGAAGGCAATTAGAATGGGACTATTAACGATGCCGAGGTGAATCTATGAAACGTGCACTCTCCTATGTCTTCCCTAAGACCATCCCTATTATGACGGGCTTTCTCTTCCTAGGTTTCTCCCTAGGCATGCTGGCCGTCAGCAAGGGCTTCCCACCCTACTTGCCGGTCTTAATGGCCCTCTTTATTTTTGCTGGCTCCATGGAGTTTGTCACCTTGCAGCTCTTACTTGCTGCCTTCAATCCGCTCCAGGCCTTGCTCTTGACCCTCATGGTCAATGCCCGCCATCTCTTCTATGGCCTGGCCATGTTGGACAAATACCACCATCTGGGCTGGCAGCAACCCTATCTGATCTTCGGCATGTGTGATGAGTCCTTCTCTATTAATGTGACCCTAGACCTACCGCAAGACCTTGACCGCGGCTGGGCCTACTTCCATGTAACCTGGCTCAACCAACTCTACTGGGTCTGCGCGACAGCCCTGGGGGCTTTTATTGGTCCCTACCTGCCCATTAATGTCAAGGGCATGGACTTCGTCCTCAACGCCCTCTTCATTGTCTTGCTGATTGAACAATGGCGTTCCCACCGCCAACACTCCGCTGCCTTTATCGGTTTGGGCTCATCCGTCCTCTGTTTGGTCCTTTTCGGACCGGAAAACTTTATGATTCCGGCCATGATCCTCATGTTAGTCCTCTTTGGCTACCGCTACTGGCAGCAGAAGCAGCAGCCAGACCAGAGGTGAGCGCATGACCCCTTGGCAGCAAGCCATTACCATCGCGCTCGTCGTCTTAGGAACGGTGTTGACACGTTTTCTAGCCTTTTGGATCTTCCCGGCTCACAAGCAGCCCCCCGCCTTCGTTAGCTACCTAGGCCAGGTGCTACCCACTGCCGTCATGGGACTCCTAGTCGTCTATGCCTTCCGCCATCTCAGCCCCAGTCTGCCCCAAGACAGTCTGCTCATGCTTGGCGCGGCCCTTACCACGGCTGTCTGTCACCTATGGAAGCGCAACTTCCTCCTTAGCATTGCGCTAGGGACTGCCGTCTATATGATGGGCTTACATTTATTAGGATAAGAAAAACGAGCTAGGAAGCATCCTAGCTCGTTATTTTTATATTCAATTAAACTAGCACATTCAAGAGACCCATAAGTCCCATGCCTAGGAAGACGGCATAGGGAATGATTGGGCGCTTAGCCTGGCGGACCACCTCCTGATAGAGGTCGACGAAGGCCACATAGAAAAGATAGCCGGCCATGAGTTGATTGAAGACGGCTAGGCTGATTAAGGAGCCCATGCCCTCGATTAGGACAAAGCCTAGGCCTAGCCCAGCTAAGTTGCCCAGCACCAACCAGAGCCAGGTGCCAGCCTTGGCAGGACGGCTTAATTCCCGAATGGTCATAGCTTCCACTAAGGCGTGCGGCGCTGTCAGGAAGAGATAGGCTGTCCCCAACCAGGGGTTAACCCGGCAGAGACTATAAATCAGCACCCCTTCCAACATATTTTGGAGGGTGAAGGCCCCTAGGCGCAGGCGCCCGCTCGGTGCCCATCCAACAAAGGAATGAAGACCTGACATGAGGATAACTGGGGTAAAGAAAAGAATAAGGCTAAACAAAGTGGCCATGCGGAAACCCAAAATCCCCATAAGGGTGGGCTGGGTAGAAGGCAATAAATCGAAGAAGACTAATTCTAGCCAGATGCCGCAGGTCAACAAGAGTAGTTGGCTTCGAACCCAAGGTCGTTGCTGTAACTTAGGGCCTAAGTGCCAGCCCCAAAAGGTGGCTAAGGCATAGGCAGCCATGCCCAAGCCTAGGCCTAACCAAGCAAGTGGACTCATGTTAACACCCCAAATTCATAACCTTGAGACTTGAAGTAATCAATAATGTGAGGCAGGGCCTCAATGGTCAATTGCTTATCCGAAGCATCGTGCATGAGGATGACCCGCACCTTGGCATCTGGCGCTACATAGAAGGATTTCCATATAGGCTAACATGTCACTCGGCGTGGTTGGCCGGGCAGACGGTGTTTCCGCATCGCCGGACATACCATTCCAGTCCATCCAGTCCACATCTAGCTTCTTAAGGGAAGCATCCAGTTCCTCGGTCCCCTTCCAGGACATATGACCACCTGGATAACGCCAGACAGCCGTGTGGAAATCCCGACCTAGTACTTCCTGCATAGAAGCTTGGGTTTCCTTGACTTCCTTGACTACTTGTTTGACATCGACTACCCCGCCCGGAAAGAGACGGTTGTAATCATGACTGTAGGAATGAATCCCGATAGCATGTCCCTCGCGAATTTGCCGTTCTAACAAGGGCCGGGTCTTGTCTCCCACCGTCTTGCCTATCACGAAGAAGGTGGCTGGCACCTTCTTAGCCTTGAGAACATCTAAAATCTTAGGCGTCACTTCAAAGTTAACCCCATCATCGAAGGTTAAATACTATTTTTTTATCTGAGGCTTTAGAATCGTAGAGTAGCTTACGTACATCCTGGGCCTTATAGGCATAGGCACTGGCTGCCTGGTTATGGTTAGAACCCTTAACCAGTTCTTGGGGCTTGCTTTCTGCTTCCTTCTTACTGGACTCTTGACTAGCTGAAGACTGAGATTGACCCGTTAAGGCTAACTGACTTGAGCTAGTCTCTTGAGAAGAGTCCTGTCCTTCAAGGGTCTGTAGGAAGAGCATGACGGATAAGACGCAGACAATACAGACCAGGCACAGAATAAGTGCCAATAAGCTATTATAAAGTAGATTCTTCTTGTCCTTTGACCGCATGCTATCGCCCTCGCTATATTTATATCCTTGACTACAATCCTATTATACTCCACTAAGCCAGAAAATGCGACACTTTCTTATGATTTATGCCAAGTATTTTCTTACTTCACGCAAAAATCACCTCGCCTAGAATTAATTCTAAAGCGAGGTGACTAGCTATTCTTTATTAAGCTTCATGATCCTCGTTTGACTGTCATCCGCAGACGCTTGGGTCTTGCGGCGACGGAAGAAGAGAATAGCGCCGGCTAAGGCTATTAGAGCTAAAGCTAGTGGCGTTAACCAAGCCATAACTTGTTCACCCGTTGATGGCAACTTCCCGTCCTTACGTTCCACATTAGAAGTCTTAGTGGCCGTCACCTTGTCAGATGAGGAGCTAGAACTGGATGAAGCCGCAACTTTTTCAGCTAATTGAATGGTCCGCTTAGCTGTCTGGCCGTTGGCTAGCGATAATTTAATCTTAGTTTGATCCAGTTGGTAAGGCTCAGGTACTGCTACCACATAGTAGTCGTAGTCCCCTGCCTTGAGATCAGTAAAGGTCACTTTACCTTGAGCATCGGTCTTCAATTGTTGACTACCAACTGCTAAGGTCACATCCGCTACTGCCTGGCCTGAAACATTGACTACATTGAGTTCTAAGCTAGCTGCCTGAGACTTACGGCGCACCTTGAGTTCTGGATGTAAATCCGCCCCTGGCGCTACATCTAAGGTTTGAGCACCTGTTTCAGCTTGATAGCTGTCTGGCACTTCCTTAATACCATAAGTATACTTGCCTGCTTCTAAGGCTTCGAAGAGAATATTCCCTTGGTCATCCGTTTGGCCTTCCAACTCACCTAAGTAAACTGTGACACCTGGGACAACCTGGTTGTTTTCGTCTACAACTTTAACCGTTACATTGGCTACTGCCTGTTGACGTTGAACGGTCAAAGTGACGGAGTGGTCAGTGTCAGAAGGTAATTCAGCGTCGCCTGATTGGGCACCTGTGTAATTTTCTGGCAAGTTGACAATCTCATAGTGGAAGGTCCCTGGGGTCAAGCCTTTGAAGACAGCTTGGCCGTATTCATTGGTGACTTGTACTTGGTCGCCAATCTTGACGCTAACGCCTGGCACTTCCTTGCCGGCATTGTCCAAGATTTTAACAGTCAGGTCACGCTTCTCAGTTTGAGAAGAAGATGAGCTTGAAGAGGAAGCTTGCTCCTTACGAGTTACTTGTAAGGTAATGGAGTGATCCGTATCCGTTGGCAATTCAGCTTCGCCGCTTGGCGTGCCTTCATAGCCGTCTGGCAACTTGGTCACTGCGTAGCGAACCATCCCTGGTGTCAGCCCCTTGAAGTGAGCATCCCCATTCTCGTCCGTTACAGCTGTCTGATCTTCAACCGTTACAGTGACACCCGCAACAATCTTCTGGTCTTGGTCTAAAATTTGACCGTCAAATCACGTTTGGCTGCTGGAACTGCTGGGTTTTCAGCTTTCTTGGTCACTTGTAAAGTAATGGAATGGTCAGTGTCGCTTGGGAGTTCTGCATCACCACTTGGCGTGCCTTCGTAACCGTCTGGTAAATCAGTTACGGCATAGTGAACCTTACCAGGCGTCAAGCCCTTGAAGTGGGCATCCCCATTCTCGTCGGTGACCGCCGTTTGCTCTTCCACCTTGACAGTTACACCTGGCACAAGTTTTTGTTCTTGGTCTAAGATTTTAACCGTCAAGTCACGCTTAGCTGCTGGCGCTTGGCTAGAAGATTCAGCCTTCTTAGCTACCTGCAAGGTAATGGAATGATCGGTGTCAGCTGGCAGTTCGGCATCCCCATTTGGTGTACCTTCATAGCCTTCTGGCAATTGGGTGACGGCATAGTGAACCTTACCAGGCGTTAGGCCTTTGAAGTGGGCATCCCCATTTTCATCCGTCACGGCTGTTTGACCTTCAACGGTTACCGTAACACCTGGTACTAGTTCTTGCGCTTGGTCTAAGACCTTAATGGTTAAGTCGCGCTTAGCAGCTGGCGCCTCACTAGAAGCTGCTGCCTTCTTAGCTACTTGTAAAGTAATGGAATGATTGGTGTCACTTGGCAGTTGGGCTTCACCGCTTGGCGTGCCTTCATAGCCTTCTGGCAAGTTAGTCACGGCATAGTGAACCGTCCCTGGCGTTAAGCCTTTGAAGTGGGCATCCCCATTTTCATCAGTGACAGCTGTTTGGTCTTCTACTGTTACCGTTACGCCGGCCACAGGCTTCTGCTCTTGATCTAAAACCTTCAGGGTTAAGTCGCGCTTAGTCACTTGAGACTCGGCCTTCTTGGCTACTTGTAAGGTAATGGAATGATCGGTATCACTTGGCAGCTCAGCTTCACCACTTGGGTTGCCTTCATAACCTGCTGGCAATTGGGTCACCGCATAGTGAACTGTTCCAGGAGTGAGATCCTTGAAGTGGGCATCCCCGTTTCATCCGTCACGGCTGTTTGACCTTCCACGGTGACCGTGGCACCCGGCACAATATCTTGCGCTTGGTCTAAGACCTTGACCGTCAAGTTGCGCTTCACCTCTGGCGCCTGGCTAGAGGATTGGGCTGGCGCTTGTGGCGCACTGCCTGCCCCTTCTTGGTCAGATAGGGTAACGGCTAATTTAGAGACCATTTTCTGATGGTCAGCACTTTCTAAGTCAGGGCCTGCCTTGACTTCGAAGGCTACTTCATAGTAGGCCTGACCTTGGTCGTCTGTCTTGAGACTGCCCTTGTCAGACTGTTCCTGTAATTGCTTGTTGGCGGCGACATCTTGTTCTGACCGCTTAGGAATAGAGGTTTCAACTTTTTGTGCTTTAAGAACCTTGTCCGCACGTTTGAAACCTTGCCCATCATACAAGCGTAAACGATACTTACCTGCGGTTAACTTAGGTGCTTGGCTAGCTTGGGCGTCAGATTCATGACGATAAACGACATTGCCTGCCTCGTCCAGGATTTCGTAGGTTGCATTTTCCTGACGTTTTGGCGGATTGGCATCAACTTGCAACAGAATATCCACCGATACTTCAATCGGTGAGTTAGGATTCACTTGCGCTAGGACCAGTCCAGAAGGTACATAGGTCGCTAACATTCCGGCAACTGCAAGGGCAGCGCCAATTTTTCTTAAGCGATTCATACTCTCGCCTCCTTTACCCATATATTACCACATTCAATCGACCCTGTGGGCCATGTCAATAAGAAGTCTAGATTAAATCAATAATCTTCATCATAAATTCATAAATAGGAAAAAAATTGGCACTTGATAAAACCGCACCTAGACCTATTGAATAGGCAACTAAAGCCCTATCACAAAAGGAGTTAACTTAGTCAGTCCTCTAACACTATCTTGCTAGCAGACCCTAGCTAATTATGCCCACAAAAAATAAGTCTGATCACCTGCCTGTACAGGTGGTCAGACTCTCTTACTTAGTGACGTCCCCGGCAGGAATTGAACCTGCGGCAGTCCGCTTAGGAGGCGAATCCTCTATCCTACTGAGGTACGGGGACTAGGTGCTCTTAGCACATAGATTATTATAGCACATGAAGTCCTATCCGACGAGCCTCGCAAGCTCAAAGCTGGACGCTAGCTAAGAAAAAAGAGACTGGTTGCCCAGCCTCTTATTCATGGCTTAGTTTGCTAAAGCTTGGTTAGCGGTGATAATGGCTACCTTGTAGACATCTTCTTCCACGCAACCACGAGATAAGTCAGAGATTGGCGCGTTCAAACCTTGTAAGATTGGACCTACGGCTTCATAGCGACCCAAACGTTGGGCAATCTTGTAGCCGATGTTACCTGATTGGAGGTCAGGGAAGATGTAGACCGTTGCATGACCCGCTACTTCAGAACCTGGTGCCTTTTGGTCAGCCACGATTTCTGAGTAAGAAGCGTCAAATTGGAGTTCCCCGTCGATGAGAACTTCTGGCGCTAATTCTTGCGCCAACTTAGTTGCTTCTAAGACCTTGTCTACTTCAGGCGCCTTAGCTGAGCCCTTGGTTGAGAAGCTGAGCATGGCCACGCGTGGCTCGATGTCGAAGATTTTAGCAGTGTGCGCAGATTCTACTGCGATTTCAGCTAATTCTTGTGGTGAAGGGTTAATGTTGATAGCGCAGTCGGCGAAGACTAATTTTTGACCGTCGCTCTCAGCTGGTACCATGATGAAGGCCCCAGATGTACGGGTAATGCCTGGCTTGGTCTTGATAATTTGTAAGGCTGGACGAACGGTGTCACCAGTTGAGTGAACGGCCCCGCTGACTAAACCATCTGCTAAGCCCATGTAGACTAACATAGTCCCGAAGTAGGACACGTCTTTGAGCAAGTCGCGTGCTTGTTCTTCGGTTGCTTTGCCCTTACGGCGCTCTACGAAAGCTGCTACCATGGCATCATATTCTGCATAAGTTTCTGGATCGATAATGGTGAAGGCATCGATATTCCAGCTGTTTTGCGCTGCCAAAGCCTTGACTTCTGCTACATTCCCTAAGAGGATTGGCTCAACTAAGTCATCTACACGTAGACGAACAGCTGCCCCTAATACACGTTTGTCGTTAGCTTCTGGGAAAACAATCTTGAGGTGTTTACCCTTGATGTTGTTAGCTAAGCGTTTGAACATTACCATAAAATTTGGCCACTTCCTTTTTTTCTAGTGATAAAACTCTAACTCCTAGTTTACACCCTTTAGGCCTAAAAAAAAAGTGTTCAGTCTAAAAAAAACAAAAAAGGCGCAAATCTTTTAGATTCCGCCTTTAGTCTGTTTTATATGAGAATTAATCTGTACTAGTGTTTTTCCTGAAAACGCCCTACTTTTGGTGCCCGTTTCAGGGCTAGCATGCCATAGGCTAGCAAGAGGAAGACCGCCAAAATGGCCACAAAATATTTGCCGAAACCCAACCAGCCAATGCGGTCAATGTTGAGGAAGAAGTAAGGATAAGGTGAGGCCTTCTCGTTAGGGATGGGCAGGTGGAAGACAGCGCCCCGTATCAGGGCAAAGCTCATATAAATAAGGGGCAGCACCGTCCAAGTCAAGGGCTCGAACCAACGATAGTGGCCCTTGGCATCATAGAGCAGCCAATCTAGAATGACCAGAATAGGCGCAATAAAATGAAGGGCAAAGTTCTGGACCCGCCAGAACTGCTCTGGCGTCGCAGTCGGCATCAGCAAGACTAGGTAGACGAAGAAGGTCAAGAGAATGGCCGTTGTCACTGCCCCCCTTGATGCGGGTTAGGCTAGCGGATGGCGTTGGCCGCCCTAGCACTAGCCAAGCGAAGAAGACCAAGACCAAGATATTGGATAACAAGGTATAGTAGGTTAACTGGTGCCATTTATTTGGATAGAGATTGAAGGTGAGACCTACGAGTTCTGTTAGGACGATGAGGCTAGGGAGAATTAGGCGACGTTTTTGCAAGATGGGAGTCTCCTTTATTTAATTTATTCACTGGCCTATTCTAGCACAGGCACAGCCAAATGAAAAGGCTGTCGAAAATTTGTCATTTTATTGCCTCAGCTACTTACCAAGCCCCCAAAAATGCGCTATAATGAAACTATCTTTTATTGGAGGGAAAACCATGTCAGATATGTCATTATCACCATTCGTAGATTTTATTAAAAAAGCCTGCACCAAGAAAGCAGCGCTTCTGGAAGAAAGCCTAGGTCGCTACGCAGCGCGCTCTATCTATGCCGGCGCCTTCTTGACCTTGTCAACCGCAGCTGGGGCTGTTGCTGCTGATCAAATCAACACCCTACACCCAAGCTTAGGCCGCTTCTTCTTCGCCTTCATCTTCGCCTTCGGTTTGGCTTACGTTGTCTTCCTCAACGGGGAGTTGGCTACTTCCAACATGATGTTCCTCACTGCAGGGACCTTCAGCAAGGCCATTGATTGGAAAAAAGCACTCAAAGTCCTCTTAATCTGTTCCATCTTCAACTTAGTTGGGACCTTGTTCGCTGGCTACCTCTTAGGCAACACCGCAGCCTTCGCTAACCTCAATGAGAACTCAGCCATTGTCGGCATTATCCAAACGAAACTGGCGCGTGGCAACGGCCAAGTCTTCCTTGAAGGGATTGTGGCTAACGTCTTAGTTAACATTGCCATTCTCTGCTTCGTCTTAGTTAAGGATCAAGCAGCACGCCTCACCTTAGTGCTCTCTGCTATCTTCATGTTTGTCTACATGACCAACGAGCACGTGGTAGCTAACTTCGCTTCTATGTCAATCCTGCTCTTCTCACCTTTCAAAGGAGCTAAAGGTTTTGAATTAGTCAATGTCCTACGCCACTGGGGTGTTTCTTACCTTGGTAACCTGGTAGGCGGCCTCTTAATCGGGGTTGTCTACACTTGGCTTAACCAAACCAAGACCAACTACCAAGAACAAGTTTAATCATACAAATCAAGTTTGGGCTGTGGCCCAGGCTTTTTTTGTGGGCAAAGCAAAAAGGTTGAAGCTTTTATTGCTTCAACCTTTTGAGTCTAGTTTATTTGAGGACGCGGGCAATGGCCGCTTCTAAGCGCTCCTGGGTCGGATAGGCTAGGAGCTTGCCTTGCAAGGTCTTCATAGCAGTCCAGTCCGTCCGGCTTAGCAGCTGCTTAAAGCCAGCTTCAATGGAGTCTGGCCGCTTGAGGCTAGCTACCAAGGCGGCATCGGCCCATTCTAGTCGCGCTGCATAGTCAAACTGGTCATAATCATGGGGAATGACCAAGGCCGGCTTGCCATGACGGATGCTGGCATAGAGGATGCCGGCTCCACCGTGGTGGATGACGTAATCGACATGAGGTAGAACTGCCTCGTAATCAATGTACTGATAGCGGTAGACATTGTCCATAATGGCTTCTACCGGTTGGTCTTGGCGGGCTTCACTGCCGGCCGTCACCAAAAAGCAAATATCCGGATGAGCCTGGGCCAGACGCTTGACGATCGTCAGCAGGGATTCCTTGCCCCAAGGCAGCAGGGTCCCATTGGTCACCAAGACCGTTGGCAGGTCGGTTGGTAAGTGGAAGTCAGCTACTGGCTTTTTAGGATAGGTCGGGCCTAACCAGGTCAGATGAGCTGGAAAATCCTTGCGGAACTCCAATTCTTCCATACCTAGAGCCAGAATACCATAAGGTGAATAGAAGCCCTCTTCGCCATTTTCACGATAGAGCTTAAACTGCTGATAGATGACGGGGTCGAAGCTCTTAAGGGCCTTCTTAACAAAGAGACCATAGACTAGACGCTTGAAGCCATGGACGGCGCCCCGCCCTAGACGGTTACGCAAGGCTTGGCGCCAGTTACTTGGTGGCTTAAGCCCCCCTAAGAAGGCAGGTGCGTCAGTCTTACTTTCGATTGAAAAAGGGGTCGGGTTGGTCGTCAACCATGGCAGGCCTAGCTTATCACAGACCATGCCTAGGGGCGCGAAGACAAAGTCTACGGTCGCCACATCTGGTTGAGTCTCTCTCAGAATGGCTTCTACCTGGGTCATAAGGTCCTGACACATGGTGATGGCAGCCTGAATCTGCCCGTAGAGGGTGGAGGCATTAAGTTTGGTATCGGTCGAGGCAATGTTGTCGAAGACATCTGGTTGATCAGGCAGAAGGGCCTGGCACTTAAAGCCCAGAGCCTGGACCACCGGCACCTTGGTCAGGCCTGTATAGACGGTAATATCATAGTTAGGGTTATCTAATAAGGGTTGCATCAAGCCCAGAACGGGATAGAGATGCCCACTTAATGGGGGGGGCAAACACGGCCAGTTTGATGACTCGGCAGGTCATAGTCTCCCACTCCTTTGTTCATAAATTCATCTCACTGCTCTAGTGTGAACCATCTCCGCTCAATAGTCAACGATATTTACGAATTTTTAGATTAAGTTTGCATAACGCCAAGCAAAAAGGACAGGTCTAATAACCTGTCCCAAATTCTTAATCTTCACCGATAATTCGTACTTCTGGCTCCATGAAGACCCCAGTCCGGGCCCAGACCACCAGACGAATGTGTTCAATGACTTCCAAGTAGTCGGTAGCTGTCGCATGGTCTACATTGACAATGAAGCCCGCGTGCTTGGTCGAGACTTGCGCCCCACCTACTTGGTAGCCCTGCAGGCCAGCATCTTGAATGAGCTTGCCGGCAAAGTAACCCTCAGGCCGCTTGAAGACTGAACCGCAAGACGGATACTCTAGCGGTTGCTTGCTTTGACGCAGGTGGGTCAACTCGGCCACCTTGCTATCAATGGTGCTCTGATCTCCTGGCGCTAAATCGAAGGTGACGCCTAAAATGACCTCGTCCCCTTCTTGGAAACGACTGTGGCGATAGCTGAAGTCGCAATCTGCTCTCGAGTAGGTCTTGAGCTGGCCGTCACGCGTCACCACCTCGACCTGGCTAATGACATCCTTGACCTCGCCCCCGTAGGCGCCAGCATTCATATAGATGGCCCCACCAATGGAACCCGGAATGCCACAGGCAAATTCCAAGCCAGTCAGCCCGGCAGCAGCTGCCTGACGGCTGGCTTCAATCAAGGCCGCCCCACTGGCTGCCTTCAACTGATTGCCTTCTAGGACCAGCTCCTGCATGTCGGTTAGAATCATGACCAGGCCTCGGATACCGCCGTCCTTGACGATGAGGTTGCTGGCATTACCCAGAACGGTTAGAGGTAAGTTCTCCTGCTTGACTGCTGCTAGGACCCTTTGGACTTGCTCCACAGAACGTGGGAAGACTAAGAGATCAGCAGGCCCCCCGGTCTTGGTGTAGGTATAATTGGATAAGGGTTCATTGGCTTTGATGGTCAAAGTCCCTAAGATATCTTGTAATTTGGCTAAATCCACCATAAATTAACCTCTTTTCACATAATTTACTGGCCTGAATCCTTGAGGACATGTTCCATCAGGATAGTATCGTAGTAGCGGTCGCCACGGGCCACGCGTTGCGTCAGTCGACCTCGCTCCTGGAAGTCGAACTTCTTATAGAGGCCGATAGCTGGCAGGTTGTCCGCAATGACTTCTAGATGCAGGACTCGCAGTCCCACCCCCTGGGCAAAGTCCAGCATGGTCTCCATCAAGAGGGAGCCAATGCCATAGCCCCAATACTCGGCAATCAGGCAGACGCCAATTTCGGCCACATGAGCTTGCGCCGGCAGTCCTTGAGGCTGAACCGTCGCAAAGCCTACCAGCTGACCATCCACTTCGCTAACTAGCATGAGGGCGTGGGGATGCTGGTCATATTGCTCGATGATGGTGACTTGTGCCTCCACATCATCGGCATTATCGGCTAGGACCACATAGGGTGACTCCTGGCGAATCTGGCTCAACATACCCAAAATAGCACGAGCATCGCCGACTTCTGCCTGGCGAATAATGACTTCTACATCCTGCTTATCTGGCATGGTCGCTTACCTCCTTGCTCCATTGGCTCAACCATTCTGGCTCCTGGCCACCCACCCATTGGATGGTCAAGACCCGGTCGTCGACCTCTTGACCGTATGAGAGTGCCAGGTCAAGATAGGCCGTCGGGAGTTCCGTTTCGATAAATTGAGCCCACTCCACTAGGACCAAGTCGCCCTGCTGGCGATAGGAAGCCAAGTCCACCGTATCGGCGCCCCCTTCTTCCAGTCGGTAGGCATCAATATGAATGAGACGAGGCGCCGCCTGGCCTTCCAAGTCATATTCTTTCACAATGGTATAGGTGGGACTCTTAATCGCCCGCGCAATCCCTAGCGCCTTGCCCAGTCCTTGGGTAAAGGTGGTCTTGCCAGCCCCCAGATCCCCTTCCAAGCGAATCCAGGTTCCTGCAGGTAAGACGGGAGCCAGGCTTGCTGCCAAGGCTTGGGTGTCTTGGGCTGAATGGGTCTCTACTCTCATGACGGCACTCCTTTTGACATGATACATTTCCTTCATTATATTATAACCAAAAGCCCGTCAAGACGGAAATAATATGCTAGCTAATCCGGTTACAATTGCGAAAGATTTGACTTTCCACTTGATTCTTGGTAACGTATAGGTAACTACACTTAATCAGGAGGGATCGTATGAAAAACAAACGATTAGCACTTGTACTTGCGGCGATTGTCTTCTTAATTGCGATTATTATTGCCTTGTGGGCTATTTTATCAGGGGTATTGAAGGGCAACCAACCAAGTCCTCAAGTATCCGGCTCTAACATTGCCCAAGTTGTCTCATCTTCAGAATCTAGCTCTTCTGTTGCTTCTAGCTCTTCCGCTAGCACTTCTAGCGAAAGCCAAAGTAGCGAATCCAAAGCTTCTGGCGAAGAAAAATCTACCACCGTTACCTTCAAGTTCTATGTACACGGCGAAATCATCGGTAGCTTTGATGTACCAAATGCCGCTGGTAAGACCGTCTTCGAAGCAATGAAATCCAACAAGGAAATCCGCTTCAACTACAATGAAGAAGAACAAGTCATCGACAACTTCTTCGACAACGTTAACGACGGTGAAAACACCTGGGTTTACCTCTTAAATGGCCAAGTGGCAGATCACGGGGCTAAAACTCAAGTCCTCAAAGCCGGCGACTCTGTTGATTGGTACTTCGGCACCATCGACGAAATCCCAACCTCTATTATTCCAGCCTCAGACGCAGAAGCAGAATAATCTCATAGTAGACAAAGTAAAAGCGAGCCAGCCCAGTGCTGCCTCGCTTTTTTGTGTGGTTTCTTTTTGCTTGCCGGCTTCGACTCGGTTTGTGCCCTTTTTCAGGGCTCCTCTCTGAGCTAGTGGTCCACTGGCTCACGACTTTTGACCTAGTTTGAGACTTTCTTCAGGCTTTCTCGCCGAGCTAGTGGTCCACTCGACGGAGTGGTCCACTGGCTATCAGCTTTTGACTCTGTTTGCCCCTTTTTCCGGGCTTCCGTCCCGAGCTAGTGGTCCACTCGACGGAGTGGTCCACTGGCTCACGACTTTTGTCCCGGTTTGCCCCTTTTTCCGAGCTTCCGCCCTGAGCTAGTGGTCCACTCTGTCGAGTGGACCACTAGCTCCCAACTTTTGGCCCGACTTACGCCTTTTTCCAGGATTCCTCACCGCGCTAGTGGTCCACTCGACAGAGTGGACCACTGGCTCCCAGCCTTTCTCCTGTTTCCAATCAGCCGCGGCGAAGGCGCAGGCCTTTTGGATAGTAGTTCTTGAGTACTCGGCCGGTGACCTTGGCGAAGCCTAGGCCGTTGCCGCCCGCTAGGACTTGGTACCAGCCATTTGGTTTGTCCTCTGCCAAATCGACCGTCTCGCCGGCCAGGTAGCGGGTGACTTGCTCTTCGGACAGGGCCACCTGACTAACTGTCTCGTCCGGACGCAACGCTAGGCCCAGAGCAAAGCTCGGTTCGAAGCGTTTCTTCTTGAACTCGCCCAAATGCAGACCCTTGTGGGCAATCCGTAATTTGCCTAAATCCGGCAGACCCTCTGGCAAGAGATAGAGATGGTCGCCAAAAGTCTGGAGGACGCCCGGCAAGGTCACGGTCAAATGACTAGCTGCAAAGTCCTGCCAGAGCTTGAGCTGCTCAGCCGTCACTTTGGCTTTGAGTGGCTTGAATTTACGGGACTTGCCTTCAGTCTCCTGCCCCTCATAGCAGAACTTGGCCACAAACTGCCCCTCGCCCCGGAAATGTTGCGGATACATGCGGGCCGTCTCAGCATAAGACAGGCCCGGCACCATGCCATTGAGCTTAGGCACCTCAAGCAAGGTCAGCGGATAGCGTTCCAGTAACCAAGCCACGATGTCCTCATTCTCCTCAGGCGCCCAAGTGCAAGTCGAATAAACCAAGGTCCCGCCCGGCTTAAGCATGAGCAGCGCCTGCTCCAGAATTTCTCGCTGCAGCGCCGCACACTGGCTAGATATTCCGGCGTCCAGTAGTCCATAGCCTCAGCCTGCTTACGGAACATACCTTCTCCCGAGCAAGGCGCATCCAGTACAATCAGGTCAAAGTAAGCCGGAAAGACCTGGGCCAAGCGCTCTGGCGACTCATTGGTTGCCACCACATTGCGAGCCCCGAAGCGCTCCAGGTTCTCAGCCAGAATCTTGCTGCGCTTGGGATGAATTTCGTTGGCTACTAAGAGGCCTTGGTTATCTAAGTATGACAGCAAATGGGTCGACTTGCCCCCAGGAGCGGCTGCCAAGTCCAGGACCTTGAGCCCTGGCTGGGGCGCGGCTGCCTGGCCCACCATTTGAGCGGCTGGCTCCTGAGAGTAGACCAAGCCTGTTACATGGGCGGTCGAGCTGCCTGCCACCTTGCCATAGTAACCCCAAGGGGTGCCCGGCATGGGCTGGGCTGATTCAGGCAAAGCTGACTGACTGGCCTTGAGAGGGTTGACCCGGAAGCCGGACTCCGCCTCTAACTTAAAGGAATCTAGGAAGGCCTGCCCCTCTTCTGGGCCCAATAGGGCTAAATATTTTGCTTGAAATCCTGCTGGAAATGTCATGACCGGCCTCCTTATGTCTTCTCATTTTATTGTAGCGGGATAAGGTAGCAACTGCAAGCCCAAAAGGCCCTCCCAAAGACAAAAACACCCTGCCCTCAGGCAAGGTGCTTAGGAGACTATTCTTTAACGAAAGAGACCTGATCCAACTTAAAGCCCTGATCTGAGACCTCGGTCAAGGTCAGGACTTCTTCACCTAGTAGGCGAACCTGAATCGTGCCTTCTGACTGGCTCAGTTCTGGCTTCGTTAGCCGCAGATAGATAGTCCCTGTCTCTCTAACATGGGCGTAAAGACCGGACACCTGATTCTCCAGGACTTCTACCATCTTATCTGGATCTACTTCTTGTCCTAGGGCTTTCTGATAGGCGGCCACATCCAGCCCCAGTTCTTGGCGCGTTTTCTCGATTTCCTGGCTAGTCATGCCGGGTTTAATCTTCTTAGCTAGCGCTCGCTGGTTGACGGTCATTAAAGTTTGGAAGGCTTGACTTTGCTTAGCTAGTTGCTCAGCATCAATCTCAAGCTCCATACCGGTGTCCGTGACACTTACCTTCTTAACGAGATGGGCAGATTGCGCTTGATAAGTACCTGACAAGGCATTAGACTGAGCCAGGGCTAGACTAGGCGTGACAAGGGATAAGACTAGCATGAAAGTTGCTAGAAGTGAATAAAATAAGGTCCGCTTGCTTGCGTACTGACGATTGGCTGCTAGGGTATAGTGCGTATGGTTCATAGTATTTCCTCCTAACTCGCTAGATACCATAAATTAAGAACAATAATAGCCAGTGCTATTGAGGGAATTGACATTAAGCGACCTAGTTTCTTTCATTAAATTCACCTCTTGATTTAATATTTTTTTCATTATACACCAGTGCTAAGCATTTTGGAAGCCCTTTTTTAAATTAAACTTGTATTTGTCTCCTAAGCCCTTTAGAATTTAAGATAAGGGAGGTGGCGCATACTGTGAAAGGTCATATCAAGCAAAAACTCTATAGTCTGGCCAGCGGCGAACTAGTTGCCCTTGCCGTCTTCTGGCTCAATTTCTTCCTCTTCAAAAATACTTGGTCACACCACAAGCCCAGATTGTCATCGCTTACCTCCTCTTGCTAGTCAGCCTTATCTTGCTACAGGGTTCCCTCTATTGGTGGATTCTGATCAAGCGCCTTAGCAAGCCTAGCTTTGCGATCAAGCAGACAGGCCGGATTTATGGCCTACTCAGACAAGTAGACATCATCCTATTAGCCCTCGGCATGCCAATCATCCTAATTGAGTTCAGCTCTTGGCCAGTTAGCCTGATAGCAATAGCCATTTGGCTCTTCGCCCTCATAGAGTGGATTAATTACTTTCACTGGCAACTATCATACAGCCTCAATCCCCTGGTTCTCTTAAGTAAGGTGGCAAAGAGAAAACTTAGAAAGAGCAAAATAGCCAAGGAAATTGATAAATCTAAATAAGCGCTCAAAAAGGCAATCAGCAGTAAATCACTTACGATTTACTGCTTTTTTGTCTAAGGTGCAGCTGGCTAGCTTAAGCTTGGCTTTTAACCTGAATGATTTCTCAGCCACTCTTTCTTATTTGAGGCATGTTATCAATCTAATGATATACACATATAATTAGATTAGAAGTAGAAATCGATTTGACTTTCTAACTTTTACTTGTATAATACTAGTAAACCTATGTATTTGACTCCCTAGTCTTACTTGAAAGAAGTGATACCCATGACTCAATTTAACTAGGTCACTTCCTTGAAACAAAGGATGTGCCTTAAACTTATTTACAATGCTAGTCGTCATCGATTAACACTTATAATAGTCATCACGATGAACGGAGGTTTATGCATGTCGAATTTTGCTTTCTATGGATTCCTTAATCACGACTCAAAGTATCCTTTGGCTAACATGATTTGGGGTAAAGATTCAGTGACTCAAACAAACAATGGAAAGGTAGCATTTCATACTAGTAAGGATGTGGCTAGTCTATCTGAAAGCTACTCTTTCCCCCAATCACTCCTACGACTCAGGGAATCTGACTCAAGCGCTATAAGCTGCTTGAGCCTATAATTTATGAGCCTATTTTCTACTTTCACATCCTATATGTCGCTCTACTACCGCAGTCTTCGTTTTGTCTGGCAGGCAGCGGGTGGCTTAGCTCTGGGGCTTTTGATTACTATTCCCCTACAAGCCTTACTGCCTTCCCTGACGCTCTATCTGATTAACCAGCTCATGAATGAACTGGCAAGTGGTAGCCAAGAAGGAGTCTGGCTCCTATTAGCTTGGGGGCTAGCTTTTATACTGGGCAATGCCATGACCCCTCTCAACGTTTATTTACAGGGGCGCTTGACTGACCAATTAACCTTTGCCCTTAATGATCAGATAATGAAAAAGGCGGAATCTATTCAGACCTTGGCTTGGTATGAAGACCATGACTTCTACAATAAAATTGATTTAATCAGTTCAGAAGCCAGTTGGCGTCCAGTCAATCTGCTAGTTTTCGGGACCAGTCTCATCAGCAATGCCCTCTTGGTGATTTCCATGTTCACCCTCCTCAGCCAATTTCATTGGGTAATTGCGGTGATTTTAATCATGGTGCTGATTCCTCAAGGTCTGATGGCTTATCGGATTCAGCAACAGGCCTTTGAAACCCTAGTTTCCAACAGTGAGGATTCGCGCAAACTAAGCTACTACGCGAGCGTTGTACTGACAGCAGACTATATCAAGGAAGTCCGTCTCTATCATTTGCATGGCTACTTCCAAAATAAGTATCGGCAAATTTTCAGCCAAATACGCTCCGCAGTTCAAGGCAACCGACGGCGTCAGCTCTGGCTCTCAACTGCCTTTGGTAGTGACCGGCCTTGTCAGCGTCCTGAGCTTTGCCTATCTTGTTCAAGGGGTCAAGTCCGGACTCTTCGCCGTGGGCGCTATTATGATTTTTGCGACTGCAATCACCTACACCATTCAAGGTGTCAGCCGCTTGGTAGAGGATTCGAGCTTGCTCTATGATACGCTCCTCTATATGTCTAATTTCTTTGACTTCTTGGAACTTGAGGAAGAAACCAGTTTTGGAAATCAAGAAGTTCCGAGTGAATTTGACTCACTCGAATTTCAAAATGTCAGCTTCACTTATCTAGGCGCAGATAAAGCCACCCTGTCCCAGGTCAGCTTTGACATGGCACGTGGTCAAAAAATCGCCCTGGTCGGTGAAAATGGGGCCGGCAAGTCTACCTTAATCAAACTCTTGTTAGGCTTCTATTTGGCGGATCAAGGTCAGGTACAATTTGATGGCCATAATATTTTGGACTTAGATATCGACCACTACCGGCAACAGTTCAGCGCCGTCTTCCAGGATTTCGCTAAGTTTGACCTGACGGTCCGAGAGAATGTGGCCTTATCACGAATTGACCAAGTCGATGACCCCCTTGCCTTGCAAGCCAGCCTGCAACGTGGCGGAATTGAAGAAGGCGACTTGCTAACCTTGGACCAAACCCTAGGCAAACGTTTTGAAGATTCCCGCGAGCTTTCGGGCGGCCAATGGCAAAAACTTGCCTTGGCACGTGCCTTCTATTCTCAAGCACCCATTCTCATCCTCGATGAGCCAACTGCTGCCTTAGATGCACGCGCAGAGAATCAACTTGTCACCAAGTTTCTTGAACTAGCGGAAAACAAGACTGTTCTCTTTGTCACACACCGCTTGGCCATGGTCAAAAAAGCCGATAAGGTATTAGTCCTAAAAGACGGCCAAGTCGTCGGCTTTGATCACCACGACCAGTTACTTCAGCATAACGCCTACTATGCTGATTTATATGCTCTACAGGCAGATTTGTATCGGGAAGAATAAGGCTAGAAATTAAGGCCTGAAAAGTATAAAGGAGCCTCAAAAGCTGGATCCTAGGTCCAACTTTTGAGGCTCATTTTGTTTGAAGTCAGCCCAATCGACCTTCTTCAAAAAAAGGGTGGTCATGCTCACGGCACTGACCCCCGTAAATGAGAATTAAATAAAAACACCTCCAAGTTGGATTAGGTACAATATAATCAAATGCACATGGAGGTGTCTTTTTATGGTTAAAAAACGTGTGGCCTATTCTGTCGATACAAAGAATAAAGCCGTAGAAATGAAATTACAGGGATATAGTACAAAACAAATAATGCAGGAGTTAAACATAAAAAAATGAAACTCAAGTAGAAACATGGTTTAGATGGTATAAAAATGGAGAAACTCATCGTTTCCACCAACAGATAGGAAAACAATATTCTTAAGAAAAAGGAATGCCTGAACTTTCAGAAATCGATCAATTAAAATTAGAACTAAAAAGAAAAAGAAGTTGAATTAGAAATATTAAAAAAATACAAGGAATTGGAAAGGAAGTGTCGCCTCAAGTAGTTGTATAGTTAGTGGAAGAATTGAAAGATAAATATGCGGTACATTTAATTTGTTCTTGCCAGTAAAGGCATACGTCCATCCATGTCTCGCAAGTGAACCAGCATAGATAATGGCATGATGGAGTCCTTCTTTGGTATCTTGAAAACAGAAATGTTTTACGGATTTGAGAAAAATTTCAAGTCTCTGGATCAACTGGAGCAAGCTATTACCGAGTATATTTTTTACTACAACAATAAACGCATTATAGCAAAACTAAAAGGACTTAGTCCTGTTCAGTATAGAACTAAATCCTTTCAATAATATTCTTTGTCTAACTTTTTGGGGTCAGTACAATGACTCATAAATATTTTTTTGCAAGTTCAAATACTCCATGAGATTAATAACTTTATTATTTTCGCCAACTTTACTAATCGTATAAACATTCTCCAAATTTCTCAACATCAATTGAGAAATTTGGCTTTTTCCGTTGCTCAGTTAAAGCGTCCTTTAGTTGTATATTTCCTGTTAATATCCCTTTTGAAGCATAACATTGTTTTCAATGATCGCACCCGATTGTTGACACCCATTTTAGAACCTATTCTTTGATTTTCAATAAGCGTAAACTGTTTAATGTTACAAGTAAAGTTGCTCCCATATCAGCAAATATCGCTATCCAAAGTGTTAACCAACCGGGCATGACCAAAAGTAATGCCACTAATTTAATCGCCAAAGAGAAGGTAATGTTTTGCTTGATGATTGCTAAAGCCTTACGACTTAATTTTATTGTATATGGCAATTTACTCAAATCATCAGACATTAAGGCGATGTCAGCCGTTTCTAAGCTGTATCAGTTCCAGCACCACCCATTGCTACACCAACGGTAGATGCCGCAAGGGCTGGAGCATCATTCACGCCATCTCCGACCATCCCCACACTTTGATGTTTTTCTCGAAGTTCTTTAATAAAATTAAGCTTATCTTCTGGAAGCAAGTCAGCTTTAATATCCGAAACACCAACTTGTTTTCCGATGGCTGTTGCCGTTCTTTGGTTATCGCCTGTTAGCATCACTGTTTCGATTCCCATATTGTTCAACTTGCCGATAACTTCTTTAGACGATTCCCTCATTTCATCGGCTACGGCAATAAACGAAAGAATTTCTTTTTCTGTTCCTAACACCATCACCGTTTTTCCTTGAGTTTGCATATCGGCAATTTTTTCTTTTTTATCGCTTGAAATGCTTCCGTGTAATTCCTCAAAAAGATTTTGACTTCCCACATAATACATTTCATTATTTATTTTGGCTTTAACGCCTTTACCTGTAATGGATTGAAAATCCTCTACTGTTACTTCATTGAATTTTAATCCATTTTCTTCTGCTTTTTCGCATAATCGCTGAAGCAAGAGGGTGCTGCGATCCTTTTTTTCAATGGCTGATGTTATGGTTATTAATTCATTTTCATTTCTACCATATGTCACAATGTCTGTTACAGCTGGAATCCCTTTGGTTAATGTTCCTGTTTTTATCAAAGGCTATCGCTTTTTAAGTGTCCTGCTGCTTCTAAATGGATACCACCTTTAATTAATACACCATTTTTCGCTGCATTTCCTATTGCTGTAACCACAGCAACTGGAGTTGAGACTACTAAGGCACAAGGACAACCAACCACTAATACAGCTAATCCTTGATAAATCCATTGGCTCCAGTCTCCGCCAAATAATGGTGGAACTACTGCAATTAAAAGAGCTAGTATGACAATAGCTGGTGTATAGTATTTTGCAAATTTATCGACAAACGCTTGAGAGGGGGCCCGTTCTGCTTGGGCTTCTTCTACCAAGTGAATGATTTTTGAAAGAGTGGTATCTTCAACTCGTTTTGTTACTTTAACCTCAAGTAACCCTTCTTCATTCAAGGTTCCTGCAAATACTTCATCATTTGTGATTTTCGTTACTGGAACACTTTCACCTGTAATCGCAGCCTGATTTAATGTCGATGTACCTTTAACCACTATTCCATCCATTGCTAACTTTTGACCGGGCTTAACTATCATGATGTCTCCAACTTGAATCTCATCAACATGAATCATCATTTCTTCATTGCCTCGTCGAATTAACGCTTCTTTTGGGGCAATATCCATTAAAGATTCAATAGATTGACGTGCTTTATCCATTGAATAACGCTCTAATGCTTCACTAATCGCAAATAGGATAACAACGGTTGCCCCTTCACCCCATTCACCAATAATTGCAGCTCCTATAATGGCAATAGTCATAAGCGTATTCATATCGAAATTTAATCTGCATAAATTTTTGAGACCTTTAATAAATAACGAATATCCACCGATTAAAATGGACGCTGCATAAGCAATTGTCGGTAGAACATGCTCTTCACCATACTGCTCTCCTAAGAACCAGCTAACTGCAAGTAAAAGAGCTGATATATATACCTTAATGTTTTTCTTTCTGCTTCCAAAAAGGTTCTCCTTCTACCCTTTGTTCTTTTTTTCATCTCGAATTTTTTTAAATTTTCAAATGCTCCTGCTTTTTCTAATTCTTCAATGGTTGTCGTCCCTTTAACATAAACTTTAGATGCTCCGAAATTTACTTTCGCATCCTGAACACCGGGAAGTTTTTTTAACATTATTTTTCAAAAAAATGGCTGCACAGTTAGTACAAGTAAATCCTTGAACACGATAGGCTTTCATTTCTTCTTCGAACTGTTTTGCTTTCCCACTAGACATTGATCTTCACCTCTTTCTTAAGTGCCAATGCAATCATCATAATTTGTCTGATATGCTCATCATCTAATGAATAAAATGCAAGTTTTCCCTCTTTTCGAAACTTAACAATCCCTTGCTTATGGAGCGTTCGCAGGTGATGAGAGGCATTTGCAACCGTAACACCTATAATATTTGCAATATCACACACACACAGTTCGTCATCTTGACACAATGTATAGGTAATTTTTGCTCTATTTTTTTATCTGCAATAGCTTTTAACATTTGGGCAACACTAGAAATATCTACTGTTTGTAAATTACCTTGTATTCGATTGACCTTTTCTTCGTCATAATAATAAATTTCACAAGTATCTTTTTTAATCATATTCTCACCCCGATATCATTCAAGTATTCGCTTGAACATAGTATAACCCTTTTCATTAATTAATTCAAGTGTTTTTTTGAGTGAATAAAAAAGACTTGGAGTACCCAATTCTAATAACAAAATAACCAATCTGCATAAGACTTTAAGTACATAACATTATTAGTATTGAACTTGTTGAGGAGGTGCTCTATGAATCAGCTTGAATTTCAGCGTAATCACCTACAAATGGACTATTACAGCGAGAGCTACCGAGATTTTGAACGTGACTTCTACCGCTACTCCAACATGAATATTCCATTGACCTTTCTGACTGATGATATCCTCAAAACAATGGCAACTTCTCGTAAGAATTACTTTGTCCTCAATAAGGAAAAGGCTAGAGATAACCGTGATCACTTCTTCATTTTCGACATAAGCACCTTAGATGAGAATCCACTAATCTATCGTTATACATATAAGAAAACTGCAACTTATATAGCCTCAAAATAGGAGTTCATCAAGTGATGACTCCTTTTTATAATTCCACACGAAAATAAATTGCCTCAACTTCCTCTATTAATTTATGAACCTTACTTTCAATCTCCTTGATTGTTTTAATAAACTCTTGATCATTTTTTCCACTAGGATCCTCAAGTCCCCAATCATCTTTTTTAACAGTGTAAGGTAAAATAGGACAAACGACATTACATCCCATTGTAATAAGATAATCCACTTCAGGAATGTCATCTAAAAGTTTTGGCTTTTGGGTCTCTTCCATATCAATTGCATATATTTCTTTGACAAGTCTTACTGCATCCTGATTAATTTGATCCTTTAATTCTGTTCCTGCAGAATATACCTCTATAGAATCTCCTGCAAATTTATTTGTCAGTGCTTCAGCGATTTGACTTCTGCATGAATTGTGAACACACACAAAGGCAACTTTAGTTTTCTTCATTTTTCCTCCTATATCTGATAAAGTTTATCACCACAAAGATCTTCTTTTGTCCATACAATAACGGCCAGTTTTCCTGAAGTATGATCTAGTATCTTGTTAATCCACTTAACTTCTTCAATTTTCTTTATTTTATCTAACAAGACTTGTCTATCATCGGCAGATTTTTTGATTAGATCATCAAGTTGTGTAATTGAATTAATTCCTTGTTCTCTAAGCTTAATTATTGAATCAGCCATTGTTTTGATATTGTGTTTTCTTGCCCAAACTTCATAACCTTTGGCACTGACCCCCGTAAATGAGAATTAAATAAAAACACCTCCATGTGCATTTGATTATATTGTACCAAATCCAACTTGGAGGTGTTTTTATTTAATTCTCACTTTTTGGGGTCAGTCCTCACCACCCCTTCAACTATTTTATTCTTCAAACCGATGCTTAAACAAATTGCGAAAGACTTCAAAATAAGGATTAGTCGCCAAGGACTCGCCCACAGTCACAGCCGGGCCGTGACCTGGATAGAGGACATAGTCTTCTGGCAACTGGATCAGCTCCCGATGGATGGACTGCATAAGCTCAATGTAGGAGCCACCTGGCAGGTCCGTCCGCCCAATGCTTTGGGCGAAGATGGTATCACCGGATAGTACGAAATGGTCCTGGTCGAAAATATAAGCCACGTGGCCTGGGCTATGACCTGGCACGAAGACCACTTTGAAGTGGAAACCTGCCACTTCCTTATCCCCTAGATCCTCCCAGAGGACTTCTGCTGGGCGCGCCGTAAAAGGTTGGCCCAAGTAAGCCGATAGGTTGAGTTCGGGTTGATTGAGGAAGCCTGACTCCACTGGATGCATATAGAGTGGAATGCCATAACGGTCCCGCACTGCATCAACCGCCCCGATATGATCGTGGTGGGCATGAGTCAGAAGGATGGCCTGTGGCGCCCAACCCTTGGACTCAATCCAGTCCAGAATCTTAGGCGCGTCAGCCCCTGGATCGATTAAGAGGGCCTGGCCAGCTTCATTGACGACTGCATAAGTATTTTCCTCGAGTGACCCGACGGTCAGCTGATGAACAGTAAGCATCTTAGTCCTCCCCTTCCTCATCTTGAAGGTAAATCCGTGGAATGCGATCGCTGAGCCCGCAGAAGATTTCATAGGAAATAGTCCCAACCAAGCGAGCCAAGTCTGCTGCGTGGTTCTCCAAGTGGTGGTCCTGACCAATCAAGGTAACGGTGGTTCCCACTGGCACTTGATGCGGCAAACGAATCATCAGTTGGTCCATATTGATGACGCCAAGGACTGGGCAGGCATGGCCTTCCACCAAGACAGGAATGTCCTTGTAGTGGCGGAACCAACCGTCTGCATAGCCGATTGGAATGGTCGCAACCCACTCATCTTCCTGGGCTTCATAGGTTGCCCCGTAGGAAATCTTGCTGCCCTTTTCCACTTGCTTGACGTAGACAATTTCCGAAATCAATTGGAGGGCTGGCTGCAAATCAATGGGCAGGCTAGAACGCTCATCCTTAGGATGCATACCATACATGGAGATGCCGAAGCGCTCAATGGAAGAAACAGGCTGACGCTTGAACCAAACGCCCATGGCGGAGTTGGCATAGTGACGGACAGTGACAGAATCCGGCACGGCGGTCAGTAACTCCTGCCATTTAGCCCACTGGGTCTCCACATAGGCAGGGTCACCCCCGCCGGCAGTTGAGAAGTGGGTGTCGACCCCTTCCCAGTTGACCCATGGAAAGGCCTGGATGCCCTCAGCGAAGGCTTGGACTTCTTCTACTGTCCGTAGGCCGATGCGCCCCATGCCCGTATCCAAGGCCAGATGCACCTTGAGCTTGGCATCATCCAAGAGGCTTTCTTGTTGGTTGGACACTAACTGAGCCCAGGCTTCCTGGAACCAGATTAGGTCAGAGACAATGACGGTCAGGCGATAGTAGACCAACTCAGCGATGGCACGAGGGTCTACCAAGCCCAAGATTAAGATAGGCTGGGCTAGGAGGCCGGCTTGACGGAGTTCAATCCCCTCGTCAACGGTGGCAACGGCTAAGCCTTGCGCGCCAGCTGCCAGGGCTGCCTTGGCGACGGCAACTGCTCCGTGCCCGTAACCGTTAGCCTTAACAACGGCGTAGAGGGCCTGGTCTGGCTCCAGATGACGCTTCATTTCCCTCACATTGTGTTGAATTGCATTGAGATTAATTATCGCCACTGTTGGGCGGTGTTCACTGGCTTGTGACATAAGACTTTCCTACCTTTTACTCTAATCTTCTCTAGTCAAATACTGATCCAAAGCCGCCTGCAAGCTGGCTTCGTCTTGCTCAATCAGGACGGTGGCCGTAGCATAGTGGTCCGAATGGCTGATGCTGAGCTGGACGCCTGCCGTCAGGGGGGGCCACCGCAAAATATGGCGCACCCGATGGCTTATTGGCAATGCTCATATCGGTGAAGCGAATCCGACCAATGCCTGTCCCCAAGGCCTTGACATAGGCTTCCTTGGCGGCAAAGCGGCCGGCCAAGAATTCGAGGGCCCGATGCTCCTTCATGGCCTCATAGCGAGCCAATTCCTCTGCCGTCAAGACCTTAGACGCAAAGCGTGGCGACCGCGCCACTACTTCTTGAATTCGGTCGATTTCAATAATGTCAGTTCCAATACGCACGATCGCCACGCTCCTTTGGGCTTATTCTCTGGTTAGTTGGTTCGTTTTTTAATGGTATATTGTTTCTTGCTGCCGTCCGCCTTAGGCTTGCCTACAGGCTTAGCAGCTGAACGTGGCCGCTTGTCCTTGCGGTCAAAACGTTCCTTATGACCATGGTCTTGACGGTCGCCACGGTCCTTGTGGAAGTCCCGCTTCTTACCGTGATGACCACGACGGCCGTTGCCGCCGCCCTTGCCAGTCTTGTAACCACCGGATTTGCGGTGGGCATTTGGCAATGGTTTGTGGTGAGATTTGAACTTCTACTTGGCTGTTGCTAGATAGGATTTGCCCTAACATAGCCGCTACCAAGTCGTTAGCTTGATAGTGGTTGAGCAGGAGTTTGGCCGTGTTGCGGTGCTCATCAGCATCGCCGGCTTCCAAGGTCTCATTAAGCTGATCAATCAATGATTGAACCTGACCTGCTTGCGCCTCCTTCAAGGTTGGCGGCTTCATTGGTTGCATACGTTTGCGGGTCAAATCTTCGATAACGCGCAGGTAAGACATTTCTGCTGGCGTCACGAAGGTGATGGACATGCCTTCGTTGCCGGCACGGCCTGTACGTCCAATACGGTGAACGTAAGATTCTGGGTCCTGACTGATATCATAGTTGTAGACGTGGGTTACGCCGGAAATATCCAAGCCCCGCGCCGCCACATCAGTCGCTACCAAGAGCTCTACCTGACCTTGACGGAAGGCGTTGATGACGCTAGTCCGCTTCTGTTGCGGAATGTCACCGTGAATGAGTTCAGCATTGTAGCCGCGCAGGCTGAGGCCCCGTGCCACCTCATCAACCCGCTTCTTAGTACGGCAGAAGACGATGGCTTGCGTTGGCATCTGAACATCCAACAAGCGAGTGAAGATATCAAACTTCTCGTCATCCCGGCATTTGATGAAGAACTGTTCAATCAAGTCAGCGGTCATTTGCTTGGCTTCAATCTTGACGTGAGCAGGTTCCTTAAGGAATTGGTCTGCTAGGCTGCGGATTTCAGGTGGCATGGTCGCTGAGAACAAGAGGGTTTGACGTGAAGCTGGCGTGGTCGCCACGATTTCCTTGACGTCTTCAATAAAGCCCATGTTGAGCATTTCGTCGGCTTCGTCTAAGACTAAGGTCTTGAGATGCTTGAGGCTAAGCGCCTTACGACGCATCAAGTCTAGAATACGTCCCGGCGTCCCGACCACGATTTGTGGTTGATTCCGCTTGATCCATTCGATTTGCTTACCGATGGAAGAACCCCCGTAGACCACATAAATACGGGCACGTTGGTACTTACCTAAGCGGTAGAGTTCTTCTTGTACTTGGATGGCTAATTCCCGGGTTGGGGCTACTACCAAGCCTTGGATAGCGGATTGGTTCTTGTCCAATTTATTGAGCATTGGCAAGCCAAAGGCCGCCGTCTTCCCGGTCCCTGTTTGGGCTTGCCCAATCAAGTCTTGGCCTTCTAAGGCCACAGGCACTGCTTGTTGTTGGATCGGGGTCGGCTCTTCAAAGCCCATATCGGCTAGTGAGTCGAGCAAGGGCTGAATCAGGTTAAGTTCTGTAAATTTCAAAGGTATATCGTCTCTTTTCTATCTAAAATTTTGGGGTTGATTCCAGTGGCATCTTGTCATCAAGACATCAAAATTGACCGCTAGGCGATGCCGAATCCGTCGGCCATCAAGCGGTCAAGTTACACATGTTGCTTTGTTAACGCGTTGTATGGTTGTAACCTCTAACTCTTAGTGTACCATGACTAGAAGGGAAACACAACTGAGAGGACTAGGCAAATGACATCCTGACTTACTTATAAAACGTGGCTTTAGAGGCCATAGCTCATCTAGCCTAATTCAACTCCATCCTTGAGTCGGCTACCTCGAGGAAATCTGGGTCGTGGGTTACGACAAGCACTGCCTTTCCTTGGTCAGCAAATGATCTGAGTAATTGGATGATAATCGTCTTATTCTCGGCGTCTAGGGAACCTGTTGGCTCATCGGCTAGAATGAGACGACTGTCCCGTAATTTGAGTCGAGCCAAAGCTAGGCGTTGTTTCTCTCCGCCTGACATGGTGTAGACCTTGGTCTTAAGTGGCAAGTCGAGATTCACTGCCTCTAAAGCCGCTAGCATGGCCTGTCGGCTAGCTTGAGACTTAGGCAGATAGTGACTGGCTAGCTTAAGATTCTGCTCGATGCTTTCATTGTCGATAAGGGCGAAATTTTGAAAAACATAGGAAATTGCTTCCCGTCGCAATTTCATGGCTTGACTGCTGTAGGGTGCAGGTGCGGGCTGTCCAAACAGTTGGTATTGGCCCGCATCATAATGAGTCAAAAGACCTACAATATTGAGTAGCGTAGACTTGCCACTACCACTTTTGCCATGAATAACTGTAAAGGAGTGTGCAGGAACATCTAGATTGACGTCCTTAAGGACCTGGTGTCGGCCAAAATTTTTATCCATATGGGCTAAGTGTATCATGTATTTTCGCCTCCTTGAATGTAATCGACAATCCGACGTCTGGCAATAGAGCGAATACTGTATCCTATCATTGCTAACTCACCTAAAGTCATTAAGGCAAGGGCCAGATAAAACTCACCCGCCATGCCATTCCCCCAAATATACAAGACGTAGATGAGGGCTTGAATCGCTAGAATGAGATAAAGCCAAGCAAAGGAATGGGATAAGGAATAGCCATGAAGGTATTTTACGGCAATCTTATTAGCATAGACTTTAGTGTATAACAAGACCGTTAGCAGCGTAATGCCAAACAACAAGTAGACGGCAAAGCCAATTTGACTTAGATAGGCCACACTTTCCCCAATAATTAATTTATAGCGGTCTTCCTTGACCTTGGAGATAGGCAGGAGGTAGGCAAAATTGTCATCTTGGGCCAAGTCCTTGAGCAGATTCTTTAAATCCCTATAGTCTTGCGCAGTCATCATCGTCATATCAATCTTAGCTCGAGACTCCAGCCCATTTCCCCCTATATACCACCAATTGAGGTCATAATCATTGTACTTCTGAACCAGAAAAATCACATCTTCAGCTAGCTTACGACCAGGATGATTGAGGTCAACAATGGCTTGCTTGCTATCGCGAACGTAGATTTCCACATCTTGTTCAAGCACTTCCGTATTCCTGTTTTTTTCTGCATAATAGTCCCTAATTTCTTTGAGATATGGCAAGAGTGTGTCAGGCACTATTACGATACGTTTAGGCGACTCTGTATCTACTTTTATCGGCTGCCCTTTTGTCGTCAGCAAAGGATACTTATGAAGGTAATATTCATTTACCATGACACGATTACCGAATGGCTTTTCTTGATTAAAACCAGGCCTAGCCAATTGACTGGTATCAAAGATAATTAAATTAAAGCGATCCAAATATTTAAATAAAGGAACCAAAGAAAGACCACGATAGATATCGTCCCCGTCTCGCGCAGCAAAGAAGTCCTTGCCAGGAAACCCTGGATAGAGGACTCCATAATTATTGAGAGACGGGTCATGCTCTCCTCCCCGATAGACCGCCATCAAACCCGTAATTGGCAATAGCAGGCTAAAGCAAATAAAGAAACCAAATAGTTTAGTGGCAATGACAGGCATTAAAAAGTAGTGATTAAATTTCAATTGCCCCAAGAGAGAATTTATGGGTAGCCAAGAGAGCAGGCCAATAACCAACCAAGCTAACAAAGCGATAGCTAGGTAAATCAGCCCTATCCATAGGAAATTTAAGCGGCTCAAATCTTTTATCAACCAGAGATTAACTGCCAAATTGGTCAGTAAAAAACCAAGGCTTACGCGATCAAGGCAAAGATGGCACAAAGCATGAAGACTGCTATAACCATGCATTCTCAGTACAGCTAATTCTTTCGACTTACTGAGTAGCCAGACCATCAGGAGTAAGAGCCAAATAATGGCACCATAAATCATACTTTTGATGGCAGGTTTGAAATCTCTACCTAGGAGAGTTTCTTTGGCACCCTTATATTCGAAGGCTTGCAAGCCATAGTTTGTCCCCATTACCTCATTGTAGGCTAATTGAAATTGCTTGAGGAAAGCCGAATAAGTTTGGGGATTATCCGTCTCAAGAAACAGACTATAAAAATGGTCTTCTAATTGATCAAACTGATAGACAGAGAAATGCCCATTGTTATATACCCTTGACGCGATAAGACCCGAGCTCTCATCTGCTTGAGGCTTCATTTCTAGGTGCTCTAAGAGTTGACTTCGATTCAATTTTGTTATGAAATAATCAAAATTCATCCGCGAGCTATCTCTTTGCTGATAACTTTCTTGAAATGAAGTAGCACTTAAATTACTGATTCTGACAACAAGATTGACATCAAATTCTTGGCTCAGCATCACTAATTTTTGCTTTAGTCGCGCTCTTTTTCCCGGCTCTTTGATATAGCTTGGCACCCTAAATTGTTGATAGGAATCAGGGAGCATGAAGAGTTGGCGCAGGTGAACATCTTGCTCCCTCTGAGCCATTGTATATGATGAAAAACAGGTTAATATTGAGAAAAACAACAGTAGATTCCACTTGATAATATTTTTCATTTTCCATAGCACCTATATCCCATAAATCCAAGTTAGACAAGAAATGGTTACGCTACCATAATTGTACAACTTTACTTTCCTATATGCAATAGGATTGCTAAGCCCCAGAAAGTGCTAGCGTAGCCACTGGCCCCCTATCCACCTTAATCCTATGCAAAAAAGCGACAAGCTATCTCCTGCTTGTCGCTCTTCTTTTCTTCTAGTGTGTCTCCTTACCAGTTAGGGCAGTGACTACCTGCAAGAGGTCTGTCCCGAAGCTAGACTTGACTAGGACTAGGTCCTTATCTGTCAAATCAGCCTGCAATTGCGCAATTAAGCGGCTGTGGTCAGCTGGCTCGTAGAAGAGTTGACTGGCTTCATAGCAGTCTTGTAAGGCCTCATAGAGGCTAGCAATTTCTGGACCGAAGAGGTAAACCCGCTCGAAGCTCTCTGGCGCTAGGCCTTGGGCTAGGGAACGGTGCAGTTCAGCACTGGCTTCACCTAGTTCGCGGACATCTCCTAAGACAGCAATTCGGCGTTGGCCAGGCGCCAAGTTAAGGGCAGCCAAGCTCTTAAGCACGGCTAAGACAGAGGTTGGGCTAGCATTGTAGGCATCATTAAGTAGGCGCGCCCCTTGGTGGGTGGTCAACCATTCTAGGCGGTTAGCCGTCAACTGGAAGTTAGCTAATTGGAAGATTGCCTGTTCTAGTGGCACATCTAATAGTTCCGCCACGCTAAGGGCAATCAGGGCATTGCTGACATTGTAGGCCCCTAGGACTGGAATGGTGCAAGTGACATTAGGTTCCAGATTGGTCTTGAAGTAGGTCCGGTCCACTTCCTCCACCATGTCATAGGCGAAGGCATCCGCATGGTCTGTGAAGCCAAAAGAACGTAGGTAAATTGGCTGATCAATTTCAGGCATTTCGGACTCAATGAGTGGCTCATTAGCAGGATAGAGCAAGACGCCATTTGGCTTGAGGCCGTATAGAATCTCCAACTTAGCCTGGGCAATCCCAGCACGGGAGCCCAAAAATTCCAGGTGGCTCTCACCAATCAGGGTGATGGCCGCAATATCAGGCTGGGCAATTTCACTTAATTGCTTAATTTCCCCGAAGTCGGACATGCCCATCTCGATGACCGCCACTTGGGTGTCTTCAGGCATCTGAAGCAAGGTATAAGGCAGGCCGATTTCATTGTTGTAATTCCCCTGGGTCTTATGAACCCGGTACTTGGCTTGGAGAACCATGGCGGTCATATCCTTGGTCGTGGTCTTGCCGTTGGAACCCGTTACCCCTACCACAATGGGATTAAGGTCCCGACGGTAGAAGTTAGCCAAGTCTTGGAAAGCCTGGAGGGTATCATCAACGAAGACGACTGCTAGGTCATCACTAGGCGCCTGAGCCGGGTCCGCAGACCAGAGAGTGGCCACGGCCCCATTATCGAGAGCCTGTTGAATATAGGAATGGCCGTCAGTCGCTCCCCCTACTAGCGGAACGAATAGAGAGCCAGGTGTCACCTTGCGGGCATCAAATTCGACGCTGGTGATTGAAATCTGACGATCTTTGGCCGTATAGTCGATGGCCTTGGTATATTTTACAACATCCATGAGACGGATTGCTTTCATACAGTCACTTCCATTCTTGTCTTATCACCTACTAGTTTACACCATTTCGCCACAAATTGCACTGAAAGGGAGACAAGCCCATCCTATTATGGTATCATTATCCTAACATATTTATTACAAAGGAAGTGATCCCATGAAAGCACTCAAAAAAGTCTTGCTAACAGGCTTAGCCCTAACCTGTCTAGCCGGTCCCATGGTCCAAGCGGCGCCTCGATTCATCAATGTCCGCGATAAAGACTTCACCAATATTGAAGAACCCCTTGACGCCATTCCTGCCACCACCCTTACCCTCCATCCGGCGCCAAGAACTGAAGACCAGGTACGTGAAGATGTTACCTTCGCCCTCCAAGCCTTTTACTATAATTCTGGTGCCCCTAAACGGGCTGATTTAGTGCAAATGGACGATGAAGCCTTATATGATAAGTTGACTGAACTTAGTATTGCCGCCTTGAAAGAGCCATACGGCGACATTATCCATGCCGACTTTAGCGTTGACTTCCTAGGCAAATCAGTCACCCTCGGCAAGGAGCTACGTGACAGCATTAAGGTGATGGTGGACTCCCATCAGGTCGCCAATAAATTTGCCATCAAAGACCTCAAAATAGACGGCGACACGGTCAATGCTTCCGTTGAGGTTCGCTATATCGATCAATACCAATATGAAGTCATGCTGCAACATGCGCCAAACTTCCAATCTGAGATCATGCCCTACATTGAAAAAATGCGAGCTAAATACACAAAGGACCTTCCTGAGAGTCCAGCAGCTAGCCTCCTCATAAACCGAGCGCTCAAGAATTACGCGATCAATGAGGTGAATATCGATGGCAATCACCGGGTTCCCCTAGAATATCCAACCCGCGTCCACGAGATTAAACTGACCTTTGTCTACGATGCTCAAGGTCGCCTGACCCTTCCCGATGAGACCCTGCTGGCCATTACCCAAATCAAAAACCGCGACTGGAAGAAACCATCCGACTCCCAATCCTCTGACCAAGCCAGTGATTCATCAGATAGCTCTAGCGAAAGTCGATAGAAAATCGATTTATAGAAAAAGAGCCTTTATCCTATGCCTCGTTGCAAAAAAAAAACGACATAGATGCCTTAGCTTTATATCTTGTAATTAAGGCAACTATTTTTAGAAGGAAGTGATTCGATGAAACGCTTTAAATTAATCCTCTTAGCCCTAGTCTTATTTAGCACGCATTTCTTGGTAACTCTATCTGTTTTGGCTACCGATAAGCCAGATCGTTATAATGGAGACTTTTACTATCGCTCAGAGCCAGATAACGCCATTGAGTCAAAGTCTCTCACGCTTCATCCTGCACCGCGCTCCCAAGAACAAGTTCGCGATGATCTTAATTTTGTCCTTCAGGCCTTCTACTATGAAAATGGTGCGAACAAGCGTATGGACCTCTTTCAGATGGATGATTACAAACTGCAACAAAGATTGCAAACTTAACCCTTCAAGCCTACCGTGATGCCATCTCATGGGATTTTCCGGAGGACTATCAAGTGACATTCCTCGCCGAGACCTATAGCGCCAATAAAATTGTCGAGGATTTGTTGAAACTCACCATGAAGTCCTTGCAGTTCGCTAACACCTATGAGATTGTCTCCCTAGACATACAGGGTGATACCGTGACTGCTCAAGTGCTAGTACGTAGCATAGACGAGGACCATTACAATCGCGAATTGCAATCCTTGGACAACTTCGAATCAGAGATTAGACCCTTTATAAATGACCTAAGTCTCAGCCTAAGTACCAAAACGAAAAAGAATCGCTTTGATCGCTGGCTGCTAGGCAGCCTTATGAAAACATACGCCATCAAGCATAGTAAGCAATTAGTTCGTGTCGCCTACTTAGATGGTTATGAACCGAGACGGCCTCTGACCCTAGTCTTCCACTACGATGCGTCTGGTCGCATCACTTTGACCGATGATACCTTACTGGCAATCACGCAAGTCAAGACCAGTGACTGGCGGCGTCTTATGAAGAAAGAAGGCTATCAGGATGCGCCAATCTCAGATCAGTCCGATGCTAGTGAACCTGCCGCAAATGAAAGCCATAAAGAAATATAATCAAAAAAACGAGGCTGAATCGCAGACCCAGTTTCGTTTTTTGATGTCTTTTAAAATGGTTTAACCGGCACCCGCAAAATCGTCTTGAGCTTGTCCGGCGCCACCCGCCGGGGATCGGATAGGTAGATTTCATGGTGGTGCCGGCCCTCTTGGAAGTCTAACTCATAGCCTGAAGCCTCAATGAAGGCATGGATCTTAGCCATGGTGGCAGGCTCCTTATCATAGCTCCCCAGGTGCAGGCACTGGACACAGAGGCCTTCGTCCAAGCTAGCCAGTGTGAGCGCCTGACAGTCCAGACCTTTCTTGGCTTTAACTTGCGCCTTGGCCCATGCTACATCCTCTGGCCGGATGAAGTCGGGCACCCGAATTAAGGCCCGCCAATGAAAATTAGTCTTGTGACTATAGTCGACTTGCCCTTGAAGCTGGTCTTCTTGCCACCAGAGGCCTTCTAGGGGAGCGACCACATATTGCTGGAAGTTGGGAATGACATAGTCAGTCTTGTAGGACATCTTGAGGGCGTAAGCTACACCGTAGAGAATGGCCAGCGCATGACTGTAGGCACCCCCTTCCTCATTGGGGTCACCCTGCCCCGTCATCTCTAAGAAGCGTTGACTAGTCACAGTCACTAGGGCCGGCGTCTCCTTGGCCTTGTAGAGGGGATCGGCTTTTTTGACATCGTAGGTCATGATACTTCCTCCTTTAACTCTTTGATAAGTCTAGTATAGCAAGCTAACCCCGACATCTTCTGTCAGGGTTGAGTTTTTTGCCACATTTCTTTTATTTGATGCTGGAATGCTTGGGCTAGCGACTGAGGAGCTAGGACTTGAACATGGGCTCCGTAAGATAAGAGGTAGGCCACCAGGTCCTGACTAATTGGCAGCTGGGTCTCAACTAGGAGGCCGCCTTGGTCATCCTTGACCGCTAGTCCAGCAAAATCATCATAGACCCGATAGGCCACCTGGTCATCAAAGCGTAGACTGACAGGAGTTAAGTCTGACTCTGACATGGTCTGGGGCAAGTCCAAGTGGCTATAATCCGAATCAAAGTCTTGCGCGAAGACTTGGAGGTCCTGTATACGACTTAACTTAAAATAGCGAAAGTCTTGCCGTTCCCGGCACCAGGCATAGAGATACCAGCGATAGTGCTTGAGCACTAGCCGAGCAGGCTCCACCTGTCGCTGACTCCAGTTACCCTGATTGGAACAGTAGCGGAAGGTCACCAAGTGACGCTCCAAAATAGCCTGCTTGAGCAGGTCAAAGTCATGAGATAGATGGGGGCTTTGATGCCAAGTAGTTTGGTCCACCAAGAGCCAGTGGTCGGCTTTTTGACTGCCTTTGAAGTGGGCCCGCAACTTATCTAAGAGTCCATCATCAGCCTGACTTGCTTCTAGTGCGGCCAGAATCTGGCTCTGTTCTTGCTCTTGGAGCAGTCCAGCCGGCAAGACATAGCGCCGGTCAATTTTCCAGCCTCCCCCTTGGCCCTGAATGGCATAAACCGGCACGCCAAATTCCGATAGATCATCCATATCCCGCAAAATGGTCCGCTCGGTCACCTCAAAACGCTGGGCCAAGACTCGGGCAGGAGTCCGGCCATGAGCCAACAAATAATGCAAAATTCCTAAAAGGCGTCCTGCTTTCATCCTATCACCCCTTTTATCCTATTATAGCATAGGCTCTAATACCCAAAAAAGCCTCCCTAACTTGGACTTGTCATCCAAGCTAGGGATAAAAAAATTTTTTAAAAGGTGTTGACCCTAACGTAACGTTAGGGTGTATGATTAATGTGTGTTAGGAGGTAAGTCCATGTATTTGATTAAAGAAGTAAGCAAAATAAGTGGGGTTTCAGTGCGCACCTTACACCACTATGATGAGATTGGCCTACTGTCTCCTCAAAAGAGAGAGAATGGCTACCGGTACTATTCTGAGGACGATCTCTCACTTTTACAGATGATTCTATTCTATAAGCACCTGGGATTTTCGCTGAAGAAGATCAAGGGACTGCTCCAAGAAGAGGATAGCGAGGTCCTCTATCACCTGAGACGGCAACTGGATTTAATGCAGATAGAAAAACAAAAACTCCTGACACTGATTGAAACATTGGAAAAGACCATCGAGTCTCAAGAAAGGAGTATTACAATGTCAACACAAGAGAAATTTAAGGGATTCACCTACCATGAAAATCAACAATACGAGCAAGCAGCCAAGGACAAGTATGGTAAGGAAGTCATTGAGGCAGCGATTGAAAAACAAAAAGGAAAAGAACAAGAAATTGCAGATGGCTTCAATCATTGTTTCTTTGCCTTTGCTGATAACCTGGCAAACGGTATCAGTGCTACGGCTCAAGAGAATGTCGCTTTAGCCGAAAGACTGCATCAACATATGTGCCAATACGCCTTTGACTGCCCGCTTGAGGTGTTCGCAAGTATTGGTAAAGGCTACGTACAGAATCCAGACTTCAAACAAAACATCGATAAGTTCGGGGCTGGCACCGCCCAATATGTCTGCGATGCCATCCAGCAATATGTAAAAGAACAGCAATAAGCTAGCAAGACAGTAAGCCAAATGGCTTACTGTTTTTTGTCTTCCGCAAGCCATCATCCCTGATTGCTCCCCCATATCAAAAGAGCCACTATCCCATTTGGTAGAAAGGGATAGTGGCTCGCATACTTTATAGGAAAATGCCCAGCAGCAACCAGGCACAATAGAGGCTGGCCACCAAGACGAAGGATTGGACTGACAAGACGAAGGTCTCCCGCTTGACCTGCTTGGCGCGGAAGTCTAGGACTTTAGGCCAGTGAAGAGCCAGGCCAACAAAAGTCACCAAACCCCACAGAGGTAGGCGACCGGTCAGGGCTAGCCCCAATAAGACTAGCCAAGGCAGAATTTGTAAGCCAGTATAGAGGGCTAGCGCTCGCGCTTTGCCTAGGTAGTAGACCAAGGTGAATCGGTGGTTGCGGATATCTACTTCCAAGTCACAGGTATTATTGGCTAGCATAATACCGGCAATTAAGCTGACCAGGGGAAGACTGTAGCAGAAGAGCTCCAGGGTCAGCGCCCAGTTCCAGCCAATGGTCACCATCCCGCCTGTCCACTGGCTCCACAAGAGCTGGTCGTAGGCAGTCATGTAGACGGCTAGAAGAAGATGCCAAAGCCCATGGTAAGGCCGGAGAAGACCTCGCCCAGTGGCAAACGTGACAAGGGCATAGGCCCATAAGTATAGCCAATCCCTATTAGGAAGCAGAGGCCTCCAAGTACTAGCAAGAGGGCATCCGTCCGACTGACGATGACTAGGGAGACGATAACCGAGAAGGCCAAGAGGCCAAAAATAATCCGGACCATTTGCCCAAAATCTAATTGATGGACCCCAATGACATTTTCGCTGGTTTTGTAATCCAGATCCACGGCCTTGTGGTAATCAACGGCATTATTAATGGCCGTCGTACACATATCGAAGCTCAGCACCGCCAAGGCGAAGAGGCTAGCATTAACCCAATTGAAGCGCCCCAAGCGATAATAGGTCCAGAGAAAGCCCGCCAGCATGGGAAAGACGCTGGCCACCTTGGTCCTGAGCTCAACAAATTCAAAGAAAATTGCTAGCTTTTGCTTAATCTTCAACAAGATGATACCCCTCATTCGTTAGTTGGAAGCTATCCTTGAGGCCAGAGGTTACGTGAACCCCGTGATCCTTATCAATCAGCACCGCTTCAACCCCATCCAGGCTCTCAATAAAGGCCAAGCCATCCTTGGTCCCCAAGAGGAAGAGTGTGGTCGACAGGGCATCCGCCTTGAGCGATACTTTGGTAAAAATAGTCGCCCCCGACAGGTCATTATCCACCGGATAGCCCGTCTTAGGATCCAGGATATGGTGATAGCGGACGCCGTCCACTTCCACATAACGTTCATAAATCCCAGAAGTCACGACTGTCCCGTCAATGACCCGCTTAGTTCCCACGACTTGCCCTCGGACCTCATCAGGATCTTGGACCCCAACGTTCCAACCCTCAGGACTGGATGGCGAGGTGCCCATGACAATGACATTACCGCCCAGGTTGATAATGGCCGTATTGACCCCATGTTTAGCGAAGATATTGCGGATGCCGTCGGCAATATAGCCCTTGGAAATCCCACCCAATTCTAGGGCCATGCCCTCTTCTTCTAGACGCACCGTTTGGGTTGCTTCATCTAGGGTGATTTTGTGGTAGTCAATCTTAGGCAGGCTGCCTGGATTTCTTGATCGCTAGGCTTGCGCGCATCTACATCCCCAATTTTCCAGAGATTGGATACGGCCCCAATAGAAATATCGAAGCGACCGCCTGATACTTCCGCCGTTTCTAGGCCCTGCTTAATAATGGTCAGGGTGGCTGGATCAACCTTGACCGCCTCATGGCCTGCTGCCTGGTTAATGCGGTAGACATCTGACCCTTCCTTGTTGGTGGATAGCAGTTGCTCCATACGGTCCATGTAGTCGTAGGCTTCGGTCATGGCCGCTTCGGCCTCTGACCCCTCATGGAAAATTTGTAGGGTGACGGCCGTATGGAGCTTGGTTTCAGCCCGCATGAGGGGCGTGGTCACCACTGGTAAGGGCTCAGGGCTCGCTTCAGAACTGGTGCTGCTAGCAGACTGGCTAGCGCTACTGCTGGTCTCCTCAGCACTGACCCAAACGGGACTCAAGGAGCCTAAGATTAAGAAGCCCAAAGCCAAGCCTTGCATTATCGTTGTTTTCTTCATACTTACTCCTTTTTGGTGGCAGCCTATCTGGCCTGCCACCTAGCTAATCTTACCTGATAGATCAGGCAGGCTCTGCTTGGAGCCATAAAAATAGAGGCCGGGAACAATCCCAGCCTCCCTTCACTTCTTATTATTCGCCTACCACGGCTGCTTTGATGACTTCTTTTTCACCTAAAGCGGCTGCTTCTAACAATTGTTTAGCATAGGTCTTGAAGGCGTTAGTTGTGTTGGTTGCCCCAGTCACAACATCCACATTGGCATTGCTAGACTTAACTAAGGCTCCGTTCAATTGCTTGACTGCATCTGCGTAAGAAACTTTAGTCTTGTCAGCCATCATCTTGTTGTAGTCAGCATCTTCAGACTTACGTTTGCCGTCTTTGTACATGTCGTAGTCTGCTTTTTCTACTTTACCGTCTTTAACAGTGAGGACGAACTTAGTAGTCCAGCCACGTTGGTCAGCTGGTGCTTCCAAAGTATATTCGCCATCTTGAAGTGGTAATTTAGAGATGTTGACTTCGCCAGTCTTACCTTCTTTGGCTTGTTTCAAGAGTACCTTAGTAGAGAAGAAGAAAACTTCGCTAGTGTGGCTTGCGCCAGTCACTACGTCAGCCTTGCCGTCTTTGACCAGACTTTCGTCTAATTTCTTCATAGCTTCAGCCGCAGAAACTTTGGTTTTTTCTTTCATTTTGTCGTTGTACTCGGCGTTCTCAGACTTCTTCTCGCCCTTGTCGTTGACATAGTCGTAGTTAGAAGAAGCGACTTTACCGTCTTTGACCACGATGGTGTGGTGGAGTTTCCAGCCACGTTCGTCAGCATCAGAAACAGCGGTGTATTCGCCGTCTTTCAAGTCTTTGACTTCAAAAGTAGTGGTTGCAGCTGGTTTAGCATCTTCCGCTAAAACTACGCTAGATAAGCTAGTCCCCAAAGATAAAACGGCTGCTAAAAGCATAGTAGATTTTAACAATGATTTTTTCATTCTAATTACCCCTTTACTGTATATGTTTACATCTTATAGTTTAACGCAATTTGGGCCTCATGTCCATGACAAGCCCCTCTTAAAAGTGTCCTCTCATAACTTGATTGAGTAAGTTGACCAGTGTTTGGCTTTCTTGCTTGCCCCCTAGTCCTCTCAGGCGCTTCTCAGCCTTGGTTAGATAGTTGTCTACCAGGCGCTCCGTCTCTGTCAAAGTCCCTAAGTCGACTAGGGCTTGATAGAGCCGGTCTAGCTCCTGCTGGCTCCAAGGCTGGCCCCGCTTCTTAAGTTGCTGGCGCAAACTTGGATCCGCCTGCAAGCCTAAAATTAGGGGCGCCGTATAGATACCATTTTGGACATCCTGCATACGGGGTTTGCCACTGACCTTGGCATCCACCTGGTAGTCAATTAGGTCATCTCTGAGCTGAAAGGCCATGCCAATGGCTTGGCCCAGATAGAAGGCCTGGCGATTCTGCAGGGCTAACTGGCTCAGGCTATAGTAGCCGAAGAAAGTCGCGGCTGCAAATAAGAGGGCCGTCTTGCCTCGAATCTGTCGTAGGTAATCATACATGGTCATCCCCTGACGGTATTGGTTGGCAAGTTGGTTCAGCTCCCCAATCAGAATCCCCTCCATCACCCAGGCATCCAGAGGATTACGGTCAAATTCCTGTTGGCTCTTTTGAATCAAGCGAGCCGCATAGGTCATCAGATAGTCGCCCGCATAGATGGCCAGGCGGTTAGACTTTTGGATATGAAGGGCCTCAATGCCCCGGCGGGTATCCGCCTCATCAATGACGTCATCATGAATGAGCGTGGCCAGATGCAGGACCTCAATGGCTGCCGCAATATAGCGTTTGGACTGGGTGATGCCCTCTGGGCTCAGCTGGGCCATAGCCAGACAGAGTCCAGCTCGCAGGTACTTGCCTGGGGCATCCATATAGGCCAAAATTTTCTCCCGGACATCCGGGATTTTAAGCTGGAGCTCTGACTTCATCAGAGCTTTGACCGCCACGAGTTCCTCTTGAATAAGTGGTAAAGACTCCCATATCGGGTGAACCATGGGTGGCCTCCTTTCTAGTTAGTAAGCAGATACTAGCTCCTCTTACAAAGCAAGGCCCCACGCGGGGGCCTCCTTATTACTTTATTATTTAGGCTGGTGGCCCATAATGGTGACTGGTTCGGCCATAGAGCCATCGATCCAGTTTCTTACCTAACCAAGGCATTACCCAGTAGTCCAGACCAAAGGCCCGACCAGAGCCATTCATAAGGGCGATGGCAACTGGAATAAACCAGATGTTAACCCAGTAGAACATACCCGAGAGGCAGAACATGGTAACCAAGAGTACAGTCCCAGCATTGATTAACCAGACGAAAAGACCTGCAATGAGGGCCAAGCCGATTAAGATTTCCATAACGGTCATGAATTTTTGCATGAATAGGGCCATATCGCGGTTAGGCACGAAGAAGCGCATAATGGCCGCGAACCAATCTGGCATACCATCTAAGACAGGTTTTGGACTTTCCCCATAAGCGTAGCTGAGGCCAAAGACAGCATGGCTGGCTTGAGCGACTGCCCCGCCGGCAGAGCTAGCTGCAGAGCTCATTGCTTCAGAAGTGCCACTAGTAACAGCAGAAGATACGGAGCTCACAGCTTCAGAGGCACCAGAAGTCACAACAGATGACATAGAGCTAGCTGCCTCAGATGCCCCAGAAGTCACAGCAGATGCTGCAGCATTTGCAGTTTCTTGTAACCAGGCAAATGGGAAGACAACCTTGTCCCCAAACCAGTTAGTGGTCCCCCAGAGGCCGAAGGCCTTCTTAAGCCCTTCTAAGAGCCAGACAGACCCGTAGAAGAAACGCAATGGTACGGACCAGAGGATGTTACCGTGAGCAGCTAAATGCCCGCGGAAAATGTTACGTTTGTCCTTAATCTTGAAGAACTCATGACGGACATAGGTCCACATGTAGTAGAAGGAACGAATGGTGAAGAAGTAGAGCACATTGACTAAGTGCTTCATCAACATCGCGAAGAAGCCAGTCAAATGCCATTTGCCCATGAGGAAGGCCACCCCGTAACGGGAACCAATAGAGACCATAAGCCATCGTATTTACCCTTGTAGGCGTGTTTCTCAGTTCCTTTGACATCGGCAATGATGTTGTGGGCCGCGGTTTCCCCAGTTTGTTCAGCAGCCTGAACGATTTGAGGCGTTGGGCGACCGCCTTCATTTGGATCTTCATAGTAAACCAAGTCCCCTACCACATAGATACCTGGGTGGTCCTTAGCTTCCATGTATTGGTCAGCCACCAGACGGTTAGCTCGACCAGTCTCTAAACCAAAGACCTTGGCTTCGGTATTACCTTGCACCCCGGCAGTCCAAATCGTAGTGTAGCTGTCGATGGTCTTGCCTGACGCTAACTCTACGTTATGCTTGTTAACGGCTTGAATCCCGTCACCAGTTGAGACTTTGATACCGACTTTGGTCATGTAACGCATGGCCTTGTCTTGTTCCTTGTCCGTCACCATAGCCAAGATTTTTGGCGCAGCTTCTACCAAGTGAACAGAGAATTCTTCTTCATCTAAGTGGTAATCCTTAGCTAGGCGAGGTACCCATTCGATCAGTTCGCCGACCATTTCAACCCCAGTAAAGCCTGCACCGCAGACGATGAAGCTGAGTAAGGCACGACGTTTAGCTTGGTTAGGCTCGTGTTCGGCCTTGGCACAGCATTCCTTGATGTGAGCTCGAATACGCTCTGCTGCCGCCAGTGACCAGAGGGTAAAGCCATTTTCCTTAACACCTGCGACGCCGAAGTCGTTAGCTTCGCCACCCATGGCTAAAATCAAATAATCATAATGATAGCTGTAGCTTTCACCTTGGACAGTCTTGGTGGCTTCATCGATTCCGACAACCGTGTCCGTCACTAGTTGTACTTTCTTGTATTTGTTGAAGATGCGTTGCAAGTCATACTTCACCGCATTAGCTTCCACACGTCCCCCCGCTACCTCATGCAATTCAGTCATGTAGGTATGGTAGGCATGCTTATCTACCAAAGTAATCTTAACATCCGCGTCATTCTTGAAGGTCTTACCCAACTTACGGGCGGCCGAGATACCGGCATAACCGGCACCGACAATGACGATTTCTTTCACTCTCAACACTCCTCACTCTGTTTTTGATACTATACATTATACGGCTAAAAGCCTATTTTCTCAATGATTATTGACTTTTTGCTAAATATTTCCCATTACTATCCTTAAAGATAGTGCTTCAATTGTGCCAGTTCTTCTTGCTTAAGTGGCCGATAGGCACCAGGGGCTAGGTCCTGGTCTAAAACCAGGTGGCCCATGCGCAGACGGTGAAGCTGCGTCACCTTGACGCCTACCGACAGGAACATCTTCTTGACTTGGTGGAACTTGCCCTCCCGAATAGTTAGGCGGGCCCGACTTTCTAGCGGACCAGAGGCCTCAATTACCAAGTGGGCTGGCGCACAGGGCCGATCCTGGTCAATCAGAATGCCTTGGGCAAAACTAGCCACATGGTCCTGACTTAGCGGTCCATTGACCACTACCTGGTATTCCTTTCCACATGGTATTGGGGATGCAACATGCGATAACCCAAAGGGCCGTTGGTGGTCAGAAAGACCAGGCCGGTGGTAGAACGGTCTAAACGGCCTACCGGATATAGGCCTGGTACCTGATCTTGAGGAGCCAGGCAGTCAATGACCGTAGTGAAGCGGTCATCCGTGACTGCCGTTAAGACTCCCTGGGGCTTATGTAATAGCCAATAGGTCTCGGCCGGCTGGGTCAAGATTCTTCCCTGGACTTTGATTTCTTGCAGGCCAGGATCCACATTACGGTTGGGGCGACGTTCCACTTGGCCATCGACTTGTACCTGACAACTCTTGAGTAGTCGCTTAACTTGATTACGGGAACCTAGTCCCGCCTGATTCATGACTTGATCCAGACGCATGGCTAGTATTCCACTATGGTGATGTTACCATCAATATATTCTGCCAAGAAAATCTTGGCCCACATCTTCTTGCCCTGCCTCGGCAATAGCTTGCATCAGCCATTCTTCGGTCTTGTCAATAGAATCCAGGGTTTTGTATTGAATATGCCCGTCTGTAATTAGCGGATACTTAGGATTTTCCTCACCATAAACCACAATATTGAGGCTGCCATTTTGTTCAATCACAGCCCGTTTAACCTTCTTGATAGAGTAGATATTCTGACTACGCAATTTGAAGGCCAAATCTTGAGCTGTTAGACCTGCTGCTCGTGTCGCCTCCACATCGATGACGCCACGGCTAATCAAATCCGTTGGTTCCCCATCAATGGTCTTCTTAAGAAGTTGGTTGTGGGTTTTCAGCCATTTAAAGCTCAGAACTAGCACTAACCAAATCATGAGAATAATTAAAAATTGCAGGATAGAAATACCAGGGTTATAAATAACCCCACCAATAATGCCCCCTAGGACATAGTTTTGGACCTGGTCACTGGCCGAAGCCGGCGCCAAATTGCCCTTACCTGTCAAATTAATGACTACAACCAAGGCCAACACGCCTAAGGCTAGCTTAATGGCGATATCTAAAAAATTTAATGTCATGGCTTTACCTCCACCAATTCGATCTTAGGCAGCTGAACTGCCATTTCCTCAAGGATATAGTGTCCTTCTCTATCGATGATAGTCCGATAGTAGCGGTCACCGGATTTGATAATGCCTCCGTCGGCCGCTGCTTCCGTATTAAGATAGAGCAATTCGGGCTTAGTCCCCAAATCTTCAGCCACCTGTTCCATCAAGTGACTAGCCCCTGAATATTGGCTAATGGCTGCTTGCTTAGCTTGCGCATCTTGCCAACGAGTCCCAGCTAAAATAAAGAAGCAGATAATGCCAATAATAGCTAATTCACGGTACTTAGAATCCTTGTTGCGATGGTAGTAAAACCATATAGCCAAGCCAATTAAGATAGCCAAGCCAACGAAAATGGTCAATTGGAGCCAGTCCGTTATATTAATTCGACTCTTCATATAGTCATAAGAATAGAATTTCATGCCATAACCTCCTTACGCTACACTATTATAGCGTAAAGCAAAGGTATGGACAAGCTTACAAACTCCGTAAAACTAGGCTAATGCCATTGCTATCGGTTACTTGCCAGCCCCCTTCTAGAGCTTGCACTTTAGCCCCCAAATCTTGGGCGCGCTTGACGATTGCGGCCTCTTCTTGAGGCGAGCTAGCGACAATACTAAAATGCTTAAGTCCTGCTTGGTCTGGTTCTTGTGGCGCTAGACGGCTACCTGCCCATTGGTTGGCAGCTAACTGGTGGTGATAGGTCCCAGATGACATCCAAGCCGCTGAAGACATCTGGAATTTAGTCTCCATACCTAAGACTTGGTTCCACCAGACGGCCGCTCGCTTACTATCTTGGACACTGAGGTGAATATGACCAATACGAGAGCCTTCGGGCATTTTATAAGGGCCATCAAGTGGCTTGGCGCTGTCGTAGACGCCTTGACCGTCCATTTCTAGGGTCACGCCTGGGATGCGCCCGTCCGATTCAATCTCCCATTGGCTTACCGGTTTATCGCGATAGACTTCAATGCCATTGCCTTCCGGATCCTCTAGGTAAATGGCCTCAGAGTAGCCATGGTCTGAAGCCCCAATCAGTGGCAGGGCCTGCTTGATGGCATGAACGAGGAAAGTCCCCAAGTCCTCTCGGCTTGGTAGGAGATAGGCCACGTGATAGAGGCCATAACGGGCTTGGCTTTCCTGTGGCGCGCTCACTGCTTCTAGGTAGAGCAAGGGCCGGTCACTGCCTTGGATGCCCAAGCCCACTCGCTCAGGGCTTTCTTCTAAGATAGCCATCCCTAAAGCCTGCTGATAGAAGGCCACCATATAGGGCAAATTAATCACATTGAGTGTGACAGATTCTAAATCAAAAGTTTCTTGATACATCATAAACTCCTTTCGTTGGGATAGAGAGATAAAGACATCTATATTATAAGAAGCTTACCCTAGTAAAAACTAGTAGGCACTTTTCATAGACTGACTATCTTTTAGGATAGAATTAAGTCCCTATAAGCCTAGGTTTTGACCTCGTCCTAGAACTTTCTAGCCTTCTTCACACTTTCTTTATATTCTCAAGGCTTGACCCGGCCAAAAATTCCTAGCCTAGACCCTGGCTTCATGTTAAAATATGGAGGACTAAGAAAGGAGCCCTGCCATGCATCACGCAGCCTATTTTTACCTAGAAATGCATACCCATGAATTAACTGTCCCTTATACCAACAAACCCCGTCGCATTCGGGTCCTCCTACCTAAGGATTACCAGAAGAACGAGAACAAGTCCTACCCTGTTCTCTACTTCCATGACGGCCAGAATGTCTTCTACAGCCGCGAATCCTTCAGTGGCCACTCCTGGAAAATTATTCCAGCCATTAAGAAGAATCCTGACATCCCCCAAATGATTGTGGTCGGGATTGACAATGATAACGAAAACCGCCTCAACGAATATTCACCTTGGCCTTTCACCAACACCCCGATTCCTGAAGGAATGCGCCTTGGGGGCAAGGGCCTGAATTATGCTGACTTCGTCATGAATGTAGTCAAGCCTTTTATCGATAGCCACTACCGGACCAAGCCTGACAAACGCCACACAGCCATGGCCGGCTCTTCCTTGGGCGGCAATATCACCCAATTTATGGGCTTGGAATATGCGGACCAGATTGGTAACCTAGGGGTCTTCTCTAGTGCCTCCTGGTTAACCGTCGAAGCCTTCAATCGCTACATTAGCCGTCAAAAGCTAGACCCTAGCCAACGCATCTTTATCCAAGTGGGGACCCAGGAAGGGGACGACACCGACCGCGACCTGACCCACGGTAACATGAAGCAAATCTACATCAACGCCTCCCTCAGCTACTATCAACAATTACTGGCTGGCGGCATGCCCCAGGACCGACTCCAGCTAATTATTGCGGCTGATGCCACCCACAGTGAAGAAGCCTGGGCAACCTATCTACCCGATTGCCTACGTTTCCTAAGCGAAGAATGGTAGGCTAAAGGTCCCTGACCCTAGCAGAAAGGATGGATTCCCTATGAACTATATTGTTATTTCTCCCTACTACCCTGCTAACTTCCAGCCCTTTTCCTATAAGTTACGTCAACATGGCGTCAATGTCCTAGGGATTGGCCAGGAACCTTATGACCAACTCAACGATGAGCTCAAAGCGACCCTGACTGAATACTTCCGGGTGGATAATCTGGAAGACCTGGACCAGTCACTCGTGCGGTTGCCTTCTTCTTCCACAAGTATGGACCGATCGACCGTATTGAGTCCCACAATGAATACTGGCTGGAATTAGATGCTGGTCTGCGTCAGCAGTTCAATATCTTTGGCGTCAAACCCCAAGATTTGGCCAAAACTAAGTACAAGTCCGTCATGAAGGAATACTTCCGCAAGGCTGGCGTACCGGTCGTGGACGGTCGCGTGGTTAGCCAGACTTCAGAAATCGAGGCAGCAGTTCAAGACTTAGGCCTGCCACTAATCGCTAAACCTGACAATGGCGTGGGGGCAGCCGCTACCTACAAACTCATGACGCCAGAAGATGTTGACCAATTCAAGGCTACTTGGGGTGAGTCTACCCCTTACTTCCTGGAGCAATTTGTCTCCTATCCAACGGTAACGACTTTCGATGGTCTGATTGATGCCCAAGGCAATATTGTCTTCGAGACCGGTCTGACCTACTACTACCCACCACTGGAATTAGTCTTGGAGCGTAAGGACAACGCCTTCTATATTGAGAAAGAAGTCCATCCTAAGTTGCGTGAATATGGTCATGCCATCATCAAGTCCTTTGGCATGAAGGAGCGCTTCTTCCATATCGAATTCTTCCGGACGCCGGACGATGACTTTATCGCCATTGAATACAATAACCGCCCAGCCGGCGGCTTCTGTATCGACATCTACAACTATGCCCATGATATTGACCTCTACGATTATTGGGCTAAGCTAGTGACCGGCCAAGAGCTGCCTAAGCAGACCGCCCATGGTCGCTACTGCCTGGCGGTAGCCCGTCGCGATGAGCATACTTATGTGGCCAGCCACCAAGACATTCTGGAGCGATACGCTGACCAAATCAAGATGACCGCCCGCATTCCGCAGGCTTTCGCTGATTTACTTGGGGACAGTCTCTATGTCATGACGACCCCTTCCCGTCAAGTTGTTGATGATATGGTCCATTTTGTCGGCCAACGCGTCTAAGCATTTCAACTATTAAGGGGCTCCTGCCCCCTTTTTCTTCACTAGAAAGGATTCCTCAACATGTACATTCACCATGCCATTCTCCACATCCTGGATAAGGATGCTGGTAATCTCTTCCTATCCCAGGAAGCCATGGACTTATCCTCGCCCCTGATTCGGACCTACCTGGATAAGCTCCTGACCAAGGTCCAAAAGGCAGAACCCAAACGCGCTAAGCTAGAAGCGGACAACGCCCTCTGGGCTAGTCTCAAGGATGACCAAACCAGCCTGATTGACAAATCTAGCAGTCTGGCCGATAAACTCTTTGACTTGATTGGGCCAGCGGAAGAAATCGCTGCTACCGACTATCTCTTCTTCGAGGCTAGTGATGACCATGAACAGCGCTATTTCGGCCTGATACGCCTGGACTACTCTAGTCAGGTGACGCATTTCCTCTCGGCCGAATCGCAATTAGTCAATCAACTGGTCATGCACCACGCCATTCTCCCTAGCCCCACCCAGACGCCATCGGAATTCTTCTTGCTGAACTTGGCCACTGGTGACTACCAAATTCTAGAGAAGCAATACGTCATCGAAGGCAAACGTTGCCTCTACCTATCCGAACGCATTTTGGGAAATCGCCCCACCTCAAGCCGCGCCTCAACAAATCAAGCAAATCAAAAAGGCGGTCGCCGATACCGCCAAGCAATTTGACCAAGAACCTTATCAAGCCCTAGCGACTACTCAGAAGGTCATTCTGCAACAGTTAGAAGAGGACCATGTCATCAATGCAGAAGAAATCACCCGCCAGGTCTTCAAGGACAATCTAGGCGCCCAGGACGCGGCGCGTGAGGCCCTAGTCAAAAGAGAAGTCCCTACCAACATTGCAGTCAACAACGTGCCTAAATATGAGAAGAAGTACGCCAAGCAGAAATTCAAACTGGCTAATGGCATCGAGCTTATGGTGCCAACTGAGCTCTATGATGACCCTGAAGTCATTGAGTTCATTAACAATCCTGACGGCTCCATTTCCGTTATGATTAAAAATGTCGACACCATTGTCAATGCCTTTAACGGCTAAGAAAAAAGCCTCTGGCTGATGGCTCCAATGCCATCGGTCAGGGGCTTTTTTATTATCTTGAGATTACCAAATCGTCACCCGTTCTTCAGGTGCCAAATACATGGCGTCGCCGGGCTCAATCCCGAAGGTTTCATAGAAGGCCGCCAAATTCTTAGGTGCCATGTTGGCTCGTAACTCACCTGGCGAGTGAACGTCAATGTTGAGAAGCAGGTTGACATACTCTGGTCGTGCTTTGCGACACCAGACGCGGGCCCAGTTGAAGAAGAAGTCTTCCAAGTCAGCATCCGGCAGAGCTTGAGCTGCTTCAAGGCACAGCTTAGACCGCCCGCATCCGCAATATTTTCAGAGACGGTCAAGGTCCCATTAATCTTGCCGTCACCAAACGGAATCCCATCCCAGAGCTTGATCATCTTATCGGCCAGGCTGTTGAAGTGAGCCAAGTCCTCTTCCGTCCACCAGTTAGACAAGCTACCGGTCTCATCAAACTGGGCGCCATTATTGTCAAAGGCATGGGAAATTTCATGGGCAATCACGGCCCCAATCCCCCCATAGTTGGCGCTAGCTGATTGTTGCAGGCTATAGAATGGCGCCTGCAGAATAGCCGCTGGGAAGCAGATTAAGTTATTAGATGGATCATAGTAGGCATTGACCGTGTTGGCACTAATTTCCCAGAGATCACGGTCCACTGGCTTGTTCCACTTGCTGAGGTTGTAGCGAGTTGCTACTTGGGTGAAGAAGATAGAAGCCTGGAAGAAGTTGCGGTCGCCGACAACTAACTCCTCATAGACTGGCGGAATCTTGTCAGGATAGCCCACTAAGAGGTCCATTTTCTGTAGCTTGAGAATGGCCTTTTCGCGAGTGGCAGGGCTAAGCCATTCCTTGGTTTCTAGGCGTTTTTGGTAGATGGCAATCATGTTCTTGACCATTTGAGTCACGTCTTCCTTGGCTTCAGGGCCAAAGTAGCGTTGGGCATAGAAGTCCCCTAAGACTTGGTCGAATGCTTGATTGACATGGCTGTAGGCCAATTTCAAAAGGTCTCATGGCTGGGTTACCGGTCAAGGCCTGGGTCATACGATGGCTGATAGCCCGCGCCTCTTCAGACAGATAGCTGGTCGCACCCGTAACCAGACGCAAGGTCAACCAGGCCTTAAGCTCAGTCAAATCAGCTTGATCTACTAGTTCCTTGAAGGCCTCGAAGAATTTAGGTTCGCCCACGTTTAGGGTCTCAGGCAAGCCACCTAAGACGGACTCTAGCACTGCCTTGAAGTCGATTTGGTCGGAGTAAGCCGCCACTTGATCCAACTTGCGAGGGTTGTGGAAGACCACATATTCTGCCGCTTCTTCCTTAGATAAGGTATAAGGAGCTAGACGGGCATCAAAGGCCATGCCGGCTGTCACCAGTTTTACTGCTTCCTTAGCATCCAAGCCTAATAAAGCCAGTAAGTCTAAGACCACTTGGCGGTAGACTGCCAATAATTGCTGGCCTTGCGCATGGTCGGGCTCATAGTAGGTACGGTCAGGCAAAATCAAGCCTGGGCGACCCAAATGCACCACATAGCGATTGGAATCCGCCATATCTTGGATGACGCCTAGGCCGAAGGGCCCTGGTAGGCCTTCTAAAATACCGGTCTTAGCCCACTCAGTCAGGTCAGCTACTGAGGTCAGTGCTTGGATGCGCTCGATATAAGGACGCAAGGGACTCATACCTAGAGCAGCGCGCCCCTCCTTATCCAAGGCTAACTGATAGTAAGCCACCATTTCCTTTTGCATCTTGGTCAGTGAGTCAGGCTGATCAATCAAGTCGGCCAAATCCTTCATCAGGTCGGCTTCTACCTTGTCGGCCAAATCTGAAAAGCCACCCGTTGTTGGCTTATCATCCGGGATGACAGCAGTTTCTAACCAGGCCCCATTGACTGCCTGGAAGAGGTCTGTCTTAATCAGATCACGTTCTACTTTATGTGTCATAGCACTTCCCCTTTTCTTATTTTCTTAGCTCTATTATAGTCCTTTTGTCTTGGTAGGACCACTCAAACGATTAAAGCATAAAAAAAATAGACTAGATCAACTGACCTAGTCCTTAATTCTTAGAAACTACTATAAATGTAAGGCTGCACGCCTCCAGTATCCTTAGCCAATCCGTAGATGACGAGGATCATAATCAATACGTAGAAAATCGCAATCCACAAGATGAGTTGGAGAATTTTGGAGGATTTAATCTTGCTTACCATATTCATAAAGATCTTTTTCAAGGCGAGTCCATCCTTTCCATCCTAAGTGCAACATATCCTGCATGACATAAGGCTCGTAATCATCATCTTGGTAATCATAATACTTGATACCGCGTTGATCTAACACTTGCTTGATTGCCTCATAGATAGCCCGGCGGTCTTCCTTAGGGAAGCCGGTGTAGTCATACCACTTACCATTAACGGGTAGGAGGACGACACGGACATCCACGCCCAAGTCTTGGGCGATGTCGAGGAATATGTTCAAGTCTTTCATTTCTGGTGAATCGGTGACGTATTTTCCTACATCACTGTTCTTAAACTTCTCTAAATCTTGGCCAATTTCATTGGTGTAATAATGATTTTCAACCTGAAATTCATTATTGTTGGTCTTGTCTGCTGCCCCTTCTTGCTCAGCAATAGTCTTATAACGTTGATCCCAATCATAGTCCGGTGTCTTGTCACCCGCCATTGGCAAAGGGTCCTTGTCAGCTAGGGCATAGCGAATCTTGTTCTTGAAGACATCTAGCTGGTAATGAGCCCGCGCCCATTGGTTCTCTAGCCAATTATCTGGCTCATCTAGCAGGGCCTTCTTATAGCGAGCCAAGGCATCGTGCACTTGGGGATGCTGAGTCGAGGCCTCTAGCAGACGATCAATAAAGGCACGTTTGTGTTCTTCCGTCACCTTAGGATTACTTAAGGTATTATAAACATGCTCAAAAGACAGACGATAGAGTAAAGCGTTAGCTGGTACTCCTTCTTTGGTAAACCATTGCAGGGATTCCAATAAGACCGCTTTTTGTTGAGGTAAATTATCCCCTACAGAACCCAAGATGGAGGCCAAGGTTAGGTTGCGATAATTCCCGCGGCCAATTTCCATCAGGTGAAAGTCCTTGTAGTTGAAGACCACGCTAGGGTCGAAATTTTCCTTAAAGGTTTGGACCAACTCCGAGGAACCGAAGACTGTTAAGGTCTGGGCGTCCATATTCTGAGTCAAAATATCCTTACTCTGGTTCTTCTCCACTTGTCGGCCGTAACGTATACTGTTATCTGGCACCTGGTAGGCCCCGGACAAGGAAGCATTGAGGCCAATCATGCTGACAAGCGCTAAGCAAATGGCATAGACTAAGGCCTTCATTTTAATCATAGAGCAGCCACTCGTTTCTTAACGTAGGCTATGACCCGACGTGGCGTATCAATCTCTTCATAGGTGACCTCCGTTGGTGCCGTTGCAAAACCGAAGACTTCTTCCATCCGCACTAGCATCTCAACGAAACCTAAGGAATCCAGGAGCCCTTCGTCACGGAGATTGATATCTAAATCCTCACGCACCACTTCATCTTCACACAATTCTTCTAAAAGGCTTAATACTTGTTCTTCCATACTCTCACTCCTAACCTTGTCCAAATCCTAGCCACTTCCCTACGACTTCTGGAAATTTATTGGGAGAAGATGAACATCCCCAAGACAACCAATTGCAAAGTCACTGCCCAGCTTACTAGCTTGTAGAGGGAGTGGTTTTTGTATTTCTTATAAAATTTTGATTTCTTCTGATAGGCTTCAAAGCCAGCCATTAAAACCCCGTGGTAACAACCATAGAGGATATAATGGAAGGAGAAACCATGCCAAAAGCCCATGAAGAGCATATTGGCCATATAGGCTGCCATGGCCCGATTAAGCCGGGTCTTGAAACGCTTATGACGAATAAAATTCATCATGACGCGCGAGAAGACGAAGTCCCGCAGCCATTGGGATAAGCTAATGTGCCAACGATTCCAGAAATCCTTGATATCGATGGCCAAGAATGGTTGCTTAAAGTTCATTGGGGTCTCAATCCCTAAGAGGTTACTGAGCCCTACTGCCATGAGGCTATATCCAGCAAAGTCAAAGAATAAATAGAAGGTATAGCCGTAGGCGTATTTAATCAAATAGTAAAAATAATTGCCAACCTGTAATGCCGACAGCCACTTGAAAATGACGGCAGCAATGACAAATTTGTAGACAGCCCCGAGTAAGAGGCGATAACTCCCCAGGCCCAGCAGTTCCCAATAGTCTTTCCAGTCCAGAATCTTCTCCGTATCTGCCACAAAGCGCTTGGAGCGATCAATAGGTCCGGCACTGACAACGGGGAAGAAGAGTAAGAAGCTAAGATAATCGACCAAGGACATTTCCTTAATGAGGCCGTCCTGAGTCTCTAGCAGAATCTGCACCACCTTAAATGATAGGTAGGAGATGCCGACAAAGCCAAAGCTGTAGATGGGCCAAATTTCATGTAACTTGGCCAAAACCAAGGGCAGAAAGGACAGGTAGACCGTCCACTTAAACTCGGGATGACGAAATTGATACTGAATCAAACCATATTGAAAGGCCAAGAAGACCAGTGAGACAAGCAGATGTTGAAAATCTGCGCCGAAGACACCCGCATAGATAATCAAGGAGCCTAGGGCCAGCCAATATTTGATTGGCCATTGGCGCCAACGAATTAGCAATCCGCCAAGGCAGAAAATCGCTGCTATCAGAGCAAACTTTTCATCACCAAAGTAGGTCATAAGAGCCCTCCTAAGGCCTTCCGGTCAACCTTACCATTTTGATTGAGTGGTAGGTTATCTAGAAAGACGATTTTCTTAGGAATCATGTAGTCTGGCAGGGTTTGCTTCAAATGCGCCTTGAGTTCACGCACCGTTTGGAAACGTTGCTGGATGACCTGATCATAAATCACAAAGCTGACTAAACTTCTAACCGTATCGCCTTCGTACTTAGGTAGGGTGATGGCTTGGCTGACCAGAGGATGCTTGATTAGGTTAGCATCAATGTCCTCCAGTTCAATCCGGTAGCCATGCCACTTAATCTGAAAGTCAATCCGACCATTACAGAAGAGCAAGTCTTCTTCAAAGTAACCCACGTCCCCTGTCTTATAGGCGGGTTGGCCACCAACTTGACCAAATTTCTGAGCGGTCAATTCAGGTTGACCATAGTAGCCTTGAGCGACTGTATCCCCAATGATTTGGATTTCGCCTTGGCCTTCTTCTGCCTCTTCTAGGGGTAGCAACTTGACCTGACTACCAGGACGGACACGTCCAACCGGTAAATTGTCCGGATAGGCATCTATCAGGGCTTGGTCGATATCCACCCAGGTCATCATAACTGTCGATTCAGTTGGGCCATAGGAATTATAGACCTTGGCCAGCGGGAAACGATCCAAGAGGGCCTGAGCCGTACGAGTCTGAAGCTTCTCACCGCAGAAGGCGAAACGTCTGACTTGGGGCAGCAGTTCTTGATTGAATTGCGGATCAGCCAAGCAAGTATCAACAAAGGACGGTGTGGACACCCAAGTGGAAATGCCCGACTGCTTGAGGCAGTCGAACAAAGCCCCATAATTGCTTAACAAGCCCTTGTCCAATTGGTATAAGGTGGCGCCCATGCAGAGGGCAGGATAGACACTCATGACCGACAGGTCGAAGGAATAAGGTGGTTGGCCGATGAATACAGGGCTCTCTCCTGGCTGGGCTGGAATCAGTGGCAGATACCAAGTCAAGAAATTGTCCAGGTTCTCGGCTGAGACACAGACTCCTTTAGGTTGGCCAGTAGAGCCAGAGGTATAGATAATGTAGGCTGTCTCAAAACCCTTAACCGCCACGTCATCAGCTGGCGCATCATAGCTCCCCGCCTGCACAAGGGCTTGAGCTTGGGCTAAAGTGACTTGCCGGCAATCTAGTGGCAAGTCTTCGGTCGTAAGAACCAAAGGTGGCGCCAACTTCTCAATAATCGCGGCCACCCGATCCAGCGGCATGGACAAATCAATGGGACAGTAAGCATGACCTGATTTGAGGCAAGCCAAGAAATAAACCAACATGTAGGGATGCTTATGTCCGTAGACGACTAAGGGTGAACGGTCCTGGCCTAAGGTCTCATGCAACCAGCCTGCTAATTGGTCAACGGCTAGCCACATATCCCGATAGGTGAGTGTTTGGGCATCCTGATTCAAACGATTCAATTGGCAAGCCAGGACCTGTGAGTTACGATGGGCTTGGATTGCTTGCATAAATTTCAACATACTCACTCACTCCAAACGTTTCCTTGTTCCCTATTAGAACTAGTGATTACTTTTCTACAATTCATAGTTTACACCACGTATATGAAAAAGATATGAAAAACTCCACCACATTCTGCGAAGATGTGATTTTAAATATAAAAGAAGCTACTCACTAGCAGCCCCATCTAATTCTGTTGGCGGGGCTGGGTACTTGATGGCATTCTTACGCAGTTTATCCGCAATAATGTCGTCAATATCCAGGCCTAAATTATCTGCCAGCATATAAGTATAGATTAAAACATCTGCTACTTCTTCTTTAATATGTTCTAAATCTTGACTATTAGCTTCCTCAGGCGTCCGCCATTGATAGATTTCCATCAACTCCGCGGCTTCAATCGCAATAGACATAGCCAAATCCTTCTCATTATGATAAGGTCGCCAATGACGTTCATCGCGGAAACGATTGATGGCCGCCATGGTTTCTGAACTTTGTTGATTCATTCTCATCACCTAGTCTTGGTCTTGCTCTAGTTGAGCCATGAGCCATTCCGCCCATTGCTGATTGATGAAGAAGCCGCCACCGTAGCGGGCTAGCTCCTGGGCAAAGCTGTCCTTAGTTAGGTCATACTGGCCTTGGTCAAAGGCTACCGTCGCGACCAATTCTCGGTCATCCCCCAGCAGAAATTGGGCTTTACCTTCCTTGGCCACTTGATAAAGAATATGCTTAATAGGCTGGTCTGGCATTTGTTGGTGGAAACCAGCAAAGACCAAGTATTTTTGTAACTCTACAATGCGGTCATCTAGTCCCGCCTCATGAATTTGAATCTTCTCCCAGAGATTAGGCAAGCCGTGTACAATCCGGATAGTGGTGACAGCCATCTGTTCAGGGGTGAAGGTGTCCTTCAATACTTGCACATCTTCTTCAAAAAAACTAGGATCTGGTTCGTAGAAGAGGACAAGGCCCTTTTGTAAATCTTGATAGAGGAAGCCGTAATCCGCCATGCCCTCATGGCCACACTCAGGACATTTTACTTTGAAAAATTCCCCAGACAGAATGGCTTCACGTTCCGGTGACTGGTCAGTGACATCGATTGTTCCATAGACCTTGACGTCGATTGGTGCCTGACATTGGTGGCAAGCCACTTGCTTCACATCATATTGAGACATTAGGGCACTTCCTTTTAAATTTCTTGACCCTATTATACCATATTAGGCTGGACTTGGCTCGTTAAAAGAAAGCCTAGCGCCCCGTAAAAGCGCTCTCTTTATTCGATTGTTCGCTATCATTTAAGTAAACAAGCCATCCAAAAGATAATCAAAAAAATGACCGACTGATTAAGTATTTTTTGCCAGATAGCCCCCTCCTAAACTCCTTCATTTCCCTCTTCTTGCATTTTGGCCCCCCTCCCTTACCACTTAAGCCCCAATTTTGACCACTTAGCTTTTTTATCAAGGCAAGGACCAAAAATCATGATAAGATAAGCCTGTAGTAAAGGAGGACACCCCCATGTTAATTCAAACCCAAAACTTAACCAAACGCTACAGCGACAAAACCGTTGTGAATCAACTCAGCCTATCCATCCCTCAAGGTCAATTAGTAGCCCTCTTAGGTCCCAATGGTGCCGGTAAATCCACCACTATTAAGATGCTAACAGGCCTCTTGTCCCCAAGTGAGGGTTCGATTATCTTCCAAGGTCAGCAACTCTCCCGCTCAGACTATCAACGCCAACTGGGTGTGGTCTTCCAAGACAGTATTTTAGACCAAGACCTGACCGTTGGCCAAAACCTCTTAAGTCGGGCCAAATGCTACCGTAACTTTGAAGCCAGCCAGCTGGACTTCCTAATCCAAGTCTTTGAACTCGAGTCTATTTGAAGCAAAGCTATGGCACCTTATCCGGTGGTCAACGCCGTCGTGTCGACATCGCTCGCGCCCTGGTCCACCAGCCTAAATTCCTAATTCTGGATGAGCCCTCAACTGGCTTAGATATTCAGACACGGAATGTCATCTGGGATGCCCTCTTGCGCCTGCGCCAAGAACAAGGCCTGACCATCCTCTTAACCACCCACTACTTAGAAGAAGTAGAAAATGCCGACTATGTCTACATTATTGACCACGGTCACTTGATTGCAGCTGACACGGTTAGCCAGCTCAAGGCTCAATATGCCTATGACACCTTAAGCTTAGACCTTGAAGATCCGCAAGCCCTAGCCCAAGAACTCGCCCCCGACTATCAAGTCCGCCTAGACGGCCCGCTCTTGAAGGTTGACCTCAAGCCTGAACAATCCGTCTGGCCCCTCTTAGATCGTTACCGCCCACTCATTAAGCACTTTGAATACCATCACGGTAGTGTCGATGACCTCTTTATTAATTTAACCGGAAGGGAGATCCGCTAATATGTTACACTTCACACTTCGTTGCCTTCGCCTCTACTTCATCCAAAAGAGTCGTGTCTTCTTCTCACTCTTAGGTGCCCTCATCACCTTCATTCTCTACCTAGCCTTCCTCAAGGACAACATGGCCTCTTCATGGCCACAATTGCCTGGCGTTAATACCTTCTTGGATTACTGGCTCTTAGGGGGAATCTTGGCCATCGTCGGAGCGACCACTAGCGCAGCAGGCCTCAGTCAAATGGTGGCGGACAAAGAAAAAGGCGTCCTAGCCGACTTCCTCTTAACTGATTTAAGCTATAACCAAATGCAATTTGGCTACTTCCTAGCCAGTGCCCTAATCAGTTTGATTATGCAAGTCCTTGCCCTAGGCTTATTATTTGCCTACTATGCCCTCACAGCGGGCATGACCCTATCAGGCCTGCAATTACTTCAACTCTTGGGCGCTATGGTCTTGTCAGCCCTGGTTTGGACTAGCTTCAATGTCTTACTCTTTGTCTTTGTCAGAAGTGTGACCAGCTTCGGCCATGTTATGTTATTACTATCCACTTCCCTTGGCTTCTTCGCTGGCGTCTACTTACCGCTAGGTCTCTTACCACAAGTAAGTCGTTGGGTCATTCAAGTCACACCTGCCCCATACTTCTCCTCCCTCTTCCGTCACATTCTCCTGGCACCAACGCAAGAAGCCATGACCCAGCAAGTGCCTGACTTCATGTTACAACAAATCTTGCGCCATACCGGTGTCGGCTTGGATGTTGGTTTCTTAACCAGCGCTAGCCAGGAAGTCCTCATTCTCTTAGGCTTTGGCCTCCTCTTCCTCATTCTCATGCCAATCTTAGGCAAATTCAGTCGCAAACTAGCCTTACATAGTCTATAATAAGGGGGAAGACGCTGTTTTAGGAGGAAGTCCCTGTGAATATACGATTTGAGCCCAATCCCCAACTCGCCCCTGATACGGTCAATGTGACGGTGGAAGCGGCTAATCTTAACGCGGAGGCTCTGCAAGTCCTGCAGCTTTTGGAAGAAAATCAAAATGCCTCTTCTGGCCTCACTCGGCTTCCGCTCCTAGTCGATGACAAGACCATCATGGTGGCTAGTCAAGATTTGATTGCTATGGAAGTCTATCAGAATGAGTTGACCGTCTATACCCAGGAGGCTACTTACCTAGTCAAAGGCCAGCTCAATAAGATGTTGGAACGTTTAGACGGGCGAGACTTTGTCCAAGTATCTAAGAGCGCCCTGCTCAATATCAACCATCTGCACACGCTTGAAATGGGTTTTTCTGGCAATATGGTGGCCATCCTGACCCACAAAATCAAACTTGGCGTTAGCCGCAAATACCTGCCAGCACTCAAGCAAACGCTAGGCATGGGAGGGATATAAGATGTTAAAAACACATACCTTAGCCTTCGTCAATGGCCTTCTGATTGGCTCACTCACCTATCTGCTCTGTACCTTGGTCTTCCTTCGTACCAGCGCCATTAGACCTACCGAAGTCGTCACCGTGCTCATTATGAGTGGCCTCATCGGCCTTGTCACCCTCCACTATCGGGAGTGGGAAGAAGATCATAACCTGACCTTGGCCTTGCTTCTTCATTTCGCTTCTATCCTTATCATTGTCGGTATTACGGCCCTCTACAATGGCTGGATTAGCTTTTCTTGGCAGGATTTACTTCCTTTTGTAGGGGTGGTCCTAGTCATCTACATCCTAATCTGGCAAGGTATGATTTGGCATCGTCGCTTGGATGTGGCGGCCACCAACCATCTGATTCAAAAACGACGTCAAAAGTCTCGCTAGCTATTAAAACAAGCCCTCCCTAGGAATCCTAAGGAGGGCTTGTTTTTTATTGATAGTAAGCTGAACCATTTTGCAAGATTTTACGCTGGCAATAATTTTGCAGATTCTCTAGCTGGCGTTGATGCTCATCCGTCCCTAGGCGGTAGCTTCTGCCTTGGAAGGTCAGGACCAAATTCAAGCTCTTGACCCGCGTTTGGCCTGTGCGGCCCACACGATAACGGTGCATCTTGACCTTGACTAAATCCGACCAGGAATGACGATCCTCGCGATCTCCTACGCTAATGGCAACTTGGCTGCCCAAGTCTCGTATGACCACTGGGCGGCGCCAGATTTTCTCATAGGCCCACTGAACTAAAGCCGATGACCCTAAAAGCCAAATCACGAAGACTAATAGCAATAAGGCTTCATGAGCGCCTTCTGGCGTCCTTTGCCAGAGCCAATCGAGCAGGGAAAGGAGCCCCCAGCCTAGCAAGGACATAAAGACCAGAATCAGCCCCACAATGGACCAAAAACGCACGCCATAGACATGGCTAACCCGCAAGACCTTGCTGAATTCTAGCTCTTTACTTTCATGATATGTCTCCATGTCTGACTCGCCGTCCTTTCATCTAGGCTTATTCTACTCTAGTTCAAACTTTCCAGCAAGTGGCCAACTTGCTTCTCTGTGTCTATTTGGCTTTCTTAGACTTTTTGCGTCTATTTCTTATTTTACTCTGGCAATAGCGTTCCAGGCTTCTCAAGTCTTCTATATGATCATCCGTCCCAAGGCGATAGGTCCGCCCTTTGAAAATCAGCACCAGATTTAGACTCATGACGGGAGAGGCGTAGTATCTACTTTGCCCTTCAGTCGACACCTTGACCTTGCGCAGGTCGGCCCAATCATGGCACTTCTCTCGGTGGCCAACCTTAATGGCAATTTGACTGCCGATATCGCGTATGGTAACCGGTCGGAGCCAGAGTATGTCATAAGACCACCGAACCAGAGGAGCCGAGATAAAGGGCCAGGCAAGATAGAAACATACGCTTAAGACTGGCTGCCAGCTTTTGGGGGAGAACTCATATAAGGAAAGTAGCCCCCAGCCCACTAAGGACATAAAGACTAGCAACAAGACTAGAACGGACAAAAACCGCACCCCAAAAATATGGCTAACCCGCAAATCTAGGCTTAATCTCTTCATAGCTAGCTCCACTCTCCTTTCACATAGGCTTATTCTACTCTAATCGCCTCTTTCTAGCAAGAAGAAGACGCAAAAAAGACCGCCTCAGGCAGTCTTTTCTTACTAATAAAATGGATTGAGTTGATAGGTGTAGGTTTTGTGACTACGCCCTCGTTTACCGGCACCCGCATGGCCAAATTCCAGGAAGGTCAGATACTTCTCCTGACGCAATCGGAAGGCCGTCATGCCCACATGGCGGAATTGGGGATGATTGAAGACATCGAAGATGGCCCGCACATCCTTAATGGTGAAAGTACTTGGCAGAAGCGACAGAACCGTCGGATGGTACTCCAACTTATTGGATAGACGTCTCACTGCCTTGGTAATAATCAGCTCGTGGTCGAAGGCCAAGTCATGAATGAAGTCTTGGCTCTCACTGTCCACTAGTAGGAGAGCTCCTGACTCGGTCACGGAGAGATTAGCCCAGCAAATGTCGCTTGCATCATCCCCTGCCACCGCCTCCTGGCCGCTATCATAGGGCAGGTAGACGATATGGGCCACCGAGACCACCCAGGCCCGCGGATCGCGACCTGGACTGGCAAAGGTCTCCAACTGCTCAATTCGCAACGGGTCCAAGGCAATATGGGTTTCCTCTAGCACCTCACGAATGGTAGCCTGAGTGGTATCTTCGTCTGGTTCGACAAAGCCACCTGGCAAGGCATAGTGACCCAAGAAAGGATGGGCCTTGCGCTTGACCAAGAGCAATTGTAGTTGGGGCGCCTCCTCTGGGTCAGCCTGATACCAACGTAAAATCACATTGTCTACTGTTAAGGCTGGTTTGGGATAGTTGGGAAATTCCTGTTTTTGGTACCAGGTCAAAAATTCTTCCTGGCTGGCCTCAGTCTCATAATAGTGCTTTTCGGCTTGAGGGTCCTTAAATTCAGGCATGAAGTCCCTCCTTATTGATTGGCCTTGGCTTGTTGAATCCAACGGTACATCCCAACAATACTGTTAACTGTAAAGAGCATAAACATGACCACAATATCAATGGATTTCTTTTCATCCCACCAGAGGTAAATGGAAAGAGATTGGTAGCAATCCAGAAGACCCATTGTTCAGCATAGAGCTCGGTCATTAACTTCTGACCCACCACATTGGTCCCATCAGTCACAGAATCACGGAATGGTCGATTAGCACCGATAGATTTGTAAGCTAAGCCCATAAGTAGCCAAACAATGGCAGTTTGAGCTAGAGCAATAATCCAGTCAACCAAGCCCATGCGACGAGACTTAACATTAGTAGGTGTGTTTTCTACTTGATGAGTTTTTTCTTGGCGCTTACGGTCTGCCATAAGCCAGACATAAAGGCCAATCGGTTGCATAACTACGAAGTAGGCATTAGTTAAAACCTCTCCATAGAATCCCCTACCGATAGCCAAGAATAAGTAAATACTGGTCGTAATGACACCAAAGGAAGTAGTTAGATTTACGCCCTTCAGCTACCAAAATAACGTTAATAACCCCTGTAATAGAGGCGATAAAGCCTAGCAAGGTTGAATCTGGGTCGCGCAAAGCAACAATAATCGGCACAATAGACATAATGATTAAGTAAGCCCACTCCAGTTGAGTACGGCCCACTACTAAGTCCTCATAGATGGCCTTAATGACGCCAGCAAAGCCTAATTTCTTGGTGTCGCCGGCTAAGGTTTTGAGGTTGCGCCCCGTTACCTTATAGCCTGATGTGCAGTAATCGTGGAGTTTGGTCCACTTGGTCTTAAAATTTTCAACAATTGACATGTTCTATACCTCCTGATTCAATAGGCTTGCAATTTCAATTTTGGCTGTTTCGTAGAGACTCTCGAAGAAGGTCTGGCCTGGATTAGGATTACCCAAGTAGACAATCTTGTCAGCCAATCCCGCTTCTTCAAAAAGTTGAATAGTTAAGGATGTGAAAGCATCGCGGGTTTCTTCATCCGCCATGGTCATATCCCGAACTCCATCGTCCACATAGTTCGATTGTGGTAGGACGACAAAGATTTTGTCCCATTTTTCTTTCTCAATCATGGACTGGTAGACGTCTGTCAAGGCTTGGAAATCTTCCTCAGACAGACTGTCCTTGAGGTAGTACTCTGCATAGGCCATGGTAATGGTCGAGTTGGTATCGGCGATAATTAAGCCATTGTTAGCTGGCGAATCAATCAGGTCCGAAGTCTGACGGAACTGACCGGTAAAGAGATAGGTGTAGTCGTTCTTGTCCAATTCATCATCCAAGACATTATAGCGTTCCTGGTACTCACGGGCATATTCCGGCGACCAAGGGCAACCGAAGAGACGTGATAAATCCCGCGCCAAGGTCGTCTTACCGTTGGAAGCAGAGCCTGCAATCAGAACGTTGGTTGAGAAGAAACGACGGAACGGCTTGGCAATCTGATGCCAATGGGCACGAGGATTATTTCGAATCATGGTCCCTGAAATCTTAATTATGGAACGGTCTACCAGGACTACTTCCCAGTCAGGTCGCAGTTCATTAATCTTATCCTTGTACTCTGTCTCGCCACAATAGACCACAATCTTAGCTGGGCCACTGAAGGTCACATACTGGGCAATGGACTCATCGAGCTTGGCTAGCCACTCTACCCAACCATTAGGATAGACTGGAATATGATTCTCATCTAGCTTATCGACAATGACCAAGTCATCATAGCGGAAAGTCTCACGCGTATAACGAAATCTCTTGCGTAGACTCAGCCCGATTAGATCCCCTCGGTCCCCATCATAACCTGACACGATGGTTAGGACCCCATCATTGTGGCGCTTGGCCTGGTTAATAATATCAATATGCCCAACGTGTAGCGGGGCGAAAGTCCCAAAGACGATGCCAAGGGACGTCACATTCTCTAACTTCTTTCGTTTTACCATTCTCTAACCTCTTTTGACCTATAAAGTTAGGTATTAACTTTATTTAAGGATAAGATTAAGCCAGACCCTTACTAGCATTAAACAGAAAGATTAATTAAGTCAGGAGCTAACTTAATTTAAATATAACACAATTGAAACATAATGTCTACTGTTTTTCAGAAAAGTCGCTTTATTTCTGAATCAATTTATTATACAATAGTGACATGAATCACTTTAGGCTCGTAGGAGTGTCATGTTTTGTCCCTAAGCAAGATGGTGGCACCTTCCGTAAAGGAGGAAGAATATGCGGATAGGCATGGTCTTCGAAGGTGGCGGGATGCGCGGTTTATACACGGCCGGTGTCCTAGATAGTTTAATGACAGCCCAGATTCCTGTAGATGAGATCGTGGCTGTATCAGCAGGAGCCCTCTTTGGGGCCAACTATGTCAGTGGTCAAATTGGTCGGGCATGGCGTTATAATCGACGCTATCTTGGCGACAAACGTTATATGAGTCTAAGCTCTTGGCTCAAGACTGGTAACTATGTTAACAAGGACTTTGCCTACTACCAAGTCCCTATGACCCTGGATCCTTTCGATAACGAGCGCTTTAAGGCTTCTAAGACCCGTTTTCACGCGGTTGTCACCCATGTAGCCAGTGGGAGAGCCGAATACGCCCTAGTTGAGGATGTATTTAGCCAAATGGAAGTCCTCAGAGCTAGTTCCGCCCTACCCTTCGTCTCTAAAATGATTCAGTTAGATGCTAGCCCTTATTTAAGTGGCGGTGCCTATCTCGACGGTGGTATTAGTGATAGCATCCCAGTCCATTACGCGCGCCAACTGGGTCTTGATAAGTTAATTGTGGTCCTTACCAGACCCGCTACTTATCGTAAAGCTACTCACTCAAATCCATTTTATTCAATGTTCTACCACCGCTTCCCTGCTTTTGTCAAAGCCCTGAAAGAGCGTAACATCCGCTATAATCAGACCTTGAAGCAAATTGAAAACTTGGAAGCACAAGGCGAACTATTCGCCATCCGCCCATCTACCCACCTTAAAGTTGGCAGATTTGAAAGTGACATCGCCGTTTTAGAGTCACTCTACAACTTAGGTCGACAAGATGGACAAAACCAAATAAATCCCCTCAAAATTTACTTACAAACGTAAAAGGAGATATTTATGGTTAAAGTTATATTTGTTTGCTTGGGTAATATCTGCCGTTCACCAATGGCAGAAGCCATCTTCAACCACTTGGTGGCAGAAGCCAGTCTAAAGCGACCAAATAACAATCGATTCTGCTGCAACTAGTCCTTGGGAAATTGGAAAAAAACGATTCATGAAGGTGCCAATGAGCGTCTTCAAGCCTTAGGAATTCCTACCCCAAAAACACGTTGCACGACAACTAGAATATCGAAGATATCAAGGCTGACTATATCATTGGTATGGATGAACCTAACTTACGGGCCATCAATTATCTGATTGGTGCTCGCCCTAGTGGCGAAGTCAATATGCTCTTGCACTATGCTGGAGAAGAAACTCAGATTGCTGACCCTTGGTACACTGAAGACTTTGATACAGCTTTTTCTGAAATCTATCGCGGTTGCCAAGCACTCTTGGCTCACATTCAATCCCGCCATAGTTTTAATCAAGACGCACCTTCGATTTAATATTGATTTCTTTCCCTAGTAGGACTTGCCTGTGCAGTCAACCTCCTAGTTGTGTTTCTGTAAGCCGACAGATTCATTCTAGCGCTTGGTTGCTTGCCCAGAAAGTCCTTCTAGGGCTTTTTTATAACAAAAAGCGAGCCCCTTTCCTGATAGACAGGAAAGGGGCTCGCCCTATTTGATTACTTCCTATTGGAAGTTCTAGTTTTCAGCCTTAACCTTGCGTCCAAAGAAAACAAGTGTCAATGCTAATGTCACGAGGCTAGTTGCTAACCAGAAGGAAGTATTACTTTCCCCAGTCTTAGGCAAGTGGTTGCCTGGGCGCTTGCCGCGCTCATTTGGTTGGCTTGCATCAGCAGATTGCTCGCTGACACTAGAGCCTGAATCATTGGAATCTGGATTTGGCGTTACATACGGTTGATAGCGCGCAATTACGCTAAGCCCTGATTCATGTTGGAAGACTACCGCAGCCCCTTGTGGTTGGCCTACGAAATCTTTATTTGGTTGGAAGGTTACAAGACCGGTTAATGGGTCTAATGTATAGCTACCAATTTCTTTGCCATTATCGTCTAGAGCTGGCACAGTTTTGGCATCTGTTGCTTCTTTGGTATATGGATCTACCAAGCGAGCTGGACGACTAGCACTTGGCACAAGGTCTTGACCACTTGTTTGGTCAGTCGCACCTACCGTAGCAGACTGAGTCTTACCTTGCACGTCTTCCGATTTCGCGTGATTTGGCACGATGTCTAAGACATGTGGTGTGTAAGTCCCCTTAGCTGGAGTCCCATTGATATCAACTCGAACCACTACAATTGAAGTCGCTGTCCCAACAAATTCTGGTTCTGGCAAGAAGGTAACCGTCCCATCATTGGCAAGGACATAAGATCCTTGCCCCTTAAGGGTCACTCTCTTGCTGCCGTCTTCGAAGGTTGGGTCCGCATCCATATCAATTGGCACTTGGCTGTCACCAGGCGTGAAGCTTGGCTTGCCCGTTTGAATCTGACCCTTGAGACCATAAGACTCTACCTGGTTACCACTTGGCGTTACGCCCGTTACACTTTGGCGTGTAAGTAGCAGTCGCTGGGGTACCGTTAGCGTCCTTGGCTTGAACAGTAACTGGGTCTGGAACTCCTACGAAGTCTTTCTTCGGTTGGAAGGTAACCGTGCCAGTCAGTGGGTCCAAGGTGTAGGTCCCGACTTCTTGGCCATCCTTAGTAGCTGGAACGCTAGTTTCAGCCACTGCTTTACCTGCCACTACAAATTGAGCTGGTTGATCTGCATCAATCTTGATTGGCACATCAGGATGTCCTGGCGTGAAGCTTGGGGTGCCAGTTTGACTTGCCCCTTGCAAACCACTAGATGTCGCTGGGCTACCACTTGGAGTAACAGCTGTCACGATTGGGGTATAAGTAGCAGTCGCTACTGTCCCGTTGACGTCTTGACGTTTAATTGTTACTGGGTCTGCTGTCCCGACGAAGGATTTTTCAGGTACGAAGGTCACAGTGCCATCTTTGGCTACCGTGTAAGTCCCTTGCCCTTCTACCTTCTTCTCAGTAGAACCATCTTCGAATCTAGCGTCAACCGTGTCATCCATTGGTACCTTGTCTGACCCTGGCGTAAAGACGAGGGTAGCAGATTGGGTCTTACCTTGAATGTCGGTCGTGGTTTGATTATCACCACGTGGTACAACGGCTGTAACGGTTGGGGTGTAGCTGGCCTTGGCTGGCGTGCCGTTAGCGTCTTTGACCTCCACTTGGATTGGATCTGGGCTACCAACAAAGTCCTTGTTAGGTTGGAAGGTGACGGTCCCAGTCTTAGGATCGATAGTGTAGGTCCCGACGGTCTTGCCGTCCTTGACAGCTGGTAAAGCTGGTGTCATTGACTGCTTGACCTGTTGTAGGATCTACCAAGCGAGCAGGTTGCTCATCATTAATGGTGATTGGCACATCTGCATGGCCCGCTTCAAAGCTTGGCGTACCTGTTTGGGTTTGACCTTGCAAGCCTTCTGAAGTGACGCTAGTTCCTGTTGGCGTAACAGGTGTCACTGTTGGCGTGTAGGTAGCAGAAACGGCTACCCCGTTAGGGTCTAGTACTTGGATAGTAGCTGGCTGAGCTGTCCCTACAAAGTCCTTGTTAGGTTGGAAGGTAATCAGGCCTGTTTCAGGAGTGAGTGTGTAAGTCCCGATAACCTTGCCGTCCTTGTCCTTGGCGTCGATTTGGCTAGCATCTGAGACTGCACCATCAACCACAAATTTAGCTGGGTTTTGTGCAGAAACTTGGATAGCTTGATCCGCCCCACCATTGTTAGGGTCTGGATTGTAGGTGAATTCTGGTTGGCCAGTTTGAGCCTTACCTTGGATATCTTGACTTACCTTGTCAAGGCCTTGACGGCTAGTTGGCAAGACAGTTGGCGTGTAGTTAGCTCTTGCTGGAGTCCCGTTGGCATCCTTAACTTGAACTGTCACAGGATCTGGTGTCCCTACGAAATCCGCTTTAGGTTGGAAGGTGACTTGTCCTGTCTTAGGATCTAAGGTGTAGGTCCCGACTTCCACGCCATTTCGCATAGCTGGCAGGCTAGTTTCAGTCACTGCTTGGCCACCTACAAAGAATTGTGCAGGTTGCTCATCATTAATGGTGATTGGCACCTTGGTATCCCCTGGCGTAAAGACAGGTTGACCAGTTTGGCTAGCCCCTTGGAGGCCACTTGAGCTAACGTCCTTACCAGAAGGCGTCACGCCCGTTACATGAGGTTGATAAGTGGCGGTGACCGTCACCTCATTGGTGTCATGCGCTTGGATAGTAGCTGGAACTGGAGTCCCAACATAATCCTTATGCGGTGTGAAGGTCACTTGACCTGTTTCAGAGTTGAGCTTGTAGGTCCCGATAGTTTTACCATTGGTATCCTTAGCATCAATTTCTTTTTCTTGAACCACTTGACCATCAACTACAAAGACCAGGCTGTTCTCTACCAGTGGCACCGTGACAGCTTGACCGTCAATTTGTGCTTGGCCTGGTGCGAAGCTTACCGTCCCTTCTTGGACTTGACCTTGTACATCAGTAGTTTCAGCATTGGTTGAAGTTGGGGTTGCATCGACAACGGTTGGGGTGTAAGTCGCTTCAGCTGGCGTTCCGTTCTTATCCACGCGGACAACGGTTACCGCTTGAGCTTGACCCACGAAGTTCTTCTCAGGAAGGAAAGTAACCGTTCCATCAGCTGCCACAGTGTAAGTCCCTTGGTTTTCTACCTTGAGGCTTTCGACCAATTGACCTTGGTCATTCTTAAGTTTAGCAGGCACCTGATCATCCATTGGCACATCTGCATGGCCTGGTTGGAAGGTTACTTGCTTGCTTTGGCTAGCGCCACGAATACCGGTTGAGGTCGCAGGTACCCCGACTGGTTTTACGCCTGTAACATGTGGCGTGTAAGTTGCCACTGCAGGCGTTCCGTTCTCATCCTTGGCTTGGACTTGAACTGGTACTGGGTCACCTACAAAGTCCTTATTAGGTTGGAAGGTTACCTGACCATTTGGTTAAGGGTGTAGGTCCCGATTTCTTTACCGTTAGCATCTTTGGCAGGGATGGTGGTCTCAGTTGAAGCTTGACCATCTACCAAGAATTGGAGAGAGTTAGCCGCAATAGGCACAGTATAATCTTGGCCATCTACTGCGGTCGTCCCTGGGGTAAAGGTTAATTGTCCTACTTGTTCTTTGCCTTGAATATCAGTTGTTTCAGCATCCTTTGCGCTTGGTTTAACGCCTAGGACATTTGGTGTGTAAGTTGCGGTGGCTGGCGTACCATTTTCATCTTCTACCTGGACAGTTACTGGGTCAGGCTGACCGGTAAAGTCTTTCTTCGGTTGGAAGGTCACTTTGCCACTTGCTTGATCAAGAGTGTAGGTTCCGACTTCTTGACCATTCTTCATGGCCGGTGTAGTCGTCTGCTCAATCACTTGACCCCCTACAACTAAACGGTAACTGTTAGGCTTCAAATCGACTGTAACGGGACTACCGTCGATAGTGACGGTCCCTGGCGTGTAGGTCGGCGTGCCGGTTTGGCTAGCTCCCTGAATACCTTCAGAGGTTACATCTTTTCCACTTGGAATTGGCAATTTGTTAGTAATAACCGTTGTATTTCCTTCAGATTTAACTTCCTTATAGTAACCTGCAGGCACTTCTACTTCGTCTGCACTATAGATATAAGGGCGTCCATTATTAACTGAAGGTACATCTGAAATGCTAATTTGCCAATTATCATCTTCGGTAATGTCTAGTGGGTCACGATAATTTTGACCGTCTTGCTTGAGTTGCACCTTAATAGGCTTCCGTTTGCCTAGACGGTTATTATCATCTTCCCATTCCTTCTTAACATAGTAGATGCGTACCTTACGTTCGTTAGTAATCTCGTAGACACGCTCGTCTTCATCTGAGCCAGGGTTAGTAGCGTCATACGAAGAAGTGATGTTAAAGTCCAAAGCATAACGATCTGGTAACACTTCTCGCACATCGTAATCCGTCACGTTAGGATCTAACAATTGGCCATTGTCCAGACGCTTGAAGATCCCCTTCCAGCCATTGGCTTCGTTCAGGGTCATACTTGCTAAAACATCGCGTGGTTGACTCTTACGGAAGAGTTCAAAGACTACTTGGTCTAAGTTTTTCTCTTTGACCCATTTCTTAGCAACTGGAATATACTGTGGTAATTGGTTAACAACCGCATTGGTATCCCCGAAGCTAGTCAAGTCATTGGCATCCCGGTTGGTTGAGAAGAAGTTAGTTGCCTTCTCACGATTAATGTAGCCATTAGTATAAGCTGGCGCCTTCATTGGCACATCAAAGTTAATGATTTCACTGGCTCAACCACTTGGCCTTGGTTCAAGACAATCTTGATAGCTGTTACTTGGGTAAAATCAGCTACCTGATCTGCTGTCATCCAGCCGTCACGCCCTACTTCTTGTGCTGCATTCTTAGTCATGTCAGCCGCAGTATGGTAGTAGACAGTGTACTTGGCAGGAACATTGAGTGGTCCTGTAAGCAGGTTAGAGAATTTACTTGTATTAACATCTCCACTGTATGGTAGACGGTCATATAAGACAAAGTGTTTCATCGGTAAGACAGAAAAGTTCCGAGTCTGCAAGCGATAATCAAAAGCTTCATCATAATCGGTTAAGACTGGGTTTGTATGGAAGCTTTGGCCTGCCTTACGGATGTATTTGGTAGAAGCAATTTCAGATGGAAGGTTAACCGTAGTTTGTGAAGTAGCCCCCACTAACTGAGCCGGTGTCTTACCATCAACTTGAATATTGAACTTATTATCTACTAATGTTGTTGATTTTACCCCATCTGGAAGTGGATCATACTCATCAGAGATAAAGTAAGCATGGTTATCTTCATTATTAGTAGGTGTTTGAATTTTGGTTGGAATAGCCCCTTCATTAATGGTCCCTTCCACTAAAATTGGGAAGTTAGGCTTAACATCAGAGAAGGCTGGAATAGTTCTAGGTCAATAATGACGGCGGTACGACCTGAGCCATTATAGTTTTCAACGACTTCCACATTCTTAATCTTGCCCTTGTCTGCCGCTAATTCTTCGGTAGCACTCTTAAAGGTCACCCCTTGAGGCAAGATATCAATGAACTTAGCATTGCGGTAAGCACGCGCTGGCGATACTACGAAGTTAGAGAAGACCAGACGATAGACAACTTGCTCACCTAGCGTACCTGTTTGGTTAACTTTAGTGGTCTTGTTGAATTGTACGGTTTCTTCCAATGTATCAGCCATCATCCGGGCGTTAGCACTTAATTGCTTTGGTTTGACTTCAGAGCCGTCTTCCGTCTCTAAAGCGATATCTAGGGTAGCTACGTTGTTATAGAACTTATTCTCTGTCAGGGCCTTAGTATTATAAGGATCTAAGAGACGAGTCCGGTATTGCAAAGCAAAACCTGTGGTTGGCATGTGTTTTTGACCAGCAGGCAGCTTAATCCGAATCCCCTTATATTTACGGGTAGCAGCTACGGCTTGAGTATCTTCAATTTCGCCACTTTGAACTTTGGCAACTTGTTCTTGAACTTGGGCCCAAGCTTGGTCATCAATGTTCTCAATGGAACGTTTTGTTCGAGATAGCGTGTCTATATAGGTCTCACTGCCATCTTCAGCCACCGCATAAATGTCTAGTGGGATGTTCAAAGTCCCACTAACGGTCAAGCTATATGGATACATACGTTCATCTAATTGAGTATCTTCCATTACTAGTTGCGACACAGGCAGAGCCGAAGTATTCCGGAAGGCTAAGCTCCAGAAAGCTTCCACTAAGTGGTTAGCCTGAGGCTGCAAGCGAATCCGACCACTATTATTGGCAATCTTCCGGAACATACCAGCAGGAACCAACTCACTGGTCAAGGTGAAAGGCACATCGTCTGTCAAGACAGTATCGGGTTCTGACGGCCCTTTTTGGTAAGGGGTCATGGTCAATTCTACATTATTACTGTGGACGATTTGCTTATTACCATTTTTAAACTTGGCATTAGGGAATGACAAGCGTAGACGAACATTCCGTAAGGTCGTCTCTGCCCCACCAGAAGCTGGGTCTGGGTTGGTTACAGTATAAGAAACCGTGCCATCACCATTGTTGGTCCAACCTGGGTTTTTGGCTGGGTCGAAGGTAGCTGTCAGCGTTTGACCACCGACGCCCTCATAGGTAGGCAAGGTATCCTTGATGACAATGGTCTCGTAGGACCGGTAGGTCTGATTAGCCCGATACTCTTGGATAGTTTGGTTGGTAATGCCTTGAGGTGATAGGAAGAAATAGAATGGCACGTCAGATGCTTTATCATTGAGATAGTCTCCGCCATCCGTTTCCCCACCATAGATATCTTGTTGGACGAACATGTCCAAAGTGTTAGCTTTAACCAACTTTTGGAGTTGCGGTTTATCTGCTTTGACATTAAAGGTCAAGTCAGAGGATGGGCCCGCAACCACTCGATTGTCTGCTTGCCGAACGGCTACTCGCGGTTGGACGCTATAACCATCTGGCGTCAGGCGATCCTTAAACTTAATACTAAAGGGGAAAGAACCTGATGTAGTTCGCTCAATATTATTAAGCGCAACTTTTAACACATAGTTCTCACCATCTTGAGTTAAGACCCCTGCTTCTTTAGCGATACCGCCCGCAGTCGCTGCCATTGTTTCAACATACTTGGCTGGTACGCGAATCTCAACAAAGGCTCCCTCTAAGGTATCATTGAGTCCTGATCCATCGACTGATACTTCCCCAACGTGGGAACTGGTCGTGTACTTAGCATCCGTCCCTGTGTTGTTGTTAAGGGTCATTTTCAAGACACCGTTAACTTCCGCAGAACGCAATTTTGTAGAACCTGACTCACTGCTAGATTCCTGACTGGATTCTTCCTGAGCTGAAACTGCAGGTTCTTGCTTGTCTGGCGCTGGAGTTGGAGTCACCTCCTCCACTTTGCTTTCTTCTGAGTTTGCTGGAGCTACGATAGGGGTCGTAGTGCTATCCTCAGTGCTTACTTCTTGTGCATAAGTAACTACTGTTGGAAAAAGCGCGCCTAAAACTAAGAGGACTACTGCCATCAGTTGGTAAAACTTACGCATGAACTGACTTGTCAATTTCATTAAATCCTTCCTTTCTTTCAGAATCATTACGAACAAAAAATTCTATCGACAACTCATTATACACCATCATAACGGCATTTCCAATAGCTTATATTAAAATTCCGAAAGCAATATTCGCTACTAATCTTGGCGGATTGTTATGATATTGTGATGATAGTAATAGTGTGGACAAGTGAATCGTGAATGAGCACCACATACTCACTGTTTTTTCTTGTTATTTTTCTCTTATAGTTCCCAATAAAAGCAAGAAACATAGCGTTTATCCATACAAATAATGCCTACAAAAAAACGGGGCTAGTCGCCCCGCAATTTTTCTTAAATTATTTGTGTAAGGACGGTCAGTACCGCATCAAAAGCGTTCTGAGCAGCTAGTGCCAGGCTATCCTTGAAGAGTTGAGGGGCCTGGGCGCCAACATGATCTGAGATGCCCCGAATGTTGAGAACCTGACAAGCTGAACTTGCTAGGACCTGAGCTAGGGCGGCACTTTCCATATCAGAAGCTAGGAGGCCTGGTTGCCGTTCCAGGATTTCCGCTACCCTCTGAGGATCGCTCATAAAAGAATCTGACGTCGCAATGGTGCCCACATGAACCTGATAGGACTTGCCTGCCCCTTGGAAATGAGCCAGAAGATTAGTCAGCAAATCAGCTGCGACCGGGTAATGGGCTGGCATTTGTGGCACCTGTCCCCCAAGCGTAATTGAAGCCTGTAGCATCTACATCACTATAAACGAAAACGGTCACTTATGACTACGTCACCTAAGGCCACGCTTGGCTCAAAAGCAACCCGTCGACCCAGTATTAATGACTAGGTCTGGCCCTACTTGGCTTAAGAGCCAGGCAGCGCAGGCGGCAGCATTAGCCTTACCAATACCAGACTCTACTAAGTAGAGCTGACTAATCCCGGTCCCTTCAGGTGGGTTGACCGCTTCTATGCGAGTCTTAGCCTGTTCAAAAGACTAGCTGCTTGGCCCCAAAATGTTGGCGGAAAGGCGCCAACTCTTCCTGCATAGCCGCTACGATGGCTACTTTCATTATTCAGCTTCCTTCCAGACATCTTTAATGTCTTTTTCACTTCTACCTTGGTACCCTCGAATTTTTCCTTGATGAATTCTTGGACCTTAGGCGTGTGGTAGAGTTCCACTAGTTTAAGTAGATTCTCGTCTTTTTCGCGGCCTTTCTTGACGGCGATCACGTTAATGCGTGACTTGGTTGAGTCGTTGATTTCTTCCTTGTAGATGGCATCCTTGAGAACGTTAAGGCCGCCTTCCAAAGCAATGGTGTTACCGATAATGGAGAGGTCCACATCGTCTAAGACACGAACCGCTGTGGTGTCATCAATTAACTTAAATTCTAGCTTCTTAGGGTTTTCGATGACATCATCGGGTGTCCCCACGCCATCATCAAAGTCAGGTTTGAGCTTGATCAGACCAGCAGACTCTAGCAAGCGCAAAGCCCGAGTCGTGTTGGCTGGGTTATCAGCCAAGGCCACCACGGCCCCTTCCTTGACTTCCTCAATCTTCTTGTATTTCTTAGAATAAATCCCCATTGGCTCGATATAGGTGGTCCCAATCGGTACCAAAGCATTGTCAGATTCCTTGTTGAAGGCGTCTAAGTAGCCCAAAGACTGGAAGGCATTGGCATCCACGATACCATCCGCTACAGACTTGTTAAGTGGCAAGCCCCCATCAATTTCTTTGACCTCAATCTCTAGGCCTGCTTTCTTGGCTTCTTCTGACTCAGCAATGAACTTCCAAACATCGTAGTCAGAGCCAATACTGCTGACCGTGACCTTAGTCGCAGCAGATGCAGGCAGGGCCGCACCAAATAAGCTAAGGGCAGCAAGTGTGGTAAGGGTAACTTTCTTGGCAAAACTTTTAATGGACATATGTGATTCTCCTTTGATGGCTGATTTTTGACGGGAGAAGACAAAAAAAGTCCGTCCTCCCCTAGGGAAAAGGACGAGCGTCACTCGTGGTACCACCTTCATTCACCCTGCCGTCACCGACAAAGCCTCTGTAAGTCCGTAAGGACTCTGCCATGGTAACGGGTGCCCCCGTGCGCTGGTTTAAGCCAAGCGCCCACTCTGAGACCATTTGTAAGGAGCTCCTAGGCTTGCTTCCACCCGCTACAAGCTCTCTAGACAAGGATTCATCCCTACTCTTCTCTTCAACGTGTTTCCTATGTTTTCACTATACCTAAGTCCTAAGCCAGGGTCAAGCTATGCTGTTAGACGAAAAATCTAGCATGTGTTATAGGAAAAAATTATAACCGCTCCATAAACTAAAACAAGCACCCCAACTTGGCCATAGGGTGCTTGTCAATCTTTATTTAGTTAGGTCCTAGAAGAGTTCCTTATAGAAGGCAATGGTTTCTTCCAAGGTTGGGGTGAATGGGTTACCTGGTGCGCAGGCATCAATCATGGCATTCTTGGATAGATATTCGAAGTCGAAGTCTTTTTCTTCAATACCTAGTTCGGTTAACTTCTTAGGAATACCCACTGTTTCAGACAATTTTTCGATTTCGCTAATGGCATAATCCGCACACTCTTGGTCTGACTTGCCTTCAACTTGTAAACCTAAAGCCTTGGCCACATCACGGAAGGCAGCTGGTACGCGCTTAGCATTTTCACGTTCGATGACTGGTAATAACATGGCACAGCAGACACCGTGTGGTAAATGATAAACTGCCCCTAGTTGGTGAGCCATTGAGTGGACATAACCTAAACCAGCGTTGTTGAAGGACATCCCACCTAAGAAGATAGCGTTGACCATGCCTTCACGGGCTTCGATATCATGCCCATCCTTCACTGCCCGTGGCAAGAATTCCTTAATCAATTCGATTGCCCCAATCGAGAGTTTCTTGGTAACGCCATAAGCACCCTGGTGTTACCAAGGCTTCTACCGCGTGAGTCAAGGCATCCATACCGGTTGCAGCCGTTAGAGCTGCTGGTTTAGATACCATTAATTCAGGGTCGTTAACAGAGATCAGCGCCAAACTATTCTTGTCAACCATGACCATTTTAACCTTACGTTCTTCGTCGGTAATAACATAGTTAATGGTAATTTCAGCAGAAGTCCCAGCCGTTGTGTTGATGGCCACAACTGGCAAACCTTTCTTAGCTGATTTGTGCAAGCCTTCGTAGTCTTGAGGCTTACCACCATTGGTTGCCATAACCGAGATACAGCTAGCTGCGTCTTGCGGTGAACCACCACCGAGTGAAATAATGAAGTCGCAGTGGTTTTCTTGCAAGGCCTTGAGACCATCCAAGACATTCTTACATGAAGGGTTAGGGTCGACATCTGAGAAGACGACATAGTTGATTCCTTCTGCATCTAAAGGTTTAGTCACCTTAGGTAAGATATCGCTAGAAGCAATGAAGGTATCCGTAACTAAGAGGGCTTTCTTGTAGCCTAATTCTTTGACGTAAGAACCAACTTCATTAATCACCCCTTTACCGATTAAGTTAATAGCTGGCACATAAAATGTTGACATAATTGTTCACTCCTATTGCAATTTTTGACGTGGCTAGAGCACGCCTTTTTTCAAAATGATATTGCCGTATAGGGCGGTCTCCCCGCTTTGGATCACGAGATAAGCATCTTTGGCTTGTTCATAGAAGGCAAACCGCTCAATTTCTTTGATTTGATAGCCTTGGTCTTGAGTCTGACGGTCTAGGATGGCCTTGTATTCCTCCCAGATGACCGGAACCGTTGGGTCCCCTGGCACCACCTGCATTAGACCTGCTTGGTAATCACTGTAAGGATCCAAAGGCAGGAGGGTCAGAATGGCGTCCAAGAGTTCTGGAACCCCATGTCCATCCGCGCGAATGACGCGCTGGCCCAAGCGATGAGCCGGGAAGTTGGCGTCGGCAATGACTAATTCGTCCCCATGACCCATTTCCATCAAATATTTGACTAAGTCTGGACTCAAAATGGCTGGTATATGTTTAAGCATTTATTGACCACCTTTCGCCAATTCCAGGTAGCGAGCATAGATTTGGTCACGATTAGGCAAGTCCGCTACCTCATAATCATGTGTTGTTTCACTGTTTTTAATTAAGTTTTGCGCCTCATGGCGGGTCTTAATCTCACCCAAGGTTAAGAGTTGGGCCAAGATGTTGCCCAAGGCACTGCCTTCAATTGGCCCCGTCCGGACAGGACGCCCGGAAAAGTTAGCCGTTAACTGGCAGAGCAAGCGATTTTGAATCCCGCCGCCCACCATATGAATGGCGTCGATGCTTTGGCCAGTCAGTTGCTCCAACTGATCCAAGGTCTGCCGATAAGCAAGGGCCAAACTTTCTAAGACTACTCTGACCACATGTCCCTTAGTTTGAGGGACTGCTTGGTTGGTCAGACGACAACGTTCCTTAATCTTAGCTTCCATATCATGAGGCGAAGCAAATCGCATCATTTGGATTAATCCAGGTTTGGTTGTCAGTCACTGCTTGGGCTAATTCTGCCATTTGGGCGAAGGAAAGCTCTTCACCCTGCAAGCGCCAGTCACGTTGGAGTTCTTGCAGAATCCACAGACCGGTGGTGTTCTTGAGCAGACGATAGCGACCGTCGAAGCAGCCTTCATTGGTTAGGCCAGCTTTATAGGCAGCTTCACTCAAGACCGGTTGATCCGACTCCAAGCCTACCAAGGACCAGGTCCCACAAGAGATAAAGGCCGTTGGTTGGTCGCTGGCATAAGGAATAGCCAGCACAGCCGCTGCTGTGTCATGGCCCGCCCCTGCGATTACGTCAAAAGGCTCAATCTTGAGCTCTTGAGTAATGCGTGGCGACAGTTGGCGCAAGATGCGCCCGCCTTTGGTCACTTGCCCGAACCAGTCTTTTGGAATCCCCAAGCTGTCTAAGACCTTGTCTTCAAAACTACCCGGGTGACTGGATGATAACAAACCTGAGGTGCTGGCAATGGTATACTCGGTTGCCGCTACCCCACAGAGGAGATAGTTAATCAAATCCGGCATAAAGAGGACCTTTTGGGCGATTTGCTTGAGATGTGGTTTCCCGCAAGTCTGCATAGAGTTGGAGGACCGAGTTAATGGTCGCTGGCTGTACCCCCGTCAAGTCAAAGAGCTTTTCTGGCGCCATGGCTTGATAGAAGTCTGCTTCATAGGAACCCATGCGGTTATCACGATAGCAGTGTGGCAGGTAAATCATGTCTCCCGCTTGATCCAAGTAGGCATAGTCGACACCCCAAGTATCCACTGAAATAGAACGAATAGGAATGTCATCAACTTGGGTCGCCTTCTTGATGCCGCGTTTGATTTCGTTTTGTAAGTGTAAAATATTCCAGTACAAGCCATCATTGAGGCTGACCGGTTCGTTAGCGAACCGGTGCACCTCAGTGAGTTGGAGGGTCTGTCCATCATAAATGGCTTGCATTACGCGACCTGAGCTCGCCCCCAGGTCAATGGCCAAAAGTTTCATGCGCGTCATGGCATTCGCCTCCACTAGAGTTTACATGGTTTTCTTATTCATATAAGAGGGCTTTGATTTCATCAGAGTCGATGTTCTTAGCGTCATACCACTTGGACCCAGTATCCACGTCTTTTACTTCTTTACCTTGAGCTGCTTCAACCGCTAATTTCACTGCTTGGTAACCGATTTGGATTGGGTCTTGGGTAACAGAACCAACGAAGATACCTTTACGGATAGCATCTTGTTGGAGGGCCCCAGAGTCAAAACCAACTGCTAAGATTTTGTCTGCCCCTAATTTAGATTCAGAGAAACCACCGTTAGCGTTGATGATGGCCTTAGCTGCAAATTCGTTAGAACCATAGATGGCAATGGTGTCTTCTTTCTAAGACAGTAGAAGCTTCTGTCTTACCAGCCGCATCATCTACTTGAGCAGGCACGCGCACTTCGATAATGACTTTAGCATCTGCTTCCGCTACATTGTTCTTGAACTTGTCGTGACCTACAACGGCTACTTTAACGCCCTTCTTCTCAAAGAGTTCGACCATCTTGTCGATGAAACCAGAAGTACGTTGAGTGATAGAGAGTGAGTTGGCTTCTTGAGAGATAACCCCAATACGAACTGGTTTGTCTTTGACCTTACCTTCTAACATTGGGAAGAGGTGTTCAGCTGCATTCCCACCTGCTGCGTGGTTGTCAGTTGAAGCAGTTGCCTTAATCGCCCCTTCTGGTGCCCCTGGAACCCCAGAGTCAAACCCAATGATTGGAATGTTTTTGCTGAGCGCCATGTTGATGGCATCTAATTCAGCTTCTGTATCCAAGGCTGCTAAAGCAATGGCTTTAGGGTTCTTGTTAATGGCGTTGTTCAATTGTTCCAATTGTTCTGCAATCGCTGTTTCGTTTTGTGGCCCAACGAAGTTGATCTTAGCACCTAATTCGCTAGCAGCTTTTTCAGCCCCTTTGTTAACAGCTTTCCAGAAGTCATGTTGGAAACCTTTGGCGATAACTTCTACGCGAGTTTCTTCAGCATGTGCTACGAAACCAGTGCTAGAAACGCCCCCTAAGGTCAATAAGGATGCAAAAGCTGCAATAGCAAGTTTAAATGACTTTTTCATAATAGGTTGCTCCTTTTTTTGTGTATTTTAGAGTGGTGACCCATGACCTCAATCCCTCATAAGGACTAGGCCATAGCCATCTGACCCCTTGATCCTATTTTCTTGTTTTGACGAATCAAGATATCGGAGTAGACTGCGATAATCACGACGAAACCAGTAATGAATAATTGGTAGTGTGGTTGTAAGTCGATGTATGGCAAACCAATCTTGAGTACTGACATAATGAAGACCCCAATAATGGTCCCAAGTACTGACCCGACCCCACCGGCCAAGGAAGTACCCCCGACCACGACACCGGCGATGGCATCAAGTTCCATCCCGTTCCCGGTACCTGGTAAGATAGTAGAATAAGTCGCTGCATAGGCAATCCCTGCTAGACCTGCGAAGAGACCACTGATGACATAAGCCATGGCTTCCCATTTAATGACGTTAACCCCAGATAAGCGGGTTGCTTCCTTGTTAGACCCGATGGCGAAGATATAACGCCCAATCTTAGTCTTATTAAGGACAATGGCAGCGATGATGGCGATGATAATGAGGACAATTAAACCAGTTGGGAAGTTTTCCTTGGTCCGGAACAAGTCCTTGTACCAGCCTTCGCCTGTACCCCGTAATGGGAAGGTCACACTCTGAACGTTGGAGACGATGGAAGAAAGCCCCCGTGAAATCATCATGGTACCTAAGGTCGCAATAAATGGTGGCAAACCGAATTTGGCAATCAGAATCCCGTTAAATAAACCGAATACACCCCCTATCACTAAGATTGCCAAAAGTGAAAGCCAGAGTGGCCAGCCTAGTTTGGTATGAAGGACCCCACCAATAATGGCCGAGCACATCATCACCGTCCCAATTGATAAGTCAATCCCTGAGGTAATGATAACGAAGGTTACCCCAATGGCTAGGAACCCAATGTAGTAAGATGCATCTAAGATGCTGACCGCTGTATCAAAAGAGCGGAAGGATTCGCTGGAAATTGCGAAGAAGCCAAAGATGACAATCAGGGCAATCAGCGCAATCAGCTTTTGTAAGCCAACTGTTTTTTCTAATTTCATCCATAAGGACTGTTGATCTTTCATGCTTATACACCTCTATCTGCTAGTCTAGCGGTCAGTCGCCAAGGCCAGAATCCGTTCTTGGGTTGCCTGGCTGATGTCGAGCTCACCGGTTTTTCTGCCTTCACACATGACAACAATTCGGTCACTCATCCGCAAAACTTCGGTTAATTCTGAAGAAATCATAATGATGGATTTGCCTTGGGCAACCAAATCATTCATGAGACGGTAGATTTCACTCTTAGCCCCGACGTCAATCCCACGGGTTGGTTCGTCGAAGATTAGGATGTCACTGTTCTGTTCCAACCACTTAGCGATGACGACTTTTTGTTGGTTCCCCCCGGATAGGTTGCGAACCAGCTGCTTGGAGGATGGGGTCTTGGTCTTAAGGGAAGCGACGAAGCGGTCGCTGGCTTTGACGATTTCCCCATCGTTGATTAAGCCTGAGTGAATGTAGGCATCTAGTTAGTCATGACCGTATTATTGGCAATGGTCATATCCACGATACAGCCATAACGCTTGCGGTCTTCTGACAGATAGCCAATCCCATTAGCGATGGCATCTTGTGGTGACTTGATGGTTACTTCCTTGCCCTTGATGCGAATGGTACCGCTGTCTTTTTGGTCTGCACCAAAGAGCAACCGCGCTACTTCGGTACGCCCTGCCCCCATGAGGCCAGAGAAGCCGAGGATTTCACCCTTGTGTAACTTGAAGCTGACGTCTTTGACACTGGAGCCAGCATTGAGATGTTCTACTTCGAGCACCACTGGCGCATCCGGTGCCACCGTTGAGGCAGCCTTTGGATCTTCGTAAATAGTCCGACCGACCATCATGGCGATGATTTCATCCTTGGTCGTGTCTTTGGTATTAACGGTCCCGACATATTCCCCGTCCCGCATGACGGTTACGCGGTCGGTAATCCGAGCGATTTCGTCCATCCGGTGGGAAATATAGATAATGCCGACGCCTTTGGCCCGCAAATCATCAATAATGACGAAGAGCTCATTGATTTCAGATTCTGTCAAGGCAGCTGTTGGTTCGTCGAAGACAATGACCTTGGCTTCCATGGATAGGGCCTTAGCAATTTCGACCATTTGCTGCTTACCGACGGTCAGGTTACCGACTTTCTCTGAGGGGTTAATGTCTAGCTTCAAGAGGTCAAAGAGTTCCTTGGCCTTCTTAATGCTAGCACCGTCGTCCAAGAATAAGTGATTCTTAACAGTTTCTCGTCCGATGAAGATATTTTGGGCCACGCTCAGGTGGTTCATCATATTCAATTCTTGGTGGACGATAACAATTCCGGCATCCATGGCATCAATAGGACGAGTGAAGGCAACCTCCTTACCTTGGTAGAGGATGGTGCCTTCGTTGGCACCGTAAATTCCGGTCAAAACCTTCATGAGGGTGGACTTACCAGCCCCATTTTCACCCATTAAGGCATGCACTTCGCCGGCCCGCAAGTCGAAATCGACGCCCTTGAGCGCCTTGACAGGGCCAAAGCTCTTGACGATGCCTTTCATTTCTAATATGACTGGATGACTCATGCAATTTCACCTACTTTTTGTTCCAATTTTTCTAACTTTTCTTCTAGGGTCTTGATGGTCTGAGCTTGACCAATCAGGATATCGGCGACTTGCACCAATAAATGGCTGTTCATAAAGTGATCCTGAGCATGAACGGCTAAGAGGCTGACAGGCGCTGCTTGGCCTTGAAGCTCTGTTTGAATCAGACCCGTCTGAAGGTTATGCGCCTCAATATTGAGGGCTTGGGCTTGAGTCAACAAGTCTTGACTAGTCGCTGCGTCTCCCTCTTGGGCGGCCTGAATGGCGGCCAAGACTTGACCGGTGGCCTTAGAGGATTTGAGAATCAGCTGCATCAAGGCTTGACTTGGGCTTGTTGCTTGGACTTCCTCACTCATGGCTGACGCCCATCAAGGTTTCGGCCTGACGGAGCACCGCTTCCCCTTGCATTAATTCGAAGTCTGAATCTGAAATGACCCCTACAGGGACAGATAGATTAGCCTTAGCCTTTTCTTCTAAGTAGGCTAATTGTGGGCTGAGGAGTAAGACATCAATATTCTTGAGGTTGTTAATCCCGGTAATCCCAACTGAATAGAAAGAGTAGTCCAGTTGATCCTTGTGGATGGTTTCGTTGATGCGTTCAACCAACATAGAAGTGGTCAGCCCACCCACGCAGGCTAAGATAATCGTTTTGGTCATGGTGACCCTCCTTTTCTTAGGTAGCGTCCTGGGGGCTAGCTTGCTGAAACCCAGCCCCGCTGACGCCAAGTGCTTAACTACTTATGAATTGGGCCTAAGGTTTGGCAAGCGCGATAGTCCGCTGCTTCCAAATCTTCTGTACCGAAGAGACTCCAGTTCTTAGGACGGAAGATATCTTCTTCTGCTACGTTATGCATGTTGACTGGAATCCGTAACATGGATGCCAAGGTGATCAAGTCTGCCCCAATGTGGCCGTAAGAGATCGCCCCGTGGTTAGCCCCCCAGTTATTCATGACATCATAGACAGAAGTGAAAGCACCCTTGCCGGTCAAGCGTGGTGCGAACCAAGTGGTTGGCCAGCCTGGATCGGTCCGGTTATCTAAGGTGTGGTGTACTTGGTCTGGCAATTCTAAGGTGTAACCTTCCGCAATTTGCAAGACTGGTCCTACGCCCTTGAGGAGGTTGAGGCGAACCATGGTCACTGGCATGCCACCCTTAGTCAAGAAGCGAGTTGAGAAGCCACCGCCACGGAAGTATTCCCGGTTAGCTGGTGGGAAGTCTGTATTCGCCAACATGGCATCGACTTCGCTTTGTTCTAATTCCCAGAATGGCTTAATCACGGCTTGACCATCACGACTTGCTTGGCCGGTACCATCGAGCGTACATGAGCCAGAGTTAATCAAATGAAGGAAACCATTCGCTGCATGACCTTCTAACTTATGACCGGTTACCCGTTCTACTGCTTCAGGACTCCAGTAGGTCCGTACGTCAGCGAAGATTTGTGGCGTATTGGTCAAGAGATAGTTGAAGAGCATGGACACGCCGTTGAGGGCATCATTTTCAGTAGCGAAGATATAAGGCTTACGGATACCGTTCCAGTCAAATTGAGTGTTAAGGAAGGTTTCCATGAAGTCCCCGTTAGGGAAGTGGTCAGTCCATTGACGTTGGCCTTGGAAACCAGCCACTAGGGCGTGGTGGCCCACCGCTTCTTCTTCAAAACCTAGTTCTGCTAAGCGAGGGTTGCCTTGCATGAGGTCGCGACCAATCATGAACATCTTAACAACGAATTCCCATTGTTTGGCTTTTTCTTCTGGTGAAAGAACTAAGTCTTGACGGTTGCGGTCCTGGCCTTCTTTGATGTTGGCCTTCACCCAAGTCATGGCACGTTCAAATTCTTCTGGATCATAGATACCACGGTCAATCCGACGGGTGAATTCAGTCATGTCGACCGATTCATTACGCATACCCAAGTATTCTTGGAAGAAGTCTGGGTCGACGATAGACCCGCCAATCCCCATGGAGACACTCCCCATTGACAGATAAGCCGTGTCGCGCATATGGCCGGTTGCTAAAGCAGCCCGGGCATAACGGAGAATCTTTTCCTTAACGTCAGCAGGAATTTCAGTATCATCGGCTTCTTGTACGTCGTGACCGTAAATACCGAAGGCTGGGATCCCCTTTTGCGCATGAGAAGCTAAAACGGCAGCCAAGTAAACAGCCCCTGGACGTTCCGTCCCATTGAAGCCCCAGATGGCATGTGGAATATCTGGCGACATGTCCATGGTCTCACTCCCGTAGCACCAGCAAGAGTCACGGTAAGAGTTGCACAGACATTGGATTTCTTGAAGAGTTCGTGAGAAGCGGCTGCTTCTGGCACCCGTCCAATGGTTGAAGGTGAGATAACACATTCAACTGGTTGGCCGTCCGGATATTTGAGCGTGCTGCTGATTAAGTCAGCCACACTCTTGGCCATGTTCATGGTTTGGACTTCTAGGGATTCCCGTACGCCTTGGCGACGACCGTCAATTGTAGGGCGAATCCCAATACGTGGATGTTGACTCATGATTATTCCTCCAATTCTCTAACTGTTCCATCCGCATTGTATTTCTTATAGCCCGGATGGCGGCCTGTTACCTTATAGTTAGCCCGCATAGCGAAGAGTCGCTCTAGGGTTGGACGGGCGATTTCGTCTTCTTCAATCCCCTTGGTTGAGATTAAGAGACGTGCATGGAAGGTAGACTTAGCAACCAGTTCTAGTGTTTCCATGCGGTAGTAAGCAGTGATGACGTCACTCCCTACTGTTAAGCCCCATGGTTTTCTAAGAGCATGACATCATGTTCTGGTAGGTATGGGGTGATGGCATCTGGCACTTCCATGGTCGATGGCACCCCGAATGGTGTGATTGGAATAGAACCGATGACAATAGCTGATTCGATCAGTGAGTAGCTGTCTAGCGGAATGTGAGCCAAGGCAAAAGCCGTGGCAATTGGTGGATGGGCATGCACGACTGCTTTGACGTCGTCGCGCTCTTGGTAGCAACGAATGTGCATCTTAATCTCACTGGATGGACGATAGCCTTCATTGGCTTCCAGAATCTCACCTTGCAAATTAAGCTTGACCAGCTTCTCTGGTGTAATAAAACTCTTACTCATGCCAGTTGGGGTCGCGATAATCGTGTCGTCAGATAAGCGAACTGAGACATTCCCGTCGTTGGCGGCTACCCAACCTAGTTGCCACATTTTGTGGCACACGTCACAAATTTGGTCTCTGACCAAACGTTCTTCTTGATTCATACAATCATCCCTTTCTTTAAGATAATGATACCTCGTTGTAAAATCGCTTACAATAGATGAAAGCGCTATTGGTAAATGGTCAAAAATAATGCTATAATATAGTCAGAAGTGTTCAAATTTGTTCATCAAGGAGGGATACTGGATGGTTTCTTTTGAACGGATGAGCCGTATTATGGATATTCTCGGCAAAAAGAAAGTCATCTCCACCACGCAACTTGAGTCACTCGTCTACTGCTCCACTTCTACTCTCAGACGCGACTTGATTGCGCTCGAGCGCGACGGCAAGATTCTCCGCAGTCACGGGGAAGTGCGCCTAGCCAACAGCAACAACATTGAGTACACCTATTCTGCGCGTGCTCATGAGGAACAAAGAAGTAAGGAAATTATCGCCGATATTGCCTCTACCTTTATCACCGATAATCTCTCCATCTTCATCGACAGCTCTACCACTGCTGCCAGTCTCATTCCCTATCTATCCCCCCACCAGAATCTGCGCGTCATTACCAATGGGATTGAGGCGGCACGTCTACTCAACAACTTCGAAAATGTCACCCTCTTCCTATCGGGTGGCCATATCGACTTTGGCACCAACTCAGCCTTGGGTGACTTTGCCACCCAGTTCATCAATAACTTTCATGCCGACCTGGCCTTCTTCTCCTGCCGCGGGCTTGATCGCTATGCTGCCTACGAGGCCAACCACAATCAGGCCATGATTAAACAGCAGATGATTGCTAATGCCGACAAGGCCATCTTGCTGGCTGACCACTCCAAGTTCAATACCAGCCACTATTTCAAGCTCAGTAACTACTCTGCTTTGGATTACATTGTGACCGACCAGCCCCCTATTGAGTCCTTCCAGGACACAGTTGGCCCCCACTGCGAAATCCTCTGGGGCTCCTAAAAAGTCAAAAAAAGCGCGTCTCTATGGCGCGCTTTTTATCTTAGAAAATAATTATTAAACTTAGTTTGTTTTTTCTTCATATTGAAAAGTCACTTTTCTCCACTTACTTATAAGTTAAAAGCGTCGACTTTCAAATTCAGACGACCACAAGGTAAGCCAGCTGCTGAGCATGACACCAAGCAAAAAAGAGGCTAGATAGTCTAGCCTCTCTGGTCTTTGATTTACTTAGTTTGTGATTTTACGGGCGGAAATGTCACCTCAAAACGAGCGCCTGCCCCCAGCTGACTCTTAAGGCTTAGCTGGGCTCCATGCTGGTCGGCAATGGCTTTGACCAAGGCCAGGCCTAGGCCGGCGCCACTTGAGGCCGACTTAGTACGGGCGCGATCCACCTGATAGAATCGTTGCCAAATGTGCGCCTGTTCTGCCTCTGCAATGCCTGGGCCATCGTCAGCAATCGACAGGATTACCCCATCTTCCTGATTAGCCGTCAAGCTAAGCGTGACCTGACTTTGAGCGAACTTAAGGGCATTGCTAAGCAGATTATCCACCAAGCGACCTAAGAGGACTTCATCAGCCTCAATCTGCAAGTTAGGCGCAAGGTCATACCTAAGCTCTTTGCCTGCTGCTTGAGCTAAGGTCTGGTCATCTTCCTGGCGCTTAGCTAAGAAATCGCTAAGATTAAGTGGCTCCAAAGCTAAGCTGTCCTGGCCTTCTAACTTGGACAATTCTAAAATTTGGTTAATTAAAGCTTTCATACGGAGCGCCTGGCGTTGGATGGTAGCGTGCGATTCCTGAGCTTCGGCCAATGAATCCGCATAGTGAAGGCCATACTCACTCTCTGATAGAATGACCGTGACGGGTGTCCGTAAATCATGGGAGACATCATGGCTGAACTGCTTCTCACGCTGGAAGGATGTTTCCACCGTCTCTAGCATGCCATTCATGGTTTGGGCCAAGAAGTAGAGTTCATCTTGGGGCCCTTTAGAGGAATTCTTTGGGACAAATCCCCACTGGTCTGAATAGCGAGAGCTGTTTGGTCCAAGACCTTGATAGGTTTTAGGGCTCGCTTCAAGACCCAGTAGCCACCCAGAACCATTAGCACCAGTAATACTGGACCGGCAATAGCCAAGACTCTGAGTAGATTGTTGAGCTCCCGGCTAGAAGCGCTGAGGGCAATGACCCCCCCGCACCCATCCCTGACCATTTTCTAGAGGCAGGTCATAGTAGAGAAAGGACTGGTCCCCCTCCTGGTAGCTAGACACTGTGCCCCCATTCTGGGGCAAGTCCCACTTAAAGAAGCCGGGCAAGTGCTGGCGACTGACATTCTGCTGATTGTAATAGGCCAGGGTAACCCCTTGCTCGAAGGAGTGACGATCCATATCAGGGTGACCATACTCCTGACCTTGTGGCGAGTCAGCGTGACGGCTGGCCATTTGGACCACCTCGACTAAGCTTTCCTTGCGATCAGCATCCACAAAGCGGGCCGAAATCCATAAGGTGGCCCCAAACATAGCCAAGAGGATGATAATCATAAAGCCGGTGTACCAAATGGTTACACGACTGGCAATACTAGTTAGAAATTGCTTGAATCCTTGGAACCACATAGCCTAACCCCCGTTTGGTTTGAATCAGTGAGGGTTGCCCCTCGCTATCGAGTTTGCGCCGAATATTTTTGATGAGGACATCAATGGTGTTGGATTCTGCTTCTTGCTCATAATCCCAGACATGATGGCGAATCTGCTCCCGTGACAGAACTTGGTTCTGGTTGCGGACCAAGTACTCCAAGACCTCATATTCTTTGGCCGTTAAATTCACGGCCTGACCATCCTTGAGGACACGTTTCTGGGAAAGAATTAAACGAATAGACCCAATTTCCACCTGATCACTTAGGATATGACGTTGTGGCCGGCGGAGTAGAACCCGTAGGCGAGCTAGTAGCTCCCCAAATTCAAAGGGCTTGACCATATAATCATCTGCACCCAAATCCAGGCCCCGAATCTTATCAGTGACAGCATCCCGGGCTGTTAACAAGAGAACAGGCACTGGGTTTCTTGCGATCTGATGCGCTCTAGAAATTCAAAACCGTCCATGTGAGGCATCATGATATCTAAGATAATGAGGTCATAGCTAGCTACCGCCAAAAAATCCAAGGCTTCTTGGCCATCAAAAGCTGCGTCCACACTATATTGTTGCTTCTTTAGCAACTTAGTTAGACTGGCATTCAAGTCACGTTCGTCTTCCACTAGCAGTAATTTCATATGATCACCTCTTCTCATCAAGTTGCATTGTATCAATATTTCTACACAAAGGCAAATCAGGGCACCCAAAGGCACCCTGATGTGGGGGAATGGCAGGCTCTACAAGTGGCAGCTTGTCTGAGAATGCCACCTGCCCGCTCACTGGCTACCTATTGTGACACGACAGCAGCCAGTAGGTAAATAGTTGGTTAGCCACTTTAACTTAGTTAAGTAGACTAGCGCTTATTGGATTCAGCTGGTGCTCCTTGCCCTTGTGGGCCACCTTCTTGCTTATTAGGACCTTGACCAGGACCTGCTTGATTTGGTTAGGCCCTTGATGCTGACCACGGACGCCCTCTTGGCCTGGACCTTGCGCTTGACCTACTTGATGGTCAGCTGGCCCATGATGACCCTCTTCTCGGTCTTCAATTTCTGTCACCGCAGCCGTCTCGCCATCAACGCTCACTTGCTTGAAAGTTTGGTTGCTTTCCAAGGTGACGGTGTAAGTAGCCGCCTTATCTTGTTCATGACTTGGATCCAGTTCAATATCATAGACTTTAGCATCCGCATACTTAGCCAAGACAGCGTCTAAGGCAGCTTGCGCGCTGACACTTGGCGCCTTAAAGTCTGGTTTAGCCTCCTGACCTTGAGCCTGAGTACCCTCTTGGCCTGGTGCAGGTTTTTGGCCTTGATTTTGATTTGACCCCTGACCTTGAGCGTTATCTGGGCCATGGTTTTGATTTGGTGCTTGACCTTGACCGGGAGCTTGACCCTGCCCCGGACCTTGCTCATGGCCAGGCCCATGGTTTTGATTTCCACCTTGGCCTTGGTTGGCACCCTGCTCTTGACTAGGGCCTTGGCGATCGTGACCATGACCTTGTTCCTGATTAGTCTCTTCTTCTGTCACTTTACCTGTCTGGGCATCTACAAAGACAAAACGAAAGTCCTTATCTGCCTTGACGACAACCGAATAGGCGGCTTGATCACCTTGCTCATACAAACTAGCGCCTAAGACTTGGCTATTAGGCACTTGAGTCGCAGCCTTCTCCAGAGCTTGCTTCATGGTGACATTAATTTGAACATTCTGAGCGGTCTGCCCTTCTTTCTTTTCCTGACCATGTCCATGTCCGCCAGGACCTTGCTCATGGCCATGATGATGACCACCTGGGCCGCGGTCATGGCCTTGACAATGGTCGCCAGCTTGCTGTCTTGGGCCATCTTGGCCTTGTTCTTTATCAGGGGCTGCCTGATAGGCCTTGGACTGGGAGGCTTGATTGGACTGGCCCGCTTCACCTGCAAAGACGCTCAACGTCGGTAGGGCTACACTAGCTGCCAGGGATGCGGCTAAGGCTCCGCTTAAGAGAATATGTTTAGATACTTTCATGTTATTGACTCCTTTAGCTTCTATAATTTTCAGGTAAGTAGGGGTTGCTTACCTGATAAACTTAGTCTAAGGGGCAAAAATGAATGAAAGATGAATGAATTATCGTTGAGGAAAAAAATTTTTTCCTACTATCTCTGTATAAGAAAAAGCGTCCCCTAAGGGACGCTTGAAACTTTCACCCAGCATGGCAACGACCTACTCTCACAGGACCAAAGGTCCAACTACCATCGGCGCTAAGAAGCTTAACTGCTGTGTTCGGAATGGGAACAGGTGTGTCCTTCTTGCCATTATCACCACACTTGGGTGTTGTCTTATATGAGTGCTTGCACACTCAAAACTGAATAACCTCAAACCTAACCTCAAATCTTGTGGTTAAGACCTCGACCGATTAGTACTAGTCCGCTCCATGGATCACTCCACTTCCACTTCTAGCCTATCTACCTGATCGTCTCTCAGGGGTCTTACTTCTTTCGAATGGGAAATCTCATCTTGAAGCTGGCTTCACGCTTAGATGCTTTCAGCGCTTATCCATCCCGCACATAGCTACCCAGCGATGCCCTTGGCAGAACAACTGGTACACCAGCGGTGCGTCCATCCCGGTCCTCTCGTACTAAGGATAGCTCTTCTCAAATTTCCTACGCCCGCGACGGATAGGGACCGAACTGTCTCACGACGTTCTGAACCCAGCTCGCGTACCGCTTTAATGGGCGAACAGCCCAACCCTTGGGACCGACTTCAGCCCCAGGATGCGATGAGCCGACATCGAGGTGCCAAACCTCCCCGTCGATGTGAACTCTTGGGGGAGATAAGCCTGTTATCCCCAGGGTAGCTTTTATCCGTTGAGCGATGGCCCTTCCATACGGTACCACCGGATCACTAAGCCCGACTTTCGTCCCTGCTCGACTTGTAGGTCTCGCAGTCAAGCTCCCTTCTGCCTTTACACTCTACGAATGATTTCCAACCATTCTGAGGGAACCTTTGGGCGCCTCCGTTACTCTTTAGGAGGCGACCGCCCCAGTCAAACTGCCCACCTGACACTGTCTCCCGTGCTGTTACACGTGGGTTAGAGGGTCCGCATCACAAGGGTAGTATCCCACCAGCGCCTCCGTGTAGACTGGCGTCCACACTTCTTCAGCTCCTACCTATCCTGTACATGCCATACAAACACTCAATATCAAGCTACAGTAAAGCTCCATGGGGTCTTTCCGTCCTGTCGCGGGTAACCTGCATCTTCACAGGTACTATAATTTCACCGAGTCTCTCGTTGAGACAGTGCCCAGATCGTTACGCCTTTCGTGCGGGTCGGAACTTACCCGACAAGGAATTTCGCTACCTTAGGACCGTTATAGTTACGGCCGCCGTTTACTGGGGCTTCAATTCGTACCTTCGGATTGCTCCTAAGCACTCCTCTTAACCTTCCAGCACCGGGCAGGCGTCAGCCCCTATACGTCATCTTTCGATTTTGCAGAGACCTGTGTTTTTGATAAACAGTCGCCTGGGCCTATTCACTGCGGCTGACATTTCTGTCAGCACCCCTTCTCCCGAAGTTACGGGGTCATTTTGCCGAGTTCCTTAACGAGAGTTCTCTCGCTCACCTTAGTGTTCTCCACTTGACTACCTGTGTCGGTTTGCGGTACGGGTTGTTAACAACTCACTAGAAGCTTTTCTCGGCAGTTTGATTAGCCACCTTCGCTACTTAAATTTCGCTCCAGGTCACACGTCACAGTTATAGGTATAAGCATTTGACTCATACCACCACTTCGTGCTTCTACAGACACTTCCATCCGTCTGCGTGGCGTCGCCTCCTGCGTCCCTCCATCGCTCAAACATTGTTAACAAGTACAGGAATCTCTACCTGTTGTCCATCGCCTACGCCTATCGGCCTCGGCTTAGGTCCCGACTAACCCTGGGCGGACGAGCCTTCCCCAGGAAACCTTAGTCTATCGGTGGACGGGATTCTCACCCGTCTTTCGCTACTCATACCGGCATTCTCACTTCTAAGCGCTCCAACACTCCTTTCGGTATGCCTTCACCGCCCTTAGAACGCTCTCCTACCACTCAATTTAAAATTGAATCCACAGCTTCGGTGTACTGTTTAGCCCCGGTACATTTTCGGCGCGGAGTCACTCGACTAGTGAGCTATTACGCACTCTTTGAATGGTGGCTGCTTCTAAGCCAACATCCTAGTTGTCTATGCAACTCCACATCCTTTTCCACTTAACAGTTACTTTGGGACCTTAGCTGGTGGTCTGGGCTGTTTCCCTTTCGACTACGGATCTTATCACTCGCAGTCTGACTCCCAGAGATGAGTCCTTGGCATTCGGAGTTTATCTGGATTCGGTAAAGCGTGAGCCCCCCTAGTCCAAACAGTGCTCTACCTCCATGACTCTTACTCTGAGGCTAGCCCTAAAGCTATTTCGGAGAGAACCAGCTATCTCCAAGTTCGATTGGAATTTCTCCGCTACCCACACGTCATCCAAACACTTTTCAACGTGTCCTGGTTCGGTCCTCCAGTGCGTCTTACCGCACCTTCAACCTGCACATGGGTAGGTCACTTGGTTTCGGGTCGACGACACCTGACTTTCGCCCTATTCAGACTCGCTTTCGCTACGGCTCCGTTTCTTCAACTTAACCTCGCCAACTATCGTCACTCGCCGGTCCATTCTACAAAAGGTACGCCATCACCCCTTAACGGGCTCTGACTACTTGTAAGCACACGGTTTCAGGTACTCTTTCACTCCCCTCCCGGGGTGCTTTTCACCTTTCCCTCACGGTACTGGTTCACTATCGGTCACTAGGGAGTATTTAGCCTTGCCAGATGGTCCTGGCGGATTCCGACGGAATTCCACGTGTTCCGCCGTACTCAGGATACTCTTAGGTACAAATCAGTTTTCGTATACGGGGCTCTCACCCTCTTTGGCGCTGTTTCCCACCAGCTTCTACTAACTCATTTGAGTCCACGTTAGAGTCCTACAACCCCAGTGTGCATGCACACTGGTTTGGGCTCTTCCCGTTTCGCTCGCCGCTACTCAGGGAATCGATTTTTCTTTCTCTTCCTGCAGGTACTTAGATGTTTCAGTTCTCTGCGTCTACCTCACCCTTAGGTGTGACTAGCCATTACGCTAGCCGGGTTCCCCCATTCGGATATCTCTGGATCTTAGCTCACTTACAGCTCCCCAAAGCATTTCGTCGTTCGTCACGTCCTTCTTCGGCTCCTAGTGCCAAGGCATTCACCGTGCGCCCTTTGTTTCTTAACCACGATCATACTTGATGCATGATACTTTCGCGCTATTTTTTTCTTACTCTGTAATTTCTTACAGACTCGGTCAATTCTCGGTTCATTATTTTAGAAATAATGTGTTTTACCATCCATCCTGTCGGATGATAAAACGGTTTGTTTGGTTATTCAGTTTTCAATGTGCAAGTTCGCTTACCAAAAATGATAAGCTATGGAGAATAGCGGGATCGAACCGCTGACCTCCTGCGTGCAAAGCAGGCGCTCTCCCAGCTGAGCTAATCCCCCGTAGCTGGATATTTAATTGTATCCAATGGGCCTAAATGGACTCGAACCATCGACCTCACCCTTATCAGGGGTGCGCTCTAACCAGCTGAGCTATAGGCCCGGATTATTTAAACCCTTTTGAGTTTGCTATAATAGCACACTCAAAACTAAACAAAGACGCAAGCTCTGTGAGGTTCCGTTACTCCTTAGAAAGGAGGTGATCCAGCCGCACCTTCCGATACGGCTACCTTGTTACGACTTCACCCCAATCATCTATCCCACCTTCGACGGCTCCCTCCTAAAAGGTTAGGCCACCGGCTTCGGGTGTTACAAACTCTCGTGGTGTGACGGGCGGTGTGTACAAGACCCGGGAACGTATTCACCGCGGCGTGCTGATCCGCGATTACTAGCGATTCCGGCTTCATGTAGTCGAGTTGCAGACTACAATCCGAACTGAGAATGGCTTTTAGAGATTCGCTTACCCTCGCGAGTTCGCTGCTCGTTGTACCATCCATTGTAGCACGTGTGTAGCCCAGGTCATAAGGGGCATGATGATTTGACGTCATCCCCACCTTCCTCCGGTTTGTCACCGGCAGTCTAACTAGAGTCCCCATCTTAATGCTGGCAACTAGTTATAGGGGTTGCGCTCGTTGCGGGACTTAACCCAACATCTCACGACACGAGCTGACGACAACCATGCACCACCTGTCACCGACGTTCCGAAGAAACTCTATCTCTAGAGCGGTCGTCGGGATGTCAAGACCTGGTAAGGTTCTTCGCGTTGCTTCGAATTAAACCACATGCTCCACCGCTTGTGCGGGTCCCCGTCAATTCCTTTGAGTTTCAGCCTTGCGGCCGTACTCCCCAGGCGGAGTGCTTATTGCGTTAACTCCAGCACTGAAGGGTGGAACCCCTCCAACACTTAGCACTCATCGTTTACGGCGTGGACTACCAGGGTATCTAATCCTGTTTGCTCCCCACGCTTTCGAGCCTCAGCGTCAGTTACAGACCAGAGAGCCGCCTTCGCCACTGGTGTTCCTCCATATATCTACGCATTTCACCGCTACACATGGAATTCCGCTCTCCTCTTCTGCACTCAAGTCTCCCAGTTTCCAATGACCCTCCACGGTTGAGCCGTGGGCTTTCACATCAGACTTAAAAGACCGCCTACACTCCCTTTACGCCCAATAAATCCGGACAACGCTCGCCACCTACGTATTACCGCGGCTGCTGGCACGTAGTTAGCCGTGGCTTTCTGGTTAGATACCGTCACACGCATAACAGTTACTCTATGCGCTGTTCTTCTCTAACAACAGAGCTTTACGATCCGAAGACCTTCTTCACTCACGCGGCGTTGCTCCGTCAGACTTGCGTCCATTGCGGAAGATTCCCTACTGCTGCCTCCCGTAGGAGTTTGGGCCGTGTCTCAGTCCCAATGTGGCCGATCACCCTCTCAGGTCGGCTATGCATCATCGCCTTGGTAGGCCTTTACCCTACCAACTAGCTAATGCACCGCGGGTCCATCTCTTAGCGATAGCTTGCGCCACCTTTCCTCACTGGATCATGTGATCCTATGTCCTATGCGGTATTAGCAGTCGTTTCCGACTGTTATCCCCCACTATGAGGTAGGTTACCCACGTGTTACTCACCCGTTCGCCACTCACCTTGACCAAGTGCAAGCACCTAGTCGCGGTTCGTTCGACTTGCATGTATTAGGCACGCCGCCAGCGTTCGTCCTGAGCCAGGATCAAACTCTCATGAAAAAAATTTCATAAGTCTACTTGACTCATTTCTTTACTAGCTTGTTTTTTACCCAGCTTGTCTGCTGCTGAATTGTTGGTTGTTCATCAAGTTTACCTCGATGACCCTCACATTCTTGGTGTGTCTTTGTTTAGTTTTCAATGTGCTTGTTGTCACTACGTGACAACTTTTATATCATACCACCCTGCATTGGAGAAGTCAACACTTTTTTTCGACTTTCTCAAATATTTTTTCGGATAGTTGGTCTGTCATTTTCAGACGAACATTAATATATCACGTCACTTAGTCAGAGTCAAGCCCAAATGCTAAGAAATTTTCATAAGTTACAAAATCAAAAAAAAGACCGGGACAAAGTCCCAGTCTTTGATCTATTAGAATCCACTTGCGCCGCCGCCGCCACCGGAACCACCAGATGAGCCACCACTGAAGCCACCACCGAAACCACCGGAGTTACTACCGGAGTATGAGTGGTCTTGGCTATAAGCGGAAGCCGAGCTCACGTTAGATGAGATGGATTGGCTGAGCACATGGCTGTAGAGGCCTGTATTATAGTACATTGGATAGTAGGTCATACCTTCTACCAATTCTGCTTGAGTGAATTGAACCTTGAGGGCATCCAAGACCTTATCCGCTATCCCAAAGGCAATGGCATAAACTAGGTATTCTTCCCACAGAGCTAGGGAAGCAATGTCTCGCATATTCATTTGCCCCACATCTTCTAGCATCTTGGCAAAGCCATGCCACTCTTGATAGAGTTGGTCTTCCTCTGCCGTCCGGAGTGGTCGGACTGACACGGTAATCATAAAGATCACATTCAGGATGATTTCCAAGAGGGCTAGGCCCAGTGCAATCCAACCTACTTGTTGTAGGAAGGGATGATTGGTGGCCATATAGCCTGCAAAGAGGGCTGCCCCACCTAAGATGACATTAAGGATAATGGCCCCAATAGCTTGGAAACGTAGGCTATTATTCTTGTCTCGAGCCGATTCCACTAATTGTGATCCGGCGATGCTAGCACGGCTTTGGAAGTTTTCGTAGGCTGCCAAGCGCTTCTTGGCAAAATGCCGGTTCTTCTTCATGCGTTTTTCCAAGTCTTCTAAGGTGACACTGGTTTCATCATCTGGGAAGAGGAAGGTCAAGACTGCCCGTTCGTGACCTTGAAGCGGATAGTCGGCTACCTCGTCTGTCAGCTTGGTGACACGCGCGGTCATGGAACTATTGCTGAAGATGCCGCGATTTTCGCGACGTTCTTCCTCTAGCTCCAAATACCCCTTACGGGCTAAGTCAGCAACCGTTGCTGAGAAGTCATCGGGATTAGGTTCCCCACTAGACCGGAAAACAGCGGAAGTGACCACTGCTGGCGCCGTATGTGAGGGCAAGTTGTAGTTGTGAATTGGCAATTGAACCGGATTAGGATTCAACTGGCGACGTAACTTAAAGTATTTACGCCAGAGGTGAAAGGGAAGCAAGGACATGAGAATCATAGCTCCCCACTGGACCGCGCTAGTGGTATACTTCTGGCTTTCATAGGCCTTGCGGTCTGCCTCAGCTTGGGCAGCTTCCTTAGATTCAATTTCTGCCTTCATATTCTGATTGACGACATTGGTGTTATGTGGCGTCAAGGACGTTGGGAAAATGGTATGCACTTCGACAAAGCGATTGGCTGGTGTTCCATTAGACTTAAGAATCACGACAGAGCGCCCATTTTCTTGGCCCAGTTCTACTGTCCCGCTTCCGGTCCCACCGTGGGCCCAGGCTTTGAAACTATCCTTATCGGTAATTTGGCCTGGTGGCAGAATGACCTTGGCAGTAACGTCGGTTTTGAAGTCAACACCTTCCCCAATTAGCTTACGGTTGAATTCCGCTGTATCGGCATAGTTGGTCACGATGTGATTGAGGGTATACTCGGCCACAAAGGTTACCTTCTTATTGCTAACAGGGTAGTAAGCCTTGAAAGTTCTGATGTTACGGTTGGATTGGATGTGGAAGGTCTTAGGCTGCTTGGAGTCCAACTTATCCTCAGTGAACTCCTCTAGCTTGTTGCCATTTTCGACACCGATTTTGTAGGCACCTAATTCAAAGCCACCTGTATCCACCTTGAGGAGGGCACCATTCATGAAACTGGCGTCAAAGACCCATTTCTGGGTAAATTTAACATTCCCTTCAGCCGTAATCTCGGCAGTGACATCTTGATTGGTAATCTTATAAGATACTTCGGCAGCACGTATCTGACTAATAGGTCCCGCAAGCGCGAGCACTAGGGCCATTAATGCTAACCAAAAGAATGAGCGTCGCTTCATCTTATTTTCCTCCTTTATGGGCTTGTGACGTTGGTATTAGGCTTGGTCACTACTTGGTGTTCCACCGCGTCGACCAGGACGGTACGTGTACTTGCTTCATCTTGACTATAGGTAATCTCCCAAACAGGCGTATAGACATCGAAGTCCTGCAAATTAACCGTACGATAGTAACCTAGGCTAATTTGTTGGATAGTCGAGCCATCCGGAATATAGGTATCGACCCGGGTCTCCAGAAGTTTGAGGGCATCCTTGACACTAATCAGTGCAATGGGTTGGTCCAAGACCTTAAAATCACTCTGATAGGTCTGGGTGTATTCCCGCAATTGGAAATCCGCATTGAAACTCAGTCGCAACTCAGAACTCCCGTCCAAGACAGGGTAGCCATCATAAGCCACCATGTAGAAGGTTAGGGTACGAGATTCTGGACTGAAGGACCAAACCGTATATTCTGCCCCCCGAACAAAGTATTCAGGCCGATCCAAGAAATTACGGCGAATGTCTTCTACCTGCTCCTGGGTCAAGGTCTTGCTATCGCGATCAAGTCCGAGACCCAAATCCAGTGGCTGATCAAAGGTCGATTGTAAGACGCCATTATTATAACGGGCGGTCTGACCTTGAAGGGTGCCACGCTCCTTGTCGAGGACTTGGCTAGTTTCCGTCTTAACAACGGGCAGCTGATAGCTTTCATTTGATAGGGTCTGGTTGATTTTAATGTTACGGTTTTTGAGCTGGGTCTCAATGCTGACATTGGCGACCTGCCCACTATTTGTTTGTCTGACCTGCTGCTTGGTAATCAGGGTAAAGGCCAGATAGGCATCGAAGAAGATGAAGAAGATTAAGAGTAAAATCTGGGTTCGTTTAAATCCATTATTCTTGGCCCCCTTCATCTAGGGTATTTACACCTTGTGGGCTGGTCCCCTCATCCGAACTAGCAGATTCCTGGTTATGTCGCAACTCACCGCGATTAAGGCGTTCCAAGGAGATATAGCGCCCCTTGTATTCGACATAGTACTTAGGAATAAAGGTCACCAACTGGAAATTCTCCATATTGGCCTGCCATTCATAGGCCACAAAAATCTGGTCTAAATCAGTCGTCACCATACCTTGTTCATGCAGCTGGGAAACCAAGCTACTTGCTGAATCTAGGTCGGTTGCTTTACTCTTGTCGTCAATATGCGAACGCAGGCTCAGGAAGGAGCCGGAAAAGCGTGTCACCTTGGGCGACAAATTAAATTGCAGGCCTAAGTAATAAGGCGAGGCATCCGACATGAGCGGATAGCCGTCTAGATAGCGCTGGTAATAGAGCGTGTTGGTACTATTATTGGTGGTCAAACGCAGGCCTTGGGTCCAGACTCCGTATTTCTTCATTTCGGCAAATGAATCCATGATAATCTGGTCGCGATGGACCGAACTACGATTCTGAACCGCTTCGCTCCGTGCAGTGTAGACATGACTATCAGAGTTGACATCGAGTTCCAAGTCCAAGGTCTTGTATTTTTTCTCCCCACTCTCCCCACTATCCGTAATGGAGTAGTTGTCCGAACCGAAGAAGAGACCAATCAGATTGGCTTCTGATTCTTTCTTAAGGGTATAGACCTGACTTGGCAGGCTAAAGGCTTCGGTCCGAATCAATGCCTTGCCCTTGGCTAAAGGCACTTGGGACATGGCCGTCCAAGTACTCAAGTCTTGGATCAGGCTCTGATAGAGGCTAGCAAAGTCCCAGCCATTGAGGGGCACCCGCACATAGGTCTCATCCACCTGATTGACTAAGTAGAGAGCTTGGGGCTCCTCTTTCAAGAGCCAGATTTGGTCAGCTTCAAAATCGAGTGGCGGGCCGTCCTTAGACTTGAACCATTGTCCCCACAAGGAGACTGGCAAACGGTCAGCAAAACGCAAAATCAAACGAGGACTGGTCGACATGTTGGCAAAGGCTTCAGAGGACTCTACCACATCAAAGTCGCCCCCTAGTTCACTCGGTGTCTGAGCTAAGGCTGCCGTCACCTGGTCCAGATGACTGGCACTAGCCTCCCAGTAACCGCCTGCTTCATAGGCATCTAGGGCTACGGGAGCTAGCACATCGGTTAACTTCATGCCGGCTACTTGCCGATTGAGACTATCCACTTGCTCATTACGAACGGTTTTGTTGTGGCGTTTGCGAATTAGCACCATAGAGAAAAATCAGGGTTGGTTAGAAGCAACCAAGAAAGAACCCCGCTGGTTAGGACAGCCAGAATTAAGGTAATAGGAATAAAGAGACGGCGAATCATCAATCATCCCACCCTTCATCGTCAAAGTCCATTTGCAGATAAGGGAGATCAAAAGCCAAAGGTCGAACCCTTGCCTTCCACACTGGTCGCCCAGATTTTCCCACCATGCAGTTCAATGATTTCCTTGGAAATAGCCAGACCAAGCCCTGTCCCCCCCTGCTCACGCGACCGCGCTTTATCGACACGGTAGAAGCGTTGGAAGAGATGTGGGATATCCTTCTGCGGAATCCCTAGCCCCTGGTCCTTAATGGACAAGTGGACATGGGAATGGGAGTCTTCAATCTTCACGACGATGACACCCCCATCAGGAGAATACTTGATGGCGTTGTTTAAGATATTATCAATCACTTGGGTCACGCGGTCCTGGTCAATTTCCAGGTAGATTTCCCGTGAGGTGAAATCCCGCTTAAGCTTGAATTTCTTCTGGTCAGGATTCTGTTCCAACATAAATTCAAAGCGATCCAGAATATGACTGACCATGCGCTTAAAGTCGATGTATTCTAGGTTGAGTTTATATTGACCTTCGTGAATCTTGGATAGATCCAGCAGGTTACCAATCATCCGCATCATACGGTCGGTTTCCAACTGAATGACATTAAGAAACTGAGGCGCAATGACCTGGTCCTTCCATGCCCCTTCGCGCAGGGCTTCGGTATAGGACTTAATGGAAGTCAATGGCGTCCGCAATTCGTGGGAGACGTTGGATACAAAGTCCCGTCGCTCTTGCTCGGTCTTCTCTTGTTCGGTGACGTCTGTTAAGACACAGACCACCCCGGTAACGAAGCCGGTCTCACGGCGAATAACGGAGAATTCCCCCTTGAGGATGGAATACTCTCCATGGTCTACCCAATCCATAAGGATTTCCCGGTCATCACCTAGCAAGTCGGTCAAGGTATATTGATCCTTGAGCCGCAAGAGGCGAATAATGGAAATCCCGATGGCGGATTGTTGGTCGATACCCAAGAGTTGCAGGGCCCGCTCATTGACTAGCAGGACATTACCACGCCGGTCGGTCGCAATCACCCCGTCGGTCATATAACGGAGAATCCCGTCCAAACGTTGACGTTCGGATTCAATCAATTCTTGGGAGTCCTTAACCTTAACCGATAACTCGTTAAGGGTCTTGGCCAGTTCGCCCAACTCGTCATTCCCAAAAATCTTGGCCGGGTAGTTATAAATCCCCTCCGAAATCCGCAGGGCTTGTTGACGCATGTTTTCAATGGGCATGGTTAAGCCTTGAGAGAGCACCAAGGCTAAGATAAAGCTCCCCACAATGGCAATGACAGCCGACTGGATGAAGACACTCATGACACTCTGGGTCTGCTCATAGACCCGGTTCATATTGGCCGTTACTCGGACCGCCCCTACCACCGTATTATTCGACTGACTCAAAATCGGCTTAATCGTGGTGTAGGTATGACGCTTGTTATTGACATCATACTCTGAAACTTAGAAGAGCGTTGGCTAACCAACGCTTCCCTCACATTATTATCATTGGTCTTGGCCAGTGCTTCTGACTGGTCCAAGGCGTTATTTGACGCGATAATTCCATCCTTGGTGTTGATGATTTGGATACGGGTCAAATTACTATTTGAGAAGGTATCAATGACCTGAGTCAGACGGGCGCGTTCATCCGTCTCACTCAAGCGTTCTTCTAAGATTGGCGTCACATTGTTAACCAAGAACTCTACCTGGGTATCAATCTGATCCTGGTAGTTCTTGAGCGTACGGCTCTCGTATTGGTTAACGAAGTAGACCCCCACGAATTGGAAAGCAATCAGCAGAATAATAATGATTTGAATCGGAATTTTAAAATGGATCGATTGAAATAATCGTCTGATTCGCTTCATATGCTAGAACTTCCTATTCTTGATCTGGATTCTTCAAGAGGTAGCCGACCCCACGACGAGTCACAATATAAGTTGGGTGGCTAGGAATATCTTCAATTTTCTCCCGCAGACGACGGATAGTCACGTCGACCGTCCGCACATCCCCGAAGTAATCATAGTCCCAAACAGTCTCAAGGAGATGTTCTCGGGTCATGACTTGGCCAATGTGGCGGGCTAGGTAGTGGAGTAATTCGAACTCCCGGTGGGTCAGTTCAATTTCTTCCCCGTGCTTGGAGATAATGTAGGCATCTTGGTGAATAACTAAATCCCCTACTACAATCTCGTTTTTGTTGACTTCTTGTGGCTCAGGTTCCTTGACTAGATTGCGACGTAAGTTAGCCTTAACGCGGGCAATGAGTTCACGGTTAGAGAATGGCTTGGTGACATAGTCATCTGCCCCTAACTCTAAACCTAAGACCTTGTCAATCTCTGAATCTTTGGCGGTTAACATGATAACTGGTACAGCAGATTGTTTGCGAATTTCACGACAAACTTCCAAACCGTCCATCTTGGGTAACATGAGGTCTAAAATCACTAAATCTGGTTGACTCTTCTCGAATACCTCTAATGCTTGTTCACCATCATAAGCTTTTTCAATGGCATAGCCTTCATTTTCTAAGTTAAAAGAAATAATATCAGAGATTGGCTTTTCATCATCTACGACTAGAATCTTTTTCATATGGTTCATCCTTTCTCATGACGTTCTAGGTTCAAATGGGTGAGCCTTCCCCTTAAGGTCTCACTCCTTTATTATAGCGGGTTTTGCGGGAATATTAAAGCCCTTACGCTCAAGTTTTCTACTTATGTCAAAGCTTGCTCGGACTTGTAATCTAATAGACAAGTATTTGAAAAGAAACCTTAAACAAAAGGTAGGGCCTTTTGTTTAAGGTTTCCAAATTAAAGGCGTTCAATCATTAGAAGATGATAACTGGCATGCCGACTTCCACTAATTGGTAAACTTCTGCCATGGTACCTGGTGGCGTGTTGATACAGCCTAAAGAACCATTAGACAGGTAGGCTTCGCCCCCGAAGGAAGCTTGCCAGTTGGCATCGTGAATCCCTTGGCCAGTGTCATCAAATGGAATCCAGTAATCAACCGGTTGTTGATATTCCTTCTGAGTATGTGGGTTGTAACCCTTGAGGGTTGAAGGAGACTCCTTATTCCAAGAAGCGTAGGCCCCGGGGATAGTGGTCGTCCCAGGGCGACCGGTTACGACTGGTGTTTCCAGTACCTTCTTGCCATCCTTATAGATAAACATCATTTGGTGGGCAATGTCGACTTCGACATAGCTTGGACCGATATCATTTTCCTTGTCGGCATAACCCGTCCCAACAACCGTTGGCTCACGCTTGATGGTACCACCCTTGTTAAGGTCTGCTACAATCTTCTCTGCCTCTGCCTCAGAGTCAATGGACCAACCTAGGGTCCCTGGTTGCACATCGACCACCCCAGATAAGGTTGAAGCAAATTTACGCGTTTTATTGATGGTCGCGTATTTGGTGTTGAGTTCCTTGACATAGTCTTGGACCTTGCTTTGGTCTACTACCAAGTTATTAGACTCATCGAATTGAATCCAGTCATTGATTTTATCTTTAGGAACGACTTCTTCCTTGCCTGAGATAGTCAAGGTAATTTTGGTATCAGCGACCTTGTTAATTTGATCCATGACTTGGGTAATCTTAGGATCATCACTCTTGATTTTTGGCTCTTGGTAGGCCGAATTGATTTCAACCGAGGTGTTACCTGATTGCACTTGAGAAACAATCAGTTCCTTAACCTTGGCTACATCTAATTGGTTACCGGATTTTTCAGGGGTGACATGGTAACCTTGTCCGTTAGAATACTCGATCTTAGCATCTTCAGCCGCTGTCCGGTTTTGGTTGTTCAAGCCAAAGCCATCCAGAGTCTTGCTTAGGTTCTCGTCGTTAAAGGCCACGTGATTGAGCAAGACATTCTTATATTCGGTGGTGTTGAAGAAACTACCTACCCAACCGGTTGGGTCTTGTGAATTATAAGCTGATTCCAAAGCCTTGTTGGCATCTACTTGGACACCTGCTTGTTCTAAGGTAAAGCGACCTACTTCCTTACCATTTTCCAGAATGGTCACTTCCTTCTGGTTAAGGTCCTTGCCAATCTTATCCTCCGCTTCTGCTAAGGTTAAGTTGGAAATATCCAAGGAGCCAAATTTAGTGTTGGCTTGGAATTTCTGGGCGTAGAAGCCTACACCGGCACTATAGCCCAAACCAGCTAACAGTAAAACTGTTGTCGAGCCAATGATTAATCCTTTTTCATTATTTCTCGTCCTCACTTTTTCTCTTATTCAAATACAGATTTTAGCATCGAATTGTGAATTTTCTTTGACCCTTCCATTAATTATTCTATATGATTTTGTTTCTTTTGTAATATGAGGGTCTCAATGGCATGTGAAACGCCGTCTTCTTCATTGCTTAAAGTCACAAAGTCAGCCTTGGCTTTGAGGTCGTCTGAGGCATTGCCCATGGCTACCGCACAGCCGGCAAAATCTAACATCTCAGCATCATTAGCCGCATCGCCCAAGGCCATAACCTGCTCAGGACGCAGACCTAAGTGACGGGCCAACTGGTCTAATCCACTAGCCTTAGAAACACCAACCGGTAGAAATTCTAGGATAACCTTCTGGCTCCGCACCATGGACAGGGCCTGCCAGTCGGTCGCCTCAATGGTTGGAATCCAAGCATCCAAAACTGCTTCCGGCGCCAGAATCATGACCTTATTGAGTTGGCTATTGGCCAGGAAGTCTTCTTGGGAGATTGGTGTCACGTCTGTTTTAAGAAACTGGGCGTCGCGGGCAACCAAAGCATTAGGCGTTGGATCCCCTACTAGGTAGATATGGTCGCGGTCAAAGGCCACCAACTGAGCACCCTGGTCCTTGAGGGGCGCCACTAGTTCCAGTGCCCGTTGCCGCGCCGCTTGGGTTAAGAAGCGTTGGAAGACCGATTGGAAAGGCGCCTGAGCCGACAAGGTTTGCGCCCCATTTTGCAGAATCATAAAGTCCGACTCGCTTAAGAAAGGCAGCTCTGGCACATAAAAATCCACCCCTGGTAGGGTCCGGCCGGTACAGATGACAATCTTAATGCCTGCCTCATGCGCCCGAGCCAGAGTGGCGACGTTGGTAGCACTAATGGTTTTTTGGTTGGTCAGCAGGGTGCCATCTAGGTCAATGGCGATTAAGCCAATATCCTGAGCTAATTCTTGGCCAGATTCCTTGCTGTCTTCTATTTGTTCGGCGGCCATTTGTTGGAACTCGTTAAGGGCAGGCGCCGCCGCTTGGCGTTTGGTCTCGGCTTTTGCTGCCACTTGCTGGCACCAGGTCTTATCCCATTGGGTGGCTAGGAAATCCTCTACCTCTATTTCCTTTTCCTTGCGGACCATGAGCAGACCATCGCCTAAAGGCAGGAGGCAGGCCCGTTGGTCTTGATCGGTCAAGACAGCTTGGAAGAGTTCATTGAGCTTGCGATGAATCTTACGCACCCGCTTAGGCCGCGTGTCTAAGGCATCCATGATGGTGCCCGCTTGCAGGACATCATCAATCAGCAGGACACCCCCCATCTTAAGCAGACGCATGCAGTAAGGATAGAACTCCAGGTACTTGGCCTTGGCGCTATCCATAAAAATCAGATCATAGTGATTAGCCGGTAAGGTAGGCAGAATGTCAGCCGCATCCCCTTCTAGGACCGTCACCTTATCCGCCAGACCGGCCTGCTCAAAGTTGGACTTAGCGCGTTCAAACATGAGGGCGTAGCGGTCAATCGTGGTTAAGTGGCCGTCAGATGCTAGGTGTTGAGCCATAAGACTAGCCGAAAAGCCAATGGCGGTCCCGATTTCCAGGATTTGTTGCGGCTGGGTTGTAGCACAGAAAAAGTCCAAGAACTTGGCTGTTTCGTGAGGGACCACCGGAATCCCATTGGCATTAGCAAAGGCCTCCAACTGACCTACGACCCCTTCAAAAGGCAGTTGCCCCTCCCGCATCAAGTCGATTATTTTCTGCATGACCACTGGCCGGTGCATCATCTCGTTCAACATAGTCCTGTCTCCTTCTCCTGACTTATTCACTGTCTATTATAATGGAAAAGACTTAAAAGCAAAAGACCCAGCCCTTCTCATCAAACTTTTAGGCCTGGATTTGGTGCGAGAAGGAGCCTTTTAGGGTATTTATATAAGAAGGAGGAAGCGCTATGTACCATCAAGAGGCAAGATTTTATCAGCTAGTCAAGCAAAGAGGCCACTTATCCCAGGAGGACGAAACAGACTACCTGCGCCTCCTAACTGGCCTAGAGGGCGAGGCACGGTTTGCCCAAGTGATTCAAGACCTGGGGCTGTCTACTTTTTATCTGACTGATTTGTGGATCCCCTTGGGAAAGGGCACGCAAATCGACGGGCTTTTGCTGGTGCCCCAGAGGCTCTATCTAGTGGAAATCAAGCATTATGGCGGGCAGTTTCTCTATCAGGGATTTGCCTCCAGACTCAACGGGCGCCCTTATCAGCACGACTTACTGGTACAAGTAGCCCGAGCCCAGAGCCTGCTCCAGCAATTTCTAAGGAGCCAGCAATTAGACTGTCAGATAGTGTCCAAGCTGATTTTCAGCCAGGACCATTTGCAGGTCGAGGGCTTAGCTGCGGTCAATACATGCTGTGGCCGCAGGCACTGACTTGGCTTCAGGGGCTGGCCGACCAGATGGCAGGTCAGCCTTGCAGTAGGCGTCAGCAGCTACTCTTAGATTTACTGAGACCACTCCAGCATGCCAGCCCCTATCGACCGCGCCAATTGACTTCCATCGAGCGCCAAACTCTGCTAAGCGGTATTGGCTGCCCCCGTTGTTTGCGGCTGGGCATGACTTGTAGTCGTTATAAGGTTTCCTGCCCACATTGTGGGTTTAGGGAAGATAAAGCATCCGCCTGTTTGCGAAGCGCCTGTGAGTGGGCTTTGTTAAATCATGACCTGCCGCTGAGTCGCTCGGCAATTTCCAACTATATGGGAAGCAAGCAATTGGACCGCACTCTACAACGCCAACTAGCTCAACACTTCCAACCACTCCATAAAGGCCACCACGCTTGCTACCAAAATGACTACGCCACCGTTTATCAGTGCCTGTCACAGTATGATGGAGTCTGAAGTTGGGGAGCCACGTCGCGTTGGAGGCCCAACGCGACATAGCATGGCCCCAATACGACATGGCGCGCTCCCAATACGACGTGGCGCGCTCTTTTGCTCCCTTTTGGGCTGTTTTCGCGTCTTTGGGGTGGAGCCACGTCGCGTTGGAGGTCTAACGCGACATGGCGGGGGCCCAATGCGACGTGGCGCACTCTTTTTGCTCCCTTTTGGGCTGTTTTGGCGCCTTGGAGGCGGAGCCACGTCGTGTTGGAGGTTCAACGCGACATGGCGGGGACCCAATGCGACGTGGCGCGCTCGTTTTACCCTCTTTTTGGGTGTTTTGGAGCCTTTGGGGTCGAGCCACGTCGTGTTGGAGCCCCAACGCGACATGGCGGGGACCCAATACGACGTGGCCAAGCTCTAATGCGGCGTGGCAGGCGCAATACAATGTGACGCGCCTTTTTCTAGGCCTTCTAACGCAAAAAAGCCACCCCCGAACTAGGTCGGAGGTGGTGGGCTTTATGCTTATTTGGTTTCTTGTTTGCTTAACTTGTCAGCTAGGCAACTAGCGCGTAGTCCCCACTTGATGAGTTCGACTAGCACGATGATGCTGAAGGATACAGCGAGTACCAAGCCCCATTGTGGTAGGGTTGGCGCGGTCACATCGAAGAAGTCGTTGATGCCTGGAATGACGATAACACCTAGCAACATCGCAGCTGATAAGAGGCTGGCACCGTTGAGGAACTTGTTATCGAAGGCTTTCCCTGTGAAGAGAGAAGTGAAGACATACTTGACGTTGAAAGCATGGAAGAGTTGAATCAAACCTAAGGTCGCAAAGGCCATGGTTTCGGCCAAGTTTTCTTGGTGGTACCATTGACGAGCTAACCAGTAGATGAAGAGGGTCAGCGCACTTTCCAAGACCCCTTGGTAGAGGATACTTGGCAAGATACCGTTAGATAAGAAGCTAGACTCCTTAGTCCGTGGCGGACGATTCATCACATCTGGCTCGGCTTTTTCCATCCCCAAAGCAATGGCTGGGAAGACGTCCGTTACTAGATTAATCCATAGGATATGAACAGGTTGCAAGATAGTCCAACCTAATAAGGTGGCTACGAAGAGGGTAATGACCTCACCCAAGTTAGCTGACAAGAGATATTGGACAGCCTTCTGGATGTTGGCGAAGACCTTACGCCCTTCTTCTACTGCCACAACGATGGTTTCAAAGTTATCGTCAGCTAGGACCATATCAGAGGCACCCTTGGATACTTCGGTCCCGGTAATCCCCATGCCGACCCCGATATCTGCTTGCTTGAGGGAAGGCGCATCGTTAACCCCGTCCCCGGTCATGGACACGGTCTTACCTTTAGACTGCCAAGCCTTGATAATGCGCACCTTGTGCTCAGGCGATACGCGGGCGTAGACTGACAAGTCTTGAACACGCGCTTCTAATTCTTGATCAGAAATAGCATCCAGTTCAGCCCCGGTCATGACGTGATGGTGGTTGTCTTCATTTGGATTCAAGATGCCCAGACGTTCCGCAATGGCTTGCGCGGTTTCGGCGTGGTCACCTGTAATCATGACGGTCCGCATGCCCGCTCCTTTGGCTACAGCAATGGCATCCGCAGCTTCCTGACGCTCAGGGTCAATCATACCGACTAAACCAGCAAAGATTAAGTCATGTTCTAAGTCCTCAGACTCGAACTTGCTAGGCAATTGATCAATAATCTTGTAAGCCCCTGCCAAGACACGTAAGGCCTGACGCGCCATGCCTGTATTTTCGGTCAAGATGGCTTGGCGATCAGCATCGGTCAAATCGGTCACCTGGCCGCCAAAGTCCTTGTAGAGGCAGCGTTTGAGCAACTGGTCTGGCGCCCCTTTGGTGGCTACCAGGTAGCGACCATCCGCTAGCGGGTGGACGGTGGTCATCAATTTACGGGTAGAGTCAAATGGAATCTCGCCCACCCGTGGGAAGCTAGCCAAGCGTTCAGCCAAAGGATAGCCCTTGTCTAAGGCAAACTTAACCATGGCAGTTTCGGTTGGATCCCCGATCAAATTACCTTCGGCGTCCACTTCCGTGTCGTTAGCCAAAACAATGGAACGTAAGAGCGGTAAATCTAAATCTAAGTCTTCAGAGGCATTGTGGAGAACCCCATCATAGTAGGCTTTTTCAATGGTCATCTTGTTAAAGGGTCAAGGTCCCCGTCTTATCGGAACAGATAATTTGGGTCCCACCCAAGGTCTCAACGGCAGGCAAGGTCCGAACTAAGGCCTTACGGTCTGCCATAGTTTGAGTCCCGATAGAGAGGATAATGGTTGAAATGGCTGGCAAGCCTTCAGGGATGGCAGCCACGGCCAAGGAGATAGACACTAAGAGCATGTCGGGAATCTGACGGCCACGCAACAAACCAACGATGAAGGTCACAGCCGCAATGACTAAGATCATAATAGTCAAGGTCTTACCCAAACGGTCTTGGTCGCGTTGCAATGGGGTCTTGGTTTTCTCAGCACTGGCTAACATGCTAGCGATATGGCCGACTTCGGTATTCATCCCGGTTGCCGTTACAATGGCTAAGGCACGACCGTAAGTCACATTGGTGCTAGAGAAGACCATGTTATGGCGGTCCCCAATCCCGGCACCTTCTTCTGCAATCACGCTGATGTCCTTATCAACTGGCACCGATTCCCCAGTCAAGGCTGCTTCTTCAACCTTGAGTGAGTTGGCTTCAATCAAACGCATATCCGCTGGTACAATATCTCCAGCTTCCAATAAGACGATATCGCCTGGCACCAAGTCATGAGACTTAACGGTCATGACATTGCCATCACGGCGAACGCGAGCGTCAGGTGAAGCCATTTCCTTGAGGGCGTCAATGGCTTCTTCAGCCTTGGCTTCTTGGACTACCCCCATAATGGCGTTAAGCACCACCACTAGGAGAATGATGACCGCGTCGTGCCACTCGTGGCTGGCCACGAAGGAGACAGTCGCCGCAATCACGAGGATGATAATCATGAAGTCCTTGAATTGCTCAATAAACTTCTGCAAGAGGGTTGAATGAGCTTCGGCCTTGAGTTCATTAGGACCGAACTCTTCCAAGCGTTGCGCAGCCACTGCAGCTGTCAAGCCCGTCTCAACATGGCTTTCTAAGCTGTCAATGACGGCTTGCGCCTCTTGGTTATAGGCTGATAATTTTGTTGACATAGTAACCTCCTATTTGATCCATTCCTTCATGCTGGCCGCCCCAGCTTGTAAAAAAAGACCTATGCCGCCACCCAACGAGTGAATCAGCATAAGTCTCACTATTTCAGTCAGTACCAGCAGCAGATGCTACATATTTGTTGATACCAACGAGCTAGGCTCTAGTTACTCCCTTATGAAGTCAATGGTTATATTACTCTTACTATTATAGAGATAAGCTGCCAAAAAAGCAAGAAAAAAACACTTGCTATTTTGGCTTTGACAAAAGCAGCGATCTTGACGATTGAGACCGGACGCGCTAGGATAGAAGTGAAGAAAGTGGAGGGATTGACATGACAAAGACAGGCAAAATCATTCGTGTAGTAGGTGCCGCCATTATCCAAGATGGCCAGGTCCTCTGCCTACAGCGTGGCCAAGAAATGAGCCTAGCCGGACTCTGGGAATTTCCCGGCGGCAAGCTAGAAGCTGGCGAGACAGAAGCCCAAGCTCTGGCACGGGAAATTAAGGAAGAACTGACCCTTGAAATTGAAGTCGGTGACTGGGTGACGACAGCAGAGTACGCCTATGAATTCGCCACTATCCAGCTAGCAGTCTACAAGGCTAAGATTCTATCTGGCAGTCTGACCCTGCTCGAGCACCAGGCTAGCCGTTGGGTCCAGCCCCAAGACCTCATGAGCCTAGACTGGGCTCCCGTCGATATTCCAGCGGCTCAGCTACTGACCCAAGAAGGCTCCTCCCTATAGAGATAGACAAAACAAAGGCGACCAGGACCCAGTCCTAGTCGCCTTTATTTTCAATGTCTGCGGAAATCAACAAAGTCATCATGCTGATGCATGTTGCTGTCGATGAAATAAATCAAGGTTTGCAACTCATTGGTTAAGTCCACATGTTGCATACGAACATGACTTGGCACATCGAAACGCAATGGCGTGAAGTTGAGAATCCCTTTGATGCCTGCTGCCACCAAACGTTCTACAGCTTCTGCTGCCTCTTCTTGCGGTACGGTCAAGAGCGCAATTTCAATTCCTTGGGCTTCTAATTGTTCTGACAATTCATCAATGGAATAGACAGGAACTCCTGATTGAATGGTCCCAATCAATTTAGGGTCTACTTCGAAGGCTGCCCCGATTCTCACATTATTATTCTTGCGGAAGTTATAATGCAGGAGCGCATTCCCCAGATTCCCTACCCCGATGAGAGCAACCGATGTCAGACGATCTTGGTTCAGGGTCTTGGTGAAGAAGTCTAATAAGTAATCAACATCATAGCCATAGCCCCGTTTGCCCAAGGCGCCAAAGTATGAGAAGTCACGACGAATGGTCGCACTGTCTACTTTCACCGCATCACTGAGTTCAGTAGATGAGATCCGCTTCTTACCGGCATTCTGTAAAAATCGTAAATAACGATGGTAAATAGGAAGCCGGTTCACAGTTGCTTTTGGTATTTCTCTACGCATTTGATCACTTCTTTCACATAAAAATATTTCGATTATTCTCCAGTCGATATCTTTAGTATATCATCATATTTGACTAGACTCCATTATTTAGGGGTGAACTTAATACAATTATTATAGTTCAGTAATAATTGTCGCACTCCTGCCTTTATCCGCTTTCATTTACGTGATAACACAAACTTCAAATAAGAATCTTTATGTGACTCAGGCTACGATGAGAGAACTTCTCATAGTGCAAACCTTTTCACTTCGGCATTTCCTTAAATATTCAACCCCCATTATGGCCTTATACTAGCCACAATGGGGGTTGTTTTATTCGCTCAGTGACAAACGAAAGCGAGACCAGTCGCCCCGAATATAGTCCAGGAGGCCTAGATCTGAGCTAGCCACTTGACCGACAATGGCTTGCCGATCATCCACTGGCAAGTCTCTCAGGCAAATTTCCAGTTCATTGGCATAACTACCGTAGTTGGCCTGTCCCAGAACTAGGTCCCCTCGCTGGCGAGGGCCAGGCTGCCCCACCACTTCTTGCCCGCGCAAGGCTTGACGGGTTTCTGAGGCCCGAATGACCCAATTACTGGCATCCGGCCGATTGGACCAGACTTGATCTAGCAAGGCTTGCGGAGCCTGGGCCCGTAACTCTACTAGACCATCATTAAGACTGGCCAGGCGTCTCAGTTGATCTTGGCTGACATCACAATCCCCTATGTAGACCCGGTCAACCTGGCATTGCGACAGGAGATAAAGAGCTGCCTGCTGACTTGGCCAATGGCGGGTCTGCTCGACTGTACAGAGGCCATCAAAGTAAGGCCCCCTAGCTACCTGGCCACTGACGAAGGCTAGACAAGGAATGCCTAAGGCATGCAGTCTTTGGTTTTGGGCCAGGATATAGGCCTGGCTGAGGCCACTATAGACCTTGGGATAATAGTTATGGGCAGCCCAGACCCGGCTCAAATCGACCCCTGCTTGAGCTAATTCTTCTAGTAAGGGCCCCGTAAGGGTCGAAGCATTAAGGACTAGGTGACTGGACTGGCTGAGGACGGCCATCTGCTGGGGCGTTAGTCCAGCATCCACCCGCAAGGAGCCAAAGCCCCAGGCTTGTAGGCGGTCCAGGCCATAACAATCCAGTCTAGCCTCATTAATATCTGCCATGACCTGGACCCCTTTTTCATGGCAGGCCGCCATAATTAGGTCAAGCTCAACCGGCTTATATTGTGGGGCCAGGTTAAGACTGGTAAAGGCATAGCCAAAGCCTTGCTGACTAAAACGGTCAATCCGAGCCAGATTGTCGTCTAGCGACTGATTACTATAGAAGGAAAAGCCAACTACTTGTCCTTTCATTCCTTATCGCCACCATAGACTTGAGCAATCCGAGCTTCATCCACCCCGAAGAACCAGGTCAAGACAAAGCCACCTAGATAAGCCCCCAGCATGGCGATGACATAGGAGATTTGTGTGCCCGGCACCATAATCAGCAAGCCGAAGAGACCGGATACCCCTTGGGAGACAGCCCCTAGATGGAAGAGGACCGCTAGAACGCCCCCCAGACCTGAACCTAAGCAGGCCGTAATAAATGGTTTACCTAGTGGCAGGGTCACGGCATACATCATGGGTTCACCAATCCCGAGAATGCCGACTGGCAAGGAGTCACGAGTCAATTGTCTTAGGCGTTTGTTGCGTGATTTGAGGTAGAGGGCCAGACCCGCGCCGACCTGACCGCCCCCTGCCATCATAAGAATTGGCAAGAGATAGTTGACCCCGGCCGTTGGCCCTTGCGGATTATTCAGCATGGTATGAATTGGCGTTAAGGCTTGGTGGAGCCCCACAGAAACCAGTGGCAAGAAGCCAACGGAGAGGAGGAAGCCACCGAGGGCACCCAATTGGGTATAGAAATAATCTAAGCTAGCATAAATCCCGTCCGTCACTAGGGCTGCCAGCGGTTGAATGACAATGACCGATACCAGCACCCCGACTACGACGGTCAGGAGTGGCGTGAAGAAGGTGTCCAAAAGATCGGGCATGATACGACGAATGGCCCGCTCTAGGTAGGCGAAGAAAATCCCCATAAAGAGGGCCGCTAGGAGCCCACCAGCCCCTGGTGAGAAGGCCTTATTGGTTATTGGCAGAAGGATTGGCGCATCTGCCACCTTAGCCAAGAGGGGCATGCTTGGAACCGCCACGGACAAGGCCCCGGCCATGCCACCCAGAACAGCACTGCCCTTGAATTCTTTGGCCGCATTCATGCCCACATAAATTGGCAAGAAGGCGAAGAGAGCCCAACCCATGGTCCGAATGGCTTGGAACCACCATTCGCCAGCCCAGGCATTCTGGTTGGAGACATTGATGACATTGGCAATCCCGTTGATCATACCGGCTGCAATAATCCCCGGCAGTAAAGGAATGAAGATATTGGCAATCCGTTGCAAGAAGCGTTGCAGGGGCTTGTCATACTTAGCCTTTTGCTGGTCTTTGTTGGCCTTAGCCACTTGATCGGCTGCTAGCTCTTCATAGCCCAGACTGAGACCTGTTAATTGGGCAAAGGCTGACCCAACTTGGTTAACCTTACCCGGTCCTAGGATGACTTGCACTTGGTCTTGGACGACTAGCCCCATGACCCCTTCCACTTGCCTGAGGGCTTCTTGGTCTACTAAGGACAAATCGCGCAGGGTCAGACGTAGACGTGTCATACAGGTTGCATTGGCTAGGACATTGTCCTTGCCTCCCACTAGGGATAGAATTCGACTTGCTAAATCATTCATGGTAATACCTCCTTAATTTGATCTTGCTTATTTTCTGATTGCTGGCTGGCTTGGATAGCCTGGGCAATGTGGTCTTGATTATCAGCCAAGAGGGCTTGGGCACCTGCCAAATCACAACCCGTTAAGGCCATCAGGATGGCGCATTTGACCTGGCCCTGAGCTGCTTGAAAATAAGTCGCTGCCTGCTCCAAGGACAAACCGCTTGTGGCGGCAATAATACGATGGGCGCGGTCAATCAATTTCTGGTTGGTGGCTTGAACATCGACCATGTAACCTTGATAGACCTTACCTAATTGAATCATGGCAGTGGTGGAAATCATATTGAGCACCAACTTTTGCGCCGTCCCCGCCTTAAGTCGGCTAGAGCCGGTAATAATTTCTGGTCCCACTGGAATTTCGATTGGATAATCTGCCCACTGGCTAATCTCGGCCTCCTTAACACAAGCAAGGCCCGCCGTCAAAGCGCCCTGCTCCTTAGCATAACGTAAAGCAGCCACCACATAGGGGGTGCGGCCTGAGGCTGCGATACCGACTAAGGCATCTTTGGCTGATAGTTCGAGGGCGGCTAAGTCCTGGACCGCTGCTGCTTGGTCGTCTTCAGCCCCTTCAACGGCCTGGGTCATGGCCTCTAAGCCACCAGCCATCAGGGCTTGGACTCGATCAGGGGCGACGCCAAAGGTTGGGGGACATTCCGAGGCATCCAAGAGGCTAGTCGGCCTGAAGTTCCTGCCCCTATATAAAAGAGGCGACCGCCTTGAGCCATAACTGGTACCAGGGCTTCTATAAAGGCATTAATCTCTGGCAAGGATTGCCTGACGGCTAAGGGGACTCCTTGATCTTCTTGATTCATGCGCTGGGTGATTTCGGCCACTGACAGGGTCTCAATGGCCTGCGACAGGGGGTTGGCTTGTTCTGTTGCTAACTTGCCTAGTTCCATAGTAGTTCCTCCTTCCTACAAGCTTATTATACCCCTTATGTAAGCGCATTACAAGGCGCTGTCTATCTTTTTGTCAAGACATTTCTTGTATTACAACAATTCTTGCTCTGTCTTATCTTAGAAGACAAAAAAATGCCACAAGACCCCTTAGACTTTGAGGTCTTGTGACAAGTTATCTGATACAACGGAAACCAATATGGCTGGCCGTCACCAAGGCATCCGCCCCATTGCGGGCACCTAGGCGATAGCGTTGGCAGTAGGAAGCGTGACAGAGGAAGGAACCGCCACGAATGGCGTACTCCCCTTTCAAGTCCGCAAGACTTGGAAGAGGCTGGGCCTGCTTAAAGTCCTGCAAAAGTTGATAGCGGGGATTGGCGCACCATTCCCAGACATTGCCGATGACCTGATAGAGCCCCCAGTCATTAGGGGCGTAGGTCTTGACCGGGGCCGTCCCTAAGTAGCCGTCCGCCTGGCTATTAAAACCAGGAAAGTCCCCCTGCCAGGTATTGGCATGATAGCACCCATCGGCTTCTAGCTCCTGGCCCCAAGGAAAGGTGGTGGTCCGGCCAGCCCGAGCCGCATACTCCCACTGGGCTTCCGTCGGTAAAGTCACCCCCGCCCACTGACAGTAGGCCAGGGCATCGACCAAGGAGACATGGACCACCGGGTGGTCAGCCAAGACGTCTGTGGCAAGGGGGCCCTCAGGTCCAAAAGGATGGAGCCAGTCGGCGCCTGCCACTACCCGCCACCAAGGCGTGCCCGGCACGCGAGGAGCCTTGGCTCGTAAGTCTTCAGACAGGAGGGCTTCAAAAACCAAGGAGCCTCCCGTCCGACTGGCAATGGTCTGATAGCCAGTGGCCGCCACAAATTCAGCAAATTCCTGGTTAGTAACAGGGGTCGTGGCGATGCTAAAGGCCGCCACTTGCATGGGAATAGCCGGGGCCTCATAGTCCTCTACAAAACCTTGTCCTAGGGGCGCCCCCATTTGGAAGTGCCCTGCTGGTAACTCAACCCACTCCATAATTAGACCTCCTGACGAGGATAACCCATGACATCCCCACGTCGGGCGGCTGCCAAAGTGGTCACTAGGGCTGACAGGGGCCGCGCTACTAGACGCCCATCCTCAACAAGCCTTCTTCACGATTGGCTAAATAGGCAACCAGCTTCTGAGTCAATTCCAAGACTACGGGCGCATAGGCTTCTTGCCCATAGAGGTTGACCTGCTCATAAGGATCGGCCACATAGTCGAAGAGCTGATAGCGGTCCTGAACCGGATACCAGATTAACTTATAACGTTCATTGAGGACAAATTGACTGGAATCTTGACCTAGAACATGCTCCCCGTGGATATCGGTCCGCCAGCCGTCAATTTGACCTAGCAAGAGCTGGCGCACGCTGCGACCGTCTGTAGCCACTTGCTGACCCAAGACCAGGTCTACCAAGGATGGGAAGATGTCTTGAATCTTAACCAGTTGCGGAATAGTATGATGGTGGGCCGCAATCAGATTACCAGGATCATAGATAAAGGAAGGAATTTGGATGCTGCCCTGATAAGGGTAGCCTTTGCGGAAGAGGTCATGCTCCCCTAGTTGGTCGCCATGGTCGGAGACAAACCAGAAGAGGGTATCCTGGGCGTGGCCGAACTCTTCCAAGGCCGTCAGGAAGCGACTAATTTGATGGTCCAGATGGGTCACCAAGCCATAGTAGCCTGCCAGCAAGCGCCGCTGATCGTCGGGCTTGAGGCGCCCTTTTTTACTATCAATGCTAGGAACAGCATCCACTAACTGCTCCCAATCCCCTAGATGGCGATCCCATTCCTGACCCAAGAGTTGATAATACATATCGAAATAATACTGAGGCGGATTAAAAGGTGAATGTGGCTTCTCAAAGGATAACTTGAGGAAGAATGGCACGGTTGGATCCTTGGTCTTAAGGAATTCAATGGCTTCGGTCACCAGCCAGTTGGTCGGATGGAGGGCTTCCGCATAAGGCCATGGCCGAGCCATCCAGGAATTACAATTAAGGCCGTCATCCATGAGGTCGGCTTGCGGCCCTAGCTGGGCCTTTAGAAATTTGAGATAGTCACTGGACTGTTCAAAGGAAGCCCCATAAGCCCCATCATAGTGGCGATCGACATGGAGGTAGCCGTCGTGCAGAGTTACATGGTCAAAACCCAGACGCTTGCGGGCTGGATAGACGTGCATCTTGCCGATACATTGGGTTTGGTAGCCGGCATCCCGGAAGGTCTGGGGCAGGGTCTGGGTGAAATTCCAAGGCATTTGGTCTTCGTAGCCCACCCGTCCCGAATTGGCCTGGTCCAAGCCAGTCAAGAGGGCTGCGCGGGCCGGCACACAGGAGGGCACCGGCGAATAGGCATTGACGAAATTATAGCCTTGGCTGGCCATCATATCTAAGGTTGGGGTCGAGAGAAAATCAGGCCCCTGGTTAATGCCTAAGGCGTCGGCCCGCATTTGGTCGACGACAATAAGCACCACGTTGGGGCGTTGCTTGCTGTTGGTCATGGTAGTGGAGTCCCTCCTCATTCGGTCGCATGATCAACGACCTGTCTTCGCTTTCATTATACACCCTCTGGCATCAAATTGCCTATCCCCTACTAAAAAAGATGAGAATATTAACAAAAATTATAAAGCAGGCCCAAACTTGAGCCTGCCTTGACCCTAAGAATTAAACCATGCAAAAAGCCTGACTGAAAGTCAGGCTTTTGTTTTAAGATTTTGCTTTTTTTAACTTGGCTTGCATATAAGCTTCTAAGTCACTGAGAGGGGCTAGGGGTTGATCCTTGGTCAGACGGAAAGAGCGACTTTCAAAGACTAAGATTAAGTCCACGCTAACCAACTTACCCCGACTAGTCGTTCGATCCAAACGCACCTTGCGTAGGCTAGACCAGGGCAAGAGATAGTGACGGCTCCCCAGCTCAATCCGGACCTTGTCCCCCAAATCTTCTATGGTAACGGTTCTCGTCCAGAGAAAATTATAGAAGGCATTGGCCAGGAAAAATAGTAGGAGCAGTAACACAACGAACAATAAGGGTCCATATTGATTATCGCGCGGGTAGAAGTCCAAGTCCAACAAGAAATTGACAAGGTCCTTGATGCCTAGTTGTGCTAGACCTAGCAAGACCAGAATAGAGAGCAAGCGTTGGCCGACAAAGCGACTGACCCTTAGCTTGACTTTATTCAGCAGATACTTGTTTTTAATTGTCATTTGGGCCTAGGCCTCCTTTTTGGGCTTGCTTCATGCCCTTTTCTAAATATTGAATCAGCCACTCTAGCTTCGCTAACTGGTCATCTGAGGTCAGGTAGAAGCTGCGGCCATGAAATTTGAGGACTGCCGTCTTGCTGAAGATTCCACCATTACGTTTGGGCGCGACGAAAGTCTTGACACGACGCAGGCTGGTCCAGTCATAGCGATAGGACTTTTGATTAATGAGTATTTCCAGACTTTGACCCCGATTGTAGAGGGTGACTGAACGTTTCCATAGGCTATTGTAGAGCAACCAGCCCAGAATGACTGCCCCTAGGAAGAGCAAAGAGCTGGCCAACTCCTAGGGTTCAAGTCCAATCTCTTGGCCAAGTCTAGACTCACAGGCGTCAAGATAAAGTAGATGAGAAGGAAGGATAGGGCCTTGGCGCCCCAAAAATAAGACACCCGACAATCCAAGGTCATGACCAGGTCTTCTTGGCCTGGAGCCAGGCGCTTGGCTTTAGCAATAATCAAATTGGTCTCCCCTTTGGTCTAAATACTTCTGCAAGCCTTGAGCGAAATAGGATAGCTCTTGGCTGGCTTGGCCCCAGGCATCGATGTAATAATAGCCATCGCCTTGAAAAAAGAGTTCCAGCTTGATGCTACTGATCTCTCCGAAGCGATCATAGAAGTGCTCAATTCTCATGTCCGCCAGATCTTGCCAATCAAAGCGCTGCTCTTTTTTCCCAACGATAAAAGAAACTTCTTGGCCCCAATCAATAATTCGCAAGTGTCGATGCAGAATTTTACGCTGGAGCCTATTCCCTAGCCACATAATAGGAATGACAGAAAATAAAGCAATCATCAGAATCATGATGGCAGAGCTCTGTTTTTCGACTTTCATCATCATCTCCAGCAGGAGCATAATCCAAATCGCCCAAATAACACATCCCCCTGGGATAATGATTAAGCCACTCAGAAAACGTTGCTTCTGTTGAGGATTAAGGCGAACCTCCCCATCAAAAACCACAACACTTCCATCTTCACCTTGCATGGTCCCCATTCTATCACCTCGCTCCTTTCTTTCATTATAACTTAGCTCTGGGCACTTGAGAAGTCCAAGCTTTCTTAGAAAAAGGCAAACGAAAAAGGCCAGGAATACTTCCTGACCTTCGGCTTCTTTGCATAGCTGGGCTTAGCTCTGTACAAGATAGGTCTCTAGGGTTTGGGCTAACTCCAGCAGAGCGCCCATGCTCTTATCGGATGAAGACAAGCGGTATGTCCGATCCTCAAAGACCAAGACTAGGCTAACTACGACTAGGCGACGTGATTTATTGCGAAGCTGGGATGGCTTGACACGGCGGAGCTCCCGCCAGTCATAGCAATCCACTCGGCTACCTACTTGCACCAAGACTTGAGTCCCCAAGTCCACAATACGCACCGCCCGCTTCCAGATCCAATCATAAAGCCAGAAACCCAAGCCCAAGCTCAGAAGTGCTGTCACTAGAACATAGGCTAGGCTCCAATTCTGCAAGTCCCGATTCAATAGTCCCCAAGTGACTAACCAATGTATGCCATAGGCAAATAAGAAGGCCATGAGGATGGCGATGACAACACCGCTATAGAAACGTAAGCCAAATAAATGGCTGACCCGAACTTTGCCTTCAAAGAGTAGCTTTTCCTCTCTATTCGAATTTCGATATTGCATCTTATCTCACCCTTCCTTGTCTTCTCATTATAACTTAGCTGGCAGGACTTGAGAAGCCTGCTTCTTCTCGGAAAGAATCACATAAGAAAAGGCCAGGCACAAGGCCTGACCCGCTACTTCTAATGGCTTATCCCTGCTTTAGATAAGCCTGGAGGGCTTGACCTAGCTGGCTCAGGGCCACCATACTCTTATCCGATGAAGAGAAACGGTAGGTGTGACCCTCAAAGACCAAGACTAGGTTATAGGTGCTGACCTGACCACGTCTAGCATAGAAGCGATAGGCTCTGACCTTACGTAAGGTCTGCCACTTATAGTAGGCCTGGTCACGGCCGACTTGTAGGCAGGCTTGGTCGCCTAGGTCCCAAATACGAACCGGCCGCTCCCAAAGCTTATTGTGGAGCCAATCACCCAGCATCCAAACCAGGATGCCCGAGATTATGAAGGAAGCCACACTCCAGCCTTTCAGGTCCTCCTGCCACAAGCCGACTGCTTGCAAGAAATGTAGGCTGAGGATAAAGCAAGCGAACATGACCAAGGCCATGAGGACGCCACCTAAGAAGCGCACACCCAAGACATGGCTGACCCGCACCTTGCCTTCAAATAGTAAACGATTGGCTTGATCATTCTGTCTAACTTGCATGCTTTCACCCTTTCTAGTCCTTTCATTATAACTTAGCGAGGGGTCCTTGAAAAGCCTGGTTCTATTTGCCTAGCTGTCAACGGGCTCAAATTTAATAAATTGTTAGCGACAAGTTAAGAAAGACTTAATACTTGCTTCAAGAAGTCTTCAGTTTCACCCCCTATAGTAAGGTCATCAAATAAATCCAAGGAGTGATTTCCATGTCAACCAAACACACACTAACCAAACTCAGCCTTGTTGCCATACTTAGCCTAGGTCTTGGAGCCGGCAGCTTATCCCAAGTGGTCTTAGCTGAGGAAAGCAGCGCATCATCCAGCCAAATGCCAGACGATAAGCAAAAAGACGAAATGAATCAAGCCCTTGTCGGCCAATTGATGGGTCAAGGAAAACACAAGGTCATGGGCATGGCCAAGGTCACCGCTAAGGAAGTAGTACTGACCGGCTTTTCAAGTGATGAAGCCCCTGACCTCAATGCCTACCTAACCAAGGATGGCGATGTAGAACATGGCCTCAAATTAGGCAAGGTCGATGCCAAGGGTGCCATCCAAGGTTACAAACTGGACAAAGTCGACCTCAGTCAATACAACACCCTCACCATCCACTGTGACCAAGTCAATGAAACCTTCGGTTCTGCTATGTTGACCAAGTTTTCTGACGGAGCCATGGACCAAGCCATGAAACGTATGGGCGAACTCATGGGCGCCAATGGCAAGATGGTCATGGGTTCTGTTAGCATCGAGAAGAACCAACTCAAACTCAGCAACTTCAAGAGCGACAAGGCACCTGACCTCCACGTCCTCCTTAGCAAAGACGGCAAATTAGAGACAGCCGTTGAAGTCGGTGCGGTAGACAGTGACATGATGGAACAAAGCTACGACCTGAATGGTTTGAAGGCAGACGGCTACAACAAGGTCTTAATCTACTGTGTTGAAGCGCATGAAGTCTTCGGTCAAGCTGACCTTAAATAAGCTTTCTAGAATCCCAACCACCTGAAGTCCTTTCAGGTGGTTGAAGTGCTTTGGGCTCAAGGTCTGCAAGCGTCACTGACCCCTTCCCCCTCTCAAGCTATGCTATAATGGCATTGCCCCTGCCTCTATCAGGTAGGTTTTGATTTCAGTCATTAATCGAAAGGAGGGTCCCTATGACCCACATCCTCCTAGTTGACGACGAGCCAGCCATCCTGGACATCGTCACCCGCTACTTAAGTAAGGAAGGCTATCAAGTCACAACCGCTACGAATGGCCAGGAAGCCTTAGACCACTACCGAGCTCAGGCCGTCGATCTGATTATCACGGACATTATGATGCCCCAAATGGATGGTTATGACTTCATTGATGCCGTCTTGCAATTACGCGAAGACCAACCTTTTATCTTCATCACGGCCAAGGATCAGGCGGTCGATCGCATCTATTCCCTGACCCTAGGAGCCGACGACTACCTGACCAAACCCTTTAGCCCACGGGAGCTGACCTTGCGGGTCAAAAATCTCTTGCGTCGCATTCAGCCCAAGCAAGCGGGGCAGTCGGTTTTGAGCTATGCACCCTTTGCCATCGACGAGGGGCAACATCGCGTCACGCTCTACGACCAACCCTTGCAACTCTCACTCAAGGAATTCCAGCTCCTAGCTCTCTTCCTCAAATCCCGGCCGGGTCTTTGCTAAATCAGAACTCTTCCTCAAGATTTGGGAGACCGATTATATGGAAGATGCCAATACCCTCAATGTCCATATCCACTCCTTGCGCGATAAATTAGCCAAGTCAGCAGGTCAGCGTCCCTACCCTAAGATTGAGACAGTCTGGGGACTGGGCTACCGCTTAGGAGGTGACCCATCATGAAGCTGCGTTCACTTGTCTTCCTAGCCTTTCTTACTTCCACACTCTGCGCCCTCCTGCTGGTCTGGTGGGGCCTGCAGCAAATGTTAGTCTCTCCTAACGTGGCCTATATCATTATCTGGATGACCTTAGGGGCTAATTTGCTAGGGGCCCTAGTGGGCTTCTGCCTACTTCAGCCCAGCGTCAAATCCCTGCAGCAACTGAGCCGAGATGTGAGACGGGTGGCCGACCAGGATTTCCAACCAGTTCAGACCATTAAATCGCCGGCTGAACTGGCCTCGCTCACGGCCAACATCAACCTCATGATCCAAGACCTCAACCAAAGTTTCCAGGCCCTCAGCCAAAGCGAGCAAGACAAGACCCGCCTCATGGCTAGCCTAGGTCACGACATCAAGACGCCGCTGACTGCTCTCCAGCATCAAGTTGAAGCGCTAGAAGATCAGATGGTGTCAGAAGATGAAATGCAAGCCCTCTGGCAGGCCATGGCCCATCAAATCGACCGACTCAAGACCCTGACCCAGCAACTCATGGAAGTTGGTCTCATGGAGAAGCAAGCCAATCAGCAGGCTAGCCAAATCCAGGTTCAGACCCTCCAACTGGATGATTTTCTCATTCATTTGCTGACCAGTATCCAACCCCATTGTCAACAGAAGAAACAAGAACTTGAGGTCAAACTAGCGCCAGAGCTAGAGACCATCCAGACAGATGGTGACAAACTATCCCGTATCCTCCTCAATCTCTTGGAGAACGCCAGCAAGTACTCGCCAGAGCAGAGTCGCATTCAACTCCATATTCAAAGAAGGTCAAGGAATCGGCTTCCATATCATTGATCAAGGCATGGGCATTCCCGCCCAGGACCTGCCTCATATCTTTGATCGTCTCTATCGGGTCGAACAGTCCCGTAATCGGGAGACAGGCGGCGCCGGCCTGGGACTCTATATCAGCCAAACCCTGGCCCAACAACTGGGGGGCCAGATTGAGGTCACCAGTCAAGTAAACCAAGGCAGCCACTTCAGCTTATGGCTCCCACTATAGCCATAGCAAAAAGGCCAGGGTTTTCCTGGCCTTTTTCTTATGGTCTAAAAAGTCGATAAGCCCGCCAGGTCAAGTGGCTAGAGAGGCGACTGACCGGCTCCCAAGTCAGCCATTTGAGTGAGACTAGCTCATAGACACCCTCTTGGGCATAAGCAAGAAGTGAGCTCCAAGCCTTGTGGTCATGGTCATGGTAGACAGCACCAGGCGGCAGGGGTCGGTTTTCTCCAGAAGACTCGGACTCCCGCTGCTGACGGGATTCGGTCTCATCAGAGGAAGACCAATCTTGCTGGCTAGAGCCAGATAGCTCACTGTCCACCTCCGCCCCCTCAGGTAAGCGGAAATCTTCAGGCTCCAATTGATTGAAGCCAAAGAATTCAAATTGGCCCTGCACCTCACCGGACGGATCCAGGCAACGGTAATTGAGACTGGTCATTTGGAAGTCGTCCTTACTGAAGCGGACTTCTAGGTAATTATAGATATCCTCTACCGGGGTATCTTCAGGTACTAAGGTAATTCCCAAAGTCTTAGACGTAAAGTCTGACAAGTCAAAGTTACGTTCTAGGACCTTAAGACGATAGTCGTGGGGCCCTTCTTCAAACTGGAAGTCGGCTTCATGGTCCAGTATCCAGTCTAGCATGAGGCGATAGTTAGGTCGCAGGCGAAAATCATCGGGCATCTGGATGGCAGACCATTTGTTAGTCCGCTCAGTATAGAGGTAATAGTTCTGGTTGGTGTCCCCCAGATAGTAGACCTCCATATGGTTAATACCCTGACTATAATCCAAATAACCCTGGAGGATCTTGCCAGTCTTGGCTTCATAACGATAGGCTGCTTGATAGCTTGACTGGCTTCTCCGATCGCCAGAGACTCCCTTGAGGGCTACCGAGGTCAAAAGGTCCCGGCTTTTACGTACTTGATTGAGGACATCCTTGCGGTCTAACTTTGCACAATCATGATTCTGCCATTCTTCAGAGGTCTCCTCATGCCCTGATTCCTGGCTACTAGCAGATTCCAGACTGACAGTCGCCTGCCCTTGGAAGCCTGGCCAGCTTAAGGCCAAGGCATTAGCAGTCAGAGCCGAGACCAGTAGGTATTTGAGACTTTTCTTCACGTCATTTCCTCCTTCATCCGAATCTAATCGACTTGCTTCTTGTCCCTTCTATTATAACAAAGCGGTCAAGACGACACAAACCCCTGGGGTCAGTCACTCGCTGATTCCAGGGGTTGCTTAATACTTAGTTGGCGTCTTGGGCTACAATTTCTTGCACCCATTGGATGAAGTTAGCCGACGCATGGCCGGTCCGTTCAGCTGTGGTATTACCTTGCCCCCAAACCGTGGCAAAGTCCACTGATTTGACAGTCCCATTAGCTTGATTCTCCAGGGCTAGAGCCAGGTTAGTTTCTACCGTCAAGGCCGTGTCTCCTTGGCTAAGGCCGGAACGAATCCGCCAGTGAGGTGCTGGTTTAGAGGTTTGGTAGCCAGAATAAGCGGACGTCAGATAGAACATTGGATTGTAGAGGTCCTGACGTTCTGCAATGGTCTTACCCAGACTATCGGTCTTAGCCAAGTCAGACTCAAAATCCGTCACATACTGGCTGTTCCAGTCGGTCAAGCTCTCATACTTGGCCTGATTGTTCTTGAGCAGGCGGGCCACTAGCTGGTCAAAGTGAAGCTCATTGGCATCCGCTACCCCGAAGACCGCATTCTCCGCTAGGCTACGGTCCAAGGCATCGAAGGCAGGCACAGACTTGCTGGCCGTCTTAACATACTTGGCGAAATCCGCCAGGCTGGAAATCTTAGCCCTATTGGCGGCCGCATCATAGGTCACCCATTGGGTCTCAGCATTCAAGCTATCAATATAGGCTTGAGCCGTCTCATAGGTGACAGATTCTGTCGATCCACCCGGACCAACACCATCGCTGGTATAAGGGAAGCTGGTATCGGCTAGGAAGTTATTGAGGGATTGATTGACGACCCCTTCTAGATAAGTGACATAGGAGCCTTGGGTATAAATCCCCTCACTGGATTCTGTCAGGGTCAAGGCTTGACCTTCATGTTTGAGGCCTAGCTGATTGATATAGTTGGCATATTCCTTAGCCAAGTCTTGGGATAAGGCCTGGGTAAAGGTACCCTCTGCCCGCGTATTGCTGTCGGCGAACTGACCCAGGTTCCATTCATAGGCAGCATCCGCATAATCCAAGCTGGTAATGGGACTCCAAGTCATAGTCCCATAAGGTGCATCGGAAATTGGGTTGCCTTCCTTGTCCTTCATGGCTGCCCCTAAGGCTTCCAAGTAAGGATTGTAGAGGGTCGAATCCCCACTAGCCCCTAGGATAGCAGACTGAGCCCCACCGCCACTATGGCCAAACTCACAATTTTGTCTGTGTCACCTGGCAGAACATCCTTGTTATAACGAACATAACGGATAGCGGCCTTAAGGTCGGTGACGCCCCATGGCGCACCGCCCACTACTTCTTGGCCCTGGCTATCGGTGGTGTTGTCGCGGCCACGAATACCAGGTTGCAGATAAATCATCCCGGCCTGGGTATAGCTGGCAATGCCGTCAGCAAGCCAGGTTGGTGCCTGAGAGGCATTATAACCCGGCGTGTTAACCGGTAGGATATAAGGAGCAGTCGCAGCGGTAAATTGGCCCACTTGGGCGTCAGGCTTGACGCTGGCAGTATAGGTCCCATCGCCATTGGCAGTTGCCTCTAAATAGGCACCCGGCACATAAATACCCAGGGTCTCATAGTCCAAGGAAGCAGGGTTGGCGACATAGACCACGCCCACTTGCCAGTAAATGTCATTAGCCTCATCGTATTGCCAAGCCGCATTATCAAAGGCCAAGCTGTATTGGCCGACAGTAGCCCTTTCTTGGCTAGATGAGGCTTGGTCATTGGCCTCTTGGGCTAGCACAGGCACTTGGCTAGCCAGCAGATTGGCACAAAGTAGGGTCAGGGCGCTTAGTTTCATTTTTCTCGATAGGGTCATATCATTCAGTCCTTTCACTTATTAAGGGCTGGAGAAAATTAATGGGGGGAAGATTTACTTGTCACCCAGCCAGCAAATGACTTCCTGGCGTGGTTTACGGCTACGGGGATGTTTAGGGTCCTTGAGCCGGTAGCCCAGGGACAACATGCTAGCCACCCCTTCGCGCTCCGGATCCAACCAACCTTTGGCAGCCAGTAAGGCATTGACCGCCTCATAATCGAAGCCTTCGATTGGGCAGGAATCAATGCCCAGCAAGCTAGCAGTCAACATCATATTAGCTAGGCGATATAGGTCTGCTTACCCGTCCAGTCAAAGAGGGCCCGCGGACTATCCAGACGCATGTGTTGGGTTTGGAAGGTTTCATAGAGGGTCAAACGACTATTAAGATCCTGGTCAGAAGTCAGGCCGCGACGAATGAGGCTGGCCCGAATAGAAGGACCGTCATAGCGGGCATTCTTCTCCGCTAGGAGGATAACAAAATGGCTGGCGGTGTCCAATTGTGGTTGGGCACCCCAGGCTAGGGGTTGGAGGTCAGGCCGAATGGCTTGAATTTGGTCCCGGTCTAAGACCAAAAAGCGCCAACCTTCCAGGCCAACTGAAGAAGGGCTGAGCCAGGCAGCGTCTAGGATGACCTCCATATCCTGACGGGAAATATGACGACTGGCATCATAGACCCGTACGGCTACCCGATGGTCCAGGGCTTGACGAATCTGTTCTTGAATGGCTTCTTTTGTCATGGCATACATCCTCTCTAGGCTTTTGTTTTAGTATAGTCCACTGGTCCCCTTAAGTCTAGACAAACGCTTTCTTATAGCCCTGGCCCAACTAGCGCGCGGGGCGAGACTTTGTTATACTAGAGGATGACAAAGGAGCGATCTCAACCATGACATTTTCTAAGTTTTCTGACAGCAACTGGGCCAGCTGGGCCAAGATTCTGATTATTACTGCCCTGGCCTATGCCATTGAAAGCCTAGTGCCAGCCCTGGGGGCTTCCATGCTGGCCATTGTACTGGGTATGGCCCTGTCCGCTTGGCGTCCCCCTGCCTCGACCAAACCGGCCAAGCAAATCAGCGGCCAACTGCTCAAAATCGGCATTGTCTTTTTAGGCTTTGGCTTATCTTTTGCCAAGTTACAAGCAGTGGGCCTCAAGGTCTACCTGCTCTTGATTCCAGTCGTGGCGGTGGCCCTCTTGAGCGCCCGTTACCTAGGTCGTTGGATGGGGATTGAGTCGCGTTCAGCCCTCTTAGTGGGTATGGGAACGGCCATTTGTGGGGGCTCGGCCATTGCCGCTGCTGCGCCTATTGTGGAAGCTGAGGACTCGGAGATTGCCTTCGCCATCACCACCATCTTCCTCTATAATACCCTGGCCCTCTTCCTCTTCCCTCTCTTAGGGGCTTGGTTGGGCTATGGCGACCAAAGCTTCGGCCTCTTCGCCGGGGCGGCCATTAACGATACCTCTTCGGTCGTGGCCGCTGGCTTCGCCTTTAGTGAGGCCGCCGGCACCACCGCCACCATCGTCAAGATGGCCCGGACCCTGCTGATTGTGCCGGTCTGCCTAGGCCTGGTTGGCGCCCGCTATCAACAAGCAAGCGCTCAATTGGCTGACGGCCAAGGGGCTCAAGTCAGCTTGTGGACACAAGCCCGCCGCCTCTTTCCTAGTTTCATCGCCTACTTCCTCTTGGCGGTCCTGGCTAGCTCCCTCCTGCCTCTACCGGCATGGCTGCTGGACAGCTTCAAGTTGCTAGCCCGCCTGACCATGATTGCGGCCCTAGCTGGGGTGGGCTTGGCCGTTGATCTCAGACAGTTGCGCCGGGCCGGTAGCCAGTCCATCTTACTAGGTGGCCTCTGTTGGGCCCTAGTCATTGTCACTGCTAGCCTAGCCATTCATTTCTTCTATTCTTAAGACAAGCAACGAAAGGATGAGGACCTTGAAGCATCGCGATAAAGTCGACATCTTCTTAACCCTACTGGCCGGCCTGCCCCTCCTGGCCAGCGGCCTATTCGGCCTTACTTATATCACCAGCCTCATGCTAAGTGACTATCAGCATGCCCTCTGGATTGCTCAGGCCATGTCAGCCCTACTTATTTGGATTGGGGGCTACTTCTGCTATTATGCTTGGCGCAAGAGACGACGCATCTTGAGTGACTATGATATCCTCTACCGCCACTATCCCGAACTGGCCGACGACTGGAGTCGACTCAGTCGCCAGGCTCAGGTGGGGGATGAAGATCTAGGCCTCTATTGTTACAAGGACCACCTGGTCATCACCGCTCAAGGTCTCTATATTTGCCCCCTCAGGCAAATCGCCGCCGTGGGCTACCAGGTGCAAAAGGTCCCCGTCAGTCGCCACCTCAAGGAAGCCCATCTCCTAGTCTACTGCCGCGACCTGGCTGGTCAGAAGGAAATGCGGGACCTAGGTCGGCGGACAGACGACCGCGAACGTGACCTATCTAGTTTCTTGGCCGACCTTAAGACGCTTGCGCCCCAGGTCCAAGATGTCAGTCACAAAAAATAAGTTCACACAAGAAAGAGCCCAGCTGAGCTGGGCTCTTTTTTCATATTACTGGTCTGCCAAGGCTGGCAGAACCGACACCACTTGGTGCTGACAGTCTACCGAAGCCTCAAGCGCCGCTAGAATGTCGGCCACTCGCTCCTGAGGACAGAGGGTCAAAATGCTAGGACCCGCCCCCGAAATGACGGTGGCATAGGCGCCCTTTTCAAGAGCCGTGGCCTTAACCGCTGGAAACTCTGCGATTAGAGACTGACGGTAAGGTTCATGGAACTTGTCTTGCATCATGAGTTGACCCATGGTCGGGTAATCGCCCTGCATCATGGCCATTAACATGACACTGGTCAGGGCATTCTGGGCAATGGAATCCGGCTTGGAGTAGACCTCAGGCAAGACACTGCGGGCTGCCGCCGTCGACAACTCATAGGCTGGAGTGGAAATAATGACCCCGACCCCTTCCAAGTTACCTACTTGATAAAAGAGTTGATCCGTCTCCGGCTCATAGTAGCCCACGAAGAGACCACCAGTGATGCAGGCCCCCACGTTGTCGGGGTGGCCTTCCTTGGCGCTGGCTAGGCGCACCTTATCGAAGGTCGACAGACCCAAGTCAGCAAAGTCATTGGCCAACTCAATGCCAGCCACAATGGCTGAAGCTGAGCTACCCATGCCATGGGTCAGGGGAATCTGACTCTTCATGGTCAAATGCAGGGGCGCTAAGGTCTTACCGTAGCGGGCCACTGTTTCCAGGGCCACTGCCACTACTAGGTTAGTCTCATCCTGGGGCAGGCCAGCCATAAAGTCGGTCTCAAAATCCACCTGCCAGCGCTCAGCCGGACCAGCCGTCACCGTTAGATAGCGGTCAACCGCAATCCCAATGGAGTCAAAGCCCGGTCCCAAGTTGGCACTAGAGGCAGGAAAATCCTTTTGCCATACCATGAATTCCGCCTCCTAGACCATGAGATAGCGGGCTACCACAGTGGCATTGGCTTCTAACTTAGCCAAGACTGCTGGGCTGATGGCTTCGGTCTTAATGGTCAAGCCTGGCGCTTCAGCCAAGGTCAAGTAGCCAATTTCTAAGGTTTGGAGGACAGCGCGAACATGGCTAGCTGGCGCGTCAAAACGTAGGTAGTAGCAAGCCGGTGCTTCCTGGCTGACAATGGCTAATTCTTGACTTGGCAAGATAGCCGGAATGAAGCCACGGTCGGCAATTTGTAAGATGTCCGACACCACGGCAGAAGCGGTCTCCAGACTACCGGCACCTGGCCCCCAGAACATGGTTTGGCCTACCGCATTGCCTTCTACATAGACGGCATTGAAGGCTTCAGAGACACCAGATAAAGGATGGGCGTTTGGCAAGAGGACAGGCTCAACCCGACTTGAATGCCGGCAGCTGTCTTGGTGCTCTTGCCCAAGAGCTTCATGGTGTAGCCCGCTTGCGCCGCAATGGCGATGTCGCTGGCATCCACTGTGTCAATCCCCTTGACGCTGACTTGATGGAAGTCCACGCGGGTGTCATAAGCTAGACGAGACAAGAGGGTAATTTTACGCGCCGCATCAAAACCACCCACATCATTGGTTGGGTCGGCTTCGGCATAGCCCTTTTCTTGAGCAACAGACAGAGCATGGTCATAGGTCCAGCCGTCTTGGGTCATGTGGCTGAGCATGTAGTTGGTGGTCCCATTGAGAATCCCCATGACGCCAGAAATTTGGTTGGCTGCTAGGCCTACTTGGACCCCGTTAATAATGGGGATCCCACCGGCTACACTGGCTTCATAGAGCAGGCTGACGCCCTTTTCATTGGCTAGGGCTTGCAGCTCATCAATGTGGAGGGCTAGCAGATCCTTGTTGGCAGTGACCACGTGACGGCCTTGGCTCAGGGACTGACGGATGACTTGATAGGCAAAGTCTACGCCCCCCATGACTTCCACCACGAGGTCGATGTCTGCTTCATAAATATCTTCTACCCGATCGGTGAAGACTGCTGATTCTAAGCCCAGACGGTCCACCTTGTCGGGATCCCGGGTCAGAACATGGCTGATGACTAGTTCTTCTTTATATTTTGCTTGGAATTGGGCTTGGTTCTCAGCTAAGACCTTGACGACCCCGCCACCTACCGTACCGATACCACATAATGCGATTTTCATTCCTGCTCGCCTCCATTTCAATTCTACTCCTCTAAGTTTAGTGGGAATGGCCTGTTTTTTCAAGTAAATTTCATAAGAAAGTATATCGTTTGGGCAAAATATAGTGTATCATAGTAACTGTTAGGCTCTAGCGCCAATCTGATAGAAGGATGGATAGATATGATGATTGTAGCAAAATTCGGGGGCTCCTCCCTGGCCAATGCCGGCCAGATTAAGAAGGTAGCCGCCATCATCCAAGGCAAACCAGAAATTAAAGCCGTCGTAGTTAGCGCCCCAGGCAAGCGTTTCGCTGAGGACATTAAGGTCACCGACCTGCTCATCGCCCTCTTCGACGCGGTGCAGGCAGTGGCAGGCCAAGTAGGCCACCAAACGGAGGCCCTATTGCAGGCTGAGCCAGTGGCTGAAGCCCGTCAAAAGGTACTAGACCGCTATGCCAGCATCCTGATCGAGCTGGGCCTGTCGACAGAGCTTTTGGCTTATTTTGAAGATATCCTAAATGGCTACATGGCCGACATCCAGGAGCCTGAGCGCCTGCTGGATGCCCTCAAGGCTTGCGGCGAAGACTTCAACGCCCAAGTAATTAGCCACTACCTAGTCAGCCTGGGCCTTGACGCCCACTATGTGTCGCCTAAGGAAGCCGGCATTTTAGTGACGGATGAGCCCTCTAATGCCCGCCTCTTTGATGAGTCCTACGCCCAAATCGCCAAACTCCGTGACCGGGCTGGCGTCCTCATTATTCCCGGCTTCTTCGGCTACTCCAAGGGTGGCGACATCGTGACCTTCTCCCGTGGTGGGTCTGATATTTCCGGGGCTATCATCGCCAACGGCCTAGGCGCCGACCTCTACGAGAACTACACCGACGAGTCCTTTATCTACTCCATGCATCCGGGCAAAATCGCGCGGCCGCATCCCATTAAGGAGATTACCTATAGCGAAATGCGGGAGCTATCCTATGCCGGCTTCGGGATTTCCATGAAGAAGCCCTGGAACCTGTCTACCGCAATGACATTCCCGTCATGATTCGCAACACCAACCATCCGGAAATCGCCGGCACCAAGATTGTCTCCAAGAAGGAGCTAGATCCTCGCTATCCAGTGACCGGGGTCAGCTCGGCGACCGGCTTTACCGCCATCTCTATCAGCAAGTACCTGCTCAACCGAGAAATGGGCTTCATGCGCCGCGCCATCCGCTTCTTCGAGGAAGCCGGCGTGCCAGTCGAACACGTGCCTTCAGGCATCGACAGCATTTCCCTGGTAATTCGCTCGGCTAATATCCAATCGCCAGAGCATTTGGCCGGCATCCTAGCCACCATTCAGGACAAACTCAACCCTGACTCCATCCAAGTGGAAGACGACCTCTGCATCTTCGCCATCGTCGGGGAAGCCATGCGGGAAAATGTCGGGGTGGCGGCCGCAGCCAGCCGGACTTTCGCTGATAACCACATTAACATCCGCATGATCAGCCAAGGCGCATCCGAAATCAGCATGCTCTTCATGATCAAGGCCGAGGACGAAGACATCGCCCTCCAAGGCCTCTACCAAGCTTACTTCCCACGCGAAGCCCTAGCTACCCTAGCCGCTGCCGCGCAAGGAGAATAAAGAAAAGTGCAGTTCAGGACCTGAACTGCACTTTTTGTCTGCTGGTTTGTGTTGAGGTTGGTGGCTCGCACTCAATTTCGGCCTAATCACCTTTTTCTGGCCTATAAGCCCGAGCTAGTGGTCCACTCGACGGAGTGGGCCACTGGCTTATTCATTTTCGGCAGAATCCGCACTTTTCTGGCCTAAAAGCCCGAGCTAGTGGTCCACTCGACAAAGTGGTCCACTAGCTCATTCACCTTCGGCGCAAACCGCACTTTTCTGGCCTAAACACCCGAGCTAGTGGTCCACTCGACGGAGTGGACCACTAGCTCATCCATTTTCGGCGCAAACCGCACTTTTCTGGCCTAAACACCCGAGCTAGTGGTCCACTCGGCGGAGTGGGCCACTGGCTCATCCATTTTCGGCGAAATCCGCCCTTTTTCCGGCCTAAAGCCTCGAGCTAGTGGTCCACTCGACGGAGTGGACCACTAGCTCGGCCACAATCGGGGCAGAAACCTTTTTTCGGATTAAGTCCCTATAATTGTGTAAAAAGAAAAAGCCAGGTAATCTCTGGTACAATGTAGTTGTCCGACAACATTGAAAGAGGAGATTACCATGACTTACCTTAATATTAACCTAAAATTTGAAGAATTAACAGAGGCAGTTTTAAAAAGTGACATGAACACGCTCATGAAGTCGCTGGCTATTACCGTCTTTAATGCCTACATGGAAGAAGAACGCCACCAGTTCATCCAAGCCGCTCCCCATGAACGCTCCGACCAGCGCCAAGACTATCGCAACGGCTACTATGAACGCCAATGGACACTTTCCATCGGTACCCTTAAATTACAAGTCCCACGCACGCGCTCTGGCGAGTTCAAAACCGAGCTCTTTGAACGTTACCAGCGCAACGAACAGGCCTTCTTGCTTTCTATGATGGAAATGGTAATCAATGGGGTTTCCACACGCAAAGTTACCAAAATCGTGCATGAATTGTGTGGCGAGACAGTTTCCAAGTCCTTTGTGTCAGATGTCATGAAGCGGCTGGATCCCGAGATCGAAGCCTTCAAAAATCGGACCTTGACCCATAGCCACTTCCGCTATCTCTACCTTGATGCCCTTTACATCAAGGTGCGCGAAGAGGGCCGCGTGGTGTCCAAGGCGGTCTACCTAGCCCAAGGGGTCAACGAGGCCAACAAGCGCGAAATCATCGGCTTTTGGGTGTCAGAAGAAGAAAGCAAAGAGGCTTGGCTGACCTTCCTTCAATCCCTACGTGCCCGTGGTTTGAGCCAGCCCACTCTGATTATTTCAGACGCTCATTCCGGCCTTAGAGCGGCCATCCAGCACTGCTTTGTTGGGGTGCCTTGGCAACGTTGCGTCTTTCATTTCTTGTCCAACATTGTCGAGACCATCCCCAGAAAGGGGAGTCTAGAGGCGCGCGCTAAGTTGAAGGCCATTTTCCAGGCGCCCACCGCCGAACATGCACGGCGGCTCAAGGAAGATTTTGAGGCTTCTGTCGCGGACAACCCTCGCTATCAGAAGGCCTTAAAGGTTTTAGATGAGGGCTTTGAAGATGCCGTCCAGTTTATGATGGAGCCTGAGATTTACCATCCCAATTTGCGGACTACCAACTCTGTTGAACGTTTAAACCGTGAAATCAGACGACGCGATAAGGTCATTGGCGTCTACCCTAATGTCGCTTCTGCTGAACGATTAATTGGGGCCATCCTCATTGATCTAAACGATGCTTGGCAGGCTAATGCGCGCCCCTTCCTTGTCAACTTCACCAAACGCAAATAAGCTATAGGACAGCCTACATATTTTTACACAGGATTTTGGACTTGACTAGGAAACGGGGCAAAGGGCTTGAGGCAGCTCACCCATTTACCTAGTCCATGACTAGCACCAGGGCTTGATAGGGCGCTAGCTTAAGGACCTGATTTTCTGTTGAGTCTAGCTCCTCTAGATTATTAAGAAGGACACTTTGCCATTTTCGCCCTAGATCAAGGACTTGCTCTTGGTTTTGATAATTCAAGACAATCCCAGAGACAATGAGTCTGATTAGAGCGCTCGAAAGCCATGAGGTTCTTGACATCCCGGAAAAGCGACAAGAAAGCTTCCCGACACAATGACCTCTCCGTATATGGAGCGTCAGTTCTGAGTTGAATTAAGGTCCGATACCAATACCAGAGGGACTGCTTATCCTCTAGTTGGCTGGCCACATCTGTCAAGTTACCCTTTCACGGCGCCCTGCAACCAAGGCTGGCCCGTCGTAAAACCGCCCCACTTTTGCTTATTCCATCTCAGCGGAATCCGGGCATTATCCCGAGAGTAGCGATTTAGAATCTCAAGCGCCGCCTGGTCCGTCAGCCCGTTAGCAAGGGCATTATGATATTCATTAATGGAACCAATATCGTCGACTTGCGCTAGGCTCTCGAATTGTCGGTTTTCTGTCCCGATTTCTTGGCCCTGATAGATAAAGGGCAGGCCCCGGCGCATCATGAGCATGGTCGCTAATAACTTTTTGCTGCTATCATTGATTTCCTGGCCTTGCAGATAGAAATTCACCCCGCGAGGTTCGTCATGATTCTCAATAATGGTCGACCAGTAGCCTGCCGCTTGCGTTTTGGCTTGGGTCTGGAAAATGGCCTCCTTAATCATTTCAGCTGTTACCGGCTGATGATCATACCAACCCAGAGGGCTCTTGCCTAATTCTGTCTGACTAAAGTCAAAGATAGAAGAAAAGTAGCCCTGATCGCCCATAAATTCATGAATCTCTGTCTCCGACGCATCAAAGACCTCCCCTACCGTAAAGGCCTGGTGGGGCTCAAAACACTCCTCCTTAAGTTCATTCAGGAAGGGCTCAATAGGCTGGGCATCTTGCAGTGAACGCTGCACCGCCACTAGGCCATCTGGCCGATCGGCTGGATAAGATTGCCAAGTCAGATTCTTCTTGATATTAATAATGGCATCAATGCGGAAGCCGGCAATGCCCTTGTCCAGCCACCAATTGACCATCTGATAGATTTCCTGACGTAGGCGCGGATTCTGCCAATTTAAGTCGGGCTGGGTCTTGTGGAAACTATGCAGGTAGTAGGTGTTGGTGCCTGGCAGCTTTTCCCACACACTGCCGCCAAAGTAGCTGCGCCAGTTATTGGGTGGGCCGTCCGGACTTTCCACAAAGTAGAAATAATCCGCATAGTGGCTGGATAAGTCCTTAAGCGCCGCCTGGAACCAGGGATGCTGGTCTGAACAGTGGTTTACGACCAGATCCATGACAATTTTAATGTCTCGTTTATCTGCTTGTGCAATCAATTCATCAAAATCCTCCATGGTCCCAAAAATCGGGTCAATGGCATAGTAGTCGGATATATCATAGCCTTGATCAACAAAAGGCGACTGATAAATAGGCGAAATCCAGATAATCCCAATTCCTAGCGACTGGAGATAGTCCAGTTTCTCAATAATACCGCGGATATCGCCCACCCCATCGCCATTACTGTCCTTGAAACTCTTAGGGTAAATCTGATAGGCGACACGATTTTGCCACCACTTGCTTTCAACCATGCTTGTCACTCCTTACTTACAATGTCATCCCAATTGACCTTGGCTAGGTCCCTAGTAGACGATAAATGATAATCGGCTGGGACCTGCTCTAGCGATTGACCAAGGGCAATCGCGGTCATACCGGCCGCCCGAATAGCTTCTATGCCTGCTCTGGCATCCTCTACCCCGGCACACTTAGCTGGATTCAGGCCCAGGGCAGCGGCTGCCTTAAGGTAAATTTCTGGGTCAGGCTTGCCCTTGCTCAAACTCCTTGGATCTACCATGGCCTCAAAATAGGGCTCAAGGCCTAATTTTTTGATAATCAGGCCAGCATTTTGACTGGAAGAAGCTAGGCCAATTTTGATGCCCCGCTTTTTTAAGTCCTTGAGACAGTCGCCTATGCCTGGCAGTAGATCCTGAGGCCCCAGGCTTTCGAGCGACGCCACATAGGCCCTGTTTTTTCTTTCGGCCAACTCTTGGCGTTCAACATCCGTAAAATTATCAAAAATCCCTGTCTCTTTTAGAATGATTTCCAAGGACTCTTGGCGACTAATACCCTTTAAAAGCTCATTCAACTCTAGATTTACTTCCACACCCAGGGAGTCCCCCAGTTCTTTCCATGCCAAAAAATGTAAATGCGCTGTGTCTGTTATAACGCCATCTAAATCAAAAATGACTGCTTGAATGGTCATAACTGTCCTCCTTGGCTCAACGACTGCTGACAGATTCCCGTTCAACTAAGCTATGATTAACATAGAATTGTTTCTGGTCTATCTGTCCCTTGTCAAGAATCTCTAACAATATCTCACAGGATCTCCGTCCTATCTCATGCATATCTTGTTTGATTGTGGTGAGACTAGGTGTTACGTACTTGGCAATGGCAATATCATCAAAACCGATGACCGAAATATCTTGGGGCACATTTAGGTTCATGGCTTGAATGCCCTTCATTGCCCCAATCGCCATTAAATCACTGGCGCAGAAAAGCGCCGTTATCTCGGGATGGTCACTAAGAATATCTTTGACTAGTTCCTCCGAATATTCTTCAGAGAAGAGCCCTTCATAGATAAAAGTGGGAAGTTGATGATCCGCCATACATTGTTGATAGCCACTCTCGCGGTCCTTAGAGACCTGCGCCCAAGATTTCCCAGAAATCATGGCAATCGCCCGATGGCCACGCCTAATTAAGAACTCTGTTGCCTGATAAGCTGCTATTTCATTATTTACCGCAATCCCATAGGAATCGGCCGCTTCTGGATGTATATCTATTAGTAGATTAGGAATCTTTAGCTTGGCTAATTCTAATAGATAGGGATCAGCTGTTGAGAAACCATGCAGGACTAATCCTGAAATATTATTTTCCAAGCAATACTGGGCTAGGCTCTTTTTTTCTTGGTCGCGATTATTGGTTAGCAGTAGCACGTAATCCACATCATGCATATCCGCCATTTCATACACCCCTGTCAAAATTTCCAAGGGGATTGTATTGGTACGTGAGACTTTCAAATCATTGATGACCATTGCAATCTTCTTATATTGTTTGGATGATAGTGCCCTAGCTGCCGCATTAGGAACATAACCTAATTCCTTAGCTATCTCTATGACCTTATTCTTGGTAGCTAGGCCAATATCATCATAGCCATTAAAAACCCGCGAAACTGTGGCAATGGAGACACCTGCCTTTTGCGCCACATCTTTTATTGTCACCTTCATAAAATTTTACCTACTTTCACGCAATGCTGGTGCTAGCATAGCATACTTATCGCCATAACACTATTTTTCACCATCCATTCGGATACCTTTCAAGAAATATTTATTGAAGATTAAGTAGATGGCAATAATCGGGATGATCGTAATAATGCTAGCAGCCATCGTATGATCCCATCGTACGCCACCGTCCTTGGCTTGGAAGGTTTGTAGCCCTAAAGTCAATGTGTATCGAGTTGGCGTTGAAATGTAGAGCATCGGTTTCATAAATTCATTCCAAAAACCCATAAAGGTGAAGACAGCTTGCGTCGCGATAGAGGGCATGGCTAGTGGCATGACAATTTTAAAGAAGGTCTGGAAGCGTCCTAGTCCATCAATTGAGGCTGCCTCTTCAATATCTCTAGGGAAGGAAACAAAGAATTGCCGCATCATAAAGATATTGCCAATATTGATGGCCGCAGGTATAATCAGAGCCCCAAATGAATCTAGCAAACCTAGGTTGACTAAAATCAAGTAGTTAGGGATTAATAAAACCTGACTTGGTACCATCATCATGGCCAAAAGCCCATAAAAAATTCGCTGTCTACCTGGGAAACTGAGTCGTGCTAATGCATAGCCCGCCATAGTATTAAGGAAAATATTGACGGTTGTCCCTATTACCGAGATGATGACCGAGTTGACAAACCACTGGCTAAATAAGGAAGACCGCCCAAAAATATAAGCATAGGCATCTGTCGTGAATTCCTTAGGAATAAAGGACAAGTCTCCACTGACAATTTCCTTCAAGGGCTTAAATGAAGCAGTAAAAGCCCATATAAATGGATAAAGAGTTAATACTGCATACACTATCAAAATGCCATAAAGTAAATATTTGAAAAAGTTCTTCTGTTTCATTTGCCATGACACCTATCTTTCCCTGTTGACTTGTTCAGCCAATAGTGACACACAAAAGATCACAATAGCCAATACTATTGCTAAGGCAGCAGCATAGCCCATTGTATTCATCTGACCAAATGCATATTGATAAATCATCAGGGCTAGCGTAAGGGTCGAATTGGCTGGCCCCCCAGAGCCATTAGAGAAAATGTAGGCTTGGTCAAACATTTGGAAGGTACCAATTAACCCAGACAAGAGAACAAATGTAGTGACTGGACGTAAATAAGGTACCGTAATAAAGCGAAACTTCTGAAATGATGATGCTCCATCAATGTCTGCAGCTTCGTATAGCGCCTTAGGTAAATCAACCAAGGAAGCTAGATAAATTGTCATGAAGTAAGGCACAGTCGACCAAATATTCATAACCATAATAACTTTCAATGCATATTGGGGCTCCTGCAAGAAATTAATACGCTCAGCAATCATGCCAGTGTTTAACAAAAATTCATTGATAGGCCCATAGACATTAAAGATAAACATAAAAATCATCGTTAGAGCAGAACTAGATGTTAGAGTTGGTAGAAAGTAGACTAACTTAAAAAACTTCCTCCCCTTTAAATCTTTGTTGTTTAATACATAAGCCACTACCAAAGCAACTACTGTCTGAACTGGCGCCACCACGAAGGCAAAAATAGCCGTATTCTTTAAAGCAATGATTGCCCGCTTGTCGCTTAACATACGTTGATAGTTGGCCAGACCCTTGAAGGTGAATTGATTGTTGAATAGATTGACACTATTAAAAGATAAATATATCGCGAAAATAATAGAGATTAAGAAGAATATCCCCACAATAACAAAGGTCGGAGTTAGAAATGTATAGGCCTGCAGCATTTCTTCCCGTTGTCGCTTGGTCATTTTTTGCTTAATCTTACCGGCCATTCTCTCATCATTCCTTTCGACATCGATATTAACAATAAATGGGGCTAAGGTTGACCCTCAGCCCCATTCTTCTTAGTTACCTGCGTCAATATCGGTATTAGCCTGTTCGTCTGCGTGTTTCATCGCATCTTCCAATTTTTCTGATCCATCTAAGGCTTTAGGTAAGAAGTTCATATAGGCATTCGCAATGGTAGAGAGTGAAGGTCCTTTTTGCCATGGGGTAGCATATTCCCAGGCCTTAATGTGCATATTTAAATCTTGGTTACCCGTGATTTTGGCCTCTTCAGCAACGTCTTGTCTTGATGGTAGGGTCCCGGTACCCTCAACCCATTCCTTCATGGCTTCGGCGCCGGTGATATAGCGAATCCAAGCATCTGCTAGTTCACTGTTCTTAGTTCCAGAGTATTTGCCCCAACCTACTGAGAACATCATAGAACCTTTTTGCCCTTTGTAAGTTGGCATTTCTTTTACTTTGAACTTGACATCAGAATATTGTTGTTTCAACAACTGATATACCCAGTTCCCTTCATCCATGATGGCTACTTTTTCTGTACCGAAGGCCTCACCATTCCAACCAGTCCCAACTTCTTTTGGTGTAGCAGCGGCCCCAGTATCTACTAATTGTTTGTAGAAGTTAAGGTTTTCTACAACTGCATTGTCTTGTAAATTGGAGCGGTTGTCCTCTGTGACTGGATTTGCCCCACCACGTTCAGCAATATGAAGGTTACGAGCTAGGTCTTGGTTATAGCTAATTGCTTTGACCTTACCAGGCCCATAGGCTTTATCTAGTTTAGCTTGAAATTCTGGCAACCATTTTAAGAGTTCTTCAAAACTATCAGGGACCTCATCCACTGATACACCAGCTTTCTCAAACATACCAGTGTTTAGGTACATAGCTAAGGTTGAAAAGTCCTTTGGAACAGCATAGAGTTTTCCATCCCTTGAGAATGCATCAATAATTGAGGAATAGAATTTATCAGTTTGAAACTTACTTGCGTCTAGCTCAGCCAAACCACCTTGTTCAACGAAGAATGGCAACATAGACATATCTACATAATAAACATCTGGTGCAGTCCGCCCAACCATATCTGCTTGAATTTGCGTATTATAGTCTGTGTAGACTTTTTTCTCTACAGTGGCATGTGTCTTCTCTTCAAACTTCTTAATCAATGCATCTAGGGTCTTTTCTTCTTGATCACTTCCTCCCCAGAGCCCAACTTTTAAGGTCTGTCCTGAGAAATCTCCTAAATCTTCCTGTGCTCCAACTACTTTTTGAAAAGGTACTGTCGCTGATAATAAGCCAAGTGTCGCCATAAGGGTTGCTGCTACTTTTTTGAATACGGGTTTCATACTAGTTTTCCTCCTGTAACTCGAATGTAGTTTGCGGTGCGATTTCAATCTCACGATGATGATGTAAGAAATTGACTGACTTTAATTCCGAATGATTAGTCACACTAAAGGACTTGGGTTGCACATTAATTTCTAGCTTCACTCCTTTCCAGAAATAGTGTAGTGCAAATGGTGCCACTCTGCTGGCAAATGCGGTTGAATGCGCAACTTCCCATCAATGCAACGTAGACCACCAAAACCAAACACTACCATTTGCCATATTCCTCCAAGGGATGCAGCATGAATGCCATCATCTGATGACGTCATTAAGCTACCCATATCGATGCTAATCGCCTCATTAAAAAGCCTATAGGCGAGTGCCTGGTCCCCCAAGTCCGATGCTAAGATGCTATGCGTGGACAGCGATAGTGAGGAATCATGTGTTGTTTTGGGTTCATAATAGTGCCAATTGCCTAGCTTAGCCTCCCTATCAAACAAGTGTTCAAACAAGAAGATTAATAAGAGGACATCCGCTTGCTTAGAAACCTGCATCTGATTAACTTGCTCTAAATTATATACCTTAAAGAGACTGCCTACTTCTAGTTGATTCTTATAGGGGCTTAGGTCAATTACCTGCTTATCAAGATAGCTATCATCTTGAGGTAGAATTCCTGCTTGGTTAAGCTGAGGTAGGTAAAAGAGTTTTAATTTATCACTGAGCTCTGTCTCTAAATGCTCTAAATCTAAAGCTCGATCTAGCTCTTGATAAACTTGCTCTTGCTCCGCTCTGAGTTCGGCAATCAGACTTAAGGCACGCTGCATATTCCAATGCGCAATATAATTGGTAAAGGCATTGTTGTTAACATGCTCTTTGTATTCATCGGGGCCGATGACATCCCAGATTTCATAGCGATTAGCTTGATCGTTATAGTTTAAGCGCGAGGCCCAAAACTTAGCCGTATCCAAGATAATTTCATAACCATATTGTTTCATGAAGTCTTGATCATCCGTAATGTCAACATACTGTTGAACAGCAAAGGCCACATCACCCGTAATATGCTGTTCGATGAAACCTGACCAGATTTTGGTTGCAGTGCCCTTAATAATATCTGCCGCTCCCCAGACTGGGGTTGTCTCGCCATCACTAGGCCAGGCAGCCTCCCAAGGATATTGGGCCCCCTGGTAGCCATTATCTCGTGCCTTGACATGCGCACCTTCTAATCCAAGGTAACGATATTTTAAGAGACTTCTTGCTGTAGTAGGTTGCGAATAAGTAAAGTAAGGCAACATGAATAATTCAGTATCCCAAAAAGTATGTCCCTTGTAACCCTCTCCACTTAAGCCTTTAGCCCCAATATTCATCCTTTCGTCATGTGCTGGCGTCATAATTTGAAGATGATACTTGGCAAAGTAAAGAGCCAAATCATCCATAGCATTGTTTGATTGAATGTGAATAGGTGCTGCCTGCCAAACATCGCGCTGCCATTTTGCTCGAGATTGGTCTAGTAATTGATCATAGCCAACTTGATAGATCCGCCGATTATCTGCTAAGGCCCAATTTTCGAGAGAGAGACTGTGATCCCTATCCAAATCAAAATCAGTATGATAGGTTGCGTATCGCTCTAAATCTAGTCTGCTATTTGGAGGTAAGCTTACTTTATAGTTCATCAAAAGCCGACGACGCTGTATATCAAAGTCTGCTCGATGCCTGCCTCTTCTCCATCTATCCTTAGCCGATGTGATAGAGTCGTAACTAAGCTTTTCTTGGACTGACTAGTTGTGGCCATCATCTGCAAAAAGACCTTATCACGCAGTCGTTTGTCGCCCTCTGTAAAATGCTGCGCCCCGCTATTTGTTATCTGCCCATCAATTCCAGATATAATCTCAATGGTCATGGGTTTATCAGAGGGATTCCTTAACTCAATCTGATGGCAAAAGACATGTAAATCCTTAAGAGACACAAAGCGCTTGGAGGACCACTCTAGTCTAACTTCATCCAGTGCCCACTTAAAGTGGCGTGTAACCTCACCCGTCATTAAGTCAATTTGTCGCCTATAATCTTCGACTTGACCCGAATCTAGGTTAATTCTATTGCCATTAACCTTGACCTCTACCGCGGTCAAATCCGGGCAATTGGCTAATTCTGTCACTTCATTCTCATCAAACTGATTGAAATTTCCTGCAATGAAAGCACCTCGCTTTTCATTGATATATCGTTCCTCAGTTGACGCACGTATCCCCAGATAGCCATTACCTTGTGCGAAAATGGTCTCAAATTTCCGAATCCATTTTGATTGGAATTTGGACTCTCTTATGCCTTTTACTTCCCTAGTCAAGTATTCAATATTTTCCATAGCGACCTCCTTCATCAATACTCAGACAACTTAAAAATATAGAGGACAGCATCAAAAAAAACTAAGCCTAGAACTAACACCAAGTTTAGTTTGAGAAATAAAGCTACTAGACTAAGTCCTACTTGCATAAGCAGAAAAGACCGCCATTTAAAGTAGCCGTCAGAAATTTTCGCGAGATAGGTCATACCTAGATATGAAATAATGACCAATAAGAGCAAAGGGAGTGTAGGTATATGCGCTAATGGAGATGTTTCGATTGGCTCATTCATATGCTTCATCCACCTTAACATAGGTCTGACCAATGATATCGTGCAAATAGCGTCCTTGCTTGGCAAGAGGACTAGCGTCACTGCAATAAAGAACCAGCCAATCCAGGCAGGCAAAAAGTATAACATTTTACTCACTTCCCTTGAGATTAAACACAAGAAGGATTGATCCGATCGATAATAGTCCAAGTGTAAATGACCAAAAAATCGACCAATCGTCTTCCCAGAAAAAGAGGATGAGAAGATTACACCGTAAAGTATATAGAGGACTTGCGCCAACAAGTCACGACTAGTCTCCTGAACTCCTAGCAGAGTCATCACAAGATATAGAGCGAGATAGGCAATGATAAAATCAATTAAGCCCGTGAGGATTCTAATGACTTTACCCATAAACCCACCTCACTAAAACGTTTTCGTTAAACCTATCATAGCACCCTCAGAAGCAAAAAGCAAGCGTTTTCCTAAAACGTTTTAGTTCTGCAAAAAAATAGTGTGGGTGAAGTAAGATCTTCATCCACACTATAAACTAATTAATTACTATCACTCACTCCGTCACCAGCAACTCAATCACGGGCTCAATGACCTCCCGCTCTAATCCTAGGCCTTGGAGTTCTAGCATCTTATAGGCTAGCGGCATGTCCTTCTTGACCAGGGCCCAGATTTGGTCCTTGGCCTGGTTCTCCATTTGGGCTTGCTCGATATAAGAGAAAATGACATCTAAACGCACTTGCTGCGAGTCACGTGGCGTCTGCTTGAAGGAGAGGGTGGCAGGCTCGTCCAATTTCAGCCTAAACCACCCTTTTTCCGGACTAAAAGCCTTGAGCTAGTGGTCCACTCGACAAAGTGGACCACTGGCTCATCTAATTTCGGCGCAAACCGCACTTTTTCCGGACTAAAAGCCTGAGCTAGTGGTCCACTCGACAAAGTGGACCACTGGCTCATCTAATTTCGGCGCAAACCGCACTTTTCTGGCCTAAAAGCCTGAGCTAGTGGTCCACTCGACAAAGTGGACCACTGGCTCATCTAATTCCGGCGCAAACCGCCCTTTTCTGGCCTAAAAGCCTGAACTAGTGGTCCACTCGACGGAGTGGACCACTAGCTCGGGGCGAGGGCTAAGGCTCCGTCACTAGCAACTCAATAACGGGCGCCACAAGCTCCGGCTCTAGTCCTAAGCCTTGGAGTTCTAGCATCTTATAGGCTAGCGGCATGTCCTTTTTGACCAGGGCCCAGATTTGGTCCTTGGCCTGGTTTTCCATTTGGGCTTGCTCGATATAAGAGAAAATGACCTCTAGACGCACTTGATGCGAGTCACGTGGCGTCTGCTTGAAGGAGAGGGTCACCAATCCGTCCGCTTCAAGGTGCACTAGGCTGTCGCCCTGGTCATTGTGGCTAACATCAACTAGGCGACCCTGACCCGCTAGCTCTAGGTCCGTCAAACAAGCCCCCACAAAGGTCAGCTCATAGGTTCGAAGCCCAGTCCCTTGAGGCTCAAGCTTGAATTCTTTGCCATTAACAAAGGTCAGCCCGGTTGTGAGGAAGGCTGTGCCGGCCCAAGTATCAGCTACAGTTTCAGCCTCTTCCACCAAGTCGAAATGGCCATCGGCGCCAGTGAAGACCTTGATGGCCAAGACGCTTGGATTAGCTAACGAATTGTCAGTCCCATCCTCCCCAGACAGAGGCAGGATGGCGCCCGCCTTGGCGAAGAGGCCCATACGTTCCAGCGGCCGATAAATCGATAAGCGCCGGCCCCCACTATAGCGCAAGCCAGTCTGAATATCATACCAAGTCCCCCTCCGGCAACCAGCCATCGAAGCGGGAACAGAGCGAACGTTGATGACGTGGCTGGGTCAGGGGCATGACCATGATTTGGCTACCAAAATAATACTGATTAGCCACCTCATAGGCCGCCTCCTCTTCAGGGTGCTGATAGTAGAGGGGCTCAATTAGGGGCTGAGCCTGATAGGCCGCCCGGTAGTTCATGGTATAGAGATAAGGCAGGAGCTGGTGGCGCAGGCGCAAGTAGTCCTTCATGCTGCTAGCATATGGCTCCGGATAACGCCAGGGTTCTTTGCCTAGGAATTCTGAAGACGAACTATGCAGGCGCATAATAGGGGAAAAGACACCCAACTGGTACCAGCGCAAGGCCAGCTCATTATCGCGGTAGCCGAAGATGTGGCCGCCGATATCATGACTCCACCAACCATAGCCGATATTGCTGGCCGTCGCCGTGAAATAAGGCTGGAAGTCTAGCGATTCCCAGGTCATGTGGCTGTCGCCCGAGAAGCCCACTGGATAGCGGTGACTACCCGGTCCGGCATAACGCGAGAAGGTGATGCCTTGAGGACCGCGGGCTTGAATATCGTGGTAGTGATAGTGGTTGAGCACCCAGAGTGGGTCCACGCCCTTGACGGTCTGGCCTTGTTGCCAGTCAATCCACCAGAAGTCTACCCCCTGCTCTTCCTTAGGATGGTGCAGGTGTTTGAAATAAGCCTCTAGAAGCGAGGTGAAGTCGGGTCGAAGACCACGTATTCGCCGCCCTCCCAGTCCAGGCCAAGCTCTTGAGCCATTTGCTGGTACATAGCCTCGAAAGGTCGCACCCCATCAGCCGGATGGACATTAAGAGTGATGCGCAGCCCATGCTGGTGGAGCCAGGCCATAAAGCCCGCAGGATCCGGGAAGAGCTCCTCATTCCAGGTGTAGCCGGTCCAGCCGCTGCCATATTGAGGCGGAACGGAGACCACATGCCAATCCATATCGATGACCGCCACGGTGAAGGGCAGGCCCTCGGCTTCAAAACGTTCAATCAGCTGGCGATAGGTCGCCTCGCTATAACGATAGAAGCGACTCCACCAGTTGCCCAAGGCATACTTAGGTAGGAGGGGTTGGGGCCCAGTCAAACGATAGAAGTCGGCCAAGCAAGCCCGGTAGTCATGGCCATAGCCAAAGTAATAGAAGTCTTGGCTGTCACCTTGCTTGACCTGGTACCAACCATCCTGAGTCAGTTGCAGACTCTGGCTGTCATCCAGAACACTGAAGCCAAAGCGGGACATAAGCCCCCGCTCCAGCGGTATCGCCCCATTGGCGTGGTCCAAGGTTTGAGCCGTCCCACCCAAGTCTTGGATAGGGTCGCCGTAATGCCAATCACTGTGGTAGATACTGAAGTAACCCCGCAGCTTGAAGACCAAGCCCTCTCTAGAGAAGGCCTGCTTGTCATATTGAATGAGCACATGGTCGGTGATGATTTCCAGTAGGTCCTCCCGCTCCCGGATTTCATAGTGAGGCACTGGAAAGTCCCGGTTCAAGACCGTCTGAGTCTGACCATCATAGAAGGTCCCCGTCGGACTATACTCGGCCCGAATCAAGCGGGAAGTTAAGATAGTGAAGCGGTAATGGGGACCCTGAATAATGGCCCCCGGCGCCGCCAAGGGCTGATAGTCTCCATAGACAGCTTTAATCATGGCTAGTACTCCCTTCTAAGGATAAATTCTTGTTGATGAGGTTGGCGGGGATGTATTGCTGGCGCTGGTCGTGAGCGGTCTGACCTGACGACAAGACGCGACTCAAGCTAGCCATGGCCTCTTCCCCCTTGTGAACCTGATTGAGGTCAATAGTATTGACCTCGGTCGCCAAGTACTGAAGATAAGGAATGTTATCAAAACTCATGAGGCGCCGATCTGGGCCCCACTGGCCTAGCTGGCTTGGCTGACCTTGACTAATTCCATAGCCAAGACATCGGCGGTCACCATCAGGCCACGATAGTTGGACAAGTCCTTAATCAAGTCATCCAACTTAGTGTTGAGGTAGATGGGCAAATCCCCCTGCCCGCCAGCCGCCTGATAGGCCGCATTGGCCCCCGCATAACGAGCCTGAATAACCCCCACTTGGTCAGGGTCAAATGGATAGCTTAAGAAGGCTAGGTCCAAGCCCTGGCTGCGAGCTAGCAATTCTACTCCGGCATAGGCTAGGTCATAGTCCTTGGAGTTGAGTAGCTGCACATGGTCAGAAGCCTCTACTAGAGCCTGGCCTTGCGCCGTCAAATAGGTATCGATGAAGACCAAGGGCTCGCTGATGCTTTCTATCATGGCCGCTGCCATATGAGCATCACAGCCCACCACGATATGACCTGCAAAGGCCCACTGACGTCTGACTTGGTGGACAGCCTCTAGGCTCTCTATATTATGAAGCAGGATGTAGTAGTTCTCTTGCCTGGCAATGCGCTCAATCCCCTCTAGGAGAGAGGCCACAAAAGGGTCAGAATAATTAAAATCCCGTCCGCCACTATAGAACAAGACACTGACCAAGCGCGAAGCCTTAGTCACTAGGGCTTTGGCATTGAGGTTGGGCATGTATTGCAGTTCCTGGGCCAAGGCTTGAATCTGGGCTACCGTCTCCTGGGAGACCTTGTGGTGGCGGTCATTCAAGACATTGGATACAGTCGCGATACTGACATTAGCCGCTTGGGCAATGTCTTTTAGGGTTGCTTTTTTCATTGGGGTCGCCTCAAATCTGACGATTACTTGCTGGAACCTGTCGCAATCCCGGCAATAAATCGTTTGGAAAATAATATAGACAATGACAATCGGAATGATTGAAATGGTCGTGGCAGCGAAGAGGCCGCCGTAGTCGGTGCCATACTGGCCATTGAATTGACGTAACCCAACAGCCAAGAGTTGCTTGGACTTGGTGTTAATCATCAGGTAAGGCCAGAGGAAATCTTCCCAACTCCATAGGAATTGGAAAATGGCTAAACTGGAAATGGTGTTGCGTGACATAGGCAAGATCAGGCGATGGAAGATGTAGAAATCCGAACCCCCATCGACTCGTGCCGCTTCAATCAGCTCATTGGAGATGCCTGAGATACTTTGTTTGAACATGAAAATACCGAAGCCACTGACCATACTTGGGATAATCAGAGACTTTATAGGAATCCAGCCAACCGAACTTAACCATCATCTCGTATTTAGGAATAATGGTCACGGCCCATGGCAACATCATAGTACTCATGACCACCGCGAACAGCAAGGATTTGCCTTTGAAAGTGAACTTGGCGAAAATAAAGCCAAAGAGCGCGGAGGTATAGATAATAATGGCCGTAATGGTCACCGAAATCATCAAGCTATTCCAGAACATGCCCATGAAATTGAATTTTTCCTGGATATTGGTGTAGTTGTTGAAGGTGGACATGCCTGGGAAGAGACCCCCACCTAACTTGACAATCTCACTATTAGGCGCAAAGGAAGACACCAGCATCCAGATAAAGGGAATAATGGTGATAATGGCCAAAGCCGCCAAAATCAGATTCAAAATCAGGCTTAAGATGCCTTTAGATTTCATTGTTGGTCACCTCCCATATCCATATAGCGGAACATTAAGAGCGTTAGCACGGCAATGACGACGAAGAGAATGACCGCAATGGCCGAAGCCGTCCCAAAGTTATAGTTGACGAAGGCCTCATCAAAGATTAAGTAGGAAATAACAAAAGTCGAAGTCCCCGGTCCCCCTTCCGTCATAATCAGAATTTGAATATAGGTTTGGAAGTAGGAAATGAGGGAGGTAATGGTAACGAAGAGAGTCACTGGCTTGAGCAAGGGCAGGGTAATATTCTTGAAGGTCTGCCAGCCATTGGCCCCATCAATGCGACTAGCTTCATAGACCTCTTCCGGCAGGCCCATGAGCCCCGCTAGGAAGAGGACCGTCGCATAACCAAAATCTTTCCAGACGGTCATGATGATAATGGCAATCATGGCCCAGTTAGAGTTCTTGAGCCAGTTAATGTCCAGATGGAAGAAGCGATTAATGAGCCCAAACTGAGGATTAAACATCCACATCCAGACGAAGGAGACGGCCACCATGGGGGTGACAGTCGGCATATAGAAGAGCCCTTGGAAGAAGGTCCGCATCTTGGTCATGCGCGAGAAGAGCATGAGGGCCAAGGCCAAACCCACCGCCAACCGCAAGACGGTCGAGACAAAGGTAAAGAACAAGGTATTAGTCAGCGACTTCCAAAAGAGCTTATCCCCTAATACGAAGCGATAGTTCTCCCAACCAATATAGTTGTACTTCTGGGTCAGCGGATTCCAGTCATGCAGACTCCCGGCAAAGGCCTTATAGATGGGATAGAAGAGGAAGACGGCAAAATAAACGATCAGGAAGAGGACCGACACATTACGAAAGTTGAGTTGTTTTTTCAGGATATTCATCATTTTAACTCCTTTTAACAACGAGAGTGAGTGAGTAGCTGACTACCCCCTCACTCTCAGATTGAGATGCTGCCTCATGCCGAGTGGCCTAGGGCAGATCTACTATTCTTATTGATACGCTGATTCTAGTGACTTGAAGGACTCATTACGCATGTCGCGTTCCATTTGACGCTGCGCATTTTCTAAGGCTGAATCCAAATCCACGCCATTATAGAGTACTTCTTCGGCTGCCTTCTTGGCACTTGTTTCCATGGTCGCAGGGAATGGGCCAGGCCAAATCAACTTCTTGATACGTGGCGCAATGACAGATAAGACAGGATCTGACTTGAGTGACTTATCTTCTTGGACACTATTCTTGGTTGGATAAGAAGCATAGGCTTTGGCTGCTTCTAATGAGTATTGGTCGTTAGCCAAGAGATACTTGAGGAAGTCTTGAGCCACTTTTCTTTGTTCTTCTGATTGGTTCTTGTTAATACCTGGGGTGCTTTCGCCGTTGTAGCGGTCATAAGCAAAAGGCTGATCCTTGCTGAAGGTTGGAGTCGCGAAGACGCCATATTCAACATCTGGATACTTGGTCTTAAGCTCGTTAGCGAACCAGCCCCATTTGTAAACCATAGCAGATTGTTGGTTACCGAAGCTTTGGGTATCGTCGGTCCCGAAGTCCTTAGAGCCCACGCCATCCACCTCATAGAGGTCTACGAGGAACTTGAGGTTTTCTTTGGTCGTCTCATTATTGTAGTTAGGGGTGGTGCCATCTTCTTGGAAGAGTAGGGTCCCCTTTTGGTAGTTGAGGCCTTGGTAGAGACCAGCATAGGAGCCATTCCAGTTGAAACCGGCTTGAACCAGGTTGTCGCCTTCCTTGATGGTTAATTTCTTAGCCACTTGGCGGAACTCATCCCAGGTCTTAGGAATGTCCTTATCCGTTAAACCGGCTGCTTGCCACATCTTCTTGTTATAGTAGATATTGCCCGTATTCATGACGATATCAATATAGTTGACTTTACCGTCCACGACATGAGGCTCTACCCCGGTGAAGTCTGCCTTGAGATCTTCGGTTGGAATATCATAGGCTTCTAGGTAGCTGGATAACAGCTTGTCTTGGGAGTTATGAATATTGAAAATGGCTGGGCCATCCGAACCTTGTAAGGCCAATGGCAACTTGGTCCAGTAGTCATCCCAAGGATGGTTAACCACTTCAATTTTGACATTAGGGTGTAACTTTTGGTAGGACTCCGCTAACTTGATAGCTGGGTCGCCGTCATTCCAGGTCCAATACTGAATGCTGATATCCTTACCGTCATTAACAGGCGCCTTGGTATCATATTGGACTTTCTGGCCGAGCGTGTCGTTAGCCTGAGCAGAGCTGAGGGGCACCACACTGGTAGCTAACAAAGCAGAAAAGGCCACTAGTAGTGACTTCATCAACGGTTTTTTCATAGGGAACAGTCCTTTCTCGTGTTTAGGTTAAACGTTTAACCTTTACTTGAGTGTAGCACTCGGCTTAAGGTTTGTCAAGCGCTTTCTTTTTGTTTTAGAGGAAATTCCTGATTTGTGTCTAAAGCAGAGGAGCCTTCCCCCCTTTTTTCCGGCCAAATCTAAGGAGCTAGTGGTCCACTCCGGAAAGTGGGCCACTAGCTCATACGAAATCGGCGATTTTCCCCAGTTTCCGGCAAAATCAAAGGAGCTAGTGGTCCACTCCGGAAAGTGGACCACTAGCTCATACGAAATCGGGGCTTTTCCTCGATTTCTGGCAAAATCTGAGGAGCCAGTGGTCCACTCTGGAGAGTGGGCCACTAGCTCACGCGAAATCGGCGTTTTTCCCCAGTTTCCGGCAAAATCTAAGGAACCAGTGGTCCACTCGAGAAAGTGGGCCACTAGCTGGCACGAAATCGAGGCTTTTCCCTGGTTTCTGGCAAAATCTGAGGAGCCAGTGGTCCACTCCGGAAAGTGGACCACTGGCTCACGCGGAATCGGCGATTTCCTCCCTTTTCCGGCTAAATCAAAGGAGCCAGTGGTCCACTCTGGAGAGTGGACCACTGGCTCACGCGAAATCGGCGATTTCTCCTATTTTCCGGCAAAAAGCACTAGGCAGCCTCTTCCGCATCACGGTAGGCCCGGGACTTGAGGAAGGAGCGTCGCCAGAGCCAGGAGAGGGCCAGACCTAGTAAGCCTAGCAAGAAGAATAAGGTCGGCAGGACGACTTGCGTCAGGAGTAATTCTCCTTGGATGTTACTGAATCTCAAGAAGACGGCATTTACCCAGCCAAAAATCAAATGTGACAATAGATGAATGACATAGAGGACGTCCATAATGACGACGGCACCTATAAAGCGGAGAGACTTTTGGCCGAACCCTTCTGACAATAGGACCACTTGAAGGGCAAAAAACACTGCGAAGACCAGTAGCGATATAAGGCCTTTAGGCTTGATTGACCCCGGCGTCAATAGGAAGCTTATGGCCAGCAAGCCGGCCAATAACATGGCTTTTGTGAGTATATAAAATAGTTTATAGCGTGAACGTTGCTTGCGCCCTTGCTCTTGAATGGAAGAAAATTGCTTGGTCATGATATTACTCCTTTGTTAAGGTAGCCAGGGTGTGCTCTAAGAGCCCTACCGCTAACGCCGCTTTAAGAAATTACTAGTCTGATTATAGCAAATCTTAGCACAAGAGGTAAATGCAGAATTGCTTCATTAAGCGAGAAGTTGCCCTGGCATCCACCCCGATGCCGTCAACGTCTACGATGAAGTTGCCTGCGCTAGCGGCGCCCTTCAGCCACGACTTGGTCTGGAGCCTGCTGGATTATCTGGAAGTCATTCCTAAGCAGGGAAATTAGTCTGACTCTTTGAACTCTTTTCATATTACTGCATAAAAAACCAGAGATATAACATTATCTCTGGGGGTTTTTCATTTTATCGCGAAGCCTTATGTACTCTTGTCGACATTAGTTTCGTTTTAAGGAATTAAGATGACTAGCAATATTATCTGGGTCAGGAAATATCGTAGCTTGATTAATTTTTAGCAGCTTCAGGGTCTCTAAGAATTCACTACTTTTATTTATCTCAACAATTATATCAGGATAGATATCCTGATAAGTATCTTTGACATGAGTTTCAAAACCACACTGGTATATAAATGCTCCGCTCTGCGTCTTCATTCTGTCATATAGTACTGTTGGTCTATAAATTGTATTAGGAATCCTAGGTGGTTTAGAAGATTCGTAAACGGAATACTTAAACTCGAATCTATTCTTATTCATAAAATTATTTAGTAAGAAAAAATACCAAGGAGCATATAAATAGTCTCCTTGATCCCACTTATTTTTTGACTCCTCTATGCACTCTTCACTAAATCCTAGATCCTCATAAAAAAATCACAAAAACTCTTGACAGATTGCCTCTTCTGCTTTTAAACTTTCAAGCAATGAGAACTCATACATATAATCCTTTTCCAAGTTTTCAACATTTCCCTAAATTAACTCTTTTATCTTCGCTGTAATTCTATCATCAGGCATATAATCTTGATAAGCCCTGTATAAGTCTTTCAAATAAGGACGTAAGTCTGCAAACCTTTCGAATTTATTGAATTTATCATACAGTCTTTCTACATCATTTTTATTGCTTCCATACAATATGCTCCAAATATCGTACAGGCCATATTTATCACTGGTTACCTCTGGTGTTATATCTATTGTCTGACTTTCTTTAAATATATATAACACTTGGATCATCTACCCCCTCTTTATCCTTTACAGCAAAATATAGGGCTGATGTTATTTCTATCAAGGGTGTACGAAGCCCGTGATGTTGGCAAAATGCAAGGAAATTCTCCAACTCTAAAGAACTTAGTGATGGGGCCATATACTTGTAATATTCTTTTATATTTTCCACAAATGATTCTTTTTGTTGATGGGCTATATATTTCTTGGTATGATAAGACTAACTAAAGAAACGGGATAGACAATACATTTAAGGACGGAAAGCAGTTCCTGGAAGAAAAGGAGCTGATTTTATGACACGCGAAGAAATATGGAAAGATTTTTTTAAGAAAGTAATAGTACCTGTTATTCTGATAGCCATCCTCTTTTATTTTGGAAAAAAACATATTTACGCAAAACGGAGAAACAAACTATTTCTATGTATGGCTGTTTTGCGGCGTGCCATTCGGCATTAGAAGAATGTTTTTATGGCTGATTCCGGTAAATCATGACTTCACCGCAACCGTAGGAATATTTGCCGTAAATATCATTGTAGGCGGACTGATTGGCTGCATCGTGATTATATGGCAGCTTCTTGTTGCCGCATGGTATATTCCCCTTACAATATACAGGCTTGTAAAAGAATAAAGTGCAGAAAGAAGTGTTTACATGGAAAAAAGAGAGAAAATTATCCGAAGCTGGTTTGATATGTGGCTCTACAAAGAAAATACGAATATTCAAGATTTGTTTGAAGAAAATGCCGTATACATAGAAAGCTGGGGACCGGAATATCACGGAACAGAAAAAATCAAGCATTGGTTCTATGAATGGAATACTCGCGGAGATGTTCTTAAATGGGAGATTCAAAAGTTCTTTCATAATACGGATCAAACGATTGTCTTTTGGTTTTTTGAATGTGAAATGAAAGACGGTATAAAACAGGGCTTTGACGGAATATCGGCTATAACATGGAGTATGAATGAAAAAATAGTAAAACTTCAGGAATATAGCTGCAATACGGAAAGATATGATCCTTATGCAAATAGTGAAAATCCCGTATTCAGAGATGAATAATCGTTATGGTTCTAAAAAAATAGCGGACACGGCAACCGGAAATTCATGGCTGCCGTGTCCGTTTTTCTTTGGATAATTTTTTTATGTTACGCAGTAAAACCTCATTTTTAAGGGTATAGGTATCAATCCCTGTCTTAAGCTGAAAAGCTCTTAAAAAAACAAGATTCTACAAAGCATTTATACCCTCTATTTCGTAACAAGGCTACGCTTTTTCCTCATACGCTCCGCCGCCTGCTTTCTTGTGATTTTCTTTCTGCAATCAGGACAATATTTCGCATGATTGGATTTTGAAGCAAAAGGGGCACCGCATACTGTACAGCGGCGTTTTTCCTCCCTTTTCCGGCAAAAAGCACTAGGCAGCCTCTTCCGCATCACGGTAGGCCTGGGACTTGCGATAGGAGCGCCACCAGAGCCAAGAGAAAGTAAGCGACAGCAGACCTAGGCCCAGTAGGATAGCTGGAAAAAGGAATTTGAAATAAAACATTAGTCTCTCGGTATTCTGTGACTTTACATAAACAAAGTTCATCCAACTAAACACAAAATGAACAAAAAGGTGTAAGTCATAGAGGGCATCTGATACGACAACGCCCACCAATATCGCGGCTGACTTACGTCCAAAGTGCTCTGATAACAAAACTAACTGTGCAGTGAAGACTAGTGCGAAAGCACCAAGGGCATCGCTTTAAATTCTTTGATTTCCGCGAGAGCTTGTAGGGCACTTAAGACTATCAGACCAAGGAGAAGCAGATATTTTGTCAGCATATAGAAGGATTTATAGACTAAGCGCTGATTGCGTGGCTTGTCTTCTAGATTAGGCGACACTTCCAATCCTTGAATCAGAAGATAGAGAGAATCACTTGGGCTATCTTCTATTGCGGACCGTTCCGACTCCCAGACTTCCAATGCAGTGCGACGAACTTTTTTAAGGGACATGACTAGCAACAGCATAGATAAAATAGATAAACAAGCGCCTATAACTAATCCAGCTTCCAAGAGTGCGGCATAGATAAGAAGAGCAAAACCTAACCCACCTTCACCATAACCATGGCGACCATTCCTATTAAATATCATAGCAATAATCAAAGCAATATTGACTAAATCCCAGACCATAAGGGCAACATAGGCACCAGACTGGAGGCGGAAGCGTCCGAAGAGAGACATACCTAAGCCAATCAAAGCCGGTAGCACCACCCAAAGCCATATGCCATATCCCGGTCTATACTCCAAAAGTAAATCAGGTATCCACCAGAAAAAAACGTAGATAATCAGCATAGTCAGACGGAAGATAAGGGAGACATAGTGAGTGAATTTAAAGCCTCTTATGGCTTGCCAGAAATCCTCGCGAATCTTTCTATCTTTGTCAGAAAGTTGTCTTGTCATTGGAACACCCCTTTATTCAGGCGGCTGGGATAGCACCTCTATCTCTAGCTTCCCTAGCCCCTTAATGGAAAATCATTAACCTAATTATAGCAAATCTTAGTATAGAAGGTAAACGGATTATTTAGAGATTTAGATGATTTCCATGCCTGTGTCAGTCCATTGTTCCGCCTATCCATGGACTGGCTACACAAGGCAGCACCCTTTTCGAGTCTTTTCTGCACTTTATAACCGCGCCAGTCCATCGTTCTGACTATCTATGGACTGGCTACACGGGACAGGCCCTTTTTCGAGGCTTCCCGTACTTTATAACCGCACCAGTCCATTGTTCCGCCTATCTATGGACTGGCTTCACGACAGCACTCCGGTTAAACTACCCCTGACTAGCCCTCTTTCTCCGAACAGCCATGTAAGGGCAGCTTCTTCAGTGGATTCTCCTTAAGGTCGTGCCATTTCAGATGAGGATTGACTATGCGATGCTTAGCATTACGGCCTCGCCCTAGGCTCTCAGCATGGTGGACTAGTAGCTTCGCTATCAAATCTCTATTTGCCTTATCTCCAAAAAATTTGATTATTTCTCTTAAGGTAAGATCGACGCCATGGTAAAGAATTGCAAATTCATAGATAGTTCGCAAATATGCGTGTGATTTCCCCTCACGATGGCCACAGTGTAGACAATGACATTTATAGCGTGACTGCTCTGTCATTCGTTCCCCACAATTTTGGCAAAAAATTCCAGTAGCCAACCCTGTTTGTTCAACAGAAGAAAGACTACGCGGCCGATATGGATTTTGGTATTGGCATGCTCGTAGCACTTGCCAGTACTCAGGTGAAATTGCCTGCGGTTGATAGGATGACAAACGAATCAATAATTCTTGCCAATCCGCTAAAGTCAGAAAATTGTCAGGTCTATTTTCTAATACTATGTCAGGATTTATGAACACTACGAGGGCCTTAATTGGCATTGGCGCAAGCCCCTTAGACTGAAGGAACCTCCGGATATACTGGCGTTGCCGTTGCGCTTGACCCTGTAAATCATTGTCATAAGGATAGCCATTTAATTTACTATGATAGGGTGAATAAGAGAAACGTCCTGAAAAATCTTTACATTCAATTATCACTAATTGATTATTTACCGCTAGGATGGCGTCTATTTGACAACCAGTCGCTGACAACTTGCCTTCCGTAATCCACAAGTCTTTCAGCAAAAAGGCTCCTAACCCAAACTTTTCAATACTAGCATCTAATCGACATTCGCCCGCATAACCTTTTTCCAATCGAGACAGGCGCATAATCTCATCCTCACTTAATACATAGCGTTCTTTAAGCAAGCGCAAAAATGCTAAATCAAAAGAGGCTGCCCTCATCATTAATCCTTCTTTCTAATCAAGTCTACAGAGGAAATACCCTCCCTCTATATATACCCAAACTAGTTGATTTTGCACTAGTCTCTTGGATAAAAGTTTAATGAGAGCTACTAGCTAATGGAAAAATTGAAAATTCTACCTTGCTATCATTTTCTACTAGAGCCAGTCCATTGATCTGGCTATCTATGGACTGGCTCTAAGCATTTTTGGAAAACTAGCGCGATTTGCTCGCTTCTCCATGCAGCCAGTCCATTGTTCTAACTATCTATGGACTGGCTCTAAAGATTTCGGGGAAATTAGCGCGATTTGCTCGCTTCTCCATGCAGCCAGTCCATTGTTCTGTCTATCTATGGACTGGCTCAAAAATAGGCTACTAGCGATCTCATTAAATAGAGAGAAGCCCAGTGCAATTGACTGGCACCGGGCTCTTATCAAACTAGCTGTCTAGTTATTATTGAGATAATGGTAGAGCGAGTAAGGGACTTCATGCTCTAGTTCCAGGTTCATAGACACTACCGAGACGGGCTTATCGCCTGTTTTCATAATCTCTTGGAGGGCTGAACCCTTCTGATAATGGACCCGCCCCAGATAATAGAAGTCGGTCCCTTCGCTATTGTCCTTCTTAATAAAGAGGTGCATGGCCAGACCCGTCTCATCGGCATTCATCATTTGTTGAACGTCATTGGATTCCAGGCGTCGCTTGCTCTTGGAGAAATAATGCAACATCTTCTCATTAATGAAGGCATCCTCATACTTGGTCGTATCACTAATCTCATCACTCTTGTGATAAGTCACGTAAATCGGCATGGTGTTGGTCTCGGCATCGATGAAGTAGCCCCCGATATTCTGCGGCACCACATTAATCTTCCAATTAAGGAGGTGGCAGACATCCTTACGGCTATAGCGTTCACCCAACTTGAAAGGCGAGTCTTGGCTGTCGTCAGCATAGCGCTCTGACCGCTTCAAGGCCGTCTCCAGCATATCCAGCGTCAGTTCCTTAATGGAGGCATGGCGTAAGAAATTCTGTATGGTCACATTCAAGCGAAATACTGGCAGCCCAGGTACAATAATGGACTCGCCAAACTTACCTGCGGCTGTCTGAGCGAAGAAGGAGAGATCCAAGAAGCCTTCAATCGACCGCCGAATGGCCGGCGACACATCCAGGTTCATTTGCGCTAGAGAGTCATAGAAGGCTTCCTTATCAAGATCGCCTTGCCCTTCCACTAAGCACTTCATAAGCCAGATTTCATGCGGCCGCTTGCCTGGCAAGAGCTCTTCGCAGATAAATTGCAGGAATTGGTCCAGTTCTTTTGAACTTGGGAAATCAACCTTCTCTTCAAACTTATCAATGACCTGCCCATAATGCTTGAGGCTTCCTTCGAAGAAAATAATAGGATCCAGGCTGTCTTCCAAGAGAAAGTCCATGAGACGAGGCGTCCGGCCCTTGCGATTACGCATCTCAATATAGGCCTCCTTGAGGTTCTTCATGCTGGATAACCTGGTTTGCTTAATAGAAGAGAAAATCTGCTCCCGAGCCACTGCCTCGAAATTAATGGTGGTCATACCGCTCAACTGCTGGCGATTGACCAGCTTACGGCGATACTCATCCTTGTTCATGGAACGGTCGCCATAGAGGGCAATAGGAATCAAGTAGTTGTTCTTATAATTGCCGATGAAGTCAATAATGGTCACAAATTCCTTGCTGTCATGCTTACGCAGACCGCGACCTAGCTGTTGGATGAAGATAATACTGGACTCGGTATTACGCAACATAATAACCTGGTTGACACTTGGAATATCGATCCCCTCATTGAAGATGTCCACGGTCAAAATATAATCCAGGTCTCCCGCTTCCAATCTTGCCACCACATCTTGACGGACTTCCTGGGAATCTTCCCCGGTCAGGGCTTGGGTCCGGTAACCACGTTCATTGAGCTTATGCGACAGCTCATGGGCTTCGTCCTTACGCGAACAGAAGATAAGCCCCTTCACCGTCTGACCGCTGACGCCATAATAGGTGACCTTCTCAATCAGGTGATTGACACGATTATCCGCCACCAATTGGGAGAAGTCGCTAGTCTCATCTAGCAGCTGGCCGTCTAGTTCAATGTCTTTGACCCCATAATACATGAAGGGACAGAGCATATCTTCGTCCAAGGCTTCTTGTAGTCGAATCTCATAGGCCACGTTATAGTCGAAAAGCTCATAGATGTTGAAGCCATCCGTCCGCTCAGGCGTTGCCGTCATGCCAAGGAGAAAGTCCGGCTTGAAGTGGTCGATCACCTTCTGATAAGTGGCCGCCCCTGCCTTATGGACCTCGTCAATCAAGAGATAGTCGAATAAATCAGGCGCCAAGGCCGCCAAGTTAGCGTCCCGGGACAGGGTCTGAATGGTGACAAAGACATATTGTTTGTCCGACAGATCCAGGCCCGGACGATAGATGCAAGACTTATTCATTTGGAAGCCAATGACCCGCTGGAAGTCCGACTGGGCCTTGCGCAGAATCTGCTCGCGGTGAACCACGAAGAGCATGCGACGGGGCTTGTATTGCTCCACATCGAAGGCAGACAAGTAGGTCTTACCAGTCCCAGTGGCACTGACTACTAGGGCTCGACGGGCGCCCTTATCACGGACTTGTTGAAGTGAGGCTAGGGCTTTGACCTGCATCTTATTAGGCCGAATGACTTGCGTCTCATAAGGCGCTAGCGGCTCCTTGGTCAGAGGCGCAATGGATTCTTGGGCATGCGGCGCTTGTTGGAAAAGTGGCCGCTGCCAGTCCCGTTCAGGCAGATTATCTCGACCTGGCGTCTCGCCCAACACTGTCAGATCCTTCTGACGAGCCAGATCATATTGATTAATGATGAGCTCGTCCAAGGGCAATGACTCCTGCCAAAGCTGGTCATATTCCTGGTACATCTTCTGTATGAAGTCCCCACTCTCAGCCGAGGTCAACTTAATGTTCCATTCATAGTTTTTCTTGAGGGCCGTATAGGTTAAGTTAGAGGACCCCAGGATGACCACATGCCGCTCCCCCTGTTGGAAGAGATAGCACTTGGCATGCATATTGAGCTCCTCACGGGTCAGCCGCACCTGAACATTGGATAGCTTGAGCAATTCCCGCATCGCATCCGGATCGTTGAAACCTAGATAAGCGAAATCAGGATGTAGCCTTCTACCCCGCGATCAGCCAGATCCGAGAGTTGGGTCTTAAGCATGGCAATCCCAGCCTTGGAGATAAAGGCCACAGAGAAGTAGAAACGATCACACTTAAGCAACTCATCTTGAATAGCCGTGAGGACATGGGCCCCCTTGGCCGGCTTATTAATGAGAATCTGCGGGGCATAGTTGCCATCCGGATAGTCATGTCGATGAATGAAGCCATGCTGGAGAGATTTAGTAAGTTGCGATTGAAAATAATTGGACACGGTGAGGGCTCCTTTGGTTAGTAGGATACAGTCATATTATACGAATAAAATACTATAAAAACAACGCTAGTTGACGCTAGCGTTGTTTTGTTTATATAAGGCCAACCTAGGGTTAGTGCTAAGTTATGGTTGTGCCTTTTTGACCCCTTGCGAGGAATGAGGTATCTAAATGTTAAAAAAACCACAATCGAAGTACGCTTAAGAAGTTTCCGTCCCCTCTCGGGGATTAAGGTATCTGAACTGAAAATTCCTATGGTATACAAATACATTGATTTGTTTTCGTCCCCTCTCGGGGAGTAAGGTATCTGAACAGATTTTATAGCTTACATTATCCAATGCTGCTTCTAGTTTCCGTCCCCTCGCGGGGAGTAAGGTGTCTGAACGAACACATTTCGGATCATTGGGACGAATATGTGGATGTTTTCGTCCCCTCTCGGGGAATAAGGTATTTGAACGTGAACATTGACAAGAACACTCGCTTAAAGCTAGGTTTCCGTCCCCTCACGGGGATTAAAGTATCTGAACGAAAATGAAAACTACTTACTATTCTAAGCCCCGTACGTTTCCGTCCCCTCACGGGGATTAAGGTATCCGAACTGTCGCTTGAAGAATTAATGAAAAAAGTAAATGGTTTCCGTCCCCTCACGGGGATTAAGGTATCCGAACGCCACTGATACCTACTACATTAGATACAGATTCTCCGTTTCCGTCCCCTCACGGGGATTAAGGTATCCGAACGTTGTAAATGGGTTTTTATATGAGCCGATTTACGTTTGTTTCCGTCCCCTCACGGGGATTAAGGTATCCGAACAAACCATGAAAGAACGTAAATATTTAGCCGTATAGTTTCCGTCCCCTCACGGGGATTAAGGTATCCGAACAAGCCTTTCACGGTTGTTACTCTTAGCGCCCGCTGTTTCCGTCCCCTCACGGGGATTAAGGTATCCGAACAAAAGAACAAAGAACAATCTCAAGTAAAAGTAAAGTTTCCGTCCCCTCACGGGGATTAAGGTATCCGAACATAAGTATAGTAAAGGAAAAGAGGTAATCAAAGTGTTTCCGTCCCCTCACGGGGATTAAGGTATCCGAACAGATTGCTTTGAATGGATTATCGAAAAGGCTTTAGGTTTCCGTCCCCTCACGGGGATTAAGGTATCCGAACTCTATATCTTGTGTCACCCTAGACACGATATACTATATATAGTTTTTAAGGTTTTTTAGTATCAGATACTCCCTTAATTACTACTCTTTATTATACCATAAATGCCTAAAATTCTCAATATTATAACAAAAAAAGCGCCCTACCGGCGCTTTTTCTCTTCTCTAACTTGCCAACTTCTCATTCACCAATTCCTGCACAACTTGCGCATCATAACCCGCATCAGTTAGCCGGTCGATTCGTTCCTGTCCATTGCCCCAGTCACCTCGGATAACTGACCAGGCCACTTCATCTAGGTCGCTAGCTGCATCGACACAACCATTCGGATGATTAGCTCCCCCAGCTTCACTGCCAGTGGCTACACTCCCAGCCCTCGAATCATAGCGAGGCCGGGCATAACCTAGGATGCGCCAGTCGTCACTAGCATAATGCCGGCGAACAACCTGGTTGAGCCAGTTACCCTCAATGGTGTTGACAGTTTCGCTGTCGCCGTCCACACTTTCCACAATGCCGATGTGGGAAGCAGGACCACCGCCAAAATCGAAGAAAATTAGATCGCCAGCTTGAGGCCAGACATGTCCTAGCCAAATGCCCTGCTCTTGGCACCAGACCAGATGACGGGGCACACCACATTCGCGACCAATCAGATGGGAGATGCCGGCCTGGTCGCCCATAACGGTGACGAAGACATCGCACCAGTCATCGCTGTAGGTCACGGCGTAGCCGACCGGCAGAGGGTCGACAGCGTTGTAGACATCAATGAGGGCTTGATGGGCGGGACTTCCGCCTTGAACGCCTAGGTAGGCTTGGGCCTTGGATAGGAAATCTTGGATTTGTGGCTTCATGAGTGAGTTCCTCCTTTGTATGAGATGGGATGGGATTGGAGCATGGGACGGGTGGCTTTGGGCATGAGCGGTGAGCCTAAGCGGACTTTGCCTTGGTCTTAGTCTTGCGTCGGCCATAATGCCAGCCTTGAAGCAGAGCCCCTAGGAAGACGCCGACTAGGTTGAGGTGCCAACCAGGCGACGAGCCCAGGGGTCGGGCCAGGCATAGAGTTCAGCCAAGCCTTGGACAAGAACCGCTAGCGCCGGAATCAGAATGAGCGCTATCCATTGAATCGTCGTATAAGCCTTGCGACTAGTGGGAAGATGCATAATAACTGCCTCGCTTTCTTTGCTTAGAGATAGAAGTGCGTGGGTGCGTCAGGCCAGACTGTGGGCCCGCTTGTCCTCCAGGCGCCCCAGACGTTGGCGGACGCGGGACAGGTCCTGAGCAACTGTTGTGACTTGAGTCTGGGTCACGCCTAGGTCGGCTTGGGTGACCTGGAGCTGGGCTTGGGTGGCATGTAGGTTGGCTTGAGTGCTGACTAGATCTGTTTGAGTGGCATGCAGGTTGGCTTGGGTGGTGACTAGGTCATTTTGCGTGATATGCAAGTTGGCTTGGGTCGTGACTAGGTCATTTTGCTTGATATGCAAGTTATCCTGGGTCGTCGCAAGACTGGCCTGCGCGCCTTGCAGATCACTCTGCGTGCTAGTTAAGTCCGTCTGCATGCGCTCGATTCGAAGAATCAGCGTCTGGATCGCCGCGATTAGGCGCACCAACTTGCCTAGGAGGGTCGCGCCCGCGACTAGGCCGGACGCCAGCGTCGTAAGCTGTAGCCATGTCATGATGAAGGCTCCTTTCTGAATGATGGGGTGTCTGAGTGGCTGGTGCCAGTCCATTGTTCTAGCTATCCATGGACTAGCTGAGCGAAATTCTGGCAAAATAGCTTGATTTGACCACCTAGCGACCGAGCCAGTCCACTGTTCCCCCCTATCTATGGACTGGCTTGTAAGGTGCTAGGTGTCTTTGGCTGCGCCACGTCGCGTTGGGGCCCCAATGCGACGTGACTCACTCACAACACGACGTGGTGGGCGTCTTTTTGCCCTTTTTCGAGCCAAAAGAGGGTGTTCCGCCTCAGCCATGTCACGTTGGAGGCCCAATGCGACGCGGCTCACTCACAACACGACGTGGCGGGCGCTTTTTCGCCCTTTTTCGAGCTAAAAGAGGGTGTTCTGCCACAGCCATGTCGCGTTGGAGGCCCAATGCGACGTGGATCCCGCCCAACACGACGTGGCGGGGGCGTTTTCGCCTTTTTCTGAGCTAAAAGAGGGTAGCCTGCCGCAACCATGTCGCGTTGGAGGCCCAATGCGACGTGGCGCTCTACCAACGCGACGTGGCGGGCGCCCAACTCACGCCTAAGCCTCAGCCTTGTAGACTTCCTCTACGGTGCGGGTGACGTAGTTGGCGGTCTTCTCCTTGGCGAACTGGTCGACGGCGTCCTTGGTGAAGATGTCCTTGCCTACGATGGTGGCCATGGCGGCTTTGGCCTGGTCCTTAGTAATATCCGCCTTGGCGTGGCGCAGGCTAATCTTCTTAGACTTGCCGTCTGCGGTCGCAAAATTCATCTCAAAAGTCTTAATGGTTTTGTTAGCCATGATGGGTTCCTCCTTAAATATCTACTCTACTTAACAAGTCGACTAGTTGACGCTGAAGACCTCGGTCACCTGGGTCTCGGTGATAGGATGCTCAACTAGGGTGCCGATAGCGTCGCGCACTGACTTGATGTCCTCAGCGCTGGCGTTCTCTACCAAGTTAGGCATGGAGACATTCTCCGCCTTCTTGTTCTCATCCAGGGACTTGAACTTGAGGATACCCTTAACATATGATCGTGCCATAATGAATCACTCCTTGAGATAGTTTCTTGTAACGTTACATACTTAAAAAGAATTAAGCCCCCGCCTCATGCCCAAGTCAGCCCCAAAATTTATTTTTCTGCAAAATAAAAAAGCCCCCTCTGCGGGAGCTGGAGAGAAAGAGCTGAACAAGGCACCTAAGCCGACCAGTCGCTCGCTTGCAGGGTCTGGCGTAGGCGCTTGAGGCGGGCATAGTAAGTATTCTTACAGATGCCGAGCTCTTGGCATTTGGCCCTAAGCGAGAGTTGCTCGTTCTGGGCCACACAGAGGAAATGATAGTCTGCTGGCGACAAGACTTGCGACAGCAGCAGCGAGTTGACCAGGTCGTCCAGAGGTGGGCGACTGGCACCAACCTGTTCGGCAAAATGCAGGACCTTCTGATTGCCAATCAGGCCTTGCGCCTGACGTGATCGTTTGGCTAGGAGTTGACCTAGATGCCAACTCAGGCCCCGCTGAGCATAGCCCACGAAGCGGAAGCGGTCAGACTCGCTGAGCGCGTCCCCATCGAAGTCGCGGGCTAGGCGAACAAGGTGTAGATAGAGTTCATTGAAGTAATCGTCATAGTCTTGATCCTTAGCCAAGAGATGGTATTGGTGCAAGACATGATGTAACAAAGCCGGTAGCGGGCCAGGAGTTGCTCCTGGTCCAAGGGATAATGGTCGGAAGTCATAGCTGTTCCCTCCTTATCCCTCGTTAGGCAACTGCATGGAGTTGAGGCCGGTCTTGAGCTAAGTCCTTATAGGCTTGGTCCAACTGAGCCTGCAAGTCGGCCGAGACCTTCCATTCCTTCCAGAAGCTGACAGCTGCTTCATAACGCTCCTGTGGCAGATGGCCATAGCTTGATAAGCTGAAATGACTGAGGAAGGCCAGGCGCGCTGTCCGATAGACCAGACGTACTAGTTCCGGACGCCGAGCCGTTAGTAAGCGGTCCTTGTCCCCTAGGCGTTGGTGAATCTCATGACGGCGCAAACGAGTTAGGGCATAAGTGGCCTCAGGTGACAGAGGTTGCCGATCTAAGAGAGTCGTTAAAACTTGGAGATGGCTGTTAATCTGCCCCAGCAACTGGTGTTGAGCTTGGACTTGGGCTTCTAGGCTAGTCATTTGATTATTCAATGTACTTGGTGTTGCTGTTTCCATGGTAGTTCCTCCTTATATTATGCAACTGCTTGCTTTTCTTGGGTGGGGTCAGTGAAGTTGGACTTAGGTGAGCTAGGTCCAGGGCTTGCTTGTTGAGGCCGAGCTTGTCCATCAGCACCCTCAGATGTCACATCTCGCCGGCCCACTGCTTGGGCCTGATGGATGCTGGCGCGCATGGATTGGACCCAGTCGTCCACTCGGTCAATCTGCTTAAGGTAATGGTCGACCATGACCTGATTCTGAATAGCCTTAAAGTCATCGATATAACGCATAGGCGCTAGCTTAACCAGCAAGTGGTCAATCTCATGACTGAAGGCGATAATTCGATTGAGGCCCTCCAAATCCGGAATGAAGGTCGTGGACCGATTAGCAAAATGCGATAAGCCCTCCCGGAATCGCTTGAGATAGCGGTAGCGCTCCTCGATAGATTGTAGGTCTTCCTGATACTTAGCATTAGCCTGCTTAAGCGACTCCCGCAGACGCTGGTTAGTTGCCTGCGCCTCGGCTAGCTTGGGGGCTAGTGGGTTGGACTTCAGATCTTGACTTGGGGTAAGCTGTCCGGCTTGGGGCTGGGTAGCTTGGTGTGTCACATTGTCAAATTGCTTGTCGGACTGAGGCACTATAGCTTGAGGGCTAGTTGAAACTTGAGCCGTGATAACTGGAGATTTTGGTGAACTAACCTGACTCAATTCAGGCGTTGTAACATCTTGTGTCCCCTTTGCATCCTGTTGACAGTCAGCTTGTGGCACACTATCTTCTTGGAAACAAGACTCCAACTGCCCCGCCTTCAAAAGGCGTTTAACAGTCCGAAGTTCCAATTGAGACATTTGATGCAGGTACTTGCGCTGACCTGAAGGTAAAGTATAAATCTTCTGGCGATGTTCTTCAGGAATGGTCGCAATCAGATAGAGTAGTGATAAGCCTAGGTGCTCGTAGCACTCCATCTTGGGCAGATTCTTGGATACATACATCATGCGATTAGCTTCGGGATAATCGATATAAAGCGTCTCTAACCATGGGAGAAATCCATCTTCTGACAACAAAGACTGCTTGGCATAATGCAACCGCCGACCAATCTCCCAATAGGACTGAGTAAGCTGAACCGAATAGGCTAAAATCTGCTCCCTGATGCTATCTAAATTTAAATTTTCTAAATCATCGAATTTCATGGTTTTTCTTCCTTTCTAACAGTCATAAAAACCTATTCAACAACATTGTCTAATATTGTGTATAACTTTCTTGTTCGGTCACGATTCTTTTGCGAGTTGTGGTTAACCACAACTCGAGTAATTATATTGCCTCAATATAACAACTTTATAAACTACGCCTCCTGATGTCATATGTCGAATTTAGTTTCTTGGGTATCGCCCATACTCACCCCTAAATGATGCAAGATACCCATACAAGAGAAATAGAAAATCTCAAGCTGCTCCTCAACCGTTAGTTTCAAAGCTAGACAGACCATAATGATGGTCTCAATGCTTAGACGGCCACAACCATTGAAGATCCGAGAGACCGTAGCTGGCGAGCAATAGATTTTCTCTGCAAGCGCACGCTCGGTCATGCCTCTCCGCTTAAGCGCCTCATAGAGACGCTCATGATCATATTGGTAGCTGATCTGAATTTGCTGCATCTCTCTCATAAAGTAACCCTCCTTTCTTATAGAATTTGTCTTGATATAGCAAAAAGACGACTTCTACCTAACTGCTTAACCATGGAGCCAAACGAGAGAGAGAAATCCGCCTTAACTTACTATAGTTATATTATACGCCTGAAAATTCTAGAAAGAAAGCCCTTCACTAAATGATTTCATAATTTGCAACAAAATTCATTTTGAGCAATATTATAGTCTAAGGAATGGCTTAGTGATGGGCTGTTGTCAATTGAAGAGGCTAATGAGGTTATGCACATTACGGTGTAGTGTTGATGGATTATAGTAGCAATAAGGACGTCGGAGATGTAGGGGAATTTAGTAATAGTAAAAAGAACGCTAGTCAAGGCTAGCGTTCTTTTATCTTTGTGTCTCAATATAGGACTTTTTAGCTGGAAAACTTCATTTTTGTCCCCTTGCGGGGATTAAGGTATCTGAACAAATTTGACAGATGCCTTCTTCTCTCCTGAATCGTTTTCGTCCCCTCGCGGGGATCAAGGTGTCTGAACTGTACTAACACACTTCCTTAAACAGGGTACTGCCCAGTTTCCGTCCCCTCACGGGGATTAAGGCATCTGAACGTCAGACTTGAATGTAATACTAAATTCTTTTAGTTTCCGTCCCCTCACGGGGATTAAGGCATCTGAACGAAAAAAAGCTTAGTAAAATTCACAACTGCATTGGTTTCCGTCCCCTCACGGGGATTAAGGCATCTGAACGTGACAACCAAAAAAGACTAGTCTAGTACATTGAGTTTCCGTCCCCTCACGGGGATTAAGGCATCTGAACAGCTATTGCACGAGCTTTTCAAGTAGATTGCAATACGTTTCCGTCCCCTCACGGGGATTAAGGCATCTGAACATACCATGCAATGGACTATCTTTCCAGCAAAGATAGTTTCCGTCCCCTCACGGGGATTAAGGCATCTGAACGTGTATCAAGTTTTTGAAGAATGGGGTGACGATGGTTTCCGTCCCCTCACGGGGATTAAGGCATCTGAACTTAAATAAACGGATGAATGAGATTGAATGTGGATTGTTTCCGTCCCTCACGGGGATTAAGGCATCTGAACTCTATATATTGTGCCGAGCATTTATCCATATACAACATATAGTTTTAGGTGTCTCTAAATCTGATTTCCCCATTGTCATCACCTCAATAAATTATACCATAAAAAAACATGAAATTCTCAATATTCTAATAAAAATACTAGACGAATCACTTTAAACAAATGATTCGTCTGTATTTTAAATTTAGGAATTACTTTTCTTAACGAGTAACCACGACATTACCAGAAATTCGCGAAATATCTTGCTAATTATTCAAGGCAATAAGCTGAGTAGAGACTCATTAACTGAATCGTAGTGTTGCAGCCACTCCTTATTCACTTTGAAACTGTTAAGAATTAATTCGTTAGTTGCCTCTAGCGCCAGTTCAACCAATCTAAGCGTCGCATTATAATCCTCATGAGAAATCGGATCTAAATTATGAGCCACCTTATTACGCATATCATTAATGGCATCAATCTGCTTCCACCATTCATTGTACCGGCTTAGCCCGTCCATCTTATTGTCTTTGAGCGATTCAAAATAAATGATTTTTAAAGTGGGCCACTCAGTATAGTTCTTGCTATTATAGGAACCTTCCCTCTCAAGAATTTCTACTGCCTTATCTGTGAAAAATCTCCGATCACCAGTTTTGGGTTTAATATATCGATTCCACTTTCTTCCATTTCTTTGATCGTTCGCGTAAAGATCTATATAGGTATGCATCGCAAACTCTACTATTGACTTAATACGAATCAGTACCTCCGCAACATCGCCCCTTTTCCAGCTCATATTGAGGATTGACATGAAAAATATGATTCTCTTTGTGCTATCATCACATCTCAATTTTTGATTCGCTCTGGCAGTTGCTGCAGCTGAATAGTTTGATATGCTTCATTCAACAAACTTAACAAAGATTCTCTATTAGGGAATGTTGCAAATTCGTTCAATAACAAGGCAGCCGCCTTATAATCATAGTTCTGAATAATCTTCTTGAGATTATTAGCCAGAATTAACTGACTGACATTCTCGCCTCGGTCTTCATGGCAACGATTCGGCCGGTCGCTTGATGCATCTAAATTCTCAGCAATTAGCTTGTCAATATCTTCATCGAAGCTTTTGCTAGCATTGTTAGAGTCTTGCTTAGGCGTTGGGACCTGAATTGCACGGAAGCTATATTCTTCCAAGCGATTAATCACCATAAGCGCACTAATCATTTGGGGAGTCCCGGACGTAATATTAAGCAGAACTTCATCTTGGTCTGTGAACTGCTTGGCCTTCTGAATAAGTCGCACCTCGTTGTTGAGGAAGTCATATACTTCATCAAAGAGCGCAACCTTATCATTAGGTATAATGCTTGGCCATGCCTCTAAACTATAGTGATAATCCTGAATGGAATCGAGAGCTCGTTGCAAGAGGCTGTGACGGGGCTGGCTACGTTCACTGTGAATCACGATAATTGCATCTGGCCGTTCATGCCGACAAATGTGCAATATTGCTGAATCACTCTGCTGACGAATGGGATCAGAGTCTCCCATACAGGTAATGAGATATTTCATAGTTTCCTCCTATAGCTTCTCGATTAGGAAAGCACACTTGCCCATCTCAAAGAGGTTTTCCCTGTTATTAAGTCGTGCTCCCTCTATACGTGCCTTGGTCAATTTATGGACACCTTTTTCTGTTGTCAGTGGGATTTCTCTAGACCCTCGAATTTGAGCCTTACCAATTATTGTCTTAGTCCAGAATCCAGCCCCGCCACCCAGGTAGAGACAGCCCCCTTTTGGCGGATTATCCTGCACATATGCTGGTTTAGTCTCAGTACTCAAAAAATACTCGTCATAACGATTATAATGTTTTCTTGACCACTGTACTAACTGTTCCATTGCTTCATTGGCCTCTCGGCCTTCACAAGTAATCGTAAATTCTATCACGTTTCGCGGTTTTATGCACTCTCTCGCAATTGGTAAAGGGGGATTAGGACGTTCTTTGCCCTTTGCAAATCAATCTTCTGACAAATCATCAAGCACTGTCTTGACAAGGGCTCACTATCTGAAACCCGGATATCATGGAAGAAGTCACTGAATGCCTGCCCCCGCTTCGCTCCCCAAGGAATACGTATCACATTTCTTCCTCTATCTTTCGAATTATCAACGCCAAACTTCACATTACAAATAATGGTTCTGAGCGCCCCCTTGAGCGAGCTACCTGGGATATAAGGCTGACCGAAAGCATCCTTCATGAAGGCATGAATCTCGTTGAGAGGCTTTTTGTTAGTATTAAAGTCAATGTCACTTGCTGACAAGCGATAACCACCAAAGTCACGGCTCTTAACTCCCAACCACTTCAGAATATCTGGCAAACGTTCCGCTCTTTCTGTTGTATGTGGTTTCATTAAAAACTCTTCATAGCGCCCCAGTTTTGTAGGATAATTATTAGCGATATATTGGTATAGTTTAATCATGTTAGGGAAGTATATTTCCTTATCCTCGAGTAGGTACTCCTTAGCAGTGTATGTTTGACCACTCCCAATAAATACTGGGGCTAGAGTTGCTAGCGTGAATTTATAACGCTGAATAAGATGGTCCATGCTTACACCTCCAATTTCAAGAATAGGGGTTTGGCATAATGCCAAACAGGATGAGGGAAGTCTTCAGGCGCGACATCCACTAGTTCCCCCTTAAAGGTCTGACCAAAGGTTGATCCTGCCTTAAACTTGAAGATATCTTGTTTACGATAGCTTTCCTTAACTTGACTTGAGAAAGCATAACCACTGGCTTTTACAACCAAATATTGCCCCTGAGCAACTGCATTTGCTAAGTCATCCTCCTGTGCGATTGCTGACGTTAATAACATGACAGGCTCATCAGAGGACACCGTAACTTGCGCCGAGAGTTGTGGCGAGAGATCCTCAACACTTAAGTCAAAACGTCCTAGGCCAGCACTACGCTTCCCACCAATGCCCGTATACTGAAGGCTCTCCAAGAGTGTTTGCAGTAGCGGTTGATCACTGGCGATAAAGGCTAATTCTACGCCATGGTCATAATGGGTCGTAGCTACTCGATAAGGATCCCCTTGATCTTCATAACGACTGACACGAGTCCCTACGTCCTGACGATAGAGGGCTTTCTGCTTAGAAACCAGTGAGGATAAGTCCTTGACTTGACCGCGGCAGAAGTCGGCAAATAGTGAGGCTGGAATCGCCTGAATCTTCTTCACCTTCTTAGCATCATCGCGAGAATGCTCTGTCACTTCGACTTCTAACTTAGGGTAGCCAATAGGCTTAGGCAAGAAAAGCTCCCCACCAGCATAGAAGAAGACATCGGTCAGCTGAAAGGCATTAGACTGTGCCAGTGACAAGAAGTCTTGGTGCACTCCATGTAAGACAGCCTCATTGAATAAGGCTGAGAAGAGACGCTCGACCGACATGGTAGCAGTGGCATTTTCTAACAAACCCTTACCAAAATGACTACTAGCCAATCGCATACGATATAATCGTAACTTCATGCTCTTCACCTGCCTTATTGAGCAGAGAGTTGGCGATTGATTGAGTTAATTAGTTCAGACGCTACCTCTCCATAAGCTGATTCTGCTACCAGATTGGAAAAACGAATCCGACCTGAGCCACGGGATCCATGTCCACCCAAGTAATCTAATTCCAATAAGCGGAGACCTTGCACAATCAAGTCAATGTCTTCCTCTACTAGGCTTTCATCCGTCAAATTATAGATTAACTCGAAGTCAAAGCGGCTACCTGCAATGACGCGTTCGATTTGGCGTGGATTGGCCAAGGAAGAATAGCGATCAATTGTATTCTCAAACTTAACCTCTGTTAAGGTATTGGCACCACGGCTATAGAGTTGCTCTGCATTGCTGAGCGCAGTGTCCCGGAAGATAAGCTAGCTTGTTTGTTTTTTTCTGTATCACCAAATAAGCGGCGAATAATGGGTGCATCTTGGTCAGGACTTTCTGCTATTTCGGTATTGACTGCGCGAGCAAGCAAGGAACGCATCTTGCCCTTAATGGAAGACCCCGGAATGAGGGGTAGGTTGGTGAGAGGATCCTTGATAACTGGACTATCTGTGGCACCTATTGCTGCAAATGCACTACTTGCTCCAATATGCAAGCCTGTTAAAACATCAATACTTCCTTTGATTTTAATTTTACGTAGTGTAGACATTAGTCTTTACCTCCCTCAAATTTGAAATAAGCCACTAGAGCTTCCATGTAGCGACAGAAACGGATCAATGATGCTTTGTCTGTAATTTCCTTCAGGCAGTCAAGAATCTCAGCCTTCTCCACTAAGTCTTTGACAGCTTCTTCTCGACCTGATTGATAGAGAAATTGAACGCGTAAATAAGCAATCTTATCCTGCAATTCCTCTATAGGCCGTGATTGAACTTCATCAAATAATGTACTCGTTAAGCTGAGTAGGTTCCGTATCTTACTGGTCGTCAAGACAAATTTTTCCTTGTAATTATCTCGACGGTCAGGTTTTTTCTTTAGGTTTTTTACCACGGATTCGGCCTTGTCAACATATGTTTTATCTGTCAGTATCGTCATTTTTTCCACCTCTTATTGTGTATACATATATTTCTAGTGCTAGCATCAATTCACGAGCATCTTGTTCATTGCGAAAGTAGCGATGCATCTGATTAGCAAAAGACAGGTAATCTAGTTTGGCTTCTTTCTCCTTAGGCTCCATTCGCGTTAGATAATAGGCCCATTGCGCCCAGCTAATCGTCTTATAAACGCCGCGTTCTTCCACCTCATCAAAACTTTTTCTCAGAAGTGTTAGCATCTGATAAACGAAAGATTTGCCAAAACTTTTATCTTTTTTATCGAAAATGGAGAAAAATTGCTTAATTTCCACTAATTTTTTATTCCAGACACGTTCAATGAAGTCATCCCACTTGAAGGTGTAGGCTTCCGTGAAGAGCGAGATGGAGTCCTTATCATTGGCTTTGGCCGCTTCTTCTAAGTCACCTGTCTGACTGGCCATAACAGCGATTGGCATCTTAGCTGGGTAGAGGCCTACCCCTGTAGATAGGGTCAACTTGCCTTGGCTGAATTCAAGGAAGTCCTGTCTTAACTTAATGGAAAATTCCAGCATATCATGCCATTCCCCCACCACGAAGACATCGTCCCCTCCGGCGTAGATGACGGTTGCCTTAGCATCCAGTTCGCGAAGGATATGGTTAATATGGTATTTGAAGAAGAGGGTCATATTGCGGCTGAAGGTTGCAGACCTAGACAAGGTATTGTAGCGTCCCTTGAAGCCACTGATGAAGGCCTGCCCTAGGTTATCCACGTCGCAACGAACGACAGAAAGCCGCTTAATCCCCCTTGGCTTTTTCCGCATATTGATTGAAGGTTCGTTTATCAGAATAATCACCAATCCAGAGGTGGTGGCTCTGATCCTTGCCTGAATAGAATTTATTCGCAGCATAGAAGCGTCCCGTGCTCCCTTCAGGAAGTGTGGCATGGTCTGTTATACTGAGATACATACCAAAGCCTAGAGGAAGATCGTTAACTTGATTGGATACGAAGATGAATTTTTTCTTCGATGAGTCTGACCGATAGTTTTCTAATAGGGCTGGTGAAATCTCCACCAAGGCGTCACAGAGGGCGCAACGATCGCCATTCCCCTTGTGTACGCGGTGGCAGGTATTGCATTCCCGCCCCTGTTTCTTACCTGCTTGGTTAAGCTGGATTAAGTCATCGGCACTGTAACGGGATAACTTTTTATCCGAAATCATGCGGCCGACCCCACGGTAGAGTTGCTGATAAGCTAGCTCATCCCCCATCACCACATGGCCAGAGAAGGCTTGGAAGCCAAAGCCACATAGAGATGAATATCGAAGGTCTCTTGTAGGAAGGCATTCAATTCTGCCTCAACCTCTCTTATGGTTGCACGACTGGCTTCTGTGTTAGCCAGAAGCAGATAGGCATGTCCGCCACCTGAATAGAGGAGATTGGCCCGACTCAGCTCCAGACGTTCCAACAAGGTATCGACAATGTTTTCAGCTAGAATCTCCAGATAGAATGACCGCGCCCGCAACATCTTAGCAGCATTGGCATCTCGAATAGTATAGATAAAGTCCTGAATCCCACTGATATCAAAACTAGCTAAGAGAAAGGCTTCCTCCTGATAGAAATCCGACCCCTGGGTCAGTAAGCGGGTTTTGAAGTCAGCGCAAGCTTGCTCATGCAGATAATCATAGAGGGCACTGGCATAGGCAGCAGTTAAGCGCATATGGTCATAGAGCGAGATATCACCTGCCTCGTCCTGGTTAGTAGAACTTGGCACATAAGATAGGGTTGCCTCTAGAAGGTTCAAGACGCTGGTTAAGTAGTCACTACTATAATCAATGACAGCTAAGGTCTTGCCCAAGCGTTCTAAGATTCCCGCATAATCCCCTGCACTAAAATGACTATTCGTCGCTAGAGCAAATTGCAAGTCATCACGGTCATCTAACATTACGGGGCGATAGTAGCGCTTGTCCTTGCCTGTCATGAATTGGTTGAAGATATCTTCTTGGTTGGTTAGCTGGTCCCAATTACGATAATTGGTAGTCTCCACGTCCTGATCTAAGCGACGGTCTGAGCCACTGGCTATATTATCGGCCATATAAGTAATAAAAGCTGTATGGCTTGCCTCTAGTTTAGCTTCACGCAACTCTTGGGCGTGATGGTAAGCCAGATGGTCTAATAATTGCTTGTCAGTCGTATACTGAGCCAGATAGTCCCGCCCCAACTTACTGTGTCTTGTGCGCTCATTTCTGGCACGTTGGACGACCTTCCCAATATCATGAAGCAAGCTTCCCAATATTAAGTCTGATTTTTCCTTTTTCATCTTATCTTTGTTCCCTCCTATCTACTTCTTCTAGTCTTAGCTTGCCCATCCCAATGGAGGCCTTAATGCCAACACCAGAATATTCAGCAAAGCCAAGCATATAGCGAATATAATTTTTTAAGGTGCGATTGGCTTTAATCTGAATTTCCAGACTCCCTACAAAGCCATTGATCGCAACAGTGTGCACCTTAAGATATTGCGATTGCAGCCGATAGCGTCTAATTGAGGTAGAGGCCACTAGCAAGTTCAGAAATTCTTCATCCAGCTCTTCCTCTGGCTGATCGAAAGCCTGATACTTGAGTAGAATACTCTGATAAATTAGCCGGATATCAGGGAAAATCACATATTGTCCCGCTTGTTTGAAGGCGGTAGGTGATTCGAAGTGGAGGACATAACGAGCTGGAGCTTCTTCTTGGTAGAAGCTGCGGCTAGCCTCCTGTAGGTCATAGTTTTGCCAATCTAAGCCTAGAACCTGACACTGGATCCCCCCTTGTAACTTAAGCTCGAAAGAGCTATCCCTCAACCTATCTAATGCTTGGTGGAAGACCTGATAGCTCTCTCCTGTCAGCATGTTGACTTCCCAAGCGTAGGTCTTCTCATCTAGTCTTGCGACATAAGTTGAGTAGGGATTAACTGACTGTTGATGGAGAAATCAGCATAGGCAGGCTCTATTTCTTGCATGAGAAAACCATGCAAGGCAACAGATAGGCGTTGGGGTGATAACTTTAATTCAATCTTAGGTTTGAAGATAATTCTTACACGATGCATAGGCTACTCCTCTCTGTTATGATCTCAGCGCTTGATTACCTTAAGTGCGCCCACACTAATCTATAGTATAAGTGAGTTAAGGCTAGTATTCTTGCAGATTCTTGCGAAATGTTTTAGGATTCTTGCTGAATTTCAAGCGTGGATTGTCCCTAGATGCCTATTTCACGTCCAAAAAGTCTTCGAACTGTAACAGAACCCTCTATTTTCTGTTCAAGTCCTATGCAGATGACTCGCGTGCCCCCCTCTTTTGGGCTAGCATCAGACGATTAGTTTGGCTTGAAAACAATCTAAAACCATTATATCACGTAATCGCTTTCTTTCATAGGTATTAGTGCTAATCATTCACATAGTTTGAATGAAATTTTTGAATAATTATCGCATACGTCGTGAAACCTTGATATAACAATGTTTTCTTCGTTACCGTTGTCTATACAACTTGTTAGATAAGTAACGATATAGTTGAGATCAAGCGCTATTTGTGGTAAAATGTAGATATCTAGCAAGACCTTGTCTTTCATTAGCGCTCGAATCAATATGTAGTGGTCCAACTATCGATGCGCACAAGATATAGGTTCAGATACCTTACTCCCCGGGAGGGGACGGAAACTTGCCACGTAGGACAACACGGTGTAGATTTTCGGGTTCAGATACCTTACTCCCCGTGAGGGGACGGAAACTTGCTTCACGCTCCTCATACTCGCGTAATCGTTGTTCAGATACCTTACTCCCCGCGAGGGGACGGAAACTCACTCCCCGTGTAATAATTGTTCTGCCGGCATAGTTTAGATACCTTACTCCCCGCGAGGGGACGGAAACACCTTAGCCCAGAAGTAATCGAACCCCATCCACATCGTTTAGATACCTTACTCCCCGGGAGGGGACGGAAACTACTTCAAACATTTTTAATTCCTACTTTCTTTTGGGTTCAGATGCCTTACTCCCCGGGAGGGGACGGAAACCTTTGGTAGCTTCACATCTTCGATGATGGTGTACTCTTGTTCAGATACCTTACTCCCCGTGAGGGGACGGAAACAACTCAGTAAACTCCTGTTCCCATTTAAGCATTTGTTCAGATACCTTTACTCCCCGTGAGGGGACGGAAACTTTCCATTCTCGGCTATACTCGTAATAGTCATAGCCTAGTTCAGATACCTTACTCCCCGTGAGGGGACGGAAACGTGGTATTCGTAAATATCATAAGCTTTTGTTTGCGTTGTTCAGATACCTTTCTCCCCGTGAGGGGGACGGAAACCTGATTTCGGCAAGTTTCAATGCCTCCTCATTGCTGTTCAGATACCTTTCTCCCCGTGAGGGGACGGAAACCGCCTAATTCTTTCCAAAAATTCGCAAAATGTTTTGTTCAGATACCTTTCTCCCCGGGAGGGGACGGAAACATTGTATTGCATGGTATTTATTCCCCTTTCGATTTGTTCAGATACCTTGCTCCCCGTGAGGGGACGGAAACTAATCATCCTTTCGTCTGTTTCGTCCGCCCATTTGGTTCAGATACCTTTCTCCCCGGGAGGGGACGGAAACATTACGAGCAGTGTATTCTAAAACCTTTTGCTACGATTGGTTCAGATACCTGGCTCCTCGTGAGGGGACGGAAACCTCAATTTTTTTGATTTAATGAAATTTAATAAAAACCGTTCAGATACCTTTCTCCCCGCGAGGGGACGGAAACTCATATTCACCATTACCACCACAAGCAGGACAATCGTTCAGATACCTTGATCCCCGAGAGGGGACGGAAACTACATAGGGTATCCTCCATGATTAATTTGTTCTTGTAGTTCAGATACCTTTCTCCCCGTGAGGGGACGGAAACGTATCAAATACAAATTTTTGCTTTTTCATCTTTCAGTTCAGATACCTTTCTCCCCGTGAGGGGACGGAAACTCCTGGCTCAAAAAGCTAATGTCGTGTGTGTACTCGTTCAGATACCTTACTCCCTGTAAGGGGACGGAAACTCTGTTTTGGCGTAACGTACGCCTTCCTGAACTAGTTCAGATACCTTGCTCCCCGTGAGGGGACGAAAACTGTTTTTGTGTTAAGTCTTCAATGGTATTTTGTGAGGTTCAGATACCCTATTCCCCGTGAGGGGACGGAAAGGTCATCACGCGGCGTTCATAGTACCGCTTCATGTCTGTTCAGATACCTCACTCCCCGCGAGGGGCCTAACCTACATATCTTGTCTCAACGCAAAAGCCCACATGCAATGCATGTGGGCTTTTACTTTTAGTTCAGCACGTCTTGGCTATTTTTACAAGAATATTTGATCTTCCTCATGATGGCTAGGAATGAAGGGGCTATATCTGAGAGCTTGATCATTTTGACAACGATAAATTAGAATATTATCCCCTTCCCCCTCCTCATAGAAGTCTTCTACATCAAGAATAAGATCCTGAAAGATAGCCTTCTCGAGTAGACATTCAAAGCATGAACGCTGCACCCGAATGCCATAACCTTCAAGTATTTTACTGAATTTGAGCCGGCGTTTATTACTGATAATATCATAAATCACTAGGCAGAAGACCTTGCGGTTGCGGGCTAAGGTGGCTTCATCATCACTTAGATTGAAAATTTAATCATAGAGCGAATCTCCAATGGCTATGAACTCGGATGGGTCTAGCTTATGGAAGGCACGCAAAAGGCTTTCTACTTGTAACTCTAAGGCATAATCGAAGGTCACTTCCTTGCCAAAGGATTGAATATAGAGGTGCTTCTCTTCCATTCTAAGGCAGAGCTCTCGATAGAATTGAACGCGCGCTTCCTTATTCATCATGACCACCTTGCCTGGGTTAGTATCGAATTGCTCGGTCGTCATTTGCTTATTTTTAAGTAGGCGCATGACGACTTCATCAACTATAAGCGGGCGCCAAACCTCCATCAGGTCGCTAGCTAAGGCCGCATGGTGCTGCTTGACTCGATGAATACAGCCGAACCCCACATTTAGGCCTCTTTTCTTGAGGGCGGATACTGCCCAACCATAGAGTACACTGTAGCCGAAACTCAATAAGGCGTTGAAGGGGTCGAGTGGCGGGTTCTTGCTACGACGATGGAAGCGAAAATCACTAGGCACTAGCAAGTTAAGGCAGTAGAAATAGGATTTAGCTGCCCTTCCCTCAAACCCAATCATCTCATTAATCGTGGCCGCAGACCCAATACCTTCCACGGCATCCCTAAAATGTGCATAGTCCTCTTGGTCGAGCAAGGCATCTTGGTCGAAGGCACGTAATAGGTGTTCTTGTCCCTTAATTTTGGCCGTCAGGATTTTCCTTGCCATAGCAGCTTCAAATTCTGCTTGAGATAGCGCCGTAAACTGTTCCTTCTGCTTCTCATAATTTTCCATCTTCAAACTATCCAGATAGCCCAGATACTTGCCATGGCGGTCGAAGTAGAAGAGTTCAATCCCTTCCTTGGCCATGGTCTTGACTAATTGAGTCGTCACCTGCGGACTGCCATATAGTAGCACGCGTTGAACTTGATTAAGCGCAATAGTCAATTCAATCTCTCGCTCCTGGTTCTTAACAATCAGATTCCCCGAATCTAAACTCAGCCTCTTCAGTGAATCATTAACAATCAGTTCCTTCATCCTAGTCCTCCTCTTCTTAAGATTAGGGCATTCTGTCTGCCGCAATTGAAGCCCTACTTATAAAATAGTATAGAGAAGTGTCTTTAAGATTTCTTTCGCAATCTTGCTGAATTGTTTAGGATTCTTGCGGAAGAGAGGTGAGAATTCAAACTTTCAATTAATCTATTAGCTCTAGGCTGCATTTAGTCTCAATCGCATATCAAAAGAGCCTGAAGGCTTTACTTCAGGCTCTACATAGAAATAAACTACTTTTTAAATGTATAGATAGTAATAACAACTTCTGCATCTACAGGGTAGCTTTCTCCATACGAAAAATTATGTCCATTGATGGTCAGCGATTCAATATCATTTTCTTTTTTGAGCCAACCTGTCACTAATTTCTTATTTCCAACGACTGTGACATTCGCAAAGCCTAAGTCCCTAAGTCTTTCCTCTAGGGATTTATAGCCAATTTCCTTAATATCACTCTTATCAAAAGGAATCCTGATTTTTCTAACAGAATGATAAAATAGTTTAACTTCACTATTGAGTGGAAATACGGTATCTGATTGGAATGCATCACGACCGTTGATAGAAACCCTTCCTATTTTACCCATTTTCTCATCATCGCTAGCCGATAAATTACCCATATCAATTTCTTCTATCTTATTGAATCCCTTGAACGAATTATTTCATTAGCCTCTACTCGGGATAAGTCAATGAAGCTTTCAGCTGCCATTCCTATGGTTACTTTATTATGTGGTGAGATGACCTTGTCATAGGCAATCCAAAATACGAGGCCCAGTATAATGCAACATAGGATGCTTATGACGATTCCTGAATGATTATGACTTGATTCTGCTTTATTGATATATTCTCGATTAATAATTTCTGGTTCTGAGTAGGTTTCCTTCTCTTGTCCAACTTGATCCGAGGAATCTATATCGGAATCAACTGAATTCGACACTAAGACTTCATTAGTAATTTCGTTCGAAGTATCCTCCGGCTCATCGTAGACTTGCTCGGAATCTTTCGTATCATTACCATATATAATTTTCTGGTAGTAAGCTTCGGAACGCGCTCGCTCCTTATCGGCTTCAATATTCTCCAAGCACTCTTCTATCTTCTCCTGTATTCTATCACCTAATGATTCGGGTATAGCAGAATCATCATTTTCAGTATCGATTGTATATCTACCTGTAATGGTGTTTCGATGACGAAAATCAAGTTCGAATTCCCATCTTGATATATTAGACTGAGCATCTACTAAACAGATAACTCGTGCTCCAACAATAGTAGTCCTTTTAATTCGCTTAATTTTCTTTGCAGTAGCGTATACAATTGAGCGGAATTCTTGCTCGCTAATTTCACTTCCGCTTGGATATATATTTGAATCGTAATAGTTGTTTGTTGAGTCGTTACTATCCTCATTCTGAGGTGATTTTGAATCTGGTTTCAATAGTTCAATTGCTACTACTGCGAAGAGTATGATTACCAAAACAAATTCCATATTGTATCCCTCTATCTTCCATTTATCTGCTAGAAGCCCCACGACGCTTCTCCCCTATATAGTCGATAATATCGAAATAAACTCTCGATTCATTGAACTTCTATCACTATCCCGATTATACAACGGAAGTCATCCAAAAGAAATATCAAAATCTACATTTTCACAAATATGTGGCCTATCTTGTTTATGTGGTGTGGGACATCACTAGAGTACCTGCATATGCTGTTCAATAAGCAAGTAAGCTAATCAAGCCATGTCGCATTGGAAGCCTAGCTCGACATGATGCTTGGCCGAGCCGACAAATAATTGTTACACCCCAACTGCTCTGGGATAAGCTAGCAAGGCTACTGGATATCCTAATATAAACTGGCCTTCTCAAATTACTCAAATAATTCGTGAAAGCCCATTATTTGTATGCACCAAAACTCTTCACCCCTAATAATCCAACACTTTATCCATGTGACCTATTGTATCTATTTCTTCTCTACCTTATAATACTAATTATAGCGACTCTATTTCATCTCCTTCAGAGCTCTGATTATGCGAGACCGCTTCTGATAGTAGGTCTTACGGCTCACGCCGAGCATCTTGGCCTTGTCAGATACAGTCCAATTATCGTCAACAACCACTAGCAAGAAGTCGTACTCTTCCTTCTCCAGCACGCGCCGGGCGTTCGCTAGAAAGTCGATTCTTGTTAGTTCAGACTCCAATTCATCACTACTCTGCTGGATGAATAGATTCTCTAAAGGTATTTCTCGCTTACGCTGATGCTCTTGCTTCAGTAGCTTCCATAATTGGCGCTCTAGGCCTGCCTTAGCATAGGCCACGAAATGCCCGCGCTCCGCATCATCGAGTGCGTCCCCCTGGAACTTGTCGGCCAGATCAAGGAGCTTAATATAGAGCTCATTGAAGTAGTCGCCATAGTTCTGATGATGCGAAAATACACCGTGACGGTGCAAGGTATGGTGAATCACACTACTATACATTTCAACCAGTTTCTCCTGGTTGAACATGGTTGTCACCTCACTGAAAGAAATCCATCAAAACAACTTAACAAGGAGTGAATGCTATGCCAATAACATTTTTTCAACAATTACCCTCATACATTAAAATGCTTCTTCTTGGCTTGTATTTGGTAATACCCTTCCTGTATATCGAGGCTCATGGGGGTATAATTACAAAATTGAAGCAAGATCGGTATCCAATTTCAGTTTGCTTGATCTCTACCATCCTCTTCAGTTGGCTCTTCACTATTTGGAATAATCTAGAGCCTTTACCGGTTGTCTTTGGAATTATCGTAGGTTCATTTTGCTTCATAGTTTGGCAGTATATAGTACTTGATGTACTCTCGGAGTCCTTCCAAAAACAATCATGGAAAAGCTACATATACGGAATTATCGTTATGATTTACGTATTTTCGCTCCTCTTCGTTCTAGTTACCTTATCAGCGTCCCCTGATTTAACTCTACTCGGACTAGCGAACACCAAGCTAGTGAGGCTCACCAGATGAACCAAGCGGTAACAAAATCATCATTGGATCCCTTACCTACAACATATTTTTTTGCGAGCATTGTTTTCGCAGGATTAGAACTATGTAAAAACGTAAGAGATGACGTCAGCAGTAAGAAATAAATGAATTAGAGGGTAACCCTCTAACCTAATCCCCTCACGCCCTGTCCGTCGGCGAGTACCCGGTTCCATAACACTGCGGTCCCAATGTCAAGGCCATTGCAAACCAATGCCGTAGGGTAGCCTTGACATTGGGACCGCTGTGTTATTCCACACGACCACCGACCGGACAGGGCGTGAGGGGATTAGGTATGGCCACCGACCCCAGATCAGCCCACTGTCCAGAGGCCCTAGTCCAGCGCCGGCTGCGCTGGTGGGGTGTGGGGCTAGCCCCACAGGAAGCCCTTGAGTCGGCTCCTAACCTAGCTAGACAGCCACCACTCCACGCCAGGGGCTAGTAGTTACTAGCCTCTGGCTTAGGCAAGCTAAGACGGGCTCCTAGACCCCTCTGCGGGTTGGGGCGCAGGCCGAGCCCGCAGGTCACTAAAAGCTGTTAAGTGCAAGGTACAGACATTCAAGGGCTTTGGGCGTATAATAGAAGTGTCCCCCTGAGTGACACACTACTTTCATTTCAGCCTAGAAGCCCTCCCAAATTATGGGAGGGCTTCTTTACTTTTTAAGCGAACTACCAACAATGCTAGTGCTTTCCCTAATACAAACAGAGCAGTTCTCCTCTACCAGAAGATTGCTCTGTTCAGTCTACGCTATATGATTGTACTAGTAATTGATGCTATTGACTATCTCTGCTTACTCTAAGATGGTAAATCCTAAGCTAGAACTATCTCTTAAGAACATTTGGACTGTCTCAAGAGAATATTCCGTTAAATCCTTATCTTTTAATTCCAACTTCTTAATCAAATCTGAAGTACAGGTGATAATGTCCACTCCTAAGGAATCCGCTTGATAGATGTTGAAGGTCTCGCGCGGACTAGCCCATAATAACTCAACGCCTTCTTTTTGACGACAAATAGCAAGTGCCTCTTGCATGATTGGCATTGGATCAACGCCTGTATCCGCAATGCGTCCTGCAAATACGGACACCACTGCTGGGGTTCCGCTCTTGAGCGCATCCACTACTTCTCGAACTTGTTCAACCGTGAAAATAGCAGTCACATTGACTTTGATTCCTTCTGCAGTCAATCGATCAATTAATGGAACGGTAGACTCACCCTTAGAGTTGGTGACCGGGATTTTAACATAGACATTATCGCCTAAGGCTGCAATTCTACGCGCTTCTTGCTCCATTCCTTCTAAATCATCTGCAAACACTTCGAATGATACAGGATAATCCGTAATCTCTTTTAAGACATCTTTAGCAAAACCAATATAGCTAGTAATTCCTGCTTTTTTCATTAAACTAGGATTGGTTGTAAAACCTGTCACTAAGCCTGAATTTAAATCATGCAGCATCGTTTCCAAGACAGCACCATCCGAAAATACCTTTATTGATAATGCTTTGCTCATTTGCCTATTCCTCCTCTGTTACATTATTCAATGCTTCCTTAGACTTGGTTAGGATAGATGGCAGAATCAACACAATTGCCAATACGGCAGCCACAACATAGATACCGACTGAACCGACAGACTCTCCTACGCGTCCTAATAAAATCCCAAAGATCCCAAAGTCAAAATCTCCGAAGGTCGTATTGGCGAAACCTAGTTGGCCTAAGACTGGTAATAGAGTAGCAGGCAGGAAGGCAAGAAATAAACCATTAACAAATGAGCCAATAACCGCACCTTTGCGCCCACCAGTTGCATTACCATAAATACCTGCCGTTGCCCCACAGAAGAAGTGCGGCACCATGCCTGGGATAATTAAGACTCCGCCGATTGCGCCAAGAATGAACATGCCGATCAGGCCTCCGAGGAAGCTGAAGGCGAAACCGATAATAACAGCCGTTGGGGCATACGGGAAGAATACTGCACAGTCTACAGCAGGAACTGCATTCGGAATAATCTTGGTCGCAATACCTTGGAAGGCCGGAATTAAGTCTGCCAGAATCATACGGACGCCTGAGTAGACAATGGACACACCCACTGCAAAGGTTAGCCCACTAATAACTGCAAAGATAAATGGATTCTTACCTCCAGCTAGTTCTTGAACTGCCTGCGGGTTACGAACTAAACAAGCTACTACTCCGACTAGATAGAAGGCAACCATTACAATCCCCGTAGAAATCGTGGTGTTTCTGAGGAAGCTCCATTTTTCAGAGATTTCTAATTCCTCAGTACTTCTGCTATCTTTACCTACTTTCTCACCAATCCAAGCTGATAAATAGTAGCCAAGGCTTCCAAAATGCCCCATGGCAATTTCATCACCGTCTGTCACCTTGAGGGTGTATCGTTGTCCGATAGCCGGTGAAATTGCAGACCAAGCACCTAGGAAGAAGCCACCAACTAGGACAAGCGTTAGGCCTTTAAATCCGATGGCCCCTAACACTGCTGATAACAAGCAAGCCATGAAGAAGCTATGGTGACCGGTTAAAAAGATATACTTAAAGCGCGTGAATCTTGCAAATAATAGGTTTAAGACAAGGCCCACAATTAAGATCGACATGGTTTCTACACCTAAAATTTGTTGCGCCACACTGGTAACAGCCTCGTTATTAGGTACCACCCCAGTAATGCCAAAACCTTCTTCAATTAATCTTGCTAAAGGTGCTAAATTTGCCTGAATAACGCCAGCACCTGCCGCTAACATCAAATAACCTAAAACAGGCCCTAAGGTACCGGTTAAGACCTTATGTCCAGGCGTTTTTAAGGCTACCAAGCCAATAAAAGCAATTAAACCCATTAAGAAAGCCGGTTCACTTAAGATGTTTTGTAAAAATGTCAAAATGCCATTCATTGTACTTCCTCCTTCTTTTAATGCTAGTTATATTACTGATTCGCCATCTCTTTTAAGATTGGAACAAGTTCCGTTTCAATTTTCTTGCGATTGGTATAGCTTGGCACAAGGCAAACTTTCGTATCTTCTGGGAATATATCTTTAAATTCCTTTACGGTTACATACAAATCTGCATTCTTACCAACTGCTGCATTGGAATCGCACGATTCCACATCTACGTCAATCCCTAGATCCTTAGCAATTGTTTCTACCTTGAAACGTAGTAATAAACTACTCCCAATACCATTACCACAAACAGTGACTACCTTAATCAAGTTACTCTCCTCCTTCCTCTATGATTTTCTCAATAATAGTCAATATTTCTCTTGGGTCTGATGCTGCAATTAAGGAATCAATTGCCTCTTCATCATCTAATATTAAGGCCAACTCTTGTAAGGCTCTTAAGTGCGCAGTTGAATCTACCGCAGCTAAGACAAAGATTAATTGAACCTTCTTGTCGTCATCATTATCTTCAGAGAAATCGACAGGTTCTTTTACTTGTAATAAACTAATGCCTAGTTGATGCACGCCTGCATCAGGAGAGGCATGAGGTACAGCTACTTTAGGCGCCAAGACAATATAAGGTCCTGTTTCATTAATGGATGCTATCATGGCCTGAATATAAGATTCTTCAATATAGCCATGGGCAAGCAGTGGCTGAGCCGCTAGACCAACGGCATCTTGCCAGGTACTCACCCTGTCTACTTGTTGAATCAATTCTTCTTTTAATAGATCAGTCAAAGAATCACCTCCTAATACTTGTTGATTGTTTTGAGCAAAAAGATAATGAATTAACTCATTTTTTAAGCCTTCTTCATTCTTGATAGTGGTATATTTGGCCACAATTCCCATTAATTCGTCTATCGATACCACATCCTCTTTTTCCAGGTGCAAGTATTCATATACCCTTCGTTTTAAGAGAATTTTTTCAATAGATGTCATTAAGGGCTTAACTAGGAAGACCTTATCTTGACTTTCTAAATGAGTGGTTGAAAAAATAACTTGAACATCATCCCTCTCCATATTATCTACAGTATTAAAGCGACTCCTTGAGATTGCCTGGAATTCCATCCTTGGAAATATTCTCTCCAATTCGGATTGCAGTATCAAGGATGTACTGACCCCGTTGGGGCAGACAATCATTGCCCTTAAATCCTTCGTTTCTCTATGCTTGACTTGGGATTGTAAATACCCACCAAAATGTATAGTGAAGTAGGCAATTTCGTCGCTAGATAATTGCTTGCCCGTCATCTCTTCTAGCGGTTTTAAACTGCGTCTAATTAATTCATACAGCGAACGATATTCTCTCTTGATCTGATGGGTTAAGGGATTATGCAAAGAAATATTGAATAAAAGACGATAATAAGACGGATACAAGTGGGCATATAAGTTCTTCCTGAAGGGAATCCCCATCGGGAACTCAAGACCCGTATTGGCTTTTACTTGCTTGATAATTTCGTCCATAATCTGCACTACTGTCGGATCAGGGTTTAAATCCAAGTTGCCTTGTAGGCATCCTGCTAGTCTCGACAGAATATAGTCTCTTTCTTTAGCCAGCCTCGGATATTCTTCTTCAAGTTCTTCTACTAGCTTCAATAGGGCTGTTGCCTTAATATTACGGTAGTCCTCTTGCTTTACTTGATAGTCGCCTTCAATCTCGATTTCATTCAGAACAGCCATCACGAGCGAAACTATTTTCACGTTTTCGAAAATAAAGGTAAGCTGATATTTTTCACTCAGCGTTCGGATTTGAGAGAAGATGGCTGCGTCCTTAGTTGCTATGCGACATTCCTTGAGCACATAATCTAAGATGAATCGTCCACTCTCTAGACGCATTAACTTCTCAATCGTGCGCTCTAGCAATTGCCTTAGCTGACTTCCTGTTCCTTCCAAATAATAGCCCTCACTACGCCTATACTGTAAGGAGATGGATTGCTTATTTAAGCAGTTTCGGATATCTTTCAAATCGGCTACCACTGAGTTTTTGCTCATTCGTAACAAGTCTTGCAAATGGTAGTTTGATATGTAGTCTGGATACAACAGCAAATAGAGAATAATCATATCCAGCCGTTCATGTTGAAAAATATAGGATCTACTGCTTATATCTACATGACCTAGTAGCTCGCCACTTGAAATAGCAGGTACTCTAATTAGGTCATTCTCAATTCTTATGTTTGGAAGCAATAAGTGACTCAGCGCTTCATTGATTTTCAGAATATCTGAAAGGATGGTTCTCCTACTACTATTGGACAAATTCTCTAACTCCCCAATTGAAGAATTAGTATAATTCAGGAAAAATTGGTATTTCTTTATGAGCTCATTGGTAAACACGTTCTCCCTCCTATCTCTATTATACTTAGGCTTTCTCTCGCCTTAAACAGCCTTTGAGCACAATCTCATGCGCAAGCTATAACGGCAAATTGTGCTCAGTGTATCCCCTTTCATTTAGGAGTGTGTCTTGGCTTTTTTTAAGCCAAAAAGGCCCTCTATGTGTGTAAACAGAAAAAGCCAGATAATCCCTAGCACAATGTAATGGTCCGAAAACATTGAAAGTGGAGATTAATCTGACTTATCTTAATTTTAACCTAAAAGTTGAATAATTAACAGTGGAAGATTGAGTTAGCGACATAAATATGTTAATAATGTCTTAAAATATGCCCTGCAACAGCTTCAGCTTTCAGCTTACATTTTGAGCCACGTCGCGTTGGACTCCCAACGCGACATCGCTACCTTCCAATACGACGTGGCTCTCACTTTTTCGCTCTTTTTGACTCAAATCGCCCACTTTCTTGCCGCGCCACGTCCTGTTGGACCTCCAACGCGACATCGCCACCTTCCAATACGACGTGGCTCACGCCTTTCTTCTCTTTTTACCACAAAATGTCCGCTTCCTTGTCTAGCCACGTCGCATTGGACCCCCAACGCGACATCGCTACCTCCCAATACGACGTGGCTCACGCCTTTCCTCTCTCTTTGCCTCAAAATGTACTTGCTTCCTTGTTAAGCCACGTCGTGTTGGACTCCCCAACGCGACATCGCTACCTCCCAATACGACGTGGCGCCCCTTTTTACATCAAAAAACCACCCGCGCTATACGGGTGGTTGCCTATCTTCTTTATCTGAGCTCAAATGTCCAATCTAGTTTAAAACTTGCCTGATCTAAGCGATATTCAGGTAGGAGGCGCGGGCCACATGAGTTGGAGCCGATGCCTGCTTGTCTATAATCTAGATGGAGGTAATAGACGCCCTCTTCCACTAGCTCGTCTCGATGGCGCGCCTGACTTAGTTGGCGTGTTGAATATGGCGAAAGGTTGAAGGATAGGGAATGAGACGAAGCCACACTCAGTTCTAATGATCCTTGCTGGACTGCTAGCTTGGACACTTGGTGGGCGCCATTCTCTTGCGGAGTTACATAAGGTTCGTACAAGTCTTGGGCAGACTGCTCGAAGTAGCCCCAATAGCTACTGTGATGCTTGTCCACATAATTCTCATAAGGTCCATAACCAATATAGGAAACTCGGTCTGCGTCCACCATCGATAGGACTAGGCCAAAGCGTGGTAATTCCACCATTTCCTTAGGTCGTTGCCCTTCTAGGCTCAGCTTCAGGCGACCCTCTTGATCTAGGCACCAATGACCTTGGAAACTAAGGGCTGGCTGACGGCCGACTCCTGCAATAACTGCTTCAAAGTGCAGGCAAACTTGATGATTGATAGTCTCAGCCCTCAGGCTGTGCACCCGAACCTGACTGTGGTCATAGTTGGCCTGGCGCCACTCTGCCACAATCACGCGGTCATTGTCCGTTGGCGCCCGCCAGATGGTCCAGTCACCCGGTCCTGCTAAGATTTCTTCTTGACCAGACTGCCATGAGCTTGGGGCGGCATTGGCCTTACTGAAGGTCACTGCCTGATCTCGCCAATGCATGGTGAAATCCCTTAGGGTCTCGGTCAGCCAAGGCGTCTCAGGCTCTTGACTTAGCGAACTAGCTTGTGAGCATTCAATGTCCTGCAAGCGCACTTGGTCTTGGCCCAAGCAGACGCCGTCTCCTTGGCGCAGATAGCGCAGGAGAATATGGGATACTTGCGTCAAAGTCCCAGTCCTTAGGCAGGAAGACGGTCGCTTCTTGGCCTGGCTCAGCCTGCCAGTCAGTGACCGTCACCCCTGCTAGGGGTTGCCCTGGCTACATCATAAGGGGTCATCTCCAGGCAGACCTGATCTTCTAGCTTGGTGAAGTGGTAGTGATGGCAGAAGGTCAGACACCCTCTCTCTAGATCACTATCTACCAAACGAACTGGCCGATGGATTTGAGCGTATTCCAGGGCCCCAGTATGTGGCCGACGATCCGGATACATCAGGCCATCCATACAGAAGTTACCCGCATGAGGGTACTCACCGTGATCCCCACCATAACGGTAAACTGGTAGACCTTGGTTCCAAGCACCTTGATTAGTCACGCCTTGGAGTTCGATGGCGTGGTCCGCCCACTCCCAGACAAAGGCCCCAATAAATTCAGGATGGCGCATCATACAGTCATAGTAATGAGCCAAATCGCCTGGCCCATTCCCCATGGCATGCGCATATTCACAGAGGATAAAAGGCCGGTCCAGTGGCGCATAGGCGCCCCCTTTCATGGAAATAGGTGGCCTCGATTTCTTCGACGCTAGGATACATACGGCTCCAAACATCCAGATACTGGGTGTCATAGGTGACATCAGGCTTGTGATACCAGTAGGCTTCATAGTGGAGCGGCCGGCTTGGATCTTCTTGTCTGGCAGCCTTCAACATGGCTTCAATGTTAGGGCCATAGCCGGACTCATTCCCGGCCGACCACATAATAATGGAGCTGAAGTTCTTAAGGGCTCGAACATTGGCTATCATGCGCGCGAGACAGGCCTGCCTGAAGCGTTCATCGTAGGCTAGCAGGTTATAGTTGTCGTTCCCGCCCATGCCGTAGAGATCCACGACCCCATGACATTCTAAGTCCGTCTCGCTAATAACATAGAAACCAAGCTCATCACAGAGCTCATAGAATTCTGGTGACTTAGGATAGTGGGCTGTCCGCACAGCATTAAAGTTCAGACCCTTCATAAGAAGCAAGTCTTGGCGCTGACGTTCCAGGGTCACCGTTGCCCCTGTATCCGGCCAAGAGTCATGATGGTTGACACCCAAGAGCTTAACTGGCTGATGATTGATGTAGAGGCAATTGTCTTGGATAGCTAGCTGACGAACCCCTACCTTGTGGCGGTAGCACTCCTCCCCGACCTGCCAGTAAAGGCTGTAGAGATGTGGTGCCTCTGAGGACCAGATCTGAGGGTTTGGAATTTCGATTTGCCAGTCTGGCTGTCCTAGGGGCAGACTCCCCCTCTCCCACTAAGCCTCCATCAGGGGCATAGAGCTCATAGTGACCTTGCGCCAAGCCCGCTGTGGCCGTGACAGACAAGCCTAAAGTAGCCAGTCTGACTATCAGATGATAGCTGGGATCGTGAGACTGAAAGTCCAGCATACGTGTCGGCTGCCGCTTAAGTAGGTAGACATCGCGGAAAATCCCACTATTACGGAACTTGTCCTGGTCTTCCAGATAGGTCCCGTCGGACCACTTAAGCACTAAGACGCTTAGACGGTTGCTGCCGGCTACCAGATAGTCGCTGATATCGAAGATGGAAGTCGAATGGGATATTTGGTCATAGCCCACAAAATTGGCCATTGAGCCCAGACATAGAAGGCCGAGTCTACCCCTTCAAAGACTAGTTCATAAGTAGTCGCTTGAGTCCAATCTGCTAAAGTCTAGCTGACGTTGATAGAGCCCCGCCGGATTTGTCATAAGGCACATAGGGTGGATCATAGGGAATCGGGAATTCTGTGTTGGAGTATTGAATCTGGTCGTAGCCCTGCATTTGCCAACAGCTGGGCACCGGAATTTGGTCCCAGTCCAAGCCTTGAGCTTGCTCCCAGTAAGGCGCCTCAATCGTCCGCACATTAGGGAAATACTTAAAGTTCCAGATGCCATTCAGGTCAAGATAAGAGCTAGAATCCCGTCGATTCTTGGCCTGCTTAGCCTGGTCCAAACTAGCATAAGGAATGGTATAAGCCCGTTGGTCTAGGGCTCCCACACTGACTAATTGAGGGTCTTCAAAATATGGATGGATTAACATGCTTGAGCTCCTTTCCCTTATTTGACAGAACCTAACATACCTGCAACGAAGTGACGTTGTAGGATGAAGAAAATCGCAATGGTTGGCAAGGTCGCGATACTAATCGCCGTCATCATGAGACCGAAATCTGGCGAATAAGAGGACCCTAAGTTGGAAATCAAGAGGGGCACGGTCTGTTTGTCAGGCGTCTGCAAGACAATCAAGGGCCAGAGATAGTTGTTCCAGCTAGACATGAAGACAATAATCCCAGCCGCGGCGTAGGTGTTCTTCATGGTCGGCATGAAGATTCGGACGAAGCAGCCTAGCTCAGATAAACCGTCAATTCGCCCTGCTTCTAGCAATTCCTTGGAGAACATCTTGGTATTCTGTCTGAAGTAGAAGATGAGGAAGGCAGTCGCCACAAAAGGCAGATAAACGGAAGCATAGGAGTTAATCCCGATGGCCGAGCTCACCGAAGACAGTTGGCTGAAGAAGCGGAAGAGCGGGATAATGATGGCCGCAAATGGCAGCATCATGGAGATCAAGAGGATATTGAAGACAATGTCCTTAGCCCGGGAGCGATAGACTTCAAAGCCATAGCCCGCTACTGACCCTACTAAGAGGGCTAGGACTGTCTGCCAGAGGGCCACAATAGCAGAGTTAATTAAGGCGCCCCGCATCTGGGTCTGGCTGAATAAATTGGTCAGATTCTGCCACAAGGCATTACCTGGTAAGAGCCGACCGTTAGTAACATCTAGACTGGTATTGGTCGCACTGACCAAGAGGAAGTAGAAGGGGAAAGCAAAGATGATGGAGGCTAGCCCCAAGAAGAGGTAAGACCCAAGATGTTTAGTTCTTTTCATGTTGATTCCCCACCTTTAGCTGAATAATTGAGAAGATAACCACCAGGAAGACGATGGCATAGGAGACAGCGGCCGCATAACCGAAGTCGGGTGTGAACTTGAAGCTAATATTGTAGATATACTGGGAGATGGTCAGGGTGGCATTCCCTGGCCCACCCTTGGTCAAGTTCATGGGCTCGTCGAAGAGTTGCAGGGTCCCGATGGTGGAGGTAATCGAAGTGAAGAGAATGACCGGTCTTAAGAGGGGACGGTCACGCTGAAGAAGGTCCGCCATTTGGAGGCCCCATCGACATCCGCTGCTTCATAGATTTGTGGGGTCGATATTTTGCAGGGCAGCCAGGAAGAAGATCATATTATAGCCTGTCCAACGCCAAGTAATGGCAATAATGACCAGGACCTTAGCCCAGACTGGATGAGATAGCCACATAATGGGTTCACTGACAATATGTAAATTCACCAGGAGCTGATTGACAATACCCTCATTCCCGAACAAATACTTGAAGATCAGGGAATAGGCAACCAGGGAGGTGACACAGGGCAGGAAGACGAGGGTCCGGAAAGACGCCCCGCCATTTGAGTGTTTTCTGATTGAGCAAGACCGAGAAGAAGATGGCCAGAATGACCATGAGTGGCACTTGGAAAACCAGAAAAAAATCAGCGTATTACCGAGGGCCGTCAAGAAGACCGGGTCACTGAGTAAGCGTTGATAGTTAGCTAGACCGACGAATTTGAGTTGGTTACCCTTCCCTGCCGATAGGGACAAGAGGAAGGTCTGTACCATAGGATAGAAGTAAAAGAGGCCAATCAAGAGGGTGGGTACTACGATAAAGCACCAACCCAGAATCTTGGTTCGGGCGAAGTGATTGAGTTTGAACATCCTACCTACCTCCTTAAATAGAAGAGGCAACAAGTCTGTAGGGATGCCTTGTTGCCTCTGGATGTCATTATTGAATTTGATTCTCTGCTTGTTGTTGGGCTTCAGTCAGCACTTGGTCTAGGTCTGCACCATTGAGGTATTGGTTGAAGGCATCCACAACAATACTTTCCATAGCGTAAGTATGTTCCCCGTAGTTAACGGCAGGAATCTTAGTAGACCATTCAGCGAAGTCCTTATAAATCTTCTGATTACCGAAGTATGGTACCGCTTGGTCGTAGGCATCCGTCTTAAGGAGTGGTTGATAGGTCCCTAGGGCACCGACTTCCTTCATAATACGGCGATAGAATTCTTCGCTAGAGCCGAAGGTCTTGCCTAGGAAATCAGCAGCTGCTTCCTTGCCCTTAACATTGAGGACATAGAAGGAAGAACCCACCTAAGTTAGAGGCATTGACTGAGCCTGACACATTTTGGCGAGGCCAAGGCACTACCACCCATTGGCCAGATTGGCTAGCTTCAGCTGTCACAGATGGTGTAATCCAGTTACCTTGTGGCACAGTCGCAACGGTTCCTTTGTTGAAGGCTTGCAGCATTTGGCTCCAGTCATTGTGGACATTAAGCAAGCCCGCATCATTCATGGATTTGAGGGTACGGAAGGCTTCCTTAAGGGCTTCATTGTCCTTGAGGTTAGGTGCCTTGCCATCTTCCGTCGTATACCAGCTACCACTAGCATTAATCATGGCCCGCACTAGACCTAAGTCTTTGAAGTCAACGGAAAGGAGTTTGGTCCCTGTCTTATCGTAGATATCTTGACCAATTTTTTGGAGTTGATCCCAAGTGATGTTTTGCAGTTCTTCCACCTTGTGACCAGACTGTTCTAAGAGGTCCTTGCGAACATAGAGACCCGTCACCCCAGTATCAAAAGGCACCGCATAGTGGGTATCCCCAATAGAAGTAGCTGCTACCTTATATGGTGCGAAGTCTTCTGCCTTGAAGAAATCAGAGAGCGGGAAGAAGCTATCTGGGTAAGCAGCTAGGAAGCTCTTAGCCCGGTAGTCTTCAATCAGGACGATTTGTGGTAAGCCATCGGTCACCCCAGAGCTGAGGGCTGTATTCAACTTCTGCACAATATCATCTTGTGCATTCTCAACGATATTGAGCTTGAAGTCTGGGTGGTCTTTCTGATAGAGTTCTTGGGCTATTTCTAGGGCCTTAATGTTGAACTTAGGGTCCCAGGCCCAGACCGATACCTCATCCGCAGCATGTGCGGTATGGCGTGGAGCGACTAGAAACGTGGTAAAAGTTGTCAAAAGCACCGTCAAGGTCATCATGATACGTGTAAACTTCTTCATCTTTCGTTAATCCTCCTCAATAATTGGGCGCCTTAGCCGACACACCTCGAGTCTGGTCAACCAGGCACCTAAAATGGTAACGCTTTATATTTACAGTGTATAGTCTTTTGGTTTTACAAGATATAGTGAAAGCGTTAAACTCTATGTCATTTTGTTGCAACATGTCTCTGCTATAATAGGAGTAAGGAGGCGAGACCTATGCGACAATTATGGCAACATTTCGACTATGGACTGACGGATCTGCAGTTTGACGAGTGTGGCATCCAGCAGTTCGAACCCTATCAGGTCTACCAATACACCGTCTATCAACCCTACATTATTCACTGGATTGCCTCAGGCAAAGGCAGCTTAGAAGTCGACAACCACTGCTACCCCCTAACTGCCAATCAGGGATTCATTCTCAGACGCGGTCAGCAAGTCAAATACTATGCCGATGGCAAGGAACCCTGGCGCAACTACTGGATTGGCTTTAGTGGCCAACGTTTGGAAGATTTCCTGCAATTTACCCAGTTGGCTGATGCCCACTGTATTCAGTTCAAGAATGAGGGGCAGTGCCAGGCCATCATTCAAGATATCTGCCACTATAGCCTGTCCCAGACTCAGGATGCTAATACCTTCTATTGGCAAATGATGAAGGTCTTCGACTTCCTCTACCATGCCCATCTAGAGCTAGTCAGCCTGTCAGCCCCCCCGCCAGCAAAGTAACTCTTCGCCCGCAGAGGTAGCCGCCGCCTACATCTACGCCAACTATGCTCGTCCCATAACAGTTGAGTCAATCGCTCAGTATATTGGCATGAGTCGCAGCGCCCTCTTCCGCCTCTTTCGACAACACTATCGCCAGTCACCCAAGCAATTCCTGATGGAGACTCGCCTCCGTCAAGCCAGGCAACTCCTGGTTGAAAGCCAAGACTCTATTAAGACCATTGCTGCTAGCGTCGGCTACTCTGATCAGCTAGTCTTCTCCAAAATCTTCAAAAAAACCTTCGGCCTCAGCCCCAGCGACTACCGCAACTGCGCCGGCGAGCCAGATTATATGGGGAAAGGATGACGTTTGGCTAGTTTGGTGGCTAGGTGGAGGTAGCTGGTTTGGTGGCATTTCACAGGCTTCTGGGCGAGCTAGTGGTCCACTTTAAAGAGTGGACCACTAGCTAACTGAGTTTTAGCCTTTTTGATGCCTTTTTCCGGGTTTCTGGCCGAGCCAGTGGTCCACTTTAAAGAGTGGACCACTAGCTAACCAAGTTTTGGCCTTTTTATGCCTTTTTCCAGGTTTCTGGCTGAGCCAGTGGTCCACTTTAAAGAGTGGACCACTGGCTCAGAAAATAATGTCCCCTTAAAAATACGCAAAAAAAAGCCAGGTAATCTCTGGTACAATGTAGTTGTCCGACAACATTGAAAGAGGAGATTACCATGACTTACCTTAATTTTAACCTAAATTTAGGAGAATTAACAGAGGGAATTTTAAGTAGTAACCAAAAGCACTCTTATAGAAAGTAGCATAGCTCTTTTTTCCCCCGAGAAAGAAATTTGACTTCACCTAAATATGTACAGTATAATAAACATAGAAGGAGTCGAGTTAGGCCTCGACTCCCATGCAGAGCCGTATAAGACGGTGATGCGGTTTTGACTAGAAATAGCCGTCCCGCGGGTCAAAGTGGGGACGGCTATTCTTTTGCGCTTATCTGCCTAGGCGTAGGTTTTCATCGATATGCTCAAAGTAGTCCCTAGGCACTCAAAGCAGAAAATTAACTTGAAGAATATCCTTCTTTCAAAAATCCAATCATGCTAGAATACATATGACTTCGTTATCGTCCTCTTGTATTCTTCGCTATGTTGGTTCAATCATACTTCTTGCTGCTGATTAATGCGTCTTATTGTATATTCTCCCGAAAAGTATAATTCTCCTGTAGTATCCATTGCATAAACTCTAAACCCACTATATCGGCCAATACTCTCTTGAAGTATTTTAAATATGACATTATTTTTGATATATGTAGTTATTTCTTGGAATTGACCTGGAGAAATACTACAAATTTTATAGTCAATAAATGGTCTTCTAATCTGCTTTGATACAACTAAGTGCTCATAGTGCTTCTTCACATATCGCTTTGAATATTTGGAATCTACTAATCCTATCTCTCGAACAATAACATTAACCTTGCCGATATTTGTTATTACTACTTTAAGCTTCTCAGTATTATCCTCCTCAATAACCATATTTTTGGGATTTCTATTTTTTATTAACACATATAATTGCATCCTTTTTTCCATCTCTCAAATTAAGTAGATAGTTACGATAAGGGTTGCACTTGTTACTATACCCGATAACCAATCAGCAACAGATCCCCACTCTATCAACAGCAAATCAACCCCTCCAATATTTATGATGGTAATATATATATTGTTCCTATTGCAGTAGCTATAAAGATATCACTATACCATTGCTCTATATTATACATCTGGATACGCAAAAAATAAATAGACTATTACAAATTGCTAAAACAATACAGGATAGTTCATTATTAATACATACCTGATCACCTCGATAGTAGCCGTTCGTCCATGTGATCTATTGCGTTTGTCGACAGTATACTATATAATAAAGTCGCAGAAATATTCTTCTCTCGGTGTGAAGCTAGTTATGATATATGGAACACTTCGATAATTCATGCTTTTTGGCATTATCAATGGGTATACACTACCTTTTTTTTCGATAGTGCCCCTTGGCATTACATATCCAAAGAAACACAATTTCTTTTTCTAATTTTCTACTCTATAACCCGTTTCATTATCAATCATTAAATAATACGATACAAAAAGAAAGGATGATTTCCTGTGTTACTCGCATTAATATCACCATTTAGAATAGAAACATACTCTAGTGCTCCTTGGGCCTTTATTTTCAGCGGTGCCGGGGCTATTGTCGCTATCATTCTCTATGCCTCTTTGGATGCCCTACGAAAAACAAAATCGCCTAGCAACCGTGGGAGTTTTACTCTTTTGTCTCTATTCATTCTCATTGCTACTGCACTTGCATATGGTATGAGCATGCAATCCGCAACTGACAACGAATTAGCCTATCACAATCTCCGTGGCTATTGGGTTGTATTCTTGGTATCTGCCCTAGTAGGGTATAAAATTGCGTCTGCCTATGCTGCTTCCATGGCTAATATAGACGAAGAGGACTCTATCACGATTGATAAACGACAAGAAGAACTAACCAAAAACACAACAGAAGATGAGGAAACAAAAACAGAAAATGAAGAGAACGATCACACCACATTTGTCTCACCGCTCTAGTTTCTTACTATAAGCAATCCTGGTCTTAAGCTATGAAACTCTTACATATATTCTTCCTAAAACAATGAAGATTTGACTTCCTCCAGACCTGTACAGTATAATAAACATAGAAGGAGTCGAGGGCGAACTCGACTCCCATGCAGAGCCGTATAAGACGGTGATGCGGTTTTGACTAGAAATAGCCGTCCCGCGTGTCAAAGTGGGGACGGCTATTTTTTGTCGTGTTTATTGAAGAGTTTGTGGCATAGCCCAATCAAGGCAATGACAAAAGTGCCAAATTCCAAGATAAGCCTTACCACAGCTTCAGCTGACAAATTCAGTGTCCTCCTTCCCTCTAGATTTTGATGGATGCACATAGGGCACCACCTCCTCCTGAGCGGGAGTCACCACCGTCTTCATTTCTCTACAATGTCTATTATATGCCTATTGAAGGGAATATGGAAGCATAAACACGAACTTTAGTTCGCTTTTCGTCATAAATAGAGCCCACTTATTGGCGGGCTCTCTGAGTGTATATAAAGTTTATTCCATCGCTTGGACTTTTTCTTCAATGAAGGCAATCTCTGACTCACTCAATCCATACTTTTTGTAGAGCTGTTTATCAATATCAGCAACAGATTGTGACCAATCGATATCGGAATTGGATGTAAAGTCTTGAAGTGGAACATTCCTCCAAGTGTCTTTATTATTATCTTGAGTGATTTTTAGAGTCCCTAACAATACTCTTGCAAATTTTGTCTTAATGTACTTGAGACCATTGTTAGCCTCTAGAGCATTATCATATGCTCCAAATGAAATAAACGACTGAGTGTACCCGATTAGGGGTTCCCCGATTAGGGGAGTGGATAATACTTCACCTATGGCTCCGCTCCCGTTTGACTTCGGAATAATTATTTTATATTTATTCAGATTTTCATGTTGCTCAATATAACGTTTATGGATGTACTTATATGTGCGCACGTTTTTTATCAAGCCGAGCACCATTATATCCTTCTCACTACTTCTTTCATCTGGGTCTCAGAAAAACATCAGGTATTTGTTCAAATATGAAGTGGTTAGATCTTTTTTTCTTTACCGTTACTTCCGATTACATGACGTAAATCTCTATAGTCTGCATAGACTTGATCTAAATCAAATCGGTTCTGTAAGTATATGATTGAAACAATAGATTGGAATTCTATTGGATTAACTACTTTATCCAAAATTTGATTTAATTCAGTATAAATAGTAAATGTGTTAATAGGGCCAATTTTACTCCCATTTTCTCGGTATGAGATTACTATTCCGCCTTTAATATCTGTATTTGGAAAAATTCTAGCCGAGTCCTGTTCATAAAATATAACTTTTAAATTATCATCAGATAACATTCTTTCATTCCATGCCTTTGGTGTTTTCCCTGCATTAAACAAAAATCTCCCTGGGGTAATTAATATTACCTTATCAGCAATTTTGTATGATAACTCCATAAAGTAATTATATAACGGCCGATCACTGGTCCCTTCTATTGTTTCCTGATACGGCGGATTCCCCACCACAACATCAAATTTCACGTGACCAAACGCCTCCTCTACTTTTTCTTTCCCCTTGTCTATATCCTGCTTTAGGACGTCCGTTAGCGCCGGAATATAAACCACATTCGTCTTATAAGCTCTGTATCCTGCTAGTGTACGCTCCGTAATGGTTTTGGCCATTGGAGTTTGGGCAATGACATAGATATTTTTCATTAGAATCGACTGATAGACTTGTCTATCAATAAATCGCTTGTCTTCATTCGCTAACATGGCCTGATAGTATAAGCTCATCGCAGCATGCAAGGGATATAGGCCTGTCTTAGAGTTTATATCAATAATCTTAGTATCTGGGTGATAGATTTCCTTAGTCACTTCACGCTCTACCCAATGTAGGTTAGGTCTTCCGCCATCCGTCATCACATGGAAATCATCATCGTAGAAGTTCAAGCCACCTATTCCCTTGGCAATTTGCATGTTGACAACACGCCATGGGGTGAGGACTGTTTCCTTGTCGGGGTTCTTGAAACTACCAAATAATTCAGCAATCCGCTCTGCACGTTCAATAAAGTCCAGCTCGTCTAGCTCTTTGGCACGGTGTCGAATAATTCGACCTGCTTCTACAAAGACTTCCGCATCATAGAATTGTGCGATGTCATGGAACAGCTCCTTAGTAAAGCCCTTAGGCATAAACTCCTTCCAAGACTTATCATCCACCTGCTTGACGAATTCCTCAATCGAGATATCCTCTTGAATATCGACATCCATCCCATAGATCATGAGAGGGATCTTAGTTGATACCCCTCGCAGGATTGAAATCATGGTCTTACGCTGTTGCTTAGCCTTCTTAATTTTATCAATTGCTTCTTGCTCTTCAGGGGTGCGGTCTCGTTTTTTCTTTTTCTTGCCCTTCTCACCCTTCTCATATTCTTCATCGGTCAAACCATTGTCATTCACCGTAATCGTCTTAGGTGTTTTCTGTTTGCTTGTTTTACCAACAATCGCATTCAAGTCTTGGAACAACTTAGCATCGCCCTCTGTTAGGGTTAGAAGCTTATCATTGTAGAGACTATCGTCTTCAAATCCAGATCGTACAGCTTTTTCTGCATATACCTTCTTCAATTGAGTTAACATGCGATCAACATCATAAGTTTTCATGCCATTGTCTGCTTGACCAAGAATTGGCAAGAAGTTCAAGAGGTGAGACATGGCTTTCTTCTGCTGATGTGTATTTTTCTTACCCACACCAGAATTAATCTGCGCACTCTCAGCCATCACGGTCAGCGCACGATCTGGCGCAAAATCAAAGATATAGCAATGCTTCTTCATCCCTAATTTTTCATGAGCAAATGGCGTTTGAGCTCGAAAAGCAGCCTGTAAATAATTCATTGCTGAGTTAGTATTAGATAAAAATATAACGGCTGTCCATTCGGGTATATTGACGCCAGTCGTTAACTTACGAACCGTTAGGGTAATGGTTTTTGTCTGCGAAGGGTCATCTGTTATCGCCTTACGCACTTTTTCCAGGTCCGCCTCATTGGCAACGCCATCGTCACTATCCCGCTCGCTTCCTCTAACTACATTAACAATTTGGTACTCCTTACCAAAAATTGGATGCTGCTTCATAAGGTCTTCTAAGGCGTTGGCTTCTTTAACTCCTGGTAATAACCAAAGTGTGTGTCGCAATTCTTCTCGGTAGGCCTTGGTCGAGAAAGGATAGTTTGTTCGGCTATCAGGATTGGTAATATTATCAAGAAAGGCTCGAACCTCTTGCTTATGGATTAGGCAACCTGAGTCATCTGTACGGAAGAACTCCCTGAAATTAAAAGATTTCCGTTCGTCTAAATTTCTTGTTCTTCATCTCGAAGGTATACATAGATACCTTCGGTAACTTCTCGTAGGGGTTTGGTTCATTTGGTTTCTCGAGCGCCCACTTAAGCTTAGCCGTCTGTTCCATGGTATAGTCCCAGGTATAAACTTGATCTTCTTCAAATTTATCCAAGAGATTGAAGGGGGTCCCAGATAGCTCCAGAACTTTGGTTTTATCTTTAACTAACTGCTCCATTACAAGTTCACTTAGCTGAGTCTGAGTACCTTCATGGGCTTCATCAATCAGAATAAGATCCCAGTCTACCTCAGCAAATTGGCTCAAGTTCGTTTGCGCATTATTATGACGTAAGAGCTGAATGGAAGCAAAATAAACAAAAGGCTTGTTTCCCTTTTTGAGCGATTCAAGCGAGGCACCTTGGGTCACTGAACCATATTCATAACCTTCTTGGCTCATCATCATTTTCTTAAAGTCCTCGAACCAAGAATCTGACACAACGGGACGGTGCGTCATAATCAGTACTTTTTGGAAACCTTCTTCTTTGACCAACTGAAGAGCCGTTAACGTCTTGCCAAAGCGCATTTTAGCATTCCAGAGCATTGTATTCTTAGTCTTGAAGGCCTGACGCGTCTTCGCTACTGCTTCTTCTTGTTCTGGACGTAAAACGACAGCCGTCTTCTCTTCTACCGACTCATTGATATACTCACGTCCATCCTTTACCGCTTGAATAGCTGATTTAGCTGTCTCCAAATCCGTATCAAACCATTCATTGCCTTCCAGCAATTCTGCATGCTTAATTCCAGAACGTCTCAATACATTATGGACATCATAATCATGAAACCAGGTCTTGTCTGACTTGCGATAGGCTAATTCAACCCATCCCAACATAAAAGGCAGGCCTGAGGTCTTCATGTATTGTTTAATTCGTTTAGGAGCCAACTGCCGTAAGAAACTACTATTCGGACTCCAGTCTCCCTCGATTTCATCTTCTGGAACGGTTCCTTCGCCAACTTTGTATGTCCCGTCAAAAGCAGGGAATTGGCCGCTTGCATTATCAACAGTCTGAACATAGATAAATTTCCGCTCAGCCGTTTTGTAGAGGGCTTGAGCTTTAGGTTCTAAAAATTCATCGAATAAGTTAGCTTGAATTTCATCGTCGATATAGTTAATAACAAACCAGACTAAGATATAGAACATATGCTCTAAGGCTCTAAGCGCATTCTCTTGCGTTGCGTCAGAGGGGTTCAGAACGTGGGCAGAATTATTGCCTTTCCCTTTAATCTCGTATAAATAATCCACAACATGTTTATCATTAATCGAGTACTTAATTTTCCGAAGAATCTCATTGAAATTATCCCGCTCACCCAATTCAATATAGGCACGATCAGCAAATAACTTGGCTGTATTTTCCGCGACTTTACGGACTTTGGTCAAGGTCCCTTCATAGTCTTTCTGAGCGTAGTTTTCTTCCGCCATATTGATAGTCGCATACAATTCCGCCGTGTCTAGATCGACACTTAAAAAATCAAAATTTGAAACCACACTCATCCTTAATCCCCCAGTAAGTATACTTTTTGTATTTCAATTTCTGTTATGACTTTTTCAACTTCAGGCTCGCTAGCAACTTCATCCTCCCATTCAAAGAGGCTAAGTTGTTCCATTACAAGTTTTTCTCCTCTTCCACTTCTTCACCGAATAATTCCGCAAAGGCAAATGGAATAGCTCGAACTTTGCTCGGATATCCCGGCACTTTCTGCCATTCAATCATTCGAATTGGCTCTTCAGTTATGGGGTGACGTTTGGTTAAAGTATTCCCTCTTACAATATTCTTGTGGATGATATAATTTGCCGATTTGTAGATGTTGGTCTGACTATTGAGTCGCTCACCAAAAGCCTCTTCATACCAATCGAGATAGTAATTAAACATCCTTGAGCGTGCTACATCAAGATTGTCTGCAAGATACTCGATGCCATAAATTGAGGCTAGAGCTACTAATGCCTTGGTCTTCCAATTGCGTTTATCATACTGCTCTGTTACAGCCTTTCAGCTTCCGTTCCAGAATTGCTAAGAGGAAAGTTGCCATCTCCTGCTGCCGGCTCTAGAAAAGTAGCATAAATATTTTCACAGGCTTCTTTGATGCCTGGAGTATCTAGCATCTTCTTCACCATCCAAGCAGGAGTAAAGACTTCCCCATGCTGCTGAACGCGTTTCTTACTTTTTATTAATCCCTCTGACATGCACTCACCCAGCTCCCATTCCCAGTCCACAAACCCGAGGTTTTTCGGACTCTTTTTTTATCGTTTAATGAAGGCGGTTTTAGTCGCCTTCTCACAAGACTTATTATACCATTTTTTGGACTTTCTGCTAGAGGTTAAGATTGCCTTTTTTTAGTTGGTTCAGGTAGTAGTAAAACTTGGATTTTTTAACCTGGGTCAGTTGAAGAATCTCTTGGATTGACAATTGATTTTGCGGACGATTTAGATATAGCTCTAGTGCTCTTTCAATTCGGTCATAGTGTTCTCGTGGTCGGCCTAACTTAATGCCATTCAGTCTTGCTTTCTCAATTCCTGCCCCCTGTTCGTTCGATAATTAAGTCACGTTCGAACTGAGCAAATGCCCCTAATATGTTGAACATCAGCAAACTTAAGGGGCTTGGCTTTTTCGTGAGCTTCGAAGATCAAATTATCTTGTAAAAATCGCACTTGAACACCTTTGCTGTTGAGGGTAGTCACAATTTGATTAAGGTCAATAATGCTACGTGCTAGGCGGTCAATTTTGGTAACAACTACCTCATCTCCGCGCTGCGCTATCTCCAAAAGATTTTGCAAAGCTTCTCGATTCTCAGTCGTAGTGCCACTTGTCTTGTCGACGAATATTTGGCAGACGCCGTAGTGACGTAATTCTTCATATTGAATATCCGTCTTCTGCTGAGCAGTCGATACCCGTACATAGCCATATTTCTTTGTCATTTTTCATACTCCTTTTTGCACTCATCTAGTTAGTAGTGCTGGGTTCACCATAGCATAGGTCACCTCTAGTCCGAAAAACCTCGGTTTCTCGGACCCCTAGCTTAGATAAGGCGGTGGCCTAATGGCGGATTTTATTCTTGAAGAAGTACGATTTGACAAGGACTCGATTGGACAAATTACAGAAGAGTTACTTACCGACTATCCCATTATCTACATTCTGCATAATACGGACAAACGTCGACCTGATGCCTATATTGGTGAAACAGATCAAATGCCCAAGCGCATGAAAGCACACCTAAAAGATCTGCGTCGCTGCAAAATGACCCAGACACTTCTAATTGGAAACCAGGACTTCCATAAGTCCGCTACCTATGACTTCGAAACCAAACTCATTAACTATTTCCTAGCGGATGAGAAATATAAGTTGCAGAACCGGAGTCAGACTAAGCAGAAGAAGACGGCCAATTACGCTAACAAAGCCTACTTCCAGAAAGAGCTCTTTCCCCAACTATGGGAAAGTTTACGAGCCAAGAACCTTGTCAACCACACCATAGATGAAATAGAGAATAAGGACATCTTTAAGCTGTCGCCATTCAAAACACTGTCTACTGCCCAACAAGCCATTAAAGATGAAGTGCTCAACTTCTGCCAACAAGCACTCTCCGACAACCAGCACCACCTCTTCCTAATCGAAGGCGAGGCTGGCACTGGCAAGAGCGTCGTCCTCTCAGCCATTATGCATCGGCTGGCAGATTTGGCTGCGGATAAGGGCTCTCCTTTCCATGGGGTTGAAGAGCCGTCTCCTAGTCAACCATAGCGAGATGCTGAAGACCTATAAGGCTATCGCTGCCGGCTTGCCCGAATCTCAAGAAGAATTCCTTTGACAAGCCTACGCCTTTCATTAACAAGGGCCAGGAAGTCGATATTGTCCTGATTGATGAGGCACACTTGCTCTTGTCTCAGTCTGATGCCTATAATAACTTCAGGCAGGACAACCACCTAAGCGAGATTCTCAAGTTAGCCAAAATCGTGGTCTGTATCTTTGACTCTAAGCAAGTTCTCAAGGTGAAAAGCCACTGGGACAAGGAACGACTCTCGGCCGTTATAGGGAGCGAGCTTAAGCTCTATCAATTCCATCTGACCGACCAGTTCCGTATGCAAGGGGCTGGGGCTGTCATTGATTGGATTGATGACTTAGTGGAGCAGCGACTGCTCTCGCCTTGGCCTGAAACGGATGGCTTTGACTTCCAGGTAGTAGCGGATCCTAGTCGCTTCAAGGCTATGATTTGGGAGAAGGACCAAATTCTAGGGCTGTCTCGCATCATTGGTACTTTCGACTATGAGCATAAGAAGGATGGCAATAGTTATCTGGTTGACCCTGGTGGGATTAACCTCCCTTGGAACTCTACCGTAAACAACCAGACTTGGGCCGAGCGTCCTGAAACCATCCATGAAGTAGGCTCTATCTACACCATTCAGGGCTTCGACCTCAACTATGCTGGCGTGGTGATTGGCCCTTCGGTCGACTATGATCCTGAGACGGATCGGATTGTCGTGGACCCTAACCGTTACATGGACCGTGGCGCCAAGGTCCGGCGGGCTGATATGGACGATGACACCTATGCTCAAGCCTTGGAGCAGATGATTCTCAATTCCCTGAATGTCCTGCTCAAGCGCGGTGTCAAAGGCCTCTACCTTTATGCCGTCAATCCACGTCTGCGAGACAAATTATTGGCTCTACAAGCCGCAGCAAAATCCACAGAGGAGTGATATCAATGACCATTATGGACGAAATCAATGCCTTCCGTGATGCACGCAACTGGCGTCCATTTCATAATGAAAAAGACCTAGCCATGTCGGTTGCTATTGAAGCAGCTGAGCTTATGGAAATTTATCAGTGGCGGGCGCCCGAGGACGTCAACGGCCCTGAGTTGGAACATATCAAAGAGGAGTTAGCGGACGTCCTCATTTACACCTATATGCTAGCCGATAACCTAGGCCTCGATATTGATCAGATTATCCGGGAAAAGCTAGTTAAGAATGCTGTAAAATATCCGGCACCGAAAGAATAAAAGAAGCAGCTAGCTGTCAGGGCTAGCTGCTTCTTACTTTGCTTATAGAACTCGAAAAGGAGCCAGTGGTCCACTCAACAAAGTGGACCACTAGCACCCTATTTTCCTGCCTTTTTAGTAGCTTCTCGGCACTTCCCAGCCCAGCTAGTGGTCCACTCGACGGAGTGGACCACTAGCTCCCTGTTTTTCTGCCTTTTTAGTAGCTTTTTAGTGCTTCCGGCTCAGCCAGTGGTCCACTCGGCCGAGTGGACCACTGGCGC